>Ga0207754_100003_pt1 | contig 438208 bp, 442 predicted proteins | sample A23E1SouthBayCA_FD_187728 | JGI IMG/M metagenome (GOLD analysis project Ga0207754, IMG submission 187728) | Aerobic enrichment media microbial communities from Eden Landing Ponds, California, USA - A23 E1 (SPAdes) | ecosystem: Environmental > Aquatic > Marine > Unclassified | place: Emeryville... | reverse complement strand
TGAACGCCTGCAAGTCCTACGAGCAGGGCGACGCGCTCGTCGAGAAAGGGAGCTACGGCGGCATCGTCACGCTGGCGAACGTCAGCAACGACCCCGCGGTCCGCATCGGCCGGGCGCTCGCCCGCCTTCTGAACAACGGCTTCTCGCTGCAGGCGGCGCTGTCGGTCGCGCGGAACGTGACGCTGTTCGGGAACAAGTACATCACCATCGGCGACGGCACGCTCCAGTTGGTGCAGAGCAAGAATGGAACGCCGGTCGCGGCCGAAGTTGAGGACGCTGGCGACAACTATCAACTCACGATTTGGGGCTTCCCAACGCATCGGACATCCATCGGTTCGATGTACCTACCACACGTTGCGCAGAACACGAAACACTACTTGAATTCCGGCGTTATCGACAGGTTTGAGGTGATGCGGTCGGACCTCCGCGAGTTCTTCAGTCGGGACGTGGTCCCGGTTCTGTTCGATGGTGGACTAATGTGGAGCGACGAATTTCTGCAGGGCGAACTTGATTAGGGGCCGCTGACGCTGCTGCCGACGCTGGCTGCCGCGGCGCCCGTCGTGGACAGGAACACCGTCAGGCTGAACAGCACGCCGATCATTCGCGGGTTCTCTTCGAGGAACTGCGTGAACTTGCTGTCTGACATCGTCCACGTGCACAGTTCCGCGCCGATATATTAAATTTATTTGAAAATAACAGAGATAAAATATCTAGAAAATACATGCAGCAAATCCTAATACCCCCACAAACGGCACAAATGCGTCCGACGAGGAACGGAGAAGCGGGAGCGAAGCCGGCGTGTTGGTGCCGACTACTGCATCGGCCCAGGACTGACAGAACGAGCAAATACGTTGGTGCCACCGACGACGTGTACAGATGCGGATCGCTCCACGACTGTGTTCGGCTGCGACTCGACCGCCGCTACATCGCTCGAAACATCGATGTTCTCGGGGGCCGCGAGAGTGAGTGGCGTATCCTTGGGGTTATTTTTGGCAACCAAGGGCAGCCAGACAGCGCTAACGCTGACGCACACTGTGAGCTAGTCGATAAGGCGTCCACACATCGTACGCGGCCGCGGGTGCCAGCACCGAAAATTTAGGGGCTTCAGTTCCTGGCCACGAGGAGACGAGAAGGGGGCAGCGTGCTCCCGAGTGAACCCGATTGGAAACGACCGCCTGCAGAGACCGGGGTCGGAGCCGAGCAACGAGCTCTCTCAGATCGGACGTCGCGGGCCTAGTTACTCGTTACTGGCCAGGAGGCGGGTTTCAATCTGACATCCTCCCACGGCTAAAGCCGTGGGGTTCCCCCACTGGGGGTTGAACCCACGGAAACGGAGAGGTTCGCAGGTTCGTCGTCGCGTTGGACGATGACCTGCGTTTCGGGCTGTGCCAGTCCAGCCCCCGCCTCGGACAGCGGTCTCTCGAACTTGCCCAAGGCTCGTTTGCCGATATTCAACGCACCGTTCTTGTCCGCGTTATCATCCAGTCCGCACTCGGGACACTCGAAGCGTCCCTGCGTCTCTCGAATTCCCTCGCGGGCACAGCGGTTGCACGTCTTCGACGTGTCGTATTCTTCGACCAACTGCACGTCGATACCTGCGTCATGGGCCTTGTACTCAATGTAGTTGAGCAGACGAGCGAACGGCATCTTGTGGGTCTTGTCGTTGACGTACCGCCCCTTGTTGTTGTCTTTGCGAATCCCGCCGAGGTCGCCCACGACAATGACCGCGTTCCGCTCCTCGGCGTCCGCCACGATTTGGCGAGCAATCTTGTGGAGGCGATCGTCTACCTTCCGCGATTCCGCGTCGCCAATACGTCCGACCACCTGCTGTCCCTGTCGAGGTTTCGCCTTCCCGATGGACTTCCGCAACTGCTTGTAGCGTTCCCGGATGCGGCGAACTTCCTCACCGTAGAAGGTGGTCGTGCGGTCGGAGAGAAACGCACAGGTGGCGACCCAGCGTGCGCCCATGTCGATGGCCAGTACGTCGTCGTACTCGTCAGCCACGGTCACAGACCGCTTGACGACGAGATGGACGTACCAGTCACCGTCACGACGCACTAACTCGCTGTCCCGAACGTCGCCCTCGCGGACAAGTTGTTCGTCCTTCCGAGGGACGTGGGCGGGACACCAGATAGAGTTGCCTCGCCCATGTTCGGGATCGTAGACGGGGACTTTGACCCACCACGACGAGAGAACTGTCTCCTCGTCGTGAGCCACGTCGAACACGTCGTTGCGGAGGACGACGGGTTGTTCGGTGTCGGGGTTCGGGTCTTTCTGTCGCTGGACTTTCGACGCCTGCTGAGACGTGGCGGAATAGAGGTCGGCGTCGCCACCGTGAACAGCGGTCTGGAACGCCTCGTATTCGCGGGAGAGCACATCGGCCTTCCGGTTGGTCAGCGAGTGGAGTTTGACCCGCACCGTGGTCGAGACGTTCCGTTGCACGGCTATTCACCTGCTTGGGCGTCGATGTACTCCTCGATGACCTCGCTGGATACATCGCCCGCACTTGAGACGAAGTACGAGCGCGTCCACAGCGACGGCAACCCGAAGTCGAACACATCCCGAAGTCGGCGCGAGGAGTAACCTTTGACCTGTTGCATGATTTTGTTCGGGGCGAGCGTCGGGTCGCCCGTGATGAACAAGTGTACGTGGTCAGGGCGAATCGCCAATTCCAGTATCTCTAAGTTGAGTTCGTCGGCTTTCTCCTCGATGAGTTCTTCGAGACGGTCGCGCACCTCACCAGTCAGTACCGACTTACGGTACTTCGGACACCAGATGAAGTGGTACTGGAGTTTGTGGACGTTGGTACGTTCCCTGTCGAACCCACGAGGCATCGTCAGTATATAGAGTAGTCTCACCTAAAGATGTTGTGTGAGCATCTAACCCCAGACGTGGCTACGGGTGTGGATAGATTCCCAGTTGTTGGCTTCATCCCACCTGTTCACGGGTGGGTTTTCGCCTTGCTACCGCTGTAATTCATATGAATGTAGGGCGATACGTATGAAGTATGGCGGAGGTGCGTCGCACGGTCGTCGTCAAACTTGGCGTGGACGACAGCGACGCAACTCTCCTCTACGAAACCGTCGAGGAGTAACTGTGGGCGTGCAACTACGTCGTCCGCGGCGCATGGCAGGATGACTACAAGCCCACGTCCAAGACGAAACTCCACGACCGAACGTACGCCGACATGCGCGACCAGACGAGACTCCAAGCGAATCTCGTCCAATCCGCACGCAACCGGGCCGCCGAAGCCATCAAGAGCGTCGTCGCCCGGTGGCAGAACGGCAAGAAGGCGTCACAACCACACTTCACGCCGCCCTCCGTCCGGTACGACAAACAGAGTGCAACGTTTCACGACAACCACGTATCTCTCTCCACGGTGAACTGGCGTATCGAAGCCGAATACGTTCTCCCGCCCGAAGGGGACAACCCGCAGACGAAGTCCCTCCGCAACGACGAGTACGAGGTTACGGGTGCGACGCTCCAGTACCGTGACGCGACGGACACTTTTGATCTCCACATTGGAACGAAGGCCGACGTGGAGTCCGAGATATCGAACGAGGGCGACGCCGAGCACAGTACAGTCCTCGGCGTTGGCCTCGGTATCGAACAGATTGCCGTCACGTCAACCGGACAGTTCTGGAGCGGCACCTACCTCAACCACCGTCGCCGGGAGTATGAACGCGGACGCGGCGACCTGCAATGGACGGGCACGGAGTCTGCCCATCGAACCATCGGAACCCCGAGCAGGCGGTCGCGTTCGCGCTATTCTTGCATCTCGGGACCGCCCTCTCCGCAACCGTGTACTATCGGTCCGAAATTCGCGAGGAACTCGCGTTGCTCCGGACGTGGCGGCCACGGCATGCAACCCGTGAGACGCACGCCTCAACGACGTTCCTCGGCGTGGCGACGCTCGTTTCTGTTGTTGTGGGCATCGCATCGTACGCGGTGCTCGAAGAAGTCGTCTCCGCGCTAACTGGCGGGATGGTCGTCGTCGTGATCGGCGTGTTGCTCGTCGCGACTGGTGCATTTCAGCAGCTCTCGACGGCTGTTGATCGGACGCCGACGAAACAGCCCGGGCTCGTGGATGCAGTCCTCGTAGGCGTCGCGCAGGGCGTTGCGATTCTCCCTGGCGTGTCGCGGTCGGGCTCGACGACGGGCGTGTTGTTGCTACGCGGCCATGAGGGACCGACGTCGTTCCGACTCTCGTTCCTGCTGTCGATTCCTGCAGCCGTCGGTGGTGGCCTGCTTGCCGCTCTTGATACTGGGTTGGGTGGTGTGACACTGGGTAGTGGGGCTGCCGCGATTGTCAGTGCCGCCATTGTTGGGTATCTCACGATTGACGCGTTGATGCGCGTCGTCGAACGCGTCCCCTTCTGAGGCGTCTGTGTCGGGCTGGGTGTGGGTGCGATTGCTGGCGGTGTGCTCCTGCTCTGAGAACGCGGCTAGTGTGTGGTTGAGCGGACGTATCGTCGGCACTGCGACGCAGTGCTGCCTCGGTTTCGTCTATCCTCACTTGCGGGTGCTGTGTAGGTACCGGGCGTGCAGAACGGGGGAGTGACAACGGCTTTCTCAAAAGCCCCCTCCCCGCTCGCGGACTGCACCTCGCTGTGCGCTTGGGCCGTCGGCCTGCAGTGCTTCCGTCGGCTTGTGCCGCGAGCGCTCGCCCCCGTTCGATCCCACCCTACGAGCGGTTGGCTAGGCGGCTTCCGCCTGACATTCTCCCAGGGCGTAAACGACGGGATTCTCTCCTTGTAGAAGATAGGTTCCCAGCTGTCGGCTTCAGCCCACTCCTAACGGAGGGGCTTGTCTGTGTGAACCCCGGGGCAGATTTATCTGTCAACAGCGTCGACACCCGAGTATGGGAACGAAGCAAATTCGGGTAAGTGAACGGCTGTATGCTCGCGTTGAAGCCGAAAAACGCGAGGGAGAGTCGTTCAGTGATGCGCTCGAACGGATGGTCGACGGCTACGGCCTCCTCGACTTCGCTGAAGACGTCGAGGAAGCCAGTGATGCCTGGGACACGGACGCGCTCGAAGCCGACTTCGAGGCTGACGACAACGCAAATCGCGAGGCCCTCGACGAGGAGCTCCCGTGATCCTGGATACCGAATTTCTCGGGAGTCTCGTCGAGCAAACCCCAGCTGCGAAGCGGAAAGCAGGCGAGCTAGACGCGACCGGCAGCCCACTGCGCGTTCCAGCGATGGTCACGTGGGAACTGTACTACGGCGTCTCGAACGCGCCTGAGCCGAAGCGGCACACGCTTCGGGACGGCTACGAAAAACTGCTGCAGTCGTTGCCCGTCGTCGAGATGAACGCCAATCTCGCCCGGCAAGCGGGAACACTTCGGGGACGGCACGCGCGCTCGGATTCACGGGCAGCTCTCGACGGCGCGGACTCAATGGTTGCAGCGACAGGCCTCAGCTTAAATGAGCCAGTCGTGAGCAACGACGACGATTTCGAAGCCGTGGACGAGCTGACAGTCGAAACCTACTGATGCAGCGCCACGGGGCGTTTCTCCGGCCGACTGAGGTGACCGATACCTACCCTCGGGCTGGACGTCCACACGCCACTTGGGCACCCTCGAGGCCCTCACACGCAGCCTACACAGCAGATATCAGATAGCTACCACCGACGATGAACTACCTCGCCCGACTTAGCAACACTGCGTGTTGCATCGTTGCGGGCGAGGCTTCCTGTTTCGTTGACGGGCTTTGCAGACACAGCGGTGTCCACAGGGAGTGCGGCCTCCACAGTGTGGGTAACCAGCAGAAACTGTTCTCATCGGCAATCCTCAACGAGCATCTCTCACAGCGCTCAACTATTGCTCCGGCTGGAGCAGGAATCGGACGAAGGGATTGTTCCCGGGGCAGATTTATCCAGCGACCGTCAGGACGACCTAGTAATGGCGACGAAGTCAAACCGGGGCGACGCTCGTCGTCGATAGATTCGTCTCATCCGGAATCCTGCCGGTCAGTAGACTGCTCGTGATCTCGACCACGAGTTGTCCGCGCAGGGTGCAACTCGGAACGCGGCGCTTGACGCCCTCGACGATGTCGTCGCAGCAGTTCACGGCGACGGTGGCCACGAACCAACGGACGACGAACTCCAAGAGTTGGGTGTCGACCCAGAGGTTGCACGCAGTCAACGCGAAGACCTGCCTGATGTCCTCGAATGACCACCCGGGATTTCTCCGGAGAGGACATTTATTATTCCAACGCTCGGGAATCCTCGCCCTTTAGGGCGAGGAGGATGTCAATGGAGCAGCGCTATTCGTCGGGTATTCGCTCATCGGCGTCATCGCAGCAATCGCAACCGGGCTAATTCTACTTTGTAGTATAGCAATCTCAATACTATACCTGCGAACATCTATTCAACAACGCTTTGGCGTTGATTCAACTAGAAAAGAGTTGTGCGATTTCTATAATTATTCTCTTCCTCTCACTCTGAAAGATGGCGGCTCAGTCCTCTACACTCGCGTCGACATTCTCATGGTCGGGTTCTTCCTTGCCAAGGCCGATGTTGGGGTATATCGAATCGTAGTACTCGTGGCATCAATGTTAACGCTACCACTGGCGGCGTTCAATCAATTATTCCCGCCAGTCGCTTCTCGGTTATACTCGAATAGTCATCTCTCTGAACTTGAGTTAATCTATGCGACAGTTACCCGATGACTTTGACAGTTGTACTCGTACCAGCGCTCGTTGCAGTCATATATAGTTCCGAGTTGCTCGCGGTTTTCGGTTCAGAGTTTAGCACGGGCGCCGGAATTCTCATGATTTTCACAATCGGCCAGCTAACGAACTGTGCAGTTGGCCCGAGTGGCTTTCTCCTGATGATGACCGACCATCAATATCTCACCCTGCTAAATCAGTGGGCTCTGGGAATACTCAATATCGTACTCAATTACTTTCTGATTCTCGAATACGGAGTGAATGGAGCCGCGATCGCGACTGCTACCACGCTCACCGTAATTAATCTCCTTCGAGTCTTGGAAGTATGGTACGCTGAGGGATTGACGCCGTACTCACGCCAGTTCTGGAAACCCCTCGCAGCAGGGGCAATTGGAGGCGTGGGAATCTACGTTTCGAAAATCTTCTTCGACGGGTTCGTGTTACTCATTGTTGGGTCCATCACTGGGTTCGCGTGTTTCTCCGTCGCCTTACTCGTATTCGGCATCAGCCCGCGTGACAAAACACTCCTGAAAAAGATAATCTCGGAAAGAGAGACATAGGCAATACACCCTACTGTGTCGAGTGTTTCGGAAAGTGAGACCCCACCAAGTCGAATGTTCATAGCACTAGTTGCAACCTGCTGAACCAGCAGTTCAGGGTGCCGAAATCCACTAAAAAACAGTCCAGTATACTCCCCCACACCCCACCGTGTCGAGTGTTCTCGACGAGAGCTGAGTCGCCGAAGCGACGGTACGCACTCCGCGAAGTGTTTATTCGACCGATTGAGTCAATTCAACGACCCGACGCGGTAACGTGAGTCCCTCGAAGTCGCGGACGGCGTTAGCAACAAGATCAAGATCGACGGCGAATTCGTATTCGTAGTACTGGCCACCCGATCGCCCCTCGTTTCGTGAGTGTCGATCAAGGATACCGAGCATCGCGAGATCTGCAAGATGGTCGTGCATCCGTCGGCGAACCAGTGGGGTCGATGTCCGACTGTTCGGCAATCGTACGATAGCGTGGATAAATATCTCGAACGCGGAACGGCACAGTCGACTCTAGAGCCAAGTGCAGGACAGCGACTAGCGAGAGATGTCCGTGGCAGGTGAGTTCACGCATGCCGTGTTCGACCTGGCTTCGTTCGAGTTTATTCAGGGCCGCGTGGACGTCGTCTTCGCTGATCCGTTCTCGATCTTCCCCGCGTGCAAGTTCGTCAGCCTGATACAGCAGATCAAGCGCCTGTCTTGCACTTCCCGAATCCTGTGTGGCGATCGCGGCACACAGCGAGAGTACGCCCGATTCAGTCGCATCCTCGTAGAGGGCGTTCCGCACGACGTTCAAGGATTGCCTCCATCTCGGGCGCGTTATACGGTGATAAGTGGATTTCTTCCTCACAGAGGGTGTCTTCCGGGGAGAAGTCGTCGCGGAAGCCGAAGTCGTTGTTGATACCGATGACGCCGGGATTCGTTTCGGTGAGATAGCCGTTAGAGCGTGCTCGCGGAATCTCGTAGAGAATCTCGTCGTCGTTGCCGATGTGACCGATTTCGTTGAGTACCAATCGCTCCCGAAGTGTTTTGTCATTCACTGGCCTAAGACGGAGTATGGCGCAAGCGGATGCCGGCAATGGGGAGTCACCACGGCGTCAGATTCACCTCGTTGAGGAAACTGATGGAACGTGGTCCGCCATCGATGAGGGTGCCGGAGTGGCCAGCCAGGGAACAACGCGGGCCGAAGCACTGGCGAACCTCGACGAGGCCGTGGCACTCCATGAGGGCGAAATTGGGGAGTCAGTAACTGACGCTGATCTGCGAGACCTTGGGCTTGACCCTGACACAGTTCCAGACGAACCCAAGGAACCCGATGCACCGTGGTTTTCTGAGTAGTTGTGCCGGCTCCGTATTCGTCCACGGAACTCGTTGCAGCACTCACAGAGATGGGATACCAGCCAGTTGACCGGGCTGGCAGCCATCTCAAACTTCGATACGTGCATCCCGAGACCGAGGAGATTCGAAATGTGACGGTTCCGATGGGCAAAGAGATCAGCGGCGATACACTCCGCAATATTGCCAGCCAGTGTGGTGCGGACGACTTCCAATCGTGGTGCAACTGGATTGATCACCTTCTGTGAACGATTCCCAACAATCCGCTCGCCGCTGGCGGGGTTCGGTCTTTGCAGGCGGGTCTTCCTGTTTCGAGGATACGCTTTGCAGACACAGTAGTGTCCACAGGAAGTACAGTCTCCACGGCCGTGGTGAGTTAATCAGCAGAAACCGTTCTCATCGGTAATCGTCGACGAGTCTCTCGTACAGCGTTCAGCTATTCCATCGAAACAGTAACAAGAATTGATGAACGCGGCAGACGTTTTTGCCAGCACGGCTCCAAGAACTGGTAGCGATGGGCTGTTCGACGAACTGCTCGTAGCGGATGGCGTTGAGCCGCCGAAGTTCCCACGGGAACGGATCTCATCCAAGATCGAGTGACAGACAAAAGAGATCGATCAGCCGGCCATGCAAGCGGACAAGCTCACTGCGGGAGGGCGCTTGCTGCGGCGGGAACAGGAGTTCCGCGGGAAGATCCCCGAGGAGAGCACGTTGAGGCCGCCGAACACGGCTTCGACTCGTGGGGTGAGTTATCTCGTTCTGCGAGGACGCGAAGCCACAGGCACCCCTATGCGCGGCGTCGCGTCGGCGGTCCGGGCGAGTCGACCGCCGACGAAGAGCTCTGGCTCGACCACAATGCAGGGGAGTTTCGAGTTCCACGGGAGCAGTAACAATCTCAAGGACGGGTTCGCCTGGTCGTATGAGATGTGGTTCACGCGCGGCAACCTGAACGCCGTCGTCTTCCTCAGCGAGTGAGGCGGCGAGCCCGACGACGACAGGGCAGACGAGCCCGCTACGGTTCGGTTCTGACCGCACCATCGCCGCCCATCAATTCTGACCGTACCATCGCCGCGCATCAAGATCGAGCTGGCGCGTCAATGTGCATACGTCGCCGGCCTCAGAACGGATGACCCAGGTGGTCTCGCATTTGCCGAGTGCGCAATCACGCTTGGGTGTTGGTGACGCGTCGAATCCCACGACCCCTCAAAGCATGCTGGTACCAGGCTTCGGGCAGCTATCCGTTTCCAGAGTCAGTCCGAACAGTCTCACTACGTTCTTCGTTGGCACCGGGCAGCGACGACCGTTCCTGCTCAGTTGGGTCGAAGTCGATCACCTGTTTCTCCTCGGGCATCGCCTCCACAGTAATCCCGCGCCATTCACCATCGACACCAACTAATGCTTCCGCAAAGCCAGCGTCCTCGTTCCCGGGCACAGCATCTTGGACGAACCGCATTTGGGCGTAATTCAGCCCGAACTCCTCGGCACACTGCTCGTCCATTCCATCAAGACGATGGAACTGCTTCACCGCACACTGATCGAGAATCGCTTCGCTTTCGGCGTGTTCGAAGAACTCATCGACGGTCTGCGTGACCAACCGAATCGAGAGATCGTGATGCCGATGATGGCGAAACACCGTCTCCAGGAACGCGAGACTCGCGGCGTCCTGCATGAGGTATCGGGCTTCGTCAATGTAGAACACGACCTCTTTCTCCGAGACTTTCGCCCGCTCGTACACCAGCGAGATCAACAACTGCATCGTCAACGCCGTCGAGCTATCGACGCTCCCCTCCTGCTGGGCGAGGTCAAGATAGATCACCTTCTCGTCGCGAATATCGAACTCCGACGGGCGTCCGAGATTCGAATGCCGCCCGCTTTCCTCGAAGGGGCGGAGTTGGTCGAGCAGCCACGTCGCATCCTCAGCGAGCTTCCCGGTCTCCTCATCAGTACGCACGACGAACGCTTCGGGTTCGTCAACCATCGCCTCAAGCACGTCCATCACGTCCCGAATCGTCGGACTCGGATTGTCGTGGGTTGCAATGTCGTCGGTGATCTCTCGCTGGGTGTACGCTCGCGTGAGCGCGAGTTCCAGCGTCGTCCGTCGATCCCCAAGCGAGATGCCGCGGAGCGCGAAGAAATTAGTGAGAAAGCTCATCGCGTCGTCGAGCTTCTCGTTGAACGGGCTGGCATCCTCGCCCATCGCGCGCTGCACGCGTGCAGGCGTCTGCTGGATCTCCAGCGGGTTCAGACCGAGCGTGCCACCAACAGTAATTCGTTTCGCGTCCAGCGCCTCGGCGACGCCGGCCCAGTCGTTCAACGGCTCCAGAATCACTCCAATGCGGTCGTTGCTCTGTTCGATTGAGCGGATGAAGTTCTGCTTGGAGCTGAACGACTTCCCCGAGCCTGGGTCGCCGATGGTGAACATCGCGTACCCGTTCTCCCTGCTGAACGGATCGATGACGACGGGACTCCGCGTGTCCTTGTGAATCCCGAACTCAACCCCGTTCTCCTCAAGAATCGTCGCCTGCTGTGGCGACGCCAACAAGGCACCCACAGCGCCCCCAAGCGCGATCGACGTCCGTCCGAACTTGTTGCTCCCAATCGGTGCCGTAGACTGTAAAGCGAGGTCCTGCCGACAGATCGCTGTCTTCGGCGTGAGGTTCGCCGGATCGTCGCGGAGCGCACTCTTGACTGTCTGGACGGCATCCCGTAACTCGTCCTTCTCGTCGGCGCGCACCGTTACGAACAGGCTCTGGTCGAACACACTCGCACCGTTCTCGACGGCCGTGTACGTCGCTGCGGCCTCGTTGGCGCGCTCCTGGAGGTACGCACTCCGCACGCTCTGCTCGAGGTCCGCATCGACTTGGAGGTCGTCCGCAATATCCTGCAGTTCGTCGCGCGCACGCTCCTGGTTCCGCGGCGTCACGTGTGCCGCCAGATCGAACTGGACATCGGTGAGTTCGAACAGCTCGCTGAGATACCCGTCACTCGGATAATCTGGATAATCAGCAATGTAGAGTGTCGTCGTCCACTGCTCGCCGACACGGGCGGCGCGCGTCTCCCATTCGATCGTATCCGGGGCCGTCACTGTCTGCTGGGACTCCGCAATATCATCCAGCAGCTGTCCCTCCACGCGCCCCTCCGCAAGCGTCCCCTCGTCGAGCACATCCGCAAACGCGACCTGCTCCTCGTCGTCCTCGGTGTACCAGCCCAAGAAACGCGTCCAGATGAGGACAACCCCCACAGCAAGGACTGCGTACAGGACAGCGCCCTCGAATGATGTCGGCGCTGGCAGCCACTCTCCAAGCTGACGACGAAGCCCGCCAGCCTGGAGGATGCCATTAGGTATCATGCTCGTCCTCCCGGCGCGAGCGGCCGATGATGGGTTGATCGCGAACGACACGCTCGGCGTCACCGTAGTCGTGCTCGCGGCCGTTCCAGAACGCTAGGTTCAGCACGAACAGCTCAACGGTACTGAGCCGGCGCGCCGACCACCCCGACGCCTGCTGGATGAATTCTGTCCGAACGTCGTTGACTCGCTGGTCGAGCTTCTCAAACAGCTTGGCGCGGCGTTCGACATCGGTCAGGTCCTCGCGGCGCGTCACGAACGGTCGAAACAGAAGTCCCACAATCGGGAACTGCGTCAATTTCTCCGCGGGCGTTCGCTCATCACGGAAGCGGTCATAGACCTCGAGTGGCGTGACCTCCACGCCAATGTAGTAGTGGACTTGCTGGCTGCCGCGCTCGCGCATCTCCTTGGGACGGGTCTCTCGGTACTCTTCGAGGAGTTCGCGGAAGACCGGATTCTGTTTGCCGTCCTCATCGGTTAGGCGGTCTTCGATGTTCTCAGTGATCTGTTCCACTGGACACAAACGGGTTGTGGCGTGGAACTTCAGCTGCCAGTCCAGCTCCTTGTTGGCGAACGCTGCGCCCGCTGCCTGCAGTTGTGCCCAGTCATCGGCCATCGCGAAATCCATGTTCCCCGGGTTCACCTCGACGAACGCTTCCATCGCGCCATCCTGGCGCTGGACCGCATCAGCCCCCGGCCACGCCCGCTCTAGGTTCGTCAGGTCCTGCGTGCGTTCGTCCGGCGTGAAGGGCGTGTAGTTCGCGAGCCCGCCCTCGTTACGTGCTGTTTCAGTGGAACTACTCTCGGCTTCCGGCGCACTAAACGTCACCCGAGGGCGCTTGGCGTACCGGTAGACATCTTTCGCCCACGTCCACGCGTTCAGGTGGTCGGGCGAGACGTAGAGCACGGCGACACCAAACCCAAAGCCACCGGCAACGAGCGGGAGTGCAAGCGACTCCACGCCCGTGAACCCCGCGACGAGCAGGCCAACAATCGGGAACGCAATGAGGACGCCAACGTCGCCTTCGTCGATGTTGAGGACGGGGATGCGGCCTTCCTCGCCGAACTGGTCCATGATGCGCCGTGCGGCCGCGTCCTGATCAACCATCGTTAGTGGATCCCCCGGTCGAAGTCCATCCCATGCTCGTCACTCGACGCCGTGCTCTCGCTGGGGTCGTTCTCCGTCCGCCGATACGACGGCGCCGAATCGCCGTCGTCGGTGTGCCCGCCACGCGCTGCGGCCTTCTGTGCGACCGCGTGGCCGGTCGCGGCTTTCGGCCCCCAGCGAGCCGCGGTCGTTGCGATGCCAGCACCACCGACGTAGGCCCCGGCAGCGACACCGCCAAGAAGTGCCGCGCTTTTCGTCGCGCCACCGAGAACCTTTGCTGTGAGTGGCGTCGCAAATGTGAACGTCTTCCACGTGATGTAGAGTGCGATCAGCGGGAGTGAGGTGGCGACGAGATACTTGAGGAATGCAGTCCCCGGTGTGAGCGTTCCGCTACCGTAGAGAAGGTCATATCCCTTGAATACGATTGCAGCCGGGAGCGGGAGAATCGCTAGTGGTACGAACCGTTTGCTGAAGCTCGATGCGATATTGGAGACCACGGGGACGTTTCCATAAGCGAGAGCGATCGCTATCGGCATTCCATACAGGTAGACGTAGAGCAGGATTTCTCGAATGTAAAAGAGCGCCTCCAGTGCCCACATAGAAATTCCACCGATTAATGCGAACAACAGTGATAATCCCGGATTGTGTAGTGTTGCAGTAAGGAAGCCCAACAAAGCATTCCGAAGGGAAGCCATCCCCGGAAGGAGTGCGATAGAAAAGCCATCAATAAGGTAGAGCGATAGTGTAGCAACCCAGTACCAGATAACAACTAGAAAGGCACCAAACCAAGCAGTTTTCCTCGTCTTCTTGGCCTCATACGCACTCCCAATATTGAAAATTCGGATGGTATGACGAGCTTGGACACTCATTACGAGAAGCAGCAGCGAAATCAGTAGCATTTCGCCACCGACGAGTGTGTCTTGTATCGTCGACCAAGGCGTATTCGTGGGTTCTCCGAATATGAATGGTCCGTCTGTCTGAGGCGTGGGAGTTCCGAACATCTCCTCAGACAGAGAATTATATCCAGTAGTTAGGCCATTCATGAACTGGCTTATAAGCCACCCAATAACGGCTTTAAAGCCTTCCAAGATAATGTCGATAAGATCGACCATAGTCAGACCCCACTAATTGTAATATTGCAGTTTTGCATCTGGTCAGAGCCGGCGTATTTTACGTTGTACGCCTTCGTGACTTCGTGAGGACTCGTTTGAACGTCTATGATGACCGTGAACTGACCACGGTTACCACTAGTTGAACACCCCATTCCATCGTCCCCGATTTTCGACCCGAAAGGGAAAGAGTCGCTAAAGAGATCGACCGTTTCACCAGGTGACACAACAACGCGATCAGTTCCATAAATTCCGTTCCCACGAGGGTTATCTATTGAATTAGGGATATCGCCAGTGAACCTGAGTTCGGTAATTGCAGTCGGACCACTCCCGGTATTCTGAACTGTAACGAAGGCTTCGCCATTCTTCTTCGAATCAGTTTGACTCTCACCGTACATCTCGTCCCACGGTTTCTCCGGATGATTCCGGAAGAGGCCAACAGCCCGAATACGGATCTCCGGTCGGAGCTCGAACGAGTGCTCGGTCACGGTCTCCTCGCCTCGGATGGCGACAATATCGTACTTACCCGGTGGATACGTAGTACCAATCTCGAGCAAGACCTGCTGAGCGCCAGCAGCAACCGCTTGTTGTGCGAAGAGTTCGCCGTTCGGCTGAATGAGATTGATTCGGTCAACGTCCGCATTCGAGGCGAGGTTGACGACGACGGCTGTCCCATCGACCGCGACTTGCTGGAGCGGTCCTTCAGAAGAGCCCGTTCCATCACCGGGAGACGAGTCTTGAGAGAGGCAGCCAGCGATACCGGCAAGCGAAGCGCTAGCAACTGTTCGGAGGGCGGTGCGCCGATCAACGTCTGGGGAGTGTCTGGGCATGGTTATTGGAAGCGGGTGTTGACGCCGAGCAGTCGGAGGAGCCGCGTCCCGGCGTAGAACACGACGATGAACGGGAGGAGGTGCCAGCCAACCTCGACAACGAGCGCGAACCAACCATCAATCGTGCCGAGTGGATGCCAGCGCGCCGTCGCCGTCGCGGAAACGTACGCGGGGTTATGGCTGAGCCACGACCCAGGCTGGTAATGCGCCGTGTACACGCCGGGCTCGTCGACGGTGAGAGTCGCAACCCCGGAACGGTTCGTTTCGATGCGTTGGTCGTCGATAGTGATCACGCCGGTTCGTGTCTCGCCGCCAATCAAATGCAGGCGGTCACGATCGGCCAACTGAATCGGCGCGCCCGTTCGTGCATCCCGAAGGTCGACACGAAGCACGGCGGCCGTCTGGTTCTGTCGCAGTACGTCCATAGAGAGCGTACTCCGGCGCAACTGTCGGTGGCTGCCAGCTGCGAACTCGACGGTCTCGTTGACGCCGCGCACGATTCCAGCGACGTGGAGCGTCTCCCGCTCAATACTGTCAGTACGAACAGCAAGCCCGTACGTCGCCTGGTAGGACTGGTTCACGACATCCACGGAGACGTTCGCACCGATCGTCCCGGCAGGCGTGGCCTGGTCGCCACCCCATGTCGAGAGTAACTCGGGGCCACTCCGGACGGGTTCGACGCGCGGCCCGATCCGGGATGGATACGCGTGCACGCCCACCGGGAGCGCGGGCGAGTCAACCACTGACTGCCCCGTTTCGGTCGCAGTGACCAGCGTATCCCAGTCCAGGTCCCGGGCAGTGTAGAACCGCCAGACACCACGAACTCGTGAGCCTCGCTTAGGGAGCGTGAACCCCTGCCACGGCCGCGTCTGGAAGGCCGCGACGCCAGTGTCCCCATTCGGATACGACGCGTAGTGGGCGGTCGCCGACAGATCGTACACGTCGACGGCGAGCGTATCCGAGACGTTCAGCGACTCCACGTGCGTGGTCGTGTCGACGCGCGTCGTATTGCCGTGGGTAACACGCGTCGTCCGCTGCAATCGAACATCGATCTCGGCGGTGAACGTAAGCGTTACACTCCCATTTCGGGAGAGCTGATAGTCGAGGACAGGCGTCTGGGAACCGTTCCGTGTGACGAGCGGCTCACCGTCGGCCTGCAGCTCGACGGTGTCGACCGAATGATCGACGAGTGACCACTCGACGGTCGTCGATTCTGAGGACTTACCAGTAGGGACGCGAACGCGGTAATCGATGAACCCACGTACGGTCCCGTTCGGCGAAATGTACAGTGGCGTCGTCCCAGCTGCGAGGTGGGCGCGCGTCGATGGCTGCACCGCAAACACCGTCGCGTGGGCATCCGTAATGAACGACCCCGACTCAAGCTCCGCATGGGGTGGATAGATCGCGGTATCCGCTGGGCTGCCGGCGAGATCTCGGAAGTCGTTTTGTGTCCACGTGGCGGCAGTCGCGGGTGGCCGCGTGAACGTGATATCAGTCCCGTTCGCGACCTGCTGAACGGCCGTCCGGTTCTCGCCGTACCGCTCGCGATACTCGGTTTGGTTGATGTACTGGTCAGTGTCACGGGACCACAGCGTCGCTGACTCGTTCTCCGTGAGCCCATTGCCTTCGGTCCCCGGCCGTGGTGGGTCGGCAGCAACGACGCTGGTGATGCCGCCAGCGACGACCAGCGCAGCCACGACGACGCGCGCTCGATACATGACGGCTACCAGGGGACGAGGTCGACGCACGTCGCAAGTGGGAGGTTCATCATCGAGCCGGCGACCGTGTACAGCGGGCCGAGCACGACGAGGATGACCGCGGACTTCATCGCGGAGCGCTTGTGGCGCTTCAACCCCTTCTTTCGCTCCGGGCTGAGCGTGAACATCTCGATGAGGGAGTCGGCCTGCCAGACGACGGCGAGCCCGACGAGCCCCAGCGCGGTGGTGAGCTGGAAGAACCCCTCAATCATGCTCGGAAGGTTGTCCGCGCTACAGACCGCGCTGCTCTGGGCGGCAGCCGGCTGCACCGCAATGAGGGTGACGAGGACGATGGTGGTAGCGGCCTTTCGCGGGAGCTGGCTGGCTGGTAGTGCGTCGGCGTTACTGGTGGTGGATTTGGAGGCGGTGGGTCGGGTCATGATACAGTAGTATCTTGCTGGGGACGTTATCGGGGGCGCTTCGGTATGCTACTTGTCAACACATAATCGGAAAGTGACGGCGAGAGGTGGTATATATTTTCTCCTATTATATCAAAAAATAACCTAGAATGTGCTGGTCGATATCTGGGGCGGTTGTGAGCGGTGACGCCCGTAGACAGGACAGCCGCCGGTCTAGGCAGGGCTGACAATCGGCGGAACCGAAAGCAAAATCTAGGGTTGTTGGTTAGTTCGCCGGAGCAGCTTAACGAGAACTATCCAAGACAGTGTTTCAGCCGAACGATACACGATCTCACTGGCTTCCAGCGAGACCTGCTTTATGTGATCGCTGGGTTAGATGAACCGCACGGCCTCGCCGTCAAAGCCGAACTTGAGGAGTACTACGAATCCGAAACCAACCACGGGCGACTGTACCCGAATCTCGACACGCTCGTCGAGAAAAGCCTCGTCAACAAAGGCGAACTTGACCAGCGCACCAACTACGACACGGTCACCGACCGTGATCGCCGCGAAATCGCCGCGCGCCACGAATGGGCACAGCAGAACGTCAACCTCGAAGAGTAAGCGAGCGGGCGTCAGTTGTCCGGATTAACGGATCCCTTGTACTTGGAGCGAATCTTCTCTCTCTCCCTCTCTCTCGCCACTGCCAGTAGTAGTAGCGATTGTCGTTGATCTCCTTGATCGTGATCGTCGCTTTGGCAGGGACGTCGTCCGGAAGATCGTCTGGTCGGTCTTCAACCTCTTCTTGATCTGGCGACTCCTCGAGACGGGCTTCACGTTCCTTGTGCTCGGCGAGCGCTTCTACGTACGTCGCAACGTCTCGGAGCCGCTCCGGGTCCGACTTCTCCTCAGCTACGTCGACGTCGACGAGGCCGACCTCCGAGCGCAGGCGGCGACGTATGGCCTCGAAGACGAAATCGACGCCTTGCTCGGCTACCTCGAGACGCACGGCGAGGTTGATGACGACCGGCTTCCGGCGTGGGACGAGTTTCAGGCGCTGGCGGCCGACTACGAAGTGCGACTATCCTAAGGCCGAACGTCGTCGCCAGCTGCAACACCTGCTAGCGTCAGTTCGGACCGTAGGGGTTCGTTGCTGTCTCGAGCCGATAGACTTCCTCGACAGCGTCGAAATCATCGTCAAAGGCATACAAGTAGCCGAGCCCCTCGGTTTGCATATACGAGATACTGCAGGCATCGACGAAGGAGAGGGGTTCGTGTTGGCGAAAAAGATCCTTTCCCGTCACGAGGGCGTCGGTGGTGAGTGAGTCGATGTGGAAGCGGGCGTTTTCTTCGATGCGATCGAGGAGATCAACGGCTGCGTCGTGTCCGGCATGGGTCGTGAGACCGTTGAGCGTTTCCGCGAGAACGTAGTCGAGCACGACCGCTTCTGGGAGCATTCCACTGTCGATGCCTTGGAGCACGGGAAGCGCAGCATTGTGAGATCCATCCCGTCGGTATGCGGCGGCAAAGAGGACTGTCGTATCGATGAGTGCACGCGGCATTTACTCGACGTCGACGCCCCAGGCGTCGTGATCGCTGGTCACGTCTGTCGACTTCTCACCAGCGTAGCCGTCGAAGTCGGCGAACGTGCCCGTCTGCTGTTGGATAACGTGGACCCGGATACTCCCGTCATCTTCGAGCTGCCAACGGAGCTGATCACCATCGTCAATATTGAGTTCACGCCGAATCCGTGCGGGGATGTTCGCCTGATTTCCAGACACCTTGCTTTCGGCGTCGATTCTGTCGCTGCTCATACCGCCAGTATGTGACCAGCCGTCAAAAGCTTAGTGTGGCGCCACACTATTTCCAGTATTCACGCTTATTTTTCGTTCAGCCGAGGCGCATTCTCGTACTTGAGCATCTTCTCGGGCTTGTCAGCGGTCGTGTCGTAGATCTGTTGGAGCGTCTCCTCCGCGGAGAGCAGACTGTGGTCGTCGAGGGCGACCTCTTTGACGATACCGGCGTCGATGGGCTTCTGGATGTGGTTGTAGACGGTGGCGTCGCGGTCACTGGGGTTGAGCTCGGACATCGAGGGGAGTTGCTCGGGATGCTGGCGGATGTTGTTGATCAGTGTGGACCGCGTTTGTTGGGTGACGAAGTGGACGTGTTCACGCGGTGTCCTATCATCCTTATCGCCCAAACTGGTGCCAATAGCTGTATGTTCGACTGAGAGTGGCGTAGTTTACTCTAGAGCAAACTACGGAAACCCCATCTATTTAACCAACATATTCTTGTCTAATCACATCTTGTGTTGGTTAATATATCAAGTACTTCTCTCGCTGCTTGAGACGTATTCGCTACCTTATCTCTCCACAGATACACTCGTGTCCCTCGGTAATATCAGCGATGGACAGAACGAGTGAATGTGAAGACGAATAAGCCAACGACGAACACTCCGAGGAATCCCTCAAACTGAGCGATCGACTCCATCAGGAGAGAGTCGGTGCCCTGCGTGTCTACGAGTAAGGTCCTAGTGGTGTCGTTGCGGCCACCACACAGAGCTAATGGGCGGGCGGCGACAGTTCTCCCACTCGAGACATGGGAAGCCGTGGTCAGTCATACTGCAGTCGGGTCTCGAAGGGGGACTAGATCGCAGATGGCCGCCGGCAGTGCTGTTGAGACTGCGCGACCGTCGCCGACGCGTTCAGCGCCGTCGACGGGGTTTGTTACATGTACCCGAGATCGCGCAGCCGCTCCATGAGGGCTTACTACTGCTGATATGCCGTGACTTGTGGCTGGCGTGCTCGGCAGCCAGCACAGGTTTCTGGTGCTACCGTGGCGGGTGGTTGGATGCTGCCGTCCGATCGCAACATGGTATGACGGTGTGTCGATGACGACGGATTGAGTGCGGACCAGCACCCAGTGTCGATACTCGCTCGCTATCCGCGGCGCGCGCGGAATGGCCGCTCGAAATAGGCATCGACTGTAACGCACCGGGTGTGGAGACGACTGACGACGTGTTCGCGTGGCGCGTGGATAGGATATCCTTGGGGCGAGCAGCACGTAGCCGAGAGCCAAGGAGAGATTTTAAGCGGGTCAACGGCGACGGTCCGGATAATGAGTGACGTCCGGAACGCAACGGACGAGGTTCTCGCCAACCGCCCCTCCATCGAAGACGACCTCCATGACGTACTGGCCGTCGACGCGAATGCGGAGACGTGGACGTTCGACGACGTCCCCCTCGACTCGGGGGCCTTTGGCGAGCTCGTGTCGCGGGGTATCGTTGAGGCGACCGGCGACGAGTACCGGCTCGCCGACCGCGACGCCGTCCAAGCCGCGCTCGACGGCGACGCCCCTGTCGAGGGCGAGACGGCGACCGACACCGGGCCGTCAGTCGGCGATCGGCTCAGCGCAGTCGATCCGGGCCTCGCGGCGAGCTTGGGCGCGCTCCTCGCGCTCGTCGTCGTGATGCGGACCGCGTTCTCGTGGACCGCCGTCTTCCGCGGGAACGACATCGTGTTGTCGGGGAACGACGCGTACTTCTACCGGTACTGGCTCGAAGAGCTGTTCCGGACTGGAACGTCCGTGACGTCGCTGCCGCCAGCCCTTCAGGACCATGATGTCGCGATGATCGCCGCCACCCATAGCGTGGCGTCCTTGCTTGGCGGTGGACAGGACGCCGTAAGCATCGTGTTGGCGTGGTATCCGGTCGTTGCAGCCGTTCTTGTTGGCGGACTCATTTACGTGATCGCAATGGTGGCGTTCCAGGACCGACGCGTGGCACTCGCGAGTGTTGCGTTCTACGCGATTACGCCGATCGTAGCGTATCGATCCGCGCTCGGATTCGGCGACCACCACGCCTTCGACTACCTGCTGGTCGCGCTCGCTGTTACTGGGTTGCTCGTCCTCGTCGACGAACGCGCAGACTGGCGGACAGTCACGCGACGACGCATCTTGGGGCTCGCGGTGTTTGCGTTCGCCGTTGGGACGCAAGTCCATGCGTGGCGTGGCGGCCCACTGCTGATCCTTCCAGTCGCGGCGTACGTCTTCCTGTGCGTCGGCTCGGACGTCCGCGCGGGCGAGTCACCGCTCAAGGCGAACGCGTGGACGCTCGCCGCGCTCGCCGTCGCCGCCGTGCTCGCGCTCATTCCGCACGTCGCCTTCGACTGGTCGGGCGCGTACCGTGCGTTCGCCCCGGCTCTGTTGTTCGCGGAGAGTCTCGTCGTTGTCGGCATCGGTGAACTCGCAGTCCGTCGAGGGATTGCCGCGCGGACGGTGTTAGGGTTGGAAGTCGCCGGGAGCCTCGTTGCTGGTATCGTTGCGTGGGTCGCCTTGCCTGGTGTCCGGAGCGCGGCCCAGCGTGGAATCCGGTATTTCACGCGGACTGGCCAGACGTCGATTACCGAGACGTACTCACTGTTAAGTCCGGAGTATGGTGTGATCACGACGCCCATCTTCTACTTCGGGCTCGCGTTCTTCCTCGCGGTCGCCGCCCTCGTGTGGGCGGCGTGGCGGGTGAAGCGCGAGCATCGGCCGACGTGGCTGGCGCTTACCGTCTACACGGGCGGGTTCTTCCTCGCGGCGCTCGTGCAGCTCCGATTCGCCGGCTTCCTCGCCATTCTCTTTGCAGTCTTCGCCGGACTTGGCTTCGTTTACCTGGTGGCAGCCGTGGATGCGACGGCGCTGCCGCGGCCGTTCGTCGACGCGGGCGAGGCCGAGACCGTTCCACCACGATTCCGTGAAACCGACGCCGACTCGAGTAGACTGTCGCTGCCCGATCGCGAGTCGACGTTCGCGGTGGTTGCGTTGTTCCTGCTTGTCGGGAGTCTCGGTGTGTTCCAGACCGTCGGCGGCACGAACGACCTGACGATCGAGGGCGCGACCTACGACGCAGCAAGCGCAATCGACGACCATGCCGCCGCGGCGAACGTCTCGTGGCCTGACAACTACGTGTTCAGCCACTGGAATCGCAACCGCGTCTACAACTACTACGTCAACAATCAGTCCCGGTCGTACGCGTACGCGCAAGAGCATTATAATGCGTTCGTGATGTCGAGTAATGCCAGCGCGTGGTACGACCAGTTGACGGCAAAGCCGACAGGATACGTCGTCGTTGAGGATATCGACGAGAACTTCTCGCAGACATCAATGCAGTCTCGGCTCTGGAAGAACTGGGGGAGTCATAGCAATGGTGTGGAGGGCCTCGGACACTACCGAGCCGTGTACGCCAACGACGGCCGGAAGATCTTCGACCTCGTGCCAGGCGCGATGTTAGTCGGGCAGGGAGAACCAGGTGAGACGCAAACCGTGAGCACGGAGTTCGACGTGGGCGGGGAGTCACACACGTATGAGCGACAGGTAACGACGACCGCGAACGGCTGGTACGCCGTCCGAGTTCCGTACAACGGAACCTACGATGGTATGTCGGGAGCCCCCGTCTCGAACGAGGCTATCGAAAGCGGATCATTCGTCGGCCCGAAAAGCGGGCAAAACAACAGATATCACTGGCCACTGAATGAGAGTCGAGGCAAGTTTGTGTTTGACGTGGCGGGTGGACATCACGGTAGGATAGACGGTGCGACGTGGACTGATGACGGGTTAGCATTTGATGGAAACGACATCGTCGAAGTTCCCGACAGTAGCTCCGGAAACAACGACGAGTTCGCGCTATCCGTGACGTTCCGAACCAACAATAGTACCAACTACGTTGACGACGTGCCTTGGCCACGACTTGCAGGAAATTCGGTCCAGTCACGGTTTGTGAATACAACTGGTTACAGGCTTGCTCTTAGCCGTGGCCGGATTCTAGGTGCCTTGGGGAATGGTAGTGATGCGATTGTGATGAGAGGACCACGAGTTGATGACGGGCAGAAACATACTGCAACTCTCCAGTGGGAAGGGACGCGAGTGCAGTTACTCCTTGATGGGACGGTCGTTGGTGAGCGAACATACACTGGTCCCGTCCCGAACTCGGATACATTCACCATCGGTGCAACACCTGCAGATGAACGTCAGTTTGTTGGAGATATTTACGACGTAGCTGCGACCAGTGAGAACGTTAACTCATCTTCGTAGATTCTACTCGGTTTATTGGCATACACAATATGAGCGAATATATTATGTATCCGTTACGGTGTTCGTCCAGAGTTAGAATCCCGTAGTCGACGGAGTGTTATGAATCACTCAGGACACTATATTTATACGAGAGTGATTTGATAATGGTGTCTGAAATTAGTATAGCTAGGGCTGGTGCTGCTGGGAGGAAGTACCACTGGTGGTTCCCTGCAACGCTATAAATTCCAACAATGGCGACGAATAGTGGGATAGTAAATAGGCTGGTTCGGTCAACCCCATTATAGAACCAATCAACGGAAAGAACGGCTACACAAACTGGTAGGAGCCACCAACTAACTCCGAAATAACCGGGCGCGCGACGGAAGTATGGTGCATCCATGAATGGGAACGTCCCCGGATTGCTCGCAAACGCGGAGCCGGTCGCTCGAGCGACTGTCTGCCGTTGAATCATCTGGTGCCAGAGTTCGTCCGGTGCGAGGAACCCGACAGCCACAAACCAAGGTGTGATGACCACAATTGCGGTAGCGAAGAGGAGAGCCCACGAGCGATATGTGAGTTCATCACGAACAGCGTACGCGAGTGGGAGGCAACCGATCGCAATAGGTCCGGCAGCCATCCCCTTTGAGAGAAAGGCAAATCCACCGAGGAGGCCGGCTATACCGGCGTAGTACGGCTCATAGTCGCCAGCGTCTATCGCGAGTACGAACGCATAGACTGCAGCGAACGAGAACAACACGAGGAAAGGGTCTGTTGCGGCGTTGTTTCCGGCATGCGTTCCGAAAATGGCGGGCATTCTTGAGACGGTAATACCCGCTAACGCCGCGGTCCCGAGTCCTGCGAGACGGGCAGTCAATAAGACTGCCACCGCAACCAGTAGGGCCGTTGCGACCGCAGTGATTAGTCGGGCAGAAGATGGTGCTTCCCCGAACAGTCTCATACCACCTGCGAACAGCCAGTACACCAGCGGTGGTTTATGTAAAAACGGATCGACGACGCCGAGTGGGTGGTCGGCAGCGGAGTGAAGCGGTAGAAGCCACCGACCGTCGAGGACATTCGTAGCTACATTGTAGTAGATCGCTTCGTCCCACGTAGCTAGCGGTCGATCAAGTGCTCCCCTAGTCCTGGAGAAGGTATACACGGAGAAGATGAGTGCGAGTATTCGGGAAGCGTGCTTCAACGATGTCACAAAGTATGAAACAAATAAGCGACAGCATCGAAAAAACGTTATCGGTTGCTATCGATAGATGTGACTGAAGAGTTAGAATTGAAACCCTGCAATGGTTCGAGACTATATCGCTTCTAAGCGGGGAACTTCTCCAAGCGGTCCAACATAGAGTATCAACTCCAGTTATGTCGAATCGCCGCTTGATATGCTTCTTCGGCGTCGGTAGCAACGTTATTCCAGTCGAACTGATGAGCGACCACTTCCGGGTCGGAAGCCGGGGCTGATCCGTGAAGCGCTCGCTCAAGTGCCGTCGCAAGCGCATCGGCGTTCGGGGCCACAAGAAATCCACCGTCCTGAATGACTTCATCGGCCGCCGAATCTGGGTGCGCCGCACCAATAACACTACAGCCAGCAGCCATCGCTTCAACGTACGTGATGCCGAACCCCTCCCGGGTCGACGGTGACGCGAACACACGAGCGCCGCGCATGTGCGCGAGCACGTCCTCGTAGTTATCGAGGAAGCCGAGGAAGGTAACTCGGTCGGCACTGTCGAGCGCTGCGGCCTGCCGTTCGAGGGTATCGCGCTGTGGGCCGTCGCCGATGATTCCGAGAGTCACATCGGTGTCCACCGTATCGAAGGCATCGAGGAGCACGTCGACGCGCTTGTCCTCAATGAGGCGGCCCGCGAACAGCACGTCGAAGGCGTCGGCGGCCGGTTCGACGCCTCGAATCTGGTCGTAGTCGATGCCGTTCGGGACCGTCCGAATCCGGTCGCGGGACTGCCCGCGCGCCGCGAGCCTGTCCGCGGTGATGCCCGAGACAGCTATCGGGTACTGCGGGACACGAGCAGTTGCGTGTTCGACGGCCTTTCCGAACGGCCCGAGCGCGCCGAGGTATTCGTTCCAGTAGTCGCCCCACACCTCGTGCCACGTCGTCACGAGCGGCGTACTGGTGCCCGCGAGCGCGAGTTTCGCCGCGAACACGGGGAAGTACGGGAACACGGAGGCAACGACGACATCGTGGTCGCTCGCGTGTTGGCGGAGCGGGCCGACGACGTCTTTCGCGAACTCGAGTGCCTCGCCGATGGAGCGCTGGCCGTCCTCACTATAGAGGTCGCGTTCGGGGCTGACCGCGCGTAGCGTCATTCCCTCGTGGGTGGTTTCGCGTGGGACGTCCCAGAAGTGCCGGCCGTAGACAGTCACGTCGTGGTCGCGTTCGACGAGTCGTGTCCCGATCTCATGGATGCGCTTCTCGGCGCCACCCGTCACGAAGGGGTAGACGACGTTTGAGACGAACGCGATGTCCATTATGGAACCGTAGAACGGCACCGAGTAATGCCCTTTCGATACGCATGATTCGGAGAACTGAGGGCAAAAGCATAACTTCACCTGTGGCCTTTAACGAGGCGATGAACGACTGGGAACACGTGATACTGCTCTCTGCGGACGCCCTCCGTGCGGACCACCTCTCGTGTTACGGGTACCACCGAGAGACATCACCGCGACTCGACGAGCTCGCTACCGAGAGCCTCACGTTCACGAATGCGTACAGTGCTAGTTCCCACACTCGGGAGGCAGTGCCGTCTCTCCTGACTGGGCGACACCCCGACGCCGCTGTGGACGCCGAGTACTACCTCAGCGCCGACTCCATCGGTTCCCTGCTTTCAGATGTAGGGTTCGAAACCGCAGGATTTCACTCGAACCCGTTCGTTTCACGGGCCTACGGATTCGATGATGGTTTCGACGAATTCGACGACGACCTGCACCTCGGACGCCACAAACTAATCGCACTGGCACAGCGTGCCTTCGACAAGTTTCGAAACCGACACTACGCACGAGCCGACGAAATCAACGAACGGTCATTAGAGTGGATTGACTCACTCGACGAGGGAGAGTCGTTCTTCCTCTGGAATCACTACATGGATACTCACGGTCCGTACGAACCGCCGGGTGAGTACGGGACGCTGTACGGAGAGGACACTCTCTCCGACAGCGAGGCACAGACGCTCTACCAGCGCGCGATAGATAATCCAGAGACGATTACCGAAGAAGAGCGGCAGTTGATAATCGACGCCTACGACGGCGAAATCAGGTACAACGACGAGAAAATTGGGTCATTTCTCGACGCGCTTGATCAACGGGGGATTCTAGAAGAGTCCCTCATCGTGTTTACAGCCGACCACGGGGACGCATTCGGTGAACACGGGTATTACGAGCACCCACGATTCGTCCACGACGAACTCGTTCACGTCCCACTGCTGGTCTGTGCGCCCGAAACCAGCGATAAGACCGTCGATACGCCGATCAGTACAATAGACATCGTGACGACAATCTTATCCCAAGTCGAGGGAACTGATGTCTCTCTGCCGGGAAGTGACCTTCGTCAAGTCGCATCCAACCCAGAGGCGTTCGAGGGCAGGACCGTATTTTCGTCAGCACGTGGGGAAAATGAGAACTCGCACGTTCGTCGGTTTAGTGCACGAACTAAGACAAAAACGTGGTACGGCGAATACGATAGCGATAGCGACGAGCTCGTAGCCACGAACGGTTCAGAGATCCCGCAACACCTTCGAGAACACGTCTTAGAACGGGTAGGCAACAATCAAAGTACGGGGAAAGAAAACGCCAATGAGGAAGCGGTCGACGACGAAATTGAGGACCGGCTTTCAGCACTCGGATACAAATGACACTCCGTGTCGGGGTGAATGCGCGGACGTTTACCGAACCTGAGCCCGGTGGGGCGGTACAGGCGGCAAAGAAGTTGACGAGTGCGCTCATCAACCGTGAAGATATTGATGTCGTGTTGTTTGGACACGAAAAGATACGTTCAGAGTTCCCGGAAACACGCGTTTCGAGCCAGTTCTACTACGGTGAATCACAAGTTTTCGGTGTCCTCTGGGAGCGGATACTACTTCCATCGCTGGCACGCAAGGAGAATGTCGACGTATTGTTCTGTCCGAACGGGAACGCACCGTTGACCCACCAACCGTTCCCGGTCGTGACGTGTATCCACGATGTGAACGCGATTAATGGGTTTACGAGTGGGCTGCATCGTGCGTATCGCCGCGCGACGATTCCAAGAGTCGCCCACGTTTCGAACCGAATCGTGACAGTCTCGGAGTTCTCGAAGTCCGAGATCGTCGAGAGCGTAGATGTCGACAGTGAAAAAATAGCGGTGGTACACAATGGAGTCGACGACATATTTCACGAGGACGGCATTGGTACTCCAGTCGACCTCCCAGAGCCGTACGTACTATTCGTCGGGTCAGTGAATCCGCGAAAGAACGTTTCCCGCGCAGTCGAGGCGTTCCAGCAGCTCGACGCGGACGCTACCACCGACTACTCGTTTGTCCTCGTCGGACCCGGCAACAAGGATATCTTCGATACGTTAGAAGTCCCTGAAGACGACCGCATCGTCACGCCTGGCTTCCTTTCGCAGCCCGAGCTGAAGTACGCGTACACGCACGCCGAGGTGTTCCTCTATCCGTCGCTGTACGAGGGGTTCGGGCTGCCGCCGCTGGAAGCGATGGCCTGCGGGACGCCAGTAGTCGTCTCCGACGCCGCGTCACTCCCTGAAGTCGTCGGGGATGCCGGTGAATACGTCGATCCGTACGATGTGAGCGACATTCGACGGGGAATCGAAGCGGTCGTAGACGACGAGAGCCGTTACCAACAATTGGTGCAGGCAGGCGAAAAGCGTGCCGAAACGTTCACATGGAGTCGTACGGGGAAACGAGTCCGAGAAGCACTCGAAAACGTAGGTCCAAACATGCGAACGAGCAGAACAAGAGGAGACACCGATGAGAATTAAGCTAGAAAACAAGTGGCTGTTTGTCCCGGCGCTCGCCCTCCTCGTGTTGTATGTGGTCGCTGGCGGGTAGCCCTCTCCCCGAACGTCGACGACGAGTACCGAATGTACTACATCGACAAACAGGTAGACGCCTATCCAGGTGAGGACGGGTTCAAGTACACCTTCGGAGCGTGCATCCCGCTCGCCAATGAGCCAACTGATGGAGAGTACGACGAAGCCCCGAAATCGGCGGATGGTCCGCCCCCGGTCAGTGGGGTCGCTGGACGCAGGGCCGGTCGGCATCCCTTTACGTATCTCCAGAAACAACACCGTCCTCAGACGTGGTACTCGCTCTCGGTGCAGTCGGGATTGCCGAGAATGGAACACAAGAAGTCCAAGTTGTGGTGAACGGAGAACCAGTAGGTGTGTTGAATCTCCCCACAGGATGGGCGAATACCGCGGCCTATTACGTAACAATTCCTAAAGATGTATTCAAGAAGGAGGTAAACCCCGCTCACATTAAATTCTCTATATCTGATCCTGTCTCCCCGAAAAAATTGGGCGGAAGTACGGACAGCCGCCAACTGGGCATGGCGGTAAATGAAACAGTTCTATACGATGGAACGGACAGTCCCCCCCCTCCAACGATGTCTGTGGGTAGTACGCAGAAACGCCGAGCGCTAATCGTCGCGGTCATGTTCCTCTGTGCAGCACTGAGTACCTCGTATCTCACAAGCGTAGCGTGGAACTATATCCACGACACATCACAGCCGTGGATTAACCTCCTTACCCAGTGGGACTCCGGTTGGTACGCTGGCCTGATACGCCAAGGGTATATGTCAGAACCACTCTCAAGAGGAAATGCGAACTGAGCGTTCTTTCCACTCTATCCATTCGTCGTGTAGCTCGTAAAAACAGGAACTGGAATGTCAACAGACTCCGCGGGAGTGTTGACATCGGCTGCATTCTTCGGCGGTGCAATGTACGTCAGTTACCTCTACATCAGCGAAACGAGAAACGAAGCCAGTGCGACGACGCCAGTTGCACTTCTCGCATTCGGTCCCTACACGTTCTATAATTTGTCGTTGTACACTGAATCCATGTTCATCTTCCTGCTCGCGGTAGGCCTCTACTGTCTCCATCAGGAACGGTGGCTCACCGCAGGCGTTGTCGGCGGTCTCCTCTCCGCGACCCGGCCTACTGGAGCCCTGTTCGGATTCGCACTCCTCTTCGGCATTGTTCAGTCAGCACACGCCGATACAGCCGATCTTCGACAGACTATCGTAGAAGTCGTCACCGACGGGAAGAAAGTTCTGGCGCTCGGCCTGTTCCTGTTTATGCTGTACCTCCATGTGAAAGTGGGTGACGCACTTGCATTCACACACGTCCAGCGCGCGTGGGGGGGGTTTCGGGAACCCGGTTTCCGTATTACTCGCGAACCTCACGGGATCAAGCATCAAATCCCAGTATCTCGCTGCCTGGGGTGGTATCGGTATTGTCGTTATGGGGTATCACGCGTACAGTCGGAAATACGTTGAGAGTATCCTTGGTCTGCTTCTAATCTTGATACCGCTTGCGTCCGGCATCAACAGCAGTCCTCGGTATGTCGCCGGAACTCTCATCTTCTTTTTCGCGATTAATGATTTGGTAGACCAGCATCCGATAGCTCGCCAGGCGAGTATTCTCATTCTATCTCAAACAAATATATTAGTGTTGTATATGTGGTATCCCGGACTTGAATTATTGAATTAACAATAGATAATGGGATATAGGGAGGGGTAGGGGAGTTAGTAAACTACAAACTCTTAGGTTTCGATTGAGGGCATATGTCCGGGAGCATTTCAGAAACAATAGAATTTGAGAATGTCTATATATTCATTTCCGACGCACTTCGGTGGAAATCTTTCCCGGAAGAGATGAAAAATCGAGGAGCGACATTCAAGACTGTTGCTTCAAGCTGTGCGACAATGAAAGCGGTCTCATCAATTCTGACTGGGCTTTATCCACCTAAGCATGGTGTCCGAACTTGGCGTGATAAACTTGCGAAAAATACCCTTTTCGACTGTCCCGGGATGTCAGAGGGGTATTATAATCCTGCGGCTGGCGGCAGTGGTGGTCTTGATCAAGTTCTAGGTAAGGAAAGTGAGAACACGCTTGACTCTATTGATAGACCGTTCTTCTATCTTGAACGAGATAAAGGAGGACACGCACCCTATGAGGGGTACAGTTACGATGAGATGTTAGCAGAGGTTGAGCACAAGCAGCCAGTTCTTGAGTCGTACTACGAGGAAGCAATCTCGAAATCTATTGAACGGTTCGATCAACGTCTAGAGACACTGGAAGAGCGCGGCCTACTGGAGGATACTCTCGTCGTGTTTCTCGGAGACCATGGCGAAAATATTGGGGAGTATGGACTGGTCAGCCATTCTGCACCGCCCACACCCGAGGTTGTCTACGTCCCAACGATGTTCATTCATCCAGACCTCTCCACGGGAGTTCATGCTGACACTATCGGACAAGTAGATATCGCACCGACAGTACTCTCAGCTCTCGATACAGAATATTCACTTCCACACACAGATGGAGTTAACCTATTTAAGCACCAACCTGGGTCGAGGTTTAATAACGCCAACCTATTCCAATCTCTTGCTGGAAGAGATTTCTGTGTATACTCCGCATCAAGTATGTGGGATGAAAACGGCGGACATGTATTCAACCATCACGGCAAATCACTATCCCCGATCATCTACCTGATGAACGCTAATGGGTGGAATAGAGCATACGGGAAAGAAAATCCGGACGAGATAGCAACTGCCCTTACTCGGTTTTCGTTACCCCATGTAGAATATGGCAGGCCCAGTTTTACGAAGTCGGAAGCAAGGAGGATGATAGCAGAAATTCGGAGTCAAAGTATATCCTCTGAAAAAGTAGAGCTAGATACCGACGTAGAGAAACGACTGGAAGACCTCGGCTATCGAACGTGATAGGAGAAGAATATAAAATGGGAAAATATGAATTATATAATTAGTGTTCGGCCCCCACGGCGAGGCACACTGGGATCACTACGATGTCGACCGACAATTCACCGATTCCCGGCCAAACTACGGCGCCGGCCACGGTGGCACGCCACTCGACATGGTTGCCCGGGTTCCCATCGGAACGAACGACGAGGTACTGCTCCTCGAAGATGGCTGGTCGAGCCTCGTCGACGTTCCAGCTACACTCTCTGAGGCGGTACTTGATACTTCAACTGGGGATGGAGTACTGGTCGCCATCGATTCCCGAGGACCGTACGGTGTACTCGGTTACAAGTAACTCTCCGAGATCTCAGCTATCATAGTAAATTCGCTCGTATAACGTTTCGTGCTGCTCAACTAACCGAGTTATATCGAAGTGCTTCCGGGCCTGTCGAAATGCATTTTCACCTAATACCTCCGTATCACCATCGGCTACTGAAATCATCTTCTCTGCGAGTTGTTCTGGAGACTGTGGGGAGACTACCTTTGCAAAGTCCTCAGTTACAATTTCTGGGATTGCTATGGTGTCTGTTCCTACTACAGGGAGGCCAGCAGCCATTGCTTCAAGGAGAACGATAGGGAGGCCTTCCCACAAAGATGGCATCACGAAGATATCAGCCTCGGAATAGTAGTCTGAAACAGCGGGGACTTTGCCTGTTACAAAGACGTTGTCTGAGACACCAACTTCCCGAGTTAACTCTTTAAGTTTGGCCTCAAGCGATCCCCACCCAACGATTACTGCAGCTGCGTTAGGATACGCCTCAACTACGTCTGGCATCGCTTTGATGAGGGTTTCTTGCCCTTTCTGCTTGACATACCGTCCAACATTGAGGAAAACGGGACTATGGGAATCGAATTGAATCCCGTCAGATTCAGCGACTTTGTTATGGTATGCTTCAACGTCTATAGCGTTGTGTATTACTTCCCAGGACGTAAGTCCCGTTGAACTCTTTTGTGACCGTCCAACGGCGTCTGAAACCGCGATCTCGGTGGTGTCAATCGTCCGGGTAACCTTCTCTAAAGCTCCAACCCGAGATTGGTACGCTGGACTTTGAGCAACGTTGTGGTGGGTTGAAACTACATCCTCGATTTTCGCCAACATGCACGCCGGTCTGGCAACGATGTGAGCGTTCGGGAGGTGGGAGTGTACGATATCAGGCTTCTCCGCTGAAAGGTGGTCCCGCAGAGTCCAGACTGCCCGTAAGTATCCGTCTTCGAGACTCCCCACATCGACAATCGATGCTCCAGCTTCCACAAATTCTGGCTTCAAATCTTTAGGACCACCTAGAATGTACACAGTCGGTTTTCGTGATGAGTACTGGAGCTGGCGGAGGAGCATTCGCTCGGCACCGCCAGTTGCAAGAGAGTTGATGACGTAGCTAACTTGCATTTATCGAGATACACCTTCTTTCAGGCGCATCTGCTTGTTTCTGTTCATTAGCTCGGGTTTAGTTGGTCAATGACCACAGCTGCGCGTTGGCGCATTGACTTGGAGATCATCAAGAACGAGAAATAGCTGACCGCACCCAATACAATCAACAAAACGAGGGATTTGGCCTGTCCAATCTGGATGATTGGCTCCACTGCGAGGAGAACGGCTGCCATCGCAAGGGCAGAAATAGAAATATTCACGAGAGCTCTAGCGGGGAAATGGAATGAGATCAACTGAGTCAGATAAGCGTATTCTATGAGGAGTTTCACTGCAAATGACGTTGAAGTTGCGAGTGCTGCGCCAATGATACCAAAATTCTGAATTAGAACCCAATTTAGCACTAAATTCAGTAGAATTGCGACGACTGTCGCTCGTGCACTCAGATCTGGCCGATTTATCGCGTGGAGACAACGACTAATGATCTGATTCGTGGCTTTGATAACACGCTCTGCCGCGAGAACGGTAAACGCCGCTGCTGCAACTGCATATTCCGGGCCGTACAGAACACTTAGAATATCCGATGCCAGTAGAAGTATGCCAACGAAGGCGGGCACAACGATCAGTAGCGCTGGAACAAAGCTTTCCGATACCGTAGAGGAAATCTTTTCGTGTAGGCCTTGTTCTGCCCACTCGCTAATTTGGGGAAACGTCGTAATTGACGCTGACCGTGAGACAATTAGCCCAACTTTCGACAGCCTCCAAGCAACTTCGTACGCAGCGACAAGACTTGGTCCAATGAATATCCCTAGAACTGCGGTGTCCATCCACCCGTAGATTCCCCCTCCAACAGAGGTGACGGCATTGTGCTTGGCGTAGGATACGATGGAACAGAGATGTTCAACAGCGAAACGAGCTATCCCGGTTTCTTGTAGTCCTGCACAGACTACGGCCATTAGAAGGTAACTGCCCAGAAAAGCATATATAAGGCCTTTCACTCCGAAGCCAAGGAGGGCTGCACCAACCGCTCCAGAGATCCATATAATGATTCTTGCGGATTGAAGTATTGATGCTATGGAAACTCGTTTTTCGCCTCTCAGGGTTCGAAAACCAAGGCGGCTTGCTTCTTGGAAAGCCAGACCAATAACCAATATTGGCGCAACAGCCATTCCAACGTAGGAGTTCACGTATTTCCCAAGCAAAAGTACTCCTACTCCAACAACGGTGAGGATGAGGATTTTTAGTGAAATGGCTGCCCCGAGCGTTCGCCGTCCATCACTTCCCTCACTAATTCGTTTTTCAACGGCCCCATTGATTCCTGCCGCTGTTGGAATCGATAAAATCCCGAGAGTTGCCTGAAAAAGAAAAAATTTCCCCAAATCTTCTGGCGGAATCAAGCGGGTGAGGAGTACGATTCCAACGAACGAAACCACTGCGTTAACCCCTGAAAGAAGAGTTACAATTGAACCGGTACGAACTAATCTCATTGGTTCCACTTATAGCCGAGCGCCTGGGGCTGTTCATCTCGACTGAACGATGAATCTTGCTCAGGTGGTACTACATTTGGTTGCCTCGTTCTTTTGTCACTAACACTACTTTTACGCAAGAGATCCGTCCGTATCGTGCTGATAAGAACTAGTGGATATCCAGACGAGCTAAACACACCAAATGCGTTACCGTGTTCCACGCTGATAATGATCTTCCTCGTCTGGAAGTTTTTGAGGGAAGTCCCCAGTTCGTCAAGAATATGCTGTACGTTCTCCCGATATGCTTCCCAAACTACCTGCTCGCTTACTTTGTTCTTCTCTAACCGGTTGCAAATTAAGTTCCACTTCGCCTTGAGGGTTGGTTCCATTCCAAATAGAAGTGGACCAAATCCCTCTGAAAGTGATAAGTGTGTTGAACGTGAAACAGCTCCCCAGCCAGCAGCGCCTTGAATCCCCTCTTGACGCCAGACACGACTTGCCCCAGACACCCACGACTCCGCAAGTGAAGCAGCATCGCATAAGCCCTCAATTATTCGTTCTCCGGTCATCTTACTTGATTATATCACACATAACCTAGGTCCTTCAAGCGCTGTTCTGTCGCCTTCGAAATGCTCTCGCTTTCGATATCTTGCTTTACAATCTCTTCCATGAGGGAATCTAAATGCTCTTTCGGATTCTGGATGTCTGTGGTACCGATTTCCCGAAAGCCGTCTACAGTCTCGTATCCATAGTAGTTGTCCGCGACGAGCCCGGAAAGCGAGGTCTCATACTCCGAAACTGTGGAATCGGAGGCACCCCCCTTCCGCATTCGTTCCGCCGCCATAGACATGAGGCCGTGATACTCAGTTAGGAAGTGACGTTCTGCTGAAAGCGTTTCATTGGTAAGGTCGACGCCTCTCAAGTCCTCCTCTGGTGTTACCTCTGTGAGGGATAGAATTGTTTCGTGAACGTCAAGGATCGATACAGTTGTCTCACACGTGCCGTCCTCAATATCTTTGCCCGAGATTACGAGCGGCACTTGAACGAGTTCCGGATGAAGACTGAGAACGTGATTCCACAGTCCGTACTCGCCGAGTAACTCTCCGTGATCGGAGAGAGTAATGACGTAGTCAAATGACTCATTCAATCCCTCGAATATCTCCTCGTAGACTTCCGATAAGTAGCGAACGGACTCTCGATACGCGTCTTCGATCTGTTCTTTGTCTTCGACGCCACCAAATGTATCAGCAACACCCACACTCACGGATTCATCAACACCAAACCCAGCAGGAGGATCGTATGGAATGTGGGCTTCCATCAAGTTGACAAACAAGAACTCTTCTGTTCCGAAATTCGTAGACTGGACCCAATCTCGAACGGTGGATGCGCCGTCATCCGGGACCGCGTACCCATCACCGTACAATTTGATTTTCGCTCCATCGATCAAAGAGGGGATTGTAGCACAGTCACCGGTGATACAGCGAGTTGCACTTCGAAGATGTGTTTCCCACTTACCCGCATCTATTTCGGCGAGGACCGAATCCCAATCAAGGAGGTCGTCTCGTCCTCGTTTCAGTGCATAAGGACCAGCCATCTCATCGAAACCTCGATCCCAGTTTCCAGTCTGACTAACGTTTGGATTTGCTGTCCAAGCTCGCGTTTGGTAGCCAGCGTCTGAGAGTCGCTCCGCAATAACCGGATCTTTGCAGTCAAGTGTGCGGTTTTTCGCCAAAACGCCCACTTCAGATCCGTATTTTCCAGTGAAAAGGGAAGCGTGAGCAGGAACCGTCCAGTGGCTCGTGCTGTACGCATTGTCGAACCGCTTCCCAGGTAGCCAGTCAAAGAATTCGTCGAAGGTGTCCTTTCGGACCGTGTCGAGAACTACTACTGCCACATTTGCCATTATGAAGTGGTTAGTCCCTACATCCGTGATAAGCGCTACGCGAACCGAGGTCTAGTGAGACTCTGAAATCCAACCGCTAACACATTGTTGATGTTTTAGCGTTTGTCTCGAAACATCAAACAGAAGATGATTACTCAATGAATGACCGAACGCTGATGGTTCCGGGAAGATACTAACGAATGTACGATGAAAAATCCGACTCTCAAGCAACCGACGAACTTCGTGTATACGGATTAGCTTCCAATGAACATCTGTCTCGTCAACGCGCTGTTTCCACCACACGAACACGGCGGAGCTGAGAACTACGTCCTCCGCACGGCAAAACACCTCCAGAACCAGGGTCATAATGTCTCGGTGCTGACGACGAAACCGTACGATGGTCCACGTTCGCTTCGCCCGAGGAGCGACCTGTATGAGGGCGTCGAAGTATGGCGGTTCTTCCCGTTGAACGTCTCACATCGCGGGAACGGAACTGGTGGGAACGTCGCCGCGAAGGCACTCTGGCACCAGATCGATACGACGAACCCGCAGGCGGTCTGGGCAGCAGGCCACGCACTTGACAAAATCGACCCGGACATCGTCCACACGAACAACCTCGTGGGTATCTCGCCAGCAATCGGGCGCGCCATCCGGAGCCGAGACCTCGCACACGTCCACACGCTTCACGATTATAGTCTCATCTGTCCGAAAAGCAATCTCCTCCGGGACCTAACGGCGTCAGACGGCGAACGAACTGTCTGTGAGAATCCACCAGTACCGTGTCGAGCACACGCCAGCCAGAAGCGGCACGTGTTCGGGAGCCCTGATATCGTGACAGGTCCAAGCCAGCACGTTATCGATGTGCATCGGAACCACGGATTCTTCGATGGAGTGCCGGGTGAGCGGGTACAACTTGGCGTTGAGTCAGTTGATAGCACACCATCAGCGATCCCGGAGAAGCCGTCGTTCCTTTACGTCGGAAAGCAGCTCGAAGCGAAAGGACTTGAGACGCTGTTCGTGGCGGCTCGCCAGTGCGAGTTCACCGTAAACATCTGTGGGACGGGTCCGTACGCGGAGCGAACGGAAGCTGCCGCCGCTGACATTCCGAACTTGAACTACCACGGATACGTCGACGACGCAGTTCTCGCAAGACTGCGCCAGGAAGCGACCGCCGCTATCGTTCCCTCGATATGGATGGAGAACTCCCCTCTTACAATCTACGAGAGTTTTGCCGCCGGACTACCAGTCATCGGCAGCGATATCGGAGGAATCCCAGAGCTAGTCGACAAATCACGTGGACGAGTAGTGACCCCGAAATCCGCCAGTGAGTTAAAACAGGCAATGACTGAACTGGCGACTACCCCAGATACGGTCAAGCAAATGCAACAGAATGCGCTTGCCTGGGGACAGTCCCACACACTCGATGACCACGTTGACCAGTTGTGTAACGTCTACGAGCGTCTGAACGCGTAATTCAAAGATTACACGTATAGAGAGCAACGGGGCCAGCGTCATACATCACAGAATCAGTTGGCCGTGGATACCCAGTATCACTCCGCCAGACGTGCAGGGTCTCGCAGGACGAAGTCTTGTCAACTTGACTCGGCATGTAAATCCCATTGTACACCCAGACGCCATCTTCCCATCCAACGATTCTGTCCCCGTCATATTCGGCTACCCAATCACTAGCTGCGAACTGTGACGGTGAGTAGTGGTCCTCTCCGACGATAGTCTTGCTCTGATCGGAGTACCAGACCGCCGGCGGTAAGAGAGCTAGTTGTGTCACGACGAGTGCCACAATTAGCACGGAGAAGGCACGAACGAGCACTCTTGAGTCGATTCGCACCAGCCGGATTGCACAGATGATGAGTATCGAGGCAATCATGAACAGGAGGTACCGAGACGGATCGAGGGGGATAACTCGGCCGAAGGCAACAGACCACCCGTAGAGACCTACGAGGATACCGGTGAACACTGTCAGTGCAATCGTCTCCCGGGCGTAGCTGTGTTCCTGGAGATAACTGACAGCGACGAGCCCGATTAACCCCAGAATTACTACATTCGCAAGTAGAAGCTGGACGAATCTCTGGAGACCATCGCCACCAGCACCTCTAGCGTCACTTTGTACACTATCCGAAGGACCACCAGTCTCCGTTTCCGAACTGTCACCCTCCTCCATTTTCGCGGTTGTCGGCGAACCCTGTTCAGTCTCTGAAATGTCAGACTGGCTCGTCGTGGGTGTATTAGTGGTAGGTACCGCACCCTCGCTCTCCACAGAATCACCGACTCCGCCCGACGAAATGTCGACGTCGACAGTTCCAAGCGCCCAGAAGACGAACGAATTAGCTACAACCAACAGAACGACAACGAACGCTACGGATGCCACGACAGCTGCAGTTTGGGTAGACGAATCAGGACGGCCGCGAATTTCTATCGACGGGACAAATCGGCCGACGAGCGTGGACTGACTAACTGCCCAGATGCAGAGTAGGACAGTTACCAACAAGCCAACGTAATGATGAGTGAGAATCGTAGTGACAGCGAACAGGGAGACTACCGCGGTGAAGGTACTGGTGGACTTACTACTATCTTTCTGGATGGCGAGCACCGCGACGACGACGAAAAACAGAGTCGCAGCGACAGTTTCGTCGAGGAACTTCATCTCGAATCCGACGAGCGTCCGGATCCCAACGACGCCGATGGCTGCGAGAAACGCGGCTCGCGTATCAGCTAGTCGCCGTGCTGCGACGAACGCCGTGATTGGAATTATCGCAGCTACCATCGGAATGTACTTGCCGACGGTCGTTGGTTCGAGCCCTAGCAGCGAGGTGACTGTCCACGTGAACGCATAGAAACCGGGCCAGGCACCTCGTTCATTAGCTAGCCAAAGGGGACCTTGGGACTGGAATTCGCCAAGCGCCCGAAGTGTAGCGTACGGGTCGTACCCGTAGAATCCAACTTCCAAGGGGTCGACAACGAGTAATCCAAGCAGACAAACAAGAGTGAGTACCAGTGCTGACGCGAGCATATCTGAGATATCCGTTCGGATAGCTAACGCGATCAGTACAACGAATAACCCGGTTATGAGGACGTAGATTGTGATGACTGGAACAAGTTCGCTGAGTCGAAATCCGACAAGCGAAACAGCCCCATATAGAATCGCATAAATGGAGATACCGAGCTTTTGCCGTGGATCCATTAGAGATAGGTTACTTGAACAGGGGGTTTTGAGTTTTGATTCTAGAATCTACGTCCGGTGAATAGACGACCGCTGGCTCTGTCTTCCATACTCGCTCAACATCACTCTGCGAGGATACTCGCGAAGAACGCCCCGAACAGCGTCTGTAGGCCAAGCACGATGGCGGTGAACGCGACGATATCGGCCGTAATCGAGGGAAGCGTCGTAAACCCGCTGGCGCCCCACTGATAGAGCAAGCCGAGCGCGGTCAACGACCCGAACACGAACAGACTGAGCCCGAGGAGGACGCCACGCTCCAATGTGAAGTGTTCGTTTAGCCACCGCGTTATCATCCCGTCAGGGCGCTGGATGGGGTCGCTGGCGATGTCCGTGAGGAAGCCGAAGCTCCCGATCTGATAGCCGGCTAGCGTCAGCAGGCTGCCAGCAATGAGCGAGTGGATGCCGATACCCTGCCCCATCACTTCAACGTTGAACACGCTGAGCGCCATCACAATGACGCCGACCACACCCATGATTGTCCCCGGGAGCGAGAACAAATATCCCGGCGCATTCACGAGCATGAATTTGACGTGGCGCCAGCCGTCCTGAAAACTCTCTAATTTCGCCTCACCCTCACGCTCATGGTACGTAATCGGGACTTCCTCAATGGTGAGATCTTTCGCGCCAGCATCCATGATCATCTCACTGGCGAACTCCATCCCATCAGACCCCAACTCTAGCGTTTCTAGCGCTTCTTTCGAGAACACGCGGAACCCGCTGTGGGCGTCACTAACTCCTGCGTCGTAGAACGCGTTGAGGAACTTTGTGAGAAGCGGGTTGCCGACGTGCTCGTGCAGCGGCGGCATCGCGCCCTCCTTGATCTCCCCTTCGAGCCGACTCCCCATTGCGATATCGGCGTCGCCATACGCGACGAGTTCGAGGAGTTTCGGAATCTCCTCGAAGTCGTAGGTCGTGTCGGCGTCACCCATGACGATGTAGCTGCCGCGGGCGTGGTCGAACGCGTACCGGTACGCATACCCATACCCTGGCTTGTCAGGTTCGACAACGATCGCACCCATCGACTCAGCGATATCCGGAGTGCGATCTGTTGAGGCGTCACTGATGATGATCTCGCCGGTAACCCCTAACTCTTCGAGTGCGTTCCTCGCGCGCTCGATGCACTCACGGATCCCCTCCTTCTCGTTCATCGTCGGCATGACGATGCTGATCGCCGGTGTCGATTCACTGTCCGCGGGCAACAGCTGGCCGGCCTGAGGCGTGCTCATGTCGAGTGACCCCGAGAGCGTCGAGTCGACCGGCTCGGCTTCATGCCCTCCATCGGGTGGTTTCGAAGACGTAGTTTCAGACGACATATATCTGGTGGCCCATCGGGTTGTTACGTTGCTATCTGACGTTACAACATTATAAAGACTGTGAGGCGAAATCGTGACCTGCGACAGTCTGTGAACGTTCAAACGGAATTACCACAGCAGGCATTTTGAACGTGACTGCTAGGCTACCTAGTTCGGTCTCGTAGTTCGGAAAGATACGCTGTAGTTACGTGGAAGCCTGGCGCACCACTCCACAGCCACACGCCAACAGCGATCCCAAAGAGGACGAACTGAGCCGTGATGAACGGATCGAATGTGAGTGTAGTTAGGTGTGCAAGGAACGACGAATCGTTCGGATACGATGGCGCAGGTAGTAGCGGCCACACCAGATAAGTGGTCCAGCGAAGCATACTCAAATCCCCCGTCAACAATCCAAAGAAAGCCCGCGGCCCCAGATCGGCAATCGTGTGCGTGAGATAGCCGGTTCCAAACGCTACCCACACCTGGGGACGATCGAACCGACGACTGAGCCACGCCACGCCGGCGATAAGAACGAAGGCAGTGAACAGCGAGTGTGCGAACGACCGCCCTGAGGGCAACACTGTGACTGTCCACGCGAGTGGTTTATCGATGAGGTCTGGGAGCTGGCTCCCAATTACGACAGCGAGGACCGCAAGGGGCTGCTGGTCTGTCTCACATCGGCGTGTCCAAAGGACGTAGCAGAGATAGCCGACGGCGAGATGCCCCCATGGCCACATTACGTGTCACCGGCTGTCGAAACGTTCACCCACAACTGGACGGTTCGATAGGCGTCATCCGACTGGTTACTCGATGCTCCACCACGATAGAGCGAGTACTGTAACCGAAGCCGCTCCCCGGTCAGCTGCGGTTCAACGAGATGCTGCTGGCGCCACGTCTCATTCGCAGCCAGCGTCGGCGAAAAGCGGTCGAGTTCGTTCACCTCCTCGACGCGTATTTCCCCCTCTTCGCTGACGTTGACGCGCTGGAGTTCAGCAATGAGTGTGTAGTTTGCCTGTTTACCTTCCTGATTCGTAATTGAAACAGTCAGGGGTTTTGCCTCACCTTGCGTGAAGTTCTGCGGATAGTTGCTCGCCGTCAGATTCCCGTCCTCGGTTTCGGTGAGCAGCGACAGTTCAGTGAACGACTCACCCTGCGTCGGCGCTGCAATCGCAAACGCCACCGAGGATGCCGCAACTAAGAGACTGAGCACGAGCACCACGTTCAACACGGCGTCGGTCCGATCAGTCGGCTGCAAGAACTCGTCACGAACCCCATCGAACGTTGGTATCGAGACCGTAAAGCGCTCAGCTGGTGGAAGACGCAGCCGGCGCACGCCAGCCACTGCTATCAACAATAGAGTGAGAGAACCGAGAGAAACGATAATTGGCGCGAGCGTGATTCCCCAGGGGGTGAAGTTCAACAATAATCCGACTAGTGGCACGATAGCAATACTCGCGCCAAATGATAAGACGGCGCGTTCTAACCCGTCAATCCCGTCTCCCATCGTCTCGTCGCTGGCCCCACGTGCCCCCGCTTCCGGGAACAGCGCGGCGATGAGCGCGTAGCCCGGTGCAAAGAGCACAAACCCAAGCGCAACGACGACACGGATCGGTGACTCTCGTATGACCGGAAGAAAGACAACGAGACCGGTTACTGCCACGAGAGCGACGATCACCCACAAGTCCAACAACGGCCGCTGAGTGTCCCCCTGGTGGTCCGCTCCTGTGCCCATGATAACTCTCCATCTGGTAGCAGGGGCAAAAAGGCCGTCGCCATCGTAGCTCACCGAGTCGCCGCGTACAGGTATGTCGGCCCAAGCACCGGCGGACGAAGCGATGGTCGTAGGCCATCCACCGATCTCCGAGAATACATCGAGAAACCGGTTACCGCGGCAAAATCGCGGCATCAGACGACTCGATCCGCTTGCAAATCACTGCTGATTCGAGAGTGTAGTTGCTTCCGTGGCGACGGCAGGCAGCAGCTCCTGAAACTCGTCGTCGGCGAACGCTTCACTCTCGTCCACGAGTCGTTCGCGCATAGCTGCGATTGTTTCGATTAATTCGTCGTAGCGGCTGTGGCTAGCAAGCTCTGTCGGCCGCTTGTGTTGCTCCAATACGGCTTTCTTCGAGACGAGGGCGAAATACTCCTGCAGCGGCTCGCTGTACATACTCAACTGATGGAGCCGGTCGACTATCGTCCGGACCCCGGGTTTGGAGACGGGTTTCATCAGATACGCCTCACACTTGAGCTCGAGAATGTCGAATTCGGGCTCGACACCAGTGATCATCGCACTCGGACAGCGATACTCTCGGTCGTCGACCGTCTCGAGGAGTTCATCACCGGATAGCTGCGGCATCTGTCGATCGAGGAGTATGACATCGACGGTGTTGTCGAGCCGCTTGAGGGCTTCCTGTCCGTTTGCTGCCGAACGGACGGTGTAGTCAGCCGAAAGCCAGGCTTCGTAAAGCTCTCTTAGAGGTTGGTCGTCTTCCGCGATGAGGATCGTCGCCCCGATTCATGGATTGCCATAGGACCAAGCCACTCAGCTACCACGTTCCCGTCAGGCAGCATGTAACTCGGTGTCCAGTTTCAATTGAGAGACAACCAAGCCCCGCACGGAGACTCGTGGCGTCACAAATCCTGTATTGCCGACCGCTGATAGTCGAACTCGCACCCCGAACGAGTATGTCTCGTCGTGCGTGGTTTCTCGATTGAGACTGAAATGGTACTGTTTTGAATGAGTTTAACAGGGCACTTAAATGGATGTCTCGAACGTACGATGCAGCTGACATCGCCGACATCATCTTCGACGAGTATAGTAGCGCGATTCTCACCGCGACGAGCGCGGAACCAGTCGCTGTCACCAACATCGTCGAGGCAGTCGGAATGTCGCCCGCGACCGCCTACCGACGAATCAACCAGCTCGTCGACCACGAGTTGCTCGCCGAACGAACGTGGTTCGACGAGGCTGGAAACCATATCCATACGTACGAATCACAGTTCGAGTCCGTGAAAATCGAGATCGTCAACGGGATCGCGTATCTCCACATCGTCGGCGAGGAGGCGCACGAACTCACACGACTCTGGGAGTTCCAGTAGCCGCACTCACAGGGAAGCTGAGGCACGCTTGGAGTTCCCTTGGACGCCACGCTAGCAGTCCGACCGAGTAGCGCCTCACAGGCAAACTAATAAGGGCAAATTCCAGTGGTTTGCAAGTGGTCGTCTACGAACGCACGAAGACTGCCTCCCGCCTGAATTCGGCGTCCACAAGCGTTTAACCAGGTGTTTGTCGAGAAGTGATTTCCGGTGACGGAGCGATATTTGTCACCATGTTTGGGTAGGACGAACAGGACGTCGCCCTAGTGGTGGCGCTCGCTGCGTGGGCACTTCGCGGCGGCAGCATCAACCACGGTGAGGGTGGCGCGCACGTTTCTTCTCGCTCGACCATGACGACGGTGACTACTTTGCCACGCTCGCCTCGACTGCTGGCTTCGAATACTATGTCGTCAACGAGACGACAACTGAGCGAGCGGCTGAAGCACGGCCGGCGACAGACCGCTCCGTGCTCGCGTGTGTTGACCGCTATGGCTGTGTGTACGGCGACGGAGAAGCAGGATACAGCCAGTCTGCCAGCGTTTGTCGACTCGCTGAGTGGGGCGTTGCGACTGACCTTCGCTCGGGTGTCCGTGTTGAATCGCAGCGCGAAGCATCCGGGTAAAGATACGTTGACGATTCGTGTGGAGCGGCCTGACGCGTATCTCGATGAACTCGTAGAGGTAGCGGGCTGTTTCGGGCGAGCCGGTGACGCGAACAGGGAAGACAGTGACAGTGTCGGCAGCAGCGGCACGGGTTTTGCTTCCTGTGCAGCGACTGTAGTGTACCTACTCTCATAGAACGGGTGGTGTGGTTCTGGGCTCCGGTTTCGACAGCTTCCCAAGCGAGACTTCCGCGGATTTACCGACCAGCCGTTTCAGCGAGGTTGTGGCTGCGCGCGCAGCGACCCTTGGGAGCGAGCACGGAGCGGAGGGCGGGGCGGTGGGGCGTCCACGGGCGGCGGTCACTACGAAAAAACAAGGGCCGTGCCTGCTCAGTGCAGGGTGTCCCGAGCGTGCTCAACGCCGACACCCGGATCGGTAGTACCGTGTTCGGCCTCGTAGGCGTCGACGAGCTCCCGACTGTACCGCGCGATCCGATTCTGGGACGTCTCGACCACCGCGCTTGCCGCCGTCGCGACCTGCCCCTGCGTGAGATGTTTCTCGGAGAGCAGCCGGTCCGCCGCGTACACCGCGGCCCCGGCAACCGTCGACCGTGGCGTCCCCGGCCCAACTGGCACCGCATCCCCAAGCGCCAGCAGGTGGTGGGCCAACAGCCACGTCCGCACCGCCCGCGCCCCCGGCATCGCATCGTCATCGAGCGCTTCGACGACCGCCATCACGGCCTCCGGCCTACTCACCGGCGCATCGACCCCGCATTCACACCGGATTTTCCGCCCGGCCGCACACACCCGCTCGTGGGGTGCTTTGGTGTACCGGGCCACCGCAACATCGATCTCCTCCCGGTCGACCGATGCGGCCCGCGCGGCCAGGAGAACGGCGCCGCCGGCGAGTGCCTCCCAGGCCATCCGCCCGCCCGGCAGCCGCGCCTCCGACGCCCGCCGAAGGAACCGTGCCGCCTGCCTGATGACGTGCTCGGGCAGCCCCAGATTCCCGCCGATCATCTCGACATCACGCAGCCCTTCGTTGAGCCGCTTGGTCCGCTTGCGCTTCTCGCCGAACTGCATCCGCTTGTGCCACTTGCGCAGGCGTTGGACCGTCTCCCACTGCTCGTCGCTCAGGGGATTGCCGTGCCCGTCAGTGTTCCGCCCGATCTTCGTGTGCAGGCCCTTGTCCGTCCGCAACGGGTCCACCGTCTCGATGCTCTGCTTGGCATTTCCAATCATGCCCAGATCCGTCAGCGTCGGCCCGCGATCAACCCATTCGTCGGCGACAACCAGCCCGCAGTCCGTGCAGAACGACTCTGCATCCGCAGTGACCACCTGGCTGCCACACTCCGGGCACACCGCCCGCGCCGACGGCTCGTGTTCGACCGCCCGTTCCGGGCTCTGCGCGTCACTGTTTGAAGTCTGTGCCGCCAAAACCGTTTTCGCGCTTGCGTTCGTCGTCGACATTGCAGTAATCTGAAGGCGCTCGCGACAGTGCCCGACACCGCGGCCCTAAACCGCGGTTTCTTCGACGACTACGACCGATAGCGTCGGCTGCGCGCTCTCGCTCGCGCCTTCGCGAGCGCCCCATCGGGGCGCGAGCGAGAGCGCGCCCACGTGAGATGCCCCAGCCAGCACCGCGCGCCAGCGCCGCCCGGAGCGAGCGGCCAGCGCATTCCCCGTTCGCCGCGACGCAACCACGTCCGTCGCGGGCGGCATAGCCGCGGTCCGCAGGACCCGAACGGGTGAAGCGCTGGCGTCGAGGGCACATGCACTTTAGCCCGGAACGCGGTCGAGTGACGAAGGAACGAGACCGCGACAGCCCGGAATGGTCGGTCGCGAGCGAAGCGCGGCGCGACCGCTGCGTGGTCGACCAGCGGGAGACCACGACAGCGAGCGGGGAGCCTGCGACCCGCGAGCAGGGAGCGCCGCGACGCGAACGGCGACCGGCGGTCGCCGTGAGCAAGCGGCGGGCGGCAGCGGCGAGCGGGGCGGGCCGTCCGCGCTCACCGGAGGCAAACAAAGCGCTGCACGTCAACGATGCCAGCCACGGTTCAGCACGGAACGAGCCGCTCCATAGAGCGAGGAGAACCGGGGGCGATTCAAATACGCTCGGCCTCACCGAAGAGGCAGTCTCGCTCGACTCCCGGTGCATCGTGGTACTATCGGGGAACACCCACCCCGCAAAGAGGCAATAACAACGTTCCACACACGCTCGGTCGCCGCACCGACTAAGTACGTGTACGTCTAGACGTACATGTATGGGGACGAAGAGTCTCACGATCACCGAAGAGGCCTACGAACGCCTGAAAGAACACAAGCGAACCGACGAGAGCTTCACCGATACCATTCTTCGGCTGGCGGGCGGTGACCGCGACCTCATGGCGGGCTTCGGGGCGATGCAGGACGTCGACGGGTTCCGCGAGGCCGTCGAAGACACACGAAGCGAGCTGGACGCCGACCTGCGAGCGCGGGGCGAGCGATAGATGCTCGTCTTCGACACGACGTTCCTCCTCGACTACCTCGATGGCGTCGACGCCACGGCAGACTACCTCGCGGGCAACGACGCGAAGCCGTTTCACGCGGTGTCGCTGTCGTTGTTCGAGGTGTATCGTGGCGCCGCACAGGCAGCCGGCAGCGACCAACTGGAGACGGCCGCAAACGGCTTGGCGTGGCTGGACGCACTCCCGTTGACCGAGCCGGCAACGCGAGAGGCCGCGCTGATTGAGGCGTCACTCCTCGACGATGGTGCCCGCATCAATCTCGGCGACACACTGATTGCGGGCGTCTGCCGGCATCACGGCGCCCAGCTTGTCACGCGCGACGACCACTTCGACCGCGTGCCAGGCCTCGACGTCGAACGCTACTGACGACACGCACGAGCAAACGCCTCGTGGTTTTCTGTACATCGGCCGATAATCGTTTCGGCGCGTCCACACGACTTGCACATTGATACGCGGGCGGAAGCCGTGGTCGCTCGCGGTCGCGTTCGGTTGTCTCGGGGTCCTGCGACACCAGACGCCTTGACGACGAGACTGCGTCGGAATGCGGGGACGCCTATAATTAACCAACAACCGTCGAGTCGCTCCCGTTCTGTTGGTTAAGACTCTAGCAGCCGAACTTCCACCAACCACCAACTTACAACTAGTCGTGTGCCACACAACCACACACCTCGACAGCCCGCAACCCAGTCCCTCGCTTGCCACGCATGCCCCCTGAGCGTTTCACGACCGACCGCCAGTACCTCCACGTCCAGCCCAGCACCGACCCGCTGCAACCGACTGACGTCGCCCGCTCGATGACGCGACTCCACCGCACCACGAACGGGACGCCGACCCCTCAGATGGTGCCCCTCATGTGCCTCGTACGGACAGCGAGAACATGGCCCCCCGCAGATACAGCCTTGCGACGCCCGGATTGACTGACGTCTACACCTTCAAATACGCCTGCAACACCCGCCTCGACGAAACTCGTCCCGACTAACCCATCCGCCATTCCGATGGGGTGCGCTCGACTAGCTCCGACGACGGCTAGTGGCTTTGGCAGGCTACAGAGACGCGTTCATCCGCAAGAACATCCCTAGATAGGGTGCGGACCACTACAGTCCGAGCGGGGAGTACTGGCGGGCTGGATTCGGTGACTGATTGGCTGGCGAGTCAGTACCTCAGGGGGTGTAACGACGAGGTAGAAATCCCTGGCACGCTCTCCTCAATGAACGAAGACGTTTTACTGAAGCATACGAATCGCCCGATAGGCGGGCTTTGTACAGTCGCTGTGCTGGGCTCTTACTGTGGAATTATTTGTGTAATATCATTCTCGCCGCCCCTCGTGATGTGGCCGCTGAGTACCAAAATTCGGGGATGGCGACCCGATTCGAGAGAGAACACGGTTGACGACGACAGCCAGATCACTCGAGAGCGGCGACTCACAAATCCCCAGACGGCGTAACTCTGTACACCAATTCGAGAGGAGAGGACAGCGCGTAGTACTCGCGGTCAAGGCCAGCAGCATGGAATCCAGTTTGGTTGACTGTGCGACCACAACGAGGAGAACGCTGCTGTACACTCAACGCGGACGGCCCGACACGGCCTGGTGGTATCCCCGCTATCAGCGTCGCTCACAGCCAGCTTCGAGTGCAGCATACGCGATACCGCCCACCTGTACATCTCACTACTCACTGTGTTCCTTCCAAGCCGACCTGCTCCGACCACGTCCCAACTGAGACGAATGCCGACCAGCTACCCAGCCGTCGACCCCCGCCGGCCTACAGACGATTCAATGAGGGGTCTTTGCGGAGGGATTCTCTCTGTAGTCACTCGGAAATATGGAATCGTAACTACGCGAAGGGAACCTAGCAGCGCACGGCGGTCGGGGACTCGGACGATTAGTCGCGGAATTGCTTCGTGGCGTCTACGACGACTTTCCACACCTGCCGGATGACGAGTTTCATGTCGAACGAGAACGACTGCTTTTTGACGTACTGAAGGTCGTGGCGAAGCTTTTCCCCGGTTCTGCACCGGTTCTGCACCGGTCACGTCGGTCACTTGTGCGAGTCCCGTAAGCCCAGGTTTGACGAACCAGCGTTTTCGCCAGTCGACGACCCCGGTCTGGATGTCCGAATCCAGTTCTGGCCGTTCAGGTCGTGGGCCGACCACGCTTATGTCGCCTTTCAGCACCGCCCACAGCTGTGGAATCTCGTCGAGATGTGTTTCGCGGAGGATGCGCCCGACCCGCGTGACGCGCTGGTCGACCCCTCCACCGCGTCTTCATCACTAATCGTTGCGCCAGTCTGTTCTTCGGCGTTCTCGACCATCGACCGGAACTTGGACACGTCGAAGGCCTCCCCGAAGACGGAAGTCTGTTCCTGCTTGTCGAGGATGGCGCCGCCATCATCAAGTTTGATTGCCACGGCAATCGCGCGAATGACGGGGCTCAACACGAGTGAGCCACCCGTCGAGAACAACAGGTCGAACGCACGTTTGAGCACGTAGTCCTGGATGTCCCACGGTTCGACGTCGACGAGCGCGGGCAGGCAGTCGCGCACATGATCTCCGTCGACAACGGCGGCATATTTGACAACGACGGCCTCAGCCTCGGCAACCTGAATGAGGGCACCGTTTCCGCCCATATTCTGTCGTCCGGCCGTGACGGTACGTTCGGTGAGAGCGGGACCTCTGGGTCTGCTTCCGCTCTCGAAACCCAGATTGGGGAAGGCTGGGCAAGTGGTTCCAGCAGTGGGGAGCAGGTTCGCGAGCAGATTCTCGCGAAGTCACAGTTCATCAACGCGGACGTGTACACGTTCGACCCGAGCATCTTCGCAGCGACCCGCTAGACTGAGAGTTACGGCGAGCAGGCGTTGACGGACACGCTCTCGCTGCGCTTAGACGACCAGCGATTCGCGCCGGGGAACGTCCAGTCGCGACATGTAGGGCCGGGAACCGGCCTGCGGTGTCGTCGCTGTCTGTGGGTTCGACATCCCCGAGCGCCACGCGGACGGCGTGCCGGTCCGCGAGCCGGTACCCAGCGCCCGTCTCAACGACGATGTCGTGATCGACGAGTTCGCCAACCGTCCCCGACTCAAGTGGGCTGTCGTCGAATGTCGTGCCTCCTGTTTGTGGTCGGTCTCGACGAGTGTCGGAAGCGCCCCGGCCAGCTCGGAGGCGTCGTTGAGGCGGGCCGTAGTCTCCTCGCGGACGTCAGTCATTGGCTAGACGGACGCTAATCCGCAGGCTACTGTGTTTGACTGTGAGCACCCTCCATAGGCGACGCAGGCCAAGTGTCTCGTTGACTACCGCGGTTCCCCTCTCCCCTTCTTGTCCGTGGACTGCACTCGTATTTGACCCGAATCAGTCCGCTTTGCAGTTGGCTCAGGGGGAGAGTAGGTTAGTGCCGCCGTCGTCGGTCGGCGGAGTACGGCCGGAGTCGGTCAACTGTTCGTCAAGAACTTCGGGGTCGACGGCCGTGGTCACGGCATCGAGGACGCGTTCTCGGCGCCGAATTGCGGCCGCGTCCGCATCGTAGAATCGGACGTACTCCGCGCGCGTGTGTCCATTAAATCCGTGCTTGATCGCAAAGTACCCCTCTGGGACGTGGACGCCACAGATCTCGCACTCGTGGCTCGCGTGGTCGGCGACCTGGTGTGCGAGAAGCGCCTCAACACTGTCAAAGGTGACTCCACAGTCAACGATCCCACACTCCCACGCAGACATGGAGTATTCTACCGTGATAGCGTAGATTAAAGCTTTGCTTGGCCAGCTCTCAAGGCCGTCTGTACCACCGTTGGTTCACCCGGTGATTAAGGTGCCACTGTCGGCCACTCAACGCTGAAGTGCATCAGATTGGTGCGTGCGTGGGTGTGTACGCGCAATCCATCACCATAGCCAATCCGTGGTAATTAGTATCATATGGGCTTGTAGCGGCCGATACAGGCAGAAAGCATTTACCACCGGATGCTCATAGTCTCGGGTACCCCTACCCGAATGGCGGCTGTGAAAACCCCGATTCACCGTTTCGGCGGAATCAGGTGGAAACGGTCGCTGGTCCGACTGGAACCGATCCAGTCACGAAGACAAACATGACTGATACAACAAATAAGCTCCGCGCGGTCTTCCTGACTGCGCTGATGATCGGCTCCGTATTCACGGCCGGCATCGCGTTCACAGGAACTGCCGCCGCGGCAAATGCATCCAGCCCGACCAACATCCAAGTTGGTGGGCAGGACAGCATTCAGCTGACTGAACCGACTACGCAAACAGAAGATGTCACGTTCGACATCAGCAACCTGAACCCGGACAACTCCGGCCAGAGCGTCACGTTCACGGTGTCTCTTGACGCCGCAAACTTTGAATTTAGTGACGCCAACCAGGTTCAGGTTAGTAACGATGTCTCGATTAGCCAGAACGAGCAGGTGAACACTAACGGCGAAATCACGTTCACTCTGCAGCCCAGCAGCAGTGGTGTTGACGCTGGCACGATCACTGTTGATGGTGCTGTCATCGACGCGACCGCTGCTAGCGCTGGTGCTTCCTCCGGCCTAACGGTTTCCGTCGAGGACTCTGGTGCAAACGATGATACGTCTGCCTCTACCACCCTCAGCAGCGCGGTTACGATTGCTGAGTCGACTGGTCCGGCAGACGGCCGCTCCGACTCTGACGGCGACGGTAAGTACGAGACCGTCGGCCCGAACTCGGTTGTCTATCAGGGCGAGGGCGACCTCGAGTTCGCGAACGACGTAATCGCAAGCAGCTTCGAGCGTGCAAGCGGGTCCAACGAGGGCGTCCCGCTCGAGATGCCGATCCCGACTGACCAGACGACCGGCACCTACGACGGTCCGTCCCCCTTCGGTAACGGCGGCCTGACCGTCTCGACGCCGCGCGTGACCACCCTTGAAGTTCAGAACAACGCAGATTCTGACGTCAGCGGCGGCATCCTGAACACGAATCAGGACAACGCCGTTGTCTACACCGAGTACAACTACGAAAACGCTGAAGACATCGAGCTGACCGTCGAAGACGAAGACGGCCTCGACGTCACCGACGAAATCGTTGACAACAGCGCAACGCGTAACGGCGACGGAGACATCGCGATCGATCCGTCCGCTGTTGACGCTGGTGAATACACCTTCGAGGTTGCCGGTGTTGATGACCTCGACTTCGGTGACGCCTCCGACACTGTCACCGTGACGATTTCGTCCTCGCAGAAGGCTTCCCTTAGTCTCGCTGAGGACGAAGTCGTGCAGGGCGCAAACCTCAAGTACACGGTTGAAAACAGCCCGGAAGGTAACTTCCACGCGGTCACGATCGACTCCAGCGACTTCCGCGACAGCGTCTCCACGACGAACGTCGCGAAGCTCTTCCGCAACGTCGGCGACACCGCTGAAACGGGTGTCGTCAACGATGACGGAACAGTCGAGACCGACCTCGAAAACGCGGACATCGATAACGTTGACTACGCGTACGCGATCGTCGAGATCGACGGCGGGAACGGCGTCGGCTCCATCGAGACGCAGTACCTCGACGATTCGTCCGTCGACATTGATCTCTACCCGGCATCCGCTGATGACGGGTACGCACCGGACGGAAGCCTCGAAGACGTGGCGACGCTGAACGGCCTCGACACTGACGACGACGAATCCTTCGAAGTCACCGAAGGTGAAGTCTCGCTCGACAGCCCGACCGGCACGTACGTCGTCGGCTCCGAAGTTGACATCAACGGGACGGCCAACGAGGGCACCGACGAGGTCGCTCTCTACGCCCGTGACAACAACGACTTCGAACTCGTCACTATCGACGACTCGCGCACGATCGAAGTCGACAGCGACGACACCTTCGAAGAAACGGACGTTGTGATCTCGGGTGACAACCTGGGTAACAACCTCCTCTCGCTGCCGGGCACGTACCGTCTCGGCATCATTGACGCGACCGACGCTGAGGACAGCGACGGGAACGTCAAAGACCGCCTTACCACGTCTGAGTTCAACAGCGGTATCAGCAGCACGTCCTCGCTGACGGTGACTGATACCGAACTCAACGGGTCGTTCGTTACGTACAACGGTCAGATCGCCAGCGACGACGCGCAGGTCGACGTTGAGGGTACCGCACCCGGCAAGGACGAGCTGACTGTTGCGTTCGTGGACTCCCGTGGGAACGCGGAAGCCTACGACATTACGGTTGACAGCGACGGTACCTTCACCGAGGAGGACCTCGACATTAGCACCCTGAACGAGGGCAGCATCTCCGCGCACATCATCTCGTCCGGTCGCGACGGCGTCTACGGTGACGGCGTCAAGAGTTCCGCATCCGCGTTTGCGGACCTCATCATGAATAACTACGCGAGTGGCGCAAGCACCGGCAACCAGGTTCGCGACCGCATTCTCGCGAACTCGGTTGACGACACGGCTAGCGACGACCTGATCGTCACTGAGACCTTCCGTCTGTCGGACGGCCTCACGACGATTGAATCCGTCAGCGGTGTCGAATCCGGTGGCACCCTCACGGTTGAGGGGCAGACCAACCGCGTCCCCGACGATAACACCATCACGGTCGAGCTGCTCGACCAGGATGACGAGTCCGTAACTATCGCGAGTACGGACGAATGGGGTACGGATGGTCAGTGGTCCGTTGAGATGGACCTGGCGAACGTCGAGCCTGGCGAGTACACGCTCGAGTCCGACGACGGTGACAACACCGACCGTCAGGACATCGAGATCGTCGAAGAAGTCGAAGAGACGACGACCCAGGAGCCGACCACCACCACCATGGAGCCGACCACGCAGGAGCCGACCACCACCGAGGAGTCGACGACTGCAGCGCCGACCACCACCGAGGAGTCGGCCGGCACCACGGAGGACACGAGTGGCGAATCCGGTAGCGGCATCCCCGGCTTCGGCATGGGCATCGCGCTCATCGCCGTCCTCGGCGCCGCGCTCCTGGCACTCCGCCAGAACTAACTAACACGACCTGACCGCCCGTAACGCGGTCACCAGCGAACCACGCGAATCCTTTCTTTTGCGCGCTACGACCCCGTAGCGACGGCGCTATCGATTCGATTGGCAGCCCGCAGCTCCACGCATACAAATCATCCACCAACGAGATAGCCGCCGGGCGCCGCACTCAACCCAGTACTCGCCCTGGAGCGTGTCCCGCTCCACACACCGGGGTCCACGCCGGTCGCACCGAGCAAGGATTTCGTGTACGCATGGACAAAGACGGTCAATCGGTGCCAGCGACCCCAAACGTGGGCCACGTTTCTTTTTTCAGACAGCGAAAAGATAATCCGGTGGCACCCATAGAGATTGACACAACCGCCCGCCCCCAACTATGGTCCACCACACCGTAACGCAGACGACCGACGGTAGCCAACAGGAAGCACGCCACCCGAGCGGAGACAAATGAGCACAGCCACTCGCTTCGTGGCGACAGTCGTCGCCGCGCTCGTCGTACTTTCGATGGGAGTGACTGCGGCACCCGTCGCCGCCCAAACTGCGGACGAGACCGCTGCCGTCACCATCGGCCAGATCGATGTCGAGCCAGCCAACCCCACCACGGACTCGCGCACCGTGCTCACGGCCACGGTCACGAACTCCGAGACGGCGACCGGCAACGCGAAGCTTACGGAGGTGAGCATTCGAAGCGGTTCCATCCTCGACAGTGCGGACAATCTCGGCCGGCTCGGCGCCGGTGATTCGGTTGACGTGCCGCTTGCACACACCTTCGACACGCCTGGCGAGCGCCGCATCACAGTCTCCGCACGCGGCACCAATCCCAGTGGCAGCGTCTTCGTCGTACAGAAGTCAGTCTATCTCACTATCGACGACCGCTCAACTGACGTCGACATCTCCGCGCGCGCGCAATCAGTAAACGACACAACTGGCATCGCCGCGACGTTCACACAGTACGGCACCGCCACCGTCGAATCTGGCGAGATTCAAGTACGCGCTCACGGCGAGACGGTCGACCGTGCGCCAATCTCGAACATCACTGGCAGCCAATCACAGACCGTTACGTTCAACGGCGACGCCATCCCTGCCGGCAATCTCACCATCCGCGCACAGTACACACTTACCGACGAATACCAAAGCCGCAGCACAGCGACAACGCTCCAGTACAACCCACAGCGTGTCGCCGACATGGCACTAACGGGGATTGAGACGACGGCGAGAGGAACGACGTACACAATCACCGGTGACGCGTCGAATCTCGGCGGCGCCAACGCCAACTCCGTACTCATCAATGTCGCCCCGAACCAGGGACTCTCGGGGAACGGCGGCTACTTCGTTGGGACCGTCGAAACCAGCGAGTTCGCCACCTTCGACCTCACCGTCACCGCCGACTCGCCAGTCGAAACGATCCCCGTGCACGTCAACTACTCGGCGGACGGCCAGCAGTTCTCCGAGACCATGACCGTCGACGTAAGTGATGCGAATGCTGGCGCAGTCCCTGGCGGAGATACGCGGCCACAGTCAGGGTCCACACAATCCCGCAACCTCCCGGTGACCGCACTCGTGGTTGGCGCCGCGGTCCTCGCTGGCATCGGCCTCCTCGCCTACTGGCGTCGCTCATGAGCATCATCGAACTCGAGGACGTGGTGAAACGCTACGAGAGTGGCGCCGAAACCGTCGAAGCGCTGAAAGGCGTGGATTTCCAGGCTAATCGTGGCGAAATGGTCACAATTGTCGGCCCCTCCGGCTCCGGGAAGAGCACCATGCTCAACATGATCGGCTTACTCGACTCCCCCACAGAGGGCATCGTCTCTCTCGACGGCCGGAACGTGACCGACCTCACGGAGGACGAGCGCACCGAAGAGCGCCGCTCGAAACTCGGATTCGTCTTCCAGTCATTCCACCTGCTGCCGATGCTCACGGCCGTCGAGAACGTTGAACTGCCGTCCATGTGGGACACCACGGTCGACCGCCACAACCGCGCCATCGATCTGCTGGAGCGCGTCGGCCTCGGCGACCGCCTCCAACACACCCCAAAACAGCTATCCGGTGGCCAACAACAGCGCGTCGCCATCGCGCGAGCGCTCATCAACGAACCGGACATCCTACTGGCGGACGAGCCAACCGGGAATCTCGACCAGGAGACTGGCGGAACCATTCTCGAAGAGATGCAGCGACTCAAAGACGAGGAGAACATCGCCGTCGTCTCCATCACGCACGACGAACAGCTCGAACAGTTCTCCGACCGCGTCGTCCGTCTCGTCGACGGAGTGGTCCGCTCATGAGTGTGCTCGCGCGATTCCCCAGCGTGTTGATGGCGTGGCGGAACCTCGGCCGCAACCGCGTCCGGACCGCACTCGCCGCACTCGGCATCGTCATCGGTGTGATGTCGATCGCATCACTAGGCATGGCCGGTGCCGCGATCAATCAGCAGGCAACCGCACAGCTCGGCACCATCGCAAACGAGGTGACGATCACGCCAGGCGAAGACAATCCCGATGACGGCGTCACGGAGGAACAACTTGCGGAGATCGAAGCCCTCGTCACGGACGCAGCGGTCGTCGAGCAGAAAACCAACGACACCGAGGTCTCCTCGCGTGGCCAAGATGTCCACGTCAGCGTTACAGGGGTAACCGAAGCCAACGAGCTCTACACGGTCTCGGCTGGTGAGGCGCCACCGCGACTCCAGTCCGGCGCGCTCCTCTCGAATACGACCGCACAGGAGCTCGGGCTGGAACTCGGTGATCCGGTCGAGTACGATGGCCAACTCTATCGCCTTCGGGGGCTACTCGAATCCGAGAACAGCTTCGGGCCGAGCGGTGGTGGAGAGCTAGTGTTGCCGCTGTCGGCGCTCTCGGAGCAAGACCACTACGATTCAGTCACGATCATCACCGCGGACGGCGGCGATACAGCGGCGATTGCGGATCGGATCGACGCCGAGTTCAACAGCTACGGCCGCAACGATGACGTACAGCTGAGTATCTTCACCAGCGCCGACATCCAGAGCGGGATCAGCGGGTTCATGAACACCCTCGAGCTGGCACTGCTCGGGATCGGGTCGATCTCGCTGGTGGTCGCCAGCGTCGCCATCCTGAACGTGATGCTGATGAGTACCGTCGAACGCCGCGGCGAAATCGGTGTGCTTCGCGCCGTCGGCATCCGGCGTGGCGAGGTACTGCGGATGATCCTCACGGAAGCAGCGTTCCTCGGGACGCTTGGCGGCCTGATCGGCGCGCTCGCCTCACTGGCGATCGGCTTTCTCATGTTCGGCACGCTCACAGGCGACCCGATGGGGGTGTTGGCATGGCCCAGCGCCCGCTATCTCGTGTACGGGTTTGCGTTTGCCGTTGGTGCGAGCGTGCTAAGCGGCCTGTACCCCGCATGGAAGGCCGCAAATGAGTCCCCCGTTGAGGCCCTTCGCGGCTGACTTTGCGGCCGGACGCCCACGTCGTGTTCACGACCACGTTGAACGCCAACGGCGACACCACGACAGTGGGTTTCCACCAACAGAATCGGCGTTCCGGTGCTAACAGAGCGTCCGCCTGTGTCACTGAGACCGCCGGCTACTCGGATACACCATACGAATCCAAACACTTACGACGCGGGCACCGCTACCCCTTGCCTGCCCTGCTTACCTGTCCAGAAGACTGGCCGTGTGTACGGTGACTGGCCTGTCGCTTTCACACGGCCAGAGGTAGGCAGCGGCTCCCATCACCAGGATGATGGGTGTTCGCCCTCCATCCCCAGCAGGCGCCCCCTGGTGTGCCTCCACGCTGCGGGCGGACACCCATCGATACGCTCCGGGTCAGCCGTGGACCTCGATTCGGTGCTTACCCCTGACGCCACGGCTATCGCTGGCCACCCTCGACAGCGCGTCCGAGTGCGTCGTCGCAGACAGCTTGACGTAGCCTGTCACCCGGCCAGCAAACACCCGTTTTGCCCCGCAGCAGCGATACGCTTAGATACCTCCTCATACAATGCGCTGCTGTCGCTGGCCGCACCGACGCACTGTCAGCTTGCGGACTGACAACCGCCACCTAAGTCAGCGAGGGAGTCCCGCCGTTCACGGCGGGCGGGAATCGCGTAAGCTTCGAGGAGCAATCAATATTCAACAGCCCGGCCAACTCCCAATTTTCTATAAACACAAACCCACAAGTGGTATATAGTGGAGATTAATCGTACCGCAGTCGTCAAACTCTCTGTTCCCAGCGACCGCCATGACGACCTGAAACGGACGATGAACACGTTTCGGGACGCAACACAACGGTTCGCAGACCGTGGATGGGACGGGGACGACGACGAGTACGTGATTACATCGGGGAATCATCTCCAGCGACTCGTGTACGACGACATACGTGAGGATACTGATCTCCACGCCGACCTGTGCGTGGGAGCGGCTAACCATGCCGCAGACGTTCTCACGTCGGTGGTTGAGAAGATGAAAGACGGTGAACGAGTCTCACAACCTGAATTCACGTCGAACACGACTGTCTACAACACGAACGCGATTACCTACTTCGACGGGTATTGTTCGTTGGCCGCATACGGTGGCAGTCGGGTTCATGCAGAATACGTCTACCCCGAGAACTCGATTCAGGCCGAGTACATGGAACGCGACGAATGGCAGAAACAGGGTGCGAAACTCCGCTACGACCGGCAATCAGATACCTACTATCTCCACGTTTCCGTCAAGCAGGAACGCGAAGAACGGTCGGAAGAAGCCGAGAACCAGACAGTTCTCGGCGTAGACCGGAACGTGGATGGGTATCTCGCCGTCACCAGCACAGGCGCGTTCATCGGGAACGCCGACCTGTTGAATCACAAACGCCGCGAGTACGAACGTCGCCGCGCTCGCCTCCAACAACAAGGCACACGAAGCGCACACCTGACCATCCAGTCTATCGGAGATACCTTCGCTAACTGGTCTGAAGACTATTTACACCAAGCGTCGAAGGAACTGGTCAACGAAGCTGATCTTCGGGGCTGTACGACCATTGTGTTCGAGGACTTGGAGAATATTCGTGACCGTATTTCGAACTCTTCGAAGTTCCAGCAGTGGGCGTTCAACGAGTTGAAACGTCAGGTCACGTACAAGGCCAACGCCGAAGGAATCACGGTTGAGACAGTCCATCCAGCATACACCAGTCAACGGTGTTCTGAAACAGGGTGTGGCTTTACGCATGAAGACAACCGTGACGGCGACGTATTCGTATGCCAGAAATCTGAATGCGGCAAAGAGCTACAAAGCGACTACAACGCGGCGCGAAACATTACACACAAATACATCCAGAACCGGCGCAAGTCTGGTTCTGGAGGGGCAACCTATCACCTTGCCCTGAAGTCGGGAACAGTGAACGGGAATGGCGACTACTCGCCTTCCACGGTTTAGTGGACAGACCGGGAGTTCACCGACAAACATCGGCGTTCACGCCGAGGTAGGTGATTGGTGACGTGTCGAACAAGGGGTACCACCGTGCGGCCAGTGACACCTGCAGTTAAGGCGAGTCCCTCACCCAACCAGAGATCACGCTTCGATCGGTTCGTAAAGGGCATTTTGCACACCAGATGGTAACCAGCGCTCCGAAGAAGCGTCCAAGTGATCAAAGGCGATTCCGGCAAAAACATAGTTTCAATGCGGAGTAGACTCAACTAGGCCACCAATGAGCCGTTCACGTCGCTTCGGCATCCTCTTCGTTAGTCTTCTTTGCGTCGCTGCCATTACAATCCCTGCCGTCAGCGCGTCCATATCAGACCCGGTTAGCGTCCCCGAATCTGCTGACGGCGACACACACAGCTACAGCCAGCAGACAGTTGCGCCGAACATCTCAGTCACGGTTGGAGACACACTTCTCCCCGCAGGTGAGACAATTACCACGACGAACAACCCGGAGCTAACCCTAGCTATCGCCGCGGATGCAAGAATCGAGATTATCTCCGTCCGCGTCGATGAGGAAACCCGTCGGTCGTACGTCCCCAATTCGACCACGTACTCGGAGACGACCACGCTTGACCTCGACGCTGGAACCCACCAACTCTCGGTTGTTGTTCGGACAACCGAAGGAACGACCACGTATGACGCAACGGTCATCGAGGATTCAGGGGCACCACTAGTGACCTTCGAATCACCGATATCAGCTGGCTTCGTCGGGCCGAACGGAACCTACGAACAGCTCAACGACACGTACACACTGAACAAATCGAGTATCGAGCTCCGGGGACGCATCCACGACCAGTCGAACGTCGAACAGGTCATCATCGAGCACGAATACCGTTATCAGTACGGTGGCGAACCGCGGGACACGGACACCCGTATTGAGATCACCGAACCCAATCAGACGATCGCACGCACCCTCCGTCTCGGGCCGGCACAACCAGATGTTGGCAGCGGCGTAAACAGCCTCCGTATCGAACTCCGCGACGAGTTCGGCCATATCCGCGAATACGAAACCACGCTTCGCGTCGAGGACACGGATCCCCCGAATATTACTGTCCTTGAGCAGTATCCTGTTGCAACGCGTTCAGCCGTCCGCATTGACGCAGAGGCGACTGATCGCGTCGGACTAGCATCCGTCGGCCTGCGCATCGGACCAGCTAACGGGTCGGGCCAACAGTATCTCTACACGGAGCGCCAGCCGACGAAGCAAGCGATCAGCAAGCTCATCTCCCCGACAGTCGATGTTTTCGATGGGACACGCAACATCACACTCATTGCAACTGACCAGGCCGGCAAGACGACGACGCGAGAACTGACCGTCAACTACACCGAGTTGGTCACGCCCCAAATCCAGTTCAACCGCTCACTGTCCGGATCAGTCGACGGCCAAACGGTACAGGCCGCCGGGACGGTCTCTAACGGCCAGATTACTCGTGTCCGGGTTGAAACACTCTCCCCGGATGGAGACACAATCGATATCAACTCTGTCTACAGCGGCGGAGTCACCGAAAACGTCACCTTCAGAGAGCGCCTCGACGCGGAGAGTTACCCCGCTTCGGTGCGTGTCCGTGTTATCGACGTGACTGGCGCTGAACACACCCGGCGGCTTGCGCTGTCACAATCCGAACCAGCCGACCCGCTGACTTGGCCCGCGGGACAGGCCGGCGACCAGAGCATGGAGTCGACGAGCGTGACAACGCTGCAGGGCGTTAAATCCAATGACCCGATCCAGCCAAGTAACCCGAACCAATCCTCGTTGGTTAGCGGCCTGCTCTCGTTCATCGGCCGGCATGCGCTTGCCATCGGGGCGGTCACTGCGGCCGGTATCGGTGGTGCAGCCGTTCTACAAGCGCGAGGTTAAGCAAGTCGTACTCGGTGCTATGCGTCTTGCCGCTAGACTGAACCCGTATTCCCATGACCACTCATGTCCCCACACCAATCGCCATGAGAGAGCGTGTGCACTCTGCCGTTGGGAACGAAGGGCGAAGAAGCTAGCAGCGATGTAGAGCCACACCTCTCCCCCAGCCCGAGTTGTGGAGGCTATCACAGCGCGCGACACGAGCGCCGCCCGGACGCTCGCTAGTCAAGCACGAAGACAACGCCCGGATTGCCACCTCAAAGCGGTAGTCGATAGTACAAAGCCCTTTTCTCCCCGCCGACCCCACGAAGCTGTATGCGCCGTCGGCCACTCCTTACAGTCGCAGTACTCGGCATGTTGTTGCTCGCGGGTTGCGCTGGGCTGGCTAGCTCACCCGCAACTACCTCCGACTATCCTGAAACCGTGTCCATCACGGATGACCGAATCAACCGCCACGCGGCGGCATTGAACGACACGAGTTTCACCACCGTCATCGCGATTACACAGGCTGGAGAAACCACCTCCCGCATCGAATATCAGATCGAACCTGACGCCCAGCAGTATCTCCAGCATTCGATGAACTCATTCGCCAATACCACAATCTACACAGATGGGAACGGGACCCAACAGCGATTCCGGCTCAGCAATCAGACACAGGTTTCACAATCCGACCAGGCTGTCAACGTCACCGCCGCACGGCGTGGTGTACAACCGATCGCCACATACCTGTCGCCAAACGCCACGTTCGAGCGCAATGGAACGCACACGTTTGACGGCGATGAAGTGATGGCGTATGAGACTACAGGCACCGACGCACTCCGGCAGTCGTTCCGCAATTCGACGGGTGCGAACACCACGGTCACTGATTTTTCGGGAACAGTCGCTGTTGACGACCGCGGCCGGATTCGTCAGTTCACGGGCGAATTCCAGTACACACAGGACGAACAGACGGTAGAAACAACGCTCACGGCCACAGTTCGGCAGCTCAACACCACCGATGTCGAAGAGCCTGACTGGGTTGCAAACTGAGTAGCCATGTACGGCGGTGTTTGCTAGCCCAGGGGGGCCTATCTTAGGGAAAACGCAACGCTGTGGCGACGCATACCGCGGTTGGTCGCCTAATTGCTTCGTATACAGTAGCTGAGCGACCGAAAAGAACAATATCCGTCTCGAGGAGCGTTGCTGATGCGGACAGGATTAGATAACGGAGTCCTATGAGTAGCACACCCCGGCGATCGACGGACGCAGCTCGCGTGATGGACATCGATCTGGACGCGGACACCGACGCCTTAGTCGCGGAGTACCAGCGGCTTGCTGAGGAACTCCAGAAGGCCGAACAGACGCCCGTTCGGGTTGAGCACCTGGATTTGATTCGGCGCGAACTAGCTGACCGCCTCGGCGGACCAGAAGCCGCCAACCGATTAGTGTAGGCGTGTACCCTCCCTGATCACTGGTCCAAAATTGTCGCCAGCCGTGCCCCAGTACGTTAGCGATCGGTGGTTCGCAGATCTTCGATCCGTGGTGCATCCCGGACACCGGCAAATACGACGAGAACACCCAAGCGACCGCTGTCCGGCAGCGGATTGTCACCGGTGCGGAGCTGCACCGACTCGATCTCCGCAGAGAGCCAGCTTTGCCCATCGGAGATTGCTGACTGATGAAGCCATGACGGCGGACCAGAAACGACCAGCAACGCGCTTGTAGCGCCATCCAACGGGCAATTAAACGTTAGGCGTCCCCGCGTTGCCCGTCGAAGCGTCGTCTCAACTGCCTTGATGGCTGTAATCTCGTCGACTGCCCCATCAGCCGAACCGACAAGGCCACGAATGCGGTCGAGAACCATCCCCAGACCGGACTGTTGCTCGTTTTGCAGGCTCTGTTCTGCGTACCCGATCGTCGCCAATCCACCTTCGTTCAGGGTGGCGATGATCTCACTGGCGTCGACGACACGCTGCCCCACAGTATCGGCAGCCGCGACTTCGCCAGCGCTGAAGAGTGCGCTGAGCCGCTCCACAAGCACGTGGTTGAGGTCGCCAGTGACCGCTGTGATGTCGTCGTCTGTGTCAAGCCACACGTTGTTGTCGAAGACGAGCTGAGCGTCTACCACGCTGTCCAATGCTTGGAGCGCCCGTGCCGGGTTTTCGTCGGGAACGTCTTCATGGGACGCGGGGAGAATCGTGACTGCATAGAGAGGACGATCGTACAGTTCCTGAAGTGCGCCCGCGAGTTTGGCAGTGATGCCAGCGCCGGTGCCACCACCAACTGATGCAATGAGGACGATCGCTGCAGCCTCAGAAGTGACGGCGTCCTCGGCGGCACGTCGGCTTTCGATGCGGTTGGCCTCGAATGCTGCGGCAGCGAGGCTTGGATCGCCGTCTGCTCCAGTGCCGCCGATTTTCGTTTGGCCGAACAGATGTCGTGCGGACTCAGGAACCGCATGCAGGTTGCCAAGAGCCGTACGATCGGTGTCTAGGACACATGCACCGTCGAGATACGACACGTTCCGCGACTCATCGTCTTTGGCGAGGGCATCGACAATGCGTCCGCCTGCACCGCCGATACCGATGGCTGCGACGCGCATAGGGGGGCTATTTCGCGCGAGCGCGTAAACAGTTGACTCCACCCCGGGAGTGTTGTGGCTGTCCGCCATGAGTCAACAGCCGCATTAGTTAGGCCGGCCTAAAACAGAATGTTTATCTTTGTTTAGGCTGACCTAAAGAACGATGTTGGATACCAGAACTTCACCGTCACGGACCGTTGGCGCACTGGTCGTCGCCGTACTCCTCTGTAGCTCCCTAGCCGTCGGCACGGCTGTCGCTGGGGTCTCGGATCTCTTCGTCACCATCTCAGATACGACTGTTTCCAATGACGAGCCGGAAACCGGCGACACGATCACAATCACGCCGACAATCCGCCACTCGAGCGCGAGTGAAGGAGGCTTCCGAGTTACCGAAGTCGTGTTGACCAAGTCTAATGGTGAGACCCTCTCACGTGTCGACAACCTCGGCACGATTGGTGCCAGTGAGTCGATCGATGTCCCGCTCCGAGCGACGTTCGCTACGGCCGGTGAAAAACACCTGACGATCACGGTTCGTGGCGTCCAAACCAATTCCAGCGGTGCTGTCGAAGTGATCGACACCATCGACTATCCAGTCTACGTGAGCGTTTCAGAGCCCACGTCATCCGACCCCGAACCCACACCCCAACTTCACATCGATGCGGATCACGCGGTCGCTAACACAACTGTCCCAGTCAATGTGACCGTCTCAAACGGCGGAGAGTCTGACCTGTCGGATCTAGCCGTCCGTCTGAGCGCTACCGACAAATCACTCGATACGGAGACGCGCCTACAGCCGACTCTCGAAGCCGGAAACATGACGACGTTCTCCTTCGAAATTCAGCCAACTGTCGCTGGCAACCTTACACTTCGCGCAGAACTCAACTCCGAGGAAGAGGCCGTTGAGACGACACACTCGATCTCCGTACAGAAACTTCGTTCGCAGATCTCCGTCGATGCAACGATCCTCACGCAAAACAATTCCCGCTTCCTCCAATACCGTGTTACCAACCTGGGGAACGCACCAATCCACGATGTCACAATCGTCGGTCAAACCGGTGAGACAAAGCTGTCTGCCGCCGGCATTGGCACCATTGGTGTTGCCTCATCGCAAACCGCGCTTATCCCGACTGCCGTCCAACCAAATGCGTCGGTAACGCTACAGAGCACCTACAGTATCGGTGGAACGACCAACCAACAGAGCCGCACCATCGACACCGTATCAGCTGTAACCAAAGAGCACGCAGACAACAGCAGCGTTCAACCAACACAGCAGTTCCCGCTCATCGGCAGAATGTCAAATTTCGCAGGTTTTGGCCTGCTTAGTGTTTGCGTAGGCCTTGGCTGGCTCGGCTACCGGCGCTTCCGAACGACGAACTGACACTAGCTAACCGTACGGTCCACCACGATCAACAGCGGTTCCGTGTTGCGAACGATGAACCACGATTTTTAGCATTGCGACCTTCGAAGAAGCGGTATGGAAGATTCCTCGCCGACAGCCCTACTCAAGGAGCTGGGATTATCGAAGTACGCCGCAGAGACCTTCCTCGGGTTACAGCGGACGGGTCCTGCAACGGCAAGCGATATCGCCGCCGTTGCGGACGTCCCGCGTTCACAGGTGTATGGCGCGGCTGAAGAACTAGAACAGCTTGGACTGGTAAACGTTCAATCGGCGAACCCGAAGGAGTTCCGCGCTGTCTCCCCGAGCACAGCCGGAGACCTCCTACGTTCTCGGGTCACTCGACAGACGACGGAGGTGGTGAACAAACTAGAGGCAATGCAGGATACAGCTACGTTCGCGGATCAAGCCGATTCGGAGGCTCTTTGGCGCATTCGAGGAATTACAAACAGCAATCAGCAAGTGATCGATTTGCTTGAATCGGCCGAGAGTCAGATCCTCTACTACTACACGGCTACCGCATTCCTTCCAACCACCGTTGGTGAGGCGCTCGAAGCGGCTGCTAACCACGACCGCTCAGTATCGGTGTCTGTGCCGACTAGTATTGCAGACGAAAGCGTACCGGTACCGACTGGAGGAGCGATCAACTTCGAAACGGTCGAACCGCCTGCAGCAATTGTCACCAACTGTACCCGGCTCTTGATCATTGACGACAGCGCGGTGTTGATCGGCATCACAACACCGCAAGCAGCCGATGAAGAGCTATGCTTCTACAGCACAGGTGAACAAACTACTCCCCCACTCGCAGCGGCCTTCCGAACTGTGATACACCAACAGCGGTAGCAAGGGGAAAGCCCACGGCTTTAGCTGTGGGGGGATGTCAGGCTACGCGTAGGCGACCGAACACTAGGGCAGTTGACGCCATTCCGTACCACATTCTGGACAGACGCGAATAGTGCCAATGTCGTCGGGTTCGTTTTTCGTGAGCAGTTGTTCCTCGCAGTCTGAACACTCCAACCGTTCGTACATATCCTTCGAAATTTCGCCCTCACGTAGCGCACGGCGAACAGAATCCATGTATCCGACTCTTCGCTCCCGAGGGAAAAACTCTACTGGTCGCTACGGCAAGCGAACACGCTCGAAACCAGTGTTTGCCACCAGTTTGTCCGGATCGCTGACAGCCCCGTTGAATGCCCTCGCTGGGGTTCCGTCCTGTCTCGGAGTAAGTCAGTCAAGAACTCAGTCAGTGAGAATCGCTTCAAGGTAAGCATGTACCGCCTCACGGACTGGCTCCAGATCAGCAGTCGTCGTGACGCGCCGAGAGAAAACGCCAGTCAAGAGAGTAGAGAGGACGGCGGCAATCTGTTCGGCATCGACATCAGCAAACTGCCCGCTGTCAATGCCTGCCTGAAGCATCTCCGCAATGTGTTGCTGTTGGATCCGATCGATCTCGGTGATTTTCTTTCGATACGTGTCATCGTAGGTCGCCTGAGCTCGAATCTGAATGAACACCGCTATCGTTCCCTCTGATGGTGGAGAAAGGTCAGAGTCGTCGGGTTCCGTTTGTCGGCCGAATACGATCTGGTCGATGAAAAATTGTAGTTGCTGTATCGGATCCGTGTCCTCCGGCTGGACGGTTCGATATTTTATCTCCTCGATGACGTAGTCAACGAGTGCGAGAAGAAGACTGTCCTTGTTGGAGTAGTAGTGGTACACCGATGCCTTCTCGATGTCAGCGCCCTCTGCGATACGGCTCATCGAGAGTTCGCTGTAGCCGTGTTGCTGCAAAACGAGAAATGCGGCCCGGAGAATCTTCTCACGAGTGTCCTGTGGTGGACCCGCGAAGGGACGATCTATATCCATAGTGGTAGTTAGCGGACTAGTTTTTTCAACCTGCTGTTTGACAGAGTCTTGGTGTGGATATAAAGACTGACCACCTCCCAAACGTTCGGTAGACGCACAGCCGGGCAGTATACAACATTCAGACTCGTCCACAAACGGAACGACGCCACGCTACGACAGGCCAGCAACTAACGCGCGAGATTCGTACGACCACGATGCCGGCTAACGACACCATGAATGAACGCCCAAATCACAACGCCACGATCGGATTCAAGATTGACTACCGCGGTGAGACCATCGACCGCGAATCGTCCCCCTACTAACGGAACTCTTAATCAATGAACACACCACGGTCCCTAACAGCTATTGTTGTCGCACTTGTCACTACGTCCGTCATTATTGCAGGAGCTCCTGGGGCGGTCTCCGCCCAGGAATCCGGTGAGGTAATCGGACAACCAGATATCTCCTTCGCAACGACCACAGGCGAAGTCACTGCTGGAACGACCGACCAGCTTGGCCTCGCCATCACGAACCGAGGGAAAATCGATAAAGGCGGCCCATCACAGTACGAGAGTCAAGTGACAACGGCACGAGGAATGACAATGAGCATTGACGATGAGAACGTCCCCATTGACGTCCAGGCTGGGACACTCTCAATCGGGAATGTGCCAACCGGTTCCAACTCGGTTAACGTCCCCATTACGGTCGCTGAGGACGCCGACCCAGGCCGGTACCAAATCCCACTAGAGTACGAATACCAGTTCTCCCGCGTGGTTGACTATGGCGCAAGCGTTGATTACAGTGATTTCACGCGGACGCGAACCAGCTCAATCACGGTCGTCGTTACCGAAGACGCTCGCTTCGAGGTTGTCAGTGTTGACGGTGTCGCCCAGGTCGGTGATGACAGTGATATCTCGATGACGCTGCGAAACACGGGAGACGATCCCGCAAGAAGTGCGAGCGTGAACGCAGAGTCGCGAAGTAATGCATTGTCATTTGACTCCAGTTCACCGAGCGCATCGTCCTACGTCGGGGACTGGGCTCCGGGTGAGACGCGCGATATCAACTACAGTGTGGCACTCGCACCGGACGCCACGCAGCGCGGATACACGCTTGATCTCTCCATCGAATACGAAGACACCGACGGCATCAGTCAAACCTCCGAGCCGATGACCACAGGTGTCGAGACGGTCGGTGAACAGACGTTCGCATTCAGCGACGTTGAGACGTCACTTCGGGTCGGTGAAGACGGCGATGTTAGAGGGACTGTCACCAATCAGGGCCCCCAACCGGCTCGCAGCGTTGTCGTCCAGTACGCTGACAACTCTCAGACCGTGGTCCCGATCGAAGAATCCGTTTCCGTGGGCTCCCTCGACGCTGGCGAATCGGCATCGTTCCGGCTACCGATGGAAGTGACCAGTGAAGCTGAAGCAAGCCCGAACCTGATTGACTTCGCAGTCGCGTACCGGAACGCCGACGGGGATCGCCGGACGTACGATAAACTCGACGTACAGGCCGATGTTGCGCCCGAACGCGACCAGTTTACCGTCGAGCTTGCCGAGCAGACGATCGAAGCGGGCGGCTCACGGACGCTCTCCGTCGATGTGACAAATAATCTTAACGAGACTGCGACAGACATTGAGGTACGGCTGTTTGCCGATGACCCGCTCGACACTGGGAATGCAGATACGGGTTACATCGAATCACTTGCCCCCGGCGAGACGGTCACCATGACGTTCGAGTTGACAGCTGGATCGTCGGCCACCCCAGAGAAGACGTACCCAGTCTCGTTCGACTTCCGCTACGATGATCAGCGCGGCAACAGCCAACTGACAAACACGATGCGGGTCCCGATCGATGTGGTCGAAAGTAGCAGTGGGGGGTTACCGATCCCGCTCCTTGGCGGTGCTGTCCTCATCATCGGGGGAGCCGCAGCGATTCTCTGGTACCGGAGGCAGTAATTGATGGGGTCCGGCGATCGGATTGAGGCGGCAACGAGACGACTCAACGATACGATCGTCTCACACCCGCGGACAGTCGTAGTTCTGTTTTTAGTGCTGACAGCGCTGTTCACTGGAGGGTTCAGCCTCATCTCCACGGAAACAGACGCAACGAGCTCGTTCACGGATAATCTCGAGGAACAGCAAGCACTGGATGCTGTTAACGAAGAGTTTGAGGACCCATTTGAAGCGGCCAGCGAATCTACGCAGCTCATCCATACCGGGGATAACGTCCTCAGTAAGGAGGCACTCACGCGAAACATCCGTCTCATCGAACATATCGAGAACCGTGATGACCTCCGTATGGGGAGTGCAACTGGCCCTGCACCCCTCGTTGCGCAAGCGATTAATCCAACTGCAACGACGGCCGCCGAGCAGCGTCGCACCCTTGAGACGGCAAGCCAATCGGAAGTTCGCCGTGCAATTCGCGGACTCTCGGAGAACCCCCGGTTTACGAATGTAATCTCCGAGGACTTCAACCCGAATTCTGCCTCGGCAACAGCGTCGATCACAGCCGTCTCTCACGATGTCCCACAGGGGTTCACTGATGATGATCTTACGGAGATCCAGACCTCTATTCAAGCGCTTGCAAGCGACGAACCCGCGGATATCCGTGCATTCGGGTCGGGAGTGACGAACGCGGAGCTCTCGAACGTGATTGGGGACTCGTTGACGATCGTGATGCCGGTCGTCATCATCCTCTTGCTAGTGTTCCTGATCGTCGCCTATCGGGATCCGATCGACCTGATGCTTGGTCTATTCGCACTGCTGATGACGGTCATCTGGACGTTCGGGTTCCTCGGATACTCAGGCATCCCGTTCAATCAACAGATGATATCGGTTCCGGTTCTGTTGCTTGCGGTCGGCGTTGACTTCGGTATCCATATCATCAACCGCTACCGGGAGGAAACAGTTCAGGGATTCGAGCCAACCGAAGCGATGCGAACGGCCAACAACCAACTGATGGTCGCGTTCGTAATTGTGACAGTCACGACCGTCTTCGGCTTCGGTGCAAACGTTATCTCGGATCTGACACCGATTCGTAATATGGGGATTGCTTCGAGTGTCGGGATTACATTCACGTTCCTCATCTTCGGACTGTTCCTCCCGGCGGCAAAGCTTGAAACTGACAGGCTACGCGAACGATTCGGTGTCCCCGAGTTCAACTCGAACCCAATCGCGTCGGAGGACTCCGCACTTGGTCGCGCACTCTCGTTCCCCGCCGTTGTGAGCCGGTACGCCCCCACCATTTTCGTTCTCGTCTTACTTCTGACTGGGGGACTAGCTGCCACATACGGAACCGGCGTCGATACGTCCTTCGAGACGGAAGACTTCCTTCCACCCGAGGAGCAACCAGCGTATGTGACATCGCTCCCCGAGCCGTTCGCACCGGGGGAGTACACAGTCACCGAAACGACGAACCTCCTCGAGGACAAGTTCGCAACGAACCAAGACCAGTCAGTCAAGTTGTACATCCAAGGTTCGTTTGAGGAAGACCACGCGCTGGAGGCACTCGCTAACCCCAACGACGATCCACCGGATTCGCTTGCCGTCGGTGAAGGTGGCGAAGCGCGCGCTCAGAACATCGTTACGGTCATTCAGTCGTACGCCGAGCAGAACCCGGAGTTTGCTGCTCTCGTCGAACGGAATGACCGAAACAACAACGGCATTCCTGACCGCAACCTTGACCGGATATACGACGAGCTCTTTGCATCTGAAGCCGGACCACGGGCGGCTCAGTACCTCACTGAGGACAGACAGGCCGCACAGGTTGATTACACGATCGATTCAGATGCCTCACAGACAACTGCAGCCGCTGATGCGCGGCAGTTCGCTACCGACTTCCGGTACACGACGACCGCAACGGGTCAGATCGTCGTCTTCGATGCGGTTACCAGCTTAATCTTCTCCTCGGCGATCGAGGGCTTGATTCTCGCCGTTGGCCTGACCGCAGTCTTCCTGGTAATCGCGTACGGCCTGTTAGAACGGAAGCCGATGCTCGGGGTCGTCAACGTCTTCCCCATCCTCATCGCTATTGCATACCTCATCGGAACGATGCGGTATCTCGGTATGTCGCTGAACGCGTTGACAGCAACAATTCTCTCAATCTCAATCGGACTAGGGATCGCCTACTCGGTCCACACTACCCACCGGTTTATTGACGAGTTCAACGAGAGCGGGAACGCTCATCTCGCCATGCTCCGTACGCTCACCGGGACAGGCGGCGCGCTCCTCGGAAGTATGTTAACGACTTCCCTCGGCACGGGCGCGCTGGCGCTCGCCATCACGCCTGTGCTTGGAGACTTCGGTCTGTTGATGGCGATTAGTGTCACGTACTCGTTCATCTTCTCTATCGTTGCTCTACCACCCGCCGTATTGCTGTGGGAGCGTTACCGAAAGGCAGCGCCGTTTGCGGCGTTCCGATCTGCCTAGTCACCCACACCGTCACCCATTTTATCGACTGCCAGATCACTCAGCAGAACTGTCGGTTAGTATCCAGACCGAACCTGCCCAAAGTATTTACCCAGGCACTTACTGGGTTCAGATAATCAAGCGTCTCCGAAGGGATGTCGTAGGACGTATGACAGGCAATGTCCTAATGCCAATATCGATCTCTCACAGGATCCCCTGAACATCCCACCGGATACGTCACCAGCCGTTTAACCCATGATGCGTAAGCTCCCATCACCAACGATAACCTGCTCGTTGTTCATCGTTATCGTCCTCATAGCAACTGTCTGCACACCAGCTATCGGAGCCGCAGCAGCAACCACAACCTCAGCATCCGGCTCTGAGTCGATTCCCAAGCCGCCTTCAGCGTCTGACGGTCACAGAATAGTGGATAACACCCGCTTGGAATCCACTCCCGTGACTACAAGTAAACGCGTTCAGGTTGGGGGGTGGAGCCAAGCACAATATAAACAGCCAGCTGGTGACATTGTGACGGTTTCGTTGAATCTATCTGCGACAGTGAACACAACTGCCGGAAACATTGCCAACCAGACATCGACCAGAAGTCACGCCTACGTTCAACTCGGCAGTGTTTCGGCTGGGTTCATCGATGTGCTTCGTGTCGAGGACGCGGATGGTGATGGGGAAGTCTCGTTTTCGATCAACACACGCACGCTCGGAACAAGCAACAGTATTAGCGCAACGGCCAGCGACATCGTATACCACAGTGATGGCGACATCGTACATAGTGGCGTCCATGGGCGCCTCTCAACTGCGGACAACAGCCCGACATTTGTTGGACCAGATGGATCAGAACTTTCAGACTTCGACGCCTATCTTGCCGCGTTAGGTCTTATTAACTCGGCATCTGAACATGGAATCGACCAACTTCAACGGCCACTACAGCCGGGCAAATATCGGATCTCAGCGAGTACTGCAGGCGGATTTCGCGCTGAGTACCCCGATACGCAACCATCTGCCGAGGACGGTTCTGAGGATCTTCGTGCGAAACCTACTACCTCAATCATTGGCGAAGCGACAATAGAACTGAGGAAGCCTGGACTCGGTAACGTTTCGGTTCAAACTGCACCGGCTGGTCCGGCAGATACAGCGCCCAACCAGACGGCATTAGTACACTCGATAACGGAGACCCGGTCGGTCACGAGTACTGACCGGCTTGTGATCACCGCTGAGGCAACTGGTATCTACGGACATCTCGTTGCAATTGAAGGAGACTTCGCCTCTCTGTCTACGGGCTTCGACCCAGGAACACTGTCACAGTTAGAGGGTCGTACTGGCGAGGGGATTGGATTTGCAGTCAAGTCAAATGACGGACCTGTTCTGCAAGGCCCCGGATCCTCGGAGGGCGTTGAGTCGTTGCTTGAGGTGCTGGATCTATCTACCGCCGACGCAACTGAGGTATCCGTCTACGCGAACAATACTGCGGGAAAACTCTACGTCGTCATCGATCCTCGTTCAATAGACGGGTTTACCTTAGATAATGATTCTCGCCAGCAGTTCTCCGCATCACTTTCGTATACCAGTCCCTCGACAGCGCCGTTCCTGTTTGACCGGGAGGATCAACACATCCAGTCATATCACCGTGGCTTGGTTGGCGGTGCTGGTGGCGACATCGACACACCTGCCTTCCCGTACTTCGAGCCTGGTGAGAACGATACCAAAACGGTTCAGTTCTCACTAGTTAAGCCACGTGTCGAGTTCAAGGGCAACGATGGGTGGGCTCGCTCGGATACCTCAATAACAGTCAATCGAGGGTCGCCAACTCGGATCCAAGGGAAAACAAACGTAGCACCAGGAACAGAGGGGGTCCTTCAGGTGAAATTCCAAGAAGGGGACAGCTCTTTTGCGTTCCTCCAACAGTCAACGGTTACGGTTGCGCCAGATGGAACGTTCTCGGGCACGTTTGACCTACCGGAAGTCACAACCAACGAAACAACCACGCTCTCTTTGCTCGTTGCTGACACGGAGATCGCTCACACAGAGATGACGGTTGTCTCGCCGAAACATAGCCAGACAGCACAATCAACACAGACAGCTGTAGTATCGGTCGAATCCGATACATCCATGGGGGAATCCGACGGGTCCACACCAGGGTTCACACCACTCGTCGCAGTACTGGCGCTAATCGTTGTATTCACACTGGTATTCGTCTCCCAAAGAGAAAAATAAGTATTTGCAGGAGGGTCAGTGCGCTTCGTAACGCTCGATAAAGGCGATGTATTGGAGCGGGAAATCGTGCTTCAGCGTCAACCACGCCAGGGTCGGTAGACTCGTTCCCGCAGTGGGCAGCGAGATGTTCTCCAGAACAAAGGGAAGGGGTTACCAACACGCCTATACTCGGGACACCCGTCACGTCGGACAATGGTATCCGCGTTGACTGACGCGCTTGCGTGGGTCGTCGTCGCGGCGTTCGCCACAAGCGCGGTCCTCCAGCAGGACCACCGCCGCTACGGCCGGTACGTCGCGGTCGCGGCGTGGACGCTGTTCGCGGCGTTCTGGGGACTGCTCGCGCCGTACTACTTCTTCGAGCACTTGAGTATCATCGAGGGCGTGCTGAGCGCGGTGGCGGTGCCCGCGTGCCTGTACACGGCGTACCTCGTCGGCACGGGCAAGCGCCAACTGGAGACGCTGACGCGCTCGATTGCCATCATGGGGCTGTTGTTCCTGCCGTTCGAGACCATCGAGCCGGCGCGCCGGTTCGCTATCACGACCGTCGCCGAGCAGGCCGAGTGGCTGATGGCGCAGTTCGGCTACTATCCGCCAGTCGTGGCGGGCGACCACGGCTACGTGGCGAAGTTCGTGTTTACGGGCAAGTCAGTGACTGGCGAACCCGGCCACCGGTACACCACGACGGTACTGATGGCGTGCACGGGCATCGGTAGCATGTCCATCGTCGGCGGGCTCGCACTTGCCGTGAAAGCGCCGTTGAAGCGCCGCGCACAGGCGGTGGCGGTCGCACTCCCCGTCATCTACGGGCTGAACGTGATTCGCGTGGCGTTCATCGCGGTCGCGCACGGCGAACAGTGGTTCCGCGGCGGCATCTACCAGACGATGGCGTTCGCGCTGTTCCCGACGAACGACGGCAACATGGTGTCGTACCTGTTCGCCGACCGGATGCTCGCGCAGTCCGCGTCGGTCGTCGCGCTCGTCGCGTTGACGTTCGTCCTGCTGCGCATCGTCCCGGAGCTCGGCGGCGTCGTCGAGGACGTGGCGTACATCGCCACCGGCAACGAGTACGAGATTACCGAGCGGTTCGCGCGCAACAATCGATAACGACTACAGTGGGAGTTCCCCGTTGAATTCGAAGTCGCTGGCTCAGTTGATTTTCGGGTGGTCGATTTCGCTGTCGAATCGGAGTTCCATCTTCTGTTCTGTCGCTTCGGCGATGTCGACCCAGTAGAGGGATTCCGCCTCCGGATAGCGGACAGCGAAGGCGTCGACCTCGTTCTGGTACGTCTGTTCGTGGTAGGCCCCATCGCGCGTCGTCTGCGAGTGAGTGTTGAACCGTATCGTCTCGGGTTTGTTCGCCCACGCGGTCTTACACTGAACTCGGTGCAGTGTCTCTCCATCGTCCACGATGAGGTCGTAGTTGTCGTTGTCACCGAACGGGACGGAGACACTGTATCCCGCTGCGACGAGCTCGGAGAGAATCTGGGCTTCTGTCTCGTCACCGACTTGCTTCGAATTCGCCGACTCGGAGGGCATCACCTAGAGAATAACCCCAAATGACGCATAAAGTATAGCCTGAACTAATCGCTACCCACGGACGAACAGGAGACACAGCAACTACTGTCGAACGTTGCGTCGGAGAGAAAGCGCCCGGAGCGGGATTTGAACCCGCGTCACAACCGTGACAGGGTTGTATGATGGGCCACTACACCATCCGGGCTTGCTGCACTCATTCGTAGCCGGCTTGTATTCTTAAGACTTTCCAAATGGTGGCCGGTGTGCGTCGTGGTGGCGCGGCCCTCGACCAGAATCGCAGTTGACAAGACCTAAGTGCGCTGCGGGCGAATTGGCCTGTAGTATCTCGTGAGAGGTAGTTCTCCCCCCATCCAGGCACACCCATGGTAGACGTAAGCCAACACGAACTCGTCCCCGAGCACACCGTTCTCGACGAAGACGAACTCGAGGACGTGCTCGTGGACTACGACATCGACCGGACGGACCTGCCGAAGATCAAACGGAAGGACCCTGCCCTGCCGGACGACGCGGAGGTCGGCGACGTCGTCAAAATCGTGCGGGACTCGCGGACCACGGACAAAGCCATCGTGTACCGACTGGTGATCGAATAAATGCAAATCGAAGACCGACGCGAACTGTCGCGGGCGTATTTCTCGAAAGAACGACTCGCAGAGCACCACTTCAGGTCGTTCAACTCGTTCCTGAAGCGCGGCATGCAGGACGTCGTCACCGAGAAGGAGCGCATCGAGACCGACATCGGTGACAAGGAAGACGAGGAGCCCGTCTGGGTCGAACTGGGCGACGTCCGTATCACGACCCCGCGCGTGCGGGAGGCGGACGGCTCCGAGGAACTCCTCTACCCGCAGGAAGCGCGCCTGCGGAACATCACGTACTCCGCGCCGGTGTTCATGGAGATGAGCATCGTGCGCGGCGGTGAGGAGGAAGAGGAGCGCGTGCTGGACACCACGGAGACGAAGGTCGGCCGGATGCCGATTATGGTCGGCTCCGACAAGTGCAACATTGCGGGCTTCTCCGAGGATGAGCTCATCGAAATCGGCGAGGACCCCGCCGACCCCGGCGGCTACTTCATCGTGAACGGCAGCGAGCGCGTCCTCATGACCAGCGAGGACCTCGCGCCGAACAAGATTCTCGCCGAGTACGACTCGAAGTACGGCGACGAGATTCAGGTGGCGAAGACGTTCAGCCAGCGCCGCGGGTATCGTGCGCTGGTGCTCGTCGAGCGCAACCGTGAGGGGCTGCTGGAAGTGTCGTTCCCCTCGGTCTCGGGCTCGATCAACTTCGTGACGCTGGTGCGGGCGCTGGGACTGGAATCCGACGAGGAGATCGTCCACCGCGTCAGCGAGGACCCCGAGATTGTGAAGTTCATGCTGGAGAACCTCGAGGAGGCCGACGTGCAGACCCAAGAGGAGGCCATCGAGGAACTCGGGAAGCGAGTTGCCTCCGGGCAGGGGAAGAACTACCAGCTCAAGCGCGCGAACTACGTCATCGACCGCTACCTCCTCCCGCACCTCCACGAGGAGGGCATCGAGGACGAGGAGACGCGCATCAACAAGGCGTACTACCTCTGTCGGATGGCCGAGGCGTGCTTCGAGCTCGCGCTCGACCGCCGCGAGTCCGACGACAAGGACCACTACGCGAACAAGCGCCTCAAGGTCTCCGGCGACCTGATGAAGGACCTGTTCCGGACGGCGCTGAACAAGCTCGCGCGGGACGTGAAGTACCAGCTCGAGCGCGCGAACATGCGCAACCGTGAGCTCACCGTGAATACGGTGGTTCGCTCCGACGTGCTGACCGAGCGCCTCGAACACCCCATCGCGACCGGGAACTGGGTGGGCGGGCGCTCGGGCGTCAGCCAGCTCGTCGACCGGACGGACTTCATGGGCGTGCTCAGCCACCTGCGCCGACTGCGCAGCCCGCTGAGCCGCTCGCAGCCGCACTTCGAGGCGCGGGACCTGCACGCCACGCAGTGGGGGCGCATCTGTCCCTCCGAGACGCCGGAGGGGCCGAACTGCGGTCTCGTGAAGAACTTCGCGCAGGCGATGGAGCTCTCCCAGACCGTCGAGGACGAACGCGAACTCAAGCGCGAACTCTCGTCGATGGGCGTCGAGGGCATCCCCGGAATCAGCACGGAAGCGACACCAGCGGACGACTAACATGAGCACGGAACGAGAAGCGAAAGTCTACGTCAACGGCAGTCTCGTCGGGACCCACGAGGACCCCGAGGAGCTGGCAGCACAGATTCGGGAGGCGCGCCGCCGGGGAGAGGTCTCCGAGATGGTCAACGTCTCCGTGAAAGACCGCACGAACGAAGTCATCGTGAACGCGGACGCGGGCCGGGCGCGCCGCCCGCTGCTCGTCGTCGAGGACGGCGAGCCGCTCGTCACCGACGAGGAGATGGAGGCCATCGAGAACGGCGACATCGAGTTCGAGGACCTCGTTCGCGCGGGGAAAGTCGAGTTCATCGACGCCGAGGAGGAGGAAGACATCCTCGTCGGCGTCGACGAGGGCGAACTCACCGAGAACCACACGCACCTCGAAATCGACCCGCAGCTCATCTTCGGCATCGGCGCCGGGATGATTCCGTACCCCGAGCACAACGCCAGCCCCCGCATTACGATGGGCGCGGGGATGATGAAGCAGAGTCTGGGCCTGCCGGCGGCGAACTACCGCATCCGGCCGGACACCCGCCAGCACCTCCTGCACTACCCGCAGAAGGCGATGGTGAACACCCAGACCACCGAGCAAATCGGCTACGACGACCGGCCCGCCGGCCAGAACTTCGTCGTCGCCGTGATGTCCTACGAGGGGTTCAACATCGAGGACGCGCTCGTCATGAATCAGGGGTCGGTGGACCGCGCGCTGTCGCGCTCGCACTTCTTCCGCACGTACGAGGGCGAGGAGCGCCGCTACCCCGGCGGTCAGGAGGACCGCTTCGAGATTCCGAGCGACGACGTGCGCGGCGGTCGCGGCGAGGACGCGTACACGCACCTCGACGACGACGGCCTCGTCAACCCCGAGACGCAGGTCGACGACTCCTCCGTGCTGCTCGGGAAAACGAGCCCGCCGCGGTTCCTCGAAGAACCCGAGGACATGGGCGGGCTCAGCCCGCAGAAGCGCCGCGAGACGAGCGTGACGATGCGCTCGGGCGAGGACGGCGTCGTCGACACCGTGACGCTGATGGAGGGCGAGGACGGCTCGAAGCTCGCCAAAGTGAGCGTGCGCGACGAGCGCATCCCCGAGCTCGGGGACAAGTTCGCGTCCCGGCACGGTCAGAAGGGCGTCGTCGGCCACCTCGCGCCCCACGAGGACATGCCGTTCACGCAGGAGGGCGTGGTGCCCGACCTCGTGCTGAACCCGCACGCGCTGCCGTCCCGGATGACGGTCGGCCACGTGCTGGAGATGCTCGGCGGGAAGGCCGGCAGCCTCGACGGGCGCTCCGTCGACGGCACGGCGTTCACCGGCGAGAACGAGGAGGAGCTTCGCTCGACGCTGGAGGAGCGCGGCTTCAAGTCCTCCGGCAAGGAAGTGCTGTATTCGGGCGTCTCCGGGGAGAAGATCGAGGCCGAGATTTTCGTCGGCACGATTTTCTACCACAAGCTCTACCACATGGTGTCGAACAAGCTCCACGCCCGCTCGAAGGGACCGGTGCAGGTCCTCACGCGGCAGCCGACGGAGGGGCGCGCCCGCGAGGGCGGCCTCCGCGTCGGGGAGATGGAGCGCGACACCGTCATCGGCCACGGCGCCGCGATGGTGCTCAAGGAGCGCCTGCTCGACTCCTCTGACCGCGAGGAGATTCACGTCTGCGGCAACTGTGGCATGACCGCCGTGGAGAACTACGAGCAGCGCCGCGTGTACTGTCCGAACTGCGAGGAGGAGACGGACGTGCACAGCCTCGAGATGAGCTACGCGTTCAAGCTCCTGCTCGACGAGATGAAAGCGCTCGGCATCGCGCCGCGACTCGAACTGGAGGACGCAGTATGAGCACAGGACAATCCCCCAAGGAGATCGGGGAAATCAGCTTCGGGCTGATGGACCCGGAGGAGTACCGCGACATGTCCGCGACGAAAGTCATCACCGCGGACACGTACGACGACGACGGCTTCCCCATCGACATGGGGCTGATGGACCCGCGGCTCGGTGTCATCGACCCCGGGCTGGAGTGCAAGACGTGCGGCCAGCGCTCCGGCAGCTGTAACGGCCACTTCGGCCACATCGAGCTCGCCGCGCCCGTCATCCACGTCGGGTTCGCGAAGCTCATCCGCCGGCTGCTGCGCGGGACGTGCCGGGACTGCGCGCGCCTCCTGCTCACCGAGGAGGAGAAAGAGCAGTACCGCGAGGACCTCGACCGCACGCGCAGCCTCCGCGAGGACGTCTCCGACGTGACGAAGGCCGCCATCCGGGAGGCCCGCAAGAAGGACCACTGCCCGCACTGCGGGGAGGTCCAGTACGACATCAAGCACGAGAAGCCGACGACCTACTACGAGGTCCAGCAGGTGCTCGCCAGCGACTACAGCGAGCGCATCGCCGCTGCGATGCAGCCGGACCCCGACGAGGACGACTCCGGCATCAGCCCGCAGGAGCTCGCCGAGCAGACGGACATCGAGATCAGCCGCATCAACGACATCCTCTCCGGGGAGTTCCGGCCGCGCCGCGAGGACCGCGAGGCCATCGAGGCCGCCATCGGCGCGGACCTCACCACCGAGGACATGAACAAGCTGATGCCCTCGGACATCCGCGACTGGTTCGAGGACATCCCCGGCGAGGACCTCGCCGTGCTCGGCATCGACCCTGAGAAGAGCCGGCCGGAGTGGATGATTCTGACCGTCCTGCCGGTGCCGCCGGTGACGGCGCGTCCCTCCATCACGCTGGACAACGGCCAGCGCAGCGAGGACGACCTCACGCACAAGCTGGTGGACATCATCCGCATCAATCAGCGGTTCATGGAGAACCGCGAGGCGGGCGCGCCCCAGCTCATCATCGAGGACCTCTGGGAGCTGCTGCAGTACCACGTCACGACGTTCATGGACAACGAGATTAGCGGGACGCCGCCCGCCCGCCACCGCTCGGGGCGCCCGCTGAAGACGCTCAGCCAGCGCCTCAAGGGCAAGGAGGGCCGCTTCCGCGGGTCGCTCTCGGGGAAGCGCGTGAACTTCTCCGCGCGGACCGTCATCAGCCCGGACCCGACGCTGTCGCTGAACGAGGTCGGCGTGCCCGACCGCGTGGCGACGGAGATGACCCAGACGATGGTCGTCAACGAGCAGAACGTCGAGCGCGCCCGCCGGTACGTCCGGAACGGGCCCGAGGGCCACCCGGGCGCGAACTACGTCACGCGACCCGACGGCCGACGCGTGCGCGTCACCGAGAAGGTCTGCGAGGAGCTCGCCGAGCGCGTCGAGCCCGGCTGGGAGGTCCAGCGCCACCTCATCGACGGCGACATCATCATCTTCAACCGGCAGCCGTCGCTGCACCGGATGTCCATCATGGCCCACGAGGTCGTGGTGATGCCGTACAAGACGTTCCGCCTGAACACCGTCGTCTGTCCGCCGTACAACGCCGACTTCGACGGCGACGAGATGAACATGCACGCCCTCCAGAACGAGGAGGCGCGCGCGGAGGCGCGCGTCCTGATGCGCGTCCAAGAGCAGATTCTCTCGCCGCGCTTCGGCGAGAACATCATCGGCGCGATTCAGGACCACATCAGCGGGACGTACCTGCTCACGAACGACAACCCCCGCTTCAACGAGACGCAGGCCTCGGACCTGCTCCGGCAGACGAGCATCGACGAGCTCCCCGAGCCGGCCGGCGTCGAGGACGGCGAGCCGTACTGGGAGGGCCGCCAGATCTTCTCCGAGCTGCTCCCCGACGACCTCAACCTCGAGTTCACGGGGACCGTCGGCGAGCCGGTCGTCATCGAGAACGGCCAGCTCCTCGAAGGCACCATCGCCGAGGACGAAATCGGCGGGTTCGGCGGCGAAATCGTCGACACCATCGCGAAGGTCCACGGGAAGACGCGCGCGCGCATCTTCATCAACGAGGTCGCGTCGCTGGCGATGCGCTCGATCATGCACTTCGGGTTCTCCATCGGCATCGACGACGAGACCGTCTCGACGGAGGCCCGCGAGCGCATCGACGAGGCCATCGGGTCGGCGTACGACCGCGTGCAGGAACTCATCGAGACCTACGAGAACGGCGACCTCGAATCCCTGCCCGGCCGCACCGTCGACGAGACGCTGGAGATGAAAATCATGCAGACGCTCGGGAAGGCCCGCGACTCCGCCGGCGACGTCGCCGCGGAGAACTTCGACTCGGACAACCCGGCGGTCGTGATGGCCGACTCCGGCGCGCGTGGGTCGATGCTGAACCTCACGCAGATGGCCGGCTGCGTCGGCCAGCAGGCAGTGCGCGGCGAGCGCATCAACCGCGGCTACGAGGACCGCACGCTCAGCCACTTCGAGCCCAACGACCTCTCCAGTGAAGCCCACGGCTTCGTGGAGAACTCCTACACGAGCGGGCTGACGCCCAAGGAGTTCTTCTTCCACGCGATGGGCGGCCGCGAGGGGCTGGTGGACACGGCAGTCCGGACCTCGAAGTCCGGCTACCTCCAGCGCCGGCTCATCAACGCGCTCTCCGAGCTGGAGACCCAGTACGACGGCACCGTCCGGGACACCAGCGACACCATCGTCCAGTTCGAGTTCGGCGAGGACGGCACCTCGCCCGTCGAAGTGTCCTCCAACGAGGAGGTCGACGTCGACGTCGAACAGATCGCGGACCGCATCATCGAGTCCGAGTTCGACAGCGACGAACAGAAAGAGGAGTTCCTCGGCGTGCAGGAGCCGCCGACGAACCTCTCCGAGCACGGCGCGTCCTGGGAGGTGGAATCCGATGACTGACATCACCCCCGCCATCCGCGAGCACGTCGAGGCGTCGGAGCTTCCGCGACGGCTCAAGGAACGCGTCTACGACACCATCGAGGGCCGCGACGACGTCACCATCCCCGAAGCGAAAGACATCGCCACGGCTGTCGAGTCCCAGTATCTGGACACCCGCGTGGACCCGCTGGAGCCGGTCGGCACTGTCTCCGCGCAGTCCATCGGGGAGCCGGGGACGCAGATGACGATGAACACGTTCCACTACGCGGGCGTCGCGGAGATGGACGTGACGCAGGGCCTGCCGCGGCTCATCGAGCTCGTGGACGCCCGGAAGACCCCGGACACGCCCATCATGACGGTGTACCTCGAAGACGAGTACGCCGAGGAGCGCGAGCGCGCCCACGAGGTCGTGTGGAGCATCGAGGCGACGAAGATTCTCGCGCTCGGGGACATCTCCACGAACGTCGCCGACATGGTCGTCCAGATCGACCTCAACGAGGACACGCTCCAAGAGCGGTGGCCGCTGATGAACAACACCACCGAAATCGCGGGCGAAATCGCCGAGACCATCGAGGGGAGCCTCGGCGTGCAGGTCACCCAGCAGGGGACCGTCCTCGAGTTCGGCCCGAGCGAGCCGTCGTACCGCGAGCTGCTGCAGCTCGTCGAGCAGCTCCGCGACATCGTGTTCAAGGGCATCGAGGACGTCTCCCGCGTCGTCATCCGCCGCGAGGAGACCGAGCGCGGCGAGGAGTTCGTCCTCTACACCGAGGGGTCGGCGTTCAAGAAAGCGCTCAGTATCGAGGGCGTCGACGCCTCCCGCACGTCGTGTAACAACATCCACGAGGTCCACAAGACGCTCGGCATCGAGGCCGCCCGCGAGGCCATCATCGAGGAGACGATGACCACCCTCGAAGAGCAGGGCCTCGACGACGTGAACATCCGCCACCTGATGCTGGTCGCGGACATCATGACCAACGACGGCACCATCCAGTCCATCGGCCGGCACGGCATCTCCGGGAACAAGGACTCCGTGCTCGCCCGCGCGGCGTTCGAGGTGACGGTCAGTCACCTGCTGGACGCCGCCATCTACGGCGAGGCCGACGACCTCGACGGCGTCATCGAGAACGTCATCGTCGGGAAGCCCGTCCAGCTCGGCACCGGCGACGTCGACCTCCGGATGGGCGCCAGCAAGTCCGACTGATGACAGTCACGCTCTCCGACGAGGCGCGCCGCCTCATCGCCGCGTTCGAGGACGAGACCGACGCCAGCGCCGTCGACTGCGTCGTCGACGACGAACGCGAGCGCGTCATCTTCGTCGTCGCCGCCGGCGAGATGGGGTCGGCCATCGGCCCCGGCGGCAGCCGCGTCGAAGAGCTCGAAGCCAAGCTCGGCCGCGACGTGATGCTCGTCGAGGACGCGCCCACGCCCGAGGGGTTCGTGGCGAACGCGCTCTCCCCGGCGGCCGTCTACAACGTCACCATCAGCGAGAACGACACCACGGTCGCGTACGCCGAGGTCGCCCACGAGGACAAGGGCGTCGCCATCGGCACCAGCGGGAAGAACATCGAAGCCGCCAAGCAGCTCGCCGAGCGGCACTTCGACATCGACGACATTCAGCTCACGTAGTACCTTTTGCGCTGCGCGAGCGGCCTTCGGCCGCTCGCTCGGCAAAAGCTACGCTAAAAGCACTCCTCCTTCGCTTCGTTTCACTCCGCTTAGTCGTCGGCCCGCGCTCCCTGCGGTCGCGCGGTGAACGGCGTCGCTCAGGTTCTTCGAACCGTTCGCTCGCCGACGCTTGCCAGCCAGTTCGTCAAACTGCTGGCTAGCATCCGGCGACCGAGCGGGCCGAAGGCCCCGGAAGGTCGCCGATTCGCGCTACGAACGAGCGAAGCGAGTGAGTAGCGGCCGACGAGCGAACGGAACGAAGTGAAGTGAGCGAGGAGTGCTTTTTCACCACGTTTTTGCCGAGCGAGGCGGCGAAGCCGCCGAGCGCAGCGCAAAAAGTGGATGAGAAAGGTCGGGCTTAAGTGTCTCCGCTGGGTAAACGGCTGTATGTCGAACGGCAAGTACGCCGCTCGGAAACTGAAGAAGGACCGCCAACAGCGACGGTGGTCCGACTCGGAGTACGCGCGGCGAGAGCGGGGGCTCGGCAAAGAGTCCGACCCCCTCGAGGGTGCGCCGCAGGGTCGCGGCATCGTCCTCGAGAAGGTAGGTATCGAAGCGAAACAGCCCAACTCCGCGATTCGGAAGTGCGTGCGGGTGCAGCTCATCAAGAACGGGAAGCAGGTCACCGCGTTCTGTCCCGGTGACGGCGCCATCTCGTTCATCGACGAGCACGACGAGGTCACCATCGCCGGCATCGGCGGTGCGAAGGGTCGTGCGATGGGCGACCTGTCGGGCGTGAACTACAAGGTCGAGAAGGTCAACGGCGTGAGCCTCATCGAACTGGTTCGCGGGAACGCCGAGAAGCCGGTGCGATAATCATGAGCGAGGAAGAAGCCCCCGAACCCGACGCGCCCGCTGGTAGCGAGGAAGAGGACGTCAACGCGAAGCTCTTCGGCAAGTGGGAGGTCTCGGACATCCAGTACCGCGACCCGAGCACGCGGCGCTACCTCTCCGTGACGCCCATCGCTCACACGATGGGGCGCCACGCCCAGAAGCAGTTCAAGAAGAGCGAGATCAGCATCGTCGAGCGGCTCGCCAATCGTCTGATGAAGACGGGCGCGAACGCCGGCAAGAAGCAGCAGGCGCTCGGCATCGTCCGGGACGCCTTCGACATCATCCACGAGCGCACCGAGGAGAACCCGATTCAGGTGCTCGTGCGTGCCGTCGAGAACTCCGCGCCCCGCGAGGAGACCGTCCGCCTGAAGTACGGCGGCATCTCCGTGCCGAAGGCCGTCGACGTCGCGCCCCAGCGCCGCGTCGACCAGGCGCTGAAGTTCATCGCCGACGGCGCGCACTCGTCGTCGTTCAAGACGCCCGTCGACGCCGCCGAGGCGCTGGCGAACCAGCTCATCGGCGCGGCCGACTACGACGTGCAGACATACGCAGTCGGCCAGAAGGAAGAGAAGGAACGCGTCGCGGCCGCGGCCCGCTAACGCGGGCTCGCACAGCGGTTCTGCGAATCTCTAGTTTCCAGCGGTGCCGTTCTATCGGCTTCGTCGTGATACCTGAAAGCAGTTAACCCTGGATTCCGCAAGCATCGGGTATGCGACGTAACCGCCGTACGTTCCTCGCTTCCCTCGGTCTGGCTGGCGTCGCCGGACTCGCCGGCTGTACGTCACCCGACGAGCCGAGTGACACGACAACCTCCACCGAAGCACCGACGGTCACGACCGTCGACGATCCGTCGTACGACCTCGGCGTGACCCACGACATCGAGAGCTGGGCGGGGTACGACCCCGACTGGTCGCCGCCGACGGCTGCCCCGAACCTCGACGTGACGACCGAGACCGTCGTCGAGGGGCTCGAAATTCCGTGGGACCTCGCGTTCGCGCCGAACGGCGACCTGTTCATCAGCGAGCGCGTCGGGCGAATATCGCGGTACCGCTCGGACAACCTGGAGACCGTCGCGTCCCCGGACGTGATCGATCACGCTGACTCGATTGCGCCCGGCGAGGACGGCAACTGGTGGGCGGCCGGCAGCGAGGGCGGCCTGATGGGGCTGGCAGTCCACCCGAACTACCCGGACGTCCCGCTGGTGTACGCCATTTACACGTACGCGGGTGGTGCCGCAGTCTCCGGCGGCGACCGGTTCGTCAATCGGCTCTCGTACTTCGACGTCTCCGCGGACGACCCCGCCGACAACGAGACGGTCGTGATCGACGACATCCCCGGGAACGAGATCATACACAACGGCGCGCGGCTCGCGTTCGGTCCGGAGAACTACCTGTGGGTGACCACGGGCGACGCCGCGTCGGTCAACCCGGAACTCGGGACGACCCAGGCGCTCCCCCAGATGCCCGCCTCGCTCGCGGGGAAGGTGCTCCGGGTCAAGCCGGACGGCGGCGCGCCCGCGGACAACCCCGATCTCGGCGGCGACCCGCGCGTGTTCACGTACGGCCACCGGAACCCGCAGGGCATCACGTTCCTGCCGGACGGGACGCCCGTAGAGAACGAGCACGGGCCGTCGGCCCACGACGAGGTGAACGTACTGGAGGCTGGCGGGAACTACGGGTGGGGGCCCGAAGACGAGCGAGCGCGCACCGCGGAGACGTACCGCGGGACTGACTTCGCGCGCCCGGTCGTGAACACGACCGACGAAACGTGGGCGCCGCCGGGGTCGGTGTTCTACACGGGCGATGCGGTGCCGTCGTGGCAGAACCGACTCGTCATCGGCGGCTTGCGTTCCCAGCGCATCAACCTCGTCACCGTCTACCCGACGGACGGCGAGGAACCATCCGCGGCCAACGGCGGGACGCGCTACGACGCCGACTGGATGGACGCCGACTACAGCGCGGTCCACCACGTCGCGCTCGAAGACGAGCTCGGGCGCATCCGGCACGTCGAACAGGGGCCGGACGGCACGCTGTACGCGGTGACGTCGAACCGCGACGGCCGCGCGCAGGGCGACCAGTTCCCGCGGGAGGGCGACGACCGGCTCGTGCGCATCACGCCCGCCTAATCAGTCGGCGGCGGGCCCCGTGGTCGTCTCCTGTGCGTCGACGTACGTGCGGATGGCGTCGACGAGGCCGCGGCGGCAGTCGCTCTCGTCGGGGTCGGCCGCGAGGTCGGCGAACCGCTCGCGGAACGCCGCCACGTCGATCTCGGGGGCGTCCTCGGCGGCCGCGTGCGCGAGGTCGTAGATGCGGTGGTCGTCGGGGACGGCGTCGTGGCGTTCGAGGAGCGCGAGCGCGAACGCGGCGTTGACGGCGGTCATCGAGGGGTCCGCGCCCGCGGTGAGCCGCTGGCCGACCGTCGGGCCGGCGACCGGCTGGTCGGCGACGGCGGCCGCGAGTTCGGATTCGAGGAAGGCCACGAGTTTGTCGGTGGGGCCGACCGAGAGCGTGATGTCGTCGGCGTAGATGTCCTTGACGTGGTTGGCAATCTGGTAGCAGTGCGTGAGCACGCGGCGCTCGACGCTGCGCCCGGTCAGCGCCAAGAACAGGACTTCGTCCATCGAGAGGACGTGACTGGGGTGGTCGCGTTCGTGGCGGAGCATGTGGGAGAACTCGTGGAGCGCGAGCTCGCGGGCCATCGCCGACGTGGCCGCCTGCTGGGAGATGTTGAGAACGTGGTGGTCGTCGTAGTGGCCGGCCCACGTGCGCTCGTCGGGGTTCTGGCGGATGCGCACCTCGACCGGCTGTTCGAGGTCGTGTTCGGTCTCGAAGACGTCGCGGGCGCCGAGGAACGGTTCGGCGGGGCCCCCGCTCGTCACGCGCAGTTCCATGGTAGCTATTCACAGAGTGTTGGCGGCAAAGACTCTTTCGCCGTCGGCAGCCACCTCGGTCGCCGAGCGGAACCAGACGAGTCGGCGGCTAGACCTCGTGTTCCGGCGTACCGCACTCCCGGCAAAACACTATCCTTTTGAACCCGCTGGCAGTATGAATGGCTAATGGGCCGACGCAAGAAGATTGTCGAGAAGTGCGAACGGCTGATGGACGAGCCGGAGCAGATCCGGAACATCGCCATCGCCGCGCACGTCGACCACGGGAAGACAACGCTGACAGACAACCTGCTGGCCGGCGCCGGCATGATTTCCGAGGACACGGCCGGCGAGCAGCTCGCGATGGACACCGAGGAGGACGAACAGGAGCGCGGCATCACCATCGACGCCGCGAACGTCTCCATGACCCACGAGTACGAGGGCGAAGACCACCTCATCAACCTCATCGACACGCCCGGCCACGTCGACTTCGGCGGCGACGTGACGCGGGCGATGCGCGCCGTCGACGGCGCGCTCGTCGTCGTCGACGCCGTCGAGGGCGCGATGCCCCAGACGGAGACGGTGCTCCGGCAGGCGCTGCGCGAGGGCGTCAAGCCGACGCTGTTCATCAACAAGGTCGACCGCCTCATCTCCGAGCTGCAGGAGGGCCCCGAGGAGATGCAGGAGCGGCTCCTGAGCGTCATCCGCGAGGTCAACGAGCTCATCCGCGGGATGACCGAGGAGATGGACGACATCACCGAGGACTGGACGGTCTCCGTCGAGGGCGGCACCGTCGGCTTCGGCTCCGCGCTCTACAAGTGGGGCGTCTCGATGCCGTCGATGCAGCGCACCGGCATGGACTTCGGTGACATCATGGAACTCGAACGCGCCGACAAGCGCCAAGAGCTCCACGAGCGCACGCCCCTGTCGGATGTCGTCCTCGACATGGTATGCGAGCACTTCCCGGACCCCATCGAAGCCCAGCCCCACCGCATCCCGCGCATCTGGCGCGGCGACGCGGAGTCCGAAATCGCGGACACGATGCGGATGGTCAACGAGGACGGCGAGGTCGTCCTGATGGTCACCGACATCGGTATCGACCCCCACGCCGGCGAAATCGCCGCGGGCCGCGTCTTCTCCGGCACGCTGGAGAAGGGCCAAGAGCTGTACGTCTCCGGGACCGCGGGCAAGAACCGCATCCAGAGCGTCGGCATCTACATGGGCGGCGAGCGCGAGGAAGTCGACGAAGTCCCCGCCGGGAACATCGCCGCCGTCACCGGCCTCAAGGACGCCATCGCCGGGTCGACCGTCTCCAGCGTCGAGATGACGCCGTTCGAGTCCATCGAGCACATCTCGGAGCCGGTCATCACGAAGTCCGTCGAGGCGCAGAACATGGACGACCTGCCGAAGCTCATCGAGACGCTCCAGCAGGTCGCCAAGGAGGACCCGACCATCCAGATCGAGATCAACGAGGACACCGGCGAGCACCTCATCTCCGGGCAGGGCGAGCTCCACCTCGAGGTCATCACCCAGCGCATCGAGCGCAATCAGGGCATCCCCGTCAACACCGGTGAGCCCATCGTCGTCTTCCGGGAGTCCCCGACCAGCGACTCCCGCGAGGTCGAGGGCGTCTCCCCGAACCGCCACAACAAGTTCTACATCACCATCGAGCAGCTCGACGACGACGTCCTCGAGCAGCTCCGCCTCGGCAACGTCACGATGGACATGCCCGAGCAGGAGCGCCGCGAAACGCTCCAGGACGCCGGCATGGAGAAGGATACCTCCCAGAACGTCGAGAACATCATCGGGAAGAACATCTTCATCGACGACACGAAGGGTATCCAGCACCTCAACGAGACGATGGAGCTCGTCGTCGAGGGCCTCGAAGAGGCGCTCGGTGACGGTCCGCTGGCCGCCGAGCCCGTCGAGGGCGCGCTCATCCGCCTCCACGACGCCCGCCTCCACGAGGACGCCATCCACCGCGGCCCCGCGCAGGTCATCCCGGCCGTCCGCGACGCCGTCCACCGCGGCCTCATGGACGCCGAGATTCGCCTGCTGGAGCCGATTCAGGACGTCCGCATCGACGTCCCCTCCGAGCACATGGGCGCCGCGTCCGGCGAGATTCAGGGACGCCGCGGCCGCGTCGACGACATGTACCAAGAGGGCGGCATGATGGTCGTCGAGGGCATCGCGCCCGTCGAGGAGATGATCGGCTTCTCCAGCGACATCCGCTCCGCGACCGAGGGCCGTGCGTCGTGGAACACGGAGAACGCCGGCTTCCGCGTCATGGCCGACAACCTCCAGCCGGAAATCATCAAGCAGATTCGAGAGCGCAAGGGCATGAAGACCGAGCTGCCCGAGCAGATCGACTACTTCTAAGTACCTTTTTACTTCGTCGGGTGCGCTCGCTCCGCTCGCGCACCGCTCCTCGCAAAAAGCTACGCTAAAAACGCTCCGCGCTCACTCGCTTCGCTCGCTCGGTGAAACGCGCGGCTCCGCCGCGCGTATGCTCGCTATCTACATCTCGGTCTCACTCGTTTCGCCGGCGACGCACAGCCCTGCGACCAGCTGTCGGTAGGATTTGTGCGGGCCGAAGGCTTATAGCGCGAACGTCCCCGAGTGAGAGTGTATGCACGCAGGCAGACGCGCCCGGCGTGGTATCGGCACGGAGCGACAGCGTTCGCGCTCGCAGCCGACAACAACAGCCGGGGCGTCGCCGACGGGGGGGAGACCATGAGCGAGGCCGAGGACCGCGCGCACACGCTCCGGCTGGAGCTCGTCGACGAGCCCGGGGAGCTGTTGCGCGCGCTGTCCCCCATCGCGGACAACGGCGGGAACCTCCTCTCCATCTTCCACGAGCGCGGGTCGCTGACCCCGCGGGGCTACATCCCCGTGGAAGTCGACTTGGAGTGCTCGCCCGACCGCTTCGAGCACATCGTCGACGCGCTCCGTGACGCCGGCGTCACCATCATTCAGGCGGACTCGGAGCGGTACGGGGAGGCGCTCAGCGTCCTGCTGGTCGGCGACCTCGTGGACACGGACCTCTCGGACACGCTCGCGGAACTGGAGGACTGCGGGAGCGCGACGGTCGCGGACTTCTCGCTGACCACCGAGCAGGGGACCGAGGACGTCTCCAGCGCTCGCGTCCGGCTGGCAATCGAGTCCGGGAGCACCGAGCGCGCGCTCGAACAGGTGCGGGACGTGGCGGCGCAGAAAGACCTCTCCGTCGTGGAGCCGCTCGTGGGGGAGCTATGAGACTGGCAGTCATCGGCGCCGGCGACGTGGGGCGCTCGGTCGCGGAGCTCGCCGCCGAGTACGGCCACTCGGTGACGGCGTTCGCGGACTCGACGAGCGCCGTCGTCGACCCCGACGGCATCGACGTCGAGGGGGCGCTGGCGCACAAAGACGACGTGGGGCGCGTCGGCGAGGACGACCCCGCGGACGCGCTCGGCACGGAGTACGACGTACTCGTGGAGGCGACGCCGACGACGCTCGGAGACGCTCATCCGGGCTTCGAGCACGTGCGCGCGGCCTTGGAAAGCGACCGCCACGCCGTGCTCGCCAACAAGGGCCCGGTCGCGGAGCGCTACGACGACCTCCGGGCGCTCGCCGACGACAGCGCGGGGTCGATTCGGTTCGAGGCGACGGTCGCGGGCGCCATCCCGGCGCTGTCGACAATCGACGGCATCGGCGCCGAGCGCGTGACGGCCGCGCGCGGCGTGCTCAACGGCACGGCGAACTTCATCCTGACGCGGATGGCGACCGACGGCCTCGACTACGAGCACGTGCTCGCGGAGGCCCAAGACCTCGGCGTCGCGGAAGCCGACCCGACGTTCGACGTGGAGGGGACCGACGCGGCGCTGAAGTGCGCGATTCTGGCGAACGTCATCCACGGCGGCGGCTACTCACTGGACGACGTGGAGGTCGACGGCATCACGGACGTGCCGCCGTCGGCGCTGGAACTGGCCGCCGAGGACGGCCGGACCGTCCGGCTCATCGGCGAGGTGACCGAGGACGGCGCTCGCGTGGGGCCGCGGCTCGTCCCCGAGAACCACACGCTGGCGGTGTCCGGGACGATGAACATCGTGCAGTTGGAGACCGAGCACGCCGGCCGCCTGAACCTCTCCGGGCGGGGGGCGGGCGGCCCCGAGACGGCGACCGCGGTGCTGAGCGACGTCGACCGGCTGGCGTAGCCGCTCGACGCCGATTCGTGTGGCGTGTTGTCACAAACCCCGAGACGGCGGGCGGGTGGCGCTGAGTGCGTACCGAAATGGTTTTAGTGCGAACTGCCGAATGATTCCCACAGAGCGCGCCTTTCGCGCGATACTAGACAATGAGCGACGAACGACACCAGAACCTGGCCGTCATCGGCCACGTCGACCACGGCAAGAGCACGATGGTCGGGCGCCTCCTCTACGAAACGGGGAGCGTTCCCGAGCACGTCATCGAACAGCACAAAGAAGAAGCCGAGGAGAAGGGCAAGGGCGGCTTCGAGTTCGCCTACGTCATGGACAACCTCGCCGAAGAGCGTGAGCGCGGGGTCACCATCGACATCGCCCACCAGGAGTTCAGTACCGACGAGTACGAATTCACCATCGTCGACTGTCCTGGCCACCGCGACTTCGTGAAGAACATGATTACGGGCGCGTCCCAGGCGGACAACGCCGTCCTCGTCGTCGCCGCCGACGACGGTGTGGCGCCCCAGACCCGCGAGCACGTGTTCCTCTCGCGGACGCTCGGCATCGACGAGCTCATCGTCGCTGTCAACAAGATGGACATCGTCGACTACGACGAGTCCAAGTACAACCAGGTCGTCTCCGACGTGAAGGACCTGTTCGGTCAGGTCGGCTTCGCCACGGAGGACGCCTCGTTCATCGCGACGTCCGCCTTCGAGGGCGACAACGTCTCCGAGCACTCCGAGAACACCCCGTGGTACGACGGCCCGACGCTGCTGGAGGCCCTCAACGACCTCCCGGAGCCGTCGCCGCCGACGGACACGGACCTCCGCCTCCCGATTCAGGACGTCTACACCATCTCCGGCATCGGTACCGTCCCCGTCGGACGTATCGAGACCGGTGTGATGAACACGGGCGACAACGTCAGCTTCCAGCCGTCTGACGTCGGTGGCGAGGTCAAGACCATCGAGATGCACCACGAAGAGGTGCCGAACGCCGAGCCCGGTGACAACGTCGGGTTCAACGTCCGCGGCATCGGCAAGGACGACATCCGTCGCGGTGACGTCTGTGGTCCCGCCGACGACCCGCCGACGGTCGCCGAGACGTTCACGGCGCAGGTCGTCGTGATGCAGCACCCGTCCGTGATCACGGCGGGCTACACGCCGGTCTTCCACGCCCACACGGCGCAGGTCGCGTGTACCATCGAGTCCATCGACAAGAAGATGGACCCGTCCTCCGGCGAGACGCAGGAGGAGAACCCGGACTTCATCCAGTCCGGCGACGCTGCGGTCGTCACCGTGCGCCCGCAGAAGCCCCTCAGCATCGAGCCGTCCTCCGAGATTCCGGAGCTGGGCTCGTTCGCCGTCCGCGACATGGGTCAGACCATCGCCGCCGGCAAGGTCCTGGACGTCAACGAAGCCTAATCCATGCAGCAGGCACGCGTTCGTCTCGCCGGCGTCAATCCCGACGACCTCGACGACATCTGCGACGACGTCCGGGAAATCGCGGACAAGACCGGCGTGAAGCTCAGTGGGCCGGTCCCGCTCCCGACGAAGACTCTCGAAGTCCCCTCGCGGAAGTCCCCCGACGGCGAAGGGACGGCCACGTGGGAGCACTGGGAGATGCGCGTCCACAAGCGTCTCATCGACATCGATGCGGACGAACGCGCGCTCCGCCAGCTGATGCGGATTCAGGTTCCCAACGAAGTCAGCATCGAGATCGTCCTCGAAGACTGACGCGGGCTGTCACACGCACACTCCTCACTTATTCCCGACCGCCCAGCCGTGGCTCAGCGAGGCGTTCGTCGTTCGTTAGGCGTTCGCGCGCGGACCGCGAAACAGAAGTCTGAAATACGTCGGTCGACTTCGATTGGGTGCGGGCTCGTAGATCAGTGGTAGATCGCTTCCTTCGCAAGGAAGAGGCCCTGGGTTCAAATCCCAGCGAGTCCACTTCTCCGCTCGCTTCGTTCGCGCCGTCGTTTCCTCGTTGACTGTTCGCTCGCTACGCTCGCGAACATCCCAGCGAGTCCACGCACCGTTGTTCACTCGTCAGCGGCGCTGCTGTCGCTGCGGATAGCTCGTCGCGTGTGTCAAGCGCGCGAGTGCTGTGTCAGCCAAATCACTTTTTGTATAATAGTGTCAGAGGCAATTACCATGGAGGAGGGGAATGTCACTAGCTGACGTACAGCGGCCGGCGAACCGCCGCGAACGGTACCGGTTCATGGTCACTTCGGCGAGTCGGCCGTTCGCGGCCGGCGCCGTCGCGGCCCCACTTGTGTTGCCCGTTCTGGGGTATCTCTCGGGGGACGTCCGACTCATGTTCACCGTCCACCTGTTCCTCGGCGCGTTCTGGTTCGGAACGGCTGTGCTCGGTGCGGTCGTCCTCGGTCCGGTGATGGGAAGCCTCTCGGAGGACGCGAACGCCGAGTTCGCCGAGGGGTTCGTCCCGCGGATGAATCTGCTCATGGAGCCGGTCTCGGTCGGCGTCGTCGGCTCCGGCGTGGGGCTCGCCGCCATGATGGGGCTCTGGGGCGCCCCGACACCGTCGCTGTGGGCGGCGCTCGGGCTCGCAGTCGCACTGCTCGTGCTCGGATTCGGCCCGCTCCACAGATTCACTGCGGGCATGTTCGACGAAATCGCCGCCGACGACACCGACCACGATCGGCTCGCGTCGCTGAACAAGAAGTACGGGATGCTGAGTCTGGTCGAGCTCGTGCTCATGGTCGCCATCGTCGCCACGATGTCCGGCCTTCGCTGGGGGTTCTGACGCGCGGCAGCACGGGGCATCGGTCGCCGGCCGGCGAGCGCGTGGTCGGAGAACAGAGCGCCGTACAGTCGGGTCGTCGAAGCGACGCTATGCGTCGTCTTCCTCGACGACTTCGACGCCGCGGTTGTTGACGGCGTCGGGGTCGAGACCGATCTCTTCGAGGAAGTCGCGGTACTCGCGCTCGGCGGCTTCGCCGGCCTGCTGTTGGTCGCTGGCGTGGTCGCACAGCTCCGCGAGGTTCTCGGGGACGTCGTTCTGGTAGACGATCCAGTGGTTGACGAGGTCGCTCATCCGGCGGATGGGGCTGGTGAAGTGGCCGTAGATTTCGAAGTTGAGCGCGTGGTGGCCGCCGAACGGGTCGTTCATGTAGCGGGCGCGCGGCATCACCTTCATCACCGCCCACTGAATCTTCCCGAGTTGGCGCTCGGGGGCCTCCTCGAGGGTGGCGTTGACGGCGTTCCGGGGGTCGTCCCACGAGTCGCCGGGGATGGAGACGCCGTCCAGTTCCTGAATCTCGCGGAGCGCGTCGTCCCACTCGTCCGGAGAGGGCTGGGGGTGGACGCGGTACATCGCTTCGACGCCGCGGTTCCACATGAGTTCGTGCGTAACCGCCTTGTTCGCCTTCAGCATGCACTCCTCGATGATGGTGTGCGCGCGGTCACGTCGGGGGTTCAATACGAGGCTACCCTCGGCCTTGCGCTGTTCGTGCATCTGGTCGGCAAGCTCGAACACGAGCGAGATTTCGTCGTGGAGCGGCGCGTCCTCGTCGTCGAGGCGAGCTTCCGTCTCCTTGTACGTGAGCCGCTCGTCGCTGTGGATGACGGACTTGTAGATCTCGATGTTCTGGTAGGAGAGGTCGTCCTTGTCGAGGTGCATCTCGACGGTGTGCGCGAGGCGGTCCTCGTTGGGGACCAGCGAGCAGACGGTCTCGGCGAGCACCGGCGGGAGCATGTGAATCGTGTACCCGGGGAGGTAGATGGTGTTCCCGCGGTCCATCGCGGCGTCCCACATCTCCGAGCCGGGGTGGACGTAGTGGGTGACGTCCGCGATGTGCACCCAGACGACGTACTCGTCGTCGCGTTCGAGGACGCTGATGGCGTCGTCGAAGTCTTGGGCGTCCACGGGGTCGGTCGTCCACGTCGGGAGCGGGCGCATGTCCGCGCGCTCCTCGACCTCGTCTTGAATCTCGGCTTGGACATCCTCGATACGCTGCTCGGCCTCCTCGATGACCTCGGGCGCGAAGCCGTCGTGGAGCTCGAACTTCTCCAAGAGGTCGTCGCGCTTGTTCTCTATCTGGCGGGCAAGCTCCGGAGAGATCTCCACGGGCCCTTGGTCCTCGATGGACCCCTGCGCCGCCTCTGCGTCGTTTGACATACTACGGTGTAGCCGGCGTCCGCAGTTAGGCGTGTCGCCACGGCTACTCGCGGCCGGGCTGCTCCTCGCCGATGGCGTCGAGGAAGCGCGAGAGGAACTCCGCGTCGTCGACGCGGCCGGCGCCGGCGGCTTCGAGGCTGGCTTCGAGGCCGCGCCGGGGCTGCTTGGCGAGGTCGCGGAAACAGGGCTTGCAGAGGTGCTCGAAGCGCTTGCCGTCGCGGTCCCAGCGGTCGCCGTGCTTGTCGTACTCGCGGGCCTCCTCGCGGGGCACGGACGCCCCGCAGGCGATACAGGAGACGGACTCGTCCCCGGAGCCCAACATACGCGGTGGTTGCGCGCCCGCGCACTTAGCGATTGGGCCGGGCGCCCCGTGGCGGAGCGGCGGTTTTAAGCGTGGAGCCGCCCGAACCCACGGTATGGAAGTGTCCTCTCGTCACCACCTGCGGAGCGACGCCGTGCGCGACATCGCGGACGCGCTCCGCGAGGGGCTCAGCGTCGAACTGGACGCGGACTCGTTCGAACTCGTGGAGATAGCCGACGAGGACTTCGACGTGGTGCTCGTCGACGGCGAGCCGCTCGTCTGGTACCCGGAGGGCGAGCCGTTCGTCACCGTGCAGGGCGCCAACGAGTTCGACCCCGCGACGGGCGTCGTCACCGTGGACGCGGGCGCCATCTCGTTCGTCAGCGACGGCGCGGACATCATGCGTCCCGGCATCACCGAGGCCGACGCCGGCATCGAGGCCGGCGACCTCGTCGTCATCGAAGAGGAGAACCACGGAAAGGCGCTGGCGGTCGGGCGCGCGCTCGCGGACGGCGACGACATGGTCGGCGACTCCGGGAAGGTCGTCCAGAACCTCCACCACGTCGGCGACGAGCTCTACGAGTTCACCGTCTAGTCACTCGCTGTCGTCTTCGTTCTCGTCTGCCTCGTCCTCGTCCTCGTAGCGTTCGAGGGCGTCCTCGTAGCCCTGTTTTGCGAGCCGGTAGGTCTCCCGGAGGTCCACGATGGGGTCTTCGCTGGCGTCCACGCGGAGGTCGTCGTAGTACGGCTGGTCCTCGGCGCCCGTGTCCACGACCTTGACGGCCGCACTCTGGACGGTGAGGTCCTCGCGCTTGTCGCCGCCGGCGGCCTGCCCCGCGCCGAGCGCGTCCACGAGGCGCTTGGCGAGCGGTTCGTCGCCGAACGCCACGTCCTCGTACTTCTCGGCGGTGCGCTCGACGACCGCCTCGCCGACGAGGAGGTTGCCCGCGACGGTGTAGTTGTCGCCGCTGGTGTGGCCGTACCAGCCGCTGCACTCGTCGCCGGAGAACGTGAACGAGCCGTCCCGGGAGACGCCGTGGAGCTGTCGGGTCGGGCTGCCGTCGTCGGCGTTCAGCAGCCCCTGCAGGGCGTCCTCGATGCCGAGGCCGTCGGCGAGGTACTCGACGCCCTTCGACCCGAGGCGCTCGTTCGTGAGGCTCTGCGTGGCGACTGCGCCGTGCTCGTTGACGTGCGGGCATGGCACGCCGACCGCGGGCAATCGCGTGGTGATGGCGACGCCGAAGCGGTACTGCTGGTCGCCGGCCTCGTCCTCGTAGGGCTCGCGGACGCAGATGCTGAAGGTCACGCGCGAACCGAGTCCCTCCGGCGGAATAAGCCCCGGTCCTCCGGCAGTCCGGCGCCCGGAGGCAGCGGTATTTGCCGTCGTCCCGGACGAGCGCGCACCCCCCGAACCCCCGTATCACCGAGAATGGGCACCCACAGCCGCTCTTTGGGCTGTTTTTCGGCGTCGTGCCCTCGGGCAGCGCTTCCCGATTGGACGCGCGTTAACTTCGCCGAGAGCGTGTGCGTGAGACACCGTGAACAGTCTGCTCGTGGCAGCGGTCGTCGGACTCGGCCTCGGCGCGTTCCTGCAGAAGGGCCGATTCTGCTTCGTGAACGCCTTCCGGGACTTCTTCGCGTACAAGGACTCCCGGGTGACGAAGGGCGTGCTCGCGGCGACCCTCCTCACGATGGTGTTCTGGGGCATCGCCTACCAGCTCGGATACTACCAAGGGTTCTGGACGCCGGCATGGGGCTTGACCGGCCTCCTCGGCGGCTTCGTCTTCGGCATCGGGATGACCTACGCCGGTGGCTGCGCCAGCGGGACGCTGTACCGCGCCGGCGAGGGATACCTCCAGTTCTGGCTCACGCTCGCGTTCATGGGCGTCGGCTACGCGGTGTTCACCGTCGCGTTCCCGACGCTCCAGAGCACGTACTTCGGCCCGCTGCAGTTCGGCGAGGGCGTCAGCCTCTTCACCATCTCACCGATTCCCGCGGGCCTGCTCGCGCTGCTGGTCGCCGCCGGCGTCACGCTCGTCTACGCGACGCTGGTCGGCCGCGGCGAGACGAAGGGCGAGCCCGAGGAGCGCGCGACCGTCGCGTCCGTCCAGCCGTCGGTGCTGCTCGCGCCGGTCGTCGGCGCGCGCCAGTTCGCCGCCGGCACCCGCCAGTACGTCGATGGGCTCGTCGAGGCGTGGCGGACGCCGCTCGCGTCCAGCAAGCGCCCGTGGGACCCGCGGACCGCCGCGCTCGGCATCACCGCGGTCGCCGTGCTGTGGTTCACGCAGGTCTCTATCGTCGGCGTCACCGGGCCGGAAGCCCGCTGGACCGGCTACCTGCTCTCGCAGGTCGGCGTGGACGCCGGGAGCTTCGAGTATTGGGGCGCCATCCTCTTCCGCGGCGCGGGCGTCGGCGTCACCACGGACATGGTGATGATCGGGTTCGTCATCCTCGGCGCCGGCCTCGCGGCCGCGTGGAGCGGCGACTTCTCGATTCGCGTGCCCAAGCGCCGCCGCCTCCCGAACGCGGTCGTCGGCGGCTTCCTGATGGGCGCGGGCTCCCGGCTCGCCCCGGGCTGCAACATCGGGAACATCTACTCCGGCATCGCCGAGCTCTCCGTGCACTCGTTCATCGCGGCCGCCGGCATCGTGCTCGGCGTCTACGTGATGACCCACTGGATCTACCGCGAAGTCGGCTGCGCCATCTGAACCGCCCGCCAACCACTCACTACACTACCACACCAATGCCATCCATCGACGATGTCACCGACGCGCCCGACGAACTGTCCGACGAAGAAGCCGAGTCGCTGTTCGAGCAGGCCGACGAGGTCCAAGACATGATGGGCGAGGTCTGCCCGTACCCGCAGGTCGAGGCGAAGAAGGGCCTGCAGGGCCTCGACGCGGGCGACCTCCTCGTGCAGGAGACCGACCACGTCCCCTGTACGGAGAACGTCCCGCGAGCCGTCGGCGACGACGCCGACGCCCGCGTCTGGCGCAGCGGCGACGGCGTCTACCGCATCTACCTCGAGAAGCAATGAGCGAGGACGTCGACACCGTCGCCCCCGAGGCCGTCCGCGAGCGCCTCGCCACCGGCGACGACGAGTTCGACCTCGTGGACATCCGGGAGGCCGACGCCTACGAGGACGGCCACCTCCCGGGCGCCGAGCACCTCACCGTCGAAGAACTCGAGGACGTGGTCGCGGAGCGCGACTGGAGCGACGAGGTCGTCGTCTACTGTTACGTCGGCCAGACCTCCGTGCAGGCCGCACGCCTCGTCGAGGAGTACGGGAACGCCGACGACGTTGCGAGCATGGCCGGCGGCTACGAGGCGTGGGCCGACGACGTGGAAGCGCTGGCGGACGCCGACTGAGTGCCGCGTCTGACGCAAGAACTATGCCCGCGGCGACCCCCTCTTTCCGCCATGGGCTTCATGGACAAGATTCTCGGCGGGAACGGCAGTTCCACCGAGGATTACGTCGAACTAGACGTCGACGACTTCGACACCGACGGCGGCGAAGCGAGCGTCACCGTCCACATCGCCGAAATCGACGGACAGGAGGACGTCATCGCCATCAAGGACGCCGTCTACGACGGCGACGTGGTCATCGCGGACATCACGCGCCTCCGCACGGAGGACCGCACGGTCGAACACGTCGTCGACGAGCTCCGGCAGGTCGCCCAAGAGGTCGGCGGCGACATCGTCCAGAAGGGCGACGACCAGCTCATCGTCGTGCCGAACGGCCTCGCGATTAGCCGCACGAAACTCAACCGTCGCTGAGCCGTCGCTCGGGGCAGATAGAACGCGGAGAATCGAGATGCCGGATTACGCGACGTCGTCGGGGGCGTCGGCGTCGTCCTCGACGGCGCGCTTCATCGAGTCGCGGCGGGACTTAGCGTCCCGGCCGGTCGCTTCGAGCAGGAAGTCGTTTTTCGCGTCGACGGCGTCGGCGGCCGCTTCCGCGTCCCCGTCGGCGATGACCTCCTCGGCGGGGCGCTCCTCGAAGTCGACGGCGAGCTTGTCCTTCTTCCCGGAGTATTCGACGGCGCCCGCGGTGACGCGCTCGAACACGGGGTTGTCGGGGTCCTCGACGACGTAGAGGTCGCTGCCCTTGTACGCCTCGGTGTCCGAGACCTCGCCGAAGTAGTCCTCGACTTCCGCCAGGAGGTCGGGCATCCGCTCCTCGAGGTACTCGCCGCGTCGCATCTTGTACTCTTTCATGAACGCGAGAAGGACAGCGAGGGGTTTAACGGCTTCGTCACCGGTCTTCGGCCAAGTAGCCGCGCTGGCACTCCGGACAGATGTCGCCGGCGCGCAGGCTGGAGCCGGCGGCCGAGCGCTCGAACCCGCACTCGGGACAGTACAGCGTGAAGTCGAGTTCGTCGGCGGGCTCGTCGGTCTCGACGGGGCCGGCGCTCGTGAACCCGGTGTCGGCGGCGACGCCGCCGTCGTCCCCGAACTCGAACGTCGACTCCTCGGCGTCCGCGGCGGTCAGCTCCGCGTCGGCGTCGACGGTCTCGGTGGCGTCGAAGCCCTCGTCCTCGCCGTCGGCGTCCGGCCACTCGCCGCGCTCGCGGTCGGCCTCCGGCGCGGACGCCGACTCGGACTCGGACTGCTCGGCGAACTCGGACCCCGCCGCCGGCTCCGCCTCCCCGGTGGGGCCGGCGTCCACGACCTCGGCGTCGTCCTCGACGGGCTCGGGGTCGGGGTCGGCCTCCGGTTCGGCGGGCTCGTCCCACTGGTCGCTGCCCGGCTCGTCGCCGGCGTCGTCGTCGAGGATGACGGCGTCGTCCTCGTCGGGCTCGCCCGCGAGCGCGTCGCCGGTCTCCATCCCGGCTTCGGCCTGCTCGATGGCGTCCGAGGCGGACGTGAACGCGCCGCCCGCCGAGCCCGCGTCGCCGCCCGCCGGGTCGCCCGCCGGCTCGTCGGCCGGCTCGGGCTCCGGGGCGGCGTCGTCCTCGTCGGGCTGGAGCGAGCGCACCTCCGTGTTCTCCGTGGTGACCTTCTCGGAGCCGCACCGCGCGCACTCCTTGAGCTCGCGTTCGGTCACGACCACTTCGTCGCCGCGCTCCTCGCGGTCCCGCTCGACGAACGCCTCGCCGTAGTCGTGTCCGAGCAGGGAGCACCTGAGACCCATTAGGACGGCAGTATCCGAGCCAGCGGCAAAAGACTACCGCTCGGGGATACTGCTAAGGCGCCGGCTGTCGTCGGTCCACGCATGCACGTCAAGCCCGAGTATCGTGACCGGCCGGAGGCGGAGGTGGCGGTGCTCGACGCGCTCGTCGACCGGCCGGGCGAGGGGATGACGCTGTTCGAGTTGCGCTCGCACGTCGACGCGAGCATCGACGAACTGGAGGACGCGCTCGGGTCGCTGAAGGCTGACGGCCTCATCGACGCCGAGGAATCCGACGGCCGCACCGTCTTCCGCGCGGACGACCGCGTGTTCCCGGACGGCGACGAGACTGACGACCCCTCGATTCTGGACGAACTCCGGCGGCGCATCGGCTTCTGAGAGTGCCGGAACCCGGTGGGTTTACCCGCGCGAGCACCGACTCCCCGCGTAATGACAGTCGTCAGGGACCGCCACGAGGACCACGGCGCGTCGTTCCGCGAGGTCGCGGGCCGCGCGCTCCCCGAGGAGTACGGCCGCCCCGAGCGCACGCACCGCGCGGTGCGCAACGTCGTCGGCGTCACCGAGCACGCTTTCGACGTGGTCGTCGTCACGGGCGAGGACCGCCACGAGTTCGTCGACGACACCGTGACGAACCGCGTCCCCACGTCTGACGGCGAGGGGACGTACGCGCTGCTTCTGGACCCGCAGGGCCGGATTCGCGTGGACTGCTACGCGTTCGCCACCGGCGACAGCCTGCTCGTGTTCCTCCCCGCCGGCGAGGGCGAGGCCGTCGCCGAGGAGTGGAGCGAGCGGACGTTCGTCCAAGACGTGGACGTGGAGTACGCGACCGACGACTTCGGCGTGTTCGGCGCGCACGGCCCGAAGGCCACCGAGAAGATAGCGAGCGTGCTCGGCGGCGCGAGCCCGCCCGAGGAGCCGCTGACGTTCGTGCGCGGCTCCATGGAGGAGGGCGTCACCGTCATCCGCGACGACGACCTCGCGGGCGAGGAGGGCTACCTCGTCGTCTGCGCGGCCGCCGACGCCGACCCCGTCTTCGAGACGCTGGTCATCCGCGGGCTGAACGCCACGCCATTCGGCCGGCGGACGTGGGAGACGCTCACCTTGGAGGCGGGCACGCCGCTGTTCGAGACCGAACTCCGGGACCGCGTCCCGAACGTGCTCGGCCTCGACAACGCCGTCGACTACGAGAAGGGCTGTTTCGTCGGGCAGGAGGTCGTCTCGAAGGTGAAGAACCGCGGCCGCCCGAGCAGCCGGCTCGTCGGCCTCGTCGCCGAGGAACTTCCCGACGCGGGCGCGACAGTCACGCAGAACGGCGATGACATGGGCGAGGTCACGCGCGCGGCCGTCAGCCCGCTACGCGAGGAACCAATCGCGTTCGCCGACGTGGACTACGACCTCGACGACGGCGACGTGGCCGTCGAAACCGACGACGGCGAGGCGGCCGCGGAGATTTCCGAGTTGCCGTTCGTGGACTGCACGGGTCGGTCGGCGCGCATCCCGACCTACGACGAGTCAGCGGAGTAGGGCCCGTAACTGCTCGGCGGAGAAGAGACTCGTAGGTTCGTCCATGTGGACGCCGATTTCGCCCTCGAACAGCCGCATCCCCGCGCGCTGAATCGGCCGGGGCGCGGAGTACCCCCTGCGGACGAGGTGGCCCAGTTTGATGTCGCGGCCGAGTTCCCCGCGCCACGCGTCCTCGTAGGCGGTCAGCGTCGTGGGGCGGTCGGGGTCGATTTCGCGGGCGGCGCAGTCCGCGGCGGTCATCCCGTAGAGGATGCCGCCGCCGGTGAACGGCTTCGTCTGGCCGGCGGCGTCCCCGAGCAGGAACCCCCGGGTGCTCGTGACGGTGTCGGGCGGCCCGATGGGGATGACGCCCGAACACCGGTGCTCGATTTCGACGCCGTAGTCGTCGACGAGCGCGTCGAACAGGCCGGGCACGTCCTCGCCGGGGGCGGCCGCGAGCCCGTACTCGACGCCGCCCTCGCCCCGGGGGATACGCCACGCGAAGAACTCCGGGACGGTGAGGTGGACGTCCACGAAGCTCTCGTGGTCGGGCTCGGGGTCGAACGCGAGCGCGCCGTGCAGGAACTCGTCGGGCTCCGGGAGGCCGAGGGCGTCCCGCACCCGCGAGCGCGGGCCGTCGCTGCCCGCGACCATCTTCGCGGCCACGTCGAACTCGCCGTCGGGGCCGCGCACCGTGAGTTCCACGCGGTCGTTGAACTCCGCGACACCCGTGACGGTGTGCTGTTCGCGCACGTCAGCGCCCGCGTCGCGAGCGGCGTCCGCCAGCACCTTGTCCAGTCGCACGCGGTCGACGGCGTTGGAAATCGGCTCGTCCTTGTAGAAAGGGTAGGCCTCGGAGTCGGCGCCGCCGAGGTGGAAGCGCGCGCCCCGAATCTCGTTCTGGAAGAGCTCCTCGCGGGCGTCGTCCGGAACGTACTCCCAGATGTCGAGGCTGACGTGCCCGGAGCACGCCAGCGGCTTCCCGAGCTCGCCCTGCTCGAAGGCGACCACGTCGTGGCCGCGCTCGGCCGCGCGGCGCGCGAACCGCGCACCAGCGGGGCCGACGCCGACGACCGCGAAGTCGTACATTGGCGTCGCCTACGTCACGAGACAGAAAAGGGGCTTCGCTTAGTAGCCGAGTGTCTCCTCGACGAGCACGATGGTCGTGCGGCCCTCGGTGCCCTCCTGTCGGTAGACGAGCTCCTTGGAGGGGTAGCTCTCGACGCCGTAGGCCTCTTGGGCGCGCTCGTTCTCGAACTCGTAGGCGTAGTCGTGGAGGCGCTCGCGGGCGGCCTCGACGTCCTCAACGACCTTGTTGACGCCGGCGACCAGCAGGAGGTGCTTGGCGGCGAAGGGGTACGCGCCGATGCGGCTCCCGGAGAGGTCGGCGGCGACGAGCGCGCCCTCCTCGCGGGCGATGCCGTTCGCGCTGCCGAGGAAGTAGTCGGCCGTCTGCGCCTCGCGGCGGGCGGCGTCGCGCTCCTCGTCGTCGTCGATGCTCCAGATTTCCGCGGCGAGGTTCTCCCAGTCGTGGTCGCCCTCGTTGAGGTAGTCGTCGAACCCGACCTCTTCGAGGGTCGTGGAGTGGCCGTTCATCACGGACGCGCCCGACGGAATCTGGTCGACGAGCACGTCGAGGGCGGCGTCGGCGTCCGCGACGACTTCGACGTCGAACCCGCTGGCTTCGAGGCTCTCGACGGCCTCGTCGAGCTCCTCGTCGGTCGGGTGGTCGTCCCAGTCGTCGTTCACTTCGACGTCGTCCACGTAGTCCGCTTTCGTCTGTTCGCTCACACCACCTAGGCGGTGCTACCGGGAAAAGAACGTCCGGACACCGGCGAGTCGCGCCCGAACGAGTAACCCCCGCGTCACCGGGTTCGCGGCGCGCTACCGGCGTCAGTCCTGCGCGGGCGCGGGCTGGTCGTCGGCGGCGGGCCGCTCGCGGTCGCTGCGGGGGCCGTCGAGGTCCACGCGCGGGAGCTCGTCGCGGAGGTAGCGGCCGGTGTGGCTGTCGTCGTTCCGCGCGACCTCCTCGGGCGTGCCGGCGGCCACGAGGTCGCCGCCGTGCTCGCCGCCCTCGGGGCCGAGGTCGACGACGTGGTCGGCGTTCTTCACGAGGTCGAGCTCGTGCTCGATGACGACGACGGTGTTGCCGCGGTCGGTGAGCCGCTGGAGCACCTCGATGAGCTTGCGCTCGTCGGCGCTGTGGAGGCCCGTCGTCGGCTCGTCGAGCAGGTAGAGGGTGTCCCCGGAGTCCTTCTTCCCGAGTTCCTCGGCGAGCTTGACGCGCTGGGCCTCACCGCCCGAGAGGGTGGTGGAGGGCTGGCCGAGCTTCATGTAGTCGAGGCCCACGTCCATCAGCAGCTTGAGGCGGCGGCCGAGCCGGCTGTCCGCCTCGAAGAACTCGTAGGCCTCCTCGACGCTCATGTCGAGCACGTCCGCGATGGTCGCGTCCTTGAACGTCACGTCCAGCGTCTCGTCGTTGTAGCGGTCGCCGCCGCACTCCTCGCAGGGGACGTGCACGTCAGAGAGGAAGTTCATCTCGATCTTCTGGGTGCCCTGCCCGCCGCAGGCCTCGCAGCGCCCGCCCTTGACGTTGAACGAGAACCGGCCCTTCTCGTAGCCGCGCTGCTTGGCGAGCTTCGTGTCCGCGAACTTCTCGCGGATGTAGTCGAAGACGCCCGTGTACGTCGCCGGATTACTGCGGGGCGTGCGGCCGATGGGGGACTGGTCGATGAGCCGCACCGTCTCGACGTTGTCGACGCCCTCGATGGCGTCGTGCTCGCCGGGGTCCACGCTCGTGTTGTCGTTCATCTCCCGGGCGAGGCCCTTGTAGAGAATGTCGTGCATCAGCGTGGACTTCCCGGAGCCCGAAACACCGGTAATAGCGGTGAACGCGCCCACGGGGAGGTCGACGTCGAGGTCGCGGAGGTTGTGCTGGCGCGCGCCCTCGATGGTGATGGTGTCCGCCCAGTCGCGGCGCTCGTCGGGGACGGGAATCTGCTTGCGGCCCGCGAGGTAGTCCCCGGTGACGGAGTCCTCGGCGGCCATCAGGTCCTCGACGTCGCCGTTGGCGACGACGTTGCCGCCGTGGCGGCCCGGCCCGGGGCCCATGTCCACGACGTTGTCCGCGCGCCGCATCGTCTCCTCGTCGTGCTCGACGACGACGAGCGTGTTCCCGAGGTCCCGAAGCTCTTCGAGGGTGTTCAGGAGGCGGTCGTTGTCCCGCTGGTGGAGGCCGATGGACGGCTCGTCGAGGACGTAGAGGACGCCGACGAGCCCGGAGCCGATTTGGGTGGCGAGGCGGATGCGCTGGGATTCGCCGCCCGAGAGCGTCGACGCCTCGCGGTCGAGCGTGAGGTAGTCGAGGCCGACCTCGGTCATGAAGCCGAGGCGGGCGCGAATCTCCTTGAGAATCTCCGCGGCGATTTTGCGGTCGCGGGCGTCGAAGCGCTGTTCCATCCCCTCGAAGTGGTCGAGGGCGTCCCCGATGCTCATCCGGTTGACCTCGGTGATGGGCGTGCCGTCCACGAGCACCGCGCGCGACTCGGGCTTGAGGCGGGTGCCGTCACACGCCGGACAGGTGGTGACGGACATGTACTCCTCGATGTGGTCGCGGGTGCTCTCCGAATCGGTCTCGACGTAGCGGCGTTCGAGGTTCGGGATGACGCCCTCGAAGGGCTTCTCCTTGCGGCGGGTGCCGTTTTTCGTCTGTCGCTCGAACACCACGTCCTCGTCGGTGCCGTAGAGGAACGCCCGCTGGACGTCCTCGTCCAGCTCCTCGAAGGGCGTGTCGAGGCTGACGCCGAAGTGCGCGGCCACCGAGTCAAGCCGCGTCTGGTAGTACGAGCGGTTGTAGCTCCACGCCTCGAAGACGTGCTTGACGGGCTTGCTCTCGTCGACGACGACGAGGTCCTCGCTGACTTCTTTGGTGTTCCCGATGCCCTCGCACTCGGGACAGGCGCCGTGCGGGCTGTTGAACGAGAACGAGCGGGTCTCGATTTCGCTGATGTCGATGCCGCAGTGCGTGCACGCGAGGTCCTCGCTGAACTCCACGACCAGCCGGTCCTCGTCGTCGTCGTCCGCGAGGTCGCCCGTCGAACGCGCGGTCGCGCCGCCGAGTTCGATGTCGTCGTCGGCGTCTGGAACGATGACCTTCAGGACGCCGTCGGCCTCCTCCAGCGCGGTCTCGACGCTGTCCGTGATTCGGGAGCGGTTCTCCTCGTCGACGACCACGCGGTCGACCACCACGTCGACGGTGTGGTCGTAGTTCTCGTCGAGGTCCGGGTCGTCGTACGCGAGGTCGTAGGCCTCGCCGTCGACCTCCACCCGGGAGTAGCCCTCGCTGACGAGGTCCTCGAAGCGGTCCTCGAAGGCGCCCTTCTGGTCGCGCACCACGGGCGCGGCGATTTTCGCCTTCGTGCCCTCGGGGAGTTCGAGGATGCGCCGCACCATCTGCTGGGCCGACTGCTCGCCGACCTCGCGGCCGCACTCTGGGCAGTGCGGGACGCCGACGCGCGCGTACAGCAGGCGCAGGTAGTCGTGAAGCTCCGTGACCGTCCCCACGGTCGAGCGGGGGTTGTTCGCGGCGTTCTTCTGGTCGATGCTGATGGCCGGCGACAGCCCCTCGACGGACTCGACTTGGGGCTTGTCCATCTGCCCGAGGAAGTTCCGGGCGTACGCCGACAGGCTCTCGATGTAGCGGCGCTGGCCCTCGGCGTAAATCGTCTGGAAGGCCAGCGACGACTTCCCCGACCCGGAGAGGCCGGTCACCACGTTCAGCGCCTCGCGTGGAATCTCCACGTCGAGGTCGTCGAGGTTGTTCTCCTCGGCCCCGCGGACCTCGATGAAGTCATCGCTCATTGGGCGCCTAGTACCGCGCGAACCGCTGAAGGTCTGTCGGTCGCGGCGGTCCGCCGGCTACGCGTCGAACGCCTCGCGGAGGTCGACGGCGACGTCCGCGACCGCGTCGTGGGCGCGGTCGAGGTCGGGGTTCGAGAGCATCGTGGCGAACCCGTGAATCATGTCCTCGTACTCGACGTGACGGGTGGGCACGCCGTCGGCGACGAGTTGGTCCGCGTACAGCCGGCCGCCGTCGCGGAGCGGGTCGAAGCCCGCGGTGAGCACGGTCGCGGGCGCGACCCCGGAGCGGTCACAGTCGTTCGTCGGGTCGCCGTAGGGGTTGCGCTCGTGAATCTCGGAGCCGTAGTAGCACTCCCGGAACCACCAGAGGTCGGCCTCGCTGAGCACCTTGCCAGCGTGCTCGCGGACCGACGCTTGGTCCTCGTCGACGCCGACGCCGGGGTACAGCAGGTACTGGTAGTCGATGTCGGGGCCGTCGCGCTCGGCGGCCATCAGCGCCGCGACGGCCGCGAGCGTGCCGCCAGCGGAGTCCCCGACGACCGCGAGGTCGCCGGTGCCCGCGAGTGCGTCGGGGTTGGCTGCGGCCCACTCGACGGCGGCGTACGCGTCCTCGACGGCCGCCGGGAACGGGTGCTCGGGCGCGAGCCGGTAGTCGACTGACATCACGACGCAGTCGCTCTCCCGAGCGAGGTGCCGGCAGAAGAGGTCGTGTGACTCGATGCTCCCGAGCACGAACCCGCCGCCGTGGTAGAACACGACGGTCGGGAACGGGCCGTCGCCCTCGGGCCGGTAGAGCCGCACGCGGAGGTCGCCCGCGGGGCCGGGAATCGTGCGGTCGGCGACGCGGCCGACGGCGGGCGGGTCGCGGTTCTGCCACCAGCTCGACGCGCGCTCCAGCAGGCGGAGCGGGCGCACGCCGAGAGTGCGCAGCGCCGACAGCGGGAGCTTCTCGCGGCGTTCCAGCGCCGCACGCGCCTGCGGGTGGAGGTCGTCGTCCATACCGGGAGAGAGGGGCGACGCCAGCAAAAAGGTCGGCTTGCCGGAACGACTCACTCCGCGACGTCGACGGCCGCCGCGTCCGCGAGGTCGCGCAGGCGCTCGGGGTAGACGGGCCAGACGGCCGTGGGCGTGCCCGCGGCCGCCCACACCTCGTCGTGGGCCAGCAGCGTCTCGTCCAGCAACACGGGAACGTCCGTCGCGTGGCAGATGGGCGGGACGCCGCCGATGCTCCACCCCGTCGCTTCCTTCACCTCGTCGGCTTCGGCCATGCGCGCGTCGCTGGCGTCCCGGTAGACCGCGACCTTCGGGAGGTCCACGCGGTTCGCGCCGCTCGTGACCACCACGACCGGCTCGCCGTCCGCCACCACGACGATGCTGGACGCGATCTGTGCGACGTCGCAGCCGACCGCCTCGGCCGCGTCAGCCGCCGTCTTCGTCCCCTCGTCGAACTCGTGGACGGCCACGTCGACGCCGTACTCCTCGCGCGCCCGCTCGACGAACTCCGCGGCTCGCTCGTGCATGGTCCGCGGTGACAGGGTCCCGGGAGAAAGGTGTACCGCTCCGGGCAACCGGACGAGTGGTTCTTCCGTGCGAGCGCGGTAGTCGACGTATGGCCTCCGACTCCGTGCTCGCGCGACTGCTCCCGGTCGTCGGGACCGCGTACCTCGCGTACCTCGCCTCACAGCCGCCGCCCGCGCGCTGGGTCGGCCTGACGTGTCTGGCCGTCGTCGTCCCCCTCCTCGTCGGCTGGGTGCTCGGGAACGTCTTCGGTGTCGGCCCGTGGAGCGGCGACGAGTGAACGCCCGCCGAGTGTGACGAGCGCAGCGTTCAAGCGACCGAGGGGACTACTGCGGGCCAGTGACTACCGAGGTTCTCGGCGCGCTGTTCGGCGACCCGTTCGCCGTCATGAACACCATCGGGCTGGTGGCGTTCGCGCTCGTCGGCTCGACGAAGGCGGTCCGCGAGGAGTTCGACCTGTTCGGCGTCGCGGTGGTCGGGCTGGCGATGGCGTTCGCCGGCGGCGCGACCCGGGACCTGCTCGTCTCCCGCGTCCCGCTCGCGCTCCAGTCGCCCGTCGAGGTGACGCTCGGGCTGGGCGGCGTCGCGCTCGCCGTCGCGCTGCGCGTCGTCCTCCGGTCGCCGTTCATCCTCTTCGAGGACTTCTACGCCAGCTGCGCGGTGCTGGGCGGCACCGCGTACTGGCTCGCGGTCACCTTGGGCTTCGCCGGCAGCACCGCGGCCGCCGCGTGCGCGGCGGTCACCGCCGGGACGCGGCTCGCGGCGGTGACGTACGGCTGGACGCTCCCGACGATACAGCGACTCGGGCTGACCGGTCGGTAGTCGTCAGTCCATCTGAAAAGACCCGTGAGCCGCTGGCTCGCGGCGAAACGCGCGGCTCTGCCGCGCGTATACTAGCGACGCTACACGTCTTCCGGTAACCATCCCCCATCCACTTCGACGTTCTCCCCGGAGATGTAGTCGGAGTCCTCGTCGCAGAAGAAGCGGACGGCCTGCGCGATGTCGTCGGTCGACGCCCAGCGGCCGCGCGGGGCGTCGGCGGGGAACTCGTCGGAGGTTTCGACGACGTACGGGGAGACGGCGTTGACGGTGATGCCGTCGTCTTGGGTGTCGGCGGCGAGCATCCGCGTGAACATCAGCACGCCCTGCTTGGCGGCGAAGTACGGGAAGTTCTTCGCCGACACCAGTCCCTTCTCCGCGGAGGCGTAGCCGACGTTGACGATGCGGCCCCACTGCTGGGCGCGCATCCCGTCGAGCGCGCGCTTCGAGCAGAGGTACGTCCCCGTGAGGTTCGTGTGGAGGACGCGGTTCCACGTCTCGAAGTCGATGGCCTCCCAGTGGGCGGGCGCGAAGTCCCCGACGTTGTTCACGAGCACGTCCACGGTGCCGAGTTCGGCTTCGGCGGCGTCGAAGATGTCGTCCACACCCTCGGGGTCGGTCACGTCGCCCTGCACGGGCGCGGCGTCGGGCGCTCCGGCCTCGCGGGCGTCGGCGGCAGTCACGCTGGCGGCGGCGTCGCTGCTGTGGTAGTGGACGGCGACGCTGGCGCCGCACTCGGCCAGCGACAGCGCGAGCGCGCGGCCCAGTCCCGTCGCGGCGCCGGTGACGAGCGCGGTGCGGTCGGTCAGGTCGGGGGCGAGCATGGTCGGGAGTGGCGCGCCCCACGGGATATTCTTATGGGGTTCCCAGAAGACGCCGGAGACATGGCCATCGAGAATCTGCTGTTGGCAGTCGGGCCGAGCGACGACGAGCGAATCGAGCCGATGGCGCGCACCGCCACGGACATCGCGGAGCCAGCGGGCGCGACGGTGACGCTCGCGCACGTATTCACGCGCGAAGAGTACGAGGACACCGCGTCCCGGCTCGGATTCGGCGAGGACGACGAAGTGACGCCGGACGTGGTGGCGCGGCGCCACGCGACGATTCGTGACCTCGCCGACCAGCTGGACGACGACGGCGTCGACTACGACGTGCGCGGGCACGTCGGTGGGCACGGCGAGAGCATCGTGGAGCTCGCGGACGACGTGGACGCCGACATCGCGGTCGTCGGCGGCCGGAAGCGCTCGCCCACCGGGAAGGCGGTCTTCGGCAGCACCGCCCAGACGGTGCTGCTGTCGGCGCCGTGCCCGGTGACGTTCGTGCGCAGCGACCACTGAGATGGACGCCGCCGTCGAGGACGGCCCGAGCGGCCTGCTCGTGGTGGAGTTGGACACCGGGGAGTCGGTGCTGGCGGCGTCGGGCGCGCTCGTGGACTACGTCGGCAAACTCCGCGTCGAGCGCGCCCGCGAGGGCGTGGTGCGGTCGGTGGCGAACGCGCGCCAGCGGGAGCGCACGCCGGTTCGCGTGACCGCTGACGCCGCGACCACGGTCCGGTTCGCGCCGGCCCACCACGGCAGCGTCGTCGCCGCCGACCTCGACGGCGCGGGCGTGGCGGCGACCCGGGAGGCGTTCGTCGCGGCGACCGACGACGCCCGCGTGGGCGCGGACCGCGTGGGGGACGCGCCCGCCCGCGGCAGCGGCCTGTTCCTGACCACCGTCGCGGGGGACGGCACGGCGTATCTCGCCGGCCGCGGGCGCGTCGAGCGCGTGTCCGTCGCCGACGGCGACGAGCGCGTGGTGGCGGCCGCGAACGTCGTCGCGTTCGACGCGGACGCCGCCGTCTCCGTGGAGCGCGTCGGCGCCGTCGAGGACGCCGCGCCCGTCTGTCGGGTCCGCGGGCCGGCGACCGTCTGGACGGCGACGCGGCCGGCGCCGGGCGCGACGAACTAACGCGGACGCGAGTGAAAACTGTGTAGTTAAGTGCCGGGACGCCCCCATTCGAGGTAGATGCCGTACTACGTCGGCGTTGACCTCGGCGCGACGAACCTCCGCGCCGCCGTCGCGAACGACGACGCGACCGTCCTCGCCACCGACAAGCGGCCGACGCCCCGCGGGCCGACGGGGATTCAGGTCACGGAAGCCGTCCTCGACGCCGTGCGCGCGGCCTGCGAGGACGCCGGCGTCGAGCCCACGTCGGTGCGGGCGGCGGGCGTCGGCAGCATCGGCCCGCTGGACCTCGCGGAGGGCACCATCGACGGCCCCGCGAACCTCCCCGACTCCGTGGGGACGGTGCCGCTGGTCGGCCCGATTTCGAAGCTCATCGACTCCGAGCGCGTCTACCTCCACAACGACACCATCGCGGGCGTCATCGGCGAGCGCTTCCACGCCGACTCCAACCCCGACGACATGGCGTACGTCACCATCTCCTCGGGCATCGGGGCGGGCGTCGCCGTCGACGGGAACGTCCTCGAAGGCTGGGACGGCAACGCCGGCGAGCTCGGCCACATGCTCGTGGACCCGCAGGGTCGCCGGACCTGTGGCTGCGGCCGGGACGGCCACTGGGAGGCGTACTGCTCGGGGAACAACATCCCCGAGTACGCGCGGATGCTCGCCGAGGAGGACGGCGGCGTCGAGACCGCGCTCCCGCTCGACGACCCCGAGTTCTCCGCGAGGCACGTCTTCGAGCACGCGGGCGCCGACGAGTTCGCCAGCCACGTCGTCGACCAAGTCGGGTTCTGGAACGCGATGGGCGTCACGAACCTCGTGCAGTCGTACGCGCCCCTCGTCGTCTACGTGGGCGGCGCGGTCGCGCTCAACAACCCCGACCAAGTGTTAGACCCCATCCGCGAGCACATCGACGAGAGCGTGTTCAACAACGTCCCCGAGATTCGGCTGACCTCGCTGGGCGACGACGTGGTGCTGCACGGCGCGGTCGCCTCGGCCATCACCGCCGGCACCGGCGAGCGCACGCGATAACCCCCTTCTCCGACCTCTCCGCTCTGTCTCCCGACCGAGTAGCGGCGCGACAGTAGCGAACTGGCCAACCGACAGCCCCGGGGTGGACTGAAAGGGGCGCCGGGGCCTTCGAGGCGGCGTCGACAAAAAGGCGGAGAGCAGAAGCGAGAACACCGGCAAATCAAGCAGAGCGAATCCCCGCAGGACTTTTCCACGCAACCGCCGGAGGGGGCGTATGCGACGACGAGACGTGCTCCGCGCGGGCGCCGGGGTGGCCGCGCTCTCCGTTGCGGGGCCGACCGCTTCTGCGACCGCCGGCCGGCAGTCGGCGTTCGAGCCGCTGGGCGTCCTCGACCTCGACGGGACGAAGGAGGTCGTGGTCGACGACGCCGGCGAGACGGCGTACGCGGCGACGACCGACGGCTTCGCAACCGTCGATGTCTCCGACCCCGCCGACCCCGAGCAGCTCGCGGGCGTCGCGCCCCTGCTGGAGGACCACGAGAACGGGCCGATGCGGATGGTCTACGACGTGAAACTCGACGGGGACACGCTCATCGCGGTCGGGCCCGCGAACCCGACGCGGACCGAGAGCGTGCAGGGGGTCGCCGTCTTCGACGTGAGCGACCCCGCCGACCCCCAGCGGACGGCGTTCCACGAGACGGCGTTCCCGATTCACAACGCGTACCTCGCGGACGGGATAGCGTACCTGACGGCGAACGACGGCGCGAAGAACCCCGTCGTGCTCGTGGACGTCACCGGGGGGACGACCGAGGAGGTGGGGCGGTGGTCGAACGTGGACGTGGACGAGCGCTGGCGGGACGTGTACGCGGGCCTGCGCTCGTGCCACGACGTCTACGTCCACGGCGACACGCTGTACGTCGCGTACTGGGACGCGGGGACGTGGCTGGTGGACGTCAGCGACCCCGCCAGCCCCGAGTACGTCACGCACTTCGGACACTACAGCGTGGAGGACCTGCGGGACCTCTCGGCGGGCGCGGCGGGCGCGGAGAGCCTCTCGGTCCCGGGGAACGCCCACTACGTCGCGGTGAACGACGACGCCTCCCTGCTCGCGTCGGGTGCGGAAGCGTGGGACGTGGAGACCGACGACGGCGACCCGGGGCAGGGCGGCATCGACCTCTGGGACATCAGCGACCCCACCAACCCCGAGAAGCTGTCGTTCATCGCGCCGCCGCCGACGCCCGACGGCACCCGACAGGGGACGTGGACGACCAGCCACAACTTCGAGTTCCACGGTGAGCACCTGTACACGTCGTGGTATCAGGGCGGCGTGAAGATTCACGACGTGAGCGACCCCGCGAACCCCGAGGAGTTGGCGTGGTGGCGCCAGCCCGAGGCGGCGCGGTTCTGGACCGCGCAGTACGCCACCGAAGAGACGTTCGTCGCGGGGAGCATGGGCGGGCAGACGTACCCCGCGGGCGTCTACACGTTCCCGAACCGCGCGGGCGAGCAGGCCGACCCGCCGGAACTCCGGACGACGACGGTGGCGACGAGCACCGAAACCCAGACGACCGCGGGGACCACGACCGCACCGACCGCGACCGCAACCGGAACCGAGACCCCGACCACGGACGCGGAGTCCGGGGGCGGCGTCCCCGGGTTCGGCGCGCTCGCGGCGCTCGCGGGCGCGTCCGCAGCGGCGCTGGCGGCGTGGCGGCGCGGCGACGAGTAGCGCTCCACCCGAAACGGGGGGTCGGACACGAACGATGCCTAGCGTTTTCAACCGAAAGTACATCACCCGTCGGGCCCGAAGAGGGCTGTATGAGCGAGACAGCGGGAGCGGGGAGCTTCCACGAGCGCGTCGAGACGTGGCTCACCGCACAGATGCCCATCATCCGCAGCCACGGCGGCACCAGCGCCGTCCGGAAGGCCGACCCCGCCGACGGCGAGGTCGTCGTCGAACTCGGCGGCGCGTGCTCGGGCTGCGGCATCAGCCCGCGGACCGCCCAGCGCATCAAGGTCGACCTCGCGGCGGAGTTCGACGAGGTCGAGGACGTGGTCGTCCGGTTCACGGACGGCGACGGCGGCGGCTGGGGCGGCGACCAGCCCGAGAGCTACATGGGAATCGACCGCAACGAGGGCGGGCGCGGCGGCCGCGGCGAGGGCAGCCCGGACTCCGACTCGCACTTCTAGTCGTCGCTGACCGCGGCCCGCACGCGCTCGGCGACCGACAGCGCCTTCTCCGCGAGCGCTTCGCTGACCAGCCCCGCGTCCACGCAGTCCTGCAGTTCGTCCTCGTCGACGACCTCCACGCGGCCGTCGGCGTGCTTGACCACGTCGACGTGGAGGTCGACGTAGCGCACGGCGTCCGGGAACACCTCCGCGGGCGTTGAGACGTTCAGGTACGTCCCCTTCACGTCGCCGTCCTCGCTCTCGTAGACGGTCGGATACCACCAGTTCCCCTCGGTGAACCGCGTGGTGGCGACGTCGCCGCGCTCGCGTTCGACGCCGAGTTCGTCGTACGACCCCCCGGGGCTCATCTCGCGGCGGACGGTGACCCGACCCGCGTCGCGGTCGCGGGCGGTGACCTCGCCGCGGCCGAGCGTGATGAGGCGGCCGTCGGGCTTGCCGTGCTCGATGGCGACGCGGTCGCCCTCCCGCGGCCCGAACTGGTCGGTGACCGCGCCGAACGGGAACCCCTCGGTGCTCGCGCCCAGCGCCTCCGCGAAGTCGACGGCGCCACTGGCGGCCTCGCTGCCCGCCTTGATGCGGTGGTGGCCGGGCATCGTCGCCGTGACTTCGCGGCGCGCGTCGTCGAGCGCGAACCGCGACTCGCGGCCGAGCCACGCCCAGACGGTGCGCTCGGGCGCGGCGACCCGGGCGGGCGCATTCTCGTCGGGCGCGGGTGCGTCCGCGAGCGCGTCTTCGAGGCGAGCCGCCAGCGACGCCACGGCGTCGAGGGCGTCGCCGAGCGCGTCCATGCTCGCGCCGTCGGCGGCGTAGTGCCAGCGGACGCCCCACCGCTCGGGGACGTCCGGGGAGAGCAGTTCCGTGGTGCGCGCGAGCTCGTGCTCGAGGGAGCCGTCCGGCGTCCCGGCGACGAGCGCGTCCACGCCGCGTTCGAGGCTGGCGAGCCCGCCGACGGCGCGCAGGTCGGTGCCGAGGACGGGGCGGTCGTCGACCCAGCGCGGGTTCGGGTCGTGAACCTGCACGCGGACGCGGTCGCCCTCCTCGACGTGCTCGTCGGCGGCGTCGAACGGCAGGTAGCCCTCGTGGTCGTCGTCGAGCGCGACGACCGCGCCGCCGCGGACGGTGCGCTCGACGACGCCGTCGAAGACGGCGCCGCGGGCCACTCGGTCCGGCCAGACGAACGCGTCCACGCCGGCGGCCCCGACCACGTCCAGCACGGCCTCGACCGCGTCTTCGCTCCCGGAGACGCCGACGCCCTGCCGGTCAGGCGTCATCCAGACGTCGGCGTCGTACTCGGCGTCCTCGAAGTCGGCGTCGAAGCGCTCCCGGATCGGCGGCGACGCGTCCACCACGTCGAGGCCGGCGTCGAGCAGGCGGCGCGTGAGCGCGGTGCTGTAGATGCCGCGGACGCGAACCCGGGTCATTCCAGTCGGCTCCGTTCGGCGGCGAACCGCACGCGGGCGTCGACGGTCGGGCCGAGCGTCAGCTCCACGACCGTCGGCTCGCCGTCGGCCTCGTCGAGGACGCGCGCGCCCTCGACGTACGCGCCCCACGTCTCGAAGCGCACGAACCCGCGGACGTCCTCGCTGTGCGTGAACAGGTCGACGTAGTCGAGGTCGTGCTCGGGGTAGTCCGAGCGGGAGTGCGTGAGCTCCATGTCCGAGTAGACGCGGTCGTGGCCGTCGAAGAAGGACTGGACGCGCTCGGCCGCCGCGCGGGCTTGCGCGGCCACGTCGTCCTCGATGTCAGCGATGTCGTCCTGCGAGAGTCCGGCGTCCCGGAGCGCCGCCCGGGTCCGCTGGTCGAAGAGCATACGCGTCCTTCGGTGCGCGGGGTTTTCAGCGTTGCCGCCTAGGAGGACGAACGACCATCGACGTGGCGGCCCGGAAAGCCCTCGGGCGGCTCGCGCACGCTGCACGACATACTGCTCGCTTCGCTCGCAGTAGGGGTCGTGCAGCGAGCGGGTGAACGCGAGCCGCCCTCGCCCTTTCGTCCACCAGGATAGCAGTGCCGTCGGCACTACCGCTGCCGGCCGTCGAACTCGCAGCAGAAGTTAATGGGTCAGTCGTCGGCGGGCGCGGGCGTCGAGTCGGCGCTCGCCTCGGTGGCGTCGGCGTCGTCTCGTCGGTTCGACTCGGGCGTCGGCGGTGCGGAGTACAGCAGGCCGCGACTGGGACTGTGTGGCATACACGTGTGGGAGCACGGACCACGCATAAGGCTGCCCCTTAAGGAAGTGGGTACAGTCCAAGGAGCGGGCCGCGGCGCCGCGAACACACTCAAGGGGGAGGCCGAGAAACGAGGCGACCATGTCGGCCGAACGGGACCCGGTCCAGCGCGCGAGCGGGAGCGACCGAGACCTCTACGACGTGGCGACGTGGGAGCCGCGCACGACCCTCGACCGGTTCGCGTCGTGGCTGTACGGCGGTATCGTGACGAGCGCGCGGGCCGGCGTCGTCGTGCTCGCGGTGCTCATCGTCCTCGCGCAGTTCGCCGCCGCGCTCGGGCTCGTGTTCGTGGACCGGCCGGTGGTCGCGCTGTACGTGGTGTTGTCCGTGGTGCCGGCGCTCGGGATGGCGGCGTTCGTCTGGAAGGCGGACGTGACCAAGCGCGAGCCCTTAGAGTTGCTCGTGGTGACGTTCTCGTTCGGGTTCCTGTTCGCTGGGTTCGCCGCCGTCCTGAACACGCTCTTCTCGGGGCTGTTCCTCGGGTGGGTGACCGCTGACGCGCCGCTGTGGGTGGCCGTGCTGGCGCCCGCGCTGTACTACTTCCTCGTCGTCGGCCCCGTCGAGGAGAGCGTGAAGTGGCTCGCGATTCGGCTGTACGCGTTCCGCAGCGACCGCTTCGACGCGGTCGTCGACGGCGCGGTGTACGGCGCGGTCGCCGGCCTCGGGTTCGCCACCATCGAGAACGCCATCTACATCGGCCGCGAGGTGGTGATGGCGGCCAGCGCCGCGGGCACCACGGCGGCCGTCGACGTGGGGCTCCAGACGGCGGCGGTGCGCACGCTGGCGGGGCCCGGCCACGTCATCTACTCGGCGTTCGCGGGCTACTACCTCGGGCTGGCGAAGTTCAACCCCGAGCACCGCGGCCCCATCGTCGTGAAGGGGCTGGTCATCGCGGCGGTCATCCACGCGACGTACAACACGGTCGTGACGAACCTCGGCGTCCTGACGAACGCGCTCGGGCTCGCGCCCGGCCTCGTCTTCATCGGGTTCGTCGTCGTCTACGACGGCACGCTGTTCTACGTGCTCTACCGGAAGCTCAAGCGGTACCGCGCGGCCTACGAGGGCACGGGCGCCGACCGCCTCGACGAGACGCCCGACCGCGACGACGCGACGTACCTCGTCGACGACCTCGACGCGGGCCGCGACGACCGGGACCGTCAGTAGGCGTCGAGGCGCTCGACGTACTTGGCGACGACGTCCACTTCGACGTTCACGCGGTCGCCGGGCGCGCGCTCCGAGAGCGTCGTGAGGTCGTAGGTCGTCGGGACGATTGCGACCGAAAACGTCCCGGCCTCGTCGTCCACGTCCGCGACGGTGAGGCTGATGCCGTCCAGCGTAATCGAGCCCTTCTGCGCGACGTACTGCTCGTGGCCGTCGGGGAGCGCGAACGTGTACGTCCAGTCCTCGCCGACCTGCTCGACGCCGACGACTTCGGTGGTGGTGTCGACGTGGCCCTGCACGATGTGGCCGTCGAGACGGCCGTCCGCGGGGAGCGCGCGTTCGAGGTTGACCGCGTCGCCCTCGCGGACGCCGTCGAGGGTGGTGGCTTCGAGCGTCTCCGTGGCGGTGAACGCCGTGAACCACTCCTCGCCGTACTCCTCGACGGTGAGGCAGACGCCGCCGACGCTGACGCTGTCGCCGTGCCCGAACCCGGTCAGGTCGTCGGTGGCGATGCGGATGCGGCGGCCGTCCCCCTCGTCGACGACCGACTCGACGGTGCCGGTCTCCTCGATGATGCCGGTGAACACGCCCACAGTTTCGGGACTCGTAACGAAAACGCTGTGGGTTCGGGCGCGCGGGGCTTATGGTCCCCGAGCGCCGACGGACCAACGTGAACCTCCTCGACGCCATCTCGCTAGCGATTGCGGTGGCGTTCGCCGCGCCAGCCGCGCTGTTCGGCGTCGAGACGCTGCTCGCCGGCGACGCCTCCGGCTGGGTGTTCCTCGGGTTCGCGGCCGGCATCATCGCCGTCGAGCAGTACGTGACGACGCCGACGGACGTGCCGGTTCTCGCTGCGCAGAAGGCCACGGAGAAAGTCGTCGAGGAGCCCGACGACGACAGTCAGTAGTCGGGCTTCGGGACGACCGACCGCGGGAACGAGCCGACGCGCTCGACGCCCTCGTCGGTGGCGACCGCGAGGTCCGCGACCCACACGGTCTGGTCGGCGTCCAACTCTGCACGCACCGCCAGCGCCGCGCCCGCCTCGACTGCGTCGCCACCAGCGGGGCGCTCGCGGCGTTCGAGCCCGACGCCGTGGACGGTGCCGGTGCCGGCGGTCGGCGGGAAGCCGTACGACCCCAACTCGGCGGTGACCTCCTCGGCGGCGGCCGCGGCCGTCGTCTCTCCGACCTCCACGATGTCGATACCGGCGTCGACGGCGTACTCGCCGGCGAGCGTCGCGCGGCGCTCCCAGCCGCCGTCGCTGTCCGCGACGAACGTGCGCGCGAGCCAGCCGTGCGCGCCGTCCACGCGCGGGGTGACGCGAATCGGCACGGCGTCGCTGGCGGCAATCGGACCCGAGGCGGCGACGACGGTCTCGGGGTCCGCGCCCGCCCGCGCCATCGCCGCGTTCGCGGCGCGGCGCACGCGCTCGGCGGTCACGTCGCCGGCGTCGTCCGCGAGCGGGTCGCCGTCGGCGGCCGCGAGCAGGGCGGCGGCAGCCGCCAGCCCGTCCTCGGCGGCGGCCTGCGCGTCCCGGAGCGCGGCCAGTTCGGCGTCGGTCTTGCGCTCGCGGGCCCGCAGGTGGGCGTCCGTCGAAGCAACGTCGACGCCCGCGCCTTCGAGGTAGAGCGCGGCGTCGTGGGGGAGCGTCCGCGGCGCCAACACGTCCTCTGCGACCAGCGACGGGAGGCGCTCGGCGGGCGTCGGCTCGGGGTCGAGCACGGTCGCGTCCTCACGGACGGCGACGCGGTCGGGGAGCGGGTGCTCGGGAACGACGGCGACGCGGCCGGCGTAGACGACGGCCGCGCGGCACGGGAGAGATGCGCCGCTCAGGTAGCGAACGAGCGGGTCGCCGGCCGGGCCGACGAAGACGAACGCGTCAGCGCCCGCGTCCGCGAGCGCGCCGTCCAGAGGCGCAGCCCGCATTCACGGGAGGTGGACGGGCGTGTCGGCTTCGAGGGCGTCGTCGAGGGTCTGCCCGGTCTGCTCGCCATAGAGGAGAACGTCGATGGGGAGCGTCGGCGCGCCGTTGATGAGGTTCTGGAGGAGCACCAGTCGCTCGCGCGCCCGGCTCATGCCGACGTAGAAGACGCGGCGCTCGTTGTCCGTCAGAATCGGGACGGGGCTGGTCTTGGAGGTGAACTCCACGCCCTCGGGGATGTCCTCGGGGTCAGCGGTGGCCGCCATCTGCTCGACGACCTTCTCGGTGAGGTCCGTGGAGACGAAGACGTGGTCGGCCTCGCGGCCCTTCGCGGAGTGGATGGTGCCGACGCGCACGCGGTCGGGGTCCATGCCGCGGTAGTCGCCTTGGAAGTACGCGTCGATGCTACGGCGCTGGTAGCGCGTGACCTTCCGGAGCATGTCCGCGGCCGCCGACGGCCCCGGCACGAACGGCACGTAGTCGCGGATGAACTCCGCGGTGAACGTCAGGTCGGTGAGGTCGGTGTCCTCGCCTTGGGCCTCGTCGATGGCCTCCCGGAGGTCGTTGCGCTCGCGGGTGCCGAACGCCGAGTCCTGGAGCATGTCCATCAGGCGGCGCGCCTGCAGGCCGTCGATGGGGTCGTCGTTGTCGAGGGCTTCCACCGCGGAGATGTACTGCTGGAGGCGGTCGGTCCAGAGGCGCTGGTCGGTCAGCGCCTTGAACGGGATGCCCTCGCCGATGAACTCGTCGACGAAGTCGAACAGCTGGTAGCGCGCGCGGAACAGCACCATCACGGTCTCGTCGTCGGAGCCCTCGACGGTGCGGCGGACGTTCCGCACGAGGTCGAGCATCGACGGGCTCTCGACGGCCTCGACGCTGCCGCCCTCCTTGCGGGGTTCGAGGTCCTTCTCTTGGCGGGTGTCGATGTGGCTAATCTCCTGCTGGACGACCTCCAGCACCTCCGAGGGCAGGCGATAGGAATTCGGGAGGACCACGTCGTCGGTGACCTTCGTGTTCAGGAGGAGTTCGGGGTCGGCGCCCTGCCACGCGTAGACGACCTGGTCATCGTCGCCCGCGATGAGCACGCGCTCCATGTGCGGCCGCCACTCCTCGTAGACGTCGTACTGGAGGCTGGTGATGTCCTGGAACTCGTCGATGACCAGATAGTCCACGTCCGGGAGCAGCGAGCGCTGCTGGACGCGTTCGAGCATGTCCGCGAACCCGACGAGCTCGTTCTCGCCCTTGTACGCGCGCCACGCCCGAATCGCCTCGGGGATGTCGTAGCGCTCGTCGCTGGACGGCCACGTCGGCGTGTACTTGTTGCCGACTTGGGCGTTCTCGTCGATTTCCGGGGGGAGCCGGACCTCCTCGTCGTTCCAGCGGAACGGCACGTCGTACCAGTCCGCGACGTCGCGGCTGGTGCGCTGGAGCCACTGGGAGGTGGCGATGACCTTGTTGCCGAGCGTGGTCGAGCGCGCGGTGCGCCGCGACCCGGACGAATACTCGTCCTCGAAGGGGATGCCGTACTCCTCGCAGAACGCTTCCTTGTCGTCCTCGCCGACGACGTCGCCCCGCGACAGCCCGAGCAGCTCGTAGGCTTTCGCGTGCATCGTGGCGACGTTCCCGCGCAGCGAGCGCGGGTTCACGTCGAGTCGCTCGGCGAGCCGTTCGCGGACCTCGGCCGCTGCGGCACGCGTGTACGAGACGACGAGGATGTCGCGTACGTCCACGTCGTCGTCCTCGAGAATTTCCTCGACGTGGTCGAGGAGCGCGGTCGTCTTCCCGCTCCCCGGACCACCGAACAGCCGCGTGACTTCCGGCTCCGAGTCCGTCATTAGACAACTAGAGGAACCGAGACGGTATAAACCGCTTGAAATTTCTCTGCGACGCGGACGGGAAGGACTACGTCCGCCGGGTAGACCTCGCCTCCCGGACTTCCGCGCCGTCCCGAATCTTGTCCTCGCAGTTCGGACACACGCGCGGGGCGCCCTGTTCGTTCGGCGTGAACACTCTCGCGTACGCGTCGGTCACGAACGACCCGCAGTTCTGGCACTCCGGCATGACTTCACGCTAACCTTTCTCGGGGTTCGTCTTATGCGTGCTGGCCGTCGAAGGAAGCCCGCGTCAGGCGGGCGACCATCCGCAGACCGTGCAGGTTCGCGCGTCCGCGTCGTGGAGTCCAGCGCACTCCGGACACTGCTTCTTGTTATAGCTCTCCTCCCACGTCTGTGTCTCGTGGCCGCGGTCTTCGAGGAACTCGTCCAGAAGCGAGTCGTCGTCCGGGGTCGATGCGCTCGACATGATACGTGGTACGCTATGTCATACCACTACTTGAATCTATCGAGGTGACAGCTCGATTGACTGTTAGGGCTTCACGAGCACCTTGATGGCCTCGCGCTCGTCCATCGCGCGGTAGCCGTCGTCGACGTCTTCGAGGTCGACGGTCTTCGTGAAGATGGGCGACGGGTCCAGCGTCCCCTGCAGCACGTCGTCCATCAGCTCCTCGGCGTACTTCCGGACGGGCGCGACGCCGCCGTTCAGCGTGATGTTCTCCCCGAACATCGTGAACACGTCCAGCCCCTCCTCGGTGACGCCGTACGGCACGCCGACGTAGCCGACCGTGCCGCCGGGCCGCGCGATGGCGATGGCGGTGTCCATCGCGGACGCCGCACCCACGCACTCCATGACGTGGTTGGCGCCGCCGTGCGTGAGTTCTTTCGCGCGCTCGATTGCCTCGTCGCCGCGCGCCGCGATGGTGTCGGTCGCGCCGAACTCCTCGGCGAGTTCGAGGCGCTCCTCGTGGTGGCCCATGGCGATGATGCGCTCCGCACCGAGACGCTGAGCGGCGAGCACGCCGCAGAGCCCGACCGCGCCGTCTCCGATGACGACCGCGGTGTCGCCCTCGTCGACGCCCGCGCTGACCGCGGCGTGGTGGCCGGTGCCCATCACGTCAGTCAGCGGGAGCAGGGATTCGAGGGTGTCCTCGTCGTCGGCGTACCTGTCGGGCACCCGGACGAGCGTGCCGTCCGCGTACGGGCACTTCACGTACTCGCCCTGCCCGCCGCCGTTCGCGCCGCTCCACGACTCGTCCTCGACGCAGGACGTGTAGAGGCCCTTCCGGCAGAACTCGCACTCCCCGCAGGAGATGGCGAACGGCGCGAGCACGCGGTCGCCGGGCTCGACGGAGGTCACGTCGTCGCCGACCTCCTCCACGATGCCCATCGGCTCGTGGCCGACCCGCGACCCCTCCTCGCGGTCGCTCTCGTCGCGGTAGAACCAGAGGTCCGAGCCACAGACGGCGGTGTGGGTGACGCGAATCACGGCGTCGGTCGGCGATTCCACTTCCGGCTTCGGGACGTCCTCGACGGCGATGTCGCCGGGACCCCGGTAGATTGCTGCACGCATAGTTACGAGTGCGTGCGGGGCGCGGAAAAAGCCACCCGGCCGGCGAGGACTTCGCCGCTACAGGTCGTACAGCTCGGTGTACTTCTCGGTGACGTAGTCCACGAAGTGGTCGGCGTTGTACGCCTCGCCCGTGGCCTCCTCCACGAGTTCGGGCGTGGTGTAGCGCGCGCCGTGCTGGTGGACGTTCGCTTCGAGCCACTCCGCGATGACGTCGAAGTTGCCGTTGCGCACCTTCTCGTCGACGTCACCCACGTCGGCTTCGAGGGCGTCGTAAATCTGGGCGGCGAGCACGCTCCCCAGCGAGTACGTCGGGAAGTAGCCGAAGGAGCCGTGGCTCCAGTGGATGTCCTGCAGGCAGCCCTCCGCGTCCGTGTCGGGGCGGATGCCGAGGTACTCCTCGTACTTGTCGTTCCAGCGCTCGGGCACGTCTTCGACGTCGAGGTCGCCCTCGATGAGCTCGCGCTCGATTTCGAAGCGCACGATGATGTGCATGTGGTAGGTGAGCTCGTCCGCTTCGACCCGGATGAGGTTGTCCTCGTACACCTCGTTGGCGGCCTCGTAGGCCGCCTCGGGGGTGGCGTCCTCGATCTGCGGGAAGCGCTCTTTCATCGCGGGCAGGAACTTCTCCCAGAAGACCCGCGAGCGCCCGACGTGGTTCTCCCAGAGGCGGCTCTGGGACTCGTGAACGGTGAGGTCCCGTGACTCGCCGAGCGGGCTGCCGTACTGCTCGCGGGGCAGACCGAGCGTGTAGCGGGCGTGCCCGAACTCGTGAATCGTGGACATCAGCGCGTCCACGGGGTCGTCCTCGCTGAACCGCGTGGTGACCCGGGCGTCGAACTGATTGCCCGTCGAGAACGGGTGCGGGGCGGTGTCGACGCGGCCGTGCTCGAAGTCGTAGCCGAGCGTGTCCAACACGTCCCGCGCGAGCTCCTCCTGCGTGTCCACGTCGAAGTCGCCCTCGAAGGGGTCGCCGAGCTCCACGTCGCTCTCGCGGATGTCCTCGATGAGCGGCACGAGTTCCTCGCGGAGGCGTTCGAGCACACGCTCGGCGGTATCGAGGTCGAGGTACGGCTCGTAGTCCGCGAACAGCACCTCGTAGGCGGGCTTGTCGGGGTCGATGTGCTCGGCGTACTCCTTCTTCAGCTCGATGAGGTCCTCCAGAATCGGCGCGAACACCGAGAAGTCGTCCTCCTCGCGGGCCTCCTTCCACTTCGGGAGCGCCTCGCTGGTTGTCTCCGAGATTTCCGCGACGAGGTCGTTGGGGACGCGCTCGGCGCGCTCGTACTCGCGGCGAATCTCGCGGACGACCGCGGCCTGCTCGTCGGTGAGGTCGGCGTCGTCGAGTTCGTCCAGCCACTCGCCCACTTTGTCCTCGGTGAGGAGGTCGTGGGACAGCGAGGAGAGCGCGGACTTCTGCTTCGAGCGGGCGGGCGTGCCGCCCTCGGGCATCATCACTTCCTCGTCCCACTGGAGGATGCTGCCGGCGGCGTTGACGTTCGATATCTGCTCGTAGTGGTCGAGGAGCGCCTCGTAGGCGTCGGGGGCCTCCTCGGTGGCCTGCGTCGACATACCCTAGGCGTGCGCGGGACGGCCTATCAGGATTGCCCTCCCGGAACTCGTTCTGCGGCCGCGGCGTACGCGCGCCGACACCGCGCGAGCACGTCCAAGGACACGCTCTCGTCGGCGGTGTGGGCCTCGCCGCGTTCGGCCGGCCCGCAGACCACGCACGTCGTCCCGGCGGCCGAGAGCCAGCCGGCGTCCGTGGCGTGGGGTTTGGCGACGTGCTCGCCCGCGCCGTCCTGTTCGGCGCGGGCGGCGTCCAACACGGCGTCCGCGAACGCGGCGTCGTCGCAGGCCATCGGCGGGAGGTCCTGCTCGACGCTCCACGAGACGCCCTCAACGGCCTCGACGCGTTCGAGGTCGGCGCGGGCGCCCGGCACCGTGCGCTCGTCGACGGTGACCTCGCAGGCGTCGGGAATCACGTTCCACGCGGTCCCGCCCTCGATTTCCGTGACGGCGACACTCCCCGCGAGGTGCTGACCGAGCACGTCCGCCTCGGGCGCGTCGAGGCCGCGAATCGCGTCCACGGCGTCGCACGCGCGGTAGACCGCGTTCACCCCGGACTCCACTTCGCTGGCGTGTGCCGCTTCGCCTTCAGCGGTGACCGTGCTCGCGCGCCGGCCCTTGTGCGCGACCGCCACGTCGAGGACGCCCGGCGCGGAGTAGCCCGTCGAGCCTTCGCCGACGACCGCATAGTCCGGTGCGAAGCCGTCGTCGATAGCGTGTTGCGCGCCCACGCCGCCGAGTTCCTCGCCCGCGAACGACGCGAGCGCCAGCGGCCCCTCTGGATTTGCGTCCCGGAACGCCAGCAGCATCGCCGCGACCGCGCCCTTCATGTCCGCCGTCCCGCGGCCGTACAGCCGGCCGTCGTCTTCGGAGACGACGTAGTCGCCGTCGTCTGTCTGACTCTCGTCCGGCGGCACCACGTCGTGGTGGCCGACGAGCGCGAGGCTGTCGCCGTCGGCGTGCTCGTTCCGCCACGCGAGGACGTTCCCGGCGTCGTCCCGCGTCACGTCGGCGTCGGTGTGCTCGCGGAGCCACGACGCGACGGCGTCGCCGGCGGCGGTCTCGTCGTCGTGGCTCGGAATCGAGACGAGCCGTTCCGTGAGGTCGCGGAGTTCGGACACACCGGAGCGTCGGCCGCCAGTTCCTTAGTTGGTCGGCGCCGCGTCGCCGCGCCCCCGGTCACACGCCTTATCAACCCGGCGACGCGTATCTGGAGCCAACATGAACATCGTGCCCGACACGAGCGTCGTCGTCGACGGCCGCATCTCGAAGCGGGTCGAGGACGGCGAGTACGACGGCGCCACCGTCTACATCGCGGAAGCGGTCGTCGGCGAGGTCGAAGCGCAGGCGAACAGCGGCAGACAGACCGGCTGGGACGCCCTCGAAGAGCTCCAGCGGCTCGTGGAGCTCGCGGACGACGGCGAGATCACCGTCAAGTACGTCGGCGAGCGCGCCGGCGAGGACGACATCCAGCGCGCGGCGGCGGGCGCCATCGACGCCATCATCCGGGACGTGGCGATGGACCACGACGCGCGCCTGCTCACCAGCGACATCGTGCAGGCGGAGGTGGCGAAGGGGAAGGGCATCGACGTGGAGTACCTCGAACCGCTCGAACGCGAGCTCGGCGAGCTCGGCTTGGAGCGGTACTTCGACGACCTGACGATGAGCGTCCACCTCAAGGAGGGGATGGTGCCGATGGTCAAGCGCGGTGAGGTCGGCGAAATCGAGTACCAGCCCGTGGGCGACGAGGAACTCGACATCGAGACCGTCGAGGAGTACGCCAGCGAGGTCATCACGACCGCGAAGCGCGACGACGACGCGTTCGTGGAGCTCTCCGAGGAGGGGATGACCATCGCGCAGGTGCGGGACATGCGCATCGCCGTCTCGCGGCCGCCGTTCTCGGAGGCCGTCGAAATCACGGCCGTGCGCCCCATCGTGAAGACGACGATGGACGACTACGAGCACGCCGACGAGCTCCGCGAGCGCCTGCTGGAGCGGGACCGCGGCGTGCTCATCGCGGGCGCGCCGGGCGCCGGGAAGTCGACGTTCGCGCAGGCGGTCGCGGAGTTCCTCTCCGAGCACGACAACGTCGTGAAGACGATGGAGAAGCCCCGCGACCTGCAGGTCGGCGACGAGGTCACCCAGTACACGGAACTGGGCGGCGAGATGTCGAAGACCGCGGACTCGCTGTTGATGGTGCGCCCGGACTACACCATCTACGACGAGGTGCGCAAGACCGACGACTTCGAGGTGTTCTCGGACATGCGGCTGGCTGGCGTCGGGATGGTCGGCGTCGTCCACGCCACGCGGCCCATCGACGCGCTCCAGCGGCTCGTCGGGCGCGTCGAGTTGGGGATGATTCCGCAGATCGTGGACACGGTCGTCTACATCGAGGAGGGCGACGTGGAGACCGTCTACGACGTGACGACCGAGGTGAAGGTCCCGGAGGGCCTGATGGAGGAGGACCTCGCGCGGCCCGTGATTCAGGTTCGGGACTTCGCCACGGGGACGCCCGCCTACGAGATTTACACGTTCAACCGTCAGGTCGTCACGGTGCCCCTCGACGAGACCGACGAAGCCCCCGAGTCGGGCGTGGACAAGCTCGCAAAGCAGGAGGTCGAGCGGGAGATTCAGGCGGCGACCCGCGGCCCCGTCGAGGTGGACATCCGCGGCCCGAACGAGGCCGTGGTGTACGTCTCCGAGGACGAAATCAGCCACGTCATCGGGAAGGGCGGCGGGCGCATCTCGGACATCGAGGAGCGCCTCGGCATCAACATCGACGTGCGGACGCTCGACGAGCGCACCACCGAAACTGCGGGCGGCGGTGGCGGCGGCGCGACGACGGCCGGCCAAGTCGTGACGCCGGAGGTCACGTCCCGCCACATCATCCTGCCGCTGTCGGGCGACCGCGCGGGCGAGACGGTGGAAGTGCAGGCGGACGGCGAGTACCTGTTCACGGCGACGGTCGGGCGCGGCGGCGACATCCAAGTCTCTCGGGGGTCGGCCATCGCCGAGGAACTGGAGCGCGCCATCGACCGCGAGCGCACGATTACGGTCGTGCCGAACGAGTAATCAGGCGGCTTCGGCGTCGCCGGCGGCGGACGCGTCCTCGTTTTCGGTTTCGCTGGTCAGCTTGTAGAGGCTCTGTCGGGCGTCGGCGAAGTAGATGTCCTCGTCGACGACCCCGCGGTCTTCGAGCCGTTCGAGCGCGTACCGGACGGTGCGCGCCGAGAGCATCGTTTCCTCCACGATTCGCTTCTGGGTGAGGGGGCCGTCGTACTCGAGCACCTTGTAGACGAGCTTGGCGCTCGGCGGGAGGTCCTCCAGCACACTGTCGTCTTCAGCCATCGTTACGTTTCGAAACACTCCACGCGCTTAAAAGTGCGGGAGCCTCCCACGGAGCGCGAGCGCGCACCCCCGGCCGGCGGACCCGGGCGGGACGCGCGGAGCCGCCAAGCGAACACCTTTTGAGCGCGGCTCACGGAGGTGTGGGTATGACAGAAACAGTGGACCCGACGGCTGCCCACCGGCGCAGCCTGAAGGTGACCACAATCGCCACCCTCGGCGGCGTCGTCGCGGCGTTCGCCTCGGAGGTGGTCGTCACCGACCCGACCAGCCGCACGGGGCTGCTCGTGTTGCTCGCGGTGGTCGCCGTCGAGCTCGGGCTGATGCGCGGGACCGGCGTCGACGTCGCCGACTTCTCGCCGAAGGACTTCCTCTACGTCGGCTTCATGTCGTTCGCCCTCTGGTTCATCACGTGGGGCGTACTGCTCTCCGAAGGCATCACCTTCTAACGATGGCCGACGACAGCATCGCGGTCGTGGACCTCGACAGGTGCCAGCCCGACCGCTGTAACTACGAGTGCTCGAACTACTGCCCGCCGAACCGCACGGGCAAGGAGTGCATCACGCTCCGCGGGGAGGACGCCGAGGACGGCGACCCCGACCAAGTGCGCATCTCCGAGGAGATCTGTCTCGGGGAGACCTGCGGCATCTGCGTCGAGAAGTGTCCCTTCGACGCCATCGAAATCATCAACCTCCCGCAGGAGCTCGACGACGAGCCCACGCACCGCTACGGCGAGAACGCGTTCTCGCTGTACGGCCTCCCGGTCCCGGAGTCCGGGAAGGTGACGGGGCTGCTCGGCCCGAACGGCATCGGGAAGTCCACCGCGGTGAAGATTCTCGCCGGCGAAATCACGCCGAACCTCGGCCGCCACGAGGACGCACCGGGCTGGGACGAGGTCGTCGACGAGTACCGCGGCACCGAACTCCAAGACTACCTCGAAGCCGTGCGCGCCGGCGACGTGGAGGTCGCCCGGAAGCCCCAGTACGTCGACCAGATTCCCGAGCAGTTCGACGGCACCACGCGCGAACTGCTCGAACGCACCGACGAGCGCGGCGTCTTAGACGACCTCGTCGACCGGCTCTCGATTCGCCCGGTCATCGACCAGTCCATCGACTCGCTTTCGGGCGGCGAGCTCCAGCGCGTGGCGCTGGCGGCGACGCTCGCCCGCGACGCGGACTTCTACTTCGTGGACGAGCTCACCCCGTATCTGGACATCGGCCAGCGCGTCACCGCGGCGCGCATCGTCCGCGAGCTCGCCGAGGAGGAGGACAAGGCCGTCCTCGTCGTCGAGCACGACCTCGCGGTGCTGGACCTGCTCGCGGACTCCATCCACGTCGCGTACGGTGAGCCGTCCGTCTACGGCGTGGTGACGCCGCCGAAGAGCGTTCGCAACGGCATCAACGAGTACCTGAAGGGGTACCTCGACAACGAGAACATGCGCATCCGCCCGGAGGCTATCACCTTCGAGGAGCACGCGCCCCGGGAGACCTCGACGGCGGACACGCTGGTCTCGTATCCGGAGATGACGAAGTCCTACGGCGACGACGAGTTCACGCTCACCGTCGACGGCGGCGACATCAACCGCAACGAGGTGCTGGGCGTGGTCGGCCCGAACGGCATCGGGAAGTCCACGTTCGCGCAGCTGCTGGCGAGCGACCTCGACCCGACGAGCGTCGCGGGCGAGGCGGGCGCCGAACTCGACGTGGGGCTGGACATCGCGTACAAGCCCCAGTACGTCGAGGCCGACCAGCGCATCCGCGTGGACGCGTTCCTCTCCTCGATTACGGACGACTTCGGGACAAGCTACTGGAACACGGAGATCGGCGACCCGCTCCAGCTCGAACCGATTCTCGAACAGAACCTCACGGACCTCTCCGGCGGGGAGCGCCAGCGCGTCGCCATCGCGGCGACGCTGTCGAAGGACGCCGACCTCTACCTGCTCGACGAGCCGAGCGCGCACCTCGACGTCGAGCAGCGCGTGCTCGCCACGCGCGCCATCCGGCGGTTCGCGGAGAACCGCGAGACCACCGTGATGGTCATCGACCACGACATCTACATGGTCGACCTCGTGAGCGACCGGCTGATGGTGTTCGACGGCGAGCCCGCCGAGCGCGGCCGCGCATCGACGCCGCAGCCGATGCGCTCGGGGATGAACGAGTTCCTCTCGAACCTCGACGTGACCTTCCGCCGCGACGAGAACCTCGGCCGCCCGCGCATCAACAAGCCCGGCAGCCAACTCGACAAACAGCAGAAGCGCGACGGCGAATACTACTACACCACCGAGTAGTCCGTCGATGCGCCGTTCGCGGTTTTTCGAGCAGGTTTTTGCGCGAGCAGTCGCGCAGCGACTGTGAGCGGAAAAAGGTGCGTGCACGAACAGCAGAAACGCGACGGCGAATACTACTACACTACCGAGTAGTGCGCGCCCGAGCGCACCCCTCGTTCTCCCGTCGAACGCAACCCGAATCACCCCGTCATGCCGCGGCGGCGGCGTTAACCCGGGTTAATCGGCGTTAACTGTACGGAAGTCGCGTGCACGGTCCCGCGGGTATAAGCGACGGGACCGCCAACGACCGGTCGAGATGAGAGCGACCGTACTGCTCGTGGCCGCAGTCCTCGTCGTCGGCGCCGCGGCGCCAGCGGTGGCCGGCGCGGCGACGAGCGACGGCGCGGCGTCCGCGCCGCTCGTGGCCCAAGAAGACGAGACGAACGCGACGACCAACGAGACGGACAACGGGACGGCGCCGGGCGCGATGCTCGCCGGCGTCGCCGAGGTGCAGGAGGCGGAAGTCGAGGGCGAGGTCGAGCGGCGGACGTTCGGCCTGCAGGTCGCGGCGGCGAACTCGAACGCCTCGAAGGCGTCGGTCGTCGCCAACCACACACGAGCCCTCGACCAGCGCCTCGCGGACCTCCGCGAGCGCAAGCAGGAGCTGACGGCGGCCCGGGAGAACGAGACCATCTCGGAGTCCCGGTACCGCGGCGAGATGGCGGGGCTGGCGGCCCGAATCTCGGCGCTGCAGTCGATGAGCAACGAGACCGCGACGGCGGCGCGCGGGCTGCCCGCGGCGGCGCTGGAAGCCCACGGCGTGAACGCCTCCGCCATCGACCGGCTGCGGACGGACGCGAGCAACCTCTCCGGCCCCGAGGTCGCGGCCATCGCCCGGAACATCGCCGGCCCGCCGGGGAACCGCAGCGCGGGCCCGCCGTTCGGGAACGGGATGGGCGGCCCGCCGAGTGACGCGCCCGGCAGCGGCGACGCGAATGAGACCGATGGCGGCCCGGGGAACGCGCCCGACGACCCCGGTGCCGGTGACGCCGGCAACGAGACGAGCGACGGAACGTCCACGCCCGGCGCGGACGCACCCGGGAACAGTGGTGCGGACAGGACCACCGACAGCGGGGCGAACGGCGGGAGCAACGCCGGCGACGGCGAGCCCGGCTCCCCGGACGACGCCGGGAACGGGAACGGCTCGCCCGACGACCCCGGGAACGGGAACGGCTCGCCCGACGACCCCGGGAACGGGAACGGCTCGCCCAGCCGCCCGCTGCTCGACTGGAGCGTGCTCGCGGACCTCCTCCCCTGAGTCGGGACGGTCGCGGTCAGTTCTTCTTCCCCGGATTCACCGAAGACAGGTACGGCAGAGCAAACAGCCGATAGCCAGCATCCGCGAGCCGAGTGGTCTGGAAGACCCGAGGCGAGCGGTTCACTCCACGAGTGAGTGGAGCGAGTGAGCGCAGGCCGACGACTGAGGGGAGCGAGCGAAGCGAGCGAACCGAGGGAGGAGGGCTTTTGGCCGAGCTTTTGCCGAGGGGCGCCGCAGGCGCCCCGCAGCGCAAAAGCTCGTTTAGAAGACCGTGCGCTGGCAGCTCCCGCAGAGGTGCTGTTCCTTGCGGTCGACCTCGCGGACGGTCGGCGAGAAGTTCATCGCGCAGCGGTTGTTGTCGCAGTGTTCGAGGCCGAGCGTGTGCCCGAGTTCGTGGACGACCTCCTTGCGGACGCGGTCCGCGAACACGTCGCTGGCGGGGCGGTCGGAGAAGCCGCCGTCACTCGAAGTCTGGAGGCGGTACGTGGAGACGACACAGCCCCGGCCGTCCAGATACGCGAGCCCGAAGACGTAGTTCCGGCGGCGGTAGTAGAGGTCCTCGGGCGTGATGGCGATGGTCTTGTCGCCGCTGCCGGCGCGGGTGGCGACGTCGATGAACTCGGCGGCGCGGTACTGGCCGCGGGCGTCGTCGTACGCGCTCTCGGGGATGGGTTGCTCTGGCGCGACGACGACGTCGCAGTCGTAGATGCTCCGAAGGCTGGCGGAGGCCTCGCGTTTGACGTTCGCGGGAACGTCGCCGACGGGCACGATGTCGACCCGCATTGGGACGACGTTAAGCGCCGTGAGGCTTAAACATCCCGGCATGGGTAACCCACCCTCGGTCGTCGACGCCCTCGCCGACTACCGGCGGCTGGTCGAGGTCGGCGTGGGCCGGCGGACGGACGTGGCGGCGGAGCTGGCGGCGCGCGGCCGGGACGTGACGGCGACCGACGTTCGGGAGCGCGACGTGCCCGAGGGGGTCGCGTTCGTGCGCGACGACGTGACCGACCCCGATTCGTCGATATACGCCGACGCGGACGCCGTCTACGCGTTGAACTGCCCGCCGGAGCTCCACGGGGCGCTCGCGGCGGTTGCGGCCGACGCGGACGCGGCGTGCCTGTTCACGACGCTGGGCGGCGACCAGCCCGCGGTGCCCGTCGAGCGCCGCACCGTCGCCTCGGGGACGCTGTACGTCGCCCGCGAGCGCGGCCGGCCGGACGCGTAACTGTCTTTTCGGCGGGCCGCGTCCGGGCTGGTATGGAAGTGGACGCGGTCGTGCTCGACGTCGACGGCGTGCTCGTGGACGTCGCGGACTCGTACCGGCGCGCCATCGTAGAGTCGGTCCAGCACGTCTACGGGGACACCATCGAGAAGGCCGCCGTCCAGCAGTTCAAGGACGCCGGCGGGTTCAACAACGACTGGACGCTGACCGACGCGGCGGCGCTGTTCGTGCTCGCGCGCCGCGAGGGGTACGCGGGCGACGTGGGCGCGTTCACCGACCGAATCGCCGCGCACGGCGGCGGGCTCGCGGGCGCGGAGGCGGTCGTGGAAGCGAGCCTCGACCCGGAGGCCGTCGAGCGCGTCCGCGAGGCGTGGGACCCCGACCGGCTGCGCGAGGTGTTCCAGCAGCTGTACCTCGGGAGCGACCGCTACGAGGAACTCGAAGGCGACGAGGCCGACCTCGGTGACGAGGAGGGGTACATCAACGACGAGCCGGTCATCGTGACGCCCGAGACAATCGACGCGCTGACGAGCGCGTTCCCGGTCGGCGTGCTGACGGGCCGACCGGAAGCGGAGGCCGAAATCGCGTTGGAGCGCGTGGGGCTGGACGTGCCCGCGGAGTACCGGTTCACGATGGACGACTGGGAGGAAGGCAAACCCCACCCCCGCGCACTGGTCGCGCTCGCGGAGCGCACGGGCGCGGAGTCGGTGGCGTTCGTCGGGGACACGCTCGACGACATCGAGACCGCGCTGAACGCCCGTGAGGCCGACCCCGAGCGGTCGTACTACGGGTTCGGCGTGCTCACGGGCGGGCTGACGGGGCCGGCGGGCCGGCGGAAGTACGAGGACGCGGGCGCGGACGGCGTGCTCGACTCCGTCAACGACCTGCCCGACGCCGTCGAACCGCGCGCCGAGTAGCTCAGAGGTCGACGTACGGAATCGTCGCGGGCTCCGTGTCGGAGTACGCGAGCGCGTCGGCGTTCGTCACGCCCTCGGGCGTCACGAGGTCGAGGACGTTCGGCGCGTTGTCGTTGCGCGCGCCGCCGAACTGGTAGCCGGAGTTCGACGCTTGGACCTGCCGGACACGGCCGGGACCGCTCCCCTCTTGGGAGAGCAGCAGGGGCGCAATTCGCTTGCCGGCGACCGACCCGCCGAACGCGCTTTTCGGCACCTCGACTTTTATCGCGTCCAGCGAGTGGTACGCGGAGACGGACACGTCGTCGGTGAGCGTCGTGCCGTCGGGGGCTTCGACGCGCGGCGGACTCCACCCCTCGGCGAACACGCGCTGCTGGTAGGGCGCTTCGAAGGTGGCGTCGACGCCCTCGCGGGCCGCGTCGGTGCCGCCGTCCGCGTCGGGGTCGCTGACGTACACCTGCACGGACTGGAGGCTGAACCCGTTGCCGCCCCACGGGTTCGTGAGCGGACCCGCCAGCGAGACGAGGAACTGGACAGCGTCGTCGGTCTCGTAGACGCCGAACGTGTCGATGTCGAAGACCCCGTCTTGGAAGACGTCCGCGGTCGGGTGCGTGTAGTGGCCGGGCCCGTGGTCGTCGCCGGTCGCGTCGTCGAACTCCGCGATTGGGTCGCCGACGTCGGCGTACGCGACGGTCTTCCGGGCGACCGTCGTCCCCGCGTCCGCGACGTCGCCGCCGTCCGCGGCGACCACGGTGATGCGGGTCTCGCCGTCCGGCAGTTCCACGGTCGTCTCGAAGGCGCCGTCGTCGACGGCGACGCTGCGGGTGTCGCCGAGCGCGCTCACGACGACTTCCGCGGCGTCGGTGGTGCCGGAGACGGTAGCGGGCTGCTCGCCGACGACCCGCGGCGGGAACGACACGTCCAGCGACGGGCCGTCGGGCGCCGCGCCGTCGGCGTAGCGGTCGCGGACGGCCGCCGGCGTCTCGACGGGTTCGCCGGCGTCCAGCGAGTGCGCGAGCCGGACGAACTGCGCCATGCTCCACGACAGCGGCGTCGCCGAGCCCGTGCCCTCGCCGAACTCCCAGCCGAACGCGGTCGGCTCCTCGCGGTCCCACACCTGCTCGGGGAGCATCCGGCCGTCGTTGGCGAACCCGGCCATCGTGCGGAGCAACGCCGCGGGGTTCTCGTCGCCCGCGAGCAGTTCGTACTCCGCGCGCTCACCGGTGAAAATCGGCCACAGCCGTCCCTTCCCGGCGTTGTCGAGGCTCCACGGCGCGCCCGCGCGGAACTGCCCGGAGCCGTCCTGCTCGCCGTAGCCGTCGCCGTTGTACCGGTAGAACGCGGGGCCGTGAGGCGTCTCCACGCGGAGGGCGTCGTCCACGACGGAGACGGAGTTCTCGACCACCGGGTCGTCGGCGGGCTTCACGCCGAGGCGGACGAGTTCGAGGAAGCCGGCGTCGACGACCGCGCGCTCGTCGAGGGTCGGGCCGCCGTTGTTGAGGTTGCGGGGCGCGCCGTCGTCGGGGTCGCGGTCGTCGTTGACGCGGACGTAGTACGGCGTGGGGTCGGTGCCGTCGGCGCCGGTCTCGGTCGCCATCCACGCCTCGGTGTTGGCCTGCCAGTGGTCCGCGAGCGCGAGGTACAGCAGCGCGTCCGCGCGGGCGTCCGCGTCGGCCGCGAGGTGGGCGGCGCCGACCAGTCCCGCGATTTCCGCGGCGGTCGTCGACGGCGAGAGCCCGCTCTCCTCCTCCCAGCGCTCTTGGCCGGTCTCCGGGCCGTGCGCGGCGACGTAGTCGGCGGAGGCCTTCACGTCCGCGTAGTCGAACCCGAGCTCCGCGAGGTCGTGGTCGTGGCGCTCGACGAGCTGGTGGGCCAGCAGGCTCGGGAACGCGATTTCGTCGAGCTGTTCGCCGCCCCAGCGCGTGCGGCCGTCGAGGTACGTGTTCTGCGGGAGGAAGCCGTCCTCGCGCTGCTGGACGCCGTAGAGGTACTCGACGGCGGCGCGCATCGATTCGGTGTCGCCCATCGCCTCGAAGGCGGTCGCGGACTGGTAGAGGTCCCGTCCCCAGACGTAGTTGTAGCCGTAGTCGCTGGGTTCGTTCGCCACGACTCCCGTCCCCCACGGCACGCACAGCGCCGCCAGCCCCGCGCCGGGGAACTGCTTTGACTCGGCGGCTTTCAGCGCCATCGCGGCGAAGTTGTACTGGGGTTCGAGGACGGCGTCGCCGGCGACCGACGCGGGCGTGTCGATACCGCGCAGCCACGACCGCCACGACTTTGCGTACTTCGCTCGCGTGGCGTCGAACGACCGCTTGAGGCTCCCGGTTGCCTCGCCGACGGCGGCGGCTTCGTCGGCGTCTTCGGCGAAGCCGAGCGCGACCGTCTCGGAGACTGCCGCGCCGGAGCCGATGCGGGCCGTGAGCGCGACGTTGCCGGACGCGCGCTCGTAGCGCGTCGAGGCGTCGCCGACGGTGAGTAGCGGGGAGAGGCTGTCGCCGCCGACCACGTCAGCGCTCGCCCACTCGAAGCCGCTGCGCGCGGCGAGCGCGACGGCGACGTTGTACGGGTCGCCGTTCTCGTCGCGAATCACGGCCTGTTCGTCGTTCTCGCCGGTGTCGTGGGCGGTGAGCGCGTACGCGGGGCCGTGGCCCTTCGCCTTCCCGTTGCCCTTGTTCCCGCCCTTCGCCTTGCCGTTGCCCTTCGCTTCGCGGAGCTGGCGGACGGTGGCGTCGTCGCCGAACCCGGAGTTCGAGAGTGCGAGGTCGCAGACGACGTAGACGTCGTACTCGCGGCCCGCGCCGTCGAAGTCGATGTCCGCGAGCACCGCGTCGCCGTCGGGGTCGGCCGCGTGTTCGACGGTCACCGTCCACCCGCGCTCGGGGTCGGTCACCGTCTGTCGGAACAGGAGCGCGTCGTCCGCGACGGGCTCGGTGGTTCGTTCGAGGCCGTCGCCCGTGCGGTCGACTTGGAACGTGCGCGCGGCGTACTCGTCGTCGGGGTCGGCGACGAGGACGTCCAGCGTCCGCACGTTCGTCAGGTCCGCGCGCGGGAACCGGGCCTGCGCGAGCGCGCCGGCGGTGAGCGTGTACCAGACGCTGGAGGGGTCGTCTGCGGCGTGGTCGGCGACAGTGCCGACGCCGTACTGCTCGCCGGTCGTCCAGTGCGCGTCGTCGCCGCCGGACGGCGCGCCGGCCGCCGCGACGGTTCCGGAGCCGGCGACCGCCGCGGCCGCGCCGGTGCCGAGCGCCTTCAACAGCGTTCGCCTGTCGAGTGATGGCATGCACCCCCACCCACCGCGCTCCGAAACTTAATGGTTTATGTAGTAAATTATTTTTCAAAGCGAGGGGTGCCGGCCGCGCAATTCTTAACCGCGCGCCGGGAGACGGTGCGGGTATGCGAATCGCGTTACTCGGCGGGACCGGCGATATCGGCGAAGGGCTGGCGCTGCGGTGGGCGTACGACACCGACCACGAGGTCGTGGTCGGCTCCCGCGACCCCGAGAAGGCTCGCGCGAAAGCCGAGGAGTACGAGACGGAGCTGGACAGCCGCGGCGTCGACCGGAAGGTCACGGGGTTCGCCAACGAGATGGCCGCTGACCGCGCGGACGTGGTGGTGCTGACGGTGCCGCCGTACCACGTCGCGGACCTCGTGGCGGAGGTCGCCGAGCGCCTCGACGAGGACACCCTCCTCGTCTCGCCGGCGGTCGGGATGAAGAAGCGCGAGGGCGGCTTCGACTACAATCCGCCGAGCGCGGGCAGCGTCACCGAACTCGTCGCCGACACCGCGCCCGACGAGGTGCCCGTCGTCGGGGCGTTCCAGAACCTCGCGGCCGACCGGCTGGCGAATCTGGACGTGGAACTCGACCTCGACACGCTCGTCGTCGGCGACGACGGCGACGCCAAGCAGAACGTCGTGGACCTCGCGGAGGGCATCGAGGGCATCCGCGCGCTGGACGCGGGGCCGCTGGCGAACGCCGCGGAGGTGGAGTCGCTGACCCCCCTGCTCGTGGACCTCGCGCTCCACAACGACGGCCTACACGACGTCGGCGTCACCTTCGAGTGACGCGACCGCCCTGAACTTCTCCAAGAGCGCGGGGGCGTCCGCGGCGACGACGCGAATCATCGCTTCCTTGCCGACCGCGCCGCGGTCGACGACGGCGTCGGGCGCGGCCTCGCGGCCGGTCATCGCCTCGCTGGCCGCCCAGTCCATCGTACCGTCAGCGTCAGCGGGTTCGTCGGTGCGGTCCGTGCGCTCGACGTCCCAGCGCTCGCGCAGCGCGGCCTCCCGCTCGCGGCTCCAGCGGACGTTCCCGGCCGCCGAGACGCGGGGGTCGCGCTCGCGGACGCCGAGCAGGAAGCGTGCGACGTGACTGGACGCGCCCGGAGCGGCGCCGCCGGTCGCGCGAACGCCGCGTTTCGTCGCGTGCAGGCGGCCGTCGACGGCGACCACCTCCTCGGGAGTAGTGGCGTCAGCGGGGGCGACGGCGACGTTCGTGCCGACTTCGGGGACGAGTTCGGGCGGCCACTCGCGTTCGAGCGCGGCGACCACGTCCTCGACCGCATCGATGGCCTCGCGCGCGTCGGCGTACTCGCCGCCCGCGGGACCGGACGATTCGGGACGGGCGCCGTCGGCGAGCAGGGGCGCGTCCGCGATTGCGGCGTGGTCGACGGGACCAGCGCCAGTGCCGAGCGAGAGGTCCGACGCGATGGCGGCGGCGGTCCCGTCGACGCCGCGCTCGACGGCGGCTTCGAGGTCGTCCCCGGCGGCGAGGCGGGCCGCGATGGCCGCCGAGAGGGTGCAGCCGGAGCCGTGGGTGTCGTCGGTGTCGACGCGCTCGCGGGAGAACGCCCGCGTGGTCTCGCCGGCGTAGACGTCCACGGGGTCGCCGTCGAGGTGGCCGCCCGTGAGGAGGACGGCGTCGGGGCCGAGGTCGCGGACTGCTTCGGCGGCCTCGCGCAGGTCGCTCTCGTCCTCGATGGTGACGCCGGCGAGCAGTTCGGCCTCGGGGACGTTCGGCGTGGCGAGCGCGGCCGCGGGGAGCAGTTCGTCGCGGACAGCGTCGACGCCGCGCTTGGTGAGCAGGCGGTCGCCGGACTGCGCGACGACCACGGGGTCGACGACGACGGGGAAGTCGGCGTCTGCGAGGTCCGCGGCGACGGCTTCGACCACGTCGGCGTCCCCGAGCATCCCGGTCTTCGCGGCGGCGACCTCGAAGTCCGAGACGACCGCTTCGACCTGCGCGCGGACGGTCTCGGGGTCGAGGACGGCGCTGTGGCTGACACCGGTGGTGTTCTGTGCGGTGACGGCGGTGAGCGCCGATGCGCCGAACGCGCCGCAGGCCTCGAAGGTCTTCAGGTCGGCTTGGACGCCCGCGCCGCCGCCGCTGTCCGACCCCGCGACCGTGAGCGCGACGGGCCGCATCAGTCGTCGGCGGCGGGCGCGGCCCGCGAGGGGAGGTCGACGCGCGGCTCGTCGGTGCCGAGTTCGTCCATGACGGCGTTCGCGGCGGCCTTCCCGGAAAGCAGCATCGCGCCGAACGTCGGGCCCATGCGCGTGAGGCCGTGGACAGTCGCCGTGGAGAGGCCCGCAGTCACGAGGCCGTCGTGGACCTTGCCGGTCTGCTCGACGACCTTGTCCTCGCTGTCGGCGACCCACATGGAGTCGTGGCCGGGGGAGTCGTGGCCGGGCGCGCCGTACTCGCCGTCCTCGGTGTTGTCCATGCCCGTGTTGTGCTCGTCGGCGTGCTCGATGCCCTCGGCTTCGACGACGCCCCGCTCCTGCAGTTTGGAGACGACGACGGCGTCGTGGCCGGTGGCGTCGACGACGACCTCGGACTCGACGGCGATGGGGTCGACGCAGGTGAGTTCGCGGGGGAGCGCGTGGACCGGCGTCCAGTTCATCACGATGCCCGCGACCTCGTGGTCGTCGCGCACGACCACGTCAGTGAACTCGGTCATGTTCTGGATGCGCGCGCCGGCGTCGCAGGCGGCCTTGATGAGCGACGAGCAGGCGTGGGGGCCGTCCGCGACCGCCAGCCCCTCGGTCTCGTCGTCGTACTCGTAGGGGACGCCGAGGTCGTCGAGCACCTCGTCGGCGGGGGAGCGGACGGTGAGCTTGTTCATCAGGAAACCGCCGAGCCAGAACCCGCCGCCCAGATAGTTGTTCTTCTCGACGACGGTGACGTCGACGTCGCGCTCGGCGAGCTCCTTGGCGGCCATCAGCCCGGAGGGGCCGCCGCCGACGATGATGACGTCGGTCTCGGTGTCGTCGATGAACTCCTCGGTCCACTGGCGGGCGATTGCGCGCGTGACCTGTGCTTCGTCTGCGTCGGCGAACGAGTCGAACGACATATTCGCTAGTGATACCACCGACTACTTATCGGTTGGGGTGTGGCGACGCCGGCCGAGCGCGCCCGATGCGGCGGGAAACTCGGCGGGCCGCGCCGCCCGTTCGAGAGCACCCACCGGAATCCCTTTCTCCGTGCGCGCCCTCTCTGTGAGTATCACATTTCTCGTCCACCGTGGCCCGCTAGCGCCGGGCTACGAACGGTCGCGTGCACCGATACCGACCCCCACACTCAGCGGGAAGCCAGCGCGGCCGACCGAGGGGGTAGAGGCGTGAACCCGAACCGCGTCGACAGCCTCACCGACCTCGTGTACGGCGTGCTCATCTTCGTCTCGGTGGCGCTGTTCTCCGTCGTCGGCACCCGGACCGGGCTGGCGTTCGGGCTGGGCGTGCTGGCGTCGTACGTCGTCCACATCGCGTGGAAGATGGCGCGCTTCGACCCCGACTGGATGACCGAGGCCGTCAGCGAGACCGTCGAGGAGACAGTCAGCGAGACGGTCGACGAAACGGTCGAGGAGAAGGTCGGCGAAACCGTCGAGCAGACAGTCGAGGAGACCGTCGAAGAGACCGTCGGCGAAACCGTCGAGAAGTCCGTGGGCGAAACGGTCGACGAGACTGTCGAGGCCAGCGTCGAGGAGACGGTCGAGGAGACCGTGGAGGAAACCGTCGGCGAGACTGTCGAGGAGAAAGTCAGCGAAACCGTCGAAGCGACCGTCGAAGAGACCGTCGGCGAGACGGTCGAAGAGAAGGTCGGCGAAACCGTCGAGGAAACTGTCGAGAAAACCGTCGAAGAGACCGTCGGCGAGACGGTCGAAGAGAAGGTCGGCGAAACCGTCGAGGAGACTGTCGAAGAGACGATGGAGGAGACGGTGGAGAAGACTGTCGAGGAGACCGTCGAGCAGACAGTCGAGCAGACGGCGGGCGACAGCGAGGCCGGCGACGAGTCGGTCGAGGAGAAGGTCGAAGCCGTCGAGGAGCGGTACGCCGACGAGGACGAGGACGAGAACGAGGACGGAGAAGAGGCGAAGCAGTCCCGGGACGACGTGGAGCCCGACGAGGGTGAGCCGAAGTGAGCGCGCTCGCTACGCGGTCGGGGGTGGCGGCGTGATTAGCGTCCTGCTGCTCGTGGGGATTCTGGTGGCGATGTTCGTCGGGTTCAACGTCGGCGGTTCGACGACGGGGCCGGCGTTCGGGCCGGCGGTCGGCGCGGACGCCATCTCGAAGCCGGTGGCGGCGCTGCTGATGACCGCGTTCTTCGCGGTCGGCGCGTGGACGCTGGGCCGCCGCGTCGTCGACACGCTCGGGCGCGAACTCGTCACGAACCCGGACATCTTCACGCTGCAGGCCAGCATCGGCGTCCTCTTCTTCGTGGGGCTGGCGCTGTTCGTCGGGAACTTCTTCGGCGTGCCCGCCTCCACGTCGATGACGGCGGTCGGCGCCATCGCGGGGCTGGGCGTCGCGCAGAACGCCCTCGACTGGGCGGTGTTCGGCGAAATCGCCATCTGGTGGCTGGTCGCGCCCGTCATCGGCTTCTGGGTGTCGCTGGTCGTCGGGCGGTACTTCTACGCGCGGCTGAACCGCTTCATCGCGATGGAGCGCAGCGCCGGTGACCTACTGGAAATCGACCGCTCGGGCGCCGTGCCCGTGCCGCGGCCGACGGAGACGACGAACCGCCGCGAACTGATCGGCGTCACGACCGTCATCGCCATCGGCTGTTTGATGGCGTTCAGTTCGGGAACGAGCAACGTCGCCAACGCCATCGCGCCGCTGGTCGGCAGCGGCGTCTTGGAGATGAACCCCGCCATCATCATCGGCTGCGTGGCGGTCGGCATCGGCGCGTTCACCATCGCGCGGCGCACGCTGGAGACGATGGGCAGCGACATCACTGAGCTCCCGCTGACGGCGGCCATCGTCGTCGCGGTCGTGAGCGCGTCACTGGTCATCTTCCTGTCGGCAATCGGCATCCCCGCGAGCTTCGTCGTCATCGCCACCATGTCCATCGTCGGCCTCGGCTGGGGGCGCGCGACGCGGCCCGTGTCGGTGCCGGAGGCCGTCCGCGGCGAGGGCGAGGTGCCGGTGTCGGTCGGGGGGCTGGCCGCCGACGAGGACAGCGACGGCGAAGTGCCGTCCATCGGCGAGGAGGACCCCGACGACATCCCGAGCGCGTCAGACCTCTTCGACCCCGGAACGACCGCGCGGGTCGTCCTGATGCAGAACGTCGTCCCGATGCTGGCGACCGTCGGCGCCTACCTGACGTTCCGGTTCGTCCCCGTCTTCGGGTTCTAGAGCGACCAGAACGCGGCGATGCCGGCGACCGTCACGACCGACAACAGCAACTGGAGGGGCATCCCGACGCGGACGTAGTCCCCGAACTTGTAGCCGCCCGGCCCGTACACGAAGAGGTTCGTCTGGTAGCCGACCGGCGTCATGAACGCCGTCGACGCAGCGAACGTCACCGCGAGCACGAACGCGAACGGGTTCGCGCCGACCTCCAGCGCGGCCTCGACGGCGACGGGAATCATCAACACGACGCTGGCGTTGTTCGAGATGACGCCCGTGATGAGGCTGGTCGCCACGTAGAACACCCACAGCACCCCGATGGCGGGGAGGAACTGACCGGTGGCCGCGACCAGCGCGCCGAGCAGTTCCGCGCCGCCGGTCTGCTCGAGGGCGATGCCGAGCGGAATCACGCCCGCCAGCAGGAAGATGACATTCCAGTCGACGGACTCGTAGATTTCGCCGGGCCGCAGGACGCCGGTGGAGACCATCGCCACGACGCCCGCGAGCGCCGACACGACGATGTTGACCGGGAGCAGCGTCGCCGCGCCGATGACGCCGACGATGGTGGCGACCGCGTACGGAATCTTCTCCGTGCGGTAGTCGGGCTCGTCGGGCTCGTGCGCGAGGATGAAGTCCGGGCTCTGGGAGAGCCGGTCGATGCTGTCCTCGGGCGCCTGAATCAGCAGCGTGTCGCCGACGCGGAGCTTCAGCTCGTCCATGCGCTGGCGGACCGTCTCCCCGCGCGAGCGGTACGCCAGCACGTTCGCGTCGTAGCGCCCGCGGAACGACGACGACTGCAGCGTCTCGCCGACCAGCGACGACCCCGACTGGATGACGAGTTCGACGAGCGTCTGCTCTTCCTCGTTGGTGGGCTCCAGCTCGGGGTCGGTCTCGGGCGACCCGGTGAGCGCGAGGTCGTCGACGTCCGCGATGGCGCCCAGCGTCTGCCGGTCAGTGCGAATCGTGAGCACGTCGCCGGGCTTGATGACCTTCTGGCCGATGGGCTCGATGAACCGCTCGCCGCCGCGCACCAACTGGAGCACGTCGGCGTCGAAGCGGCGCTCGTCGATGGCCTCCGAGACGGTCTTCCCGACGAGCGGCGAGGACGTCTGCACGACGACCTCGCTGAGGTAGTCCTGCATGTCGTACTCCGCGAGGTAGTCCTCCTCCGGGGGGACGCGCTCGGGGAGCAGCCAGTAGCCGACGGTCATCAGGTACGCCGCGCCGACGACGAGCACGATGGCGCCGAGGTGCGTGAACTCGAACATCGAGAACGCGTGCAGCGCGTCGACGCCGCGCTCGGTGCCGATGCGCTCGGCGGTCTGGCTGGCGAGGATGTTCGTCGACGTGCCGATGAGCGTCAGCATCCCGCCGAGCATCGACGCGAACGACAGCGGCATCAGCAGCTTCGACGGCGAGGTGTTGCCCTTGTGCGCGAGGTCGCTGATGACCGGGACGAGGATGGCGACGACCGGCGTGTTGTTGATGAACCCCGACGTGGGGCCGGTCGCCAGAATCGTGGAGAAGAGCTGGCGGTGCTTGTTCGTGCCCGCGAACGCGGACATCCACCGGCCGATGATTTGGACGACGCCCGTCCGCGAGATGCCGTTGCTCAGGATGAGCATCGCCAACACGGTGACGGTGGCGGGGTTCGAGAACCCGGACAGGCCCTCGGTGACGGAGATGTTCGTCCACGGTTCGAGGACCATCAGCGTCACCATCACGAGAATCGCGGTGACGTCCAGCGGCAGCGCCTCCGTCACGAACAGCACGAGCGTCACCGCGACGAGGACGAAGACGACCGCCATCTCGGTCGTCACCGGGGGGAGGTCCCCGAGTACGGCGAGCGGCAGAGACGCGAACATGGAGGGACTGTCGCCGGTGGGTTACAACAGCCTGACGGTCGCGGCGCTGGCGGCGAACATAAACGGGGAAAACGAGCGCGGCTTCCGCGCGGCGAACCGGCTTACGCGCCGGCTTCGTCGAGGGCGTCTTCGAGCTGGTCGCGCTGGGTGACGCCGACGAAGCGTTCGACGACGCCGTCGTCGTCCTCGATGACGACGGTCGGAATCGAGCGCACCTGGTACTCGTTGGCGACGTCCTCGTTCTCGTCGACGTCGATCTTCTCGAAGGCGACGCGGTCGCCGTAGTCCTCCTCGAGGTCTTCGAGGATGGGGTCCTGCGTCTTGCAGGGGCCACACCAGTCGGCGTAGAAGTCCTTGATGGTGACTGTCATCGGTCTGTTTGTCCTTGCCCCGCGCCCCGCATAAGGGTTTCTCACGGGACGGCGCTCGCCGCTTCACGGCCGGCGCTGGGCGGCGCTCGCCGACGCTGGGCGGCGAGCCGCCGGGACACGAAAGGTTTACGCGGGTTCGGTTCCGACTCGGTTGCATGAGCAGTGGTGAGAACTCCGGCGGGCTGATGTCCAGCGCAGGGCTGGTCCGCTACTTCGACTCCGAGGACCCGAACGCCATCCGCATCGACCCGCGCTCCGTGGTGGCGACGGGCGCGTTCTTCGGCATCGCCGTCCTGTTGCTGCAGTTCTTCGCGTAGCCGAACCCCGAGAGGCTTTTTCCGCGGCGGACCCTACGCCACGCCATGACTGTCAGCGCCGGCGTCGTCGCCGTGCAGGGCGACGTCTCCGAGCACGCCGAGGCCATCCGTCGGGCCGCCGACGAGCACGGGTTGGACGCGGAAGTCGCCGAGATTCGCCGTTCCGGGCTCGTCCCCGACTGCGACATCCTGCTGTTGCCGGGCGGGGAGTCGACCGCGATTTCGCGGCTGCTCGCCCGCGAGGGCATCGACGAGGAGATCAAGGCTCACGTCGACGCCGGGAAGCCGATGCTGGCGACGTGCGCGGGCCTCATCGTCTCCTCGACCGACGCCAACGACGAGCGCGTGCAGACGCTGGACCTCATGGACGCGACCGTCGACCGGAACGCGTTCGGCCGGCAGAAAGACTCCTTCGAGGCGCCGCTGGACGTCGAGGGGCTGGCCGAGCCGTTCCCCGCGGTGTTCATCCGCGCGCCGCTGGTCGCCGAGGTCGGCGACGGCGTGGACGTGCTCGCCGACTGGGAGGGCAACCCCGTGGCGATTCGGGACGGCCCGGTCGTCGGCACCTCCTTCCACCCCGAGCTCACCAGCGACTCGCGGATTCACGACCTCGCCTTTTTCCTGAACGAGGAGGCAAGCTTTTGAGCGTCCTCCCGAAACAACGGCCATGAACGCACACATCGACGGCGTCCGCGTGGCGGGGACGCCGGACGGCCCGCTGCCGGTCGTGCTCGTCGGCGTCGACGGCTCCGACGACGTGCTCCCCATCTTCGTCGGCTTCGAGGAGGCCACCAGCATCGCGCGCGGGCTGGACGCCACCGACATCGGGCGGCCGCTGACCCACGACCTCACGCTCGACCTCGTCGAGGAGTTGGGCGGCCGCATCGACCACGTCGCGGTGTCGGGCGTGGACGAGGGGACGTACTACGCGGACCTCCACGTGGACACGCCCCGCGGCGGCGCGGTCGTAGACGCTCGGCCGAGCGACTCGCTGGCGCTGGCGGCGCGCACCGACGCCCCCATCGAGGTCGCCGACGCCGTCTTCGAGGACGGCCGCCGCGACCCCGCGGAGTTCGACGGCCTCGACGACATCCGGGAGGTGATGGCGGCGTGAGCGACGTGCTCCGCGAGCTGTTCGCCGTCATCGAGGACCGCAAGGAGAACCTCCCCGAGGATTCGTACACCACCGAGCTGTTCACCCACGAGAAGGGCGAGAACGCCGCGCTGGAGAAGCTCGGCGAGGAGGCGACGGAGTTCGTGCTCGCCGCGAAGGACGGCGACACCGACGAGCTCACCCACGAGGGCGCGGACATCGTCTACCACATGCTCGTCGTGCTCGCCCAGCACGACGTGGACGCCGAGGAACTGCTGGACGAACTCGAATCGCGGCGGTAGCGGCGACGCCGTAGCGTCAGGCGAGGAAGCCGGCGACAGCGCCCGCGACGGCGCTGTCGATAGCGAGCAGCGCGAAGAATAGTAGCGCCAGCGCGCCGATACTGAAACTGAGCAGGACAGCGGGGAAGAGGCCGGTCGCGGAGAACACGACTCCCAGCACGAGGACGAGCACGGCGACGAGGATGCCGCCGAGCGCGCCCGCGAGGAAGCCGTGGACGGCACCGCCGAAGACGCCGTCGTCGGCCATCCAGCCGGCGACGAACCCGCCGACGAGGCCGGCGGCGGCGTGGCCGATGCCGGGGAGCGCGAACGCGAACACGCCGAGCACGAGTTCGACGGCGAAGCCGGTGAGGACCGCGCGCCAGTTGACCATACCGGGGGGAGGGAGGCGAGCCCGAAAAGCCTCGCGGGCGGCCGCGGCCGCCGATACGTGCGCTTTTACGTCCCGCGGGCCTACTCGGGTGTATGATTTTCGAGAACCTGCCGACGACGCCGACGTCGGAGGAGCTCCTCGACAAGGCGTTCTCGCGGGCGGCGCGGGCGGGCCGCGCGAAGGGCGGCTACGAGGCCCAAGAGTCGATGCTGCAGACGTCGTCGAACATCCTCGGGGACAACCTCCGCAACGTCGTGACCGCGTGGCCGGACTTCGACACCGTCGACCCGTTCTACTACGAACTCGCCGACGCCGTCCTCCGCCGGGAGTTCGACGACGACCGGGGCGTGGACGCGCTCCGCCAGCACCTCTCCGAGATTTCGTGGGCGGCCAGCAAGACCCACGACCTCGGCCGCGAGTACATCGGGAAGCTCCCCCGGGGCGATACCGACTCGATGCGGACGGTCCGCAAGCAGGGGTTCGCGCGCATGGGCTCCGTGATGGACCAAATCGAGGAGGACCTCGACGCCGTGGGGCGCGCCCGCGACGCCCTCAAGGGCCTCCCGGAAATCGACCCCGACGACCCGACCATCGTGGTCGCGGGCTACCCGAACGTCGGGAAGTCGTCGTTCGTGAACGCCGTCTCCACGGCGAAAATCGAGACCGCCGAGTACCCGTTCACGACGAAGGGCATCGAGGTCGGCCACCTCGACGTCGAGCGCGTGCGCTGGCAAATCGTGGACACGCCCGGCCTGCTCGACCGGCCGGCCGACGAGCGCAACGAGATCGAGAACCAAGCGGTCTCGGCGCTCGCGCACGCCGGCGACGTCATCCTGTTCTTCCTCGACGCCAGCGAGACCTGTGGGTACATGCTCGACGACCAGCGCGCACTTCGCGCGGAGGTCGCCGCGGAGTTCGGGGACGTGCCGCTGGTCACGGTCTGCAACAAGGCGGACCTCTCCGAGGACGTGGCGGCGGACTGCTACATGAGCGTCGAGAACGGCGAGGGCGTCCAAGCGACGCTGGACGCGGCGGTGGAGGCGGTCGGCTACGAGCCGACGCTCCCCCACGAGGAGTAGTCAGCCGGACTGCTGGCGGTAGACGTACCTGACTTCGAGTTCGATGTCGTTGTCGGTGGTCGCCGCGACGCGCTCGTCGAGGGCGTCGTAGAGCCCGGGGTAGTCGGCGCCGGGCGGGACGCCGACGGTGACGACGACGCGGCGCGGCTCCCGCTGCACGAGCCCCTGTTCGTACTCGTACTGCGTGTCCAACAGCGCGGCGTCCGCGTACTGTGACTGCGAGAGCACGTCGCCGACGGCGTCGTTGACGGCCTGCTCGTCGGTGGCGGACTGGTAGGAGGTGTACGTGACGCCGCCGAGGAACGCCGACAGCACGACGATGGCGACCGCGAGCACCGCGCCGCGTTTCACCAGCGCCGAGCGCGCCTGCCCCACCTCGAAGAAGCGCTGGGGGCGGTAGCCGGAGTACCACAGCACGACCAGCGCCGCGAGGTTGATAGAGAGGACGTTCACCAAGACCAGTACACCGGAGCCGACCGCGAGCGTCGGGACGCCCCACGCGACGCCGATGCCGACGGTGGCCGCCGGCGGAATCAACGCGACAGCGATGGCGACGCCGACCAGCGCCGACGACACGCCCGTCATCAGGCTGAACACGCCCGCGACGCCCGCGCCGAGCGCGACCACCAGCGAGAGGAAGTCCGGGCGCAGGCGCTCGCTGACCTCCGAGAGCGTCAGCACGTCCAAGCCGGGCGGTACGACGTTCGTGTACTTCACGAAGAACGCGAACGCCGCCGCGCCCGCCACCGCGAGCACGACCCCCACGAGCTGGAGGTAGACGCCGCGACGGAACAGGTCCTCGTCGTCGACGACGGTGCCGACGCTGGCGGACATCGCCGGCCCCAAGAGGGGCGCGATGACCATCGACCCGACGACGGTCGCCGGCGAGTCCAACAGCAGCCCAGCGGCCGCGATAATCGTGCTCACGAGCGTCAGCACGACGTACGTCCGGGTGGACGGCGCGAGGTCCTTGGCGCGGGCGACCAGTTCCTCGCGAGCGATGGTGTCGCCGTTGTCGTCGTCCTCGGCGTACCGCTCTTCGAGGTCCTCGAAGTGCCGGGAGACGACCGTCTCTGCGTTCAACACCACCGTGTAGGCGTCCTCGGCGAGGCCCGCCGAGCGCAGCGCCGCCAAGGCGTCCTCGACGCCCTCCGTCGGGATGGGAAAGTGGACGACGGCGTTGTAGTCGCGGCCGCTGGTCTCGTCGCTGACCACGTAGTCGATGCCCTCCTCGTCGAGCGCGTCGAGGACGGCCTCCCGCTTGCCGGTCGGAACGGTCGCCTGAACGAGTCGCACGACGGAGCGTTCACGTGGCCGAAGGAAAAGCGTTCAGGGCGCGACTCAGGCGACAGTCGCGTTGTACGTCACGCGCACGTCGGCGGTGACGGTGACCGGCCCGGACTCCACCGAGGTGCCGGACGCCGCGCCGCCGGCCGTGAGCGCGGCCGTCTCGACGCGGTACGCGCGGTAGTCGGTGTTCGTCGAGACGATGGTGTGGGTGTCCGTGACCGAGAGCCCGCCGGCGTCGGCGAGCGTCTGCGCGCGCGTCTCGGCGTTGCCCATCGCGTTCGTGAGCGCGTCCTGATAGCGGGACTCGCGCTTCTCGTCGGAGAGCGTGAAGGAGACGCCGTCGACGCGGTCGGCGCCGTTGTTCACGGCGGTGTCGATGACCGAGCCGGCCGCGTCGGTGTCCTCGACGGTAATCTCGAACGCGTGCGTGCCGACGTACTGCCCGCGCTCGACGCCGGACTCGGTCGGCTGACGCTCCTGCCGAATGTCGAAGTACGCGGTGCGGACGTTCTCCGCGGGGACGCCCGCGGCTTCGAGCGCCGACCGCATCGTCTCGACCCGGGAGGCCACGTCGTCGCGGACCGCCGCGGAGTCGTTGCCTGTCGCCGTCACCGCGACCCGGACGACCGCTTGGTCGGGGGACGCCTCCACGGTGCCGTCCGCGGACACCGTAATCGACTGTTCGGACGGCGCCGCTTGCCCGGCCGTCGCCTGTCCGCTCCCGAGCGTGACCGCGCCGGCGACGCCGGCGGTCACGAGCAGGGCGGTGCCGAGGACCGCGAGGACGAGTGTCTGTCGTTGCATCACACACCAGCCTACGACGGCCCACGCCTTCAACCTCGCTCAGAGTGAAACTCCGGTTTGAGCGTGCGCCGCCGGACGCGGGACTTAACCCCGCCGACCGGCTACGCGTGGTATGTTCGACACCCGCCCCGACCGCAGCGACGAGGTGGTGCTCGTCGGGCGGTCGAACGTCGGCAAGTCCACGCTCATGCGGGAGATTACCGGCCACAGCGTGGCGACCGGCCAGAAGCCCGGCGTCACCCGGAAGCCCAACCACTTCGACTGGGCCAGCGACGACTTCGTCGTCACCGACCTCCCCGGCTTCGGCTTCATGTCCGGCGTCGAGGACGAGGTGCGCGAGCGCATCAAGACCGACGTCGTCCGCTACCTCGAAGACAACGCCGAGGACATCATGGTCGGCGTGCTCGTCCTCGACGGCAAAGCCGCCGTCGACATCATCGACCGCCACACCAGCGAGGACGAAATTCCCCACGTCGTGGAGCTGTTCTACCTCCTCGACGACCTCGACATCCAGCCCGTCGTCGCCGTCAACAAGATGGACAAAGTCGACGACCGCGACGAACGCCTCGACGACATCGCCGACCGCCTCGGCCTCCACCCCCCGTGGAAGCAGTGGCAGGACACCATCGCCCCCATCGCCGCCAAACACGGCCGCACCAGTGCCTTCGACGACGCCGTCCGCACCCACCTCGACGCCGAGAAACGCGACGACCTCAAGAAGTTCTTCTAAGCGACCTTTTGCGCTGCGCGAGCGGCCGCAGGCCGCTCGCTCGGCAAAAGCTCGGCCAAAAGCACTCCTCCTTCGGTCCGCTTCGCGTCCCTCAGTCGTCGGCCTGCGCTCGCTGTGCTCGCGCAGTGAACCGCGTCGCTCGGGTCCGTTGGGCCGCTCGCTCGCGGATGCTAGCTCGTCGGTTGCGTAGGTTCAAGTGTGAAACCGCGACCAAGCCCCGCCATGGCCTGAGTTCGGCCGCGAGTCGACTGATTTCGGAACGGCGGCGGACCGGCTCGCGGACTCGCACGCCGCCTGCAAGCACTAGCTGTCGCTCGCGTCCTTCGAGGTGGGCGACTCGGGAGAAAGGCCTCGTCACAAGGGGCTCGGAGGGGGTAACTCCTCGTCACCGTCGCCCGGGTTCGTGGTAGGGGTGCCCGGGAGAAGAGCCTTTCACTCCCAGTCCGCCCAGCCGCAGTGCTTGCCGGCGACTCGCGCTACGTCGCTGGAATCGAGTCGTCCCTTCTCTGTGACGACGGCGTCGACGAGGCGCGCGGGCACGACCTCAAAGACAGGGTTGCGAACGTCGAGGGGCGCGTCGCCGTCGTAGAGCGACGCCGGAGATTCGTCGTCCACCGGGAGCGGCTCGGGGGCGACCTTGTCCGCGGCGCAGACGACGAACAGGGGAATTTCGGCGTCCCGTGCGGCGAGCGCCGCGGCGCGCGTCCCGACCTTGTTGACGACGCGGCCGTCCGGGAAGACGGCGTCCGCGCCGACGAGCACCGCGTCCGCGTCGGCGACGGCGGCGGGAATGTTCGCGTCTCCGGTCAGCGTCACGTCGAAGTCGCCGGCCAGCGACTCCGCGACCGCGACGCCCTCGCCGCCCGGACGGGACTCGGCGATGACGACTCGCTCCGGGGCCGCGTCGCGGAGCGCGGTCCCGACCGTGCCCGAGCGCGAGAGCGTGAACACCGAGTTCGGAGCATCGAGTTCGGCGGCCGCTTCGCTGGCGGCGCGGTCGTCGGCGTCGGCAGCCTCGCTTGCGACCTCCCGGGCCGCGGCTTCGACGCTCTCAGCTGTACGGTCGGCGGCCGCCATCGCGCGGTTCACGCGGTTCCGGACGACCGCCATGCCGGGTTTCGCGTCCCGGAGCCGACGGGCGGTGTCGGCGACCGCCGGCCAGCCGCCGTCGTCAGCGGCGAGCGCGGCTTCGTCCCGGAGCACGTCGAGCGCGCGTAGCGAGAGGGACGCCGAGCCGTGCTCGTCGTCGCCGGCGACCGACTCGACGGTCGGCCGCACGGCGTCGTAGGACGCCCAGAGCTGGGGGACGGTGTCGCGGTCCAGAACCTCCGTCGCGGACACCCACTCGTAGTCGGCGGTCTCCCAGTTCGGGTCGACCTCCCGGGCGTCGCAGTCGAAGAGGTAGGGGTGGACGACCCACGTGCCGTGCTCGGGGTCGGCCACCTCGAAGGGGTCGCCGCGGCGGACGAGCGAGGCGGCGTCGGCGAGGTCGGTCTCCTCGGCGATTTCGACGCGGGCCTGCGCGTCGGGGTCGCCCTCGGCGTGGCCGGCGACGGCGCCCCACTTGCCGGGGTAGGAGCCGACGTCGCCGCTGCGGCGCAACAGCAGTACGTCGGGGCCGTTCCGCAGGAAGACGGTGACGACGTGCGTGGACACGCAGTCGACTGGGGGCGCCGCGGACTTGAACGTACCCGCGCGGCCGGCGTGTCCGGTACCGCCGGGGCTTTTGTCCGTGGCGTCGAAGCGCGGGGTATGCACGCGTTCGCGGTGCCGGAGTTCCCGGAGGTGCGCGAGGGCGACAGCCTCGCGGAGTTCGTCGCCGAGCGCACGACGCTCGAAGACGGCGACGTGGTCTGCGTGGCGAGCACGGTCGTCTCGAAGGCCGAGGGGCGGACGGCGTCGCTGTCGGACTACCCCGCGGGGCCGCGCGCCCGCGAAATCGCCGACCGACTGGCCGAGAGCACGGGCGAGCAGAAGGACCCGCGGTTCGCGCAGGCGGTGTTGGAGGAGTCCGTCGACCTGTTGATGGAGGCGCCGTTCCTGCTGACGGAGACCGCGTTCGGGCACGTCGGCGTGAACGCCGGCATCGACCGGTCGAACACGGGCGGCGCCGAACTGCTGTTGCTCCCCGAGCGACCCACAGAAAGCGCCGAGGGCATCCGCGAGGGGCTGGACGCGGACGTCGCGGTCGTGGTGACCGACACCTCGGGACGGCCGTTCCGGCACGGTCAGCGCGGCGTCGCGCTGGGCTGGGCGGGGATGCCCGCGTCGCGGGACTGGCGCGGGGAGACCGACCGCGACGGCCACGAACTCCAAGTGACCGTCGAGAGCGTCGTGGACGAGCTCGCGGCGACCGCGAACCTCGTCTCCGGGGAGGGCGACGGCGGGACGCCCGTGGTCGTCGTGCGCGACTTCGAGTTCGGCGACCACGACGGCAGCGAGGCGCTGTACCGCGAGGTCGAGGGCGACTTCGTGCGGCAGGCGCTCCGGGGGTGGGAGTATGCGGGGCATTGAGCTGACCCCCGAGATTCCCGTCTCGGAAATCGCGTCGCTGGCGGCGGACGCGGAGGCCGCGGGCTTCGACACGGTGTTCGCGTCGTGTCACTACAACAACCGCGACCCGTTCGTGGCGCTCGACCGGATGGCGGCCGCGACCGACGAGGTCCGACTGGGGCCGGGCGTGGCGAACCCCTACGACACCCACCCCGTGAAGCTCGCGTCGCAGGTCGGGACCGTCGACGAGGTGAGCGACGGGCGCGCGGTGCTGGGGCTGGGCGCCGGGGACGCGTCGACGCTGCGGAACCTCGGCGTCGAGCGGGAGCGGCCGCTACGCCGGGTGCTGGAGGCGATGAAGGTCTCGCAGGACCTGTGGGCGGGCGAGCGCGTCGACCACGACGGGACGTTCGTCGCGCGGGACGCGGGACTGAACTACGAGGTCGGCGAGGTGCCCGTCTACGTAGGCGCGCAGGGCCCGCACATGCTCCGGATGGCGGGCAAGCACGCCGACGGCGTGCTGGTGAACGCGAGCCACGAGCGGGACCTCGCGTGGTCGGCGGACCGAATCGCGGAGGGCGTCGAGGACCGCGTCGTCGCGGGGGACGTTGACGTGGCGGCGTTCGCGTCCGTCTCGATTGCCGCGGACGCCGACGCGGCGCTGGAGGCGGCGCGGCCGCCGGTGGCGTTCATCGCGTCGGGCGCGGCGCCGCCCGTGCTGGAGCGCCACGGCATCGACGCCGAGCGCGCCGACGAAATCGGCGAGCGAATCGAGGCGGGGGAGTTCTCGGCGGCGTTCGGGGAGGTGACCGAGGCGATGCTGGAGGCGTTCTGCATCGCGGGCGACCCCGGCGACGTGGCCGCGCAGTTGGCGGCGGTCGGCGAGCACGTCGACAGCGTGGTGGCGGCGTCGCCGCTCGGCCCCGACCGGGAGAACGCGGTGTCGCTGCTCGCGGACGCGTTCGATTCGGCGGGCGTCTAGCGCGGGCGGCGCTGGCGCTCGGTCGCGGTGTCCGGGACCAGCGATTCGGCGAGCGCGCCGAGCGCGAGCGCGCCGAAGCCGCCGGCGGCGAGCACCACGAAGACGGCGCCGAAGAGCACGAGCACGGCCGAAATCGGGTCCGTGGTGGCGGCCGTGGAGATGTTCTCGACGAGCGAGACGATGTTGTCGATGACCCAGACCATGTGCGGCCGTGTGTCGGCTGTTCCCTTAGGTGCTCCGGGACGGTTATGGCAGTCGCGGCCCAACAGCCGGGCGTGTCCGACGACGCCACGCTCGACGCGTTCGCCGCCGACGAGGAGGGCGACCGCGATGACGACGGTGTGGAGGCGGCGCCGGTGACCAGTTCGTGGAGCGACGCGTCGGTCTGCGAGGCCTGCGGGTCGGTCGCGGGCCGCCGCTGGCTGGACGACGGCGAGCGCGTGTGTGCGGCCTGCAAGCGCTGGTCGTGAACCGGCACTGCCGTGTGTGACCGAGAAACATACAAGTGACTGCTCGCCTACCCTCTGACAACCGACAGCCGCCCCGCGCCCGCACACCATGACAGACGCACACGACACGCACGCTGTCGCCGACTCGCACGGCGACGCGACGGCCGCGATGACGGTCCCGGAGGCCAGCGACCTCGCGGGCCGCGTCGTCGAGAACATCGAGACGGTTATCGTCGACCAGCACGACGCCATCGAGCACGTCCTGACCGCAGTCCTCGGCGGCGGCCACGTCCTCCTCGAAGACGTGCCGGGCGTCGGGAAGACGATGCTTGCGCGGGCCGTCGCGCGCTCGTTCGACGGGGAGTTCCGCCGCGTGCAGTTCACGCCCGACCTGCTCCCGACTGACGTGACGGGCGTGAACGTGTTCAACGAGAAGACGCGGGAGTTCGAGTTCCAGCCCGGCCCCGTGTTCGCCAACGTCCTCCTCGCCGACGAAATCAACCGCGCGCCCCCGAAAACCCAGTCGTCGCTCTTGGAGGCGATGGAGGAGGCGCAGGTGACCGCGGACGGGGAGACGCGCGCGCTCCCGGACCCGTTCGTGGTGGTGGCGACGCAGAACGCCGTGGAGCGCGACCGCTCGTACGAGCTCCCGGTGGCGGAGCTGGACCGCTTCATGAAGAAGCTCCGGCTGGGCTACCCGGGCCGCGAGCGGGAAATCGACGTGCTGGACCGCGCGGTCGGCGGCCACCCCATCGACGACATCGAGGCCGTGGCGTCGGTCGCGGACCTGCGCCGCGCCCGCGCCGCGACCGACGCGGTGGCGGTCTCCCACCCGGTCAAGGAGTACGTCACCGAGCTGGCGCGGTACACCCGCGACCACGCGGCGCTCGGCGTCAGCCCGCGCGGGTCGATTTCGCTGCTGCGGGCGGCGCAGGGCCGAGCCGTCCTCGCGGGCCGCGACTACGTGGTGCCCGACGACGTGCAGGCGGAAGCCGAGGCCGTGCTCGCGCATCGCATCCGCGCGGAGGCCGGCGGGAGCCTCGGCGGCGAGCCCGCGCGAACGCTCGTGCAGCGAGCGCTCGAACGCGTCGTCGTGGAGTAGATGCCGGCGACGAGCCTCACGCGCCGCGGGAAGACGGTGCTCGCGGTCGCCGTGCTCGGCGTCGCGCTCGGGTACGCGTTCGGCGGCCGCAGCCTCAACGCCGTCGTCGTGCCGGCGGCGGCCCTGTTGGGGGTGACGCGGCTCTACGTCGAGACGTTCCCGGAGCCGAGCGTCGAGCGGACCGCGCCAACCGAGGGCTACCAAGGCGACCGCCGCACCGTCGAGTTAGTGGTGTCGGCGGCGCGGCCGTACCCGGCGACGGTCCGGGACCGGTTGTCGGGGAGCCTCCGCGGCGACAGCGAGCGCGACGCGGAGACCGACGGCCGCACGCTCACCTACGACGTGACGCTGAGCGAGCGCGGCGTCGGCGCCGTGGGGCCGTGTTCGGTGCGCGCGACGGACCCGTTCGGGCTGTGGGCGGTCGGCTTCGTCGCGGGGACGCAGGAGCGCGTGACCGTGTTCCCGCGCGCGTCCACGACCTCCGCGACACGGCGGCGCTGCTGTCGGGGTACGTGGGCGTGACCGACGACCGCGAGCAGTTCGCGGGCGTCCGCGAGTACGAGCGCGGCGACCCGCTGCGCGACATCAACTGGAAGGCCTCCGCGAAGCGGCCCGCGGAGTTCGCGGTCACCGAGTACGCCGGCGAGGGCGCGGCCGACCGCGTGATGGTCGGCGCGGAGGCGCTCGGGCCGCGCGCCGACTCCGTGGCGGAGGCCGCCGCGAGCGTCGCCGTCCACCTCCTCGACGCGGGCGTCGCCGTGGGCGTGGCGACGCCGGCCGGGAGCATCGAGCCCGCGCACGGCGACCCGCACCGCCGCCGGCTGCTTGCCGCGCTCGCGGAGTTCGAGCGCGGGCGGCTCCCCCCGTCCCGCCGGGAGGCCGCGGACGTCATCGTGCACGCGCCCGAGAGCGGCGAGCACGTCACCGTGACCGTCGGCGGGACGGACTACCGGTACGCGGAGTTCGTGGGGAGCACCGCGGGAGCGAACGCGAGCGGCGACCCGAACGGGGTGTCGGCGTGAGCACCGGCCGCGTCCGCGACGGACTCCGCGAGCGGCTCCCGGGGTCGTGGCAGGGCGTCGCGGCGGGCGGCTGCGTCGCGGTCGTGGTCGGCGCGTACCTCTCGGTGCTGTACGACGTGGTCACGGTCGTCGGCGACCCCCTACTGTTCGCCGGCGCGGTGGCGGGCGCGGTGCTGCTAGCGGGCGTTCTGCGGGCGCTCCGGTGGACGCGCGCGGTCGGGCTGGCGGCCGCGCTCCTCGGCGGCGGGCTCGCGGTCTACCTGTCGGTGGTGCCGCCGGCGTACCTCGACGCGCTCTCCCCGACGCGCGTTATCAAGGACACGGTCGCGCTGCTGACCGGGTACTCGGTGCTGCGGATGCCCGCGGCGGGCGCGTGGGCGACCGCGGTGGCGCCCGCGCCGACGTTCCTCGCGGCGTATCTGGCGTTCCGCGCGCAGTGGACGCGGGCGGCGGGCGTCGCGGCGGCCGCGCTCGGGTTCTTCGTGCTGACCGGGGACAGCGCGACGACCACGACGCTCGTCGGCGTGCTGGCGGCGGCGAGCGCGGTCGGGTTCGGGACGCTGTCGGCGCACGCCGCGAGCGCGCGGCAGACGCAGGTGTTGACGGTCGTCCTCGCGGTGATGGTGGTCGGGGCCGCGACCGTGGCCGTGGTGCCGGGCGGCGAGTCGCCGGTCGTCCCGGCGGCCTCGACGAACCCGAGCGCGAGCAGCCTCGTGAGCGCGGACGGCTACGTGGGCGTCGGCGGCAGCCTCGAACTCGACCCCACGGTCCAGTTCGTCGTCGAGACCGAGCGCGCGGCCTACTACCGGGCGGGCGTCTACGACCGCTACACAGGCGACGGCTGGGTGCGGACCGCGGACGTCGGCTCGGCGACGCCGCCGGTCCCGACCGGAGAGCGCGTTCGCCAGCGGATTACCGCCGAGCGCACGCTGGACGTGCTACCGTCGGTCGCGGTCCCGCAGACCGTGCGCGGCATCGACGCCGAGGTCTCGGACGGCGGCCTGCTCGTGGACGGGCCCACGCTGCGCGCCGGGGACACGTACGTCGTCGAGAGCCGGCGGCCGGTCGCCGACGGCGCCACACTCGCGCGCTCGACCGGCCCGGTCCCGGACCGCGTGGCGGCGACGTACCGACAGCTGCCGGACAGCACGGACGACCGCGTGGTCGACCTCGCAGCGTCGCTGACCGCGGGCGAAGCGTCGAACTACGAGCGCGCGGCCGCCGTCGAGCGCTGGCTGGAGGCGAACAAAGCGTACTCGCTTGACGCGCCGAGGCCCGACGGCGACCTCGTCACGGCGTTCGTGCTCGGGGACGCGCCCGGCTACTGCACGTACTACGCGAGCGCGATGGCCGTCATGCTGCGCTCGCAGGGCGTGCCCGCGCGCTTCGTCACGGGGTTCACGTCGGGCCAGCAGGTCGCCGACGACGAGTGGGTGGTGCGGGGCGTGGACTCGCACGCGTGGGTGGAGGTGTACGTGCCCGAGCAGGGCTGGGTGCGCTTCGACCCGACGCCGAGCGGCGAGCGCGAGCGCGCCGAGCAAGCGCGCGTGGAGGCGGCCCGCGAGAACGGCACCGACGGCGTCGACGCGGCGGGCAGTGCGGACGGCACGTGGACGCCGAGCGAGACGGAGACGACGACCACCACCACGGCGAACGTAACGACGGGCGAGCGCGTCGAATCGGGCGCGCCGACCGCACAATCGGCGTACGGCGTCGGCGAACTCGAAGGCGCAAGCACGGACCCCGCGAACGTGACCGCGCCCAGCGGCTCGGGGCCGTCGGCGGGCGGCGGGCCGACGCTCCCGCCGACCTCGACGCTGCTCGTCTGGGGCGTGCTCGTCGGCGGCCTGCTCGCGGCCGCGCGGTACACGGGGCTGGCAGACCGCGCGTACCGCGCGGTGTGGCTGCGATGGCTGCCCCACGGCGACCCAGTCGAGGAGGTCGAGCACGCCTTCGAGCGCGTCGAGTACGTGCTCGAACGCCGCCACCGCGAGCGCGACCCCGGGGAGACGGTGCGCGAGTACGTCGCGGCCGTGCCCGCCGACGACCGCGCGCGGCGGGTCGCAGAACTCCGGGAGCGCGCCCGGTACGCGGGCCGCGTCGACGCGGACGACGCCGCCGAAGCGAGGCGGCTCGCGCGGTCGCTGGCCGCCGAAAACAGCCGCCTGCCGGGCCCTCGGCGATAGTGTTTAATAGGCGGATTTCGTACGCACACGTGTAATGTCTGAGGTGTGCTCGACGTGCGGGTTGCCCGAGGAACTCTGCGTCTGCGAGGACGTCGCTAAGGAGTCCCAGCAAATCGAAATCCGCATCGACGAGCGACGCTACGGAAAAGAAGTTACCGTCATCGAAGGATTCGACCCCAACGACGTCGACCTCGACAGCCTGTCGTCGGACCTCAAGTCGAAGTTCGCGTGCGGCGGCACCGTCGAGGACGGCGAAATCGAACTCCAAGGCAACCACTCGGGGCGCGTGGAGGACTTCCTCCGCGACAAGGGCTTCAACGTCGCCTAACCCGCGCGTCGACGACCTCGTTTCTCTCTCAGTGCTCGCGTCGAACAGCCGCGCGGCTAGCGGTCTCGCGGTCGGGAAGTCGAAAATCGGGGAGCCGTCAGAACGGTGACTCGGTCGCGGATTCGGTGTCCGGGCCCTCGTCGCTGTCGTCGGCGACGACCTCGCCGTCCCAGCCGGTGATGCCGCTGGCGAGGCTCTCGACGCGCGCGTCCTCGCCGAGGCCCTCGTAGGACTGGATGAGGCGGGCGGCCTGCTGGCTGGCCTGCCCGTGCGGGCAGACGGTGACCACGCGGTCCGCGCCCTCGAGGCGGTCGACGGACTGCGGGAGTTCGGCGAACGGGATGTTCTCGCTGTCCGGGATGTGGCCGCGCTCGAAGGCCGCCCGCGGGCGGATGTCGACGACGCGGACGTCCCCGTCGTCGTCGAGGAGCGCTTCGAGTTCGTCGGCGGAAATCTCGCCGTCCATGTCTCTCCGAGGGGTCCACGCGGAGTTACGGCTTGCGGTCGGGGAACTCAGAGGAAGCCGTCCGCCCGCGCGAGCAACAGCCCCTCGATGGTGGCGTCGTTGGCGGGCGGACTCCGGGCGACCGACAGCGCCTCCTCGACTGGCACGCGCTCGACGGAGAGGAACTCGTTGTCGTCGAGGTCCCGCCCCACTTCGGTGAGGCCCTCCGCGAAGACGATGCCGCGCTGGTGGCGCAACACCCCGGTCGCCGTCCAGAACGATTCGAGGAAGTGGACGTCGTCGGCCTCGTAGCCGGTCTCCTCGCGGAGTTCTCGGCGGCCCGCCGACACGTACGACTCGCGGTCCGGGGCGGGCGCGACCTCCTCGGTCTCCGCGTCCGATTCTTCAACTATCCCAGCGACCAGTTCCATGCACTGCTCGCGTATCGTCGGCCGGTACTGGTCGACGAACAGCACGTCGCCGTCGTCGACGGCGACGACGACGACCGCGGGCGGGAGCGCCGCCCAGTAGTAGTCCTTCCGCGAGCCGTCGGGCTGTTCGACGCGGTCGTAGCCGCCGTCGTACCAGCTCGTCTCGTACTCCGTCTCGGACTCGACGACCGGCCAGTCGTGGTCGCGCATGGCCGACCGTACGCGCGCCGCGACAAAGCCTCTCGGGGACGCGGGCGGCCGGGAACAGCCTTTTCCCTCCGAGGGGCGGACGAACACGCGAGATGAGCGGGGGAGACCTCTCTGAGACCGCGGGCCGCTACCTCAGCGCCATCCTGCTGGTGTCCGCGCGGGAGGGCCGCCGGGCGAAGACCGGCGAGGTCGCCGACCGCCTCGGCGTCGACCCCGCCACCGTCACCGAGCGCGTCCACGACTTCGCGGAGCGCGGGCTCGTCGACTACGAGCGCTACGAGGGCGCGATGCTCACCGGGGACGGCGAGACGGTGACCCGGGAGCTCATGTGGAAGCGGTGTCTCGTCGAGAACTTCACGAGCGACGACCTCGGGCTCGACGACGCCGACGCCGACGCCATCGGCGGCACCCTCTCCGCGGACGCCGCACGCGCGCTCAAACACCACATCGACCACCCCTGCACGGGCCGGTGCTCGGCGCCCGACGCGGACTTCGCGGAGTGCTGCCCGGACTATCAGGTGTCCCGGTAGTTAGAGGACCGGCTCGTAGAACTTGCTGAACGCGATGCGGCGCAGGGTGGCGACGGCGGCGTCGCCCTCGGCTTGGAACGTCGTGGCGACCAGCGCGTCCGCGAACGGGACGTAGTGCCACGCGGCGTTGGCCACGTCCTCGCTCCCGTTCTCGTGGACCTCGGCGCCCGGGTGGTCGTCCTTGGCCGCTTCGAATTCGTCGTAGCTCCCGACCTCCACCTCCAGCAGCGACGCGAACAGGGCCTCGCGGGCGGCGCCCACCACGTCACCGGTGACGCGCTCGTCGTACTCCTCCTTCGAGAGCTCCATCGCGCGAGCGACCTCCCGGGTGACTGTCTGTGCGGCCGGCCCGACGCCCTCGAAGCGCTCGCGGACCGCGTCCTCGGTCGCGGGCGCGAGCACGCCACGCGTCTCTGTCATACCCGAGCTGTCGGCCCGCACGCCCTACTGGGTTTCGGAGTCGTCGTCTTCGGGGCCGGTGAGCGTGGACTCGTGGAGCTGCTCGGTGAGCTCCTGCGCCTCGTCGAGAATCGCGGCGGCCTCCCCGGAGAGCTCCGCGTCGCCGCTGCGCTCGACGGCGGGCATCTCGTGGCCGTGTGGCTCGGTCACCGTCTCCGTCTCGGTCTCGGCGGCGTGCTCGGTGACGTCGGCGGCCAGCGACTCGGGGTCGCGGTCCTCCCAGTCGGGGACCGTCTCGTCCAGCCACGACTCGTGGTCGCCGCCCCGCACCAGCGCCGTGAACGCGAGGTGGTTGGCGAGGTGTTCGCCGTCGGCTTCCTCGACGCCGCAGACCGGACACTCGTAGCCCATACCGTCAGTGTGGGGCTACCGCCTAAAACGCGTCACGGTCTTGGAGGTTGGCGACGAGCACGTACGCGTCCTCGCCGTCGGAGTAGTATTGGGGGAGCGTTCGCAGGTACTCGAAGCCGTGCTTCTCGTAGAGGTGCATCGCGGCGTCGTTGCTCTGCCGGACCTCCAGCTTCGCGCTGCGGGCGCCCTGCCCGGCGAGCACGGACAGCGACCGCCGCAGCAGCGCCGCGCCGATGCCCTCGCCGCGGCTGTCCGCGCGCACCGCGATGTCCTTGACGTGGCCCAGCGGCTGCCGGTGGTTCGGAATCGTGTCTGCGACCACGTAGCCCGTGATTTCGCCGTCCTCGGCGACCGGGCCGCCCGTCTCGCTGACGAGGAACGAGGGCGTCCCGACCTGCCGCTCGAACGCCGAGTACGGCCACGGCTGGTCGAACACGTCCTTCTCGATGCCGAACACGTCCAGCAGGTCCGCGCGGGTCGCCTGCCGGATGGCCGTATCCGAGGCTGGCGGGGCGACGGTCGTCACGCTCCAGTGTACGTGAACCGTCGGTAAAGTCGCTACGGCACCCGAAGGTCACGCGCCGCTGTCGGTCGGCGAAAGAAAGAAAGAACGGGAAATCGGCGAGCGCGTCAGTCGTCGGCGGAGCTCGTCGCGCCGCTGTCGCCGTGGCGCTGCTTCGTCAGCGAGAGCTTCCCGCCGGCGGCGAGCGTGCGGCGCTCGCGTTCGGATGCGTCGAGGTAGGCGGTCGCCTCCCAGTCGTCGTTCACGCGGATGGTGAACTCCTCCTGACCGGACTCGACGCCCGCGCGGGCGTCGTCGACGATTTCGACGTCGTCGCCCTGCTCGATGCGCTCGTAGGTGTCCTCGTCGATGGTGAGCGGAATCAGGCCGAAGTTGAACAGGTTGGCCTTGTGGATGCGCGCGAAGCTCTGCGCGAGCACCGCTTCCACGCCGAGGAACATCGGGCACATCGCCGCGTGCTCGCGGGAGGAACCCTGCCCGTAGTTCTCGCCAGCGACCAGCACGCTGCTACCGGCGTTCTTCGCGCGCTCGGCGAACGTGTCGTCGATGCGCGAGAGCGTGAACTCCGAGAGCCGCTCGATGTTCGAGCGGAACTTCAGGATGTCGGAGGTCGCCGGGATGATGTGGTCGGTCGTGATGTTGTCGCCCATCTTCAGGAGCGTCTCGCCGGAGACATCCTCGTCGATGGGGTCTTTGACCGGCACGCTGGAGATGTTCGGGCCCTTGATGAGTTCGTCGTCGATGGCCTCGTCGGGCGTGATGATGTCGGGGTCGTCCGCGCCGTAGCCCGCCGAATACTTGTCCGCGAGCTCGAAGCCGGGCGCTTCGAGGTCGCCGAGCTCGTCGGCGAGGTCGCGCGGGTCCACGATTTCGCCGGCGATGGCCGCCGCGGTGGCGACTTCCGGCGAGCAGAGGTACACCGAGTCGTCCTCGATGCCCGAGCGGCCCTCGAAGTTCCGGTTGAACGTCCGCAGCGAGACGGAGTCAGAGGCCGGCACGTGGCCGATGCCGATACAGGCACCGCAGGTCGCCTCGGAGAAGTTGACGCCGGCCGCCATCATCTCGGCGGTCCAGCCCTCGCGGGCGAGCATCTCGGAGGCCTGCTTGGAGCCGGGCGCGACGATCATCTCGGTGCCGGCGTTGACCTGCCGACCCTCCAGCATCTTCGCGGACGGGAGGATGTCCTCGTAGGCGCCGTTCGTGCAGGAGCCGACGATGACCTGCTCGACCTGCTCGCCCTCGACCTCGCGGACGGGGACGACTTCGTCGGGCATCGACGGCTTGGCGACGAGCGGTTCGAGGTCCGAGAGGTCGACGACGATTTCGTCGGCGTACTCGGCGTCCTCGTCGGGGCCGAGCTCGACGAACTCGTCCTCGCGGTCGAACTGCGCGAGCCACTCCTCGGTCTTCTCGTCGGTCGGGAAGATGGAGGAGGTGGCGCCCAGTTCGGTGCCCATGTTCGTGATGGTGGTGCGCTCGGGCACCGAGAGCGTCTCCACGCCCGGACCCGTGTATTCGAGCACCTTGCCGACGCCGCCCTTCACGGAGAGGCGACGGAGGAGCTCGAGGATGACGTCCTTGGCGGTCGCCCACTCGGGGAGCTCGCCTTCGAGGCGGACGTTGACGACTTCCGGCATCTCGACGTGGTAGGCGCCGCCGCCCATCGCCACGGCGATGTCGATGCCGCCGGCGCCGATGGCCAGCTGGCCGAGCCCGCCGGGGGTCGGCGTGTGGCTGTCGGAACCGAGGAGCGTCTTGCCGGGCGCGGCGAAGTTCTCCTTGTGGACGTTGTGGCAGATGCCGTTCCCGGGCCGGGAGAAGTACGCGCCGTACGTCCCCGCGGCCGAGCGCAGGAAGCGGTGGTCGTCCGTGTTCTTGAAGTCGAACTGATAGGTCTGGTGGTCGCAGTACTGGGCCGCGAGCTCGGTCTGGACTTCGTCCATCTCGAGGGCCTCGAACTGCAGCCAGACCATCGTCCCAGTGGTGTCCTGGGAGAGCGTCTGGTCGATCTCGATCCCGATTTCCTCACCGGGAACGAGGTCGCCCTCGACGAGGTGGTCGTCGAGGATTTTCTCCGTAAGCGTCTGTCCCATAGCGTCCGAAGATGCACCTTCGAAGATTATAAATCCCGCGTGTTTCAGGAACGCCTCGCTTCCCTAATACGTCCGCTAAGTCCTTAATTGAGTCGTGTGAACGGGGAGCACTCGAGCCGGCGCGTTACTCGTACTCGGTGATGGTGAGGGTGTAGTCCCCGCTCCCGGAGTACGAGTCCACGAGCGCGTGGAGGTCCGTGGACGCGTCCGGCGCGTCGATGGAGATGGTCTCCTGAGAGTCGGTGCTCCACGAGCGGTAGTCGTAGTCCGAGGTGGTCGGGCACGCGGCCACGCCCGTGTTCGCGTACAGGTCGAAGTCCGCGCTCGACGGCCCGGAGAGTTCGAGGACGACGCGGCTCGGGCTGGCGTACTCGAAGGCGTACGTCCAACAGCTACTGTCGCCGTACCCCGACAGCGAGCCCGAAACGGTCGTCGACGTGGAGTCCCCGCCGTCGCCGCCGCCACCGCCGGAGCCGGGGTCGGTGGTGACCGCGTTCGCGGCGTCAACGCGCCCCGAGCCCTGTTCGTCGCTGGCGAGGCCGATGTCGACGGCCGTCGCCTTCAGGTGGTCGCGCAGCTCGGCGTTCGTGAGGTCGTACTGGGCGAGGGTCAAGCCCGCGACGCCCGCGACCACGGGCGTCGCCATCGACGTGCCGGAGATGGAGTCGTAGCCGTCGTCGGTCCACGTCGAGAGGACGTTCGTCCCCGGCGCGGCGAGTTCGACGTTCGGCCCGTAGTTCGAGTACGACGCCAGCGTCTCGTCGGGGTCGAGCGCGCTCACCGCGAGGCACTCGCTGTACGCCGCCGGATACGAGACGGAGCCCTGCCCGTCGTTGCCCGCCGCGGCGACGACGAGCGTGCCGTTGTCCGCGGCGTACGACACCGCGTTCTTCATCGTGTTCGTGTACCCGCCGCCGCCCAGCGAGAGGTTCACTACGTCCGCGCCCTCGTCGACCGCCCACGTGATGGCGTCAGCGATGTCCGACGTGGAGCCCGAACCCGACTCGGAGAGCGCGCGCCCGGAGAGCACGCTGGAGTTACCGATGCCGGTGACGCCCTCGCCGTTGTCGGTCTCGGCGGCCGCGATGCCGCCGACGTGCGTGCCGTGGTACTCGTCGGCCATGCTGTCCGGGTAGGGGTCGGCGTCGTCGTCCACGAAGTCCCGGCCGTAGTTCGACACGGAGCCGTCCATGTTCCCGTCGAGGTCCGGGTGGTCGTACTTCACGCCTTGGTCGACGACGCCGACGGTGACCGACGCGTCCCCGAAGGTCACGTCCCACGCGTCGGGCGCGTTGACCTGCTGGTCGGCGTACTGGTCGCCGAACCGGGGGTCGTTGGGCGCGACCTGCGCCTGCAGTTCGACGTTCCGCTCGACGTACTTCACCGCGTCCGCGGCTTCGAGGCGCTCGCGGAAGTTCTCGTGGGCGGGCTCGGCGGCGTTCTCCGGGAGCCCGACGACGGTCGTGTTCAGCGTCTCGTTGCTGGCCAGCGCCGCCTCGTTGCCCTTCAGGTGCTTTTTCACGTAGCCCTTCGGGTCGTCCTCGGTGGCGGAGACGCCGACGATGTACTCGCGGCGCTCGGGCCCGTTGCCGTTCCCGGGGGCGGCGGTACCCACGCCGACCATCGCCACTGTTCCCGCCGCTGCCCCGAGGAAACCGCGTCGCGTCAGATTGGTACTGTCCGACATACCACCCGCAACCGAGTGGTCGTTTGGACTTAAAATTTTTCTAGATAAAGTTCACAAATAAGTAGGCTGCGGGCGGGTCGTCCCGGCGGAGCACGGGAACCGACAGAGCATAGTCCCGGGAGGGCGACCCCAACGCCATGTACGAGAGTGGTGCGTTCGTCGCCGAGCACCTCGAACCGGTCGCCGCGGCGCAGGTCCAGCCCAACGGCGTGGACCTCACCGCCGAGGCCGTCCTCGAACAGCGTGAACCCGGCCGCATCGGCACCGACGGGAAGACAATCGGCGAGCGGGAGCGCGTGGAAGCCGACGAGGGCGTGTTCTCGCTGTCCCCGGGCGGCTACATCCTCCAGTACGCCGAGACCATCTCCATCCCCGAGGACCACGTGGGCTTCCTCTACCCGCGGTCGTCGCTGATGCGCAACTCCTGCATGCTGAACACGGCCGTCTGGGACGCCGGCTACACCGGGAAGGGCGAGGGGCTGCTGGAGGTCCACCACGACGTCGAAATCGAGCGCGGCGCGCGCGTCGCCCAGCTCGTGCTCGCCGACGCCGAGCACGCCGACACCTACGACGGGAGCTATCAGGGCGAGCGCGTCGAGTAGGGGGAGAGACTTTTGGGGGCCGCCCGCGAGCACGAGAGCATGCACTCGCTGCGAGTGGTCGCCGTCGCGGTCACCGCCGCCGGGCTCGCGGGCTACGTCGCCGGGGTCGCCGCCCCGTACCCGGGCCGCGCGTTCAGCATCACCGCGCTCATCGTCGGCGTCACGCTGCTGGCCATCACGGGCCGCGGGGAGGTGGCATCGTGACCGTCGACTGTGTGGTCTATACCGGCGACGGCTGCACGGAGTGGAGTGACGCCGCCGCGGCGCGCGACGCCGAGGGCACGACGTGGGCGCGAGTGACCGACCCGACGAGCGAGGAACTGGACGAAATCGCGGCCGCCTACGACATCCACGCGCTGGAGGTCGAGGACGTCGTGGGCAGCGTCCGCCCGAAGGTCGAGGAATACGACGAGCACACGTTCGTGCTCGTGAAGGCGGCAACGCTGCGGCGCGGCGACGTGGCGTTTGCCGACGAACTCAGCGTCGAGCAGGCGGGGCTGTTCGTCGGCGACGACTGGCTGGTCACCGTCGAGCCCGAGCGCATCGACGCCCTCGACGAGGTGTGGGAGCGCGTCCGCCGCGAGGAGCCGCGGCTGGCCTCCCGCGGCCCGGACTTCACCGCGTACCGGTGTCTGGACGGCATCGTGGACGACTACTTCGACATTCTGGACGACATCGAGGACGACATCGAGGTCGTCGAGGACGAGGTCGTCGACGCCGGTGGCGAGGACGTCCTCGAACGCATCAACGACCTCCGCCGGGACCTGCTGTCCGTGCGCCGGCTGCTGTGGCCGACCCGGGAGGCCGTCGGCGCGCTCGCGCGCGGCGACCCCGAGCAGATCGGCGAGGACGCCGAGAAGTATTACCGGGACGTCTACGACCACCTCGTCCAACTGGTCGACCTCGTGGAGACGTACCGCGACCTGACCAGCGGCACCCGCGACATCTACCTGAACGCGCTGTCGATGTCCACCAACGACGCGATGAAGAAGCTCACCGTCGTCGCCACCATCATCCTCCCGCTGACGTTCGTCGCGGGCGTCTACGGCATGAACTTCGAGCACATGCCGGAGCTGGCGTGGCCGTACAGCTACCCGGCGGTGATGGTCGGGATGGCGGCGATGGCGCTCGTGTTGGTGGCGTACTTCCGGCGCGAGGACTGGGTCTAAGGCTCGCGGACGTCGTCGAACAGCTCCGCGAACGTCGCGGCGACGTGCGCCGGCCGGTCGGCGGTGTCGAACCCGGCGACGACGCGAGCGCCGTTGGCGGCCGCACACGACGTGAGCGCGTGCGCGAACCGGAACGCCGTCTCCGTGGACGCGGGCTCAAGCAGCGCCGAGAAGTCGTCGACGTAGACGGTCGTCTCGCCGTCCCACGCCGACACGTAGTCGTTGACGAGCAGACCGACGGTGGCGACATCCTCGACCTCCGGGACGGTCTCGACGACGCCCGCCGCGGTGGCGAGGTCGTCGGGCGCGCCCGCCGCCGGGTCGGTGGACGCGGCGGCGGCCGCCCGCGAGTGCTCCCCGACACTCACGACGGCTGCGCGCTCGGCGTCCGCGCGGTGCTCGCCGAGCCACGCCTCGGCGGCCGTCTCGTACGTGATACCGAGAACGTTCGAGGCCAGCGAGACCTCCGCGTCCGTCGCCGTCGCGTCCGCGCCGGTAACGAGGACGTGCGTGGGCTCGCCGGCGTTTCCCTCCCCTCCCATTCGTGTCCTCGTAGTGACTCGTCCCCAACAGCTTAAACTTTGACATATACCCTCGGTAACGACACCCACCACCGCCACACTTTTCTCCGCTGCGCGCCCGTTCGCGGTATGCGGCTCAAGGAGTCACTGAAGAGCAGTCTGTTGGCGGGAACGGTGCTGGTGGCGCCGCTGGTGGCGACGCTGGTCATCCTCCGGTTCGTCACGAACCTGCTGGCCGGCCAGCTACAGCCAATCGTCGAGGGAACGCGGCTCGCCACGTACACCGCCAACAACTACCTGCTGGCGCAACTGGTCACGCTGGCGATACTGCTCGTCGCGGTCACCGTCCTCGGCGCGTTCGCCAAGCGCCCGACCGGCCGACGCCTGTTCGGGCGGACTGGCCGGCTGGTGAATTTCGTGCCGGTGTTCCGTATCATCTACGGCAGCGTCAAGCAGATGGCGAACTCCGTCTCCACGCGCAGCTCGGACTTCGAGTCCGCGGTGTACGTCGAGTACGAGCGCGACGGCCTCTACCGGCTCGGCCTCCAGACCGGCAACAGCCCCCGCGACATCGAGGAGGTCGCCGGGGAGTCCGCGCGCAACGTCTTCGTCCCGGGGAGCCCGAACCCCACGCAGGGGTCGCTGCTGCTCGTGCCGGAGAGCCGCGTCTACGACGCCGACCTCAGCGTGCGCGCCGCCATCCGCATGCTGATGACGACGGGGATGGCGGACGGCTCCGGCAGCGACACCATCGAACTCGACGAGGACGAGCTCGCGGCGCTCGGCGCCGGGCCGGAGGACGAGCGCCGCGACGCGGACGCCGAGAGTTAGGGCTGGCGAGCACGCGTCGCTGTCTCGCTTCGAGTCCGCCGCCGCTCCACCGACGTACGACACAGACAGCGACACACCCGTCGCTGGCCGGTGCGGGTTTCTGAGAAGCGGGCGCGAAGGGATTTGAACCGATACGAGACTCGCTGCGCTCGTCTCGTAGGGTTCAGAATCCTCGTGCCGGTTCGCTCGTATTCTCGCTCCGCTCGAAAACTCGCTGTACGGGCGCGAAGGGATTTGAACCCCTGACATCTTGGTCCGGAACCAAGTGCTCTGTCCGCTGAGCTACGCGCCCTCGGCGTGTGGTAGCGGGGGCGACGGTATAACGGTTGTGAGTCCGAGCCGGTCAGGCCGGGTCTTCGGCGTCGTCGACGAGCGTGCGCTTCCACGTGCCGCGCGTGAACCACGCGGCGGCGACGATGGCGCCGGTGATGTTCCCGAACGCCATCCCGACCCAGATGCCGGTGGCGCCCCAGTCGAGCGCGAACGCGAACAGGTAGACCGTGAGGACGCGGCCGACCCACAGCGTCACCATCGATATCACCATCGCGGTCTTCGTGTTGCCGGCGCCGCGGAACGCGCCGAGCAGGACTTGGACGACGCCGACGAAGACGAACTCGATTGCGCGGATGCGGACGTACGTCGCGCCGTACTCGACGATGGCGGCGGCGTTCTCCGAGCCGGGGCTGAGGAAGACGGCGACGATGGGGCGGGGGAAGATGGCGGCGACGACGGCGACCGCGAACAGCACGCCGGCGGCGACTTTCGCGGCGATCCAGACGGCGCGTTCGGCGCGCTCGGGCTGTTCGGCGCCGAGATTCTGGCCGACCATCGTGTTCGTCGCGCGGCCGAGCCCCATCGCGGGCAGGAACACGAGCGAAATGAGGCGGTTGCCGAGGCCGAACGCGCCGACGACGGCGGGCGCGAACGACGCCACCATCGCGGTCAGTGTAATCATCGCGAGCGCGCTCGTGGACTGCTCGGCGGCGCTGGGCGTGCCGACGCGGACGATGCGGGAAATCATCGAGAGGTCCGGCGCGAACTGCGACAGCGAGATGTGGGGGCCGGCGTCCGTGAAGAACAGCACGTAGACGCCGACGACGGCGGCGACGAGGCGCGCGAAGATGGTGGCGACGGCGGCGCCCGCGATGCCCATCTCGGGGAACACCCACCAGCCGAAGATGAGGAACGGGTCGAGGACGACGTTGATGGCGACGCTGACGAACATCACGCGCATCGGCGTGCGGGTGTTGCCGTAGCCGCGCATCAGCGCGGAGAACACGAAGAAGCCGAACAGCGCGGGCATCCCGAGGAAGAACACCTCCATGTAGTCGCCGGCAAGCGGCACGACGACGCGCGCGGTCTCGGCCTGTGCGGGCAGCAACGCGAGCATGTCCCGCGTGAGGAAGTGGCCGACGACGCCGAGAACCGTTGCGATGGCGACGACGAACCCGAGCGTCTGCGCGGCGACCTTCCCCGCGGAGCCCTCGCTGTCGGCGCCCGTGTACTGCGCGACGAGAATCGACCCGGCGGTGGTGAACCCGCCGCCGACGGAGATGAGGAAGAACACGAGCGGGAACGCGAGGCTGATGGCGGCGACCGCGTTCCCGGAGAGGCGGCCGAGCCAGAACGTGTCCGCGAGGTTGTACGTGACTTGGAGGAGCTGGATGACGACAATCGGCCACGCCAGCCGAACCATCGGGCCGACGAGGTCGCCGTCCGTGATACTGCTCGTCGAGCGGTTCTCGGGCACTACCGCGTCTCACGCAACGCTGCGTTTTGAAAACTCCGGCTCGGAGAAAACCGGCAACCCGCGCGCGTCGCCGAGCGGGACGCGTGCGGCGGGGACGGCGCGCGGCCGACTACGGCGTCTCGTTGGTCTCCAGCGAGAACGACGCGGTCGGGTGGGCGGTACACGTCAGCATGTACCCCTTCTCCATCTCGTCCTCGCTGAGCGTCTCGTTGTTCGTGTGCCGAATGAACTCCGCGGAGTCGCTGCCGTCGGCGACGCGGCCGCCACACGAGAGACACTGGCCCTGCCGGCAGGCGTACGGGAGGTCCCAGCCCTCCTCTTCGCCGGCGTCGAGGATGCTCTCGTTGTTCGCCACTTCGATGGTCTCGCCCTCCTTGACGAACTCGATCTCGTAGTATTCGACCTCGTCCTCCGGGATGGACTCGGGGTCGAAGCCCTCGTCTTCCTCGCTCTCCTCTTCGAGTTCGCCTTCGGCGGCGCCGCCCGCGACCGCACCGGCACCGCCACCACCGCCGATGGAGCGGTTGTACGGCTCCGGGAAGTCGGTCTCCGGAACCGTCGAGGCGCGCTGTTCGAGGACCTCGCTGGCGATGTCCTCGGGGATGGGCTTGGGGGTCCCCTTGAACAGGTGGACCGCGACGAGCGTGAGCGCCACCCCGAGACCGAGCGCCAGCCCCAGTGTGTTCACCATGTCCGGCGGTACGGAGAGGTGGCTTAACAGTATTGTGATTGCCTGCCGGCCCCGCTCCGGGCGAGTTTTGAGGGGAGCGCGCGAACCCCCGCTATGGACGTCGCGATACTGCTGTACGAGGGGTTCGACGAACTGGACGCGGTCGCGCCCTACGAGGTGTTCCGGACGGCCGCGGCCTTCGGCGCGGACGTGGACGCGACACTACGGACGCTCGTGCCGAGCGAGCGCGTGACCGCCAGCCACGGCCTCAGCGTCGAACCGGACGACGTGCTCATCGGGACGCCCGACCTCGTGGTCGTGCCGGGTGGTGGCTGGAACGACCGCAGCGAGCACGGGACGTGGGCGGAAGTCCAAGACGGCACGCTCCCCGAGCGCCTCGCCACGCTCCACGAGGGCGGGGCCACCATCGCCACGGTCTGCACGGGCGCGCTCATCGCCGCCGAAGGCGGCCTGCTGGACGGGCGGCCCGCGACCACCCACGAGTCCGCGAAAGACGACCTCGGGGACTACGGCGTCGAGGTCCGCGACGACCGCTACGTCGACGACGGCACCGTGCTCACCGCCGGCGGCGTCACCGCCGGTATCGACCTCGCCCTCCACATCCTCGAACGCGAGTGCTCGCCGGGCGTCGCCGAGCAGGTCGCCGACGAAATCGAGTACGAGACCGACTACTGAACGGGAACCTTACTGGTCACCCTGCCGGGCGACTTCATGTCGACCGAACCCGTACCGCAGCCGGTTCGCCAGACGCCGCGCGAACCGGCCCGCGCCGTCGCCGCTGGAGCGCGAGTCGAAGCGCTCGGCGAGCGCCTGATAGATGATGGGCAGCGGGACCTCCTGTTCGAGGCTCTCTTGGACGGTCCACGTGCCCGTGGAGCCGCCGGCGACGTGGTCGGCCACGTCCCCGAGGTCGTTGCCCTCCTCGCGGAACGCCTCCTCGCAGAGTTCGAGCAGCCACGACCGGATGACCGCGCCGTTGTTCCACGTGTTCGCCACGGCTTCGAGGTCGAGGTCGTAGCGGCCCTCGTGGAGGAGTTCGAACCCCTCGCCGTAGGCCTGCATGAGCGCGTACTCGACGCCGTTGTGGACCATCTTCACGTAGTGCCCGGAGCCCGCCGGCCCCATGCGCCCGTGGCCGTCCGGGCCCGTGGCGACCGCGTCGAAGACGGGGACGAGTTCCTCGTAGGCCCACTCGGGGCCGCCGACCATCAGCGAGAAGCCGAGCTCCGCGCCCGCGGGGCCGCCGGAGGTGCCGCAGTCGAGGTAGGCGAACTCGTAGGCGTCGGCGCGCCGCGTGGAGTCCTCGAAGTGGCTGTTCCCGCCGTCCACGACTACGTCGTCGGCCCCGAGGTGGGGCGCGAGTTCGTCGAGCGCGGCGTCCACGGGGTCGCCGGCCGGCACCATCAGCCAGACGCGCTTCTCGTCGCCGAGTTCGTCCGCGAGCGCGGGAATCGAGTCGGCGGGCGTCGCGCCAGCGTCCGCGGCGTCCGCGCGGGCGTCCGCGTCGATGTCGAAGGCGACCACGTCGTGGCCGGCGTCAAGACACCGGTCGACGACGATGCGTCCCATGCGGCCGAGACCGATAACGCCGAGTTCCATACGTGTGACTCCCGGCCGCGGTAGGTAGTGGTTGCGATAAGCGCGGGGGCGTCAGTCGGCGCCGGCGTCGCGGCCGGCGCCGGGCGTCGGCAGTTCGACCGTGCGGTCGCTGCCGAACAGCGCGAAGAGGGCGAACAGCGCGAACAGCGCGGGTTCGTTGGTCAGGACGCCGAGCACACCGAGGATGCCGAGCGCACCGAGGTGTCTGACTTCGACGCGCATGTGTAAACGTTGGAACTCGTCCGACAAAAATCGTGCGCCGCTCAGCCGTCCAGCGTCGTCGTCTGGACGCTCCAGAGGTCGGCGTACCGGCCGCCGCGTTCGAGCAGGTCGTCGTGGGTGCCGCGCTCGACGATTTCGCCGTCCTCGACGACCAGAATCCGGTCGGCGTCCCGCACCGTCGACAGCCGGTGGGCGATGACGACGGCGGTGCGGTCCGCCGAGAGGTCCGCGAGGCTCTCCTGAATGCGGCGCTCGGTCTCGGTGTCGACGTCGCTGGTGGCCTCGTCGAGAATCAGAATCTCGGGGTCCTTGAGGACGGCGCGCGCGATGGCGATGCGCTGGCGCTGGCCTCCGGAGAGCTTCACGCCGCGCTCCCCGACCTCGGTGTCGTAGCCGTCGGGGAGTTGGGAGACGAACTCGTGGGCGTCGGCGGCCTTCGCGGCCGCCACGATTTCCTCGCGGGACGCGTCGAACTGGCCATACGCGACGTTCTCTGCGATGGTGCCGTCGAAGAGGAACGTGTCCTGACTCACGTAGCCGACGTGCTCGCGGAGGCTCGCCAGCGTGAGGTCCCGGACATCGTGGCCGTCGACGCGCACCGCGCCGTCGTCCACGTCGTAGAGCCGCAGCAGGAGCTTGCAGAGCGTGGACTTGCCCGCACCAGTGGGACCGACGAGCGCGACCGTGTCACCGGGGTCGGCGTCGAAGGAGACGCCGTCGATGACGGGCTCTGGGTCTCCCGGGTCGCTGTGCTCCCCGGTCGACGAGTCCGGGGTACGATGTACCCCGCTCTCGCCGTACCCGAACGTCACGTCGTCGTACTCGACGCGACCCTCGACGCCGTCGAGTTCGACGGCGTCGTCCGCCTCGGTGACCTCGCTCGGCACGTCCATCAGGCCGAACACGCGCGCCGACGAGGCCTTCGCGTTCTCGTACTGGTCGACGATGTTCGACACCTCCGCCAGCGGCGTGACGAACCGCTGCGTGAGGAAGACGAACGTCACGAACGCGCCCGGCGAGAGGCTCCCCGAGAAGAACAGCGGCGGGCCGTACAGCAGCCAGTAGCCGCCGACCGCGAACGTCACGGCAAAGGAGAGGCCGGCGAGCAGTTCCATGCCGGGCCGGTAGACGTAGCTCAGTCGGAGCACGTCCATCGTGTCCCGGAAGAACCGGTAGGAGGCGTCGGTGACGCGCTCGGTCTCGTGGGCCTCGGCGGCGTTGGTCTTCACGAGTTCGACGCCCGCGAGGCTGTTCTCCAGTTTCGTGTTGAGGTTGCCGACGGCAGCGCGCTGGCGCTCGTAGCGGGGCTGGGCGCGCCGCATGAACCACGACGTGAGCGCGACCATCAGTGGAATCGCGGAGAGCGTGACGACCGCGAGCTGCCAGTTCTCCGCGACGAGGATGGCGGTGATGCCGGCGACCATCACGACGAGGCGCGCGGAGTTCTGGAGCGCGTCGTCGAGGAACACTTCGAGGTTGGAGGCGTCGTTGTTCAGCACGGACATCACCTCGCCGGTCTGCTTGTCGTCGAAGAACGTCATGTCGAGGGCCTGCATCTTCGCGAAGGAGTCCGTGCGCACGTCGTGCATCACGCGGTGCGCGAAGAGGTTCGCGGTGACGCCGTAGGCGTACGTGAACACGGCGGTGAGCAAAAACGACCCCGCGATGAGCGCCGCGGACAGCTCGAAGACGGCGGTGTCGCCGGCCGGGAACCACGCGGCGGGGACGAGCGGCAGGTCGAACGGCGCGTCCCCGGTGAACACGCTGTCGATGGCGGCGCCCAGAACCACCGGCGGCAGGAGGCTGGCGACGCGCGCGACGACGTTCGCCACCATGCCGGCCGCGAAGTACGGCCACTCGCTGGCGCCGTACGCGCGGAACAGTCGGGCGAGCGGCCGGTCGACGCGGTCGCGGTACTCGTCGAAGACGCTGTCCTCCGTCGCTCCCATTGCGGTTCGAAACACCGCGGCGCGGTTAGTCGGTTACGGTCGCCGCAGTCGGCAAGCGCAAGGTTTCAGTCGGCCGCGCGGCGACACGCGAACATGCGAACGCTCCCCGTGGTCCTCGCGGTCGTCCTCGTGAACGACGCCGTCCTGTTGGTGGCGCTGGACGTGTCGGTGCCGGCGTGGCTGGGCGTGCTCGGCGCGGCGCTGGCGCTGACGGCGCTGGTCGGGGTCGCGGTCGGCGCCGGCGTCGAGCGCGACCCGTCACCGGCCGAGGACGCAGGCCGCGAAATCGAGGCGTTGCGCGAGCGAGTGGCGGCGCTGGAGGACGGCGAGCGAAGGGAAAACGATTAACCTTAGGCGAGCCTAAACTACCGGCGTGAACAGAACCGTCGGCGTCGATCGGACTGGCTCTCGGGGTGAGCCGTAGTGTCGCTGGAGGAGACCACCGCCGAGCGCACGGGCCCGCCGGGCGAGGCCGACGACACCCCGTCCGCGCTGTTCGGCGACGACCTCGAAGTGACGTACGCGACCGCCGACGAGCCGGTCGTCACCTGCGACCGCGTCGACATCCCGGAGGGCGAAATCACCGCGTTCGTCGGGCCGAACGGCAGCGGGAAGTCCACGCTGCTGAAGGCGCTGTCGAACCACCTCGACCGCGACGCGGGCGCGGTCGTCCTCGACGGCAAGGAGATTCAGGAGTACGGCCAGAAGGAGCTCGCGCGCGAGCTCGGCCTGCTCTCCCAAGAGAACACCTCGCCGGGCTCGATTACCGTCGAGGACCTCATCTACCACGGCCGCTACCCCCACCGCGGGTTCTTCGACTCCGTCACCGACGAGGACGAGGCGGCCGTCGAGCGCGCCATCGACCTCGCGGGCGTCGAACACCTCCGCGAGCGCGAGGTCGGCGGGCTCAGCGGCGGGCAAAAACAGTTGGCGTGGATCGCGATGGTGCTCGCCCAAGAGCCGGACGTGCTGTTGCTCGACGAACCGACGACGTACCTCGACCTCCACCACCAGCTCCGCGTGATGGAGACCATCGAGCGGCTCAACGAGGAGGACGGCGTGACCGTCGGCGTCGTCCTCCACGACATCGCGCAGGCGGCGCGGCGCGCGGACTACCTCGTCGCGCTCGAAGACGGCGAGGTGTACGACTGGGGGCCGCCGGTGGACGTGCTGACCGAGGAGCTGCTCTCGGACGTGTTCAGCGTGGACGCGGCCATCTCGTACACGCCGGACCCCCAAATCATCCCGAAGGGGTCGCTGGACTGAGCGCGCCGGCTCGCGGGCGCTCGGCGGGAGCGGAACGAAATCCTTTTGCCTCGTTTAGGCGACCCTAAACAATATGCACGCGACGACTCGCCGCCGGAGCCGCCCCGGCGACCGACCCGCTCGACGCCCGACGCGGAGGCACAGATGGCTGTAGGCGACACCGGACGCCTCCGCGACGAGATAGACCGCTCGCTGGTCGGCGTCGTCCTCGCCAGCGTCGTCATCGTCGCGGTCGGCGCCGTCATCCAAGTCCGGTACGGCGCGTACTCGATGACCCTCGACAAGGCGCTGGGCGCGCTGTTCGACACCGAGGTCCTCTACGACCCGCGGTGGCTGCTGAAGTTCGTCGTCGGCGAGTCGCTGATGCGGTCGATTACGGGGTTCCACGGCGAACTCCCGGAGCTGGCGACCAGCACCGTCGTCGTGTGGACCATCCGGCTGCCGCGCGTGGCCGCCGCCGTCGTCGTCGGCGCGAGCCTCGCGGTGTCGGGCGCCATCTTCCAAGCGGTCACCCGCAACGAACTCGCCAGCCCGTACATCCTCGGCGTCTCCTCCGGCGCGGGGCTGGCCATCCTCCTCACGCTCGTCGTGTTCTCCGGGCTGAACGCCTACCTCCCCATCGTCGCCGCGCTCGGCGGCGCCGGCGCGTTCGTGCTCGTCTACGTCATCGCGTGGCAGAACGGCACCAGCCCCGTCCGGCTGGTGCTGGCGGGCGTCATCGTCTCGACGGTGTTCCAGTCCCTCCAGCAGGGGATGTTCTACTTCGCGGACGACCTCGGCGTCGTCCAGAGCGCCATCGCGTGGACCACCGGCTCCCTCACCGGCGTCGAGTGGCGCCACATCCGGCCCGCGCTCCCGTGGGCGCTGGGGTCGGTCGCGCTCTCGCTGGTGAGCGCGCGCCAACTGAACGTGCTCGCGCTCGGCGAGCAGACCGCGCGCTCGCTGGGCATGGCCGTCGAGCGCACGCGCTTCCTGCTGGCGGGCGTCGCCGTGCTCTCCGCCGCCGCCAGCATCGCCATCGCGGGCATCGTCGGCTTCGTCGGCCTGCTCATCCCGCACGTCGTCCGCAACATCGTCGGCAGCGACTACAAGCGACTGATGGTCGGCTGCCTGTTCGCGGGCCCCGCGCTGATGGTCGCCGCAGACGTCATCGCGCGGCTCGCGCTCCCCTTCGGACAGGTGCCGGTCGGCATCGTCACGGGCGTGCTCGGCGGCCCGTACTTCCTCTACCTGATGCGCCGCCAGCAGGACGTCGGCGAACTGTAGCGGTCGCTCTCCCCGAGGGAACAATCGGGCGGCGGGCACACTGGTTCGTGGCAGTGGTCGCTTCTGCACGGACGGCTGTCGTAGAAGATCAGGAGCGAAGCGTCTCGTACCCGGACCAGACCGCGACTGCGGGGAGGAACGCGCACAGCGCGCCGACCGCGAGAAGCGACAGGAAGCCGTTGAGCGCCCACCAGTCAGTCAGCCCGTACATCCCGAGGAAGCCCGCGACCCCGGCGGCGAATGCGAGGGACGCCCGGGCACGCTGCTCGTGCGTGAGGCTCGCGTAAAGCCCGTAGAGAACGCCGGCGCCCGTGCACACGTACCCGAGCAGCGTGCCGGCGCCGGGGGCCGACATCGGCTGTCGAATCGTGAGCTCGTAGTAACTCCCCCGATAGACGACGTAGTACAGCCCGCCGCCGGGTGAGGCCGGTGTGTCGCCCGTGGCCACCAGCGCCGTCGCCTCCACGCCGCGAACCGTGGTCTGGTTGTTCGCGGACTCGTACGCCCGCCGGAAAACGTCCCGCGCGGTCGCCGGCAGGTCTGCGAACTGGTAGACGACGGTGCCGTGGCCGTCCGAGGACTGGGCGGCGTCGGTCGCCACCGACTGCGTCGTCGCCGCGACGCGGTAGGTGAACTCCGCCAGACTCGTGTAGTGGAACAGTTGCATCCCGGCGACGAGCAGCGCGAGCGCGACGGCGACGCCCGAGGCGGGCCACCACCGGGAGCGAGCCACAGACATGTTTCTGGAACGTCAGGTCGCAGCGTGAAGTGTTTTGTCTGCATCCGGCGAATCCGACCCGCTGCTCGTCCCGCGTAGCCGGCCAGAACTGGAGGTCGTCACGGCGATTGCCGCGTCGCCGCGCTCGCAGGATGAGGGCGCGCTCAGAAGTCGCCGTTGACGATGTCGGCGACGCGCTGGCGGTCGAACAGCTCCTCCTCGACGCCGTAGAGCTGTCGGGCGCCGCGCTCGGTGAGCACGAGGTTCGTAATCGGGCCTTGGTAGAGCGGGCCGCCGCGGTAGACGTCGCCGTTCTGGACGGCGGTGAGGTCGCTGGCCGTGGTGTCGTCTTCGAGGAACGAGACGACCGTGTTCTGGAACTGTTCGGCGGTCTTGCCCTCCTGCCCGCAGAGCAGGAGCACGTCGGGGTCGATTTCGAGCAGCGTCTCGAAGTCGACCTCCGCGCGGGAGGCGTGGAAGTCCCGGACGTCGGTGTTCGCCAGCGCGTCGTTGACTTGCAGGTCGCGCCACTGCTTGAAGCTCGTCCCCTCGCTGATGAGGTACGGGGAGAACGAGGTGGGTTCGTCGCCGGCCGCCCACATGATGGCGACGCTGGGGCGCTCGCCCTCCGCCGGGACGGCGTCGCTGACGCGGGACTGGAACTCCTCGTGGAGGCGCTCGAAGGCCTCGTAGCGCTCGGTGCGCTGGAACACCTGCGCGAGCTTCTCGAAGGCCTCGTAGAGGGTGTAATACTGGTAGTCGGCGTGCCAGTCGTAGCCCCCCGAGAAGATGCTGTTGCCGAAGAACGGCGCGACGCTCTCGCTGATTTCGTCGACGTCGCCCTGCGTCCAGCCGCTGAAGCGGTTCATCAGGAAGTTCGGGTCGATGACGTGGACGTCGGCGTCCAGCGAGTAGAACAGCTCCTTGTCGACGCCGCCCTGATAGAGCGAGGTCATGCCGCTGGCGTCGACGTCGACGCCGTCGATTGCGTCGTAATACTTGGTGTGGTAGCGGTTCGCCAGCCAGACGGCTTCCGGGGGTTCGCGGCCGAGCGCGACGCCCATGTCCGCCCAGCTGCCGTTGTTGGCGACCCACGTCTCCGGCACCGAGTCGAACGAGACGTCGCCCATCGGGGCGATGGAGACGCTGTAGGAGCTGTCCTCGGCGGTCGTCGACTCCGCGGTGGTCGACTCTGTGGTCGTACTGGACTCGGTGGTGGCGTCGTCGGTCCCGGAGCCGCCCGTGCAGCCCGCGAGCAGGCCGGCGACGGTGGCTGCGCCGCCCGACTTGATGAACGTGCGTCGTCGCATAGTCGTTTAGGCTTGCCTAAAGAATAAAAGTGCGTCGATTTTTCGGCCGCCCTAAATCGGGCGGGCGGCGCGGCGAGGCAGCGGCCCAAACCGGGACGGGAACCTTTATGCCCGCGCCACCGCTCCGCTGACGTATGCGCGTCGAGCCCGCGGTAGTACGTGTGTAGAACCTGTTCTCGCGCCCAGCGACGCGACCCCCACACACAGACGCCCGACCGCGGCCGACGACCCACCCAGCTATGACGAACATCCCGGACAGCTACGACCCCGACCGAATCGAATCCGAGTGGCAAAGCGAGTGGCAGGACTCCGACGTCTACGAGTTCGACCCCAGCGACTCGGACACCCAGTACGTCATCGACACGCCGCCGCCGTACCCCTCCGGCAACCTCCACCTCGGCCACGCCCTCGGCTGGTCGTACATCGACTTCACCGCGCGGTTCCACCGCCTGCAGGGCGACGCCGTCCTCTTCCCGCAGGGCTGGGACTGCCACGGCCTCCCCACCGAGGTCAAAGTTGAGGAGGTCAACGACATCCACCGCACGGACGTCTCCAACGAGGCATTCCGCGACCTCTGCATCGAGTGGACCGAGGCCCGCATCGACGAGATGAAACAGACCATGCGCGAGCTCGGCTACTCGCAGGACTGGTCGGCGGAGTACCAGACGATGGACCCCGAATACTGGGGGGAGACGCAGTCGTCGTTCGTCGAGATGGCCGACGACGACATGGTCTACCGCGACGAGCACCCCGTCAACTGGTGTCCGCGCTGCGAGACCGCCATCGCGGACGCCGAGGTCGAGAACGTCGACCGCGAGGGCACGCTGTACTACGTCACCTTCGAGGGCGTCGGCAACGACGACATCGAAATCGCGACCACGCGCCCCGAACTGCTGGCGGCGTGCGTCGGGATGGCCGTCGACCCCGACGACGAGCGCTTCGAGGGCCGCGTCGGGGACACGTTCGAGGTGCCGCTGTTCGGCCAAGAGGTCGAACTGCTCGCCGACGACGACGTCGACCCCGAGTTCGGGTCCGGCGCCGTCATGATCTGTACGTTCGGGGACAAGCAGGACGTCGACTGGTGGGCCGAGTACGACCTCGACCTCCGGTCGGTGTTCACCGAGGACGGCCACCTCACCGAGGAAGCCGGCGAGTTCGCGGGGCTGTCCATCGACGAGGCCAAGACCGAAATCGCCGAGGCTCTCGACGACGAGGGCTACCTCAACGACAGCGAGCCCACCGAGCAGAGCGTCGGCGCGTGCTGGCGCTGCGACACCCCCATCGAGATTCTCTCGAAGGAGCAGTGGTTCGTGGAGGTCGACCAAGACCTGATTCTGGAGAAAGCCGAGGAGGTCGAGTGGATTCCCGAGCACATGCACGACCGCCTCATCGACTGGGCGGAGGGCATGGAGTGGGACTGGGTGATTTCCCGGCAGCGAGTGTTCGCCACGCCCATCCCCGCGTGGGAGTGTCTCGACTGCGGCCACTGGCACATCGCCGAGCGCGCCGAGACGCCCGTCGACCCCAACGAGGAGGAGCCCGCGGTCGGCGCCTGCCCCGAGTGCGGGAGCGAGGAGTGGCGCGGCGAGACCGACGTGATGGACACGTGGATGGACTCCTCGATTACGCCGCTGCACATCTCCGGGTGGCCCGGCGACATCGACTTAGACGAGTTCGAGCCGGTCGCGCTGCGGCCGCAGGGCCACGACATCATCCGCACGTGGGCGTTCTACACGCTGCTGCGGACGGGTGCGCTCACCGACGAGTCGCCGTGGGAGGACATCCTCGTCAACGGCATGGTGTTCGGCCCGGACGGCAACAAGATGTCCAAGTCCCGCGGCAACGTGGTCCAGCCCAACGAGGCCATCGAGGAATACTCCGCGGACGCCGTCCGGCAGGCGCTCGCGCTCGGCGGCCAGCCCGGCAGCGACGTCCAGTTCCAGTGGAAGGAGGTCAAGTCCGCCTCCCGCTTCTTGACGAAGCTCTGGAACATCGTGAAGTTCTCGGGCGGGCACTTCGACGAGGACACGCCCGACATCGCCGACCCCGCGTACCGCGACGCCGACCGCTGGATTCTCTCCGAGCTGACGCGGGTCGCCGACGAGGTCGAAGCCGAGATGGAGAACTACCGCTTCGACGCGGCGCTGCGCCGCCTCCGCGAGTTCGCGTGGGAGGACCTCGCCGACGACTACGTCGAACTCGTGAAGGGGCGGCTGTACAACGGCCGGCCGGGCGAGCGCTCCGCCGCCGAGAAGACCCTCTACACCGCGGTCACCGCGGTCGTCCGGATGCTGTCGCCGTTCAGCCCGCACGTCACCGAGGAGATCTGGAGCCACCTCCCCGGCACCGAGGGCAGCGTCCACAACGCGACGTGGCCCGACGTCGACATGCTCGACGAGGACGCCGAGGCGGCCGGCGAGTACATCGCCGAGACCGCCAGCGAGGTCCGCCGCTGGAAGTCCGAGAACCACATCCCGCTGAACGAGAGCCTCGACCGCGTCGAGCTCTACTTCGACGCCGGCGCGGAGGCGAGCCTCGACACGTACGACCTCAGCGAGACGGTCAACGCCCCCATCAAGCTCGTGGAGGGCCGCCCGGACATCGAACTCGTGCCCGTCGAGGCCGACGCCGACGACTCGAAGGTCGGCCCCGAGTTCCGCAGCGACGCGGGCGCCGTCATGCAGGCGGTCGCGGACGCCGACCCCGCCGAGATTCAGGCCCAGATTCACTCCGGGGACACCGTCACCGTCGAGGCCGACGGCGAGTCCTACGACCTCGACGCCGACTGGCTGACCGTCGAAGAGGAGTACCGCGCCGAATCCGGCGAGGAGGTCGCGGTCGTCGAGACCTCCTTCGGCACCGTGCTCGTCTACGAGTAACCCCCGGCACCGACCGGAACCCGACCGCTTTTTCGCTCCCGGGCCGCCACACGACGTATGGACCCCCGTATCGAGGACCACGCCGAAGTGCTGGTGGACTGGAGCGCGCGCGTCGAGGAGGGCGACGACGTGGTGTTGAGCGTCGGCCCGGACGCCCACGAACTCGCCGTCGCCGTCGCCGAGAAGGTCGGCGAGCGCGGCGCGAACCTCGTGCCGACGTACGCCTCCTCGGAGGTCGGGCGCGCGTACGCGCTCGCCCACGGCGACGGCTTCGACGAGGACCCCGAGTACGAGCTCGCGCTCTACGAGAACGCCGACGTGGTGCTCTCGGTCGGCGGCGGACGCAACACCAGCGAGGGCTCGGACATCCCGGCGGAGACGCGGCGCGCGCAGTCGAAAGCCCGGAACGGCATCCGAGAAGCCCGACTGGACGCCGATTGGGTGAGCACGGTCCACCCGACGCGCTCGCTCGCCCAGCAGGCGAACATGTCCTTCGAGGAGTACCGCGAGTTCGCGTACGACGCCATCCTCCGCGACTGGGAGAGTCTCGCCGACCAGATGGCGAACATGAAAGAGATTCTCGACGACGGCAGCGAAGTACGGCTCGTCAAGGAGGACACGGACCTCACGATGAGCATCGAGCACCGGACCGCGGTGAACTCCGCGGCGTCGGTCGCCTACGACTCCCACAACCTCCCGTCTGGCGAGGTGTTCACCGCGCCCCACGCCACCGAGGGCGAGGTGTTCTTCGACGTGCCGATGACGATTCGCGGCGAGCGCGTCCAAGACGTCCACCTCACGTTCGAGGACGGCGAGGTCGTCGACTACAGCGCCGCCCAGAACGAGAGCGTCGTCGGCGAGATTCTGGACACCGACGAGGGCGCGCGCCGCCTCGGCGAACTCGGCATCGGGATGAACCGCGGCATCGACCAGTTCACCGACTCCATCCTCTTCGACGAGAAGATGGGCGACACCGTCCACCTCGCGCTCGGCCGCGCCTACGAGTCGAACTACCCCGAGGGCCACGAGGACGAGGCCAACGAGTCCGCCGTCCACGTCGACATGATTACGGACGTGAGCGAGGACTCCTTCATGGAAGTCGACGGCGAGGTCGTCCAGCGCAACGGCACGTTCCGCTGGGAAGACGGCTTCGAGGCGTAGGGCGGGCCGCGCTCGCTTTCGGTGTTTTTAGCGTAGATTTTTGCGGCGCGAACGGAGTGAGCGCCGGAAAAAGGTACGTGAAGGTCGTCCAGCGCAACGGCACGTTCCGTGGGAAGACGGCTTCGAGGCGTAGCGTAGTTTACCGCGGTGAGAAACGTAGCTGGACGCACTTACACACACAGTATCGTTCGGCCGCGAGCTTTCACAGCCGGTAGCTGTGGCTGTTTTTTAGCGTAGATTTTTGCGGGGCGAGCGACGCTCGCCCCGCAAAAAGGTACGAGCTGGAGGGGAGTAAGCCCCCTTCTGTTCGGCCTGACATTCGGCTGAGCGTCCGCGCGGCCCCTCTCGGGCGTGCCGGGCTACCTTGCTCGCGCGGACTTGCACCGGCGGGGATTAGCCGTTCCATCGGTCCCCTCCCATGGGAGACGCCGCGCGAAGCGCGGGGTCTCCGAACGAGCGAGCGGCGTCAGCCGCGAGCCCGTAACGTGGCCTCCCGTTGGTCGGCCACGCGCCTCACGGCTCGCGCCGTTCGGCAACAGCGCGGCGAAGCCGCGCTTCCCTCGGCGGGTTAGCTTCCTCCCCTCGCGGGTCGGGTCGCGCGCCTCATCGGTGGAGGAGGGACGTGTCGTCTCTGTTCCAGTGCCGACGGTCTCCCGTCCCGGATTTGCATCCGGCCGCCCGCCCGTACGGGTGGGGGGACTTTCCTCATGCCTCGCGGCACGGGAGTCAGGCTCCCTCTGCTCGGCGTCGCTACGAGTGCCGCGGCGTTAAGCGTTCGGTTGGGCGACCGCCGCGGCCGCCACGAACCACGTCCAGCATTCAATCTTGTGGCCGTCGAAATTATCCGCGGAAGTGGTTATCGAGCTAATGTTTCAGCGGTGATGGCGCTCACGTTCCGCGATTCGGGCGTGATACGCGGGCGACCAGAAGCGGTTTGTGGGGCGGCTGCGTGAGGGGAAGCCTTCAAGTTAATCCTTGCCATAAATAGACTCGTATGGCCGAGGCCCAGTCAGTAGTACTCTCCTTCGAGGACGGCGCCCGGACGGTCGAACTAGCACGAGAATCCGTCGAGGCGTTCGTCCGGAACGGCCAGCGCGAGCAGCCCGGGAGCATGCGGGACGCATTCTACAACCGAACGAGCGCGTTCGTGCGACTGGAGTCCACCCACGGTCGCGGCCGGCTCCGCGGCTGCGCGGGCGCACAGGAGTCCGCCCGCGACCTCGGGAACCGCGACCAGCAGCTCGGGCACGCCATCGTCGAGGCGTCCATCAAGGCCGCCTCCGACGCGTCCTGCGGCTCCGAAGTGGAGGCCGCGGAACTGCCGAACCTCCGCGTGTCCGTCTGCACGGTCTCGAACCTCGTCCTCACGGACAACCCCGTCGACGACATCGAACTCGGCGTCCACGGCGTCGCCATCGACGGCAACGGCCAGCACGGCTGGATGTATCCGACGCTGCCCGTGGAGAACGACTGGAGCGTCTTCGAGTACCTCGACCGCACCTGTCGGAAGGCCGGCCTCCCGAACGGCGCGTGGGAGGACGACGACGTGATGGTCACCCTCTTCGAGGGACAGGTGTTCCGGGAGACCGGCGAGGACGCCGAGGAGCCCGTCGAAGAGCTCACCGCGTAGACCGACTCCTTACTCCGCGCTCCCCGAGAACCCGACACGCTCGGCGTCGTCGAGCGCGCGCTCGGCGGCGGGGTCGATGCCGAACTCGCGGACGAGCTCGCCGTCCCGGAGCAGCGGCTCCAGCAGCGACGTGCCGTCGGCGGGGCCGGAGCGGTCGGCGAGGCCGACGTGGTGGCCGCCGTCGCGCGTCCGGTAGACGGCTTTCTTCCCGGAGAGCTTGCCGCGCTTGGCCGCGGGTTCGCCGTCGACCTCCACGATGTCGAGCGCGAAGTCCACGGGGTCAGCGTTCGAGACGTAGCTGCCGACGCCGAAGCCGTCCGCGACGTCGCGGAGCGCGCGCAGTTGGGCCGGGCCGAGGCCGCCGCTGAGGAAGACGTCGACGTCGCCGCGGTCGCGGGCGTCCAACTCCCACTGAATCTCGCGGACGATGTGCCGGAAATCCCCGCGGCGCGACCCCGTGGTGTCGAGGCGGACGCTGTCGAGGTCGTCGCCGAGCTCCTCGACGGCGCGCAGCACCTCGTCTTTCTCGTCGCTGTACGTGTCGCAGAGCGCGACCCGCGGCACCGACTCGTCGACGGCGTCGTCGTACGCGCGCCACGCTGCCTCTTGGTTGCCGCGCCCGAAGCAGATGACCAGCGCGTGGGGCATCGTGCCGCCGGCCTCCCGGCCGATGACGTCGCCCGCGGCGAGGTGGGAGAAGCCGTCGAGGCCGCCGACGAGCGCGGAGCGCTCGACCATCGCCGCAATCGAAGGGTGGACGTGGCGCGCGCCGAAGCTCAGGACTTGGGAGTCGGGGGCGGCGCGCCGCGCTTCGAGGGCGGCGGTGGCGACCCCGGAGGCGTGCGAGAGGAACCCCAGCAGGGAGGTCTCGTAGCGGGCAAAGTCCCGGTAGTCGCCCTCGATGCGGAGGACGGGTCCGCCGTCGAACAGCGTCCCCTCGGGGAGCGCGTCGGCGTCGACGGGGAGGCCTTCGAGGAGGTGGGCGGCGTCCTTGACGCCCGCCAGCAGCTCGAAGCCGCCGGTCGGGAACTGGTCGGCGGTGACCTCCGCGACGACACGGGGGTTCTTCCCGGCGAACTCCAGAGTCGTCTCGGTGCGCTCGAAGTACGCGTCCGTCGCGCGCCCGCTCTCGATGTCCTCGGGCCGAACGACATCGAAGCTCACGCGACCACCCGGCGAGTAGCCTGCATGCCCCCGCGTACGCCCGCCGCGTCGAAAAAGCCTCGCCTCCCTACCGCGAGTGCACGTCGCCGAGGTCGCCGGGCGTCGGCGCGTTCACGATGGTGACCTCGCTGGCCGAGCGGGTGACGCGGAACGCGTCCGCGAACTCGCTTTCGCCCTCGGGGATGCGCCAGACGCCGTTCGAGCGCTGCTCGGCGCCCCAATACTGGAGGAGCCGGCGGTACGTGCGCGCGAACTCGCGGGCGTCGCCGCTGGAGTCGAACGCGAGCCGCCACGTGTACGCGGTCTCGTTGCCGTTCTCGTACACCCAGAGCTTCTCGCCGTCCCAGCCCGCGACGGGCTCGGTGGCGTAGTCGAACGGCGAGCTCTGGACGATGCTGCCGTTCTCGTCGTAGTTCAGGGGGTTCAGTAGCGCGCTCTGCGGGTGGCGGTCCTGCTCGTAGGCGGGGTACCCGAACATCGCGGTGAGCCCGCCGACGCCGACCTCGCCGTAGGGCGCGCGGCCGCTCGGCGTCACGCGCTCCCAGTCGTCGCTGGACTTGTCGGGGAGCGAGACGTCCGTGGGCTGGTCGCGGCCGTACTTCTCGGGCTGGGAGACCTGCTCGGAGGACGCCGGCGGGTCGTCGTAGACGCCCGCGACCGCGTCCCAGCCGCCGCCGTCGTAGACGTGCTCGACGAACGCCGACCCCGCGCTGTACGGGAAGTATTTCAGCATGTAGACGCCGAAGTGGATGTCGCCGCCCCCGCCGCCCTCGCCCGACGACTCGGGCGTCGCGCACCCCCACTCGGCGCCGCAGCGCTCGCCGTACTGGCTGTCGAGGAAGCTCGCTTCGCCCTCGATGAGGCCGTTGTTGGCGTTGGACTGGTCGCGGGTCGCCGAACTGAAGTTCGCGTCGAAGTTCCGGAACTGCAGGGCGTGCATCAGCTCGTGGCCGAGCGTGTTCTCGTCGATGGTCGGCGTCTCCGACTCGGAGATGACGACGATGCGGTCGTCGCGGGGCGTGTAGAACCCGAGCACGTTCGACCCGCGGTTCTCGTCTTGGACGGCCAGCGAGTCGTTGCGCTCGCCGACGAGGAACAGCGCCTCGAATTTCACGTTGTCGAACGTGCGCATCGCGTCGCTGGAACTCCCGCCGCCGGCGTACTGCTCGCGGTACGTCGACCGGGAGATGACTTCGACGGGCACGGACTCGTCGAACTCGATGCCGCGGAGGTGCTCGACGCGAGCCATCGAGCGGTTGACGACCTGCTCGCGCTCGGTCTCGTTGAGGCCGTCGTCGACGGTCACGGGGAGAGATTCGTTGTACCAGTAGCCGCCCTCCCAGCCGAGCGTGTCGGCGGCGGGGTCGGCGTAGTCGAAGTCGCTCGTCGCGGGCGCGGTCGTCGGCTCGGCAGAGTCACCGCCAGTCACGGCGGGGGACTGGCAGCCCGCGAGCACGACCAGCGCGACGAACGCCACGGCGAGAATGCGGCGTGTCATGACGCGTCGTTCGGACCGGACGGGGTAAAGCGCTACGCACAGTCACACCGCCCGCGGGCGGGGCAAACGGCTTAGTGGCTCGCCGGCGAGCACTCGCGCATGGAGTTCGACGCCGAGCGCACCGCAGTCGTCGTCGTGGACGTGCAGAACGGCTTCTGTCACCCCGAGGGGAGCCTGTACGCGCCCGCAAGCGAGGAGATCCTCGACCCGGTGACGGGGCTCGTGGAGCGCGCGCGGTCGGCGGGCGCGCGCGTCGTCTACACGCGGGACGTCCACCCGCCCGAGCAGTTCGACGGCAACCACTACTACGACGAGTTCGAGCGCTGGGGCGAGCACGTCGTCGAGGGGACGTGGGGCGCCGAGCTCCACGACCGCCTCGACGTGCGCGAGGACGATTACGTGGTAGACAAGCACACCTACGACGCGTTCTACGAGACGGGGCTCGACGGCTACCTCGACGCCCACGGTATCGACGACCTACTGCTCTGCGGGACGCTGGCGAACGTCTGCGTCCTCCACACGGCGGGGAGCGCGGGCCTCCGGGACTACCGGCCGGTGCTCGTGGAGGACGCAATCGGCTACATCGAGGAGCAACACCGCGAGTACGCCCTCGACCACGCCGACTGGCTGTTCGGGGAGGTCCTCGACCGCGGCGACGTGGCGTTCTGAGCGCCGACGGTCAGCGGAGCGTGCTGGACTCGGCGGGCGTCTTCCGGACGACGTAGAGCGCGCCGACGAGCACCGCGAGCAGAATGGCGAACCCGGCAGACGTCAGCAGAGCTTCCTGCGCGGCGTGGTCGTCGGGATGGAAGCTGATGACGGGGCGCGTGACCGCGATGATGCCGGTGATGATGACGATGCGAACGACGCTCTCCTCGCGGGTGTACGCGACGACCGTCTGGTAGATTTCCACGATGATGAACAGCAGGAGGACGGTGTCGATGAGCGCGACGACCTCGCCGGTGCGCGTGATGGCGCCGCTGCGGACCAGCTGGAAGATGTTCAGGCCGAGGTCGAAGACGCCGATAGCGAACAGCAGGACGAGCACGTACGCGGCGACGATTTCGACCGACTGGATGAGCCGCTCGGTGATTCGCACGTGGTCGTCGACGTCCATGCGGCGGCGTACAGGCGGACGGGTGTTAAGAGCGGGGGCGGTCACTCGACGGCGACCGCGACGCGGTCCCCGACCGCGAGGTCGTGGCCGGGCGCGACCACTTTGACGCCGAGCCGGTCGATACCGAGCCACAGCGAGAGCCCGCGCACCGGCTCGCCGTTCACGGTGACACCCACGTCGCGCCACGAAACGGTGCGGCCGTCCGCGGCGTCACCGACCTCCCGGCCGAGGAACGAAACCGCGTCGCCGCCATCCCCGAGGACGCCGCCGCCCTCGTAGTGCGGGAAGCCGCCGTCGAGCACGCGGCCGTCGTCGGTGGCGATCCCCGCGAGCGTCTCGCCGGGCGCGGGGTGTTCGGGCGCGTCGAGGAGCGCGTAGGTGTCGCCGGTCTCGACGACCGTGCCGGTGCCGTCCCACGCCACCGCTTCGACTGGAGCGCCGAGTTCGAGGGGGAGGGACCCGGACGCCCGGACGGGGTCGGCGTCGCGCTCGCGGAACCCGAGGTGGACGTGGTTGGCGACCCACGGCGCGAAGAAGCCCGAACGCACCATTCGGCCGAGGTCGTCGCCGAGACCCACGGTGTCGCCGGGTTCGACGGCCGGGTCGACGTGGAGGATGCGCGCGAGGTACTCCCCGGTGTCCACGACGACGAGGTGGTCGTGGTCGGCGGCGTACGGCCTCGACGGACAGCGCACGGTCCGCGTCTCCACGACCTCGCCGGCGACCGGGCTGGGGGCGCGATTCGTTGGAGGATAGAGGTCGACCGCACAGCCGGCGTCGTGGGCGGGATACGGCGAGTTGTACAGCGACGCGCGCTGGTAGCGTGCGAGCACGTCGCCGTCCAGCGTGACCATGCGCGAGCGTCGGACCGAGAGGATTTACCCCCGTCGGTCGAAGGGACGGCCATGCGCGTGCTCCGCGGGCGGGCCGACAGCCGGGACGCCGACCGCGCGGCGACCCGCGACCTCCTCGACTGGGTCGCCGAGCGCGGCGAGCCGGCGGTCCGCGTGTGGGCGCCGGGCCGCCAGCTCGCGTTCGGCCGCCGGGACGCCGGAAGCGACGGCTACGACGCCGCCCGAGCCGCCGCCCGCGAGCACGACTTCCCGCCGGTCGAGCGCAGTGTCGGCGGGCGCGCGGTCGCGTACACGGAGACGACACTGGCGTTCGCCCGCATCACGCCCGTCGACGGCGTTCGCTCGGGCCTACAGGAGCGCTACGACGCGATGGTCGCGGACGTACTCGACGCGCTCGCCGCGGTCGGCGTCGACGCCCGCGAGGGCGAACCACCCGAGTCGTTCTGCCCGGGCGAGCACTCCGTCGCCGCAGGCGGGAAGCTCGCGGGCATCGCCCAGCGCGTGACGAAGGACGCCGCGCTCACGTCGGGCGTGCTCGTCGTCGACGACCGCGAGGAGATTGCGGACGTGCTCGCGGCCGTCTACCCGAAACTGGGGGTGCCGTTCGACCCGGGGTCGGTGGGGAGCGTCGCGGCCGCGGGCGGCGACGCTGCGAGGGTTCGGGACGAATTAGAGGACGCACTCGTCGGGGACGCGGACGCCGACGTAGAACGGCTGTGATACTGGCTGTACTGTCGGCGATTGGCCAGCCGGTGGCCTCGGCGGTCGCCGGAAGAGCGTAGCTCTTCTGAGCCCTCGGAATCTCCGGTTTCCGGCGTATTGAGCGGCTGAGGGCACGTTCTAACAGACGGATACGAGTGCGAGACAGCGATCAGTGAGACACGGACGGCTCCGGAGGACTTACGCGCCGGCCGTCCGGACTGAGCGTATGCGAGTAATCCGGAACGCGACGCTGGCGGACGGCCGCGAGCGGGACGTCCGCATCGACGGCGACCGAATCGACGCGGTGGGTGAGGACCTCGACGGGGAGACGCTGGTGGACGCCGACGGGAAGCGGCTGCTGCCGGGGATGATAGACGCGCACGTGCACTTCCGGCAGCCCGGTTACGGCCACAAGGAGACGTGGGCGTCGGGGTCGCGGAGCGCTGCGGCGGGTGGCGTCACCACCGTGGTCGACCAGCCGAACACGGACCCGGCGACGGTGACTGGCGACGCGTTCGACGAGAAGGCCGAGTTCGCGGCCGACTCGCTGGTGGACTGGGGTATCAACGGCGGCGTCACCGAAGACTGGGACCCAGAGTCGCTGTTCGACCGGCCGCTGTTCGCGCTCGGGGAGGTGTTCCTCGCGGACTCGACGGGCGACATGGGCATCGACGCGGAGCTGTTCGCGGACGCGTGCCGGCGCGCCGCCGAGGAGGACGTGGTAGTCACGGTGCACGCCGAGGACGCGGAGCTGTTCGATGAGAGCGTGCCGCCACGCAGCACGGACACAGCGAGCGGCGACGAGCCGCGAGCAGACGCCGAGTCCCGCGACGACGCGGACGCGTGGAGCGCGTACCGGACCGCGACGGCGGAGGAGGCGGCCGTCGAGCGCGCGGTCGGCGTCGGCGGGAACGTCGGCGCGTCGGTGCACGTCGCGCACACGTCGACGCCGGAGGGCGTGGACGCGGCGCGGGCGGGCGGCGCGACCTGCGAGGTCACTCCCCACCACCTCTTTCTCTCCCGGGAGGACCTCGACGACCTCGGGACGTTCGGGCGGATGAACCCGCCGCTACGAAGCGAAGCACGCAGAGAAGCGCTGTTCGAGCGGCTCGCGGACGGCGAGGTGGACGTGGTGGCGACCGACCACGCGCCCCACACGCGCGAGGAGAAGGACGCGAGCATCTGGGATGCGCCGTCGGGCGTGCCGGGTGTCGAGACGGCGCTCCCGCTGCTACTACAGGCGGCCAGCGAGGGGCGACTGAGCTATGAGCGCGTGCGGGACGTGACGGCCGCCAACCCGGCCGACATCTTCGACCTCCCGCAGAAGGGGAAAGTTGAGGCGGGCCGGGACGCCGACCTCGTGCTCGTGGACCCCGGCGACTCGCGGGAGATTCGGGGCGGCGACCTCCACTCGAAGTGCGGGTGGACGCCGTTCGAGGGGATGACCGGGGTGTTCCCGGAGCTGACGCTGGTGCGCGGGACGGTCGTCTGGGACGGCGAAGACTTCACAGAGCACGACGGCGAGAACGTCCGCGCGTAGCCGCCAGCAGGGATTAGTGGCGCGGCGGCGACCAGCCGAGTATGCGAACGGTCGTCGCGCTCGGCGGGAACGCGCTCACGCCGGGCGGCGAAGCCACGATAGCCGACCAGCGCGAGCGAATCGCGGAGACCGCGGACGAACTCCGCGACCTCCACGAGGCGGGCCACGACCTCGTAGTGACGCACGGGAACGGCCCGCAGGTCGGGGCGCTACTCCGCCAGCAAGAGGAATCGGATGCGCCCGAGCGCCCGCTAGACGTGCTCGTCGCGGAGACGCAGGCTCAAATCGGCTACCTCGTCCAGCAGGCCCTCGACGAGCGCATCGACCGGCGGGTCGCCTCGGTAGTCACGCAGGTCGAGGTCGACCCCGACGATTCGGCGTTCGACGAGCCGTCGAAGCCCGTGGGGCCGTACTTGAGCGCCGAGCAGGCCAGTCAGCGGGCGTTCGAGACGGCCGAAGTGACGACCTCGGAGGGCGAGACGGCCCGCCGGCGCGTCGTCCCGTCGCCGGAGCCGGCGCGGGTCGTGGAGGGCGAGCGCATCGACAGCCTCGTCGCGGACGGCGCGCCCGTCGTCTGCGCGGGCGGCGGCGGTGTCCCGGTCGCGGTCGAAGCGGGCGACATCACGGGCGTCGAAGCGGTCGTCGACAAGGACTGCACGACGCGGCTCGTCGCCGAGCGCGTCGACGCGGACGTGCTCGTGATGGCGACCGACGTGCCCTGCGTGTACGCGGACTTCGGAACGCCAGAGCAGACTCCAATCGAGGAGGCGACCGCGCCGGAACTGCGCGAACGCCTCGCTGCCGGCGAATTCGGCGAGGGAAGCATGGAGCCGAAAGTGCGGGCGTGTCTGGCGTTCCTCGACGCGGGCGGTGAGCGCGCCGTGGTCGCGGGGGCCGACGCCGTCGCGGCGGCGGTCGCGGGCGACGCCGGCACCCAGATTCGGCCGGGTTAGACGCCGAACGCTATCGACGTGACGGCGGCCGCGAACGCCCACCCGGCGCCCGTCCACGACAGCACGAAGAACGCCTCGCGTGCGCCGGCGTCCGTCCACGCGGAGCCCACGTCGACGTACTCGCGGACGCCGCGCAGCGTCTCGCCGAGGCCGACGGCGGTCGCCCACGCGAACACGCCGAACCCGAACACGAGCGCGCCGAGCACGAACGCCGTGTCCGTCGCGCCCTTCGCGGACGTGACCGTCAGTAAGGCGAGCGAGACGGCGACGCCGACCGCGGCGCCGCGGAGCGCCCAGCGGCCGGCGCGGGCGGCGAGCTCGCGGACGCCCGCGTCGCCGCGAGAATCAGTCAACGGCTTCCCGCATCCGCGGGTCGAGGGCGTCCCGCATCCCGTCCCCGAGGAGGTTGAACCCGAGGACGGTCAGCGCGAGGAACAGCCCGGGGAAGAACGACCACCACCACGCCCCCGAGAAAAGGCCGTACTCGACGCCGTTCGACAGCATCATCCCCCACGTCGGCTCGCCGGGGCTGGCGCCGAACCCGAGGAAGGACAGCGCCGCGATGTCGATGATGGCGAGCCCGAAGTTCAGCGTCGACTGGACCGTGATGGGCGCCAGACAGTTCGGAAGCACGTGGCGCACGAGCAGCCGGGGGTCGGTCGCGCCGAGCGCGCGCGTCGCCTCGATGTACTCGTCTTCGAGGACTTTCAGCGCGGCGCCGCGGACGACGCGCGCGAACCGCGGCGTGTACACGAGCGTCAGCGCCGCGACCGCGCGCCACAGCCCGAGGTTGTCCGGGAAGATGGTGACCAGCGCCAGCGCCAGCAAAAGCGACGGGAACGACAGCAGCACGTCCATCGTGCGCATGATGACGTTGTCCGTGAGGTCGCCGTAGTACGCCGCGATGATGCCGAGGCCGACGCCGAGGACGGTCGACGCGATGACCGTGACGGTGCCGTACAGCATCGCGTACCGCGCGCCGTACAGCACGCGCGGGAAGATGTCGCGGGCTTGGCCGTCGGTCCCGAACCAGTACTGCGCGCTCGGCGCGGCCTCGGTGGGGTTCGTGCCGAAGTTCGTCGCCGTGATGGCGCCGAGGTCGTACGCGAACCGCGCGTAGACGGCGACCGCGGACACGCCGAGGATGAGCGTGATGCCGATGACGGCCAGCCGGTTCGACAGCAGTTCGGAGACGAACGGGCTCGCGCGGAGCCGCTCGACGATGCCACGGTCGACGTCGGGGGTCTGGGTTTCGGTGCTCATTGTTCGATGCGGGGGTCAAGAACCGAGTACGTCACGTCCACGAGGAGGTTCACCAGCGTGTACAGCACCGCGAACACGAGCACGGTGGCCTGCACGACCGGGTAGTCGCTCTGGTTGATTGCGCTGACCAGCAGGGTGCCGATGCCGTTGATTTCGAAGACGGTCTCCGTGAGGACCGCGCCGCCCAGCAGCGCGCCGAACTGGATGCCAATGATGGTGATGACGGGAATGAACGCGTTCCGGAGGCCGTGTTTCATCGTCGTAATCTTCTCGCCTTGGCCCTTCGCCCGGGCGGTCCGCATGTAGTCCTGCCTGATGACCTCGATCATCGACGACCGCATCATCCGCGAAATGAGCGCCATCTGGTAGATGCCGAGCACGACGACGGGCAACAGGAGGTGGCGGAACGCCGACCGGAACGCCGGGACGTCGCCCGCCAGCAGCGTGTCCACGAGGATGAAGCCGGTGACGGCGTCGATGAAGTGCGCGGAGCCGATGCGGCCGCTCGTCGGGAGGACGCCGAGGAACTGCGCGAACAGCAGGATGAGCAGCGGCCCGCTCCAGTAGATGGGGATGCTGATGCCGCTGAGCGCGCCGATGCGCGTGAGGTGGTCGGTCCACGTGTCCTGCTTGACCGCGCTCAGGATGCCCAGCGGCAGGCCGAACAGGAGGCCGGCGAGCTGGCCCAGCACCGCGAGTTCGATGGTGATGGGGAGGCGGTCGGCGAGAATCCGGCTGACGGGCGTGCCGCGCTGAATCTGGTAGGATTCGCCGAAGTTGAACGTGGCTACGTCCCCGAGGAACCGGACGTACTGCTGCCAGAGCGGGTCGTTCAGGCCGAGGTCCGCGCGGACCTGCTCGACGAACGCTTGGCTGGCTCGGTTCCCGGCGATGGCGACCGCGGGGTCGCCCGGGGAGAGGTGGAGAATCGCGAACACGACGGTCGCCACCCCGAACAGCACGGGGACGAGGAGGAGCAACCGTTTGGCGACGAACCGCTTTGAGACCATTACGCGAAGGGGAGTGTGGGAGAATTAAAAAGGTCCCGTCGTGGGGGCGTTATTCGAGCTCGACGAGGTCGAGGTGCGGGCCGCCGATGGCGGAGATGGTGTAGTTGCTCACGCGGTTGCTGACCCCGCGCACCTCCTCGGCGTAGTCGAGGTACACCCACGGCGCCTCGTCGTGGGCGATTTGGGCGGCCTCGCTGTACAGCGACGCGCGCTCGCTCTGCGAGGTCGTCGCCTGCGCCTCCTCGACGAGGCTCATGTAGTCGGGGTTCGCCCACGCCGAGCGGTTCGACGTGTTGAAGCCCTCGGTGTCCCACGACACCCAGTCCTGTCCGTCGGGCACCTCGCACTGCGGGTGCAGGAGGACGTAACAGAAGTTGTCGGGGTCGGCGTTGTCGGTGTACCAGCCTGCGAGGCTGGCGTCGTGGCGCCCCTCGGAGGTGTACGTGAGGTAGTCGGAGAACTGGCGGTCGTCGATGGTGACGTCGATGCCGACCTCGTCGAGGTTCGAGCGGATGGTCTCCGCGGTCGGGAGCGGCGCGGGGTTGTAGCCGCGCGGGTTCTGGAACGTCGTCAGCTCGAACGAGAAGCCGTCGCCGTAGCCGGCCTCTTCGAGCAGCGACTGGGCCTGCTCGGGGTCGTGGGGGTACGGGCTGAGGTCGTCGTTGTGCCCGAACAGCGCGGGGGGAATCGGCTGGTCGGCCTGCGTGGCGATGCCCGAGTAGATGTTCTCGACGATGGACTGCGTGTCGATGGCGTAGCTGACCGCCTTCCGGACGCGGCGGTCGCGGAACGCCTCGACGCGGGACATGTTGAAGCTCATGTAGCCGATGTTGATGCCCTGCGTCGTCTCCGCGGACGCGGTGTCGGAGTCCTCGACGGTCTGGATGGTGTCGGGGTCCAGCCCGTCGATGATCTCCATCTCCTCCTCGACGAGCGCTTGCGCGCGCGTGGAGTTCTGGCCGCGCGTGAGGAACAGCACCTCGTCGACGTTCGGGGCGTCGCCCCAGTAGTCGTCGAACGCGGTGAGCTGGATGCGGTTGTTGGCGTCGTCGAGCTCCGAGAGCTCGAACGGCCCGGTGCCGACCATCTCGTCGTCGAGGTTCGTGTCGCCCTCGATGGCGTCCTGGGAGATGACCACGGAGACGAACATCGCGAGGTTCCGGAGGAACGGCGCGTACGTCTGCGTGAGCGTGATGTTCAGCGTGTAGTCGCCGTCCTTGGAGACGCTGTCGACCCAGTTGCCGAGCGTGAACGGCCCGTACGCGGAGGCGTCCTCGAAGTAATACTCGTAGTCCTCGTCGACGAAGCGCCGGTAGCTGGCGATGAAGTCGTCGGCGGTGAACTCCGAGCCGTCGTGGAACGTCACGCCCTCGCGGAGCTGGAGGGTGACGTCCGAGCCGTCCATCGTCCAGTCGGTCGCCAGCGACTCCGTGAGCGCGGCTTCGCCGGGCTGGAACCCGATGAGCGTCTCGTAGGCCTGATTCGTGACCTTCGCGACCTCCCCGCTGGTGGTGTTCTGGGGGTCGAGCGTGCTGGAGTGCGAGCCCCGGCCGTACCGGAGCGTGCTGCCGCCATCGCCGCCGCCACCGCCACCGAGACAACCGGCGACCGAGCCCGTCGCGGTCGCGGCGACGGTCGCGGTGCCGGCGGCCTTCAGGAAGCTGCGGCGTGAGACCTGACTGTCATTACCTGCCATAACACCACGGCAGGCGGCAACCCCAATAATAGTATCGGATAGTAGTAGGGGAATCGGCACACGAGACCGGGTTGTTCGCTCGGCGGACTTCGGTCCGCGCGAAACTTACCGCGAGCGGCGCCGGCGGCCGTCGGCCGGCCGCGCGGTCACTCCGCGTCGGTGAACAGGTGGCACGCCGCGGGGTGGTCGTCGTCAGCGAGGTGGGGGTCCTCGCGCTCGCAGACGCTCTCGAACGTCTCGCGGAGCACGTCCTCGGCGGCCGCCCAGTCGCCCTCGGCGAGGTGGTCGAACGACTCCTCGACGGCGTCGCGGGTCCGCCCGGAGAGCGGCCCGTCGAAGAACTGCTCCCGGAGGACCGCGTGGAGGTCGCTGCCGCCGTCCGCGACCGCGCGGCCCGCCGGCGCCTCGCCGGCCGCCACCTCGCGGGCGGCGTCGAGGTCGATATCGCGGGACTCGACGCGCTGGCGGTAGAACATCACTTCCCGGTAGCGCTCCTGCTCGACGTCGAGGTCATCCGGAGGAATCACGGACGGGCACCGCGTGCGGAAGTGACACCCCGACGGCGGGTCGATGGGCGACGGCACGTCGCCTTTCAGGATGGTGCGGTCGCCGGTGTCCGCGAGCGGGTCGGGCTCGGGAATCGCGGACAGCAACGCGTTCGTGTACGGGTGTTTGGGGTCGCCGAACAGCTCGTCGGTGCCCGCCACCTCGACGATTTCCCCGAGGTACATCACCGCCACGCGGTCGGAGATGTGGCGCACCACGGAGAGGTCGTGGGCGATGAACAGGTACGTCAGCCCGTACTCCTCTTGGAGGTCCTCCATGAGGTTGATAATCTGGGCCTGCACGCTCACGTCCAGCGCCGACACCGGCTCGTCGGCGACGATGAAGTCGGGGTCGACCGCCAGCGCCCGCGCGATGCCGACGCGCTGGCGCTGGCCCCCGGAGAGTTCGTGGGGGTAGCGGTCGTACTGGCTGGGGTCCAGCCCGACCTCTTCGAGGAGTTCGACGACGCGCTGGCGGCGGTGGCCCTCCGCGAGGCCGTGAATCTTCAGCGGCTCCATGACCGTCTGCCCGACCGTCATCCGCGGGTCGAGACTCGACATCGGGTCCTGGAACACCATCTGCATGTCCTTGCGCTTCTCCCGGAGCTGTGTCTTCGAGAGGCCCCCGAGGTCGTCGCCCGCGAACACGACCGTGCCGTCGGTCGGCGGGTCGAGGTGCAGCAGCGCCCGGCCCGCCGTGGACTTCCCGCAGCCGGACTCGCCGACCAGTCCGAGCGTTTCGCCCTCGTGGACGTCGAGGCTGATGCCGTCGACGGCCTTCACGCTGGGCTGCTCGCCCGGGAAGAAGCGGTCGAGCCAGCCCTCCTCCTGCTCGTAGTATTTGCGCATCTCCGACAGCTCCACGAGCGGCTCGCCGACCTCGTGGCCGGTGTCGGAGGAGACGCCCTCGACGCCGTACTCGCTCTCGTCGAACTCGGGGAGGATGCACTTCGAGCGGTGGTCGGTGTCCTCGGGGCTATGCTGGAGGAACGGAATCTCGCCCTCCCGGCACTCGGGCTGGGCCCACGGGCAGCGGTCCGCGAAGTGGCAGCCGTCGGGCATGTCGATGAGGTCCGGGACGTTGCCCTCGATGGGCGTCAGGCGCTCCTTGTCCTCCGTGGGGATGGACTCCAGCAGCGTGTACGTGTACGGGTGGCTGGGGTTGTGGAATATCTCCTCGACGGGGCCCTCCTCGACGATTTCGCCCGCGTACATCACGGCCACGCGGTCGCAGGTCTCCGCGACCACGCCGAGGTCGTGGGTAATCATCAGGACGGACATCCCGAACTCGTCCTGCAAGTCGTCGATGAGGTCCAGAATCTGGGCCTGAATCGTCACGTCCAGCGCCGTCGTCGGCTCGTCGGCGACCAGCAGGCTCGGGCGGCACGCCAGCGCGATGGCGATGAGCACGCGCTGGCGCATCCCGCCGGAGAACTCGTGGGGGTACTCGTCGAGGCGCGTCGTCGCCTCCGGAATCCCGACCTCGGTGAGGATGTCGACGACGTCCTCGAAGACTTCCTCGTCGTGCTCGCGGCCGCCGACCTTGGGGAGGATTTCGCGGACCGCGTTCAGCCACGTGTCGCGCTTGCGGTCGCCGTAGCGGTGGAGGCGCAGCGACTCGGCGACCTGCTCGCCGACGGTCACCGCGGGGTTCAGCGACGTCATCGGGTCTTGGAAAATCATCCCCATCTCGCCGCCGCGCACCTTCCGCATCGCCTCCTCGGGGGCGGCGGTGAGGTCGAGGACGCCGTCAGTCACGTCCACGTCGGCCGCGTCCGCCCCGTCAAGCAGGGCCGCGCGAGCGTCGGCGTCGACGTAGATGAAGCCGTCGGCGGCGTCCTCGACGGCGGTTTCGAGCGCGTCCGCGACGACGGACTCGGTCGCGCCGTCGTCGAGCCGGTTAGCGGCGTCACGGAGTTCGGCCGCGAGGCCCGCGGGGTCGTCTTCGCCCGCGAGGTCGTCGGCCATCCCGCGTAGCTCCGCGGGCGCGGACTCGACGCCCTCGCTGACGCGGAGGTCCGAGACGACTTCCCAGACCGCATCGACGAGCTCGAAGGAGTAGGGGACGACGCCGCCGCGGAAGTCGCCCGCGAGGTCGGCGGCGAGGTCGGGCGCGCGGAACGTCACGCGACCGGCCACCACGTCGCCGGGGTCGTCGACGAGGTCCATCGCGGACAGCGCCGTGACGCTCTTCCCGGAGCCGGACTCGCCGACCAAGCCGACGGTCTCGCCCTCCTCGATGGTGAGGTCGATGCCGTCCACGGCCTTCACCGCGCCGCGTTCGGTCTCGAACTGCGTCCGCAGGCCGGAGAGCGAAAGGAGGTCAGTCACTGGGCAAATTTCGCAGGGCGCCCAAGAAATAGCTTGCGGGACTTGGGCAACGCTTATCCCCGGCGCTACCCGCGACACAGACATGACCGAGAACCACGCCGAGGGCGGCCCCGCGAACCAGCCCAGCGGCGAGGGCTGGCAGGCCGTCGTGGAGGACATGGCGGCGACCGCCGACGCGTACGGCGAGCGCGGCTGGACGACACTACAACTGCACCCCGGCGACTCCGTGCTCGTCGACTCGGAGTTCCGCACCGGCCTCGACGTGGTACTGCCCGGCGACGAGTACGAGTCCCTCGAATCGCTGGCGGTGGACGCCTCGTTCACCGACGTGGACGTGTTCCAAGGAGCCACCGGCAACACCACCTACCTCCTCGTCGTGGAGAAAGACCCCGACAGCGAGACCGCCGTGTTCGTGCCCGCGTACTACGACACCGCCTCCTCGGCGCAGAAACTCGATTCGATACGCGAGAACGGCGAACTCCGGCTGTTCTGCCGGCGGCTGAACGACGACTACGTGGAGTTCGTCCACGAGAACGTCGCGCCGTTCCTCCCGGACCGCCCGGACGCCTAGTCGTCGGCGCTGGCGTCGATGGTGTGCCCGCAGTTCGGGCACTCCGCGCCGTCGTGGCGCAGTTCGTCGCTGGCCGAGCGCACGTCCCGCATCACCGAGGAGATGCGCTCCTCGGCCTCCAACTCCTCCTCGACGGCGAGGTCCACGCCCTCCACTTCCAGCAGGAACTTCGCCACCTCCGTCACCTCGTACATCAGGTCGTCCAGTTCGTCCGCCGTGAAGAACCCGGACATCGCGCCGTAGAGGAATGTCGCGCCCGCCATCCGCACCTTCTCCTCGAACGCTGAGCGCGCCTGATTGACCGCCTGCGGGCTGTACGTGTCCGTCATGAACGGTACGAGTTCGGGGAGGTTCTCCCCGATTTTCGTCATCTCGACGCCGGTCTCCGTGCGGAAGTCAGCGCAGAGCCGCGCTATCGCCCACTCGCGGGCCGTAATGTACGTCCGGTCCCGGAGGAACTCGTTGACGCGGTCGTACTGCGCGCCGTCCATCTTCGAGAACCGCGCGTACTCGCGGACGTCCTCGGGCACGTCGTCGGTGTCGTCGGTCGGTCCCTCGGCCGGCTCGACCGCCGGCGTGAGGTCCCAGTCTGCGGGAGAAGCGCGTTCGGGCATGGGGAAGGGTTGCCGTGTTGAGCGCAAAAGCGTGTCGGGGGCGAGACTTCGAGCGCAGCGAGAAGTCTCGGGAATGCGAGCGGTGACCGAAGGGAGCCGCGAGCAGCGCGGTATAGCGAGCAGCCCCCCGGTTCGCGGGTCGCTTCGCTCACCATCTCCCTGTTCGCGCGTCACTCCGTTCAGCGCTCACGTGGTCAGGGATTCCTCGCTTTGCTCGCCGTCTCTTGGCTCGCGAGTCGCTTCGCTCCCCGCTCGCGTGTTCGGAGACGGTTCGCTTCGCTCACCGCCTCCCAGCCGAATCCTTTTCACTGACGGCGCTGACAGTCCGACTATGAAAGTGCTGCTCGGCATCGGCGGCGCAGACGACTCCCTCGACGCGCTCCACGAGACCGTCGAGCGGGCGGTCGAGACGGGCGACGAGGTGACGGTGGCGGTCGTGGAGAACCCCGACAGCGACCGGTCGCCGGACGACCTCGTGGGCGTGGCCCGAGAGACGTTGACGGAGGCGGGGCTGGAAGCGGACGTGCGACAGCTCTCGGGCGACCCGGGAAGTAGCATCGTCGAGCTCGCGGAGAGCGAGGAGTTCGACCAAATCGTGCTCGGGGGCGGCCAGCGCAGCCCGATGGGGAAGATTCGCCTCGGCGACATCGCGGAGTTCGTGCTGTTGAACGCGCGCGTGTCCGTGAAGTTGGTGCGTTAGCATGACCGACGAACGCGCGTACCCCGACAGCGTCGCCGAATCGTTCCCGCGGCCGCCGCGGGAGTTCGAGGACCGCGAGGGGCGAACCATCGACGTGCGGGCGTGGGAGGGCGACCACGGCCCGGGCGACGACGCCTTCGAGGCGGTCGTGGAGATGTACGTGGAGTTCGACCCGGCGGACCGCGCGCAGGGCGTGCCGCCGGTCGGCGAAGACCGCATCCGGGAGTGGCTGGCGAACCTCTTCGAGCAGGACGGCTACGACGTGCTGGCGTGGCACGGCGACGAGGTGGCGGGCCACGCGACGCTGGTCCCGGACAACGACTCGACGTACGAGCTCGCCATCTTCGTGCATCAGGAGTATCAGGGCGCGGGCATCGGCACGCGGCTCATCGAGGCGCTGCTCGGGCACGGCCAAGAACGGGGCGCGGAGTACGTCTGGCTGACCGTCGAGCGGTGGAACCGCCCGGCGGTCGCGCTCTACGAGAAGGTCGGCTTCGAGACGGCGGCCGCCGAGAGCTTCGAGATGGAGATGGCGATTCGACTGAACTAACTATAAGCCGTCAGCGGGAGACGCTCCGACGATGCCCGACCCAGATTGGTCCAACGAACACGTCTCCCGGGCGAACCGGGTCGTGCTCTACGTGGGAGTGGCGTGGCTCGCACTCGTTGTGTTGCAGGCGGTGCTGGCGCCGGCCGGCCCGTCGAGCGTGCTGGTGACAGGCGCGGCGGCGCTCGCGGCGACGTGGCTGCTCGTGCACCTGCTGTTCTCGGAAGTGGACAAGCTCGTGAAGACGAGAATCGCGGAGGCCGCGGAGTACCGGGAGGAATCGACGGCGGAGTCAGACTGAGAGGACCGGCTGGCTGGCGTACAGCAGCACGTACTCGGCGGCTTTTTCGAGGACGTCGCCGGTCTCGTCGCGCAGCCCCTCGCGGGGGATGGTGAGGAAGTCCGCCTCCACGTCGGCGGCGCAGTCGAGGATGACGCTGCCGGGGTGTTGGAGCTTCCGCGTGGTGGAGAACCCGTACGCGATGGTGGAGTCGACGTGGACGCTCTCGGGCGCGAGCGCCTCGACGTCCGCGAGGAACGTCCGCGTCTCGTCGGCGAGTTCGGGTTCGTCGACTTCGCCGGCGTTGAGGCCGCGGCTGACCGTCTCGCCGAGGACGTACAGCGCGTGGGCGTCGGCGTCGTACCGGTCCGCGACGGTGAACGCGTACTCGGCGGCCGTGACCGAGGCGTCGGTGCCGTCCACGGGCACGAGCACGGTGTCCACTTCGAGGCTCATGGCTGCGTCTGCGCGGGCGGGCTACTAAAGCGCTCCGCGTGTGCGGCCGTCCTGCCGCGTGGGTTTAAGGGGCGCGGGCGCCCAGCGTCGGGTATGATAGAGACGGTGGTCATCGCGACCGACGGCTCCGAGAGCGTGGGGCGCGCGGTGGCGGTCGCGCTCGACTTCGCGGAGCGCTTCGACGCGGACGTGCACGCGCTGTACGTCTTAGAGGAGAGCGACGTCGAGAGCGCGCCCGCGGAGGTGCGCGAGGAGATGCACGACGCCCTCGAAGCGCGCGGCGAGGAGGCCGTCGAGGCGGTCGCCGACGACGCCGACCAGCGCGTGTCGACGGCGGTCCGGGAGGGGCGGCCGGCCGCGGAAATCAGCCAGTACGCCCGCGACGTGGACGCGGACGTGGTGGCGACCGGGACGCGGGGCCGCCACGGCGAGAGCCGCTTTCTCATCGGGAGCGTCGCCGAGCGCGTCGTGCGGACGTGTCCGGTGCCCGTGTTGACCGTGCGCCAGCTCGACGACAGCGAGTAGCGCGGACGGCGAGCGGCCGCCTCGGCGCGCGACGCGCCCCGAACCACGGGGTTCTTTGCGCGGCCGCGCCTGCGTTCGGTATGGAAGATTGGGTCATCGAGGACGAGGACCTGCCGCTGGAGCGGAAGTCCCTCCTCCCCGGGAAGGGCTTTTTCGTCCCGGACAGCATCCACGAGGAGCGCAAGGACCGAGAGATTCGGGAGGACGCTGAGGGCGCGGAAGTCCTCGTCGTCGCGGACCCGGACGCAGACGGGATGGCCTGTGCGGCCATCGTCCGCGAAGTGTACGGCGACGCGGCGCTCGTGCCCGCGGGCCCGCACGAACTCGAAGACGGCCTGCGGCGGGCCGCGGAGTTCGGCGCCGACGGCGCGACGGTGTTCGTCTGCGACCTCTGTCCGGACAAGTATCACTACGTCGAGGACGAGCTCGCGTACCTCGTCGAGCACGCCGGCGAGGTGCGGTGGTTCGACCACCACCAGTGGACCGACGACGTGGCCGAAGCCGTCCGCGAGACGGGCGTCGACCTCGTCATCGGCGACTCCGAGGAGGAGTGCACGGCGGACGTGGCGGTGCGCTCCATCGACGCGGACCTCCCGCGCTACCTCAAGGAACTGGCGGCGGTCACCCGCGACCACGACCTCTGGCTGAAGGAGGACCCGCGCAGCGACGACCTCGCGGACTACTCCTACTGGGTGGACACCGACGAGTACATGGCGACGATTCAGGAGCACGGCGCCGACCTCCCCGAGGACGTCATGGAGTTCTTAGAGGAGCGCCGCGTCGAGAAGGACGACCTCATCGAACGCGCGGTCGCCCGGGCGTCCCTGCGAGAGGTCAACGGCTGGACGGTCGGCGTGACCTACGGCCGCTGCTCGCAGAACGAGGTCGCGGAGGCGCTGCGCGAGCAGGGCGCCGACGCCGCGGTCATCGTGAAACCCTCTGGGAGCGCGAGCATCCGCGGCACCGAGGACTTCCAGCGCGCCCACGAGGTCGCCCGGCAGGTCAACGGCGGCGGCCACCCGAAGGCCGCGGGCTGCAAGCCCGACATCTACGAGGACATGCTGGACTACGCGAACCACTGGACGTCGCAGGGCGCGACCGCGAAACAGGTCATCCTCGACGGCTTCCGGAACCTCGACCCCGAAGAAGAGCCGGCCGACTCGTAGCTACCGCTCGCCCGCCAGCCACTTGTCGGAGTACGACTCGCCGCAGGAACAGTAGACGTAGGCGTGGATGACGTCGCCGTCGGCGTACAGCCCGCCGACCTCCTCGTTCTGCGGCTCGGCGAACGAGAACGCGAACCGCGCGCTGTGCGCGTCGCCGTCGTCAGCGTGCGGGCACTCGCCGCCCGAGAGGTCGCTGTCGACGTGCCCGGGGTTGTCCATCGCGGCGGACCCGAAGTCCATCGCGCCCATCCCCGTAATCGACTGGAAGACGCTGCGGCCGCGCTCGCCGTCCACGACGAGCACGACGCCGTCGGCCACCCGCTCGGCGTCGTCGCGGTCCGCGAGCGTGTCGATGTCGGAGACGTACGACTCGGAGAGGTAGAGTGCGACGTCGTCGGTCCTGTCGCCGGCGAGATACGCGTCGTAGTCGCTCACGGCGACGAATACGCGGCGAACGCGAAAAAGCGTGGCGTTCCGTTAGGCTTCGGCTTCCTCGGCCTCGTCCTCGCCGTAGAGGTCGGCGACGGACTCCTCGCCGCGCTCGCTGATGGAGACGTTGAGCTGGGCGACTTCCTCGGAGACTTCCTTCCCGCGGACGGTGACGCGCTTGCGCTCGCCGTCGTCCTCGGGGTTGAAGCCGGGGCCGCCGGTCAGGAGCACGTCCTTGAGCGCGGCGCCGTCGACGTCGCTGCGCATCGGACGGCCGGCGGCGTCGCTGCCGCCCGTGATTTCCACCGTGTAGCCGTCGAGGCCGACGGCCGCGCCGTCGACTTCGTCACCGATTTCGAGGCCGAGGAACCGGTTCGCGTCCTGTCCGTCGACCTCCTGCTGGTAGCTTCGCCCCGACTCGGGGTCGGCGACGACAACTTGGAACGTAGCCATGCGTGCAACCAGTCGGGCGCAGTTCAAAAACCCGTCGAAGCCGCTCCCGCCGGCAGGCGGCCCCACGCCCGGGAATTGTGGGTGCTGGGGCGGTGCGGGCACCCGAGCGTTGAAGGCCCGCCCCGCACAACCACGCGGTGACTGGCATGGACCGCCGAGACCTGATGGACCGCCTCGACGCCGCGTTCGGGGGACCGCCCGCGGAGCGGCGCGCGGTCGCGCGGGCGGCCGGCGACCTCGCGGACGCCGGCGCGCTCGCCGACGACCTCGACATCGAGGTGACTCCGGACGTCATCGTCGACCAGCTGGCGGACGCGCCGGGCGGGTCGCCGGCGGAGCGCTGGAACTGGTGGCTGGGCGCCTTAGAGGCGTCCCACGGCGGCTACCGGCAGTTCCGCGTGACGGCGTGGCAGCGCGAGGACTCCTAGACTGCGCGGCGGCCGAGCGCGGCGACCGCGCCCGCGACGGGCACCAGAACCCACGCCGCCAGCGCCGCCGCGAGCGCGCCCTGACTCAGCCCCGTGCCCGCGAGCACGCCCGCGATGCCGCCCGCGGTCGTGGAGACCGAGCGGAGCACGAGCACGCGGAACAGGTCCGCGGGGTTGGCGAGCACCGCCACCGACACCGCCCAGCCGGGGAGGTCGAAGGCGGCGACGGCGCCGAGCGCGACGAGGTCGTGGACGAGCACGAACCAAACCCACGCGGCGAGCGCTGCGCCGAGCGCGCGCGTCTTCTCGCTGGCGAGCGCGGACGCGAGCACGCCGACGCCGAGGAACGCCAGCGCCGCCGCGACCGCGACCAGCGCGACCCACGCGTACGCGCCGACGACGCCGACGCCGGCGTACCGGACGAGGAGCGCGCCGCCGACCGCGAACCCGGCGAGCATCCCGCCGCCGACCGCGGCCGCCCGGCCGGCGTACTTCCCGACGACCACCGAGCGCGGCGACAGCGGGAGCGCCAGCAGCATCTCGAGGCTGCCGGACTCGTCGGCGCCGACGACCGCGTCGTAGCCCGCCGCGAGCGCGACCAGCGGGACGACGTAGACGCCGACCTGCGCGAAGCTGGCGAGGACGGCGCCGACGCGCGCCGGCCCCACCGACGACCCGCCGAGCACGACGAGCGCGGCGGAGAACAGCGCGAACACGAGCGCCGCGCCGACCGCCCAGCGCCGCCGCACTGCGAGCCGGTACTCGCGGGCCGCAACCTCGACGGTCCCGCGGACAGCGTCCCGGAAGCCGCAGCCCTCGGTGACGCCCGCGGACGTGGCGCCGTCCGCGGCGAACGCGGACGACTCGTCGGTGACCGTCGTCCCGCCGTCCGTTGCGGGCTGGTCGGGACTGGCGTCGTCGGTCACGCTCGTTCACCCCCGTTCAGGGCCACGTCGCCGCCGACCGCGACCTCCTCTCGGAACACCGCGTCGAGGCCGGGCTCGGCGACCTCCACGCCCTCGACCTCGGCGACCTCGCGGAGCGCGTCCAGCACGTCGAAGACGGCGTCGCGCTCGCAGTCGGCGCGGAGCCGGTCGCCGTCCGCGGACGCGCGAACGACGCCGTCCTCGGTCGCGAGTGTTCCCGCGGCCGCGTCCGCGTCGCCGGCGACGGTCGCCGTCACCGAGACGCTGTCCGCGGCGGCCCGGCGGAGCTCGTCGACGCTCCCCGAGACGGAGATGTCGCCGTCGTCGAGGACCGCGACGCGGTCGCAGAGGCGCTCGATTTCGGGGAGCACGTGGGAGGTGACCAGCACGGTCACGTCCGTCTCGGTGGCGAGCGCGTCCACGACGGCGTGGAAGTCAGCGACGCCGGCGGGGTCGAGGCCCGCGGTCGGCTCGTCGAGCAGCAACACCTCGGGGTCGCCGACGAGCGCAGTAGCGAGCCCGAGCCGGCGGTTCATGCCGTTCGAGTAGCCGCCGACGCGGCGCTCGGCGGCGTCCCCCAGTCCGACCGTGTGGAGGACGCGCTCGACGCGCCGGTCCCGTTCGTCGGCGGGGACGCCGCGCACGCGAGCGTGGAACGAGAGGACTTCGCGGCCCGTCAGCGACGGCGGGAACCCCGCGTGCTCGGGGAGGTAGCCGACGCGCTCGCGGAGCGCGGTGCCCGCCGACGGCGGCAGGCCCGCGACCGTGACGCTGCCCGCGTCCGGCGTGTCGTGGCCGACGAGGAGCTTGAACAGCGTGGTCTTGCCGGCGCCGTTGCGGCCGACGAGGCCGAGCGTCTCGCCGCGCCCGACGGAGAGGGTCGCGCCGTCGAGCGCCGTGACTGTGCCGTAGGACTTCTGCACGTCGCGGATGTCGATAGTTGGGTCAGGCATAGTATCGCCTCCAGTCGTCGTGTGCGGGCGTGGCGAGCGGGTGGTGGTCGACGACGCCGGGCGCCTCCACGAGCGGCACCGACCGGCCCGCCAGCCGGACCGCATCGAACGCCGGGCTGGACGCGAACACCCGGGTCTCAGGGTGCTCGCGCGCGAGGTCCTCGACGGTGCCGTCGGGCTGGAAGCGCACCTCGCTGACGCCGTCGTGGTCAACGTCGACGGGGCTGGCGTCGCTCCAGTAGTTGCCGCGGCCGCTGGCGTTCCACGCGACCTGCTGGCCGACCACGGCGTACATCGCGTCGTCGTTGTCGATGAAGGAGTTCCCCGACGCCGCCATGTCCACGCTCCCGGCGGTAAGCTGGACGCCGACGCCGTTGGCGAGCACGAGGTTGTCCCGGAAGGTGTCGTCCAGCGAGTTGTAGACGAAGACGCCGTCGTCGTTGCCGACGAGGTCGTTGCCCGCGACGGTGGAGTGGTCGACCTCCTTCACGAGGATGCCGTGGCCGCTGGTCCCCGTGTTGTTGACGGCGACGTTGTCCACGATTTCGAGGTCGTCCGAGACCATCAGCGCGTAGCCCACGTCGTTGCCGAACGCGGTGTTGTTCGCCAGCCGATTCCCGTCGGAGTACATGTAGTGGACGCCGTACCGGAGGCCCCACATCGTGTTGTTCGACGCGAGCACGCCGGAGCTCCACGAGAAGTAGACGCCGTCGCGGACGTCCGTGATGCGGTTGTTTTCGATGGTCGCGTCGTCGGCGCGCCACAGCTGGATGCCGTTCCCGCGGTTCGAGCGCCGGCTGATGGACTCCCGGCCGACGATGGTGGTGTCGCGGACCGTGGCGTCCGGGAAGCCGTCGATCCAGACGCCGAACGTCGTGTTCGTCACGCGCGCGTCCGCGAGCGTCGCGTCGGGGGCGTCGATCCAGACGGCGGCGTCGTTGTCGGCGGTGCTGTACCCGGCGTTGCGCACCCAGACGTCCCGGACGGTGACGCCGCTGGCGTTCACGGTGACAACGTCGCCCTCGGCTTCGCCGGTGATGACCGACTCGGCGGGGGACGCGCCAGCGATGGTGACGTTCGGCGTTTCGACGGTGACCGGACCCGCGACGTGGCCGTGGACGGCGACGGTGTCCCCGGGAGTAGCGGCCTCGACGGCGGCGCCGAGGGAGTCGTAGCGGTTGCCGCCGACGGTGGCGTAGCCAGCGCCGCGCTCGCCGACCGCGGCCAGCGAGAAGTCGTACTCCGCGGGCACCGACTGGTCGAACGCCACCTCGGGGTCGCCCGCGGCGTCCCCACCGGGCGCGGCGACGACGGCGCCGACGCTGGCGACGAGCAGCGCGACCGCGGCGACGGCGAACAGCCGCTCGGTGCGGCGGTCACTCACGCGCGGTCACCCCGCGGCCTCCGCGTCCTCGTCAGCGTCGCCCGTGGCCCGGGTGGCGAGGTCGCCGAGCGTCGCGTCGCTGTCCCGGAAGTAGAACGCGACCACCAGCAGGGCGACCGCGGCCATCGCCATGTACGCGCCGGGCCCGAAGCGGCTGTGACTAGTGATGTTGGCGACCTCGTACCGGCCCCACAGCGGCGGCGTGAACCCCGCCACGCCCATCACGGGCGCGCCCGGGTCGAGGGTGTGGCCGGCCTGATACAGCCGGTACTGGATGTCCGCGAGCATCACGCCGAACACGACGACGGTGCCGACGAGCTGGGCGGTCAGCCCGCGCTTCAGCCGGCGGGCGTCGGGCGCCAGCGAGACGAACAGCGTCGCCGCCGACACTGCGACGAACGCCAGCGGACCGAACGACCACTCGGGCACGTTCACCGCGTACGAGTGGGGCTCGTAGTTCGGCAGCCAGTAGACGGGGTCGGGGTAGTAGAACCCGATGTACTTGTTGAGGTTCGCCATCTCCGCGTAGTCGCCCGCGATGCGGGGGTAGGCGTACAGTTCGAGGCGCAGCGTCGTCGACGGGTACTGCACCGCGTCGACGGCGATGCGCCACATCGGGAACCACAGCGCCGCGACGAACAACACCGCCGCTCCCAGCGGGAGCGCGCGCCGCAGTTCGCGGAACGTCGACGGGTCGGGTATCTCGTAGTCCATGGTGTCACCTGCCCGGGGTTCGCGCGACGAACCACCGGTTGCGACCCCCGCGGGCCGCGCCGACACGGCGAGCGTGCCGGCGACCCCGGGAGGCCGCCGATGGCCGTCGGATGGATGACAGACAGCGGCAGCGTCAGCCGTCGCGCGGCTCCACGATCATCCGCGAGCGCATCTCCAAGTGGAGCGCGCTGCAGAAGTACGTACAGTAGATCCAGTAGACGCCCGGCTCGTCGACGGTGAACGTCGCCTCGCGGGTGTCCTGCGGCGCGATGGAGAGGTGGACATCGTGCTCGGGGATGGCGACCCCGTGGATGACGTCGCGGACGCCCTCGATGTTCGTCACCGTGAGCGACACCTCGTCGCCCTCCTTGACGGTGAACTCCGAGAGCCCGTACTCCGAGCGCATCGAGGAGGTCTTCACGTCGACGGAGCGCTCGCCCGTGCGCTCGACCCGGGAGTTCTCCTGCGTGACGAACTCCTTCTCGCCCTCGTAGTCGCTCTTGTCCCACGTCGTCGCGGGGTCGAGCTTGTCCTTGTGCGCGAACACGCAGTCGTGGGGCTCGGGGTACGCCGGGTGGTCGGCGACGAGCTCCATCTCCTTCTCGCCCTGCCCGATGTGGATGAGCTGGTCGTTGTCCGGGTGGATGGGGCCGACCGGGAGGAACCGCTCCTTCGAGAGCTTGTTCAGGCTCACCAGCCACTCGCCGTCGGGGTCGGTCGTCATCGCCTCGACGGCCTGAATGTGGCCGGGGTTGTAGTGGACGTCCTGCTTCTCGATGACGGGGTCCGCGGAGCCGTTCTTGGCCTCGACGGCCGCCTCGATGTCCCACTTGACCGCCTGCGAGTCGATGAACAGCGACGTGTACGCGTGGCCGTTCCCGTCGAAGGTCGTGTGCAGCGGGCCGAGGCCGACCTTCGGCCGGCCGGCGACCACGTCGTCGGGGTCGCTGGACTCGTCGAGGGCGTCGATGTCGATGATGGTGACCGTCGGGGAGAGCTTCCCGGCGACGAACGCGTAGTCGCCGTTCGGCCCGACCTCAACGCAGTGGGGGCTCTTCGGCGTCGGGATGTACCGCACGAGGGGGTCGTCGCCCTGATTCAGCGAGCTGTCCTGCGTGCCGTCGACGACGGGCACGCCGTTGACCTCCTCGTACTCGCCCGCCTCGACGGCCTCCTCGATGGCGGGCACGTCGAAGGCCTTCACGTGGTCGCGGTCGTCCCGCGTCATCTCCGAGACGGTGACGCCGCCCTCGTCGTTGTACGCCGACGAGATGGCCCAGCGACCGTCCTTGTCCGTGTCGACGATGTCGAGGTTGCCGTCGACTTTGACCTGCCACTTGGTCTCCATCGACTCGGGGTCGATGGCGGAGAGCAGCGACACGTACTCGTCGGGGTCGTGGACGTCGCGGCCGTCGTTGGGCAGCGGCGTGCGGAACTCGCCGTTCCCGAAGACGTACTCCGTGTCCGGGCTCTGCACGGAACAGCCGTGGATGGCCTGCGTGTTCGGGACGTTCGTGATGGCGTCCGTCTCGAAATACTTCAGGTTCACGCGGGCGATGCGGCCGTTCGCCTTGTCGTTCACCCAGAGGTACTCGCCGTCGTAGTCGCCGTCGGTCTCCGACAGCACCGGGTGGTGGTTGTCACCCCACGAGAGGTCGCCGGCCTCCTCGAGCATCTGCGAGGTCTTGTCGTCGTAGCCGTAGCCGCGGCCGGCCTCCGTGTTGAACACGGGGATGCGCATCAGCTCCCGCATCGAGGGGATGCCGACGATGCGAATCTCGCCGGACTGGCCACCCGACCAGAAGCCGTAATACTCGTCGTGCTCGCCCAGCGGGACCTTGTGGTCGGGCGTCGACGAGCCCGAAGACGACGACGTGGTGGTGTTCGAGCTCCCGCCGAGGCTGCTCGAACAGCCGGCCAGCCCCGCCATCGCGCCGGTCGCCGCGCCGGCCTTCACGAAGTCCCGGCGGGAGAGCTCCAGCCCCGCCAGCTCCAGCGTCGTCGAGTCGTCGTCCGCGGGTGTCGGCTCGTCGACCTCCGCGAGCAGGTCGTCCAGTTGGTTCTCGTGACGCTCGACCACCTCGTCGGGGTCGAGGCTGTCGGCGTCGGTAGTGTCGTCGGTCATCATCACTCCCACCGTCGACGGGAGAGTTACGTAAACCGCCGAGCAGAGTACAAGCAGCCGGGAACACGGTCGAATATGTTTGCCGGGGTTATTATCAGGGGCGCCGGGAACGACCGACGAGCCGCTGCGCTGGGCGGCGAGTGACGCGCGGTCGACGCGAAAAGAGTCCGATTCGACCGGCCGCGGGGCGGCCGCGACAGCTACTCGACGACGACCGTCCCGACCATCCCCGACGCCGCGTGGGGGACGCAGACGTACGTGTACTCGCCGGGCGTCTCGAACGTGTGCTCGAAGGTCTCGCCCTGCGAGACGAGCGAGAACGCGTCCCCGCCCTGCTCCATCGTCCCGAAGCCCGAGGCGCCGTCCGGGATGGAGACCTGGTCGTTCATCTCGGGGTACGCGCAGACGTTGTGGCTCGGACTGGCGAACTCCCACGTGACGGTGTCGCCCGCCGAGACCGTGATTTCCTCGGGGTCGAACTTGAGCTGGCCGCCCGGCCCCACCTGCACGACGGTCCCGCTGCTGTCGCCGCCGGACGCCGTAGTCTGTGCCTCGGTCGCCGTCTCGTCGCTACCACCGCCGTCGCCCCCGTCGCCGCCACCGCCGCCGGAACAGCCGGCGAGCGCCGCGGCACCGACGACACCAGTGCTTGCGAGGAACCGTCTGCGCGAGTAGTGCTCGTCCATGTTTGCCTCACTTCGTCGGTCAGGGATAGGAACAGGTAAACTGCCGAGCACGGTACCAGACCGCGGGAACGTGGACGAACATATTCGTGGAAGCGGTTAGGCCGTGACCGCGAAAACGTTCCGATAGGAGCAGGCCCAGCCCGCTCTCGGGAGCGGTCGGTCGCGGCGACCGACGGACCCAAGCGCCGCGCGACCCTACCACGCGCATGGACTTGCGGTTTCTCGGCGGCGCCCGCGAGGTCGGGCGGAGCGCGATTCTCGTCGACGACTCGCTGCTGCTCGACTACGGCATGAAGCCGGGGACGCCCCCGAGCTACCCCGACGACGTGGACCCGGACGCCGCCGTCGTCAGCCACGGCCACCTCGACCACGCCGGCGCCGTCCCCGCGCTCGTCGCCGGCACGCGCCGTCCCCCCATTCACTGGACGCCGCCCACGCGCGACCTCACGCGCCTGCTCGCCGAAGACACCCTGAAGCTGCAGGGCGGCGGCGAGCGCGGCGGCCGCTACGACTGCCCGTTCACACGCGCGGAAGTCGCAGCGCTCGGCGAAGTGTCCGAGACCCACGGCTACGGTGACCCCTTCGAGGCCGCCGGCTACGAGGTCACGCTGTACGACGCCGGCCACATCCCCGGGAGCGCGCACGTCTTAGTGGACGACGGGGAGACCAGATTGCTGTACACGGCGGACTTCAACACCGAAGACCAGCGCCTGCTCGCGGGCACGACCGCGCGACCCGACGCCGACGTGGTGATTACGGAGGCGACGTACGCGGACGTGACCCGAGAGGACCGCGACAGCATCGAGGACGCGTTCGCGGCGTCGGTCACAGACACGATTCGCGGCGGCGGCACCGCCGTCGTCCCCGCGTTCGCGGTCGGCCGCACGCAGGAGCTGTTCATGGTGTGCGCCGCCCACGACATCCCCTGTTACGTGGACGGCATGGGCGTCGCCGTCACCGAGCGGTTCGCGCAGACCGAGGCGTTCCTCCGCGACCCGGAGGCGTTCCGAGCGGCCCGCGGCCACGCGCGCTTCCTCGACGCCTCGACGCGGAACGGCCAGCGGAAGCGAATCGCGCAGAAGCCGACGGCCATCGTCACCACCGCCGGGATGCTCTCGGGCGGCCCCGCGATGACGTACGTCCCCGAAATCGCGGGCAGCCCCCAACACGAGGTCGCGCTCACCGGCCACCAAGTCGAGGGGACGCCGGGCCGCGAGCTACTGGACACGGGGAGCGCGGAGCTCGGCGGCCGCCACCGCCGCGTGGCCGCGCGCGTCAACAGCTACGACTTCTCCGCGCACGCCGACCGCGACGGCCTGTGCGACTTCCTCGACGACTACCGCGGCGCCGAGGTGCTGGTCAACCACGGCGACCGCTGCGAGTGGTTCGCGGAGGAGCTGCGCGCGGACGGCTTCGACGCCAGCGCGCCCGACCGCGGCCCGACGATTCAGGTGTAGCTACTCGTCGCGCTCCGCGCGGTCGGCGTACGACTCCAGTTCGCCCGCGAGTTCGCGGGCCTGCTCGGGGGAGAGCGTCGCGCGCTCCGCGTGCGCGGGCACCCGGTCGGTGTCCGTGTTGTCCAACTCCAGTTCGAGGCGGACGTCGCCGTCGTCGGTCGTGACGTTGAGCACGGCGAGCGCCGCCTCGGTCCAGCCGTGGCCCTCCGCCTCGCCGTCGAGGAGGTTGAACGTCGTGTACGCGTTGACCTTGATGATGCGGTCGGCCATGGCGGGCGAACGCGGGACAGCCCCGTGGGTGTTTCGACAGCGACAACCGAACGCCGGGAAAACGAGCGTCGGAGCGGTTAGTCGTCCGCGGAGATGGGTTCGCCGTCGCCGTTCGTCGGCGCGGGGCTGGACCCCATGTCGTCGTCCTCGGCGTACGGGTACCACGTCATCTTCGTGTTGTGCATGTACGGGTCGTCGTAGTCGGTCTCCTCGGGGTCGGCGAGCTCCTGCAGGGCGTCCTCCTCGTGGCGCTGGATGAACTCGCGGAACGTCTCCTCGTCCTCGCGCTCGGCCTCGTACGTGTCGAGGAGGTTCTGGATGTACCCCGGCACCTCGTCGGCGGGCACGCGCATCTCCACCCACTCCGCGAAGTGGGGGTTCTCCCCGAGGCCGCCGCCCAGCCCGATGTCGAGCGCTTCGACGGGCTCGCCGTCCTTCCGGGTCTTCATCCCGCGGAGGCTGACGTCCGCAATCTGGGGCTGCGCGCACGACGCCGTGCAGCCCGAGAGGTGGATGTGGAAGTCCGTGACGCCCGCGGGCACGTCGACGTTCTCCTTCAGCCAGCGCGCGTACCGCACCTGCCGGTTCTTCGTCTCCACGATGGACAGCGAGCAGAACTCCGTGCCCGTACACGCGATGGAGCCCCGCATGAACGGGTGGGGGTCCGGCGAGTAGTCGTCGAGGAGGTCCGCCGCGAGGAAGTCGTCGAGGTCCTCCTCGGGGATGTCGGTCACGATGACGTTCTGGCGCTGCGTGAGCCGCACCTCGCCACTGCCGTACTCCTCGGCGAGGTCCGCGAGCTCGGAGGTCGCCTCGACGCCCATTCGGCCGACCAGCACGTTCAGGCCGACGTAGTAGTTGCCGTCGGGCTGCTCGTGGACGCCGACGTGGTCGCCGTGCTCGTGGCCGCCCGCGTTGTACGTGTACTGGTCGCGGAGGTCCTCGCCCGCGGTCTCGAGGTCCCAGTCGGTGTAGTCCTCTTGGAGGACGCGGCGCATCTTCTCGGCGCCCCACTCGTCGACGAGGAACTTGATGCGGGCGTTGTAGCGGTCCTCGCGGTCGCCGTGGTCGTTGAACAGCTCAGTCGTCGCGGCCGCGATGTCCGTGGCCTTCTCCTCGGGCACCCAGATGTCGACGTCGCGGGCGAGCCGCGGCTCCTTCCGGGAGAGGCCGCCGCCGATGCGGACGTTGAACCCGAGTTCGCCGTGCTTCTCCGCGGGCTCGAACGCGAGGTCGTTGATGTCGCCCTGCCCGCAGCCCTGGTCGCAGCCCGTCACCGAGACCTTCCACTTTCGCGGGAGGTTCGCGTACTCGTCGTCGCCCTTGAACGTCTCGTGGAGTTCCTCGGCGACCGGCCACGCGTCGATGTGCTCATGGGTGTCCTTCCCGGCGACCGGGCAGCCGACGATGTTCCGCCACGAGTCGCCACACGCCTGCTGGGTGGAGAGGTCGTTGGCTTCGAGCTTCTCGAATATCTCGGGGACGTCCTCCAGCTTGATCCAGTGCAGTTGGATGGACTGGCGGGTCGTCCAGTCGCAGTACGCCGCGCCGAACTCCGGATTGTCGACGGGGCCGCGGGCGTACTCGTCGGCGATTTCCGCGACCGTGCGGAGCTGGCCGGGTTCGAGGACGCCGTTAGGCGTCCCGATGCGCATCATGAAGTAGCTCTCTTGGCCCTTCCGCTGGTGGTACAGCCCCCACCACTTGAACCGCTCGAACCACGCGTCCGCCTCGTCGTCGGGGATGGCGTCCCACCCCTCCTCCGCGAACCGGAAGAGATGCTCCCGGATCTCGTTACCGTAGACCTCGTCCTTCCAGCGCTCGACGTCCGTGGGCATATAGACACACACTCGGCGTCCGGGCATACCAAAGCGTGCATCGTGTCAAGGTTCCCCGCGGCCGGCCGATAGCGGCCGCTCTTACCGCTATCGCCGAACCCCTTCGACCAGCGCGAACCCGTCGTCGGTCGCCTTCCCGACCGGCAGCCACGGCGTCGTTCCCGACTCCCCGCAGTTCAGACAGTGACCGTGCGCGCGCGCCTCCACGCGGCGGCCGTCCACGCCCACGTCGACGAACGCCTCGACGACCAGCCACGCGAGCGCGCACGAACAGAAGCTCTCCGCGACCGGCCACACCTCGCTGGTCCCCACCTCGCGCTCGTCGTTCACGCTCACCCACGCGGCGTCGTCGAGCAGCCGCAGTCGCGTCGCCATACGCTCCTTCAACGGTCCAGTCGGGTCCACCCGTCGGCGCTGGCAACGCCTGCCTGTCGTCCCCACTACCGTCAAGAATCCCCGGTACCACCTAGCGCTGGCGGGCGTTGCGCGCGCAGCGACAGTTATCCGTCCGTACGCCGTACCAGTGAGTATGCAATCGCGCACCCGCGGCCGCCGCCAACACGCGTCCGCCGACGCCGCACCCGAACTGTTCACAGCGGAGGTGGACGGCGAGTGAACCAACACGCCGAACGCGACGCCGACCCCGAGGAGACACAGGACCGCGACGACGACCACCTCACCGACGTCGAACCCGGCGCCGGCTGCACGGAAATCTGGGAGCACCTCTCGGAGCGCCGAGCGGACCACGACGACGAGGAATAGGTGTTTTACGCGCAACGCCGTTACTGGACGCCATGACCGACGACCAGCGGCTCCCGCCGACGGACCGCGAGTCCCCCGTCGGCGAACCGGTCGTCCGCGGCGACGAACGCGTCACCGGCGAGCACGCCCACGAAGCCGTCTCGTTCGACCCCGACGACCCCGACAGCGTCGCCGACGCCGCCCGCACCGTCGGCGCGTTCGCGCGCGACGAACTCGGCGACAGCCACCTCTACATGCTCCGCGGGGCCGCCGCCTGCGCCGCGCTCGTCCGCGCGGAGAACTCCTACAAGGCCGCCGCCGAGCGCGCTGACGGCGACGTCGGCGTCTCCTTCATCCGGAAGTGGGCGCGCGTCCACGACCTACCGCGGGCCGTCCGCGAGCACGTCGCCGCCGGCCACATCCCCCCGACCGCCGCGAAACACATCGCGCGCGTCGGCGGCGACGACCGCTACCTCCTCGCGTGGGCGGTCGTCGACAACGACCTCACCGTCCGGGACGTTCGACGGGCCGCCAGCGCCGTCAACGACGGCGAACCCCTCGACGAGGTGCTCGGCGAACTCGGCGTCACTCCGGGCGAACTCACGGTCACGCTCCCGTCGCCGGTCTACCGCGACCTCCGCCGGCACGCGACGGTCTCCGACCGCGACGCCGACGACGTCGTCGCCGACGCGCTCCGCGAGTACCTCTAGTTCTGGGCGAGGAACGCCTCGCCCGCGTCCGCGAGCACGTCCACCGCCGTCTCGACCTCCCGGAAGTCGATGGTCTCGTCCGGGAAGTGCGCCTGCTCGATGCTCCCCGGGCCGAACATCACGGTCGGGATTCCCGCCTCGATGTAGTGGCGCGCGTCCGCGCCGTACGTCACGCCCCGCGGGTCGGTCTCGCCGAGGTCGTTCGCGCGCATCCCCGACTGGACGGCGCGCACCACCGGCTCGTCGGGCTCGACCTCCGAGGGCTCGAACTGCACGGAGAACCGCTCGAATTCGGGGGGATGCTCGGCGAGCCAGTCGTCGGCGGCGACGACCGCGGCGAGGCGCTCCTCGAATTCGGCCTCGACCTCCGCGACGGTCTCCCCGGGCGCAACACCGATGCGCCACTCCGCGGTGAGCGACGCCGGCACCGTCGACGCCCACTCGCCCGCCTCCACGGTCCCGCAGACGACCGGCCACTTCGTCGGGAACGCCTCGTAGAGCGGATGCGTAACGGTCTCCTCGCGCTCCGCGGCGAGGTCGGCGAACGCCTCCCGAACCGTATCGAAGTGGTCGAGCACCGACTCGCCGCGCCACGGCGTCGCCGCGTGCGCCGACCGGCCGGTCAACCGCAGGCGCGTCATCAGGCTCCCCTCCGACGCGACCACGGGCGTGAGCGCGGTCGGCTCCGCGATGATTGCCGCGTCGCGCTCGAACGGATATGGATTGTCCAGCGCCGCGGTCGCGGCGCCGACGCCACCCGCCTCCTCACCGACGACGCCCTCGACGACCACGCGGCCGTCCACGTCGCGCTCGCGGAGTTCCAGCGCCGCGAACACGCACGCCGCGAGCCCCGATTTCATGTCGGCCGCGCCGCGCGCCGTCAGCTCGTCGCCGCGCCACCGCGCCTCGAACGGCTGCGACGACCACACCGCCTCGTCGGCCGGCACCACGTCGAGGTGGCCGTTCAACACGAGCGTCGGCCCCGCGTCCGGGTCGCCAACCTCGAAGACGCCACCCACGCTCCGCCGGTCGGCCGCCGGTATCGCGTCCGGGTCGTCCGGGAACGACCGGTGCCCGGCGAGGGACTCCGCGTCCACCGCCCACTCGTAGGTCTCGAACCCGAGTTCCGCCAACCGCGACGAGAACCACGACGACACCGGCGCCTCCGCCCCGTCCGTCGACGCGAACGAGACGAAGTCCGACGCGAACTCGCGTACTCCGTGCATACGAATCGGTTCGCCGACGGCCGCCTAAGGGTTTCGCTGGATGGTAAACGTTTAACGTCGCCCCGCCCGACGTGACATCGAGGGCCGATAGCTCAGTCCGGCAGAGCGTCTGGCTTTTAACCAGACGGTCGAGGGTTCAAATCCCTCTCGGCCCGCTGATTCTCACAGTGTCGCCACTCGGCAGCGTCGAAAACAGAGACACTACTGCGTCCCCGCGTGTGCGAGCCACGCGAGCGCGGCGCCGACGCCCACGGCACCGAGCGCGCCGAGGACCTGTAGGGCGGTGACGACGCCGCCGCTCGTGTACTGCCACGGCATCCCGACGAGCGTCCCGACGCCGACCAGCGCCACGAACACGCCCACGAGGACGCCGTAGACGTCCAGCGTATCAGCGAACAGCTGTTGCATGCACGACGCCTCGCCGCGGAACACGTTAACGGTGACGGAACGGCGCAGCCGCGGTCAGTACCGCGACGGCATGAACGCCAACATCACGAGGAACGCCGCCGCGAGCACGCTCAAGATAGCGACGCCCCAGAGGCCGTTCATCCGCTCGTGGAACACCTCCTGCGCCTCCACGTCCGAGTGGTAGTCCTCGTAGTCGGTCGTCAACTGGAGGACGGACTCCCCGCCCTGCTGCTCGAAGTGCGCGAGATACGTCGTGTCACCGACCGTCGTGTTCTCGCCCTCGCCGAAACTGACCTCGTTGGTCCGCGGCGCGAACCACTCGACGGTCACCGACGAGTTCGTCACCGCACCCACGCGCGTCTCGTTGTCGTTGTTCGGTCGCTCGACGGTATCGCCCTCTGCGAACGCGTGGACGACCGGGTCGTCGAGGTACTCGCCGCGCTCGACGAGCCGCCGCTCGCCGTCCTCCTCAACGATGACGTACGTCGTCCCGTCCTGCTCGACCGTCGGCCGGTCGACCGTCTGGACCTCTCGGAGCTCGAGCTCCGTCGGGTCCGTCTGGTTCGGAATCACGACCGAGTAGTTGTCGCCCCGATAGACGACCGTGTCGTTCGCAGCCCACGACTCCGTGTACCGCGCGGACTCGTTGGTCCACTCCGCGGTCGCGGAACCGTCCGAGACCTCCGTGAAGCTGTACGACGTCCCCGCCAGCGTCAGCGTCTCGCTAGCCGAGACCGTGTGATCCGGTTCCTCGAGCGTCACGTCGGGCTGCTGAGCGGCGCCGATGAACGTGTACGCGCCAGCCGCCAGCAGAATGAAGACCACGACGGACACCGCCGCAGCACGTCGTTGCATACTCGAAGCGTAGAGAGGGCGTCGTATAATCGTTACTTTCCCGTCCCGTGAACCGCGACGCGACGACGCGGTCGCAGCGAACGACGACGCCCGCGAGAAAGCCAAGGGCCGGATTTGAACCGGCGATGGGCGGCTCTGCAGGCCGCTGCGTTAGGCCGGACTCTGCCACCTTGGCACTGTCTCGTGGTACTGCGCTCGCTCGCTTAAACGTAGCGGTCCGGAGCGTCGCCACTCCGCGCTACAAATACAAAAAGCCCCGAACAGCGCAGTGGCTGTTCGAGGCTTGATGAAGTATGAATAGCAGGCGGCGAACCGGATTTCCCAGAGGCTCGCGCACTCCAGTACTGACCGGAACGCAGGCGGGCTTATCTTCCGTGTTCGGGATGGGTACGGGAGTTCCCCCGCCGCTATGGCCGCCTTAATACCGACCAACGGAATCGAACCGCTGTCCCCGGACAGAAGTCCGGGACGCCAGTATCGGCGAACGTCCGTGTGTAAGTGCAATCCAGTTAACGCCTGGACTCGACCACGTAATGTGGTGAGTGCATGAGTGTGTGGCATTCGGTCGATTAGTGCTCGCGGGCTGAACGTCTCGTTGCCTTGACGCGTACACCCCGAGTCTATCGAACTCGTCTTCTACGAGAGACCTCAACGGTGATTCTTTTCCAGGTGGGTTTCGAGCTTAGATGCATTCAGCTCTTACCCCGTGGTGCGTAGCTGCTCGGCACTTGCCCTCTCGGACAACCGATACACCAGTGGCACCCGTTCATAGTTCCTCTCGTACTATATGAACGTTCCTGTCAATCACCAATAACACCCCCAATAGATAGCAGCCGACCTGTCTCACGACGGTCTAAACCCAGCTCACGACCTCCTTTAATAGGCGAACAACCTCACCCTTGCCCGCTTCTGCACGGGCAGGATGGAGGGAACCGACATCGAGGTAGCAAGCCACTCGGTCGATATGTGCTCTTGCGAGTGACGACTCTGTTATCCCTAAGGTAGCTTTTCTGTCAGCAATGGCCCGCATCAAGCAGGCTCATTGGTTCGCTAGACCAGGCTTTCGCCTCAGCGTCCCTCGTTGTGTAGGACACTGTCAGACTACCTTATGCTCTTGCGCTCTTCTCCGGGTCTCCGACCCGGATGAGGTAGCCTTAGGGCGCGCTCGATATCTTTTCGAGCGCGTACCGCCCCAGTCAAACTGCCCGGCTACCGGTGTCCTCCTCCCGGAGTGAGGGTCACAGTCACTGACGGGTAGTGTTTCATGATTGACTCGGTGGCATGCTAGCGCATGTACCTGTGTAACGTCTCCTACCTACCCTGCACATCAGCGACCGTGTCCCAGCGACAGCCTGCAGTAAAGCTCTATAGGGTCTTCGCTTCCCCTTGGGGGTCTCCAGACTCCGCACTGGAACGTACAGTTCACCGGGCCCAACGTTGGGACAGTGAGGCTCTCGTTGATCCATTCATGCAAGCCGCTACTGAAGCGGCAAGGTACTACGCTACCTTAAGAGGGTCATAGTTACCCCCGCCGTTAACGGGTCCTTCGCCCCATTGTACTGGGTGTTCAGATACCCGCACTGGGCAGGATTCAGTGACCGTACGCGTCCTTGCGGATTTGCGGTCACCTATGTTGTTATTAGACAGTCGGAGCCTCCAAGACACTGCGACCTGCCCAATCACTGGGCAGGCATCCCTTATCGCGAACTTACGGGACTAACTTGCCGAATTCCCTAACGTCGGTTGTTCCCGACAGACCTAGGCTTTCGCTGCCAGAGCACCTGTGTCGGATCTTGGTACGGACATCGTGCTCGTCTTTTCACGGGCCCCAGATTGACTCGAGTTTCCCTATCCTGCCGTTCGTTCGCTTCCTGCCATTACGGCTTCCACGGACTTGGACAGTTCGACCGGGCGATGGCCCGGCTCGAGCTACTCCGAGGCGTCGACTTCCACTGCACGATGGCACGGGAATATTAACCCGTTTCCCTTTTGACCCGCTCGAATTACGACGGGACTTAGGACCGGCTAACCCTCGGCTGATAAGCATTGCCGAGGAACCCTTGCTCTTCTCGGTCGTCGGGGTTCTAACCCGACTAACGCTGCTACTATGGCCAGGATTTTCTTCCCCATTCGGTCCACTCGAGTTCTCACCCGAGCTTCCGCCCGAACAGAGTGCCAACCTACTGGATCACGCTGTTACGCGTGCCGTCAGGTCTCGGTGGTGAACTTGAGCCCCGATCATTTTGGGCGCCCCGAACCTCGGCCGGTAAGCTGTTACGCTTTTCTTGGAGGGTAGCTGCTTCTAAGCTCACCTCCCGGCTGTCTAGGGCTCGGGACCACCTTCAATCGCACTTAGCTCACACTTTGGGACCTTAACCTAACTCTGGGTTGTCTCCCTCACGGTACACAGGCTTACCCCGCATACCGGATTCCCTGCGTCGACGGCGTTCGTAGGTTCGGAGTTCGACAGGAGGGCCAACTCCTCTCGGAGTTGGACCCTCCAATCGGTAGCTCTACCCCACGAACTACCTCAGCAGAGGTCATGCTTCGACATGTTTCGGTTGGAACCAGCTGTTGCCAGATTCGATGGGCCTTTCACCCCTACACGTAGGTCACGGGAGGGTATTGAAAGACACCAACCCTAACAGACCTCCACATGGCTTTCGCCATGCTTCATCTTGCCCACGCGTAGATCATCTGGTTTCGGGTCGTGTCCGTTTGACTCCCCGCCCTTGAAGACGGCGGCCCTGGTGCAAAGCACTGCGGCCATATCGGTTTCCCTGCGCCTCCCCGGATGCTCCGGTTAGACTCGTCAAACAGACACACTCCCTGGCTCGTTTTTCAAAACGTACGACGAGACATCGGCTCCTCACAGGTCCTACTACAGGCTCGCGCCTGAATCGTTCCCAGTGAGGCCTTTTATGCCTCGTCGCTCCATCGCCACCTGATTTCAAGCCCTATTTCACCCCCCTTTGTGGGGTGCTTTTCAGCGTTCGTTCACACTACTTGTTCACTATCGGTCTCGGAGAGTACTTAGTCTTGGCAGTCGATGCCTGCCATCTTCACGAGGGATTTCCGACCCCCGCTACTCTGGAGCTGGCTCACGACGTACTTGTCCTCGATACGGGGCTGTCACCCTGTATCGCGCTCCGTTTCAGGAGACTTCGCGAGAACGTTCAGTCGATGCACGCCAGTCCGAACACCACATTGCCCAGAAGGCTTCGGTTTGGACTGTGCCGCGTTCATTCGCCATTACTGACGGCGTCCCATTCGGTTTCTCTTCCTGGCCGTACTGAGATGTTTCAATTCCGGCCGTTCCCTATTGCGCAAAGCAATTGTGAAGGGATTCCCATTAGGAGATCCTGAGTTCTTCGCCTCCGTGCGGCTCCCTCAGGCTTATCGCAGCTTGGCACGTCCTTCGTCGGCATCCGAGCCGAGCTATCCACCAGGTGGCACAGTAGCCACGTTGGATGTCAACTGCAAAGCAGCTGACGATGGTACTCAACCACACGAAGTGGTCGAGGGTTGTTGGCGATGAAGCCAACGACGATGAATGTTGACTGCAGAGCAGCCAACGATGCTCAACACAATGGTTGAGCGCTGTTGAGTCACGGATGTGACCAACAGTCGGTACTCGACCACAGTGGTCGAGTCCAGTGAGCGCCTGGATTGCACTTACACACGGTCGTCATCGTACGTCCTCGTGGTGAACGAGGAGCGTACATAGACCCTTCCCACCCGCACTTTCGCGGGGTGGTGCATCAGTCTTGCTTGGGACTCATCGTATCCCCGTCTCCCACTTAAGGGACACGGTTCAAGATGACTCCCGAGCGGGATGGACCCACTGGGATTCGAACCCAGGGCATCCTCCTTGCAAAGGAGGCACTCTACCACTGAGCTATGGGCCCACCTCCCGGTTGGGAGGAGGTTACGTTAGCCTTGATGGTTTGTAGGTGTCCAACTGGTCACGGCGTCGTCGAAAGGTGGGCCAGGGCAACGCCCTGGTCCCGATCGTTAGGAGGTGATCCAGCCGCAGATTCCCCTACGGCTACCTTGTTACGACTTAAGCCCCCTTGCGGAGCCCAGATTCGACCGGCGCATGCCGGCCTCATCCGAACCCCACTCGGGTGCTTTGACGGGCGGTGTGTGCAAGGAGCAGGGACGTATTCACCGCGCGCTTCTGACACGCGATTACTACCGAATCCAGCTTCATGAGGGCGAGTTTCAGCCCTCAATCCGAACTACGATCGAGTTTAGGAGATTAGCGCCTCCTCTCGGAGTTGCATCCCATTGTCTCGACCATTGTAGCCCGCGTGTTGCCCAGCTCATTCGGGGCATACTGACCTACCGTTGCCCGTTCCTTCCTCCGCTTTGGCAGCGGCAGTCCACCTAATGTACCCAGCTACCCAAAGGGTACTGCTGGCAATTAGGAGTGCGGGTCTCGCTCGTTGCCTGACTTAACAGGACGCCTCACGGTACGAGCTGACGGCGGCCATGCACCTCCTCTCAGTAGCATCGGGTAAAGTCATCAACCTGACCGTCATTACTACTGTCGGAGCTGGTGAGATGTCCGGCGTTGAGTCCAATTAAACCGCAGGCTCCTCCGGTTGTAGTGCTCCCCCGCCAATTCCTTTAAGTTTCATCCTTGCAGACGTACTTCCCAGGCGGCCCGCTTCTCGGCTTCCCTACGGCACAGCGCAGGCTCGTAGCCTGCGCCACACCTAGCGGGCATCGTTTACAGCTAGGACTACCCGGGTATCTAATCCGGTTCGAGACCCTAGCTTTCGTCCCTCACTGTCGGATCCGTCCTCCTGAGGCGCTTTCGCCACCGGTGGTCCGTCCAGGATTACAGGATTTCACTCCTACCCCGGACGTACCCCTCAGGTCTTCCGGTCCCAAGCCGAACAGTTTCCGCTGGACGCCTGCCCGTTAAGCGGACAGATTTCCCAACGGACTTGTCCGGCCAGCTACGGACGCTTTAGGCCCAATAATATCGGCCATCACTCGGGCTGCCGGTATTACCGCGGCGGCTGGCACCGGTCTTGCCCAGCCCTTATTCGTACACCACCTTACGGTGTACAAAAGTGAAGGCTCTATGCCTTCACACTCGGAGTCCCCTTATCGCACTTGCGTACAGTGTAAAGGTTTCGCGCCTGCTGCGCCCCGTAGGGCCCGGAATCTTGTCTCAGATTCCGTCTCCGGGCTCTTGCTCTCACAACCCGTACCGATTATTGGCACGGTGGGCCGTTACCCCACCGTCTACCTAATCGACCGCAGCCACATCCTGTGGCGCCGTAGCGTTTCCAGCTCCACCCATTCCAGGGGTGGAGCATTATTGGGAATTAGCCTCAGTTTCCCGAGATTGTTCCCATCCACAGGGTAGTTTGGCCACGTGTTACTGAGCTTTCCGCTGCGGGTCTAAACCCGCACAACTAGCATGGCTAAATCGGACTCCGATAGCAATGGCCTCCGGCAGGATCAACCGGAATTTTGCTGGGGTCAAGCCCCAGCGACCAGAACTAAAAGTCCTGGTTTGGCGGGAACACAAAAGTGTTCCTCATAGCCACGACAAAGCGCCGTGGCCAGTTGGATGTCACCAAACCATCAAGGCTAACATCAGATTCCATCTGTACGGCGGACCGCAGGGGTGGAATCCTCATTCCTTCGGACCTGAACGTAGTCCGCGATGGGCCATAAACCCATCGGACTTCGCTCGGCCCGAGACGACGTTCGCATTTCCTCCAACGCCCCGGTATTACTTAAGGGCATCGAACCACGCTCGTGAGAGCGAGGGTCGAAACCCGACAACGGGACCGAGATAATGCATCAGTCGTCCGGAGAGACCCAGACGACCTCATTGTCGTTCGCATTATCTCGTATCGCCCGTTATTACTTAAGGGCATCGAACCACGCTCGTGAGAGCGAGGGTCGAAACCCGACAACGGGCCTCGGGAGCATGCGTCAGTCACTCGGGAACCCGAGTGACCTCATCGTCGTTCGCATTCTTCCGAAGTGCCCGGTATCACTTAAGGCCGTCGAACCAGACTCGCCGAAGGCGAAGGGTTCGACGCGGGGGCGTCGAGGCGTCAATCAGTGGCGTCGGGTGCACCGAGCCACCTCACGTCGTTCGCATCTCATCCGAGTGCCGGGTTACGTAAAACCCCATCGAACCGAGGGCGCTTCGGCACGACACCGCATACCAGAAAACCGCGTGACGGCGTACCGAGGACTGGTCGTCGAAGTGCCGCGTGGGTGGAGGTCGGCCGGTCGTCCCGCGCGAGTGCGTGCGGTCGGGCCGAGTGGTGCCCACGCGGCTGTGCCTAGAGGAGGGAGCGACTAAGCGGTTGCGTGTCGCGTACGCGCGAAAAATCTCGGGAGCGGCGTCAGTCTTCGATGTGCTTGATGCCTTCCTTGGAGACGTTGGCTTTCGTAATCTCCCCGGGCATCCAGTCCGGTTTGTCGCCGGGCGCGTTCTCTTCCCACGCCCACGCTTCGTAGATGTGGACCTTGTCGGTCCCTTTCTCGCGGAGCCGCAGCTCCTTGCGGTCGGCGTCCTGTTCGCTGTCGGCGACGTCCTCGATGCGGCGGGCCGCCTTGAGCGCGGCCTGCCGTGGGGTGTTCCCGCTGAAGACGCTCGTCTCGTCGCCGGATTCTCGGAGCGCGAAGTTGCGCTTGCCGTCCTCACGTACCATGGTTTTTCTCCATGCTATGGGAACACAAGGCCGAGTGATAAATATACCGCCGATTTTGCCGGTAGTTTTATTTACTCATCCGGGTAGTTCGGGGAAAGCGCCGACCCGATACTCCTCGGTCGGCCGGCCGTATCGGCGCTCGTCGGCCGCCAACGCGGGGCAGTTCGTTCGGTCGGAAGAACTTAAGTACGGTGTGCGGCGAAAGGCAACGTAGACACTTCGCGATGGTTCGCAAGAAGACGCTCAGCCCGAGTGGCGCCAAAGGCGACGACGGGGAGTACCACAACGCCCACGTCAACCTCCACGAGGACGAACTGTCGGTCGCCGGGCTCGACATCGGCGACGAAGTCTTCGTGCGGGTGCGCGAGGACAAGATTATCATCCAGCGCGCCGACCAAGACGACGTCGAACACGACTTCTGACGGGATGTACCGGCTGGCCAAACCGCTGTTGTTCCGGCTGCCCCCGGAGACCGCTCACGAGGCGATTACGGGGCTGTTGCGAGTAGCACAGCGCACTGGGCTCGAACGCGCGTACGCGGGCCACTACGCGGTCGACGACGACCGGTTGACCGTCGAGGCGTTCGGCCAGTCGTTCCCGAACCCCGTGGGCGTCGCGGCTGGCTTCGACAAGAACGCCGAGATACCGCGCGCGCTGGCCGCGCTTGGATTCGGGCACGTCGAGGTTGGCGCGGTCACTGCGGAGGGCCAGCCCGGGAACCCGCGGCCCCGGATGTTTCGGCTCCGCGAAGACGAGGCGCTCGTCAACCGCATGGGATTCAACAACGCGGGCGCGGACGTGGTGGGCGAGCGCCTCGCCGCCCAGAGCCTCCCGGACGTGCCGGTGGGCGTGAACGTCGGGAAGTCGAAGTCCACGCCGCTGGCGGACGCGCCCGCGGACTACCGCTACACGTACGAGCAGGTGGCGGCGGGCGGGGACTACTTCGTGGTGAACGTCTCCAGCCCGAACACGCCGGGGCTGCGCGAGCTCCAGAACCGCGAGCAGCTCGCGGCCATCCTCACGGAGCTACAGGACGCGGGCGCATCGCCGCTGCTCGTGAAGCTCTCCCCGGACCTCCACCGGGACGCCGTGGTGGACGCCGTGGAGCTCGCGAACGAACTCGGACTGGACGGCGTGGTGGCGACGAACACGACGACCGACCGACCGGACGAACTGCGGAGTCCGAACGCGGCGGAGACGGGCGGCCTCTCGGGGCGGCCGATTCGGGAGCGCGCGACCGACCAAGTGCGGTTCGTCGCCGAGCGCACGGACCTCCCGGTGGTCGGCGTGGGCGGCGTGTTCACGGCCGAGGACGCCTACGAGAAGATTCGCGCGGGCGCGTCCGTCGTGCAGTTGTACACGGGCCTCATCTACCGCGGGCCGGGCATCGCCCACGACATCAACGAGGGCTTGCTCGACCTGCTTGACCGCGACGGCTTCGATTCCGTGGAGGACGCGGTCGGAGCGGACCTGTAACTGTTCTACCGGAGCGCGTCGAGTTCGAACTCGAAGCCGGCGACCGGCACTTCCACGTCGTGGTCGACGACGACCGCGGGGTGGAGTTCGCCGATGACGCCCACGTCTTCGCCGTCGATGACGACGCTGGCGGCGCGCCCGTCGATGAACGACGGGTGCTCGGTGGCGGGCGTTTCGAGGTCGACGTGGAACTCCTCGCAGAGCGCGGCGAGTCGCGCCTTGGCGTCCTCGTAGGAGGCGTCGTGGCGCGCGAGCACGGCGGCGACGGTGCGCCGCTCGGCGACGCCGGTCTCCGTGGCGTCGTCGACGTGCGCGGCGAACCCGATCTCCGCGAGGTCCTGCGGGTACGACCGGTGAGTGTTGTTCTCGAGGACGGAGACCAGCGACGGGAGCGCCCACGTGCGGAGGATGCTGAAGTCCTCGCTGTAGGGCTCGTCGATGGCCGCGGGTGCGGCGGCGCCCACGGCGTCGTCGTCCGGGGAGACGTGCATCCGGTCGAAGTTGTCGGCCTCGCTGGTCATGTTGAAGTTCAAGAGGTCCTCGAAGCCGAGGCCGACGAGCGTCTCGCGGGCAGCGCCCTCCAGCCGCGAGGTCTCGGTGCGCCCGCCGACGGTGCTGACATCGGGGTACCGGGGCACGAGTTCGTTGAACCCGTACGCGCGCCCGATGTCGTCGACCACGTCGACGGGGTGGAGAACGTCCACGCGGTACGGCGGAATCTCCACGTCGTAGGTGAGTTCGTCGCCGCCCTGCGGTTCCGCGTCGAGGCCCGCACGCTCGGCGAGGTCCTCGACGTCCTCGGGAGTGAGGTCGATGCCGAGCAGCGTCTCGACGCGCTCGTGGGGGACGCGCTTGGTCTGCACCTCGAAGTCCGGGCGCACGAGTTCGGTGTCCTCGTAGGCGACGTTCACGTTCTCGACGGTGGCGCCGCGCGCGTCGAGCGCGTAACAGATGATGGCGCACATCCGGTCGATGGTCCACTGGTCGGTGCCGGTGAGTTCGACGAACAGCTCCCGGGAGTCGGTAGTGACCTCGGTGCGGCGGCCGTTGATGACCGGCGGGAAGCTGAACAGCCCGATGTCGTCGTAGATGGCGGGGTAGCGGTCGTAGTCGTCGAGCAGGGCGGCGTACTGCTCGCCGGTCGGGTGCTCGGTGAGGACTTCTGCGGGGCTGCGCTCGGCGTCGTCGTCCAGCGGGACGAACGTGTCGCCGTCCGGCTCGATGCCGGTGTACGTGATGGACTTGCCGGGCGCGCCGTCACCGGTGTCGACGGCTTCGCCCTTGAGCATGGCGAGGTCGTGGATGCCGATGGCGCCCTTCGCGCGCTTGCGCCCCATCGTCGCGTGGAGCTTCTCCTGCAGTTGGATGAGCGAGTCGAGGGCGTCCTCGTCGAGGTCGACGCCGCGGACGACCGCGCCCGTGACGCAGGGCCGGTCGTCGGGCACGTCCTCGACGCTGATGGTCCACTCGGCGTCGTTCGTGTCGGGGACGTAGACGCCGCGCGTGTCGCCGTAGTGGTAGCGAAGCGAGCGCGCGATGCCCTCCACGGAGAGCCGGTCGAGGCGGTCGGCCTCGAACTCGAGTTTGAACGCGCCGTCGTCGGTCTCGCCCTCGTACTCGATGCCGAGCCCGAAGAGGTCGTCCTTGAGTTCGTCGTCGCTCTTGTCGGTGTGGCCGGTGAGCGTGCGGAGTTCGTCGGGGTCGATGTCGACGACGGGCATCAGTACACCACCTCCGCGTCCCGCAGGAACTCAAGGTCACACAGCGTCCCGTGGACGTCGCGGATGTCCTCGAAGCCAGTCATCAACATGAGCAGCCGTTCGAGAGCGAGCCCCCACGCCATCACGTCGGCTTCGACGCCGAGCGGTTCGAGCATCTCCGGGCGGAAGATGCCGGAGTTCCCGATTTCGATGAGTTCGCCGGTCTCGGGGTGGCGGCCGAACAGCTCGAAGCTGGGCTCCGTGTAGGGGTTGTACGTGGGCTTGAACTCGATGTCCGTGATGCCGAACTGGCTGTAGAACTCCCGGAACGTCCCCATGAGGTCGCGCACGGAGAGGTCCTCGGCCATCACCCAGCCCTCGATCTGGAAGAACTCCAGCAGGTGGGTGGCGTCGAGGGTGTCGTTGCGGTAGGCCTTCTCGACGCTGAAGTACCGCTGCGGGGGTTCGATGTCCTCCCCGGCGACGCCGGAGAGGTACCGGGCGGTGAGGCTCGTCGTGTGCCCGCGGAGCGCAAGCGCACGCGCGAAGTCCTCGTCCCACGGCGAGTGGTAGCCGTCGCCGTCCGGGCCGACGCCCTCGCGGTGCGCGCGCTCGACGCGCTCGACGAGGTCGTCGGGGAGGTCGTCGATTGTCGCGGGCTGTTCGAGCGCGAACCGGTCCCAGTGGTTGCGCGCGGGATGGTCTTGGGGCATGAACAGGCAGTCGTTGATGTAGAAGTCCGCGTCGACGTGCGGGCCCTCCATCTCTTGGAACCCCATCCCGACGAGCACCTCCTTGACGCGCTCGGCGGCCTGCCGGAGCACGTGGGTCTTCCCGGGCGTGTACTCGCCGGCGTCGGCTTCGACGTTGTAGTCGGCGAACTCGGCGTCGCGCCACTCGCCGGACGCGAGCATGTCCGGGGTAAGCTGGCCGACCTCCTCGGCGGACTCGACGCCCGCCATCAGTTCGGTGACGCCCGCCTCCGTCAGGAGCGCGGAGCGGACGGTGCGTTCGCGGACGGCGACGAGGTCGCGGCGCGCGAGCGGGTCGATGGCGTCGCCGTCTTCGACGGTGCCGCCGGCGGCCAGCGTTTCGAGGGCGGCGGCCTCGGCGTCCTCGCTGGGGTCGGCGTCAGGGTCCGCGGAGAGGTCGCCCGAGTCGATGCTGCCGTAGCCCTTCCGGGCGTAGTTCGACAGCGCGATGTCGACCTGCGGACCTTCCAGTCCGGACGCGCCGATGACCTCGCCCATCGACACCGGCTCGTCGTCGGCGCCGGCGTCGAGGGCGGCCTCGTAGAGCCGCACTTCGGGGAGGCCGCTTTGGGCGTACTCGCGGCCCTCCTCAGTCAGTTCGACCTCTTCGTCCGTCTCCTCGGTGACCTCGACGAGGCCGGCGTCTTCGAGTTCGAACGCCGCGCCCGTGACCGTCTCCGGCGGCCGGTCGATGTCGGCCGCGAGGTCGGCGATGCGTCGTGGTTCGTCGGCGCTCGCCGCTTCGAGCACCGCGACCTGCTGTGGTGGCAGTTTCATTGTGCGTAGGGGTGTGTGGCAGTCAGTTATCCGTTCCGCTCCCGGCCCGAACGAGCGGGTTCGGCCCCGCGGCGGCTCCCGCCGCCGTTGGGCGTCCACCGCTCCGTTCAGGCGAAGAAGAAACCGAACCCCGGAGCCGCGGCTGCTCTGGGTGCGCTGCGACCGGCGTGGGGTTCGGACGCCATGTGCGGGAGCATGGCACGCCCCGTGAAAAGAATTCCGTCGGCGGCTCGCTGGGACCGTCAGGCCCGCGCGGAGTCGAGTTCCACGTCGAGGTCGGCGAGGACTTCCTTCGCCTCCTCCCGCTTCTCTTGGTGGTCTTCGAGGAACTCCGCCATCAGCTCGGCAGCCTCCTCCTTGCAGCCGCCGCAGAGGCGCTCGCCGCCCGCGCACTCCTCGTAGACGCGCTCGGCGAACTCGTCGTCGTCCGACGCGAGCAGGTACGCGTACAGTTCGTACACGGGACACTGGTCGGGTTCGCCGCCGAGTTCGCGCTGCTCCTCGGCGGACTGCCGGCCGCCCGTCGTCGCGGCCTTCACCTTGTCGTATCCCTCCTCGGGGTCGTCGAGGAGGCTGATGTGGCTGGCGGGAATCGACGAGGACATCTTCCCGCCGGTGAGCCCCGTCATGAAGCGGTGATAAATCGATGACGGCGGCACGAAGCCGTAGCCGCCGTGGTCGACCTCGACGGCGAGCGCGAGGTCCTCGGCGGCCTCCCGGTCGATGTCGAAGGCGTCGACGTGGCCCTCGAAGACGCGCTTCTCGCCCGCGACCTCGTCGATGAGCGCCTCGAACGCCTCGTCGGTGGCGTGCCGGTCGAAGAACCGAATCCGGGGCCGGAGCGGCTCCATCCCCGCGTTGTCGAGCTTCTGCACGACGCCCGCGACGAGGTCGTCAGCGTAGGCGTCGGCGAGCGGGTCGTCGCGGAGCCAGTCGGCGGCCTCCGCGCACCGCGGCTGGTCGGGGTCGTCGGCGTACTCCTCGCGGGCGTCGTAGGCCGCGGAGACGAGCGGGCGCTCGTCGTCGTCGAACGCGACGCTGGCGTACGCCTCGGTGACCTTGAAGTAGCGCGTGCGCTCGGCGAGGTCGCGGGCGAGGCGCATGTGGGGGTCTTGGTCGGGGCCGACCGGAATCACCGTGGGCTTGGACTCTTCGAGTTGCGGGTAGAGGATGTCCGCCATCTGGGTGACGACGCTCTGCATGTGGGAGACGTCGGTCTCGCCGTCGAAGCCGTAGATGGCTTCGAACTCCGAGAAGTTCGCCTCCGCGCCGAGCTCGAACGCCAAGTCCTGTAGCTCGCGGTTCGCGGACTGCCGGTAGAGCGTGCCGTCGTCGGCGTCGAAGCCGAGCGCGAGCAGGCTGAGGAGGTAGTCGCGGGCGTGCTCGTCGATTTCGTCCCACGTCAGGCCGCGGGCGGCGTGGGCTTCGAGGTCCGCGATGAGCGCGTACGCGTCGGCGCCCTGCTGTTGGTGCCAGATGATTTCGTCGAACACCATCTTGTGGCCGATGTGTGGGTCGCCCGTGGGCATGAACCCGGAGAGAGCGGCGAACGGCTCGTCGTTGCGCATCGCGTCGGCGACGCGGCGGTAGTCGCGGTGCCCGAAGATGATGGCGCGGCGCATCAGGTAGTGGGGGTCGGGCACCTCGTCGATGACGTCCTCGAAGGACTCGATGCCGAACTCCTCGAAGAGCTTGCGGTAGTCGGAGACCGTCGAGGAGCCCCACGGGTCGAGCGCGACGCTGTCCGCGCCCGGGGCGTCCTCGGCGTCGGTGTCGTCTGTGTCGGTCATAGTTAGGGGGTGAGCCTGCTCACGGAGAGCCAGCGAATCGTGTCCGCACTGGGGTCGTCCAGCGCAAAAACCATTCGCTTCCGGACCCCGTGGGCGAGCCGTACGTCCAGCGAGAGCTCCCGGGGCTCGAACTCGTGGCCGGCCGACAGCACCCGGACCAACAGCTCCGAGTGTCCGAGCTCGTCGACGGATTCGACGTCGCCGTACACGCGGAAGTCCGCGCCGAACTTGAACCCGGTCTTGGGGACCATCTCGCGGTTCCGGAGCGCCCGATACACCCGGAGTCGGCGGTCGAAGTGGTCGCCCTCGCCGGCGCGCCCGCGCTCGATGACCGCTTCGACGTCGTCGTCCCCGAGGTCGAGGACGCCCTGCGCGGCGAGGTACGCGGCCTCCAGCAGCGAGAGCTGGAGCGCGTCGTACTCGGCCGCGCGGCCGCCGAGCGGCTGGCCGTAGAACCCCTGTTGGTGGAGCTCGGGCGGCGCGTCCCAGACGAGCACGCGGTCTTCGAGCAGCGTGCCGCGGACGCCCGTCGGCGGGGCGAAGTCGGTGTCGCCGTCGGGGTCGGTGGCGGCCACGTCGAGGTACGTGATTTCGCTCTCCTCGTCGACGACCGCGAGCACCACCTCGCCGAGGTCGCCGGCGGGGACGGTGGTGCGCTCGTCGACGACGCGAATCCGGTGTTTCACGACGCCGTCGCCCGGTCCCTTGCCCCGGGGGAAGACGACGAAGTCGCCGTCGCCGGGGTCGCCCCACCACGGCTGGCGGTCGGGCGCGAGGTAGAAGCCGCGGTCGCGGAGGTCCGCGTACACGAGAAAGCGCGCCGCGAAGCCCGCGCCGCGGGCGGCGAAGAACTCCCGGAACCCCGCGCCGTCGACGGCGTCGAGGTCGCCGCGGAACAGCAGGTGTGCGGCCTCCACGAGCGACAGCGCGATGGCGTTGCCGTCGAGGGGGTGGCCGTACCCGCGGGCGTCGTGGAACCGCTGGCGGGCGTCGCCGCCGACCCGGACCTCCTCGCCGTGTAGCTCGCCGTCCATACCGGGAGGGTCGCGCGCCCCACCTTCAACTGTTGCGGTCGCGCCCGCCCTCACTCGGCGGGCGTTCGCTCGCAGTCGCCGTCCAGACACCGCCGCCCGCTCGGCGTCTCGAACGCCGGCAGCCCGCACTCGCAGGTGCCGTCGGCGGTGCCCCGGGGCAGCCGATAGCTGGCGCCGCATTCGGGGCAGGTCGCGTGGAGGCCGCGGTCGGCCTCGATTTCGAGCGCGGCGCCGCAGCGACACGGCCACGCGCCGTCGAAGCGCTCGGCGACGGCGTCGGCGATGGGCGTGCAGTCGCGGTCCAGACACGCCGTCACGTCGCCGCCGCGTTCCACCCGCAACTGGGGGAGCCCGCAGTCCGGACAGGAGTCGTCGACGACGGCGGCGTCCCGCGGAATCGCGTAGCTCGTCCGGCAGTCGATGCAGACCACGCGCCCGCCGTCCCGCACGAGCGTGCCGTCGCACTCGCACGTGCCCACCGGCGGCCCGGCGGGCGACGCGGGGTAGTGGGCGTCGCCGTGCTCGGTCGCGCTCTCGACGACGAGGCGCTCGTCGCCGTCGGCGGCGTCGATGCGGAAGCCGCGGGCGTCCCGCGTGTACCGGACGACGCCCGGGCGCGTGAGCCACGCCGCGGGCTGGTAGCCGTCCGCGTCGTGGACGAGCACGGTGTCGTCGGGCTTCACGATGACGACGACGTCCCCGCGGAGGTCGCGCTCGGTTCGACCGCCGCTCTCGTAGCGCACGGCACACTCGCCGGCGAGCACGCGAATCGCGTCCTGCATACCCCCGGTTGGTCGCGGTTTCGCACTTGAACGTACGCCTCACTCCACGCGCACAGTCCGCGTGTCGGTGACGGGGAGCAGCGGGAGGTTCGAGAAGGAGACAGTGACTTCGAATTCGAGAACGTCTGCGTCGGCGCCGAACACGCCGACGGGCACGGTGAGGGACTCGTCGAGATAGCCCGTCGTCTCGGTCATCTCGACGCCGTTGACGGTGACGGCCACGCCCGCGGCCGCGCCGCCGCCCGCGTTGCGGACGACGACCTCGCACATCTGGTTGTCGCCGGCCGCGATGCTGTCGGGGAGGTCGCTCCAGTCGACGACGACCTCGGGCATGCCGGCGGCCTGTTCGTGGACGCTCTCGGCGACGCCCGGGCCGAGACCGGCGTCTTCGAGACCAGCAATGCCGGCGTCCCGGACATCCGCGGGCGTCTCGATGCCCTCCTCGGCGAGCTTGTGCGCGCGGCCCGCGGCGACGCCGTCGAGGGCGGTGAGGCCGACCGCGTCCTCGGGGACGCCGGTGTCGATGCGGGCTTCGAGGCGAGCGGCGACGTTCGCGCCCGCGGGGTCGTCGTAGCGCTCGAAGAACGCCGTGAGCGCGGCGAGCAGGCGGAGCGCGTTCTGCTTGATGACCCACGCGTCCGAGCGCAGCTCCGGCGGGACGGACCCGTCCATGCTCGCGCTCAGGATGGCCAGCACTTTCCGCGGGCCGGAGTCGAGGTCGTCGGCGTCACTGCCGACGATGCGGTCGACGGCGTCCCGTTCGGACTTGCGCGCGCTCACGCTGTCGAACTCGCCGGCGCTGGCGACTGCGCGGAGCACGCTGTCGGCGTCGCCGTCGCCGTCGGCCACGTCGCGGAACTCGCCGGCGGTGTCAAGCCGGAGGTAGTACGTCGAGGCGAGCACGCCCAGCCGGGTCGCGGAGAGCCCGAGGTCGTCGTCGGTCTCCACGAATCCCCCCTCTACGAGGTCGTCGAGGGTGTCCCGGACGCGGTCCCGGAGGCCGGGGAAGTCGTAGTCGTCGGGCTCGGACTGGGCGCGCTGGTAGTAGAACGTCGTCTCCAGCCAGTCCATCACGTCGCCCAGCCCGCGAATCGTGCCCATCGCTATCTCCGCGTTGAGGTGCTCGGCGAGGTGGCCGGCGAGCCGGGACTCGATTTCCTTGCCCTCGCGGAGGAGGTCGCGGTACATGTCGGCGTCCGACTCGTCGCAGACCACCCAGCCGTAGCCCACGTCGTCGTAGCCGGGCCGGCCCGCGCGCCCGAGCATCTGGAGTACGTCAAGCGGGCTCATGTCCACCTCGCCTTCGAGGGGGTCGTGGAGCTTCGTGTCCCGGATGACGACGCAGCGCGCGGGGAGGTTGACGCCCCACGCGAGCGTGGACGTGGAGAACAGGATACGGATTTTCCCCTCGCGGAACCACTCCTCGACGAGGTTCTTGTCGTTCGTGGAGAGGCCGGCGTGGTGGAACGCGACGCCGTCCAGCACGGACTTCCGGAGCGTCGCGTTGTCCAATTCTTCAGTTTCGGTGTGGAACTCGTAGTCGCCCCGCGAGCCCACGGGGATGTCGCGCTCGCCGATTTCGTCTCTGGTCTTCTTGGCGGCCTGCACGGTGTCCTGCCGGCTGGAGACGAACACGAGCGCCTGCCCGTCCTCGCGGAGGTGTGGCTCCGCGAGGTCCAGCGTCGTGAACAGCCGGCGGTACTTGTCCGCGAAGGGATTGTCGCCGTGCGTGTACGTCCGCACGCCCGCGTGAAGGTCTACGGGCCGGTAGTCGTCGCCGAACTCGAAGGTGGTCTCCGGGTCGGCGTCGAGCCACGCCGCCACGTCGTCGATGTTCGGCATCGTCGCCGACAGCGCGACCACGCGCGGGTCGCAGAGCCGCCGCCACCGCGACACCACGACTTCGAGGACGCTCCCGCGCTTCTCGGAGTCCAGCAGGTGGACCTCGTCGATGACCACGCAGTCCACGTCCGTCACGAACGAGTACCGCGGCGAGTCGTGCTTCCGGGTCGCGGAGTCGGCCTTCTCAGGGGTCATCACGAGCACGTCCGCGCGCTCCGCGCGCCGGGGGTTGAGGTCGCGCTCGCCCGTGACGACGTACACCGAGTAGCCCAGTTCCTCGAAGCGCTCCCACTCGTCCTCCTTCTCGTTGGTGAGCGCGCGCAGCGGCGCGACGAACACCGCGGTGCCGCCGGCGTCCAAGGTCTGACAGATTGCCAGTTCCGCGAGCGCGGTCTTCCCGCTGCCCGTCGGCGCCGAAGCGACCACGTTCGCGTCGGAGTTCACGAGCGCGGGCACCGCCTCGCGCTGCATCTCGTTGAACTCGTCGAAGGGAAACGCGTCGGCGAACTCGGGGACGACCTCGGCGACTTCCATCACCAGTTGGGTGGGGTGGACGGGGGATAGGCGTTTCCTTAGGCGCGTGAGTCGGAGCGAACGACCGGAGGGAGTGAGCGAGACTCACGCCAATGCGAGCGGGGAGTGCGTGCCCGAACGGAGTGAGGGCACGGAATGGTGAACGGTGACCGAAGGGAACCGTGAACGCAGTGAACCGCGAGCGCGGCGGCCGCGAGCGCGAGAGAGCAGTCAGTCGGCGGCGTCGGCGTTCATCGTGTTGGCGACGCGTTCGAGGAGGCCGCGGTCCGTGGAGTAGTAGAAGTAGACGGTGACGCCGACGGCGGCGACGGCGTTCGAGGCGGTGATGGCCCAGAAGGCGGCGTAGACGGGGACCGAGAGCACGACGACGTAGGCGCCGACGGCCGCGATGGGGAGGCGGACGCCCCAGTATTGGAGCATCGTGGCGACCATCGAGACCTGCGTCTTGCCGGCGCCGTTGAAGCCGCCCTGCACGGGGTAGATGAGGCCGAACGCCCAGTAGCCGACGGCGAGAATCTGGAGGTACGCAATCGTGTACGTGAGCGCGTCGCCGTCGAGGCTGGGCGCGAACACGTCCGTGATGAGGCCGGGGACGGCGAACTGGACGGCGCCGACGACGGCGAGCGCGGCGGTGGCGACGCCGGCGGCGAGCCACGTCGCGCGGGTGGCTCTCGCGGGGCGTTCGGCGCCGAGGTTCTGGCCGACGACGCTGGCGACGGCGCTGCCGACGGCGATGGCGGGGACGAACGCGAGCGTGGAGATGCGCATGCCGACGGTGTAGGCGGCGAGGCCGGCGCTGCCGCCGACGCCGGAGACGATGGCGACCATGAGCAGGCGCGCGGTCTGGCGGCCGCCCTCTTGGCCGGCCTTCGGGACGCCGACTTCGAGGACATCGCGCAGGGAGTCGAGGCGGAGGCGCATCGCCTCGCGCGTGTACGAGAACCCGGTGAACGCGGAGGCGGCGAGCGCGACGGCGATGGCGAACCCGGCGACGTAGCCGGCGGCGGTGCCGAGCGCGGCGCCGAGGATGCCGTAGCCGTCGAAGCCCGCGATGCCCCAGCCGACGACGAGGAAGGGGTCGAGGACGACGTTGACGGCGACGGCGGCGACGTTGACGACGAGCGCGGCGCGGGAGTCCCCCCAGCCGACGAACGCGCCCTCGATGGCGTCGCTCATCCCGCCGAAGACGTAGCCGACGAGGACGACGACGAGGTAGAGCGCGCCGAGTTCGACGACGGTCTGCCCGGGGTCGAACAGCCCGAGCACGTCGCTGGCGAAGGCGTACGCGAACGCGAGCGCGACGAGGTTGAGCGCGAGCGCGACGAGGACCGCGTGGAAGGCGGCGCGGCGGGCGGCGCCGTCGTTCTCGGCGCCGGCGTGCTGGGCGACCAGCACTTGGCCGCCGGTGAGCGCGACGTGGTTGCCGAGCGTGAGGAGCGCGAGTACGGGCGCGACGAGGCCGACCGCGGCGACGGCTTCCTCGCTGACGCGCCCGAGCCAGAACGCGTCGACGACCTGCTGGAGGACGACGACGTACTGCTGGACGACCAGCGGTACGGCGACGTAGAGTAGCGCGCGCGCGAGCGGGCCGTCGGTTATATCCTCGCGTGACGCGTCAAACATTTTGCCACTCTCGTGTGGTATGAATGTCGTCGCGCCCCCTCTTTAACATGTGGGATGTGGTTGCACGACACTGCGGGGGAGCGCCGAACCCCACAGTTTTTGCGGACGCCCCCCAAGGGAGTGTCATGAGCAGTCGGCGGAAGCCGGACTGGCTGAAGATGCGGCCGCCGTCCGGGCAGCGATTCACGGACATCAAGGAGACGCTCCGGGACCGCGACCTCCACACCGTCTGCGAGGAGGCGTCCTGCCCGAACATGGGCGAGTGCTGGAGCGGCCGCGACGGCCCGGGCACCGCGACGTTCATGCTGATGGGCGACCGGTGCTCGCGGGGCTGCAACTTCTGCGACGTGCAAACCGGCGGGATGGAGCCGCTGGACCCCGACGAGCCCGCGAACGTCGCGTCGGCGGTCGCGGAAATCGGGCTGGACTACGTCGTCCTCACGTCCGTCGACCGCGACGACCTCGACGACCAAGGCGCGGGCCACTTCGCGCAGACGATTCGGGAAATCAAGGACCGAGACCCCTCGATTCTCGTGGAGGTGCTGATTCCGGACTTCCGCGGGGAGGAAGAACTCGTCCGGAAAATCATCGACGCGGGGCCGGACGTCATCGCGCACAACGTCGAGACCGTCGAGCGCCGGCAGTTCCCGGTGCGGGACCGCCGCGCGGGCTACGAGCAGTCCCTCTCGGTGCTCGACCAAGTGAACCGCGAGTCGGACATCTACACGAAGACGAGCCTGATGTTGGGCGTCGGGGAGTACGACCACGAGGTGTACCAGACGCTGGCGGACCTCCGCGAGGTGGGCGTGGACGTGGTGACGCTGGGCCAGTACCTCCAGCCGTCGCGCTCGCACCTCGACGTCAGCGACTACGTCCACCCCCAGAAGTTCGAGACGTGGCGCCGCGTCGCCGAGGAGGAGTTCGAGTTCCTCTACTGCGCGTCGGGACCGATGGTGCGGTCGTCGTACAAGGCCGGCGAACTGTTCGTGGACGCGGTGCTGCGGGAGGGGAAGAGCGTCGAAGAGGCGCGCAGCGAGGCGCGACAACGAAGCGCCTCGGATTGAGCGAGCGGGCGCCTGAATCCGGTAATACTTCTCCTAGGGTGGCTGTCCGCCCAGTTTGGCTGTCCAGTTTCGAACGTTCGGTGAGTTCCTTCGGGGAGGAGTGAACGAGAGTGGTGAAAAACGTCGGCTGGATGACCCGCTAGAAAGACCGTTACGAAAATCATATGGTCGCAGGGACTGATTCTCCGCACATGTCAGGACGGGGGTACCCGTGACTGCGAGCGTGCACCGAGAACCCGACGACATGGTTCGGGTGCTCGACGAGGACGGCGAAGTCGTCGACGGCGCCGAGGTCCCGGACCTCGACGACGGCGAGCTCGTCGAGATGTACCGGACGATGAAGCTCGCTCGCCGCTTTGACGAGCGGGCGGTGAGCCTCCAGCGACAGGGCCGCATCGGCACGTACCCGCCGCTCTCCGGCCAAGAGGGCGCGCAGGTCGGCTCAGCGATGGCGCTGGGCGGCGACGACTGGATGGTGCCCAGTTACCGCGAGCACGCCGCGTCGCTCGTGCAGGGCCTCCCGCTGAAGCAGACGCTGCGGCTCTGGATGGGCGACGAGAACGGCGCTCGCGTCCCCGAGGACGTGAACCTGTTCACCGTCGCCGTCCCCATCGCGTCCCAGATTCCCCACGCAACGGGGCTGGCGTGGGCGTCGAAGCTCACCGACGAACAGGACAAGGCGTTCCTCTGTTACTTCGGTGACGGCGCGACCAGCGAGGGCGACTTCCACGAGGGCCTGAACTTCGCGGGCGTCTTCGACACGCCGAACGTGTTCTTCTGCAACAACAACCAGTGGGCCATCAGCGTGCCCCGGGAGAAGCAGACGGCGTCGAAGACGCTCGCGCAGAAGGCCGAGGCGTACGGCTTCGAGGGCGTCCAAGTCGACGGCATGGACCCGCTGGCGGTGTACGCGGTGACGAAGGCGGCCGTCGAGAAGGCCAAAGACCCCGCGGAGGGCGAGCTCCGGCCGACGATGATCGAGGCGGTGCAGTACCGCTTCGGCGCGCACACGACCGCCGACGACCCCTCCGTCTACCGCGAGGAGGAGGAGGTCCAGAAGTGGAAAGCGAAGGACCCGATTCCGCGCTTGGAGAAGTTCCTGCTGCGTACCGACCGGCTGGACGAGGCCGACGTCGCGGACATCGAAGCGGACATCGAGGACCGCGTGGCGGACGCCATCGCGGCCGCCGAGGAGACGCCGCGGCCCGACCCCGTGGAGATGTTCCAGAACGTCTACGCGGAGATGCCCGGCCGGCTCGAGAAGCAACTGGAGTGGTTCCAGTCTATCCGCGCCGAACACGGCGACGAAGCGCTACTGGAGGACTAACATGGGAGAGAACTTGACGCTGGTGCAGGCGGTACGGGACGGCCTCCGCGACGAGATGGCCGAAGACGACGACGTGCTCGTGATGGGCGAGGACGTCGGGAAGAACGGCGGCGTGTTCCGCGCGACCGAGGGGCTCTACGACGAGTTCGGCGAGGAGCGCGTCATCGACACGCCGCTGGCGGAGTCCGGCATCGTCGGCACCGCCATCGGGATGGCCGCGTACGGCCTGAAGCCGGTGCCGGAAATCCAATTCTCCGGGTTCATGTACCCGGGCTTCGACCAGATCGTGAGCCACATGGCCCGGCTCCGCACGCGCTCGCGCGGTCGGTTCACGTGCCCGATGGTGCTGCGCGCGCCGTTCGGCGGCGGCATCCGCGCGCCCGAGCACCACTCCGAGTCGAAGGAGGCGTTCTACGTCCACGAGGCCGGGCTGAAGGTGGCGATTCCGAGCACCCCCCACGACGCGAAGGGGATGCTCATCGCGGCGATTCGGGACCCGGACCCCGTCATCTTCCTCGAACCGAAGAAAATCTACCGGGCGTTCCGCGAGGAGGTCCCGGACGGCCCCTACGAGGTGGAACTCGGGGAGGCGGCGGTGCGCCGCGAGGGCAGCGACGTCTCCGTGTTCACGTGGGGTGCGATGACCCGCCCGACGGTGGAGGCCGCGGAGAACATGGCCGGCGACGTGGACGTGGAGGTCGTGGACCTGCGGACGCTGAGCCCGCTCGACGAGGAGACCATCGTGTCCTCGTTCGAGAAGACGGGGCGGGCCGCCATCGTCCACGAGGCGCCGAAGACGGCGGGCGTCGGCGCCGAGATTACGGCGACGCTCCAAGAGGAGGCGCTACTCCATCAGGAGGCACCGGTGAAGCGCGTGACGGGGTTCGACGTGCCGTTCCCGCTGGCCGCGCTGGAAGACTACTACCTGCCCGAGCCCGAGCGCATCGAGTCGGGCATCCGGGAGACCGTCGAGTTCTGAGATGCCACGAGAGTTCAAACTACCCGACGTCGGCGAGGGCGTAGCGGAGGGCGAAATCGTCAGCTGGCTGGTCGCGGAGGGCGACACCGTCTCGGAGGACCAGCCGGTCGCGGAGGTGGAGACCGACAAGGCGGTCGTCGAGGTCCCCTCGCCGGTGAACGGCACGGTCCGCACGCTCCACTTCGACGCGGGCGACGTGGTGCCGGTCGGGGACGTCATCGTCACGTTCGACGTGGACGGCGACGCGCCCGACGAAGCGACCGAGGACGAAGCCGACGAGCCCGAGGCGGCGACCGAATCGGCGTCGAAGTCCGCGACGGAGAAGGCGTCGACGCGGACGTTCGCGCCGCCGAGCGTGCGTCGGCTGGCGCGCGAACTCGATGTCGACCTCGACAGCGTGGAGGGGACGGGGCCGTCGGGCCGCGTCACCGAGGGCGACGTGCGCGCCGCGGCCGAGAGCGACACGACCGAGCCGCAGGAGGAGCCGCCCGAGGAAGTGCAGTCAGCAGTAGAACCGGTCGGCGAGCAGGCCGCCGACCACACCGAGAGCGGTGAGCCGTCGGGTACTCCGGCCGGCGGGCGGGAGCCGGCGGGCCGCGAGAAGACGCTGGCCGCGCCCGCGACCCGCGGGCTCGCGGAGGAACTCGGCGTGGACATCGACGACGTGCCCGCGACCGAGGAGCGCGACGGCGAGGCGTTCGTCACCGCCGAGGACGTGCAGGCGTACGCGGAGGGCGGCACCGCCGCGCAGGGCGACACGGAGGCGGCCGCGCCCGACCGCGAGTTCGCCGAAGGCGGGGAAACCACCCAGCCGTACCGCGGCGTGCGGCGCAGCATCGGCGAGCAGATGGCCGAGTCGAAGTACACCGCGCCCCACGTCACGCACCACGACACGGCGGTCATCGACGACCTCGTGGCGACCCGCGAGAAGCTCAAGGCGCGCGCGGCCGAGCAGGACGTGAAGCTGACGTACCTGCCGTTCGTGATGAAGGCGGTCGTCGCGGGGCTCAAGGAGTACCCGATTCTGAACTCCGAGCTCCGCGAGGCCGAGGAGGAAATCGCGCTCAAGCAGGACTACAACGTCGGCGTCGCGGTGGCGACCGACCACGGGCTGATGGTCCCCGTCGTCAAACACGTCGACCAGAAGTCCATCCTCGAAATCGCCGCGGAGGTGAACGAGCTGGCGGCGAAGGCCCGCGACCGCTCTATCAGCCGCGAGGAGATGCAGGGCGGGACGTTCACCATCACGAACTTCGGCGCGGTCGGCGGCGAGTACGCGACGCCCATCATCAACTACCCGGAGACGGCGATTCTGGGGCTGGGCGGCATCGACGAGCGGCCGGTCGCGGAGGACGGCGAGGTGCGGGCGGCGAAGACGCTGCCGCTGTCGCTGTCCATCGACCACCGCGTCATCGACGGCGCGGAGGCCGCGCGGTTCACGAACTACGTGATGGAGCGACTGACTGACCCCGAACTACTCTTGCTCGAATAATGGTTGTTGGAGACGTATCCACTGGGACGGACGTGGCGGTCGTCGGCGGCGGGCCGGGCGGCTACGTCGCGGCGATTCGCGCCGCACAGCTCGGCCTCGACGCGACGCTCGTCGAGATGGACGCCTACGGCGGCACCTGCCTGAACTACGGCTGCATCCCGTCGAAGGCGATGATTACGGCGACCGACGTGGCCCACGACGCGGGCAACGCCGAGGAGATGGGCGTGTACGCCGACCCGGACGTGGAGTTCGGGGAGATGGTCGCGTGGAAGGACGGCGTCGTCGACCAGCTCACCGGCGGCGTCGAGAAGCTCTGCAAGGCCAACGGCGTCAACCTCATGGAGGGCCGCGCGGAGTTCGCGGGCGGCGACAAGCTCCGCGTCGTCCACGGCGGCGAGGGGCAGGGCTCGGAGACCATCGAGTACGAGCACTGCATCGTCGCCACCGGCTCTCGGCCCATCGAGGTGCCGGGCTTCGAATTCGACGACGACCCGGTGCTGGACTCCCGGCAGGCGCTGGCGATGGACGACCTCCCCGACTCCATCGTCGTGGTTGGCGCGGGCTACATCGGGATGGAGATTTCGACCGTGCTGGCGAAGCTCGGCGTCGACGTGACGGTCGTGGAGATGCTCGACGAGGCGCTGGCTGGCTACCCCGACGACCTCACCCAGCCCGTCAAGCAGCGCGCCGAATCCCTCGGCATCGACTTCGAGTTCGGGCTCGCCGCCGACCACTGGGAGGCGGCCGGCGACGGCATCGTCGTCGCCGCCGAGAACGAGGACGGTGAGACGCGGGAGTTCGAGACCGAGAAGGTGCTCGTGGCGGTGGGCCGCGAGCCCGTGACGGACACCCTGAATCTGGACGCCGTCGGCCTCGAACCGAACGACGACGGCCGCCTCGACACCGACGAGCAGGCGCGCACGGACGTGGAGAACGTCTTCGCCATCGGCGACGTGGCGCCCGGCCCGATGCTCGCGCACAAGGCCAGCAAGGAGGGCGAAGTCGCCGCCGAGGTCGCCGCGGGCGAGCCCGCCGCGCTGGACTACCAAGCGGTACCGGCGGCGGTGTTCACCGACCCCGAGATTGCGACCGTCGGCCTCACCGAGGACGAAGCCAGCGAGGAGGGCTTCGAGCCCGCGGTCGGCACGTTCCCGTTCCGTGCGAGCGGCCGCGCGCTCACCACCGGCGACAGCGAAGGGTTCGTGCGCGTCGTCGCCGACGAGGACTCCGGGTTCCTGCTCGGCGCGCAAATCGTCGGCCCGGAGGCGAGCGAACTCGTCGCGGAGCTCGGGCTGGCAATCGAGATGGGCGCGACCCTCGAAGACGTCGCCGCCACAATCCACACGCACCCGACGCTCGCGGAGTCGACGATGGAGGCGGCCGAGCACGCGCTCGGCCACGCCATCCACACGCTGAACCGGTAGGCAAGTTCTGTCGCCCCGACGGCCTTTTCCCGCCTCCGCTGCGTACGGGAGCGCATGGAAACGGTCACGCTCGGCCCGACCGGCACGTACTCCCACCGCGCGGCCAGCGCCGTCACCGACGGCGACATCTCCTTCGTGGAGTCGGTGCGCGCCATCGCGGACGCGGTGGCGAACGGCGACGCCGACCGCGGCGTCGTCCCCATCGAGAACAGCATCGAGGGGTCGGTGACGGAGACGCTGGACGCGCTCGCGGAGGTTGAGCTCGCGGTCGTCCGCGAAATCGTCACGCCGATTCGGCACGCGCTCATCGCGCAGAGCGAGCGCTTCGACACGGTCGCCAGCCACTCGCAGGCGCTGGCGCAGTGTCGCACGTACCTCGACGAGAACTACCCCGACGTGGACCGCGAGCCCGTCGCCTCGACCGCGCGCAGCGTCGAAATCGCGCGCGAGGACCCGACGGTCGCGGGCATCGCCCACCCCGACAACGCCGACGACGACCTCACGGTCGTCGCTTCGGACATCCAAGACCAGTCCAGCAACTCCACGCGCTTCTTCGTGGTCGCGCCGCCCAGCGAGCGCTCGGAGGGCGGCGGGAAGTCGTCGTTCGTCGTCTACCCGAACGCCAACTACCCCGGCCTCCTGCTCGAACTCCTCGAACCGTTCGCGGACCGCGACATCAACCTCTCCCGCGTCGAATCCCGGCCCTCCGGAGAGCGTCTCGGTGACTACCTCTTCCACGTGGACGTCGACGCCGGCCTCTACGAGGAGCGCACGCAGGCCGCTCTCGAAGAAATCGAAGCGCTCGCCGAGAAGGGGTGGGTGCGGCGTCTCGGCTCCTACGACGTCGAACACGTAGTTTAGCCGCACTTTTTGCTGCGCTCGCGGCGCTCCGCGCCGCTCGCTGGCAAAAACTTGCGGAAAAAGCGCTGTCGCACCCCCTCCGGGGGTACTCGGCGCCCGAGCGCTACGCGCTCGGTGAATCGCTCGTGCCTGCGGCTCACGGGTCGCTTTGCTCCCCGTTCGCACAAACCGAGGCGCTCCGCGCCTCGCGGCGCTCGCGGATGCTATGCGTGTTTCCCGTGGTTTCTCCGTGTCCCCATCCGGCCGGTAGCTTTTCCGTGGCTCGCGGCGAAGCCTCGCGTATGTCACGAGGCAGTCCTTTCGACGAGCTGGAGCGGTTGCTGGACAAGATGAACGACGCGCGGGAGCGCGCGGCGGGCGGGCTCGCGGTCGACGTCGCGGACGACGGGGACGCGTTCGTGCTGACCGCGGACCTCCCCGGCTTCGAGAAGGCGGACATCGACGTGGAGGTCCACGAGCGGACGCTCCGCGTGGACGCCCGCCACAGCGAAGAGCACGAGACCGACGACGAGGACTACATCCGCCGGGAGCGCAGCAAGCGCTCGCTGTCTCGGAGCGTCACGCTCCCCGAGGATGTCGACGAGAGCGGCGCGACCGCGGAGTTCCAGAACGGCGTGCTGACCGTGACGCTGCCGAAGGCCCACGGCAGCGAGGACGCCACGAGCGTCGACATCGAGTAGCGCGGCGCGGCTACTCTGTGGCGTCGGTAATGTGGTCGGCGACGGTCTCGACGGCAGCCCGCCAGTCGGCCGGCGCGTCGGTCCCGCGGACGGGCGGCGCGAGTGGGAGGTCGACGGCGCGGTAGTCGAACCCGTCGAGGGCGTCGGCGGCCAGTCGACCGACGAACGCGGCGTTCTCGCGCTTCGAGGAGTGGCCGCCGTCGGCGAGCGCGTAGTAGTCGCTGAACACCTGCACGAGGATGACGGGGCGGTCGAACGCGCCGTCGTCGGCGTGCCGCGCGAGCTTCACGGGGTTGTTCGCGGGGTCGGCGCGGCGAAGTTCTACTTCGACGAGCACGAGCGGACCACCGTCTTCTGGGATGCCGGCGACGTCCACGGGCGTGCGCTGGACGTACCACTCGGTCGCCCACTCGCGGCCGGGGTCGCGGGCGGCGAGCGCGTCCCGGAGGTGTTCGTGCACGGCGTCGGCGAACTCGCCCACGAGCTCGGAGAAGACGCCGGGGCGGCAAAAGTCCTCGTGCGCGCGCCGGCACCGGCAATCGCGTCCGCGAACCAGACGGGACGTACAGTCACTATGAGAGGGCTTTTGGCCCGGCGGAGTGACACTCCGGGTATGACCTACGAGCCACGGGAAATCGAGCGCAAGTGGCAGGACCGCTGGGAGGACGGCGGCCGCTACCACGCCGACCCCGCGGACGCCGAGAGCGACGAGGACGCGACGTTCGTGACGGTGCCGTACCCGTACCCGTCGGGCGGGATGCACATCGGGCACGCCCGCACGTACACGGTGCCGGACGTGTACGCCCGCTACCGCCGCCTGCAGGGGGACAACGTCCTGTTCCCCATCGCGTGGCACGTCACGGGCACGCCCATCGTGGGCGCCGTGAACCGCCTCCAAGAGCGCGAGGAGGAGCAGCTGTCGGTGCTCCGGGACACCTACGACGTGCCGGAGTCGGAGCTCGAACAGCTGGAGACGCCGATGGGGTACGCGCGGTACTTCATCGAGAACCACTACAAGCAGAACATGAAGTCTCTCGGCCTCAGCATCGACTGGCGGCGGGAGTTCACGACCAACGACGAGCGCTACTCGAAGTTCGTGGAGTGGCAGTACGAGACGCTGCGCGACCACGGCCGACTGGAGAAGGGCCTCCACCCGGTCAAATACTGCACGAACGAACAGAACCCCGTCACCACCCACGACCTGCTGGAGGGCGAGGAGGCGGAGTTCCAGCAGTACACGCTCGTGAAGTTCCGGCGCGGCGACACCGTGGTGCCGATGGCGACGCTGCGCCCGGAGACGGTGCGGGGCGTGACGAACGCGTACATCGACCCGGACGCCGACTACGTGGAGGCGAACGTGGACGGCGAGCGGTGGCTGCTCAGCGACGAGGGCGCCGAGAAGCTCGTGCTCCAGCAGCGCGACGTGGAGATTCTGGACCGGTTCACGGGCGAGGCGCTGGTCGGCGAGCGCGTCACCAACCCCGTGACGGGCGAGGACGTGCTCGTGCTGCCCGCGGGCTTCGTGGACGCGGACAACGCCACGGGCGTCGTGATGTCGGTGCCGGCGCACTCGCCGGACGACTGGATGGCGCTCCGGGAGGCGAAGGCCGACGACGGGCTGATGCGCGAGTACGGTATCGACCCCGCGGAGGTCGAGGACATCGAGCCGAAGGCCATCATCGACGTGGACGCCTACGACGACCCGTTCCCGGCGCGGGCGGCCGTCGAGGAGCACGGCATCGAGAGCAGTGACGACCCCGCGCTCGAAGAGGCCACCCAAGAGGTGTACAACCGCGAGTTCCACGCGGGCGAGCTGAAGGACATGTACGACGAGTACGCGGGCGCGGTCGTCGAGGACGTCCGCGACGAGCTGGCCGAGCACTTCCGGTCGACCGGCGAGTTCGACTCGATGTACGAGTTCTCCGAGGAGGTTGTCTGCCGCTGCGGCGGCGACGTGGAGGTCGCCAAGCAGGACACGTGGTTCCTGACGTACAGCGACGACGACTGGAAGCAGCTCGCCCACGACGCGATTAGCGAACTGGACGCGCGCCCGGACAGCGCCAGCGACCAGCTCGACCACACCGTCGACTGGCTCAACGAGTGGCCCTGCATCCGGAACTTCGGGCTGGGCACGAACCTGCCGTGGGACGACGACTTCGTCATCGAGCCGCTGTCGGACTCGACGGTGTACATGTCCTACTACACCATCGCCCACCGGCTGCAGGACGTGCCGCCGGAGGAGATGGACCGCGAGTTCTTCGACACGCTGTTCTACGGCGAGGAGGCCGCCGACGAGCCCGACGAGACGGCGCTCGACCTCCGCGAGGAGTGGGACTACTGGTACCCCGTCGACCAGCGCGTCTCCGGGAACGACCTCATCTCGAACCACTTGACCTTCTACCTCTTCCACCACACCGACCTCTTCGAGCAGGCGAAGTGGCCGGAGGGAATCACGGTGATGGGGATGGTCCTGCTGGAGGGCGACGCGATGTCCTCCTCGAAGGGCCACGTCGTGCTCCCGACGGAAGCCATCGAGGAGTACGGCGCGGACACCGTGCGGTTCGTGCTGCTGAACTCCGCGGAGCCGTGGCAGGACGTGGACTGGCGGGACGACGAGGTCGGCACCACGAGAGACCAGCTCGCGCGCTTCCACGAGCGCGCCCGAGACGTCATCGAGAACGCCGAGGGCGTCGGCGAGCGCGAGGACGTGGAACTGAAGCGCATCGACCGGTGGCTGCTGTCGAAGCTCCAGTCGACGATTCGGGACGCCACCGACGCGATGGACGAGTTCCAGACGCGGGCGGCCAGCCAGGAGGCGTTCTACCACTTCGAGGAGCACCTGACGTGGTACCGCAAGCGCACGGACCTCGACCGCGACGGCGCGCGGTGGACGCTCCGCGAGGTGCTGCGGACGCGGCTCCGCCTGCTCGCGCCCATCGTGCCGTTCCTCTCGAACGAGCTCCACGAGCAGCTCACCGGGGAGCCGGTCGGACAGGACGACTGGCCGGAGGCCGACCCCGAGCTCGAGTCCGAGCGCGTGGAGGTCGAGGAGCAGCTCGTGGAGTCGCTGACCGAGGACGTGCGGGAGGTCATCGACGTGACCGACACCGACCCCGACCAGATTACGGTCTACACGCCCGCGCCGTGGAAGCAGACCGTCTACGAGACGGTGCGGGAGACGGGGACGGACATCGGCGCGGTGATGGGCGAAGTGATGCAACACGAGAGCCTGCGCGAAAAGGGGGACGCGGTCAACGACCTCGTGCAGGACCTCGTGGCGGACGTGCGCGAGCGCTCGGACGCGGAGCTGGCAGCGCTGGACGAGGTCGACGAGCAGGCCGTCTACGAGAACGCGGCGGGCTTCCTCGCGCGGCAGTTCGACGCCGGCGTCGACGTGGTCCCGGAGACCGACGCCGACGCCGAGCGCGCGGGACGCGCGGTGCCGTTCCGCCCGGCCATCGAACTCCAGTAGCGTTCTGTCGACCGGACGACTTTTCTCCTCGCGCAGCAAATCAAAAGACATGAGCGAGAGCGACGAGGCGCCGCGGAGCGTTCGACGGTACGCCGGGCCGACGGCGAACACCGAGATGAGCGCGGTCGGTTACGCGATGCTGCTCGGGCTGACTGTCCTGTTGTTGCCGCTGGCGCCGTTCATCGCGGTCATCTGGCTGGTCTCGCGGCTCACGAGCTAACGCGACGAGAAGGGAGCGCGAGCGGCGAGTGCGTCAGCAGACGGGCTTGGGGTTGACGCCCATCGACTCTAGCTGTTCGGTGTACTCGTCGTAGGCGGCTTGGATGGCGGCGTCGGCGGCGTCCTTCGCGGCGTCCCAGTCGGCGTCGTCGTCGCAGACCGCTTCGAGGAGGTCGAGCGCGCGCTCGCGCTGGTCGTCGAGGTCGCCCTTGAGGTCGCGGAAGACGCCAGCGGTCTGGGGTTCGGCCTGCCCGACGAAGAAGCCCGTGAGCTGTTCTTTTGACTTCTCGGTGGCGAGGATGCGCCCGACGAGCGCGCCGGCGCGCTCGACGGTGCCGTCGAGCCCGCGGAGGTACGCCTGCATGCCGGTGGCGTCGTCGGCGGGCTCGTAGTCGTCGAGTTCCGCGAGCACGGCGTCGACGTGGCCGTCCTCCTCGGCGGCCGTCGTCTCGAAGGCGTCGCGGGCGGCGTCGTCGGGCTCGCTGTCGGTCCACGCGTGGAACGTCTGCGCGGCGACGTACTCGGCGTCGGCGGCGGCTTCGAGCACCGGGCCGGCGTCCATCTCGCCGCCGGTGGCGGCGTACAGGGACTTCGAGGAGCCGAGCCGCGAGAGCGCGGTCTCGTTGTCGTCGCGGACCGCGTCGAGGAATTCGCTGGGGGTCATGTCCACGCGTAGTGGCTGGCGGGGCTTGTAAGCTGTCGTCGCGGCGAACGCGCGCCGCGCGCGACAGCCGTCGCTGGGGGACGCGGCGCGCGAAAGAAATGGAGCGCGTGTCGCGTTACTCGCCCGTCTCGATGGGGGCGTCCACGAGGTTGCCCCACTCGGTCCACGAGCCGTCGTAGTTGGTGACGTCGTCGTAGCCGAGCAGCTCGGAGAGCGCGAACCACGCGATGGAGGAGCGCTCGCCGATGCGGCAGTAGGCGACGACCTCCTGGTCGTTGGTGACGCCCTCGGACTCGTAGAGCTCAGCGAGCTCCTCCTCGGACTTGAACGTGCCGTCGTCGTTGACCGTCGCGGCCCACGAGATGTTCTCCGCGCCGGGGATGTGGCCGCCGCGCTGGGCGGTCTCGTTGAGTCCCGGCGGCGCGAGGACGTCGCCGCTGTACTCCTCGGGCGAGCGCACGTCGACGAGCGGAATGCCGCGGTCGATGGCGGTCTCGACGTCGTCGCGGTACGCGCGGATGCCGTCGAAGGGGCCGCGGGCGTCGTAGTCGACCGCGGAGAAGTCGGGCTCCTCGTCGGTGGTCGCGTAGTCGTTCTCCACCCAGTAGTCGCGGCCGCCGTCGAGGAGCTTCACGTCCTCGTGGCCGTAGTATTTGAACTGCCAGTAGGTGTAGGCGGCGAACCAGTTGGAGTTGTCGCCGTAGAGGACGACCGTGGAGTCCTCGCTGATGCCGTGGCTGCCCAGCAGCTCCGCGAAGTCCTCCTTGTCGAGGATGTCGCGCTGGGTCTGGTCCTGGAGTTGGGTCTCCCAGTTGAAGCCGATGGCGCCGGGTGCGTGTTCGTCGTCGTACGCTTCGGTGTCCACGTCGACTTCGACGAGTCGGTACTCGGGGTCGTCACTCTCGAACTCGTCGAGGTGCTCCTCGACCCAGTCCGCGGTGACGAGTACGTCTTTGGCGTATTCTGCCATACACCTCCGTACAAGACCCATCCCCATAACTACCGGCCACGCCGGCAGGTTCCCCCGGGCGTCGAGACTACCAGCAAATAGCGCCGATTCCGGGCGCGGTCCCCGGGAAGCTCGCCGGGTGCGCCGGCGTCCACCGGCAACGCCCGCCGCTATCTCGGAGTGACGGCGAGGGCGCGGAGGCTAAGGCGGGCGAACCCGTCAGGTCGCGCATGAGCGAGGAATGGGTCGCGTCCGCGGACTGGCTCGCCGAACACCTCGACGACGTCGCCGTCGTGGACGTCCGCGACGCGTGGGAGTACGACGGCATCGGCCACGTTCCGGGCGCGGTCAACGTCCCGTTCGACAGCTTCCGAGCGGACGGCGGACCGGAGGGGATGATGCCCGAGCGCGAGCAGTGGGCAACGCTCCTGAGCGACGCGGGCATCGAGCGCGGGGACACTATCGTGGCGTACGACGACACGCACGGCGTGTTCGCGGCGCGCTTCCTCGTCACCGCGCTGTACTACGGCCACGACGACCTGCGCCTGCTCGACGGCGACTACAGCGCGTGGCTGCGCGACCACGAGACCACGGACGAAGCGACGGACGTGACGCCCACCGACTACGAGCCGGGAGAGCCCCGCGAGGACGTGTTCGTGGACGCCGAGGACGTGCTCGCGGCGACCGACGACCCGGACGCGGTGGTCGTGGACACCCGCGAGCCCGAGGAGTACGACGAGGGCCACATCCCGGGCGCGGTGAACCTCGACTGGAAGGAGGTCGTCGACGACGAGACGCGCGGGCTGAAATCCCGCGAAGAAATCGAGGGACTGCTCGCCGAGCGCGGCGTCACGCCCGACGAGCGCGTCGTCCTCTACTGCAACACGGCGCGGCGCATCAGCCACACGTTCGTGGTGCTGCGGTGGCTGGGCTTCCCGGACGTGGCGTTCTACGAGGGGAGTCTCACCGACTGGACCGAGCGCGGCCGCCCGCTGGCGTAGTCACGGCCACTCCTCGGGCAGCAGCGACGCCTGCGTGCCGCGGTGTTCGTCCGCCAGCAGGCCCGCGGCCTCCACGACGAGCGCGACGACGAGCGGGCCCGCGATGATGCCGATGGGGCCGACCGTGAGCAGGCCGCCGGTGAACCCGACGAAGTAGAGGCTGCCGGGGAGGTCGGCGGTCCGCCGGGAGAGCCGCGGGCGCACGAGCACGTCGGGCAGCCACGCCACGAGCACGCCCGCGACCACGGTGACGAGGAGTGCGCCGGTGACGTCACCGATGCTCGCCCAGTAGAGCGCGACGCCGCCGACGACCAGCGACGGGCCGACGATGGGGATGAACTGGAGGACGCCCGCGACCACGGCGAGCGCGAGCGGGTAGGGGACGCCGAGCGCGAGGAACACCGGGACCGCGATGACGGTCGTGGCGAGCGCGGTCACCGCCTGCAGGACGTAGATGGCGTAGAGGGTCGCGCTGGCGCGGCGCGCCAGCGAGCGCGCGACGTCGTGGTAGCTGCCGGGAATCGTGGCGAGGAGCGCGCGCTCGGCGTCCTCGTGGGCGAGCAACAGGCCGAACACGACCATCCCGAACAGCGTGAACTTCAGCGCGAGCTCGGGGAGCGTCATGGCGAAGTCGACGGCGAACGACGCCACGAACGACAGGAGGGTGTCGGCGACAGCGCCGACCTCGACGGGGTACTCGTAGCCGTAGAACGCCAGCGTCACGACCTGCGGCAGCCCCTCGACGACGTCGATGAGGCCGCTCGCGCGGTCGGTGAGCACGTAGAGGCCGCCGGCGACGGGGACCAGCACCGCCAGCGACGCGAGCACGGAGGTGGTCGCGCTCGCCCACCACGACGGCAGGCCGAGGCGTTGGACGCGCCGGTGAATCGGCACGAGGAGGTACGCGACCGTGACGGCGAAGAACACGGTGCCGAAGACCGCGCCGAGCAGCAGCGCGGCGGCGACGAGGAGCACGGCGAGGACGGCGGCCAGCGTGGTGGTTCGTGACGGGGGCACACCACGACGTACCGCTGGCGGTGGCAAAAGCGTTCGGCGCGCGCCGCGAGGCGCGTAGCACCTCGATTCGTGCGAGCGGGGAGCAAATCGACCCGCGAGCCACGGGGCCCGGGCCGACACCCCGTATTTAGTCTTCGTGGCCGTTTCAGGCCCCATTCCTAGAAATCTGGCAATAACCCCTTTCCGCGAGACTCGCCGTGTATGCAATATGACTGACAGTGGGGGCAGCACCGCGAGCGTGCGCGGGTCGGCGGTGGCCGTCCTCGTCGCCGCGGCGGTGGTCGTCGCGGCCGCGGGCGTCGGCGGGGCGGTCGGAGCGGCATCGGGGAGCGCGACCACACAGCAGGCGGGGTCGAACCCCGTGAAGTTCGTGTACGTGAACGCGGACGCGAACAGCGTGACCTTCGTGCGCGCGGACGGCACACAGGTAGATACGGGTGCGAGCGCGAGCGTCGTCGGGCCGATGGCGGACCTCGACAGCGACGGCCTGCTGGAAGCGCCGTACGTCACGAGCAACGGCCACCTGCACACGATAGACGCGAACGGCGAGCGGCAATCGATAGACAGCGGCGTGCCGTCGACGAAGACGAAGGTCGCGGTCGGGGACTGGACCGGCGACGGCGTGCCCGAAGTCGTCTACCCGAGCACGAACAACGATATCTACTACAAGAACGTCTCCGGGACGGCGACCAGCGTCGAGACCGAGGCGGCGTCGGCGGTGCTCGGCGTCGCGGACTTCAACGGGGACGGCGGGAGAGACATCGTGTTCGTGGGCACGTCCCAGCGGCTCCACTACTACAACGGAACGAACACGGTGGACACCGGGTACGGGAACTTCGCTAACAGCGGCGCGGCCGGCGCGCCCGCGGACTTCGACGGGGACGGGACGCTGCGGGTGCCCGCGATAGACGGGAGCGGCATCCCCGAGGTCGTCGACAGCGGCGGGAACGCCGAACAGTTCCTCCAGAGCAGCAACAACACGGACAAGAAGCCGGTCGCGGGCGTGGACTGGGCCGGCGACGCCGCACTCGAAATCGTCCACTTGCAGGGCGGCGAGGTGGCGTACACGACGGCGACCGGGGAGACGCAGAAGATTACCGACGCCGACGGCGCGACGATGACGGCCGTGCAGAGCGCCGGTGTGGCGGGCGTCGCGAGCTATCCGTCGTCGCTGTCGGTCAGCGAGTTCGCGGCGAGCGCGACCGGCGACCAGAACGTGACGGTGACGGTCACCACGAACCACAACCTCTCGGAGCTGAACGTCACCCTCGACGGCCCCGAGAGCGCGACGCTGACGCTCGCAGACGGAGACTTCTCGGAGACCGGCACCGACCCGTACTCGTACACGACCACCTACGACGGGAGCACGGACGGCGAGTACACGGCGACGCTGGAGCGCGCGGCGTCGGCCGGCGACCAGACGAGCGGGCAGACCGACACCGCGACCGTCGACGACCGCGCGCCGTCCGTGGAGTCAGTGAACCTCACGGACGCGACGAACGGCGACGGCTACGTGGAGGACGGCGACGAGGTCACCGTCAACGCCACCGTCTCCGGCGACGTGGACTCCGTGACCGCCGACCTCACGGCCTTCGACGCCGGCACCGTCGAACTCACCGCTGACGCCGACAGCGACTACACCGCCACCGCCACTGTCGGCTCGGACGCCACCGACGGCGACCAGACCGCGAGAGTGACGGCCAGCGACGGCGAGGGGAACACCGACAGCGCGACGACCGGCGCGCTCACGGTGGACACCGAGAACCTCTCGGTGAACCTCAACGAGACGAAGACCGTCGACGCCGGCGAGTCCGCGACGTTCTCGCCCGCGACCGTCTCCGGCGCGACCGGGGACGTCAGTTACGAGTGGGCGTTCGGCGACGGCGACACCGCCACCGGCGAGACGGTCACCCATACCTACGCCGACAACGGCACGTACACCGTCGAAGTGACCGCGACCGACGAGGCGGGCGACACCGCCAGCGACACGATGACGGTGAGCGTCGAGGACCCGCCCGTCGTCGAGTCGGTGAGCCTCACGGACGCGACCGACGGGAACGGCACCGTCTCTCCGGGCGACGAGGTGAGAGTGAACGTCACCGTCTCCGGGAGCGTCGACGCCGTGACCGCCGACCTCACGGCCTTCGACGCCGGCACCGTCGAACTCGCCGCTGACGCCGACGGCGACTACACCGCTACCGCCACCGTCGGCACGAACGTCGCGGAAGGGGCGCACGCGGCGACGGTGACCGCCACTGGCAAGAGCGGCACCGAAGACAGCGCCACGACGGGGACGCTAGACGTTGCCGTCGACGAACTGACCGTCTCCATCGGCGACGACCGGACGGTCGGCGTGAACGAAACCGTCGCGTACGAGGCGTCGGTCGCGGGCGCGACCGGGGACGTGACCTACGACTGGACCTTGGGCAACGGCGACACCGCTACCGGCGAGCGCGTCGAGTACGCGTTCGAGGAGCGCGGCACGTACACCGTCGAAGTGACCGCGACCGACGACGCCGGGAGCGACACCGACGCCGTGAGCGTGACGGTTGTAGACCCGCCCGTCGTCGAGTCGGTGAACCTCACGGACGCGACGAACGGCGACGGCTACGTTGAGGCTGGCGACGAGGTGAGAGTGAATGCAACCGTCTCCGGCGACATCGACGCCGTGACCGCCGACCTCGCGGCCTTCGACGCCGGCACCATCGAGCTCACGGCTGACGCCGACGGCGACTACACCGCTACCGCCACCGTCGGCCCCGATGCCGCCGACGGCGAGCAGACTGCGACAGTCGTCGCGACGGGGACGCAGGGTAACGAGGACACCGACGAGACCCGCGCGCTCACGGTGGACACCGAGAACCTCTCCGTGTCGCTCGACGACACGAAGACCGTCGACGCCGGCGAGTCCGTGACGTTCTCCCCCGCGACCGTCTCCGGCGCGACTGGGGGCGTCAGTTACGAGTGGGCGTTCGGCGACGGCGACACCGCCACCGGCGAGACGGTCGCGCACACATTCAGCGACGCGGGGAGCTACGACGTGGTGCTGACCGCGAGCGACGGGACCGGGGACACGGACACCGCTTCGATGTCCGTGACGGTGACGACGGACACCACGACCACCACGACCACCACGACCGAACCGGCTTCCACGACCACCACGACCACCACGACGACTGACGACTCGACCACGACCGCGCCGACCACCACGACGAGCGACTCCTCGGACGACGACGGTGGCAGTGACTGGACCGCCCCGAGTGGGTCGGACAGTAGCGGGAGCGACGCGACGGCGACCACGACTGCCGAGCAGACGGGCGACGACGGGACGGCCACGAGGACCACGCGAAAAGCGGAGTCGACCACGACGGCCACGGAGACGACGCGAGCGACCGAGACGACCACCGAACGGACGCCGACGGCGACAGAGACAACGACGGCGCCGCCGGGCGCGGACAACGTCCCGCCGCAGAGCCCGGGCGAAGCGCCCGGCTTCGGGCCGGTGGCGGCGCTGCTCGCGCTCCTCGCGGCGGCGGGGCTGGCGCTCCGGGAGTGAGTCCCCGTACCGCGGGAAGCGACGGCCTTTTCTACCACACCCAGAAACAACCGGGTAATGAGACGGCGTGACTACCTCAAGACGGCGGGCGTGGGGGCCGCGGGACTGCTGACCGCGGGCTGCCTGCAGGTCGAACAGAGCGACCAGAGCGGCGAGAGCACAGACACCACGACCGCCGGCGGGACGACGACAGACACGACCAGCACGACCAGCGAGCCAACGGGGCCACTGACGATTGCGACCTACGATTCGTTCTTCGGCGACGAGGGCACCGCGGGCCGCTGGCTGAAAGACCAGTGGGAGGCCGACCACGACACCGAAATCGAGTTCACCGCGCCGAGCAACGGCGTCAACGAGTTCATCCAGCGGAAAGACCAGAACGCCGGCATCGACGCCGACCTCTTCGTCGGCCTGAACACGCCGGACTTGGTGCGCGTCGACGAGTCACTGCCGGACGCGGACCTCTTCGACGACCTGCGCGCGGACCTCGACAACGACGGCGCCGTCAAGGAGAGCCTCGAAGTCGACCCCGACAACCGCGTGGTCGCCTACGACACGGGCTACATCACGCCCGTCTACGACAGCACCGAAGTCGACGACCCCGAGACCTTCGACGCGCTGCTCGAACCCGCCTACGAGGGGACGCTGCTCGCGGAGAACGCCCAGTCCAGCGACCCCGGGCTGGCGTTCCTCCTCTGGACGATTCACGAGAAGGGCCCGGACGGCTACCTCGACTACTGGGAGCGCCTGCTCGACAACGACGTGCGCGTCCTCGACGACTGGTCGCCCGCGTACAACGCGTTCTTGGAGGGCGAGCGCCCGATGGTGGTCTCGTACTCCACGGACCAAGTGTACTACAACAGCGAGGAGGAGCTCCCGCGCCACCAAGTGAGCTTCCTGAACGACCAAGGGTACGCCAACCCCGAGACCGTCGGTCGGTTCGCGGACAGCGACCAGCCCGAGACGGCCGCCGACTTCGTTGACTTCGTGCTCACCGACGAGGCGCAGGCGAACATCGCCCAGAAGAACGTCCAGATTCCCGCGACCACCACCGCGTCGCTGCCCGAGGGGTACGCCGAGTACGCCAAGGAGCCGCCCGAGCCGGTCACGTTTACCTACGAGGAGCTCGCAGGCAACCTCAGCGAATGGACCGAGTCGTGGGCGCAGTTGGTCGCCAGCAACTGACGCGCGTGACCGACTGGCTGTCCCGCGCGGCCCGCCGGCTCGCCGGCCGCGCCGACCGGCTGGTGCTCCCGGTCGTCGGCGCGGCGACGCTGGCCGTGCTCGGCGTCGTCTTCTACTACCCCGTGTGGACGGTGTTCGTGGAGGCGTTCGGGGACGCCGCCGCGCCGATTCGGCGCGTGCTCGAGAGCGATTTCTACTTCGGCGCCGCCCACGGCCTGTTCGCCCACCCCACTCGGGTGCCGGGCGACGTGCTCGCGTGGCTGGCGAGCGTGCGCGTCCACGCCGCGTGGACCGGGCTCGCGCCCGACGTGTGGGTGAGCTATCCCACGGTCCGGAAGGGCTTGTTCGGGTTCACGGCGTGGCAGGCCGCGCTCTCGACGGTGGCGAGCGTCGCGCTCGGGCTGCCGGGCGCGTACGTGCTCGCGCGCTTCGAGTTCCCCGGCCGCCGCACGCTGAAGGCGCTGACCATCCTGCCGTTCGTGCTCCCCTCCATCATGGTCGTCGCCGGGTTCGTCGCCACGTTCGGGTCGAACGGCACGCTCAACGGCGTCCTGACGACGCTCGGCCTCCCGAAAGTGGACGTGCTGTACACGCTGCAGGTCGTGGTGCTGGCGCACGCGTTCTACAACGCGCCGCTGGTCACCAGAATGGTCACGTCGGCGTGGGAGAACGTCGACGCCAGCGCCGTCGAGACCGCGCGCTCGCTGGGCGCGAGCCCGCTGCGGGCGTTCCGGGACGTGGTCGCGCCCCAGCTGCTCCCGGCGCTGGCGGCGAGCGCGGTGCTGACGTTCGTGTTCACGTTCATGACGTTCCCCATCGTGTTGGGGCTGGGCGGCCTCCAGTTGGCGACCGTGGAGGTGTGGCTGTACGACCGCGTCCAGCAGTTCGACGTGGCGACGGCGGCCGCGCTCGCCACGCTCGAAACCGCCGTCTCGCTCGGGCTGACGTACGTCTACCTGCGCTACGAGGGGCGGCGCGCGGGCGGCGGCGCGGGGAAGCCGCTCTCCCGGAAGCGGCTGTTCAGCCTCGACGCGAGCGACCTGCGGGGCGCGCTCGTGCGCGCCGGCATCGCCGGCTACGCGGTCGTCGTCGCGCTCGTGTTCCTCGCGCCGCTGGCGTCGATGGTGCTGGCGAGCGTCGGCGGCGTCGACGACCCGACCCTTCGGTGGTGGCGGTTCCTCCTCGAGAAGCAGGCCGGCAGCCGCACCCAGCCGTCGGTCGCGGTGCGCAACTCCCTGCTGTTCGGCGTCGGCGCGCTCGCGCTCGCGCTCCCGATGGGCGTCGTCGTCGCGGCGTTCTCCGCGCGCGGCGGCCGCGGCCGGAAGCTCGCGGACACGGTGCTGATGGCGCCCATCGCGGTGTCGGGCATCGTCGTGGGCTTCGGGATGTTGCAGTCGCTGGTGTTCGGCGTGGAGGTGTTCGGCTACCGCGTCAGCGTCGTCGGCGCGGCGGTCGTCGTCGCCGCGCACGCGGTCGCGGGCTACCCGTTCGTCGTGCGCAACGTCGCGCCGATGCTGTCCGCCGTCGACGACCGGCTCGTGGAGTCAGCGCGGGCGCTGGGCGCGAGCCGGGCGCGCGCGCTCTGGGACGTGGAACTGCCGCTGGTGTGGCCGGGCGTGCTCGCGGGCGCGGCGTTCGCGTTCGCGCTCAGCGTCGGCGAGTTCGACGCCACCGTGTTGCTCGCCGGCGAGCGCGCGTACACGATGCCGGTGGCGCTGAAGCGCTACCTCGTGGACCGCGCGGCCGGCCCGAGCGTCGGCCCCGCGGCCGCGATGGGGACGATTCTGCTCGCGGTGACAGCCGCTAGCTTCGTGGTCATCGACCGCGTGGGTGGGAGGTACCGGCCATGACGAGCCTCCAGTTGGACGACGTGACCCGGGCGTTCGGCGCGACGACCGCCGTCGAGAGCGTCTCTCTCGACGTGCGCGACGGCGAGTTCTTCACGCTCGTCGGCCCCTCTGGCTGCGGGAAGACGACGACGCTGCGCCTCGTCGCGGGGTTCGAGCAGCCCGACGCGGGCGACGTGCGCTTCGGCGGCGACTCCGTGGCGGGCGTGCCGCCGGAGGACCGCGACGTGGGCATCGTCTTCCAGAGCTACGCGCTGTTCCCGCACATGAGCGTCGCGGAGAACGTCGCGTACGGCCTGCGGTTCCGCGACCCGCCAGAGGGCCAGAGCACCGACGGGCGCGTCGCGGAGCTGCTGGAACTCGTCGACTTGGCGGGGTTCGAGGACCGCGACCCCGGGGAGCTGTCGGGCGGCCAGCAGCAGCGCGTGGCGCTGGCGCGCGCGCTCGCGCCCGGCCCGGACGTGCTCCTGCTGGACGAGCCGATGAGCGCGCTGGACGCGCGGCTCCGCGAGCGCCTGCGCGTGCAGGTGAAGAAGATTCAGTCCGAGTTGGACATCACGACGGTCTACGTCACGCACGACCAGAGCGAGGCGCTGGCGATTTCGGACCGCGTCGCCGTGCTGCACGCGGGCCGCGTCGAGCAGGTGGGAACCCCGGAGGAAGTGTACCGGGAGCCGGCGTCGCGGTTCGTCGCGGAGTTCGTCGGCGACAACAACGTCTTCGACGGAACTCCAGTCGAAACGAAGGGGTGTTCGGTTCGTGTCGGCGACGCGACGTTCGAGGTCGAGAAGGAGGTGACCGACGGGGCGACGGTGTGCGTGCGCCCCGAGTCCCTGCGTTTCGACTGCGAACACAATCGCTTCGGTGTGCGCGTGGAGAGCGTGGAGTTCCTCGGCGACGCCTACCGCGCGCACTGCGAGTGGGACGGCCGCGACGTGCTCGTGAAGACCCGCGAGGAGCCGCCAACCGGCGACGCCGTCCTCGGATTCCGGCCCGAGAACGCGACGCTGCTGTGAGCGCGTTCCTCGCGGTTCAGGGCGCGACGCCGACGGTCAGCAGCGTGCCGAACGTCCGGTAGCGCTCGACCATGTCCTCGCGGGTGTCGAAGCCCTCGTGGGGGAACTCGGTCGCCGGCGGAATCTCGATGTCGCGGTCCGCGACGTTGTCCTGCTCGGCGACGTGCAGGCCCGCCTCCCGGAACGCCTCGCGGTACTGGGCCTTGTCCCAGCGCGTCATCTCGACGGTGATGTTCTGCTGCCAGTCGTGGCTGTGGACGTTCTCCTCGTAGTAGTTCACCGCGCAGTAGAACGTCCCGCCGGGCTTGAGGACGCGGCGCACCTCGCGGAGAGTCTCGTGGGGGTCGCTGGCGTAGTAGAACGCCTCCATGCTGAAGGCGTGGTCGAGGCTGTCGTCCGCGAACGGCAGGCTCCCGAAGTCCCCGACGACGAACCCGATTCCGTCGTCGTCGGTGTACGACTGGGCGTTGCGCGCCATCTCCGGCGCGCCGTCGAGGCCGTAGCCGCGGGCGACGCCGCGCTCGCGGAGCGCGCGCAGCGCGTACCCGCTCCCGGTGCCGAGGTCCAGCACGTAGTCGTCGGACTCCACGGGCATCCGCGCGAGCACGTGCTTGGCGGTGTGCCAGTGGCGCTCCTCCATCCCCTTGTCGCGGCCGGAGGCCGCCCACTCGTCGAACTCCTCGCGTACGCTCATGTCCGAGCCGACGGCCGCCCCGGGCAAAAACCCGCTGGGACCGCCCGCCACCCGCAGACGTTTTCCCCGCCGTCCCCGAGGTGGCGGTATGGCCGGTCGAAGCAAACGCTACCGGGTCGCCGACACCGCCCAGCAGGTCGTCGGCGGCTTCCTGCTGGCGGGCCCGTTCGTCGTCACCGAGGAGGTGTGGCTGCTCGCCGACCAGATGGAGTGGTTCCACGTGCTGGCGACCGTCGTGGTCGTGTTCGCCATCGGCTACGGCGCGCTCTACGAGGCCGACGACGACCGCGACCCCGACCGCGAGGCCGAGGTCGCGGGCGTCCCCGTGCGGTTCGTCTCCCTGATGGGGGTCGCGTACGGCTCCGTGCTCGTGCTCGCCGTCGCGGTCACCGCACCCACGACGTTCGCGGCGCAACTGGGCGTCAGCGCGTCGCTGGCGACGCTCGCCGCGCTCACCGCGAAGGCCGTCTGCGTCGGCGCCATCTTCAGCGTCGTCGGCGCCGCGACCGCCGACAGCGTGTTCTGAGACGGGCGGCCTCCCCGACCCCGAAGGTTAAGACTGCGCGGGCGCTTCCCTGCGGTATGGACTACGACCTCGCCATCGACGGCGCGCCCGACTCCGTCCCGGGCGGCACCGTCGTCCTGCTGTTGCACCCGAGCACCGGCGAGACCGACCGCATGGACACCGACTTCCTGAAGACGGACACGGACAACTTCCTCGTGGTCTCGACGCGCACGACCGCCCGCGAGGTCACCCAGAAGCTCGAATACTACGACGTCGACGAGGACAGCGCCGAGATTCTGGACACGCTCTCCGTGGACCGCGGCTACTCCCGCCGGGGCGCCAGCCACATCCACTACGTCTCCGCGCCCGACGACGTGGACGGCATCCTCGCGGCCGTCGACCAGTTCCTCACCGACAACCCCGGCAAGCGCCGCGTGAGCTTCGACTCGCTGACCGAACTCGCGTACTACGCCGACGAGGACCGCGCGCTCGACGCGCTCGTCCGGCTCGGCGACCTCCTCGACGAGCACGACGCGGTCGCGCTCGTCCACGTCTCCCGGGAGGTCCACGACGAGGACGTCATCGACGGCTTCCGCGCCGAGAGCGACGTGGTCGTCGAACTCGACGAGGACGGCGACGTCGCCGCCGACTACTGACGGCGTTACTCCGCCGAGTCCGCGGCGTCCGAGTCCGAAGAATCAGCGTCGAACACTTTCTGTGCCCACGTCACCGCGTAGCCGGCGCCGTGGCGGCGGTACGCGAGCGTGTCCAGCGCGCCGAACGGCGCGGGCACCTCGACGTCGTGTTTGACCGCGCTGCACGCCAACTCGGCGGCGTCCGAGAAGGAGGTCTCACCGCGCGCGATTTCCCGCGGGAGGCCGTCGAGGCGGCCGGTCACGCGCTCGCCCGCGTCCACCCACGCCGCGTAGAGGTCGGGGTAGTCGTCGGCCCACGACGCGAACTCCTCGCGCGTGTGGAGGCCGCGGTAGGCGTCGCAGCACGCGGCCGCGAGCTGGTAGACCGCGGTCGGGCCGGCGTCGACGGCGGCGTCGAACGCGCGGTACCGCTCCCGGAAGAACCCGAGGAACTGCTCGGGGAGGTCCAGCCCGGCCTCCACGAGCGCCTCCGCAATGAGGAACCGCTGGAAGGCCTCGGGCGTTCCCTCGACGCGGGCCTTCACGAAGACGACCGGCGGCTCCGTCTGTGTCGTCCACGCCACCGCGCCGTCGCCGGGTGCGCCGACGACGAAATCACCGGACGCGAGCCGGGAGAGAATCTCGGGGGCGTCCGCGGGCAGCCAGTCGGCGTCGTAGTCGCTGGGCGAAAGCGACTCGGTGAGCAGCGCGAGGTCGTCGCGGTGCTCGGGCGGGAGCGTCTGGAAGTCCCGCTCGCAGTCGAGGACGATTGCTTCCGGGGCGTACGCCTCCCGGACGGCCGCGAGGTCGCCCGCGAGGTCGCGCTCCGAGAACATCTACGCGCCGGTGGTGAACGCGAGGTTGACGACGATTATCAGCGCGAGGACGGCCGCGAGGCCGACCGTCGCGGCGACGTACTTCGTTGCCGTGCTCATACACGGGGCTTCGACCGCGAGGACTTAAATTGCGGGCGTTCGGCCGCGCCGACTGCGGTCAGTCCGCGCCGTCGGCGGCGGGCGTCTTCGAGCCGTACGCGCGCCACGCGCCCGACCGGAAGCGAACGAAGTTGACGGCCGCGCGCACGTACATGTCCCCGAGGATGGCCGCGAAGATGGCGGTGAGCCCCAGTCCCATGCCGGGCGAGACGGCGGGAATCGACAGCGGGCCGAGCGCGAACGGTCCGACGACGAACGTCGCGGGGAGCGCGAGGAACGCCAGCGGCAGCCGGACGAGGTACGTGCCCGCGACCGCGCCGTAGAACGGCCAGCGGGTGTCGCCCGCGCCGCGGAGGCCGCCGCGGAGCGTCCGCGACACCGAGAAGCCGGCGACGCTCAGCCCGAACACGCGGATGAACGTCACGGTGAGGTCGACGTTCACCGCGCCGAACGCTTGCGCGATGGGCAGCGCCGCGAGGAAGATGCCCGCGCCGATGAGCAGCTGGGTGACGAGCGCGATGCGCAGCGTCTGCCAGCCGTAGTCGGCGGCCTCGTCGGGGTCGCCCGCGCCCAGCCGCTGGCCGACGAGCGTGCTCGACGCCGTCGAGTACCCCCACGCGGGCATCAGCGCCAGCAGCATCACGCGCCGGCCGATGGCGTAGGAGGCGACGATTGGCGTCCCGAGCACGCCGAGCACGAACAGGAACGGGAACCGGCCGAACGTCCGCGACAGCCGCGTGCCCGCCAGCGGGAGCGCGACGCGCACGATTTCGCGGGCGACCCCCCAGTCCCACTGCTTGCCGCCGAGCCGGAGTCGGACGCTCCACCGCCCCGACAGCAGGACCGCGAAGAAGACGACGCCCGCGAGCGCGTTCGCGGCGGCGGTCCCCCACGCCGCGCCGACGACGCTGAGCTTCGGGAACCCGAACAGCCCGAAGATGAGCACGGCGTTCAAAGCGATGTTCGTCGGGAGCGTGACGAGTCGGACGTACATCGGCGTGCGGGTGTCGCCCGCGCCCGCCAGCGCCCGCGCCGCGGTCATGCTCCAGAACCGGAACGCCACCGACAGCATCACCACGCGGAGGTACTCCGCGCCCAGCGCCGCCGTCTCCGGGTCGCTGGCGAGCAGTCCCACGAGCGGGTCCGCGTACAGCCACGCCCCGACGGTCAGCGGCGCCGACAGCAGCAGCGAAATCCACAGCGACTGCTTGATGGCGAAGTCCGCTTCGGCGTCCTCGTCGGCGCCCTTCAGCCGGGAGACGACGCTAATGGTGCCGCTGGTGAGCGCGAGCGAGAGCCCGAACGGGATGAAGTAATACTGGAACCCGAATTCGAGGGCGGCGACCGCGACGTCGCCGGCGGCGATGCTCACCATCAGGAAGTCCGTCGTGCGCAACACCGTGCGCAGCCCGCCCGAGACCATCGCGGGCAGCGCGAGGTCGAACGCCTCCTCGCCCTTCTGTCGGTCGACGAGCCCGAGCCGGGCCAGCAGCGCGGGGAACGCCGCGACGAGGGCTTCCGCGCGGCGACGCAGGGTCATCTACCTGACGGGACGCGTCGGCGCGGAAAACAACTTCGGCAGCCGGCAACCTACTGCGGGTTCGAGCGAGAGGCGAAAAAGGCGCGAAACGTCGAGTCGAAGGATGGGGGTCGGGACTGTTCGCGCGCTACTCGCCGGTCTCCCACGCGTCGGGGACTTCGATGACGTACTGGCCGTCCTCTTGGAGCGCGATGATGTACTCTTGGCGGTCGTACAGCTCCATGAGGTTGAGCTCGTACTGCCCGGGCGCGACGATGCGGATGGACTCGAACTGGTCGTTGAGCTCCTCCCGGAGCTCGTCGAGGTCCGGGCGGTCCTCTGAGTCGTCGGGCTCCTTGACGACGCGGCCGTCCGAGGGCGCGTCCGGCAGCGAGTCCGTGTCGACGACCGAACTCCGGGCGTCCGCCTGCGCGGCGTCCTCGCCGTCGGTCGCCGTGGTTGCGTCGATGCCGCCCGCGGCATCCGCCTCGCTCCGGTCGCCCCCCGTTTCGGGTGCGTCAGTGGACGCGTCGGCCGGTTCGTCGCTGGCTTCGCCGGCGGACGCGGACGCCCCCGTTTCGGGTGCACTCCGGTCCGGTTCCGGCTCGGCGTCGCCCGGGGACTCCGTGGCGTTCGAGCCGGTCGCGCCTGCGGCCTCCGCGGTATCGATATCGACCGCGTCTTCGGCTTCAGCCGTGTCCGCGTCGTCGCCAGTCGTACGCGCTGCGGGGTCGGGGTCGCTGGTCACGGCGTCCCGGACCTTGTTCGCGGCGCGGCCGACCGCGCCAGCGACCGACCCGCCCTCCGCGTCCGGCGGCTCGGGCGCGTCGGCGTCCGCGTCCGCTGGCGGGTCGGCGGGCTGGGCGTCCTCGACATCGCCCGGGTGGTACTGGAACTTGTTCCCGCCGCAGTCCGGACACCCCGACAGCATCTCCTTGGAGCCGTCCGCGAAGACGTGCCCGCAGTTCGTACACTGGTGGGGCATTACTTGCGGGACACGAGCGCGCTGATGAGCGTCTCGTCCTTGTGGAGGGACTGAATCTGGTTCGCCGGTCCGACGACCGTGAGCTTCGACGTCGACTGCTTGCCCATCAGCCGGCCGAGCAGGCCGGTGTCGCTGGTCTCGGACTGTGGGAAGCTCTCGATTTCGATGCCGGAGAAGCCGTCCGGGTTGATTTCGCTCATCGTCACCTCGATGAGCTTCGACTCCTCGTCGGGCGTGAGGCCGGCTTCGAGGACGACGATTTTGCCGTCGCGGACGCCGTCCAGAATCATCCGAATCTTCTCCATGGACGTCTTCCCGGACATCCGCTCGGCGCTGATGAGGTCGATTTGGACGCCGTCGCCGGGTCCGTCGTCGCTCGTTGTTTCAGGCATCGTGGGTCACCCGAAGTACTCCGCGATCTTCTCGTAGACCTCGTCCATGTTCTCGCCCTCCAGCGCGGAGAGCGGAATCGTCTCGTGCTGGGGGAACGCGTTCGACACGCGCTGGATGTTCGACTCTTCGAGGTCGGTCTTGTTGGCGAGGATGAGCACCGGCAGGTCCCGGCTCTCGATGATGCCGATGAGCATCGTGTTCACCTGCGTGAACGGGTCCTCGGTGGAGTCCAGCACGTAGATGACGCCGTCGACGTCCTCGCGCAGCCAGTGCATCGCCTCCGCGACGCCCTCGGTGGCCTCGCGGGAGCGGCGCACGGCCTCGTCTTTCTCCATGTCGTGTTCGAGGAACTCCGAGTAGTCGACTTTCGTCGTCACGCCGGGGGTGTCGACGATATCGATGTTGACGGTCTTCCCGTCGCGGTTGATTTCGACGTTCTCCTTCCGGCGCGCGCGACGCGTCTCGTGGGGGATGTGGCTCTCCGGGCCGACCGCGTCGCCGGTCCAGTCCCGCGCGATGCGGTTCGCGAGGGTCGTCTTCCCGGCGTTCGGCGGTCCGTAAATCCCGATTCGCTTCGGTTCCGAGTCGTCGGCGAACAGGCTCGCCGACACCCGTGAGATGCTGTCTCTGAGTTCTGCGAACAGTCCCATCCTTGGCCTCCATACGCACCCCGCGCCTTGTATGCTTGACGCAGAGTACGGACGGTTGCTACGGTAGAGCGGCCGAGCGGACTTAAACCTACGTCAGACGTATCGTAATTCGGAGATGTTCGGAGTTGAGCGGGGGGAGAGTTCGACGGGAAGCGGGAGGGTGCGTGCTAGCGGGACACAACGAGGCGGTGGGGCGGGTGGGATCGAGACCGGGCCGGACTAGGCCGAGCTAGCCCGAACGGCACGGGGCGTGCTAGCAGAGGAGCGGCCGAAGGCCCCCACCCCTTCGTTTCGGGTGGAAACGAGAAACGGTGCGGGGCGGCCGCCGCGAGACAGGAGTTCCAGCCGGGAACGTCACTAGTCCTAGACCAGACCACGTCTACAAAATTCGGTTCGGGTTGTATTGCGGTTGCTGTTTCTATGCTCCCTACTTAGTCTTTTCTCTCGTCTAGAGACAGTCCTGTCGTGGGGGCCCCTCCCCCGGGTCGTTCTGCCGTTCCACTCGAAACGAAGGGGTGGGGGGCGGACCCCTGTCCCCCACTCCGACCCCACCGTTTCGGATGGAACCCCACAACCCCGGGTAGAGACTGGCCGCTCCACGTCGCATCGACCCCACTTGGGCTCTCGTTGCGTTCCCGCACGCAGTCGAAACGCTGCCGGTGCACTCGACTCCGGCACGAATCTCGACCGACCGCGATACCCTCGATCCTGCCCGGCGGGCTCAGCGCTCGTCCGCCTGACTGCTCTCGCACTTCGTCGCACTCCGCTCGTCTCGACTGCTACCGCCCTGCCTTCCTCCTCTCCTGCCGTCTCGTCCATCCTACCGTCGCCGCCCGGTTTCGACTCGAATCGTTCGTACTGACCCGTCCCCATCGAAACTTATTAGTCCCTCTCGTTTCCATTAGTTCATCTGCATCAACTGGAGCGCCCGGTCACTGAACCGCCTCGAACGCCCCGTTCGCGCCGGTCTGTGGCTCCCTCTCCCCGCGTGGCGCGCTCCACACGAAACGAAGGGGGACCGCAAATCATGTCTGACGAACCGACGACGGACGGCCGACGAACCGCCGACCGGGACTTCGAAGTGGACCTCGACGACGTCCTCGAAGACGACGACGGCGACGAGGGCCTGTTCGACGACTTGCTCAGCGGCGAGCCCATCTTCGAGAACAAGGAAGTGTTGCGGCCGTCGTACACGCCGCACGAGCTCCCCCACCGGAAGGACCAAATCAACAACATGGCGACGATTCTCGTCGCCGCGCTGCGCGGCGAGACGCCGTCGAACATCCTCATCTACGGGAAGACCGGCACGGGGAAGACCGCCAGCGCGAAGTTCGTCAGCCAAGAGCTGGAGAAGACCTCCCAGAAGTACGACGTCCCCTGCGAGGTCGAGTACATCAACTGCGAGGTCACCGACACCCAGTACCGCGTGCTCGCGCAGCTCGCCAACACCTTCATCGAACAGAACCGCGAGTTCGTCGACCAGCGCGTCGAGGAACTCCGCGACCTCCGGGAGGACGCCGAGGACGACCCGAGCGTGCTCGAATCCGACGACGACAACGACGACCACCTCGACTTCGACTCCGTCGACGCCGTCGACGACCGCATCGAGGCGCTGCTCGAAGAGCGCTCGGAGATGGACGACGTGCCGATGACTGGGTGGCCGACCGACCGCGTGTACGCGCGCTTCTTCGAGGCCGTCGACTACGTCGAGCGCGTCGCGGTCATCATGCTCGACGAGATCGACAAGCTCGTCGAGAAGTCCGGCGACGACACCCTCTACAACCTCTCGCGGATGAACTCCGAGCTGGAGAACTCCCGGGTGTCCATCATCGGCATCAGCAACGACCTGAAGTTCACCGACTTCCTCGACCCCCGCGTCAAGTCCTCGCTCGGCGAGGAGGAAATCGTCTTCCCGCCGTACGACGCCAACCAGCTCCGGGACATCCTCCAGCACCGCTCGGAGGTGGCGTTCAAGCAGGACGCGCTCTCCGAGGACGTCATCCCGCTGTGCGCGGCGTTCGCCGCCCAAGAGCACGGGGACGCGCGGCGCGCGCTCGACCTCCTGCGGACCGCCGGCGAGCTCGCCGAGCGTGACCAGTCGGACTCGGTCACCGAGGAGAACGTGCGGCGCGCGCAGGACAAGATCGAACTCGACCGCGTGGTCGAGGTCGTGCGTACGCTCCCGACGCAGAGCAAGCTCGTCCTCTACGCTATCCTCCTGCTGGAGGACAACGGCGTCCACAACGTGAACACCGGCGAGGTGTACAACATCTACAAGACGCTCTGTGACGAGCTCGACGCGGACGTGCTCACGCAGCGCCGCGTCACGGACCTCATCAGCGAACTGGACATGCTCGGCATCGTGAACGCGGTCGTCGTCTCGAAGGGCCGGTACGGCCGCACGAAGGAAATCTCGCTGTCGGTGCCCGTCGAGGAGACCGAGGCCGTCCTCGAAGCCGACTCCCGGCTCAGCGACATCGAGAACGTCACGCCGTTCGTGCAGGCGCGCTTCGACAACTGAGCCTCGACACTCGCTTCCGCTCTACCTCCTCGACCCCCATCGTTTCCCGTCCACACACCACGACGCCGACGCGGTGGCCGTGCACTCGAAACACTCCCGTGGGGGCGCGAACGCGCGCGCTCGCTCCGCAAAAGCAGCCGAAAGGTCTGTTCTCGTCGCTCGTTTCAGTCGCTGGGCTGCGTGTCGGCCGTCGAGCTACTGGTTCGCGCCTCGACGCGCGGAACGGCGAGCCGGTAGATCGCGTACACGAGCAACACCAGCAGCGCCGCGACGACCAGCGCCGTCCGGATGTTCGGGTCGATGGTCGGCTGGGCGATGATCTCGCCGGCGTCGTTGGTCGTGGGAGCCGCGCCGCGAGGCGCGCCGTCGAGCGCTTCTATCAAGCCGGTGACGACGACGCCGAGCAGCAGCAGGCCGCCGCTCAGCGCCATCGCGAGCTTGTCCGCGAGGTCAGCGTCGGTGGATGTCATGTTCTGTCACCTCCTATCCGAGTAGATACTTCAGCCGCGGGCGGTTCTGGACGAACTCCGTGCGCTCGATGAACGCGTCGAGGCCGTAGTAGCGGCCGGCCGCGAACACGATCATCGTGATGAACAACAGCAGCCCCATCAGGTCGCCGTTGACCATCCCGTGAGCGAAGTCGCCGTTCCCGACGAAGAACAGGCTCATGAACATCACGCCGAAGAACGACGCGAGCCTGACGAGCACGCCGAACATGAGCCCGAGCCCGATTGCCGTCTCGCCGAGCGGCACGAGCGCGCCGAGCAGGTCGGGGAAGCCTGCGAGGAACGTGGCGAACGGCCCCATCGTGGTGCCGCTCATCCCCTGCAGGTAGCCGGCGGCCCCGAAGTTCAGGCCGCTGTCCAGTAGCTTCCCCATCCCGGAGTGGACGAACCACCAGCCGGTGATGACGCGAAGCATCGCGACCCAGTACGCCGCCCACGGCCCCGAGAGTTCGAAGTCGAATTCGTTCCTCAAGGGGGTAGCCGCATCGTATGACATTCCCATCACCTCACGTGTGGAGGTAGCCGCTGCACCCCTATAACCCGGTCCGCGATTCCGACGCCGTAGGACGCGTTCCCAGATTCTGAGAAGGACGTTCCCGGACTCTGAAAATCGAACGACCAGTTAACCCTCCGTACCTCAGAGAGTCGTGGTGATGCGTGCTCCGCTCGGGACGGACGAGACGCCCGAACTCCAGGCCGTCCTCGACGCCCTGGACGACGAGGGATGCAGGCGCATCATCGAGGCGCTCGACGAGCCGATGGCCGCCAAGGAGCTCTCCGAGGAGTGCGACATCCCGCTGTCGACGACCTACCGGAAGCTCGAACTCCTCACGGACGCCGCGCTCCTCGAAGAGCGCGCCGTCCTCCAGCCGGACGGCCACCACACGACGCAGTACGACCTCGTCTTCGAGGAGGTCGTCATCCAACTGGACGAGGACCGCACGCTCGAGGTCGGCGTCACGCGGCCGTCGCAGTCCACCGACGAGCGCCTCGAAACGCTCTGGGCGGAGGTGAGCAAAGAGACATGACACACTACTTGCTAGTCGTCGCGTTGAAGACAATCACGCTCGTGCTCGGCGGCGCAGTCACGTACTTCGCGCTACAGGCGTGGCAGCGCACCGGGTCGCCGGCCCTGCGCTCGCTGGCCATCGGGTTCGGCTGCGTGACCCTCGGGTCGCTGCTCGCGGGCATCGCCGACCAACTGCTCGCCGTCGACCGCACGCTCGCGGTCGTGACCGAGAGCGCGCTCACGGCCGTCGGGCTCGCGGTCATCGTCTACTCGCTGTACGTCGACTGACGCCGGCCGACTCCCTACCTTATCTCGCGTGCGCGCAGAAACAGTAAATCGCCGCCTCAGGTCACCGGCGTGAGCGCGACGCCGGACGCGTTCCCGGCCGACGAGTCGGCGACTTCGACAGCGCCGTCGGCGCTCGCCGCGGGGTCCGCGCTGACGGTGCCCGGCGTCAGCGTGCCGGCGAGGGTCAGGCGCACCCAGCCGAGGTACGGCACGCGGTACTCGGCGGTCCCTTTCACCCACGCGGGCTTGACGATGCTGGAGATGCCGCGGGTCTGGTCGTAGTAGTCGTTCGTGACCGAGTTGTCGCCTTTCGTGACGAAGCCGGCGTGGGGGGCCGGACAGTTCCGGAGCGCGTCGCAGTCGTCGGCGGTGACGTACTCGGGGTCGGCCTTCGAGTACCAGTTCTCGCCCTCGTCGACCCAGAAGCGCGCGCGGTGTATCACCGGCGTCGCCCGCGCGTCGCCGTACGGCTGGTAGACGATGACGTCGCCGAACCCGCCGAACTGCCGGTAGTCGTGGGCGGTGGCGTCCGCGTGGGTGACGACGCCGGTCTCGCCGGTGGCGTACTCGGGGGCGAACCGCTGTTCTTCCATCACGAACACGAGGTCGCCTTTCTGCATGTTCGGCTGCATGCTGCCGCTCTCGACGGCGACAAGCGGCGGCCAGACGCCGCTGACCGAGAACAGCAGCAGGCCGACCATGGCGACCGTGAGCGCGCTGCTCGCGGCGTCCCGGAGGAACAGCACGGCGGCGTGGTCGGTGCGGAGGAACCAGACGACCGCGGCCCGCGGGCCGCCGCGGGGGTCGGGCACGTCGTCGCCGTTGGTCATCTACTGGGAGTTCGCCGCTCCCGCGTTTCAACTTTCCCCTCGCGGACCGCCATCCTTTTGCTCGCGCTCGCCGTGCTGACGTGGTGTGCCACGAGAACCCCCGGTCCGTGTCGTCCGCGAGCTCACCAGCCGGGGGTACAACGCGGAACGCGAGGCCGTGACGCTGCTCGCGCGAGCGAGCGACCCCGCGGCCGCGGTCGAGCGCGCGGTCGACGCCGCGCCCGCCGACGCGCTGACGCTGACGACCGACCACGTCCGCGGTGTCCTCGACGACGCGACGCCGGACGCCGAACAGACCGCGGCCGGGGCGTCGGCGGCGGCCCCCACCGAGCCCGCTGACCCCGAGCCCGCGTCGGCCGACGACGGGACGAACGCGACCGAGACGACCACGACCGAGACCTCCGACGCTTCGACTGGAGCCGAGTCCGACAGTATCCGACAGACGGAATCGACCTCTCCAATCGAAACGAAGGGGGTGGACGAGGGGAGGAACGCGGCCGGGCGTCGGGACGGCCGGGCGGCCCGCGACGACAGCCAGCGCAGCGTCGAAATCGACGGCGACATCACCGGCGAGTCCACCGGCACGGGCGAGTACGCGGACTTTGTCGCCACGTTCCGCGACCGCTACGACCGCCTCTCGAAGCAGCTCCGCGGGCGCGTCAACCACCGGCCGACCGACGCCCTCGACTCGATGCCCGGCGGCAGCGAGGCCGCCGTCGTCGGCATGGTCAACGACATCCGCTCGACCGCCAGCGGCCACTGGCTCGTCGAGGTCGAGGACACGAACGGCGTCTTCCCGACGCTCGTGATGAAAGACCGCGACATCGCCGAGCACGTCGACGAACTCCTCACCGACGAGGTCGTCGCCATCGAGGGGACGATTTCCGACGACGGCACCATCCTGTTCGCGGACGAACTCCACTTCCCGGACATCCCGCGCACGCACCGCCCCTCGACCGCCGACCGCCACGTGCAGGCCGCGCTCGTCTCCGACGTCCACGTCGGCAGCCAAGAGTTCGCCGCCGACGCGTGGCAGGCGTTCGCGGACTGGCTCCACACCGAGGAGGCCGACTCCGTCGAGTACCTGCTCGTCGCCGGCGACATGGTTGAGGGCGTCGGCGTCTACCCCGGCCAAGACGAGGAGCTGGACATCGTCGACATCTACGAGCAGTACGAGACGTTCGCCGAGCACCTCAAAGCCGTCCCCGGGGACATGGAGATCGTGATGATTCCCGGGAACCACGACGCCGTCCGCCTCGCGGAGCCCCAGCCCGCCTTCGACGAGGAGCTCCGCGACATCATGAGCGCGCACGACGCCCGCTTCACCGGCAACCCCTCCACGGTTACCGTCGAGGGCGTGGACATCCTCATGTACCACGGCGTCTCCATCGACGAAATCATCGCCGAGTACCCCGGCGACGACATCTCCTACGACAACCCCCACCGCGCGATGGCGCAGCTGCTCAAGAAGCGCCACGTCGCCCCGCAGTTCGGCGGCCGCACCCGCGTCGCCCCCGAGAAGGAGGACTACCTCGTCATCGACGAGCCGCCCGACGTCTTCCACACCGGCCACGTCCACAAGCTCGGGGTCGGCGGCTACCACAACGTCCGCCTCGTGAACTCGGGCTGCTGGCAACACCAGACCGAGTTCCAGAAGTCCGTCAACATCGACCCGGACGTCGCCACCGCGCCCATCCTCGACTTGGACACGCTGGACGTCACCGTCCGGAAGTTCAGCTAGGCACGTTTTGCGCTGCGCTCGGGCGGCTTCGCCGCCCTCACTCGGCAAAACCTGCACTAAAAACACTCCTCGCTCACTTCGCTACGCTCCGTTCGCTCGTCGGCCTCGCGGCTTCGCCGCGAGTGAACCGCTCGCGCCTGCGGCTCACGGGTCGCTTCGCTCCCCGTTCGCACAAGCCGAGGCGCGTGGCGCCTCGCAGCGCTCGCGGATGCTCACTGTGTTAAACGCCCTCGACGGTCTCCCGGTAGGCTTCGACGCTGGCCTTCGCGTCGGCGATGCTCTCGCTGGCGTCCTCGTCCTCGACGGCGTCCGCGAGGTCGTCGAGCGCGTGCGTGATGCGCGCGAGCCGGCCGTGGTCGGGGCCGTCGTCGGCGGTCGCAAGCTCCGCGAGCGCGTCGGACTGGTCGTAGAGGCGCTGCTCGTGGTCGGGGTCGGCGGCGGCGACGGAGGCGGCCCGCAGGTGGTCGCTCGCCGCGCGCAGGTCTTCGCGTACCATGCGTGCAACGTCGCTCCGGGGGAGGATATAGGTGGGGTGTGCCCGGGGATTTCTCGCGGTTCGGTCGCCGCGAGAAGCAACCTATGGCGACGAGCTTGGGAACGACACGCTGGGCGAGCGCCGCCGGCGGTGAGCCCGTTGCTCACGGCTCCCGGGGGGTCGCCGCTCGCCCTAACGCGCCTTCCCGTCGGTCGGGCACGCTGCTGAAGTGTCCTCGCGCCTACTACCAGACAATGAGCGACGCCAGCGGTCCCCTCCAGCCGGACCGACCCGAGGCCGAGAAGCCGTTCCGCGTGGACGCGCCCTTCGACCCCGCGGGCGACCAGCCCCACGCCATCGAGCAGTTGGTCGAGGGGTTCGAGGGCGGCGCGGACGCCCAGACGCTTTTGGGCGTGACCGGCTCCGGGAAGACCAACACCGTCTCGTGGGTGGTCGAGGAGCTCCAGCAGCCGACGCTGGTCATCGCGCACAACAAGACCCTCGCCGCCCAGCTGTACGAGGAACTGCGGAGCCTCTTCCCGGACAATGCCGTCGAATACTTCGTCTCCTACTACAACTACTACCAGCCGGAGGCGTACGTCGAGCAGACGGACAAGTACATCGAGAAGGACGCCTCCATCAACGACGAAATCGACCGCCTGCGCCACTCCGCGACGCGCTCGCTTTTGACCCGCGACGACGTCATCGTGGTGGCGTCAGTCTCGGCCATCTACGGGCTCGGTGACCCGCGCAACTACGAGGAGATGAGCCTGCGCCTCGAAGTCGGCCAAGAAATCGAGCGCGACGAGCTGCTCGGGCGGCTCGTGGACCTGAACTACGAGCGCAACGACGTGGACTTCACGCAGGGCACGTTCCGCGTGCGAGGGGACACCGTGGAGGTGTTCCCGATGTACGGCCGCTACCCCGTTCGGGTGGAGTTCTGGGGCGACGAAATCGACCGGATGGCGAAACTCGACCCCCTCGAAGGCACCGTCGAGAGCGAGGAGCCGGCGGTCCTGTTCCACCCGGCGGAGCACTACTCAGTGCCCGAGGACGAGATGGAGGCCGCCATCGAGCAGATTCGCGAGGACATGCACGAGCGCGTCCGGCGCTTCGAGCGCGACGGGAACATGGTCGCCGCCCAGCGCATCGAGGAGCGCACCACCTTCGACCTCGAAATGATGGCCGAGGCGGGCTACTGCTCGGGCATCGAGAACTACTCGGTGTACCTCTCGGATCGCGAACCCGGGGACGCCCCCTACACCCTGCTGGACTACTTCCCCGACGACTTCCTCACCGTCATCGACGAGTCCCACCGCACCGTCCCCCAAATCAAGGGCCAGTACGCGGGCGACAAGTCCCGGAAAGACAGTCTGGTGGAGAACGGCTTCCGCCTCCCGACCGCGTACGACAACCGCCCGCTGACCTTCGAGGAGTTCGAGGCGAAGACCGACCAGACGCTGTACGTCTCCGCGACGCCCGGTGACTACGAGCGCGAGCAGTCCGCGCAGGTCGTCGAGCAGATTGTCCGCCCCACCCACCTCGTCGACCCCGAAATCACGGTGTCGGACGCCACCGGGCAGGTCGAGGACCTGATGGACCGCATCGACGGACGCGTCGCAAACGACGAGCGCGTGCTCGTCACGACGCTCACCAAGCGCATGGCCGAGGACCTCACGGAGTACCTCGAAGAGGCCGGGGTCGCCGTCGAGTACATGCACGACGAGACGGACACGCTCGAACGCCACGAACTCGTGCGCGGCCTGCGGCTCGGCGAGTACGACGTGCTCGTCGGTATCAACCTCCTCCGGGAGGGGTTGGACATCCCCGAGGTGAGCCTCGTCGCGATTCTGGACGCCGACCAAGAGGGGTTCCTGCGCTCGGAGACGAGCCTCGTCCAGACGATGGGCCGCGCCGCGCGGAACGTCAACGGCGAGGTCGTGCTGTACGCCGACGAGCGCACGGACGCGATGCGGGACGCCATCGAGGAGACCCAGCGCCGCCGCCGCATCCAGCGGGAGTTCAACGAGGAGCACGGCACGACGCCGACGACCATCGACAAGGAGGTCGGCGACATGAGCCTCCCCGGCGCGGAGACCGACACGTCCGATGTCGCTGGCGACGGCCCCAGCGACGAGCAGGAGGCCGCCGTCCTCGTCGCGGACCTCGAAGAGCGCATGGAAGAGGCCGCCGGCAACCTCGAGTTCGAGCTCGCGGCGGACATCCGCGACCGAATCCGGGAGCTCCGCGAGGAGTACGACCTCGACGGCGGCGACGCCGACGAGGGCGTCGCGCCCGAGCCCGGCGAGTGGTAGGCGGGCCGCCGTCGCGGCGCTCGGCCGACTGTCGTCGCCCGCTCGACGCCGCCCGACCGCGCGGTTCTCTCGCGTACGCGAACCTTTTTCCGTCGCTGACCGGTTAGCCCGGGCCATGATGTCACAGAGCGTCAGTGGACGCGTACAGCCCGGACACCCGATTCAACCGCCGAAGCGGGGTGGGCGCTGACGTGTCCGGAGCCGGCGGCTCCCCGACGGCGCGCGTCACCAAGACCTTCCTGAAGTACCAGCACGTCTTCGTCTTCCTCGCGCCCGTGTTGTTCGTCGCGTTCGTCTACTTCGGGCCGCTGGCGCCCGCGGACCCGGCGCCCGGCTACTGGACGAACTTCTGGTGGCTGTTCCCCGCGTTCCTCGCGGGCGCGACCGTCGTCAACACGGTCGGCATCAGCGGGTCGGCCATCTTCGTGCCGTTCCTCATCTTCGTCTACCCGCTGTTCGCCGAACCGCTGACGGCGGAGACGCTCGTGAAAATCGGCCTCATCAGCGAGTCCTTCGGTCTCTCCAGCTCCTCTATCGCGTTCGTCCAGTACGGGCTCGTCGACCGCAAGCTCGCGCTGTCGCTGGTGCTCGGCGGCGTGCCGTTCGTCGTCGCCGGCGCGCTGCTGTCGTTTTTCATCCCCGAGCCGGTGTTCCACGCGCTCCTCGGCGTCGCGCTGCTGGCGGCGTCGTACCTCCTGTTCAAGGCCGACCTCGGTCACGACAGCCCCGCCGACGAGGACGCCGACGCCGCGGCGGCCGCGGACGGCGGTTCGAACCTCCCCGACGACGCCGACAAGCTCGGGCCCGCCGGCGTCCGCACCGAGGACGGCGCGGTCACGCGCGTCGACCGCGACGGCAACACCTACGAGTACGACCGCTCGGGCTACCTCCGGCGGTTCGCCAACTACAGCGTCGGCGGGACGTTCCAAGGGCTCGCCGGCTTCGGCATCGGGGAGCTGGGCATCATCTCGATGCTCTCCTCGAAGATTCCCGTCCGGGTCGCCATCGGCACCAACCACATCGTCGTCGCCACGACGGCCGTCATCGCGTCGCTCGTCCACGTCTTCGGCGGCGGGCTGGTCGGCGGGCACGCAATGGACCTCGCGAGCACGCCGTGGAACATGGTCGTCTGGACGGTCCCCGCGACGGTCACCGGCGGCCAGATTGCGCCGTACGTCTCCGCCGCGCTGGACACGGAGACCATCAAGAAAGGCGTCGGCGGCCTGTTCGCCGTCATCGCCGTCGCGCTGTTCCTGATGGCGTCGGGGGGGCTCTGAGATGTACGACGCTATCCTCCTCCCGACCGACGGGAGCGACGGGACCGCAGCGGCCGCCGAGCACGCCGCGAGCCTCGCGCGGGCCTACGACGCGACCGTCCACGTGCTCGCGGTCGCTGACGAGCGAAACCGGTTCGAGAGCCCGAGCGCGGGCCTCGCGGCGGACGCGTGGGAGCACGGCGAGCGCGAGCGCGCGGAGCGCGACGCCGACGAGACCGCCGCCGCGCTCCCCGACGACGTGGCCGTCGAGCGCGCCGTCGTCGAGGGCGTCCCGCACGAAGCCATCGTCGCGTACGTCGAGAGCGAGGGTATCGACGCCGTCGTGATGGGGACGCACGGCCGCACGGGCCTCGACCACTATCTCGTCGGGAGCGTCACGGAGAAAGTCGTGCGGACGTCGCCGGTGCCTGTGATGACGGTTCGAATCGAGCCGTAGCTACCGCTCGTAGAGACGCGCCTGCTGGTCGACGTACCGGCTCGGCCACTCTCGGACGTGCCGGCGGACGCGCTCGACGACGGCGCGGAGCCGCCCGGTTGGCGGCGCCTCGTCGCTGGCGCGGTCGGTCCCGTCGTCGATGCGCCCCCGACGCCCGTCGTCGTAGCTCATTACACGCGAGCGTACTGCTCCCCCGCCAATAAATGTCATGGACGTTCTCGACGATTAGTCACAGCCGGCCCGCGATGGTTTCGGCGGTCGCCTCGCCGACCCCCTCCACGTCCCGCAGGTCCTCGACAGAGGCCTCGCGCACGCCCTCCACGCTCCCGAACCGCCGCAGCAGGCGCTTGCGGAGTTCGGGGCCGACGCCCGCCACGTTGTCCAGCGCCGTCCCCACGTCGTCCCGGAGCGTCTGGTGGTACGCGACCGCGAACCGGTGGGCCTCGTCGCGCACGCGCTGGAGGACGTGCAGTTGGGGCGCGTCGTCGTCCCAGTCGAACGTCCGGCGCTCCGTTATCACGACCTCCTCGTCTTTCGCCAGCGCGACCGCCGGCACGTCCCAGCCGGCGTCGTCGAGGGCGTCCCGGGCGGCGTCCAACTGTCCCTCGCCGCCGTCGATGAGCAGGAGGTCGGGGTCGGGGCGGTCGTCACGGCCGTCGACCGCGCGCTCGGCGCGCCACCGCACCAGCCGGTACATGTTCGCGTAGTCGTCGTTCTCCTCTTCGAGCTTCTTCCGGCGGTACTCGGATTTCTCCGCGCTCCCGTCCACGAAGCACACGTCGCTGCCGACCACGGACTTCCCCTGCGCATGGCTCACGTCGAACCCCTCGATGCGGGTCGGCCGGTCGACGCCCAGCGCGTCCGCGAGCGCGCCGAGTTCGTCCCGCTCGCCCGACCGCCGGTGGGCGTTCTTCAGCGCCAAATCCACGAGCGTCGCGTCCCGGCCCGCGCCCGGGACTTCGACCTCGACGCCTGCCTCGTCCAGCCACGCCGCCACGTCGTCGTCGCCGTGGCGCTCGGGCAACAGCAGGCGGTCCGGCAAATCGCGCTCCGCGTAGAACTGCACGAGGAACGCCGCCAGTACGTCCGCCACGCGGCTCGCGGGTCGTTCCTCCCCGCTCGCTTCGTCCGTGGGCTCCCGCCGGTCGCCCATGTGCTCGCCCTCCGGCGCATCGAGGTGGTGCTGGTCGCGCTCGATGAGCTGACCGCGCTCGGCGTGCAGGCGCGCGACCGTCGCGTCCTCGCCCTCCACGGCGACGCCGAGCACGTCCGTCGTCGCCGCGTCACCGCCGCCCGCGACCGCCCCGCCCGCGCCCCCGTGGAACCCTTTCACCACGTCGAGGCGGTCCCGGAGGTTCGCCGCGCGCTCGAAGTTCTGGGCTTGGGCGGCGCGCTCCATCTCGCGCTCGATGGGGTCCGCGAGCGCGCCCGTCTCCCCCTCGAAGAAGCGCTTCGCGGCCTCCACGTCCGTTGCGTAGTCGGCGTCGTCGATTTCGCCCGTGCAGGGCGCCGAACACAGCCCCATCTCGTAGTCGAGGCAGGGGCGCTCGCGGTTCCGGTACTTGTGGTCCGAGCACCCGCGGAGGCCGTACACCTCCCGAATCGCCTTCACGACGACCTCCACGTCGCCCTTGTCCGTGTACGGGCCGTACGCCGCCGCGCCCTCCTCGGGGTCGCGGGTCACCTCGATTCGGGGGACGGCGTGGTCGGTGAACTGCACGAGCGGGTAGGACTTGTCGTCCTTCAGGCGGACGTTGTACCGCGGCTGGTGGCGCTTCACGAGGTTCGCCTCCAGCAGCAGCGCCTGCGTCTCCGTGTCCGTCACCGCGAAGTCGATTGCGCCCGCGCGCTCGACCATCCGCGCGATGCGCTCGCTGCGCGGGTCGCTGTACGACCGCACGCGGTCCCGCAGCTCCACGGCCTTCCCGACGTACAGCACCGTGTCGCCGTCGAGGAACTGGTAGACCCCGGGCTCGGTCGGCAGCCCGCCGGCGCGCTCCCGGACAGCGTCCGCGTCCATCGCCCGAGGGTAGGACTGGGGCGACTTTCAACTGCGCGGTCCCCGAACCGCCACACTTGAACCCCGGGCGGTCGAACCCCCGAACATGGCCGAAACCGAGCGCGTCTGGCTGGTCTTCCGGGAGTACACCGACAAGGGCCTGCTCGACCTCGTGTACGCGACGCCCGACGGCGACCGCGTGCTCCGCAAGCAGCGCTCGCTGAACGCCGGCGACCCGACCGCCGCCGTCGACGCCGACGCCGACGACCTCGAACCGGTCGAGGACCCCGAGGACCGCGAGCGGTACGGGCAGGAAGCCAGCCGAATGCGGGACTCCCACGACCCCGACGACCGCGTGTAGCGTTCGCAGCGCCTGCAGGCGCCAGCAAGACACTTCACTCGGGACCGCGACCGGCCGACCATGCAGTCTCTCGCTCCGGTGGTGGTAGCGTGACGTGGCCCGTCGTCGCGCGCCGCGACCTCCGCGCTCTCCGCGCGGACAACTCCCTGCTCGTCTACGGCGGCTTCTTCGCGGTGCTCGCGGCCGTGCTCGCGTACAACTCCACGCGCGGCGGCCTGACGCCGCTGCCCGCGACGCTCGCCCTGCTGTTCCTGTTCGCGGTGCCGCTGACCGCCAGCACGCTCACCCACGAGGCCGTGCCCAGCGGCGTCGCCACCGGCCGCGTCCGCGTCACGCTCTCGCTGCCGCACTCGCGGTCGTCGTTCCTCGCCGGCGCCGGCGCGGCCCGCCTCTCCGCGACACTCCTCGGCGTCGTCGCCGCCATCGTCGTCGCCACCGCCGTCTACGCGCTCCGCGGCGCGCCCGTCCCCGTGGTCCGCGCGCTCGCCGTGCTCGCGCTCGGCGCGCTTCTGGCCGCCGCGGTCGTCGCCGCGACGCTCGCGCTCACCGCGCGCCTCTCCTCGACGACGGTCGCGGCCGCGGCCACGTACGGGTTCGTCCTGCTGGCGTTCTTCTGGCCGGTCGCGCTGAACCTCGCGGAGGTCGTCCTCGCCGGCTGGGGCATTCAGGCCGGGGGCGTCGGCGAACTCGTCGTCGCCAGCCCCGTCTACGCGTACGCGAACGCGCTCACCGTGGTCGGCGTCGATTCGATTGCTACGACCGGCTCGGTCCCCGACGGCGTCGGTGCCCTCGTCCTGTTCGCGTGGACGGTCGTCGCGTTCGCGCTCGCGGCTCGCGGATTCGACGGCGTCGAACTCTGAACGCCCCGCTCGTGGTCGCTCGCCCTGCGAACGCCCCAAACGGATTTAGGAGGGCAGTGCGACCGCTCCCCCATGGCAGCAATCGAACTCGCCGGCGTCACCAAGCGCTACGGTGACGTCACCGCCCTCCACGACCTCGACCTGCAGGTCCAGTCCGGGGAGATTTACGGCTTCCTCGGGCCCAACGGCGCCGGGAAGTCCACGACCATCGACATCCTCTTGGACTTCGTGCGCCCGACTTCCGGCACCGCCGAAGTGCTCGGGTACGACGCCCACGAGGACTCGCTGGCCATCCGCCAGCGCATCGGCGTCCTCCCCGAGGGGTTCCACGTCTACGAGCGCCTCACCGCCCGCCAGCACCTCCAGTTCGCCATCGAGTCCAAGGACGCCGACGACGACCCCGACGCCCTCTTGGAGCGCGTCGGCATCCCGGACGCCGCCGACCGGAAGGCCGGCGGCTTCTCGAAGGGGATGCAACAGCGGCTCGCGCTCGCCATCGCGCTCGTCGGCGACCCCGACCTCCTGATCCTGGACGAGCCCTCGACGGGGCTGGACCCCAACGGCGCCCGCGAGATGCGCGACATCATCACCGAGGAGGCCGACCGCGGCGCCACCGTCTTCTTCTCCAGCCACATCCTCGAACAGGTCGAGGCCGTCTGCGACCGCGTCGGCATCCTCCAAGCCGGCGAGCTCGTCGCCGAGGACACCATCCGCGGGCTCCGCGACGCCGCGGGCACCGGCTCGACGCTGACGGTTACCGTCGACGAGCTCACCCCCGGCGTCGTCGAGGCCGTCGAGGACGTGCCCGGCGTCACGAGCGTGGACACCGACCGCGACGTGCTCACTGTGACCACGGAGGGTGCCTCCAAGACCGACGTGCTCGACGCCGTCGAGGCCGCCGGCGGCGAGGTCGTCGACTTCGCCACGCGGGAGGCGTCGCTGGACGACGTGTTCGCGGCGTACACGAACGACCGCGACGACGAGGTGTCGGCATGAGCTGGGTCGCCGTCGCCAAGAAGGACTTCCAAGACGCCGCCCGGTCGAAGGCGCTGTGGGCGCTGACCGCGCTGTTCGTGCTGTTCATGGCGGGCACCGCGTGGCTCTACACGGAGATACAGTCCGGCGGACAGGGCGGGGAGCTGGCGGCCATCGACCTCCTCTTCTTCCTGCTCGGCCCCGCCGGGTTCGTCGTCCCCATCACGGGGCTGGTCGTCGGCCACAAGGCCATCGCGGGCGAACTCGAATCCGGGAGCGGGAAGTTCCTGCTGTCGCTGCCGCACACGCGCCGCGACGCCGTCGTCGGGAAGGTCGCGGGCCGCGGCGCGGTCATCGCCGTCGCCATCCTCGCCGGCCTCGTCGTCGCCGCGGCCGTCACGCTCGCTCGCTACGACAGCTTCGACGCGACCGCGTACGTCGGGTTCTCGCTGCTGACGGTTCTGCTGGGCGTGATGTACACCGCCATCGGCGTCGGGCTCTCCGCGGTGACGAAGCGCTCGGGCCGCGCCACCATCCTCGCGCTCGTGTTCTTCGTCGTCTTCGAGGTCGGCTGGGGACTGGTCACGTCCGGACTCTACTACCTCTCGGCGGGCACGTTCCCCAGATTCCCGGGCACGCTCCCGGAGTGGTACCTCCTGCTGAACCGCGTGCCGCCGTCGGCGGCGTTCTCGAACGCCGTCTACCAGTTCCTCCCCGGGAACTCCACGCTCGTCGGCCAACTCTACCCCCAGAACCCGCCGTTCTACCTCTCGAAGTGGGCGGCGCTCGCGACGATGCTCGTCTGGCTCGTCGTCGTCCCCGCGCTCGGCTACTACCGCTTCGAGCGCATGGACCTCTGACTACGGTTCCCAGCGGTACCGGCGCGTCCGCGCGCCGTCGAAGCGCGGCCCCGCGCCCGCGTCCTCGAACCCCTCGTCCACCAGCACGTCCGCGAGCGCGTCGCCCTCGTCGAGCACGACCTCCACGGGGAGGCGCTCGTGGGCCGCGAACTCCCGCGGCCCCTCCAGCAGCGCCGCAACCGTCTCCGGGTCGCCCGCCAGCCGCGTGACGTGGACGGCGCCGCGGCCCGCGTCGAACGCGACGAACCCCGCGAGGTCGCCGTCGTCGTCGGCGACCCGCACCGTGCGGTCCCTGACGAGACGCGCCGCGTCGAGGTCGTCGTCGGCGAGCGCGTCAAGCGCGGCCGCGTCCTCGGCGGTCGCGTCACGAACGTTCATGCCCTCAAGTACGCCGGCGACCACCTTAACGTCGTGGCCGCGCGGGAGGCAACCGTTTCGTGCATGCAAGCAGTTATCACCACCCGCGTCCCTACGACCCGGCAATGAGCACGGCTCCGAGGACCGGTGGGACGCGATGCGCGTAGTCGCCAAGTTCGGCGGCACCAGTCTCGGGAGCGGCGACCGCATCGAGCGGGCCGCCGACTCCGTCGCTGACGCCGTCGCCGCCGGCCACGAGATCGCGGTGGTCGCGTCCGCGATGGGGAACACGACCGACGAACTGCTCGACGACATCACCTTCGAGGCCGACGACGCCGACCGCGCGGAAATCGTCTCCATGGGCGAGCGCACGTCCGTGCGGATGCTGAAGGCGGCGCTGGCCGCACGCGGCGTCGACGCGGTGTTCCTCGAACCCGGCCACCCCGACTGGCCGGTCGTCGCCAACGACCGCGGCGAAGTCGACGCCGAGGAGACCCAGAAGCGCGTGGAAGCGCTCGCCGAAGACCTCGGCGACGTGGTGCCGGTCATCACGGGCTTCCTCGCGGAGGACCTCGACGGGAACGTGACGACGCTCGGCCGGGGCGGCAGCGACACCACAGCCGTGATGTTGGGCCGGTACGCGGACGCCGACGAAGTGGTCATCGTCACCGACGTCGAGGGCGTCATGACCGGCGACCCCCACGTCGTCGAGGGCGCGCGCAACGTCGGCGAAATCACCGTCGACGAGCTCCGGAACCTATCCTTCCGCGGCGCGGAAGTCGTCGCGCCGTCCGCGCTGTCGTTCAAGGACGACAACCTCGACGTGCGCGTCATCCACTACCAGCACGGCGACCTGCTCTCCGGCGGCACGAAAATCGAGGGCCAGTTCGAGAACATGATAGACATGCGGGACTCGCCGCTGGCGTGTCTCACCGTCGCCGGGCGCGCCATCCGCAACCGCCCCGGCATCATGTCCACGCTGTCGACGGCGCTCTACGACGCCGACATCAACGTCGACGCGGTCGCCTCCGGCATGGACTCGATGACGTTCTACGTCGACGAGGACGTCGCCGAGCACGCCGAGAACGTCCTCCACAGCGAGGTCATCGAGGTCGGCGAGCTCTCCTCGGTCACCGTCCGCGAGGACGTAGCGGTCATCCGCGTGCTGGGCGGCGAACTCCCCAACCAGCCCGGCGTCCTCCGGCGCATCGTCGACCCCATCGCGGAGGACGGCATCAACGTCATCGACATCATCTCCAGCGCCACCTCCGTGGCGGTGTTCGTCGACTGGGACGACCGCGAGCAGACCCTCGACATCGTCCAAGACCACTTCGGGTCGTAACCGCACGCGACTGCGCGCCACCGTACACGACTGTACACCGCCGTACACGTCTCTTCCTGCTGGATTCTTCACGCTCAGCACCCACTAGCGGGTATGCGCTCGTACAAGGCGACGATGGTCGAACCCGTCCGACTGCTCGACCGCGAGGACCGCGAGGCCGCGCTCCGCGACGCCGGCTTCAACGTCTTCAACCTCGACAGCGCGGCCGTGTTCGTCGACCTCCTGACGGACTCGGGCACCGGCACGATGAGCAACGCGCAGTGGGCGGCGATGTTCACGGGCGACGAGGCGTACGCGGGAAGCGAGAGCTTCCGCGAACTCGAAGCCGCCGTCCGCGAGGTCATGGGCTTCGAGCGCGTCGTCCCCACCCATCAGGGCCGGGGCGCGGAGAACGTCCTCTACGGCGCGCTCGTCGACGAGGGCGACGTGGTGCTGAACAACGCGCACTTCGACACGACGCGCGCGCACGTCGCCGCGAACGGCGGCGACCCCGTGGACTGCCCGGTCCCGGAGGCCCGGGACGGGGACAGCGACCACTCGTTCAAGGGGAACTTCGACGTGGAGACCGCGCGCCGCGTCGTCGAGGAGGTCGGCGCCGAGAACGTCCCCGTGGTCGTGCTCACAATTACGAACAACTCGATGGCGGGCCAGCCGGTCAGCGTCGCCAACACCCGCGAGGTCGCGGCGTTCGCCGAGGACATCGACGCGACGTTCGTCGTGGACGCCTGCCGGTTCGCGGAGAACGCCCACTTCGTGCAGCGCCGCGAGGCCGAGTTCGCCGACGAGTCCGTCGCCGCCGTCGCGCGCGAACAGCTCTCGTACGCCGACGCGTGCGTGATGAGCGGGAAGAAGGACGGGCTCGTGAACGCCGGCGGGTTCGTCGGCCTCCGCGAGGAGGGTGACCTCTTCGAGGCGTGCCGCCAGCGCGGCATCCTCTACGAGGGGTTCTCGACGTACGGCGGGATGTCGGGCCGGGACCTCGCGGCGTTCGCGGTCGGCCTCCGGGAGGCCGTCGACCCGCCGTACGTCGCCGAGCGCGTCGCGCAAGTGGAGGCGCTCTGCGAGGCGCTCGCGGAGCGCGGCGTCCCCGTCTACCAGCCCGCGGGCGGCCACGCGGTCTACGTGAACGCCAACGAGGCGCTCCCCCACCTCCCCCGCGAGGCGTTCCCCGGGCAGGCGTTCGTCTGCGAGCTCTACCGCGAGGGCGGCGTGCGCGCCGTCGAACTCGGGCGGTTCGCGTTCCCCGACACCGACCGCGACGACCTCGTGCGGCTGGCCGTCCCGCGGCGCACCTACGGCCCCGACCACCTCGAACACGTCGCCGACACCGCCGCCGCGGTCTGCGAGAAGGGCGACGAAGTCGCGGGCTACGAGGTCGTCTCCGAGCCGCCGATGCCGGAGCTCCGGCACTTCTCCGCGGAACTCCGGCCCGTCGACGCGACCGACGAGCCGGCGCCCGCGCGCTCGCCGTAACTGTCCTCCGGCTACCGGCCGTCGGCCAGCCGGTCGGCGGTCCCGTCGGGTAAGCCCGCTTCTCTGACCGCCTCCGCGACGCGCTCGACGTCGTACTCGACGCGGTACTCTTCGACCGATAGCCCGTCGAGGTCCAGCACCGCGTACGCCGCTCGCGGGTCGCGGTCCCGCGGCTGGCCGACGCTCCCCGGATTCAGCACGACACCGGCATCGTAGACCTCGTGGTGTTGGACGTGCGTGTGCCCGAGAATCAGCACGTCCTCGTCGCCGAGCAGGTCCGGACCGAACGACTCCGGGTACGTGTAGCGGTCCTGCACCTCGGGGTGGTCGTGGACGACCTTCACGCGCCCGTCGAACAGCGCGCGCTCGCGGGGCAGCCGCTGGACCCACTCGCGCTGCACGTCGTTGAGTTCGCGCTTGGCCTGGCGGATGCCGGCTTGGGCCATCCCGTTCCCGCCGAAGTTCCGGTCGGTCGCCACCATCCGGTCGTGGTTGCCCATCACCGTCGGCACGTCGCGCTCGCGGAGCGCGTCCACGCACTCGGCGGGCCACGGATTGTAGCCGACCACGTCGCCGGCGCAGACGAGCGCGTCCACGTCCGGTAGGTCATCGAGAACCGCCTCCAGCGCCACCAGATTCGAGTGAATGTCCGAGACGACGCCGACCTTCATACCCGCCGCTCGGTCGCGCTCGCCCTTAGTTGTCCGGCCCGTTCTCGATTGCCGTCGCGTAGCCGTCACCGTCCCGCACGACGCCGACCGAACAGACCGCGTGCTCGAACGCCGCGCTGTACGCCTCCTCGGCGGCCTCGCCGGCGCGCTCGGCCTCGAAGCCGATGGGCTCGGGGCTGTCCTTCTCGTAGGTGGCAACCAGCGTCGGCTCCTCGACTTCTTCGACGAGCAGGGCGTCCTTCCGCACGGTCCCGACGTAGGCGTCGCCGTCGGGCGTCAGCACGCCCGCGATGCGGGGCGTGTCGTAGTCGTCCTTCTCGTAGTCGAGCGCGAGCAGGCTCTCCGCGAGCGCGTCCCGCGCGGGGTAGCCCAGCCCGAGCTTCTCCGTAATCGGGTCCACGTGGCTGCCGTTCCCGACGACCGCGTGCCCCGCGGCCGTCCGGTAGCAGTTGTACGACACGTAGGGGTTGTCCGTCTCCGGCGCGTCCGGCGTGGGTGCGACCGTCAACGCCGCCTCGCGCTCGACCACGCGGCGGTTCGGGAACGACCGCGAGGACACTCGGTACGCTGCCACGTCCGGACCGACGACGACGAACCGTCCGACGTACATACGCGAACGTGCATTCTCGGGCGGCAAATAGCCGTCGGAATAACCACGTTCGCGCTGTCGGGGCGCGGAGCCCGCCCTCTCCGTCGTCGGGGTTCGCAACACTCATATGCCACAATCGCCTTCTCCCGTGTGCGAGCAGTCCATTGGGGTAGTGGCCAATCCTGAAGCCTTCTGGGGGCTTCGACCCTGGTTCGAATCCAGGATGGACTATTCTACTGGGAACGAACGTGAGCAGTGAATCGTCGGGATTCGTACTCTGGAAGTCGCGCGCAGCGTAGCGAGCACGTCTTCCGCCAGTTCGAATCCAGGATGGACTACTCTCCTTTCGATACCTGAACTCCGAGCCGCGCGTCCGCTTTACGTTCCGAACTTTCGCCCGCGTCGCGTCGAACGAACGCAGCCACAACGCCACTAAACGTCCCCTTCGTACCACCATCTATGAGCGTCGTGGACACGGTTGTGGCGGGCGTCCGGTTCGGCGCGGAGATGTTCTGGGAGACGTGGTGGGCGCTCGTGCTCGGGTTCACGGTCGCGGGCGCCGTCGAGACGTTCGTCAGCGAGCAGCGGATGTCCCGCGTGCTCGGCGGCTCCGGGGTGCGCGAGCTCGGCCTCGGGACGCTGTTCGGCGCCGCGTCGTCGTCGTGCTCGTTCGGCGCGGTGGCGACGACCAAGAGCCTCTTCAAGAAGGGGGCGTCGCCGGTCGCCAGCCTCGCGGCGTTCCAGTTCGCGTCCACGAACCTCGTCGTCGAACTGGGGCTGGTGATGTGGATTCTGCTCGGCTGGCAGTTCGTGCTCGCGGACTACGTCGCCGGCCTGCTGTTGGTCGTCCTGCTCGCGGCGCTGTTCAAGTACGTCGTCCCCGCGGCGTGGTTCGACGCCGCCCGCGAGCACGTCCGCGCGGCGGAGGGCGTCCGCGACCCGGTCTGCGGGATGGACGTCGACCCGACCAGCGACGACGTGCTCTCGCTGGAGACGGACGCGGGCACCGAATACTTCTGCTCGGAGTCCTGCAAGCGCACCTATCAGGAGGAGCAGCGCGGCGACGACGGCCAGCCCAGCCTCACCACGAAGCGCGGGTGGCGCCTCGCCGCGAAGAACGCGGTCGGCGAGTGGCAGATGCTGTGGACGGACATCGTCGCCGGGTTCCTCGTCGCGGGACTGGTCGGCGCGTTCGTGCCGCGGGCGTGGTGGACGACGCTGTTCGACGTGGGCGCGCAGGGGTCGTTCACGTGGGTCGCCGCGAGCGCCGTCCTCGGCGTCACCGTCGGCGTCCTGACGTTCGTCTGCTCGGTGGGCAACGTCCCGTTCGCGGTCATCCTCTGGAGCAACGGCATCGCGTTCGGCGGCGTGATGAGCTTCATCTTCGCGGACCTCATCGTCCCGAACATCACCGACGCCTACCGGCGGTACTACGGCCTGCGGATGGCCGCGGTGCTGTTCGTCAGCGTCTTCGTAACCGCCGTCGTCGCCGGCATCGCCATCCACTACGCGTGGCACGGCCTCGGGCTCGTGCCCGCGTCCGGCGAGGTCGGCGGCACCGCGCCCTCGGGGTACACGACCTACCTGAACGCCGCGTTCGCGCTCGTGTTCCTCGCGGAACTGTACGTGATGTACGGCCCGAGCCCCGACGGAGACGCCGAGCGCGCGCACGCACACTGAGCGAACAGCCGGTACGTTCAACGGCGTGGTGGGCCAACCATCCGTCCCCATGCTCCGGGACGCCCTCCACGCCCTCCGGTCGCTCCTGTTCGACCCGGGCTCGTTCTTCGAGACGCATCCGCCCGCGCGGTCGCTCGGCGGCGCCGCGGTCGTCGCCGTCGCGGTCGCCGCGGTCACGGCCGTCGTGTTCGTCGGCATCGGCGAGTACATGGCCAGCCACATCGACGCCACCGTCACGGTCACGACGTTGGAGCCGTGGCCCGACTCGGCCTGCGAGTCCTTCGACTCGATGAACGGCTCCCTGCCCGAGGCCTGCACCATCGACGAACCACGGACTAAGCAGGTCTCCGTCGGCGCGAAGCTCCGCGACGCCGTGTACGGGCGCGTCCCGCTGCTGTTCTTCGGGACGCTGCTGGGCTGGGTGCTGGTCGCGGTGGCGCTCCACGCGGTCGGCGCGTTCACCGGGAGCCGCGGGTCGTTCACCGCGACGCTGTCGGTCACCGGCTGGGCGATGCCCGCGCAGCTCGTCCAGACCGCCGTCGGCGTCCTCGGGCTCGTCCTCTTGCTGTCCGGCGTCGACTTCGCCAGCGACCCCGAGCTGCTGGCCGACCAGCTCCGGCGGCTCACGGACACGACGGGCACCGCAATCGGGACGCTCGGCGCGCTCGCCGGCACCGCGTGGCAGGCGTACATCTGGACGCACGGCCTCCGCGAGGGCCACGACGCCGACTTCGGCAGCGCGGCCATCGCGTCGGGGCTGGTCGCCTTCGGCCTGTTCGTGGTCTCGCTGGCCTGACCCACTTTCAGTTTCACTGCGCGGCAGGATTCGGCTCTTGTGTGCGACGCTCGTCAGACGCGGTAGATGGCCGACCACCCGTCCGACGCCGGCTGGCGCGTCAAGTGCCCCCGCGGCCACACGCGGCTGCGCCGACAGCGCGACGGCCGCTACTACTGCCGGAGCTGCGAGCGCCACTACGAGCGCCGCGACCTCCGGCAGTGACCCCAGTCGTCTGACGACCGTCCGCTCCCCGCGGGCGGCGTTTCGACTGGAAAACCAACTGACAGCTACCGAATCGCGCCACCCACTCACCACCTTCCGCTCACGCTAATCGCAAGACACCAACGACCCCACACCCCTCCGTTTCGACTGGAGCGGGGTGTGGTACCGCTACTCGTCCTCGACGAGGTCCAGCGCGTCCAGCTCGCGCTCGGGGTTGTACTCCGCGGGGTCGCCGCGCTCGACGCCCGCCCGTCCGGTCAGCTCGCCGAGAATCGCCTCCCGGGCCGCCGCCGGCGTCTCGTACTCCTCGGGCACCAGCCGGTCGAAGACGTCCGCCAGCGCCTCGGTCTCGTTGACCACCTCGTCGCGCTCGGTCGCGTACTCCGCCTTCAGCGAGCTCGCGTCAGTCGGGTAGCTCGACCCCTGCACCGCCGCCTCCATCGCTTCCAGCGTCTCCTCGACGTGCTCGGCGCGCGGCCGCTCGCGCTCGGTGGGGAACTCCTCGGTCGCCTCCTCGGGCACGTAGTCGTCGTCGCTCATGACTAGTGGGTCCGCCGCGCCCGGCAAATGCGTGCTGGCCGCCTACTTCTCGACGTCCAGCAGCGCCACGCGCTCCCGCACGACGCCCGCGAGGTCGCCCGCGGCCGCCGCCACCTCCGCGTCGCCCACGTCGAAGAACTCTCGAATCGTCTCGCGGTCCCCGTAGACGCCTTCTTCGCCGGGCTCGCTGTCGTCCAGCACGCGGCCGTCGTCGAGGAACGCCGCGACCGCGGCCGCCGCGCTCGCCTTGTCGCCGCCCGCGACGACGACCACGACTGCCTGCTCGCCCGGCGCCACGCCCATCTCGAACGCCTCCCGAATCTGGCGGCGGCCCGCGGCGTACAGCAGAATCTCGACCGCGCGGTCGCTGGCGACGCTCTCCCCGCGCTCGAACGCGCGGTCGGCGTGCTCGACGGCCGCCGCGAGGTGGCCGCGGCCAGCCACGTAGTCGGCGTCGAACGCCTGCACTGCGGTTTCCTCGCCGCCGTCCGGGAGGCCGGCGACGAACTCTTCGACATTCTGTACGTCCGCGGTGCCCGCGACGAGCTTCACGAGAAGTCCCCCAGATTCGCCTGCCCGCCCCGGTCGGTCTCCTCTGCCGCCGCCACCGTCTCGGCGTCGGCGTCCACCGTGTCCATCGCCGGGTCTGGGTGGCCGACGTTTTCGAGGATGCGCTCGGCGGTCTTCTCGCGGCCCCGGACCGCGCCCAGCACGACGCTCTTCTCGGCGTTCCGGAGGTCCGCCCGCGACTCGATGCCCGCGTTGTAGAGTCGCCGCGCGCGCTTGCGCCCCACGTCGCGCACGCCGGCGAGGTCCAGTAGCTCCTCGCGGACGCCGTACTCCACGCGCTTGCGGGCCTCCCGGACCGCCGCCGCGCACTCCACGTCGTCGAGGTCGCCCGCGAGCCGCTCGGCCGCGTGCAGCAGCCACTCCGCGGTCTCGACCTTCCCCCGGATGTCGCCGGGACCGACGCCGTAGCGCTCCGCAATGCGGTCTTCGTCGAGTTCGGACGCCCAGTCTTCGAGGAGCTTCGCGGTCTTCAGCGCCGAGAGCCAGTCCTCGAAGTCGGCCTCCTCCTCGCGGGGCGCCGACCCCAGCAGTTCCTCCTCGCGGTCGTACGCGAGTTCGGTGTATTTCTCGCGGTCCCCCGAGCGCAGGTAGAGCTCGTACATGTCCGGCGTCCGGCTCACGAGGTGGAACAGCCCGAACGGCGTCGGACTCGCGGCCTCCCCCTCGCTGTCGCCGGCGTCCGGTTCGCCGTCGGCCTCTGCTTCCTCGCCGTCGGCCATCTCCCCGGCCGTCTGGAACGCTGGTTCCTCGCCCGTGCGGCTCGCGGCTCCGCCGCTCGCTCGTCCCGCGGCCTCCCGCTGGTCGGCTGCCCGGAGTCCGTCGACGAGCGTCGCCGCGCTCATCGGGTCGACGTACAGCTGGCTGACGAGGTGGCCGGTGCTGGTCGCGCGCAGCGTGCCGTCCTCGCGCTCCACGAACCCGTTCCGTTCGAGGTACGCCAGTACGTCCAGCGTCACGCGCCGCAGGCGGCCGGGGTCGTCGGTCTGGGTCGCGTACAGCGTCTCCCCGAGGAACTCGTGGAGCGCCTCCTCGGTGGTCGTGAACCCGGTGGCGACCGCCGCGAGCACGTGCGTCCGGAGCGCGGGCTCGGCGGCGAGCTTCGAGCGCACCGGCTCGGGGTCGGCGTAGATGTAGCGGTCGAACAGCTCTTCGAGTTCGTCGTGGTTGTTCGCCAGCAGCACCGCCTCCCCGTACGGGTCCCGGCCGGGGCGGCCCGCGCGCCCGAACATCTGGTGGACTTCCAGCACGGACAGCGGCTGCATCCCGCCCGCGGTGCCGTCGTAGCGCTGCCAGTCCCGCACCACGACCCGCCGCGAGGGCGTGTTCACGCCCGCCGCGAGGGTGGGCGTCGCGGAGACGACCTTGATAGCGCGGTCGCGGAACGCCTCTTCGACGAGTTCGCGGTGCTCGCGCGCCAGCCCCGCGTGGTGGAACGCCGCGCCCTTCTCCACGGCGTCCGCGAGGTCGTCGCTGGTCTCCGTGTCGCTGACGCCCCGGATTTCGTCCGCGACATCGAGCAGGCGCGTCCGGTCCTCGTCGCTGATGCCCTGCTTGGTCACGTCCGCGAGCCGGCGCGCCGCCGCCTCCGCGTTGCGCCGCGAGTTCACGAACACGAGCGTCGAGCCGTCGTCTTGGAGCGTGTCCTCGACGATGGCGGCGGTCTGGCTGTCGCTGCCGCCGGTCGCCAATTCCTCCTGCGTGCCGTCGTCGTAGTGGACCGCTTGCCCGTAGTGGACGCCGGTCCGCAGGTCGATGGGGCGCCACTCCGAGTCCACGAGCTCGGCGTCCAGCCACGCCGCGATTTCGTCGGCGTTCCCGACCGTCGCCGACAGCGCCACTACCTGCAGGTCCTGCACGCGCTGGCGGAGCTTCGCCAGCGTCACCTCCAGCGTGGGCCCGCGGTGGTCGTCGTCCACGAGGTGGACCTCGTCCGCGACTACGCAGGAGAGGTCGTCGATCCAGCCCGCGCCGTTGCGCACCAGCGAGTCCACCTTCTCGGAGGTGGCGACGATGATGTCGTTGTCCGACAGCCGCGAGCCGTCGTCCTCGTAGTTCCCCGTGGAGACGCCCACGGAGAACCCGAACTGCTCGAACTCCTCGAACTCGCTGGCCTTCTCGCCGGCGAGCGCGCGCAGCGGGACGATATAGAGCGCTTTCCCGCCGCGCTCGACCGCCGACAGCATCGCCAGCTCCGCGACGAGCGTCTTCCCGCTGGCGGTCGGCACGCTCGCTACGAGGCTCTCGCCCTCCGCGACGCCCGCCTCGACGGCCTCGGCCTGCGGCGGGTACAGCTCCTCGATGCCCCCCGATTCGAGGTGGTCGGCGACCCCGTCGGGGAGCCCCGGAACGTCCGCGACTCTCATTGCACCGGGATAGGCGCGTCCGGCGGTTTAAACTGTCGCACCGCCGAACGTGGGCTTCGTTCTCTGGCGTGAACGCTGTCGCGGACTTCGCTGCGAACGCCTCGAAAGCCCCGGCGCTGTCGCGGTCGCTCGCGGACATATCTGCTCGCTGCGCTCGCAGATAGCGGTCCGCGAGACGACTAAACAAGCGCGACAGCGCCGCCCCTTTCAGTCCACCCGTAGCGGTTGGTCAGCCGGTAGCGGGCGGACTGAAAGGGGCCGTGCGCTGAACCCGGCCCCGACGACGCAAGCACGCGACCGCAGAGAGCGCGCGCAGCGAGTCGCGGACGGTTCAGCGCAGGGGGCTTTCGAGATGTTGGAAACTGTAGTGTGGGGGTTTCCAGCGGCGAGTGATACACCTAGCCCGGCAACGATATAGGCGGGGCGCCACCACGTCCCGGTATGCGAATCGAGTTCGACCGGGACGTCTGCATCGGGATGTTCCAGTGTGTCGCGGAGTGGGACGGCTTCGAGGAGGACGCGGACGCCGGGAAAGCAATCCTGCGGGACAGCGAGGAGGTCGAGGACGGCGTGTTCGCCCGGGAGGTGCCCGAGGACGCGGAGTTGGACGCGAAGTTCGCGGCGCGCTCGTGTCCCGTCGACGCCATCGCGGTGTACGACGACGGCGAGCAGGTCGTCTGAGCGGCGCTCGCGCCTACCTAGGTTTATGGTAACGCATACCATACTAGCGACTGCGATGTGCCACCACTGGGAGGAAGTACCGATACGGGAACTGGAGCGGGACGCGGACGCACCGGACGACGAGCCCGACGACGTGACGAAAGAAGTCGCGCCCGCCTGAGCGGCGGCGAGCGCGGCCCGATTACGCGATTTTCTCGTACTGGTCGGAGAGCTTCTCGGCGGCCTCGCCGAGCTGGTCGCGCTCGTACTCCGTGAGGTCCCACTCGACGACCTCCTCGACGCCGTTCGAGCCGAGCTTCACGGGCACGCCCAGCCCCACGTCGTCGAGGCCGTACTCGCCGTCGAGGACGACCGAGCCGGGGAGGACTTCGCCCGTGTCGCGGAGGATGGCTTCGACCATGTGGGCGACGCCGGTCGCGGGTCCCCACTGGGTCGCGCCCTTCTTCTCGATGACGTTCATCGCGGACTGCTGGAGCTCTTCGAGAATCTCCTCGCGCTCGGCGTCCGAGAACTCGGGGTCGGCGCCGTCCACGCGCACCTTCGAGAAGACGGGCACTTGGGCGTCCCCGTGCTCGCCGAGGATGGTCGCTTCGACGTTCTGGACGGGCGCGTCGAAGCGCTGGCCGAGCACGTACCGGAAGCGCGCGGAGTCGAGGCGGCCGCCGAACCCGACGACCTTGTGGCGGTCGCGGTCGCCGGCCTCGTAGAGGTGGCGGTTCAGGAGGTCGACGGGGTTCGACGTGGTGACGGTGACGAAGTCGTCGTTGTACTCCGCGATGGAGGAGCCGATGTCCGCCATGATGGGCGCGTTGTCGCCCGCGAGGTCGATGCGCGTCTGGCCGGGCTGGCGCGGGATGCCGGCGGTGATGACGACGACGTCCGAGCCGGCGGTGTCCTCGTAGCCGCCCTGATACACTTCGGTGTTGGCGTCGTAGGCGACGCCGTGGTTGGCGTCGGCGGCCTGTCCGACGGTCTCCTCTTCCTTGTCCGGGATGTCCACGAACACGAGTTCGTCGGCGACGTCGCGGAGCGCGAGGTTGTAGCCTGCGGCGGCGCCGACCGTGCCGGCGGCCCCCACGATGCTGACTTTCGTCATTTCACGTATGACAACTGCCGGCGACTCCGTTAAGCGCTTCGGTAACTCCGCGCACGCGGGAGAACCGCGCGCAGGGACGCCGACGACCGACTAACGCGAGTTCGACGCTCGTCGAATCACTCGGGGGCGGGGCGGCCTCCGCAGGGTTTTCGAGGCGTCGCGCCCTGCGTACGCCCATGAGCGACACGGACGACGGCTTCGACGAGGAGGCCGTGCGCGAGGAACTCCGCGAGAAGTACGGCGAGGACGACCGCGGGAGCACCGAGCGCATGAGCGAACTCCTCCTGCAGGGCGCGACGATGACCAACCAGCACTGCGACCACTGCGGCACCCCCATCTTCCGCTACGAGGGCCAGTCGTTCTGCCCGAACTGCCAGCACGCCGCCGACCAGCAGGCCGCACAGCAGCAGGGCGCGCAGGGGCAAACTGCACAGGACCAGCCGCAACAGCAGCAGGCCGACCAGCAGGGCGCCGACCCCGCCGAGCGAACCGCCCAACAGCCCGCTGACGGCGACGCGACCGCAACCGAGGCGGCTCGCACGCAGTCGAACGCCGACGCCGCCGACCGCCGACAGTCTGCGAACAGTCCGCAGTCGGCGGAGCGCCGCCAGCCCGTCGAGCGGCAGGCCTCGCAGTCCACCGGGCGCCAGCCGCGCCAGCCGGCCCGCGAACAGGCGTCACCGAGCGGCCAGTCGCCCGAGCGCGACCCCTCGTCCGCCGCCGTGCCCGGCGAAGCCGCGGACGCGCTCGAATCCTCGATTGCCGCGCTCGCTCGCCGCGGCGCCAGCGCCGACGACCCGCGCCGCGCCCGCGAGTTCCTCGAAGCCGCCCGCGAGGCCGCCGAGGCGCTGGACGCGCTCCACCACAACGCGTAACTCCGCGGCCGCGCACCAGCCCGTATGGACATCCTCGTCCCCGTCGACGGCTCGGACTGCAGTTTCCGCGCGCTCGGGTTCGCCGCGGAGATGGCGCGCCGCTACGAGGGACGCCTCGACGCCGTCCACTTCGCGGACGCCGAGTCCGAGACCACCGACGCCGTCGTGGAGCGCGCCGAGCGCGTCCTCGACGCGCAGGGCGTCGACGCCGAACCCGAGGTCGACACGGACGTGGACGTGGCGTTCCGGCCCAGCGACAGCGTCGGCGAGGACATCCTCGGGCTCGTCGAGGAGCGCGGCTACGACCACGTCGTGATGGGCCACCACGGCGCCGGCACGCTCGAACGCGCGCTCCTCGGGAGCGCCGCCGAGACGGTCCTGCACGCCGACCGCGTCCCCGTCACCGTCATCCCCTGACCGCCGGCAGAACTGTTCACACGCATCCAAACCGCTTAACCCGAAGCGTTGACTCCGCTGTCGTATGGACACCTACGAACTCCTCTCGCGGAACGCGGCGGAAGTCGTGACCGAGGAGGAACTTCGAACGCTGGCCGAGGACCCCGACGGGAAGCGAGCGTACGTCGGCTACGAGCCCTCCGGTGTGCTCCACCTCGGCCACCTGCTCACCGCGAACAAGCTCATCGACCTGCAGGACGCCGGCCTCGACGTGGTCGTGCTGCTCGCGGACGTCCACGCGTACCTCAACGGGAAGGGTTCCTTCGAGGAGATTCGGGACACCGCCGAGCAGATGAAAGAGCAGTTCCTCGCGTACGGCCTCGACGACGACCAGACGGAGTTCGTGCTCGGCAGCGACTACGAGTTCGACGAGGACTACGAGCTGGACCTCCACGAGCTCGAACTGGCGACGTCGCTGAAGCGCGCCCAGCGCGCGATGGCCGAGATTCAGGGCGGGGAGACCGCGAAGGTCAGCCACGTCGTCTACCCGCTGATGCAGGCGCTGGACATCGAGTACCTCGACGTGGACGTGGCGGTCGGCGGCCTCGACCAGCGGAAGGTCCACATGCTCGCCCGCGAGGAACTGCCGAGTCTGGGCTACGAGAAGCGCCCCGCCATCCACACGCCCATCGTCGGCGACCTCGAATCCGGCGAGGGGAAGATGTCCTCCAGCGAGGGCATCACCATCTCCATGGAGGACTCCGCCGCGGACCTCGACGAGAAGGTGAACGCGGCGTTCTGCCCGCCGACCCGCGACCCCGAGGGCGACCTCGTCAACCCCGTGCTGGAGCTGTTCCAGTACCACGTCTTCCCGCGCTTCGAGGCGGTCGTCGTCGAGCGCCCCGACGAGTACGGCGGGAATCTGGAGTACGGGGACTACGAGTCCCTCGCCGCGGACCTCGAAGGCGGCGAACTCCACCCCGCGGACGCGAAGGGCGCGCTCGCGGACTACCTCGACGAACTCATCGCGCCCGGCCGGGAGCGACTCCGCGAGATTCGCGGCGAATAGTTCCACTTCCGCCGCCAGCGGCCGCGTGGCCGCCGCTGTTACGCTGTCCGTCGACTGATTCTCGCTGCAGAACGAGCGCCGAAACGCCCAGCCGCGGAGAAGACTGCGCGGGGCGGCGTCAGTCGGACTGGATGCGCGGGGCGAGCATGTACGTGACGTGGCCCTGCGCCTCCGCGATGTCGAAGTGAATCTTGACGGGGTACTCGTCGCCGAGTTCGAGTTCGACCTCAGCGTCCTTCGGGATGGCCTTGTTCATGTCCTTGAGGTAGTCGAGACTGAACAGGCTGTGGGCGTCGCCCGCCTCCAAGTCGATGAGCTGGTCCCGGGTGAGTTCGAGGTGGACGTCGTCTGTGTCGCCCTCCGCGTCGACGTAGAACAGCTCGTCGGCGGCGTCGACGCCGAGCGCGATGTGGTCCGAGACCATGTCCGCGGCGGTGACGGCGCGGTCGATGTCGCGGCCCTCGATGACGACGTTCGCGGAGAGGTCGAGGTCCGGGATGTCCGGTTCCTGCCGGATGGAGTCCGGGTCGATGAGCGCGAGCGTGTACTCGAGGCCGTCGATCTGGATGTGGAGCTTGCGGGTCTCCTCGTCGAGTTCCAGCTGGACGAGCTGGTCGGCGTCGGCCATCCCGGCGATGTCTTCGAGCCGGGAGAGGTTGACGCCGATGATGCCGCCGTCGGCTTCGTAGGATTCGAACGCGGCCGCCCCGAGGTCGAGGTCGACCATGCCGACGTTCGCGGGGTCGACAGCGCGGATGGAGAGGCCGTCTTCGTCGAGGTGGATTTTGCATTCGTCCACCAGCACGCTCACGGAGTCCAGCGTTTCCCGGAGCGTGTCGGCGCTCACGATCGCCTTGAACATATGCGAACTGCTACGCAATCAGGGACTAAAAAGCCCCACGTTCCGCGTGCGCGCGTGAATCGCCCGACGGCGGCCGGGTCGCCGCGAGACGGTGGGCGTCAGGGAGTCCGCTGCTGGCGGCCGTCCGGCGTCCGGCTCGGGACGGCGGCCGCGACCACCGTTAACCCGGGTTAATCCGGGTTAATCCGGCGGCTGACCGGGTTCAGGGCTTGCCCCCTTTAGGTGCGCCCGGCCCGTCGGGTCGAACGCACATGAGACGCACCGCAGCCAGCCTCCTCGTGGCGGCGCTCGTGGTACTCGCCGGATGCGCCGGCGGCATCGCGGGCCCGAACGGGGCACAGACCGACGACGGCGAGAGCGGCACCGTGTCGTTCTACGTGAGCGACGAACAGAACGCGATCAGCCAGTTCGAGCACCTGAACGTGACCGTGACCAGCGTCGGGTTCGCGCAGACTGCGGCCGCGAACGAGTCCGCGGCCGCCGCCAACGACACCGACAGCGGCCTCCGTGTCGATATCGTCGGGAACGTCACGGCGGGCGAGAACGCCACCGTTCGCGTCACCTACGACGGCGAGGCCGTCGAGAACGCGACCATCGAAGCGGACGACGCCGACGTGACGGTGACGACAGACGCCAACGGTACCACGACCGTGCAGGTGCCCAGCGACGCCGAGGAGTTCAGCGTGACCGCGAGCACCGCCGAGGACAGCGAGTTCGGCGAGGCCGAGGCCGAGTTCGAGGTCGAGTTCGGTGAGAGCGACGACGGTGACGAGGCTGACAGCGACGACAGCGACGACGCCGAGACCGAGTGGGTCGAGCGCGACGTGGCCAACCGCACCGTCGACTTGACCGAGCTACAGGGCGCGAACGCGACCCTGCTCGGGAACATGACCGTCCCCGCGGGCGACTACGAGAAGGTGTTCGTGCACGTCGGTGAGGTCGAGGGCACCCTGCAGACCGGCGAGCAGGTGAACGTGAAGCTCCCGAGCCAGAAGCTCCACCTCAACGACGACTTCACCGTGAACCGGAGCGGGAACGTCGAGTTCGTCTTCGACATCACGGTGTTCGAGGCGGGCAACGGCGGGAAGTACATCCTGAAGCCGGTCGCTAGCGAGTCCGGCACCGACGTGCCCATCGAGCGCGTGGACGACGACCGCGAGGCCGAACTCGAAGCGAACTTCGTCGGGAACGTCTCGGCGAGCGAGAACGCCACCGTGCGCGTCACGCAGGACGGCCAGCCCGTCGAGAACGCGACGGTCACGGTCGACGAGGACGTGACGGTGACGACGGACGCGAACGGCACCGCGACCGTGCAGGTGCCTAGCGACGCCGAGGAGTTCGAGCTCGAAGCCTCGACCGAGGAGGGCAGCGCGTACGGCGAGGCCGAGGCGGAACTGGAGTTCGAGTTCGGAGACTCTGAGCGTGACGACGACTCTGACGGCGACAGCGAGGAGGCCGACGACGAGACCGACAGCGAGGTCGAACTCGGCGCGGTCCTCGACGGCAGCCTCGCGCCCGGCGGGAACGCCACCGTGGTCGTGACCGACGGCGACGGCGAGGCCATCGAGAATGCCGAAGTCGCCGTTGATGGCGCGGTCGTCGGGGAGACGAACGCCGACGGCGAACTGGCGTTCACGGTGCCCGAGGACGCGAGCCTCGACGCCGAGGTGACCGTGACGGCGGACGGGGAGACGGTGACGCTGGACTCGACGACCGCCGCGGCCGCGAACTGACCCGGCCGCCGCTGACTGCGGGCGACTTCGCTGCGGTTTTTCGCGCTGACGCGCCCTAACGCCCACAGCGACGTGGTTTTCAGTCCGGCCGCCGTACGTCCCGTAACTGACTATGGGGAACGGCAAGGACCACTACTACAACAAGTCCAAGCAGGAGGGCTACCGGACGCGGGCGGCGTACAAGCTCCAGCAGATAGACGACGAGTTCGACGTGCTGTTCGGCGGCGCGACGGTCGTCGACCTCGGCGCCGCGCCCGGCGGCTGGCTGCAGGTCGCCGCCGAGGAGACCGGCGCGCGCGGGAAGGTCGTCGGCGTGGACTTCCAGCGTATCGACGACTTGGACGATGTCGAGGCGGGCGTCCAGACCATCAAGGGCGACATGACCGAGGAGGACACCCGCGAGGACATCGAGCGCGCCGCTCCGGGCGGCGTCGACGTGGTCATCTCGGACATGGCGCCGAACATGACCGGTGAGTACAACCTCGACCACGCGCGCTCCGTGCACCTCGCGCGGATGGCGCTGGACACCGCCCGCGAGCTGCTGGACGACGGCGGCCACTTCGTCGCCAAGGTCTTCGACGGGCAGGACTTCCAAGACTACCTCGCGGACGTCGAGGAGGAGTTCGCGTTCACGCGGACGTACACCCCCGACGCCTCCCGCGACTCCTCCTCGGAGCTGTACGTGGTGGCGAAGAACCGCGTCAACGCCCCCATCGAGACGGGCGACACCATCGAGGTCGAAATCGTCAACGTGGGCGAGGAGGGCGACGGCGTGGCGAAAGTCGACGGCTACACGCTGTTCGTGCCGGACGCCGAGGAGGGCGAGACTATCGAGGTGGAAGTGACGGACGTGAAGCCGAACTTCGGGTTCGCCGAGCGCCGCGACTAGCGCTCCGCGAGCAGCCGGCGGACGCCGTAGACGAACGGCGTGTCCGCCAGCGCGATGGCGAGCTTGAGGGCGTACTGGCCGACGATGAGCGAGAGAATCTGTGTCTGGCCGTAGACGGGGCCGACGCCGAGCACCTGCGGCGCCGCCCAGAACGCGACGGTGACGAAGATGACGGTGTCGATGACTTGGCTGGTGGCCGTCGAGCCGATGTTGCGCAGCCAGAGGTACGCGCCGTCGGTGCGCTCGCGGATGGCGTGGAACGCGAGCACGTCCCAGTTCTGGCTGACGACGTACGCCAGCAGGCTGCCCGCGACAACGTTCGCGCTCGACCAGAGCACGCCCGCGAACTCGGACTGGCCGACGCCGGAGAACGGCGCGATGGGCGCAACGATTGTGGTGTAGACGAGCCCGAGCATCACGAGCGTCATCACGAACCCGACGTTCACCAGCACTTGCGCGGCGCGGCGGCCGTACAGCTCCGAGTAGCAGTCCGACGCGAAGAAGGTCAGCGCGTACGCCAGCGCCGCGCCCGGCATCACCAGCGACGACCCGGTGACCGGCAGCGAGAACGGAATCTGGAACAGCAGCAGCTTCGACGCGGTGAGTTGGGCGGTCACGAGCGCGGTGACGAACAGCCCGACGAGCGCGACCTGCCCGGCGACGAGGCGGTCCTCACTCGGCATCGTCGTCGAGCCTCCCGTGGCGCTCGTCGATGTCGTCGAGGATGTCGAGGTTCTTCCGGACGGACGCGCGGACGGCGTCGCTGCGGTTCACGAACTTCCCGTCGTCGCCGACGTGCTCGTCGAGGTCCGCAAGCAGCTCCGCGGGAATCTCGACGCTTATCTTGGGCATACCGCGAGAATACCCCGGGAATATCTTAAGCCGTTCGTGTCGACGCGGAGCCGCCCCGGCGCCCGCCCAGCGTCACGACGGTGAGCAGCCCGAGCCCGAGGAGGTACATCACGACGATGGGGAGCGCGATGAGCAGCATCGTGTAGAGGCTGTCGGGCGTGACGAGCGCGCTGAACGCGAACGCGCTGATGACGGGGACGCGCCAGCGCCGCCGCATCGTCTCGTAGGAGACGATGCCGCCGCCGTGGAACAAAAGCATCGTCACCGGGATGTCCACGAGGATGCCGATGCCGACGGTCAGCAGGAACACCATCCACGCGAACGTGCTGACGGTGTAACTGATTATCATGCCGGCGTCGAGGGCGTCGTAGACGAGGAAGGAGATGACCTCGGGCGCGACGAACGAGTACCCGAGGTAGCTGCCGACGGCGAGCCCACCGACCAGCCCGCCGCCCCACGCGGCGATGACCCGCCGGTCGCCGGTCACCCAGCCGCGGTCCGAGAGCGCGGGCCACACGTAGTAGACGATGACCGGGAGCGTGCCGATGGCGGCCAGCACGACCGAAATCTTCACTTGGAAGACGAGCGCCTCGACGGGGTGGAGCGTGATGGGCCACTCGCCGCCGGTCGCCAGCGGCCGCACGTCAGCGGGGATGCGCGCGAGGAAGTTGTCCCGGACCTCCCGGAAGCCGCCGTAGTAGAGCCACCCGAACAGCCCTACCATCAGCGCCATGAACGTGCCGACGATGCGGAACGCCCGCGAGCGCAGGCTGGAGAACACGAACCGGATGTCGTAGTAGTAGCCGCCGATGTCGTCCTCGGTGGTCTCCTCCTCGGTGAACGCGTCCATCATCCCCGCGGCCGTGCTCTGGACGGTGTTGGACTCCTCGGCGTCGCCCTGCTCGTCCTCGACGGCCTCCTCGTCGAGTTCGGCGTGCACTTCGTCGAAGCGGTCGAGGACGGCTTGGGCCTTCTCGTCGTCGCCGGCTTCGAGCGCGCGGTTGGCCGTCGAGAGCGCCTCGTCCTCGGTCAGCGACGCGAACGCCTCCGGGGGCGCTGACAGCACGCCCGCGGCGTCCAGCTCGTCGAGGTCGATGTCGCCGGGATTCTCGGGCTGGCCGAGCCGCGACCGCGCGACCTGCTGGGCGGCGCGGTCGATGGCGACGTACGTGTAGTACAGCACCGCCGCCGCGAGCGCGACCGCGGCGAACGCCGCGCCCAACAGCAGGTAGCCGGTCTCGGGGTCGACGCCGAGCGCGTCGGTGACCGTCGGCACGCGAACGCGCGACCCGATGAACTCCAAGAAGCCGTTGAACGCCGGGATGCCGCCGTACTGGCCGGTCGCGTAGCCCGCGGCGAACCCGAGCACGCCGACGCCGAGCACGCGGTTCCAGCGCTCGCGGAACACGCCGCGGACGTCGACGTACTCGCGGCCGCGCTTCATCGTCACGACGACCTTCGCGCAGTACAGCGAGAGCCCGTACAGCAGGATGAGCGGGGACGCCCACAGAATCTGGGTGAACGGGTCCGGCGGCGAGAAGAACGCGCCGAACGCGAAGATGCCGACGACCGCGTACTTCCACTTGTCGCGGAACGTCTCGTAGGGGACGATGCCCGAGTACGACAGCGCCGACACCGCGAGCGGGAGCTGGGCCGCGATGGCGAACGACAGCGCCAAGAAGAGGATGAACTCCGTCCACTTCACGATGGAGTATTTCGGCGCCAGCCCCGCGCCGACGGCGTTGCCCGCCAGGAAGTCGAACATCAGCGGGAAGAACAGGAAGTACGCGTACGCCACGCCCGCGGCCGCCAGCCCGACGCAGACGAGCGCGACGAGCGCGACGTTGCGCCGGGAGACGGAGACGTCGGGGATGATTTCGCGCTCCACGAGCGGCTCGCGGGCGTGGTAGAGGAGGACGGGGACCGCGCACGCAACCCCGGCGAACAGCCCGATTTTCACCTGCATCAGGATGACGTCGAACGGCGTCTGCGCGATGACGCTGGCCGCCTCCACGAGGAGGTCGGCTTCGAGCTTCGGCCAGACGTACAGCCGCATCGTCATGATGCCGCCGACCAGCCCGACGACGAACGCGATGAAGACGTGCTGGAGCTTCGACTGGGCCGTCCGGAGCATCACGCCGAGGGTCTGCCGGCCGGACTCGATACTTCGGGCCGTACTGGGGTCTATCGGGCCCGAGCCGGAGCTACTCATTGGGTCGGGGTAACCAACTCGCAATTATCAATCTTCCCGTCCGCGCCCAAAAGAAAGCCTATAACGCCCCCGTCGCCAAAGCACGGACACGAATGGCCGAGGAACCGGACGGCGGGCGCGACCGCGACCGCGACTGGGGGGACCTCGCGTCGGCCGTCCGCCGCGTCGACGGCGACGACGGGCGCGGCGAGTGGGACGACCTCTCGTCGGCCGTCGAGTCCGTCGCCGGGGACGGCGAGCCGGGGCCGCGAGTCACCCGCGACGACGAGTGGCGCGACCTCTCGCCGGCCGTCGAGCGCGTCGAACCCGACGACGGCGACGAGTGGGACTGGGACGAGGACGCCGTCGCCGCCGCGGGCGGGAGCGCCGACCCCGCCTCCGGCGGCGAACCCGAACTGCTCGCCGCCGACGAGCATCAGGCCGACGAGCCCGCCGACGACGCGGCGCTCGACCCCCGCGAGAACTCCGTCATCGACGCCGACGAGAACCCCGCGCCGCCCGACGACGGCATCGGCCTCGACGCCCCCGAGTCCGACGTCGAGGAGCCGCTGGCGGTCCACGTCGAGGAGATGGTCAAGCGCCTCGCCATCGTCATCGCCATCGCCGCGCTCGTCAGCGTCGTCGTCTTCCCGCTCACCGAGAACCTCATCACCACCATCTGGAACTACGTCCTCCCCGGCGGCGAGGCCGTCGACCCCCGCGTCTACCAGCCGCTCGAACTCGTCATCACGCAGGTGAAAATCGCCAGCCTCGCGGGACTGGTCATCGCGCTCCCGGTGTTCGTCTACGAGTCGTACGCGTTCATGCGCCCCGGGCTCTACCGCCACGAGCGCCGCTACTACCTCGCCGCCGTCCCGACCAGCCTCGTCCTCGCCGTGCTCGGCGTCCTGTTCGCGTACCTGCTCGTGCTCCCGTACACGATGGACTACTTCCAAGGCTATACTGAGGGCACCGCGGACGTCGCGTTCGCGCTCGGCTCCACGTTCAACCTCATCCTGATGGTGATGGGGTATCTCGCGGTCGTCTTCCAGATTCCGCTGTTCATCATGCTCGCCATCATGCTCGGGGTCACCACCCGGCAGTGGCTCGAAGACCGCCGCCTCCTGTTCTGGGCGGCGTTCGCCGGCATCTCGTTCACGTTCGGCGCCATCGACCCCACGGGCGTCGTCCCCATCGTCGTCGCGCTCACCATGATTGCGCTCTTCGAGGGGACGCTCGCGCTGCTCCGGTGGACCGGTAACTAGTAACCACTTTTTCCAGCGCTCGGCGCGCTACGCGCGCCGTCGCTTGCAAGAACTTGGGGAAAAGCGCCGTCGCACCCCCTTCGGGGGTGCTCGGCGCCAGCGCGCGAAGCGCGCTGTGAACCGCTCGCGCCTCGCGGCGCTCGCGGATGCTCGTGGGCGGTAGTTTGGTCGGGAGTGCCCGAGATTCGCGTAAGACCTTATTAGGCGTGCGCCACGTACCCCACGGCGATGGAGTTAGAGGCGATTCCGGGCGTGGGCGCGAAGACCGCGGAGTCGCTGCGGTCGCTCGACGACCCCGAGGACGCCCTCCAACGCGGGGACGTGGCGGCGGTCGCTCGCGCGCCGGGGGTCACCGACGGGCGGGCCGCGCGCATCGTCCGCGGCGCGATTCGCGCGCGCCACGACGACCCCGGCGGTTTCCTGTCGACGGACCGCGCGGGCGAGGTGTACGAGCGCGTGCTCGCACTGCTGCAGGAGCGCGCGGTCACCGACTACGCGAGCCAGCGCCTCCGGACGTTCTACCCGAGCGCCGCGGACTCGCGCATCGCGGAGGTCAACGAGTTCGCCGAGGAAGCGATGGAACGCGACCCCGACCCCGAGGTGTTGGACGCGCTGGATGGCGTCGAGCCGCTGTCGCGGGCGGAGGGGCTGGCGGTCCGCGACCGGTGTCTGGCGACGACCGACGCGGAGACGTACAGCGCCGCGCAGGACGCGTTCCCCGAGCTCTCCGTGGAGGTCGTCGAGGACGCCCGCGGGCTGGCGGACCTCGCGCGCGGCTACTCGACGGTCGTGGCGCTCGACGAGGCGTTCACGGGCGTCGAGGTCGATGGCGACGTGCGCGTCGAACCCGACGCCCTACAGCGCCCCGAGGAGGTCGTCCCCGAGCGCGTGCTCTCGTTTTTCGCCACGAACCGCGACCGCATCCGCGCGGCCGTCGCGGTCCACGAGGCCGCCGGCCTCGACGCGGACGTGGACCTCGAAGCACTGGACGACTCGCTCGCCCAGTTGGACGCCGAGGGGTCGGTCGCGGGCGACGACGAGCTCGACCGGCTCTCGACCGCCGTGGACGACCTCGACGCCGCCGTCTCGACCGCCGAGTCCGTCGCCAACGACCGGCTCCGCGAGGCGATTCAGGAGCAGGACGTGACCATCGAGGGCGCGGACCTCCTCTCGCTGGTGGAGCGCGGCGCGGGCGTCGACAGCCTGCTCTCGCGGGAGCTCGCCGACGAGTACGCCGACGCCGTGGACGCCGCCCGTGACCACCTCGTGGACGCGCTCGCGCTCCGCGACGGCGAGGCCAGCATCGCCGAGCAGGCGTTCGACGACTCGCCGACGTTCCCCGTCGACCACGACCCGGAGGCGGTGTCGCGGCTGCGCGAGGAACTCACCGCGGCCCGCGACCGCCGGAGCGCCGAGCGCAAGCGCGACCTCGCGGCGACGCTCGCGGACCTCCGGGAGCCCACGCGGGGGCTCGTGGAGCGCGCGCTCGAACTTGACGTGGAGCTTGCGGTCGCGCGGTTCGCCGACGACTTCGACTGCGTGCTCGCCGAGCGCGGCGGCCGCGGCTTCGACATCGAGGGCGGGCGCTCGCCGATTCTGGACGTGGCCTTCGCGGACGTGGAGCCCGTGGACTACGGCGTCGACGGCGTGGCGCTGCTCTCGGGCGTGAACTCCGGCGGGAAGACGAGCACGCTCGATTTGGTGGTGGTCGTGGTCGTGCTCGCGCACATGGGTCTCCCGGTGCCCGCCGAGTCCGCGCGAGTGCCCGAGGTCGAGGAGCTCCACTACTACGCGAAGTCGCAGGGGACGCTGGACGCGGGCGCGTTCGAGGCGACCCTGCGGGACTTCGCGGGACTGACGGAGGGCGCGGCGCGGAAGCTCGTGCTCGTGGACGAACTGGAATCCATCACGGAACCGGGGGCCTCCGCGAAAATCGTCGCGGGCATCCTCGAAGAGCTCCACGGGGCGGGCGCGTCGGGCGTGTTCGTCTCCCACCTCGCGGGCGAGATACGCGACCAGTGCGGCTTCGACGTGACCGTCGACGGCATCCGCGCTCGCGGGCTGGAGGACGGCGAACTGGTGGTCGAGCGCTCCCCCGTGAAAGACCACCTCGCGCGCTCGACCCCGGAGCTCATCGTGGAGAAACTCGCCACCGAGAGCGACGGCGAAGCCGGCGACGACGGCGCGTCGGCGGGGTCGTTCTACGACCGCCTGCTCGGGAAGTTCTGACCGGAATCGGGCGATTCGGGGGTTCTCGGCGGCGAACGCCGGTTCTGTGGCGAAGGGTTAAGTGGTTGCCCGAGCGTGGTGAAAGTGATGGACGACGACCCCGAGGAGGGGATGCTGGGGTGGGACGAGTCCGTGTTCCGGGACGAACACGTCTTCGAGATCGACTACGTCCCGGAGGTCTTCCAGCACCGCGAGTCCCAGCTCCAGACGCTGCAGTACGCCCTCCGCCCCGCGGTCCGGGGCAACCGCCCGCTGAACGTGATGGTGCGCGGGCCGCCCGGCACCGGGAAGACGACCGCGGTCCAGAAGCTCTTCGGGGAACTCGGCGGCCAGCACGGCGTCCGCACGGTGCGCGTGAACTGTCAGGTCGACTCCACGCGGTACGCGGTGTTCTCCCGCATCTTCGAGGAGATATTCGACTACGAGCCGCCCTCCTCGGGCATCTCGTTCAAGAAGCTGTTCGGGCAGGTCGCCGAGCGCATCGCCGACGACGAGGAGGTCCTCGTGGTGGCGCTCGACGACGTGAACTACCTCTTCTACGAGGACGAGGCCTCCGACACGCTGTACTCGCTTTTGCGCGCCCACGAGACCCACTCGGGCGCGAAGGTCGGCGTCATCCTGGTGTCCTCGGACCTCGACTTGGACGTCATCGAGAACCTCGACGGGCGCGTGCAGTCCGTGTTCCGGCCCGAGGAGGCGTACTTCCCCTCCTACGACCGGGGGGAAATCACGGACATCCTCCGGGACCGCGTCGACGTGGGGTTCCGCGAGGACGCGGTGCCGACGACGGTGCTGGACCGCGTCGCGGAGCTCACCGACGAGGCCGGGGACCTCCGCGTCGGCATCGACTTGCTGCGCCGGGCGGGCCTGCACGCGGAGTCCCGCGCGAGCACCACCGTCGAGGTCGAGGACGTGGAAGCCGTCTCCGAGGAGGCCAAGCACATCCACCTCTCGCGGAGCCTGCGCGCGCTCTCCGACACCGAGCGCGCGCTCGTGGAGACGGTCGCGGACTGCGACGGCGAGCAGGCCGGCGACGTCTACGACGCGTTCAACGACCGCACCGACCTCGGGTACACGCGGTACACGGAAATCGTGAACAAGCTCGATAAGCTCGGGCTCATCGACGCCGAGTACGAGCAGCTCGACGGCCGCGGGCGCTCGCGGACGCTCCGCCTCACCCACGACCCCGAGGCCGTCAAAGACCAACTGTAGCTCAGCTCTCGACCGAGCGCACGCCGTCGAACAGCCCCGCGAGCCTGTCGAGGTCGGCGGCGGCGTGCGCGTCCGGGTCGGCGTGGACGTGGACCGTGCCGTCGGCGGCGCGCACCCGCCCGCACAGCACCTGCAGGAAGCGGTAGGCCCGCTCCGTGTCGGCGTACTGGAGCAGCGTCGTCAGCGAGTCCACGCAGACGGCGGGCGCGGCGTCCGCCGGGAGGCTGTCGAGGCGCTCGGAGACCGCGATGCCCAGCCCCGTGAGGTCGCCGGGGTCGGCGACCGTGTTCGCGTCGTCGCCGTGCGGGTCGGCGGTGACGAAGCGCGTCGGCGGGAGGGCGGCGTCCCGGGCGGCCCGCCAGTCGTCGGGCGGTTGGCGCAGCGAGACGACGACCGCGGCGTCCGCGTCGGCGACTCGCCGGGCGCAGGCGTCAGCCCGCCGCTCGCTGACGCCGGGCGCGAGCACGAGCGCGACGGGCGCGTCCCGGCGGTCGGTGAGACTGGCGTCGCTCATGTCTCGATGTCACACCTCCACGCACGTAGTTATTCGCCGCGTACCGGAGTTCAGGCACCGCTTACCGCGGGTGCGTGGGTTTTTCGTCGGGGGTGCTCCACGGTACGGGTATGAAGAACACGGGCGGCGGCGACGCGGCGAAGCGGCGCGCGGGCGAGGCGGCGGCCGACGACGTGGCGGACGGGATGGTCGTCGGGCTCGGCACGGGGAGCACGGCGGCGCACGCGATTCGCGCCATCGGCGAGCGCGGCCTCGACGTGGCGGGCGTGCCCACGTCGTTCCAGTCCCGCCAGCTCGCTATCGACGCGGGGATTCCGCTGACGACGCTGGAGGAGGCGTCCGTGGACCTCGCCATCGACGGCGCCGACCAAGTCGCGGGCGGCGACCTCGTGAAGGGCGGGGGCGCGGCGCACGCCCGCGAGAAGTACGTGGACGCCAGCGCGGACCGATTCGTCGCCGTCGCCGACCCGAGCAAGGAGGTGGACGCGCTCGACTACCCGGTTCCTGTCGAAGTGCTGCCGGACGCGCGGCCGGTGGTCGCCGAGCGCGTGCGCGGCCTCGGCGGCGAGCCGGAGCTACGGGTGGCCGAGCGCAAGGACGGCCCCGTGGTGACGGACAACGGCAACCTCGTGCTGGACTGCGCGTTCGGGGAAATCAGCGAGCCCGGGGAGCTAGCGGGCGCGCTGTCGTCGCTGCCGGGCGTCGTCGCGCACGGGCTGTTCGTCGGACTGGCGGACAGCGTCTACGTCGGCACCGACGACGGCGTCCGAGTCACGGACGCGTAGCTGGGGGGCGTGGCGTCGCAAAAAACGAGAGGATCGAACCTAGTTAGAGGTCGCGCGGCTGGACGGTCTTGCGACCGTTGGACTCGGCGCGAGCCGCGGCGTCTTCGAGGAGCTCCGAGACTTCTTCGTCGAGCGCCTCGTAGAAGTCGGAGGCAACGTTCTTGTCGTCGAGTTCTTCCTTCACAGCGGCCTTGACGATGAGGTCTGCCATACGACCTCGTTTTTTCCACGCCTCCTTATAAGGCTTCCCATAATACGCGGCCAGAGCGGCTACTCACGCCCTCCTAAGGGGGCGAGCGCGTCGAGCGCGCGCCGAACGAACCCGTGCTCGGCGGTCGTCCCGGCCGGCCCCGAACTCGTCTTCGAGTTTGGCGAAATTTTGTTCGAAATTGGGAAAACTCACTTATCGGTGTGTGCCGTATTCACACATACTGGCCGCTCGCGCCAGCGACCCACAATGCCCCGCTGTGACCACTGCGACGCCCACGTCTCCGAGAACTTCGCACGCGTGTTCGCCGACGAGGACGGCCACCTCCACGCGTGCCCGAACTGTGCGGCGAACGTCGGCATCGCCGAAGTGTCGAAAGACCGCGCCAGCCGGGCCTGACCGAAACGCAGTCCTCGCTGCGCGCGCTCGGTCCGCGCGTGCACTACGTCTACGTCGTCGAGTGCAGCGACGGCTCCTACTACACGGGCTACACGACGGACGTCGAGCGCCGCGTCGCCGAGCACAACGCTGGCGACGGCGCGAAGTACACGCGCGGCCGCACCCCCGTTACCCTTCAATACGTCGAGTCCTTCGAGACGAAGTCCGCCGCGATGAGCCGCGAGTACGAACTCAAGCAGCGCTCGCGCTCGCAGAAGGAGGCACTCGTCGCCGAGCAGGACGACCCATGGCCGTAGCTCACGCCTGCGTGCGGGGCTCCCGCTCCGCGAGCGCCCACCGGTAGGCCGCGTCCACGACGGCGCCCGCGAGGTCGTCGAGGCGCTCGGCGAGGTCGTCGTCGACGAGCCTGTCGTCCTCGAAGAACCGGGAGGCGTTCCGGATGCCGACCTGCTCGGCGACCACGTCGGCGTGGACGCCCCGCATCGTCACGCGCATGTGGTCCAGCGGCGACGCGATGGTGCCGCCGCCCGCCACGACGACGAGCCCGACGGGCGTGTCCGCGTACTCGTCGAACCCGCAGTAGTCGTGGAAGTTCCGGAACGTCGAGGAGTAGCTGCCGTGGTAGTTCGGCGACCCGACGACGACGGCGTCGGCGGCGCGCACGCGTTCGAGCAGTGTCTCGGCGTCCCCTGCGTCGGCGAGGTCGCGGTCGGGGTCGTACAGCGGGAGGTCGGCGCTCCCGAGGTCGATGTGGTCGGTGTCCGCGCCCGCGCGCTCGGCGGCCGCGAGGGTGTGCGTGATGGCTCGCCGCGTGTAGCTGGTGGCGCGCTGGCTCCCGGTGACGCCGGCGACGAGGGGAGTGAACTCCATGCGCCCGGGTTCGGCGGCGGCCGGGAAAACTCGACGTGGTCGCGGGCCGTGGGGACCGCAGGGGTTTTGACGCGACGCGGCGACGCTCCGCGCATGGACGCCATCTCCTTCGGGACGGACGGCTGGCGGGCGACGCTGGACGTGTTCACGAGCGGGCGCGTCCGCTCGGTCGCGCAGGCGACCGCGGACTACCTCGCCGGCGAGGGCCACGCCGGCGGGACGGTCGCGGTCGGCTACGACGCCCGCGAGACCTCTGCGGGGTTCGCCGAGGACATCGCGGACGTGCTCGCGGCGAACGGCTTCGACGTGCTCCTGCCCGAGCGCGACTGTCCGACGCCGCTGGTCGCGCACGCCATCGCCGAGCGCGACCTCGCGGGCGCGCTCGTCGTCACGGCCTCCCACAACCCCCCCGAATACAACGGCGTGAAGTTCATCCCCGAGGACGGCGCGCCCGCTCTCCCCGAGGTCACGGAAGCCATCGAGGCGAACCTCCGCGAGCCAGTCGAGGGCGCACAGCAGGGCGACATCCGCGAGGTGGACCTCGTGACGCCGCACGCCGAGCACTGCCGCGACCTCGTCGATGCGGACCTCTCCGGGCTGACGGTCGTCTACGACGCGATGCACGGCAGCGGCCGCGGCGTCACCGACGAACTGCTGGAGTCTGCGGGCGCTGAGGTGATTCGGGAGCGCTGCGAGCGCGACCCCGAGTTCGGCGGCACGCCCCCGGAGCCCGACGAGGCGAACCTGCAGGGGCTCGCGCTGGCTGTCGAGGAGCACGACGCTGACTTCGGCGTCGCCAACGACGGTGACGCCGACCGCGTCGCCGTCGTCACGCCCGACCGGGGTGTCCTCGACGGGAACCGCTTCTACGCGCTCGCGTACGACTACCTCCTCGAATCCGACAGCGGGCCGGCGGTGCGCACCGTCTCGACGACGTTCCTCGTGGACCGCCTCGCGGACGCCCACGACTGCGAGGTCGTGGAGACCCCGGTCGGCTTCAAGTGGGTCGCGGAGGCGATGGGCGAGCGCGACGCGCTGTTCGGCGGCGAGGAGTCCGGCGGGTACACGATGCGCGGGCACGTCCGCGAGAAGGACGGCGTGCTGATGGCGCTGCTGGCGGCCGCGGCGGCCAGCGAGCGCGGCCTCGACGAGCGCCTCGACGCCATCGCTGACGAGTTCGGCGACATCCACCAAGACAAGGTGAGCGTCGACTGCCCCGACGACCGCAAGCCCGCGGTCCTCGACGAGCTGGAAGCCCGGCTCCCCGAGGAGGTCGCGGGCGTCGCCGTCGAGCGCGTCAACGACGCGGACGGCTTCAAAATCCTGCTCGCGGACGGCTCGTGGCTGCTCGTCCGCCCCTCCGGTACGGAGCCGAAGATGCGGGTGTACGCCGAGGCCGACAGCCCCGAGCGCGTCGACGCCCTGCTGTCGGCGGGCCGCGACCTCGTCGAACCCCTAGTGTAGGGCGCCGCGGTAGCGCTCGCCCCGCTCCTCGATGTCGAAGCCCAGCGACTCGTAGAACGGCTTCACGCCCGGGTCGAAGTCCGCGGTCAGCGGCCGCCACTCGCCGGCCGCGTGCTCGACGAGCGCGGTGCCGATGCCGTCCGCGCGCCGGCGCCGCCGAACCGCGATGGCTTCGACGTGCGCTCCGTCCTCCCGCGGGGCGGCGACGAGCGCGCCGACGATGCGGTTGTCGTCGTCCGCCACGACGACGGTGCCGGCGTCGATGCGTCGCTGGGCGGTCTCGCTGGCGAGTTCGAGGTTCGCGCCGTCGAGCACGCGCATCACGCCGAGGTGGTCGCGGGGCGACGCCGCCCGGACCACGACCCCGCGCGGTCCCGCCGGCACGCTACCCACCCCGGATGAGCCGCAGCACGCGCACGTGCTCGGCGTCGACGGGCTGGTCCTCAGGGACCGGCGTCCCGTCGACCATCACGGAAACCTCGTGGGGGCTCAACTCGACTTCCGCGAGGAGGTCGGCGTACGTCTCGTCGGTCACGTCGAACTCGTGGGTGTCCTCGCCGACCACCTCGACGGTCACGCGCATACACGCCGGTAGCCGGCGGGCGGCCTTAGGAGCCGTGGTCGCGGCCGTCAGGCCGTCGGTTCGCCGTCGTCGGCGCGGCGCTGGCGGACGTGCCGGTAGCCGGCGACGGCGAGGCCGCCGAGCCCGAGCAGGAGCACGCCGAACTCGACGAGCCCGCCGAGCACGGGCGCGTAACTGACGGCGTGGACGCCGAGCACGCCGACGACGAGCGCGAGCCAGCGGTTCTCGCGCTCCGCGAGGCCGACCAGCCACGACCCGACGGCGTACGCGCCCCAGACGTACGAGAGCGCGAGCACGAGCGCGTAGAGGAGCGCGCCGGCGACTGCGACCGGGATGCCGACGATGGTGAACAACAGCAGCACGAGGACGAACGGCGTGCCGACGAGCGCGAGGAAGCCCGCGCCGAGCGTGCGCGGCGCCGCGTTCGCGGTGGCGTCGGCGACGGTCGCGGAGACGCCGGGGAGCGCGAGCAGCAGGAGCGCGCCGACGAACAGCGTGACCGCGAGGAAGTAGAGGCTCACGAGCCAGCTCCCGACGGTGGGCAGCGGGGAGACGTTCGTCGACCCGAGGCTGGGGTCGTGGCGGACCTCGCCGCCGACCGTGGCGCCCTCGGCCCGCGTGAAATCGCCGTCGTAGACGAAGTCCCCGCCGACCGACGCGGTCGGGGCCAGCGCGACGTTCTCGGCGCCGACCCGGACCGACCCGTCGACGGTGCCGGCGTGGGTGAACGAGCCCGCGCCCGCGGTCACGTTCCCGCGGACGACGCCCGTCTCGGTGATGTCGATGCTGCCGGCGGCGGCGTCGACGCCGCCTTCGACGGTTCCGGCGATGCGTATCGACCCGGCGACGCCGTCGAGGTCGCCGGTGACGGTGCCGGACTCGGCGACGTCCACCGAGCCGGCGAACGCTTCGAGGTCGCCTTCGACGGTGCCGCGGACGACGACGGTGCCGCCGGCCGCTTGCAGGCCGTCGGTGACGGTTTCGCCTTCCGCGACGACGATGGTGCCGCCGGCGCGGTCGTCGGCGGCGGCGACGCCGGCGAACGTCGAGACCGCGAGGACGGCGACGAGGGCGACCGCGACCGCGCGGCGGGTGATGCTGGAGGGCATACGCGACGTGTCACCCGACATTGCCTTAACTCTACTGCGGGCTGAGCCGTCGATTCCGGGGGCGTGAGCGCTTCGGCGGCGGCGGCGACGCCCCGGCTGGTCGCCGTCTCGCGGCCTTTAAGGCCGGGTGGGGACTGAGTGTGCGTATGGCAGACGCCGCCGGCGGTCGGCAGGAAATCTGGGTGGAGAAGTACCGGCCACAGGCGCTCGCGGACGTCGTCGGGCACCCCTCTATCACCGAGCGCCTCCAGAGCTACGTCGCCCGTGACGACCTCCCGCACCTCCTGTTCGCGGGGCCCGCTGGCACCGGGAAGACGACCGCCAGCATCGCCATCGCCAAGGAGATTTACGGCGACGACTGGCAGGACAACTTCCTCGAACTGAACGCCAGCGACGAGCGCGGCATCGACGTGGTGCGGGACCGCATCAAGGACTTCGCGCGCACCTCCTTCGGCGGCTACGACCACCGCGTCATCTTCCTCGACGAGGCGGACGCGCTCACCGACGACGCCCAGTCGGCGCTGCGTCGCACGATGGAGCAGTTCTCCGAGAACACCCGCTTCATCCTCTCGTGTAACTACTCCTCGAAGATTATCGACCCGATTCAGTCCCGCTGCGCGGTGTTCCGGTTCTCCCCCATCGACGACGACGCGGTCGCCGCCCACCTCCGCGACCTCGCCGCCCGCGAGGATCTAGAGTACACCGACGACGGCATCGACGCGCTCGTGTACGCCGCGGACGGCGACATGCGCCGCGCCATCAACGCCCTGCAGGCGGCCTCCGCGACCGGTGACGTGGTTGACGAGGAGACCGTCTTCGCCATCACCGCGACCGCTCGCCCGGAGGAAATCGAGGATATGGTGACCGAGGCCATCGCGGGCGACTTCACGGCCGCGCGCTCGACGCTCGACGACCTCATCTCGAACCGCGGGCTCGCGGGCGGCGACATCATCGACCAAGTGCATCGCTCCGTCTGGGAGTTCGACGTCGAGGAGGCGGCCGCGGTCCGCCTGCTCGACCGCCTCGGCGAGGCCGACTACCGCATCGCGGAGGGCGCCAACGAGCGCGTCCAACTGGAGGCGCTGCTGGCGTCGGTCGCGCTGAACGCCGACGAGTAACGGCTAGGACTCCTCGGCGAGTTCCTCGATGGGCACGTCCGGGGTGCCGTGGCGGGCCTCCCCGTACAGCGTCCGCGAGCACTCCTCGACGAACCCGACGAGCTGTGAGCCCGTCTCGTAGTTGAACGAGAACGCGACGCCGTGGGCGGGGTCGTCGGGGTCGCGGAGGTTCAACACCAGCCCGATGTCGAACAGCTGGAGGGACGCGGTGAACGACTGCATCACGTCGTCGTCGCTGGCGTCCACGAGCTCGCGGTACTCGGTGGCGTACAGCCGCGCCGTCAGTCGCGCGCGGCGCGCGAGCAGGTCCGCGGGGAGGTCGTCGCGGACGTACGCCACGGTGGTGTCGACGTCGTCGGGGCCGGCGTCGTACTCGAAGACGAGCCGGAGGTTGTCGCCGAGCCGCCGTCGGAGGTGGGCGACGAGTCTCTCGGTGTCTCGTGCCATACCTCGAGTTGGGGCGCCGCCAGCAAAGGTTCCGGGGCCAACGACAGGCTTCTTCCCGCTGTGTCCGCTCGGGCGAGTATGGCAGACCTCACCGAGTACCAAGAGAAGGTCATCGAGACGATTTCGACGCTGGACGACGCGCCGATGGCGCTGCTGTACTACACGCCCTACGGCCCGGAGATGTTCCTCCAGAATGACCACCGCGACCGCGACGACGTCTCCCCGCACGTCGGCCTGCTGGCGGCGTACGCGATTCAGGTCGCTCAAGACAGCGGCCACGACACCAGCGAGATTCTGCGCGCCGCCGACGACCAGATTCACGAGTGGGCCGAGGAGGGCGTCGCCATCACCGCCGAGGAGCGCGGCGGCCCCGACTTCGACGCCGAGGACTAGTTCAGCGCCCAGAACCCGTAGTTCAGGTACGCGGCGAACGACACCCACGCGAGGTACGGGACGAGCAGCGCGCCGGCCGCCGACCGCACCCGGTAGAACGCCGCGAGCGTCGCCGCGATGCCCGCCCAGAGCGCGGCGATGACCGCGAGCCCGCCGGCGAGGTCCTGCCCGCCGAAGAACACGAGCGTCCACGCGACGTTGAGCACGTACTGCGCGACGAACAGCCCGAACGCCAGCGTCCGCCGGCGGCCGCGGCCGTCCCGGAGCACGAGGTAGGCGGCCACGCCGAGCAGCGTGAACAACAGCGTCCACACCGGCCCGAACACCCAGTTCGGGGGCGCGAGCGCGGGCTGGGCGAGCGCGTCGTACCACGTGCCGCTGCCGGTCGCGGTGACGAGCGCGGGCGCGGCGCCGACGGCGTTGCAGACGACGACCGCGAGCGCGACGCCCGGCAGGTCGTCCCGTGAGAGGTCCATACCGGCCCGTCGCGGGCCAGCCCCTAAACTACTCGCGTAGGTCCGCGGGCGGGCCGCCCGGCAGGTCGTCGCGGCCGTGGGGCGCGAAGAACTCCGGATTCGGCCCCGTGGGGACGAGGCGCTTGGGGTTGAGGTGGCCGTGGCTGCGGTAGTAGTGCTGCTTGACGTGGTCCATGTAGAGGGTGTCCGCGACGCCGGGGAGCTGGCACAGCTCCCGGAGGTACGGCCAGAGGTTGTCGTAGTCGCTGATGCGCTTGCGGTTGCACTTGAAGTGCGTGTGGTAGACCTCGTCGAAGCGGTACAGCGTCGTGAACATCGCCACGTCGGCCTCCGTGAGCACGTCGCCGGCGAGGTAGCGCTGCTCGCCGAGCACGTCGTCGTAGTGCGCGAGCGCCTCGAAGAGGTCGTCGACGGCGTTGTCGTACGCGCGCTGGCTGTCCGCGAAGCCGGCGCGGTAGACGCCGTTGTTGATGGGGTCGTAGATGTCCTCGATGAGGCGGTCGACCTCGTCCTGATAGCCCTCGGGGTAGAGGTCCACGTCGCGGGCGGCGTACTCGTCGAACGCCACGTCGAGCATCCGCATGATTTCCTCGCTCTCGTTGTTCACGATGGTGTCCGCCGCCGTGTCGTACAGCACGGGCACCGTGACCCGGCCCGTGTAGTCGGGGTCGGCCTGCGCGTACACCTCGCGGAGGTAGTCCGAGCCGAAGAGGTGGTCGGGGGTCGCGCCGGGCTTGTCGGGCGCGAACTCCCAGCCTTGGTCGAAGCGAACGGGGTCGACGACGCTCACGGAGACGGCGTCTTCGAGGCCCTTGAGGGCGCGCGTGAGCAGCGTGCGGTGCGCCCACGGGCACGCGTAGGAGACGTAGAGGTGGTAGCGCCCGGACTCGGCGGGCACGTCCTCGCCCACCCAGTCGCGGAACGACGTCTCCTCGCGCTCGAACTCCCCGTCTTCGCCGTGGTCTATCATCTCCGCCTCGGTGCGCCACTCGCCGTCCACCATGCGTCCCATACCCAGACCGTGGAGCGCCGGCGGTTTAGCCGTTGAGGGCGCGGCCCGACTCGCCGGCTACACGAACGCGCGCACGGAGTTGTCGTACTTCGCGCCGGCCTCGTCCTTGATACAGATGCCGGCGTACAGCACGTCGTCGACGACCACGGGCGCGCCGTAGGTCAGGTGGAACACGTCCTCGGTGAGTTCGAACTGCACGTCGCCCGTCTCGGCGTCGAGCGCGAACAGCGGCTCGCCGCCGACGTACAGCGTGCCGCCGCCGACCGCCATCCCCGTGAGCTGGGTGCGGTCGCTGGCCGCGCGCCAGTCCACCTCGCCGTCGTCGTAGGCCACGATGTCGTCCACGGTGAGGACGAACAGCCGGCCGTCGGCGTACGTCGGCCGCGTGTAGACGTCCGCGCCGGCGTCCGCCGACCAGCCGCGCTCGCCGTCCGTCGAGACGGTCTGGACGGTGCCGTCGCGGCCGACGAGGTGGATGCGGTCGTCCGCGACGACGGGCGCGAACGGGAGCGCCGCCTCCGTCGACATCGACCACGACGCCGTCCCGGTCGCGGGGTCGAGCGCGTACAGCGCGCCCGAGGTGCGGCCGTCGTCCGCGAGGTGCGTGGCGGTGACGTACAGCGTGCCGTCGGCGTACGCGGGCGTCCCGAGCACGTAGCTCCGCGGCGCGGGCACGTCGAAGCGCCAGCCGCGCTCGCCGCTCGCGGGGTCCAGCGCCTGCACGTACCCCTGTTTGTCCTCCTTGGCGGCGACGTAGAGCCACTCGCCGTCGTGGGCGACCGTGGACGTGACCGGGAGGTCGGTGCGCCACTGCTGGCTGCCGTCCGCGGGGTCGAGCGCGCGCACCGAGCCGGGGAGGTCGGTGTTGACGCCGCCGGACGCCTTGGCGACGACGAACAGGGTGTCGTCGCGGTAGGTGGGCGGGTACTGGTGGGGGAGCGCGCCGAGGTCCGTGTCCCACTCGGGCTCGCCGGTGGCGGCGTCGAACGCCCACGTCGACTCGCCGCTCCCGACGAACAGCCGGCCGCCCGCGACGGCGGGCTCGCGGAGCGTGTAGATGCCGTCCACGAACCCCTCCCAGACCTGCGTCGGGTCGCTGGCGACGCCGCTGGCGTCCGGGTTGTGGCCGGTGTGGGCGGTCGTGTAGCCGTGCGTCGTCCACCCGGCGCCGTCCGCGAGCGAAATCTCGGGCGCCGAGTCGGTGTCGCTGGACTGCGGGGACGCGAGGTCCGCGGGGGCGGTGCAGCCGGCGGTCGCGGCCGCCGCACCGAGCGCGCCGAGGAGGGCGCGCCGCGAGAACCGTCCTTGGGGCATGATAGCGCGGTTCGGTGGCGGCGGCCGTAAGCCTGTCGCTAGCCCCGAGACGGCCGCGCTCGGCGCCGCGAGCCAGCCCCGGAACTGTTTTACTCGTTGGTCGGCCACCATACTGGTAATGAGCGACCTCGAGTCGGAGTACCGCCTCGAATACTTCGAGGAGGAGGACTTCCAGCGACGGGAGTGCACGGAGTGCGGCGCGCACTTCTGGACGCGCGACCCGGACCGCGAAACCTGTGGCGAACCGCCCTGCGAGGACTACCAGTTCATCGACGACCCCGGCTTCGACGAGGCGTACAGCTTGGAGGAGATGCGCGAGCGGTTCCTCTCCTTCTTCGAGTCCAACGACCACGAGCGCATCGAGCCGTACCCGGTCGCCGCGAACCGGTGGCGCGACGACGTGCTGTTGACGCAGGCGTCCATCTACGACTTCCAGCCGCTGGTCACGTCGGGGCAGACGCCGCCGCCCGCCAACCCGCTCACGGTCAGCCAGCCCTGCATCCGGATGCAGGACATCGACAACGTCGGGAAGACGGGCCGCCACACGATGGCGTTCGAGATGATGGCCCACCACGCGTTCAACACGCGCGAGGACGCCGACGAGGAGTACGCCTACGAGGGCGAGGTCTACTGGAAGGACGAGACGGTGCGGTACTGCGACGAGTTCTTCGCGGACATGGGCGTGGACTTGGAGAACGTCACGTACATCGAGGACCCGTGGGTCGGCGGCGGCAACGCGGGGCCCGCCTTCGAGGTCATCTACAAGGGCGCGGAGCTGGCGACGCTGGTCTTCATGTCGATGGAGCAGGACCCCGACGGCGACTACGAGATGAAGGACGGGAACACGTACAGCCCGATGGACACGTACGTCGTGGACACCGGCTACGGGCTGGAGCGCTGGACGTGGGTGAGCCAAGGCACCCCGACCGTCTACGAGGCCATCTACCCAGAGACCATCGAGTTCCTGAAAGAGCAGGCGGGCATCGAGCACACCGACGAGGAACAGCAGCTCGTCCACCGCGCGGCGAAGCTCGCGGGCCACCTCGACATCGACGAGGCCGAGGACATCGAGGCGGCGCGCGACAACATCGCCGACCAGCTCGGCGTCGAGACCGAGCGCCTGCTCGACCTGCTCCGGCCGCTGGAGGACATCTACGCCATCGCGGACCACTCGCGGACGCTGGCGTACATGTTCGGTGACGGCATCGTGCCGTCGAACGTCGGCACGGGCTACCTCGCGCGGATGGTGCTGCGCCGCACCAAGCGCCTCGTGGACAACGTCGGCGCGGACGTGCCGCTGGACGAACTCGTGGACATGCAGGCCGAGCGCCTCGACTACGAGAACCGCGACACTATCCGCTCCATCGTCCGCTCGGAAGTCGAGAAGTACGCCGAGACGCTGGAACGCGGCGGCCGGAAAGTGCGCCAGCTCGCCGAGGAGTACGCCGAGCGCGGCGAGCCGATTCCGACCGGCGAGCTCATCGAGCTGTACGACTCCCACGGCATCCAGCCGGACATGGTCGCGGACATCGCCGACGAGGTCGGCGCAAGCGTGGACGCGCCCGACGACTTCTACTCGCTGGTCGCCGAGCGCCACGACTCCGCGACAGCGCTGGAGAGCGACGACAACGAGGACGACCGCCTCGACGACCTCCCGGAGACGGAGCCGCTGTACTACGACGACCCCTACCGCTCGGAGTTCGAGGCGGTCGTGCTGGACGTCTTCGAGCGCGGCGAGGACGGCGAGGAGGTGTACGACGTGGTGCTCGACCAGACGATGTTCTACCCGGAGGGCGGCGGTCAGCCCGCCGACCACGGCACGCTCTCGACGGACGACCAGTCCGTCGACGTGGTGGACGTCCAGAAGCGCGACGACGTGGTGCTGCACCGCACCACCGACGACCCCGGGAAGGGCGAGTTCGTGCGCGGCCAAATCGACATGGAGCGCCGCCAGCGCCTGATGGCCCACCACACCGCGACCCACGTTGTCGTCCACGCCGCGCGCCGCGTGCTCGGCGAGCACGTCCGGCAGGCGGGCGCGCAGAAGGGCACGGACAGCTCCCGCATCGACATCCGCCACTACGAGCGCATCGACCGGGAGACGGCCAAGCGCATCGAGCGCGTCGCCAACGAGGTCGTCCGCGAGAACACGAGCGTCCAGCGCGAGTGGCCCCACCGCCACGAGGCCGAGGAGAAGTTCGGCTTCGACCTCTATCAGGGCGGGATTCCCGCCGGGGAGAACATCCGCCTGATTCACGTCGGCGAGGACGTGCAGGCCTGCGGCGGGACGCACGTCAACAGCACGGGCGAAATCGGCTCCATCAAGCTCCTGAACACCGAGCGCGTGCAGGACGGCGTCGAGCGGCTGACGTTCGCGGCGGGCGCGGCCGCCGTCGAGCACGTCCAATCGATGGAGGACGACCTGCTGGCGGCCGCCGACACGTTCGACGTGGCGCCCGACGAGGTGCCCGAGACCGCCGACCGGTTCTTCACGGAGTGGAAGGAGCGCGGGAAGCGCATCGAGGACCTCAAGGCGCAGGTCGCGGAGGCGCGGGCGTCCGGCGGCGCGGGCGGCGAGGAGGTCGAGGTCGCGGACGCGACGGCGGTCGTCCAGCGCCTCGACGGCGACATGGACGAGCTACAGGCGACCGCGAACGCGCTCGTCGACGAGGGCAAAATCGCGGTCGTGGGCTCCGGGGCGGACGGCGCGCAGTTCGTCGTCGCGGTGCCCGACGGCGTGGCCGTGAACGCCGGCGAGGTCGTCGGCGAACTCGCGGGCATGGTCGGCGGGGGCGGCGGCGGTCCCGCGGACTTCGCGCAGGGCGGCGGCCCGGACGCGGAGAACCTCGACGACGCGCTCGACGCCGCGCCCGACATCCTGCGGGAAGTCGCCAGCGCGTAGCGAACGTCTTCGGGGGACGGCTCATTCTGTCGGCGGCGCTACGACCAGTAGATGCAGGCACAGCGGAATCTCGAAGACGGCGACGTGGCATCGTCGGTCGACGAACTCATCGGAGGGACGCCGCTGCTGGAACTCGACGCGTTCGCGCCGAACCTCCTCGGGAAGGTCGAGTCCGCGAACCCGTACTCGGTGAAAGACCGCATCGCTCGCGAGCTGCTCGACGACGCAGAGGCGGCCGGCGACCTCGAACCCGGCGGGACCGTGGTGGCGTCCACCAGCGGGAACACGGGCATCGGGCTGGCGTCGGTGGCGGCCGCGCGGGACTACGACTGCGTGCTCACGATGCCCGAGTCGATGTCCGAGGAGCGCCGCGCGCTCCTGCGCGCGCTCGGCGCGGACCTCGAACTCACGCCCGCCGACGAGGGGATGGGCGGCGCGAACGAGCGCGCCGAGGAACTCGCCGCGGAGCGCGAGAACGCGGTGCTGGCGCGGCAGTTCGAGAACCCCGCGAACGCCCGCGCGCACCGCGAGACCACCGGCCCGGAACTCTACGAGCAGACCAGCGGCGCGGTCGACGCTGTGGTCGCGGGTGTCGGGACAGGCGGGACCATCACGGGCGTCGGCCGCTACCTCACCGAGGACGCGGACGCCGACGTGACGATGGTCGGCGTCGAGCCGGAGGCGTCGCCGACGCTCTCCGAGCGCAGCAGCGCCGGCCACGACATCCAAGGCATCGGGCCGGGCTTCCTCCCCGACGTGCTGGACACGGACCTCGTCGACGAGGTGCGCGGCGTCGGGAACGAGGAAGCGAAGGAAGCCGCCCGACGCGTCGGCCGCGAGGCCGGCCTGCTCGTCGGCATCTCCGCGGGCGCGGCGGTCGCGGCGGCGGCCGGGTACGCCCGCGAGCACCCCGACGAGGTGACCGTCGCGGTGCTCCCGGACGGCGGCGAGCGCTACCTCTCGACGGACCTCTTCGACGCCTGACTACTGTTCTGACGTGTCGCCGACGGCGTCGAGGCCGAGCACGCGCTCGGCGGCCGCGGCGACCTCGGGGACGCGCTCGTCGGGCGCGTAGACGCCGAAGCGCCACTGCACGCGCTGGGACTCCTGCAGGCCCTGCACGAGCGGGGACTGCTCGTGGAGCGGGCGCACGTCGTCGCCGACGACCACGCGCACCGAGGACTCGGGCATCGACGGGCGGCCGGGGTTGTCCACGACGACCTCGCGCTCGGGGACGCCCGCGGTGTCCGCGATTTCGCGCTCGAACTCGCGGACGGCCGCGTAGTCGGCGTCCACGACTCCATCTGGTACGTCGCCGCGTTCCGCCCAGACGGCGCGCTTGTAGAGGTCGCGGTCGGTGATGCGGCGCGCGGCGTCGGCGGTGGCGTCGCGCTCGCGGAGCGCCCCGAGCAGTTCGGCGTCGGTCATGCGTGCGAACGCCTCGGGGTCGAGGGCGGCGGCGTCGAGGAGCCGCTCGCCCGCGCGGTCCAGCATCGCGCCCGCGATGCGCGAGACGTGGTGGCGGTAGACGGTCGCGTTCATCAGCGCGCGCCCGACGAGCAGGGACTCGGCGGTGGCGACGTTGCCCTCTGCGAGCACGAGGTCGTCGCCGCGGAATGCGAGCGCGCGCAGCAGGCGGCCGTAGTCGATGGTGCCGTAGGGGACGCCGGTGTGGTGGGCGTCCCGCACGAGGTAGTCCATCCGGTCCACGTCTAGCTCTCCGGCGACCAACTGGCCGAGTTTGCCGTCACCGCGGACGGTCGCGGCGACGCGCTCGGGGTCGAGGCCGTGCTCGCGCAGCACCGCGCCGATGTCGCCGTCGACGAGGAGGTGGGCGACGTCGTCGTGGTGGCGGCCGAGGTGGCGCTGGATGATGCCCTCCGTCTGGTGGCCGTAGGGGCCGTGGCCGATGTCGTGGAGGAGCGCGGCGGCGCGGACGGTGTCGGCGCGCGCGCCGGTGACGCCGAGGTACTCGAGCGCGCGGTCGGCGAGGTGGTAGACGCCCAGCGAGTGCTCGAAGCGCGTGTGGTTCGCGGAGGGGTAGACCAGCCGAATCGTCGAGAGCTGCTTGATGTGGCGGAGGCGCTGGACGGCGGGCGTGTCCAGCAGGGCCTCGGCGACGCCGTCGACCTCCACCCAGTCGTGAACGCTGTCCTTGATGGCGCGCATCCCTACCCCGAGGAGGGACCGACCGCACCAAAGGTGGTTCGGAGACGCCGCGAACGTTTGCGGCGTTCCGTAGAACTATGACCTACCACGACAATCGGTACCACGCAGCGCATCGCACAGTCCGACCACCGGCGGGAGAGGCGGAGACGGCCTGTCATCCCCGTCTCCGACGTTGCGACAGGACGTGTGAGCGCCGAAACGCCTTTTGACCGCGGCCGACTTCGGATGGACATGAATCGGCCACGCGTCGCGTTGCTGAACGCGGCCCACGACCCGACTGACACGACGCGGAACTTCCGCCGCGAACTCGACGCGGAGCTCGTGGAGTTCCACGCCGCCGACGGCGACCTCCCAAGCGACCACGACTTCGACGGCGTCGTGGTGACGGGGTCGCGGTCGTCGGTGTACTGGGACGAGGAGTGGATCGACGCGCTCGTGGCGTACGTCGCGGACTGCCACGACGCGGGCGTCCCCGTCCTCGGCGTCTGTTTCGGGCACCAAGTGGTCGCGGCGGCGCTGGGCGGGCGCGTCGCCGACATGGGCGAGTACGAAATCGGCTACCGGAGCGTCGAGCGCGTCGCCGACGACCCGCTGTTCGACGGCGTCGGCGAGACGTTCACGGCGTTCACGACGCACTCGGACGCGGTCGTGGAGCTACCGCCGGGCGCGCGTCTGCTCGCCGAGAACGACTACGGCGTCCACGCGTTCCGGCTCGGGGAGTCAGTGGGCGTCCAGTTCCACCCCGAGTACGACACCGACACCGCCGAGTCCGTCACCACGCGGAAGGACGACCTCGCCGACGAGCGCAAGCGCGAGGTCTTGGACGGCATCACGGCACAGAACTACGCCGCGGCCTGCGAGGCCAAGCGGCTGTTCGAGAACTTCACGCAGTCGCTGGTCCCCGCGCGCGCCGCGGACTGACTACCGGCGGGCGGGCGGCTCGTCGCGGACGATTTTCCCGAGGAGGGCGCGGTTGTCCGCGCCCCACCGGTAGAGGTGCTCGCGGAGGTCCGCGTAGCCGGGGACCTCGCGGAGCGCGCCGAACGCGGGCGCGAGCGCGGGGAAGTCGTGGGCGAGCGTGCGCTCGATGGCGGCGCCCGCCGAGTACACGTCGTCGTCGGTGAGCAGGTGCGCGGAGCGCTCGTAGTCGTCGGGGAGGCGGGCGAGCTGGTCGGCGGAGAGTTCGGAGAACCCCACGAGTTCGACGTCGCCGTGGCGCTCGGCGAAGTGCGCGCACCACGTGCAGAACCCGCAGTCGTCGTCGAAGACGAGCCGCGGCGGATGCTCGGTCATACCCGCACGTAGGGGCGGGGGGACAAGAAAGCCGTCGGCCGCGTCAGTCGAAGCGCCCGGTGACCGCGCCGCAGGCCTCGCAGACCGCGCGAATCTCGCTGTGGTCGTCCGCGAGCTCGATGCTCTGCGTGGTGGTCTCGCCGCAGTCTTCGCACTCGCGGAGGATTTCGGTGTCGCCGGCGTCCTGCGGCGCGCCGACGGCGAGCGCGCGCACGCGCTCGTCGCCGTTGTTGACGCCGCGCTGGAACTCTCCGGGACCGAAGCGCACGAGTTCGCCCGCGCTCACCGCGACCTCCTCGATGCTGGCGGGCTCGTCGTCGGGGTCGGCGGCCTGCTGGACGTCCAGCGTCTCGAAGGTGACCGTGCCGTCGAGCACGTGGAAGATTTCCTCTTGGTTCTGGTGGCTGTGGAGGCCGTACGAGAAGCTCTCGCCTTCGTCGAGCTCGTAGTAATTGAGCGCGGCGTCGGCGGCGCCGAGCACGTCCGTCAGCGGGACGTTCCGGTCGGCGGGCCCCATCCGGGAGTCGAGGTCGTCGAGGCGGACCTTTCGCATACCCGGTGGGAGGCCGCGAGTTCGGATAAGCCTGACTCGACGCCCGCGAACGTGATACCCGCGGGGTTGATACTGCCGGACGCCCGACTCGTGGGTATGGCAATCGACCCGCAGTTCCACGAGAACCGCGAGCAGGTGGACACCCACAAGGGCCACGACGTCTGGGGCCCCGTCGAGGAGCCCGAGAAGCTCGGGGTTCACGGCACGCACGTCGCCGTGGACTTCGACATCTGTCTGGCGGACGGCGCGTGCCTCGAAGACTGCCCCGTGGACGTCTTCGAGTGGGTGGACACGCCCGGCCACCCGGAGTCCGAGCGGAAGGCCGACCCCGCCAACGAGACCCAGTGCATCGACTGCATGCTCTGCGTGGACGTCTGTCCGGTGGACGCAATCGACGTGGACGCGAGCCGATAAGGAGGACTCGTTCAGTGGGCGGGGCCGCTGCGGGGACCGCTACGACCGTTCGATTTCGAGCTGCTCTCGGAGCTGCTGGAGCGCGTCGCTGTCGGAGAGCTCGTCGAGCCGCGCTTGGAAGTGCTCCTCGCAGACGCCGACCTTCAGGCCGCCCTTCTCGACGGTGAGGTCCGCGTCACGGCCGCAGTAGTGACACTGCATACGCTACGTTTGGGCCCACAGCCACCTGAACCTCACGGCACCGGCACGCGCCCTTCAGAGGCGCTCGCGCAGGTCGGCGTACGCGGCCTCGTCGAGGCCGTCGACGCCGAGTTCGCGGCCGTGGGCGTCGCTGCCGCCCGCGGGCAGGAGGTCGTACTCGTCGATGGCGGCTTCCACGAGCGCGCGGCCGTCGCCGTCGGCGTCGCGGCCGACGGGCCGGTCGTAGGGGTAGTGGAGTTCGACCGCGTCGAGGGCGTCACAGCGCGCGAGCGCGGCCTCCGGGTCGGGGTAGCGCAGGGGATGCGCGAGGCCGACGGCGCCGCAGGCCTCCTCTAGCAGGTCGACGCCGGTCTCGAAGTCGGGCACGTCGCGCGCGACGAAGCAGGGGCCGTCGTTGCCGATGAGGTCCGTGAACACCGCGTCCGGAGTGTCGTAGTCGGTGTCGGGGTGGGCGACGACGCTGCGGGCGATGTGCGGGCGGCCCAGTCCTTCGCGCGCTTCGAGGTCGAGAGAGACACCGAGTTCGGCTTCGACGTTCTCGATGATGGCGCGGCCGCGTTCGAGGCGGTCGCGCTGGATGCGGTCGGTCTCGGCGACGAGGGCGTCCGTGGGCGCGACGCCGTAGCCGAGGAGGTCGAGGCGCTGGTCGCCGGCCTCGACGCGGAGTTCGATGCCGGCGACGACTTCGACGCCGCCGCGCTCCTCGACGGGCGCGCGGAAGCCGGGGTGGACGCGGTCGTGGTCGGTGACCGCGACGGCACTGACGCCGGCTTCGCGGGCGGCCGCGGGCACCTCGTCGAGCGTGAGGGTGCCGTCGGAGTGCTGCGTGTGGACGTGGAGGTCCGCGTACACCATACTAGGTCGCTCGCGCGCCGCCACCTAAACGACCCGGTGTGACTCGCCGCACCATACGGAGTCCCTTAAACAAATTAAATTCTTCATTATCGTTCATGGGTAACGTACTTGTGTATCGTGAAAGTTCGTGATGTTGATGACGCTCAGAGAGACCGCCGACGTGCTCGCGTCGCAGAGCTACCCGCTGACCGCAGACGAGCTGGCCGACCGAATCGGCGACCACGAGCTCGCCCACCCGGACGGCTCCGAGAGCCTCGAATCGGTCATCGAGCGCACCGGCGAGTCGCACTTCGAGGACGCGCAGGCCGCGACGTTCGCCGTCTACAGCGCGCTCGACGCCGACGCGGTCGGCCGCGTCGGCTACAGCGACCGCGACCCCACCCCGATGGGCACCGACGGCCCCGGGCAGGTCTCGTTCTGAGCCGCCGCGTCTGAACGTCCGTTACATTCTTAATACCAAACTCCCAAGGGTGAGTGTACTTACCATGTCAATGGGTGCCTATGACGAGGCCGAACACGAGCGCCGCGAAGCGAAGACCAACAACGTCGAGGTCGCCGACGACGACACCCGCACGACCTACGAGGGCTCCGTGGAGTTCGAGGACGGGGACTCCGCGGAGGACCTCATCGACCAGTTCCAGCAGCTGCAGTCGAACTAACCGTCCTGTTTTATCGCCAGCAGCGACCCCGTAGTGACGAGTACGACCGCGGCGACGTGGCCGCCGACCGCGACCGCCAGCGGCGGGTGCGCCCACACGAACGGCAGCAGCACCGACTGGAGCGCGCCGAACGCCAGCGTCCGCCGGTCGACCGCGCGCACGACGGCGGCCGTCTCGGCGTCGAACTCGTAGGCCAGCGAGCGCCACAGCGCGACGACCGCCGCCCACCAGCCCGTGCCGATGCGGTAGCAGACGTCCCACAGCACGAGCAGCGCGAACGCCGCCGGCAGCAGCGGCGGCGACTCACCCAAGAGCGCCGCGAACAGCGTCGCGCCGTCGCGCGGGTCGTAGACGAACAGGTACGTGAGGAGCGCGACGTACGCGACCACGCCCAACACCACCTCGATGCTGGACGCGAACAGCAGCCGCCGGTAGCGCACGGGCACGCCCTCGTGGCGGGCCTCCCGGCCGATGGAGAGCATGAACGCGCTCCCCGCGGCGGCGACGGCGACGGCCGCCGTCCCCGGTACGATTGTCTCCGTGAGGTCGTAGGCGAACGCGAGCGCGACCAACACCGCCTCGAAGCCCACGAACTGCACGGCGACCGCGGTCCGGTCCGCCACGTCGACGCCGGGAATCGCGCCGACGATGCTCTCGTACACCCACGCCTCCCCGTAGACCGCCCCGTCGTCGGCCGCGTCGTCACTCATCGGCGGCCTCCCCGTACTCGCGGAGCGCGCGGCGCGCGGCGTCCTCGAACGGCGTCAGTTCGATCGGGAGTACGTCCCTGATTGCGTGGTCGCTGACGACGACGGGGTTCTTCAGGCCGTGAATCAGGGGGTGCGCGACCGACTTCGGCACGTCGGTCACGAGGTCCACCCAGTACGTCGACAGCCGCGGCGAGAGCACGGGCACCGGGACGACGAGCAGGCGCTTGCCCGCGAGGTCGGCGGTGCGTTCGAGCATCGTCTCGTAGGACAGCACCTGCGGGCCGCCGACCTCGTAGGTCTCGCCCGCGGTCTCGGGGTGGTCGAGGACGCCCACGAGGTACGCGACGGCGTCCCGAACCGCGATGGGCTGGCAGGGCGTGCGCACCCACTTCGGCGTCACCATCACGGGGAGCTTGTTCACGAGCTGGTAGACCATCTCGAAGCCCGCGCTCCCCGCGCCGACGATGACGGCCGCGCGCAGCGTCGTGAGGTCGAAGGCGGCGTCCGCGAGCACGGCCTCGACCTCGCGCCGGGAGGCCAGATGCGGGGAGAGGTCGTCGCCGGTCTCCCCGAGGCCGCCGAGGTAGACGACGCGGGAGACGCCCGCGGCGTCCGCGCCCGCCGCGAAGTTCCGGGCGGCGCGGCGGTCGCGCTCGGCGAAGTCGCCGCTCGACCCCATCGAGTGCACGAGGTAGTAGGCGGCGTCGACGCCGTCGAAGACGCCCGCCAGCGAGTCTTCGTCGAGCAGGTCGCCGGAGACCACGTCGACGCCCTCCGGGGCGTCGTAGCGGCCGGGGTCGCGGACGAGCGCCCGGACGTCGTGGCCGGCGGCGACGAGTTCGGGGACGAGGTGCCCGCCGATGAAGCCGGTGGCACCCGTGACGAGCACGCGCATACCGGACCGTGGGCCCGCGGCCGCTTAACTGTCGAGGGCGTCCCAGCCGGGCGTCCCGGGCGCGCCCCGGGCTTCCTCGACCGAGCGACCGAGCCCCGGGTCGGGGTCCTCGCCGGCGGCGCGCTCGCGCCACTCGCCGGCCGCCGCGCCCACCCACGAATCCGCGTTCACGGCGGTCTCGTAGGCCTGCTCGCGCTTGTTGGGCTCGACGGCGATGGTGCCGGGCGCGCTCGCGGCGGCGACGGCGACGAAGCGCGCGCGGTCCTCGCTCGTGAGGTCGCCGGCGGCGAGCCGGTCGAAGAAGCCGTCTTCGAGGTCGTCGGGGTCGGGGTACGCGAACACCTTCTCGCCGACCGCCTCCGGACCGAACAGCAGCGACGACTGCTCGTCGGGGGGTTCGTCGTCGAGCAGGCGGTCGCCGCCGGCGTGGCGCTCGACGCGCTCGCACTCCGTATCCACGTCGAGCGCGAGGTTGTGGCCCGGGTACTCGGCGCACTCCTCGGGGTAGGCGTCGCTGTCGTGGATGCGACACTGCAGCGTCTCGGGGTCGAGGAACGCGCACGCCGGCAGCCACGACGCGTCGCCGTCGAAGGGTGCGACCGGCTTCGGGGCCTTCCGGATGCCGACGAAGAACGCGGGCTTCCCGGCGATTGCGGCGACCTCGTGGCCGCCGACTTCGACGCTCGGCCCGTCCGTTGCCTCCCAGAGGCGGGGCGTGAGCGCGTCTGCGAGGCCCGCGTCGAGGAACGCGCGCACGTCCTCGCGGGTCAGCGGCACGAGGTTGTACGTGTCGTCGAGCGGGCGCTGGGGGCCGCGGCGCTCGTGGTCGGGGACGTCCGCGAGCGGCCGCCAGTCCACGCAGCAGCCGGCGCAGTTCTCGCAGTCGACCTCCATACCGGAGCGTCGGTCGCGCGAGCCGAAAGGGTTTGCCCGCGGAGCGCGAACTGAAGGTATGAGCGAGCGCTGCGAGGGCTGCGGGGACAGCGTCCGGGTCGCGGGCGGCATCGGCGACATCTGGACGATGGACCCCACGGGGACCGGCGGGATGACCCTCGAATTCGCGGACGGCTCGGAGTTCTTCCTCTGTTTCGACTGCATCGACGCGCTCCCGGACGAGCCGACCGCGGGCGACGTGGCCGCGCTCGACTAGTCGAGGTCTGAGACGGTCGCGCCGAGGTCGACGTCGGGGCTGAACAGCTCCTCGACGGGCACCTCGAAGAACGCCGCGAGCTTGAACACGAGTTCGACGGAGGGGTCGTAGCGGTCGCCCTCGACGGCGTTGATGGTCTGGCGAGTCACCTCGACGCGCTCGGCGAGGTCGCGCTGGCTGAGGCCGTGGCGCTCGCGGTGCTCGCGCAGGGCGTTCTCCACCGCGGTCACCTCCGCCGCTGGACGGCGAACTGGAGGCCGGCGTACGTGAGGTAGAGCACGGCGACCGAGAGCGCGACTGCGCTGGTGGCCGGCCCCCACTCGAAGTAGCCGAGGCCCCACGCGAGGGTGAGCGCGGGGAACACGACCGCCGACGCCCACCCGAAGACGGTGAGCGTGAGTTGGGCGGCCTCCTCGGCGATGGCCTCGTCGCGCTCGTCGAAGACGGTCGTCTCCGCGCGGGACTGGACGGCGACGACGCCGACCATCGCGGCGGCGTAGACGCCGACGCCGACGAGCGGGCGGTCGGCAGCAGTGAGCACGCCGAGCGCGAGACCGGCGACGACGGCCAACGCGCCGACGGCCCGACGGACGTTTCGGGGCTCGGCGAAGGCGTTCATGGCGCGCTCACCTCTGCGGGCGCGGCGGCGGTTCGCGGCGGTTCGTGCGTGGCGTGGGTTCCAAACATCTGTGTCACCTCGAACGCCCTGTAAAGAGCGCTTTACAGTAAAACGTATTTGACACTGTAAAATAAGTTTTACGCCGGTCGTGGTGCCGGCGTCGAGCGGTGGCGTTAACCCCCCGGCGCGCCTGCCTCCCGACAGTGAACCCCGAGCGCATCGTCGCGGAGTTCCCCGCCCCCGAGTTCCGGGGCGCCCAGCGGCAGGCGCTGCGGGACATTCGGGATGCGTTCGAGGCGGGCAACGACGTGGTGCTCGTGCGCGCGCCCACCGGCAGCGGGAAGAGCCTCCTCGCGCGGGCCATCATGGGCTGCGCGCGCCGCGTCGAGGACGCCGACCCCGTGGACCCGACGGGCGCGTACTACACGACCCCGCAGGTCTCCCAACTGGACGACGTGGCCGAAGACGACCTGCTCGACGACCTCAAGCTCATCCGCGGGAAGTCCAACTACACCTGCATTCTCCCGGGCGAGGAGGACACGCCCGTCGACCGCGCGCCCTGCGCCCGCGAGCGCGGCTACGACTGCGCGGTCAAGCACCGCTGTCCGTACTTCTCGGACCGCGCCATCGCCTCCTCGCGCGAGTTCGCCGCGATGACGCTGGCGTACTTCATGCGCACCGCCGGCTCGGAGGTGTTCCGGAAGCGCGACGTCTGCGTCATCGACGAGGCCCACGGGCTCGCGGAGTGGGCGGAGATGTACGCCACCATCGACCTGAACGACCGCACGGTCCCCGTCTGGGAGGACGTCCGCGTGCCCGACGTGGACGGCGACCCGGACGCCGCCGTGAGCTTCGCCGAGCACCTCGTGCGGACCTGCGAGAGCGCGAAAGACGAGCTGCTCGGGCAGGACGAACTCACGCCCGAGGAGGCCGCCGAGCGCGACCGCCTCCAAGAACTCATCTCGGAGCTGAACTGGTTCGTCGAGGACTACAACGACCCCGAGTCCGCCACGACGTGGGTAGTGGACAGCGAGGCGCGGAGCGCCTCGGAACAGTCGAGCGGGCGGAGCCCGCGAGACGCCGACGACCAGTCGGTGACGGTGAAGCCGATGGACCCTGAGCGCTACCTCAAGCACACCGTCTGGGACCGCGCGAACAAGTTCGCGCTGCTCTCGGCGACCATCCTCGACAAGGAGGCATTCTGCCGGAGCGTCGGCCTCGACCCGTCGAACGTCGCGCTCGTCGACGTCGAGCACACGTTCCCGTTGGAGAACCGGCCGATCTACGACGTGGCCCAAGGGAAGATGACCTACGAGGAGCGCGACCAGACGCTCCCGAAGCTCGCCGAGACCGTCGTGCGCGTGATGGCCCACCACCCCGACGAGAAGGGCATCGTCCACGCCCACTCCTACGACATCGCCGAGAAGCTCGCGAGCCGCCTCGACGACTTCGGCGTGGGCGACCGCGTGCGGACGCACGACTCTGACACCCGGGACGCCGAACTCGAACGCTGGAAAGCCACCGACAGCCCCGAGGTGTTCGTCGCGGTGAAGATGGAGGAGGCCCTCGACCTCAAGTACGACCTCGGGCGCTGGCAGGTGCTCTGCAAGGCGCCGTTCCTCAACACGAACGACTCCCGGGTGGCCGCACGGCTTGCGGACGGCCAGTGGGCGTGGTACTACCGCACCGCGCTCCAGACCGTGATTCAGGGCTGCGGGCGGGTCGTCCGCGCGCCCGACGACCACGGCGCCACCTACGTCGCCGACTCCAGCATCCTCGACCTCTTCGAGCGCGCCCGCACCGACATGCCGCCGTGGTTCCGCGACCAAGTGGACGCGATGACCCAGCCGGCCCTCCCGGAGCCCGACCCCGCGGCCGCGCTCGCCGGCATCTCGGGCGAAATCGACCAAGTGGAGCCGACGTACGCCGGCGAGTCGAGCACCGCGTCGAGCGCGAGCACGGACGCGAGCGAGCAGCTCACCGGGAGCGACGACCGCGACGGCGGCGGCCGCAGTTCGCGCTCGGGGAGCCCGCTCGCGGACGTGTGGGACGGCGAGTAGCTACAGGAAGGCGAGCCCGTAGACGAGCGACGACCCGAGCATCAGGGCGACGAGGAAGACGGCGACCAGCTGCTTCTGATTCATGTGCGGACGGACGGCTCCGGGCGGGAAAAAGGTCGCACTCGCCGCGCGCGAAAGACCTACAAGCGTTCTGCGGTGACGGCCGAACATGACGACCGTTCGCCGCGGTGTCCGCCGCGTCGTCGACGACGCGGGTCCGGGATTCACTCTCGCTTCTCTCGCGTCCGCTGTCGCCGTCCTCTGGTACGCTGGATACGCCGCGCCGGCCGTTCGCGCGCGCTACGTCCACCTCGTGCTCGGCCTGCTGTGGACCGGCGGGAACCTCGTGTTCGGCGTCGTCGTCGGCCCGGTGCTGTCGAGCCTCGACGACCGTCGCGCGGGCGCGTTCTACGCGCGCGCTGCCCCGCGGTTCGCCGTCCTGTTCTCGGCCATGCTGGTGGTCGTCATCGCCGTCGGCGTCCCGCTGTCGGTCCGGATGCGCCTGTTCGACCACCCGAGGCCGTGGGTCGCGCTCGTCGGGTTCGCGGCCGGGACCGGCATCCTGCTGGCGTTCGCCCGGCGGTTCGACGCGTGGGGGGACCGGCGCTTGCAGGCGGCGTTCGGCGTCGTCGCCGTCGCGTCGGCCGGCGCGTTCGCCGCAACCGCGTCCGAGTTCGGCCCGCTCAGCACGTCGATGCTGCTCACGCTCGCCGTCGGGACCCTCATCACGGTCGTCGGCCTCGGGGCGATTCTCGCCAACGACGTGCGCGCCACCTTCGAGGCGCGGGCCGCCCGGCCCGACTACGCGCGCGTCGCCGCGCTCGGCCGGCGGAACGCGCTGCTCGCGCGCGTCCAGATTCTCCTCCAGCTGTTCATCGTCATCTCCGTGCTGTGAGTCACGCTACCCGGGCGTCCAGCACGACGTGGTCGACGCCCGCGCTGTGGGACTTCACGACGCGCCGCGCCTCGACGTCCACGCTCCGGCCGGCGCGCTCGCAGCCCGCGCGCAGCCGCGACTCGGGGCGCTCCCAGCGCTCTGCCTCGGGGACGGCGCTGTGGACGTGCAACATCCCGCCGGAGACGAGGCTGTCGAGCGCGGCGCCCAGATAGCCCGGGCCGCCCTCGTTCGTCTCCGCCTCCGCGACGGGGCCGCCGCCGAGCGCGTCGTAGTAGCCCATCACGATGCGGTCGGCCTCCGTGTCGACCTCCCGGCAGTCCCCGAGCACGCAGTCCAGCGTCTCGCTGACGCCGTTGAGCCGGGCGTTCTCCGCGAGGTAGCGGAACGCCTCGGGGTTCTTCTCGACGGCGGTGACGCGGGCGCCGGCGCGGGCCATCGGGAGCGCGAAGTAGCCGATTCCCGCGAACATGTCGAGGACGCGCTCGCCGTCGGCGACGACTTCGCCCATGCGGGCGCGCTCGGCCTTGTTCCCCGGCGCGAACATCACCCGCGAGAGGTCCAGCGCGTACTGCGTGCCGTGCTCGGTGTGGACGGTCTCGGTGTCGCCCGCGCCGGCGACGACCGAAACGTCGGGCTCGCGGTGCTCGCCGTCGATGCCGCCGCGCGCGAGCACGGTGTCGGCCTCCCCGTGGAGGCTCAGGAGCGCGTCACCGACCTCGCCGGGCCGCGGGCAGTCGGTGAAGTCCGCGAGAATCACGGTGCCGACGACCGCCCACGACGACGGCGCGCGCTCGCGCTCGCGCTCGCTCCAGCCGCGCTCGCGGAGCAAGTCGTCCAGCCCGGGCGCGCGAAGCTCCGGGTCGTCCTGCTCGACGAGCCGGTCGAAGCCGGTGTCCGTGGGGCGCTCGGTCACCGGGAGTTCGAGGCGCTCGGCGTCGTGCTCGCGGACCTGCCGCGCGTCGTCGTAGACGCCCTCGGCTTCGAGGGCGGCGATGCGGGCCTCCGAATCGGGCTTCGGGACGACGACGGCGAGCGCCATCACGCCTCCGGGAGCACGTGGAGGCCGGCCCGGGACTTCAGCGCGGGGACGGTGCTGGCGTCGTCGTCCACGTAGTCCGGCCGGGGCACGGTCTTCGACTCGTAGGTCTCGGGGTCCAGAATCTGGACGGCGTTGTCGTCCTCGACGGTGACGACGGTGGCGTCCGCGGCGTCCTCGACGGTGCCGAGCTTGCGCGCGTCGGGCGCGTCGCCGTCCTCGTAGCTCGCCTCGTAGGGCTCGCCCGTGGTGACGCGGACGCCCTTGAGGTTCCCGTGGACCGACCGCACCAGCACCGGGCCGCCATCGTCATCGGCGAGGTCGATGACGTCCCCGGGCTTGAATTCGGGGAGGCGGACGGCGTAGGTCACGCGGTACACCTCGTTGCCGTCCTCGTCCTCGGTGACGAGCTTCTCGTGGTCCTCGAAGCCGCCGCCGAACTCCTCGACGAGCTTGCGCGCGAGCTTCAGCCCGATCTTGTTCGTCGAGAGCTTCAGGTCGATGCCCGACTCCGCCTCGGAGACGTCCGTGACGAACGCGTTCCGGTCGCCGGTGTCCTCCATATCGGCGACGATGCGGTTAGCGAGTTCGGTCGCGCGGTCGGTCTCCTCGCTGGTCGGGTCCCGTCCCACCGCCCGCACCTGCACGATGGAGGCGAACGAGTCGCCGGCGATGCGGCCGCAGCGCTTGCACGTCTGCCGGCTCACCTTCACCGGGACGACGACCTCCTCGGTGCGGACTTCGTCACGCACGACCCCGGAGAAGATGCAGTGCATCCGGATGGTGTTCTGGTCGACCTGCTCGGGGCGGACCTCCCAGTCGACGTCCTCGGCCTCCACGTGGACTGCCAGCGCCTCGCTGACCTCCTCGATGGCCACGTCGGTGTAGTCGTCGGCGTCCACGTCCACCCAGCGGTTCCCGCGGTGGACCGCTCCGCAGCGCGCGCACACCATCACCTCGATGCGCTCGGGCGCGTCCACGAACTCGAAGTCCTCGAAGTAGCAGGCGTCACACAGCGAGCGCTCGCGGCGCGTGACGCCGTCCCCGTCGGTGGCGTCGATGGCGTCGCCGCAGCGGGGGCAGAAGGTGCCTGCGTCAGTCATACGCCGAGGTAGGCCGCGCCGACTGTTAAGTTGCCCGTCGCGCGCTCACCGCCCGCGACGACGCGCCCCAGTTTCACTTTCAGTCCGGTGTATACGAGCCTTTATGATGCGGTGGGGACAACGACCGTGTACATGCCCGAAGCAGACCTCGAAGAACTCCCCGGCGTCGGCCCCGCAACCGCGGAGAAGCTCCGAGACAACGGATTCGAGTCGTTCCAGAGCATCGCCGTCGCCTCCGCCGGCGAACTCTCCAACACCGCCGACATCGGCGACAGCACCGCCGCAGACGTCATTCAGGGCGCCCGCGAGGCCGCCGACGTCGGCGGCTTCGAGACCGGCGCGACCGTCCTCGAACGCCGCGAACAGATCGGCAAGCTCACGTGGAACGTCCCCGAAATCGACGAGATGCTCGGCGGCGGCGTCGAGACCCAGTCCATCACCGAAGTGTACGGCGAGTTCGGCGCCGGCAAGTCCCAAGTCACCCACCAGCTCTCCGTGAACGTCCAGCTCCCGCCCGAACAGGGCGGCCTGCGCGGGCGCGCCATCTTCATCGACTCCGAGGACACGTTCCGCCCCGAGCGCATCGACGACATGGTGCGCGGGCTCAGCGACGAACAGCTCCAAGCCGCCATGGACGACCGCGACATCGACGGCACGCCCGACGACGAGGACGCCATGGAGGCGCTCGTCGAGGAGTTCCTCGACAAGATTCACGTCGCGAAGGGGTTCAACTCCAACCACCAGATGCTGCTCGCGGAGAAGGCCCAAGACATCGCCTCCGACTACGAGGACGACGAGTACCCCGTCCGCCTCCTCTGCGTCGACTCCCTGACCGCGCACTTCCGCGCGGAGTACGTCGGCCGCGGCGAACTCGCCGACCGCCAGCAGAAACTCAACAAGCACCTCCACGACCTCGACAAGGTCGGCAACCTCTACAACGCCGCCGTCGTCGTCACCAACCAAGTGCAGTCCAACCCCGACTCGTTCTTCGGCGACCCCACCAAGCCCATCGGCGGCAACATCCTCGGCCACAAGTCCACGTTCCGGATGTACCTCCGCAAGTCCAAGAACGACAAGCGCATCGTCAAGCTCGTCGACGCCCCCAACCTCGCCGACGGCGAAGCCGTCATGCGCGTGCAGGACGGCGGCATCAAGCCGGAATAGTACCTTTTGCTGCTCGGGCGGCTCTGCCGCCCTCGCTGGCAAAAGCTACGCTAAAAGCACTCCTCGTTTCTTCCGCTCGTTTCACTCGCGTCAGTCACTCGTCGGCCTGCGCTCGCTTCGCTCGCGGATGCTCGCCACGAGAAATCGAACCGTAGAAAAGGAGTCGCTGGCGACTTCGCCGAACAGCGTCGAGATACTGTCGAGCGGAAAGCGTCGCTACTCGTCGTCTTCGGTGGAGGTCTGGTCGACGTCGGCTTCGCCCTCGTAGATTTTCGCGCCGTCCTGCACGACCTTCTCGGAGAGCACCGCGCACTTCACGCGCATCGGCGTCACTTCCACGCCGAGCATGTCGAGGACGTCGTCGGTGTCCAGCTCCTCGACTTCGTCGAGGGTCATCCCCGGGAGCTTCTCGGTGAGCATGCTCGCGGACGCCTGACTGATTGCGCAGCCGTCCCCGCGGAACGCGACGCGCTCGATGGTCTCCCCGTCGTCTTCGAGTTTCACGTCGAACTCCAGTTCGTCCCCGCAGGAGGGGTTGTAGCCGTCGTGGGAGAACGTCGCCTCCCCGAGTTCGCCGTGGTTGCGGGGGTTGCGGTAGTGGTCGAGAATCTGCTGTCGGTACATGTCCGAGCCCATGCTCATATTGGTCGCTCGTACGGCCGAACGCCGTAAAAACGTTCCGCGGAACGACACACTCACTGGAGACAGCATCCGCGAGCGCCGGCGGCGCGAGCGGTTCACTCGCGGCGAAGCCGCGAGGCCGACGACTGAGCGGAGCGTAGCGAAGCGAAGGAGGAGTGCTTTTTCCGCAAGTTTTTGCCGAACGGGGGTCGCCGCAGGCGACCCCCGTGCAGCGTAAAAAGTGCCTAGGCGAAGATGTCGCGGGCGGCGTCGAGCGCGTCGACGAGCGCGTCGACCTCCGCTTTGGTGTTGTAGAGGTAGAAGGAGGCGCGCACGGACGCGGCGATGTCGAGCTTCTGGTGGAGCGGCTGCGTGCAGTGGTCGCCCGCGCGGATGGCGATGCCGTGGTCGTTGAGAATCGACGCGAGGTCGTGGGCGTGGATGCCGTCGACGTTGAACGCGACGACGGCGCCGCGGTCGTCCGCGGGCGGGCCGTAAATCTCGACGTCGTCGAACTCGTCGAGGCGCTCGTAGGCGTACTCCGTCAGGGCCTCTTCGTGGGCCTGAATCGCCTCCATGCCGACCTCGTCGAGGTAGTCGGCGGCCTCCGCGAGCGCGATGCCCTGCGCGATGAGCGGCGTGCCCGCCTCGTACTTCCACGGGAGGTCGTTCCACGTCGTCTCCTCGAAGGAGACGCGCCGAATCATGTCGCCGCCGTAGAGGAACGGCTCCATGTCCTCCAGAATCTCCTGCTTCCCGTAGAGGCCGCCGATGCCCGTGGGACCGGCCATCTTGTGCCCGGAGAACACGTAGAAGTCCACGTCCAGTTCCTTCACGTCCACCGGCCGGTTCGGGACGGACTGGGCGCCGTCACCGAGGATGAGAGCGTCCTGCTCGTGGGCGAGGTCCGCGAGTTCGCGCATCGGATTCACGGTGCCGAGGACGTTCGAGGCGTGCACGACCGACACCATCTCCGCGTCCTCGTCGATGAGTTCGGCGGCGTGCTCCATGTCGAGGTAGCCGTCCTCGTCGACGCGGATGTACCGGACTTCGGCGCCAACCTTCTCCGCAATCTGCTGCCACGTCACGAACGACGAGTGGTGCTCCATCTCCGAGAGCACGACCGCGTCGCCCTCGTCGAGTTCGTTGAGCCCCCACGCGTACGCCACGAGGTTGATGGACTCGGTGGTGTTCTTCGTGAAAATCATCTCCTCGCGGCCGTCCGCGCCGACGAACTCCGCGAGCCGGTCGTGGGCCTCCTCGTACGCGATGGAGGCCTCTTGGCTGAGCTGGTGGATGCCGCGGTGGACGTTCGCGTTGTACCCCCGGTAGTAGTCCGAGAACACGTCGACGACCCGGTCCGGGGTCTGCGTGGTCGCCGCGTTGTCGAGGTAGACGAGCCGCCGGCCGTCGCTGACTTCCCGGTCGAGGATGGGGAAGTCCGCCCGGACGGCGTCGACGTCGAGGGGGTCCTGCTCGGTGGCTTCCATTAGCCCCGGATAGGGCGCGCGGACACTACTGTTCTTCGGTGCCGGGAGCGCTGCCGGTATCCCGGACGGCGGAAAACGAGCGTTAGAGGCGCATGAACTGCGCGTGGACGGTGCCGTCGAGGTCGAGGACGTTCCCCTCCTCGACGTGGCCCTCCTCGATGGCGAGCGCGACGACCTCGGCGCCGACGAGGTTCGCCACGTTCGCGCGCGCCAGCGACTCGCGGACGGCATCGGGTTCGACGGTCTCGCCGCCGTAGAACTCCTCGGTGACGGTGAACTCCGTGTCGCCGTTGGCGAACGTCTCCCCGAGCACGTCCGGGTCGCAGGCGGTGACGAGCAGGCCGCGGTCGGTCCGTCGCTCGCTGAGTATCATCACTCGCGCTCGACGAGGTCCCGCTCTTGGGCCTCCCGGATGTCCTCGGCCTGCTCGGCGACCGCCTGCGCTTCCTCGTCGCGGCCGAGCGCTTCGAGCGCGCGGCGCTTCTCCTCGTACACGTCGGCCTGCTGGAAGCCCAGCCGGACGGCGTTGTTCAGGGCGTCCAGCGCCTGCTCGTGGCGGTCGCGCTCGTTCTCGATGAATCCGAGGTTGTACCACGCCTGCGGCAGGCGGTCGTTCTGCCGGACCGCCTTCTCCGCGTGGTAGTACGCCTCCTCGTCCTCGTCGAACTGCCAGAGCGCGTACGCGAGGTTCGTCTGCGCCTCCGCCTCGAAGTCGCCGTCCTCCGCCACGAAGATGGCCTCGCGGTGCGCGCCGACGGCCTCGTCCCACTCCTCCATCTGGCCGTGCGCGATGCCCTTGTTCACCCACGCCTCCTGTTCGAGGTCCTCGTCGTCGGTGAACCGCGCGGCGCGCTCGAACGCGTCGGCGGCCTGCTCGTGGCGGTTGATGCCGAGGTAGCTGAGGCCCACGTCGATGAGTTCGTCGGCGTCTACGTCGTCGTTCTGGACGACGCGCTCGTCCAGCGAGTCGCTGACGACGCGGCTGTCCACGGGGTCGACGCTCGACGGGTCGTCCACGGAGAGCTCCGGCGGGTCGAGGTCGAACCCCTCGTAGGGCTCGTCGAAGCCCTCCCCCTCGGAGAAGTCGTGGTCCGCGACCGGGTCCTCGGGCGGCTCGGGCTCCTCTCGGTCAGTCATACCCGCGACTAGCGCGGCCGAGAGGTTAAGGGCAACGCACCGAGAACCGCCGATATGCGGCTGTTCGTCAGTATCGACCTCCCCGACCGGCTCGCCGACGACCTCGCGGCCCTGCAAGCAGAGTTCGCGGACGCCGGCGGCCTCGACTTCGTGGCCCCCGAGCAGGCCCACGTCACGCTGCAGTTCCTCGGCGACGTCGCCGCCGACCGCGAGGCCGAACTCATCGACGCCCTCGAAACCGCCGTCGCGGACAGCGGCGTCGAGCCGTTCGACGCCGAACTCCGGGGGCTCGGCGTGTTCCCGAGTCTGGACTACATCTCCGTGCTGTGGCTCGGTGTCGGCGACGGCAGCGCCGAACTCGCGCGGTTGCACGAGGCGGTCGAGGCGGAGTTCGTGGGCGAGCACGGCTTCGACCCCGACGACCACGAGTTCACGCCGCACGTGACGCTCGCGCGGATGAACCACGCCGGCGGCAAGGACCTCGTGCAGGACCTCGTGCGCGAGCGCGACCCAAAGGTCGGGACGATGCGCGTCTCGGCGGTCCGGCTCACCGAGAGCACGCTCACTCCGGACGGCCCCGAGTACGAGACCGTCCACGCGGTGCCCCTCTCGCGGCGCTGAGGCGACTTCAGAAGAACAAGGTTTTAACGACGGCGGTGGTAGCGACGACCACTATGGGCAAGAAATCGAAGGCGCAGAAGAAGCGACTGGCGAAACTCGAACGCCAGAACAGCCGCGTGCCCGCGTGGGTCATGATGAAGACGAACCGGGACGTCCAGCGAAACCCGAAGCGCCGCAACTGGCGGCGTAACGACACCGACGAATAATGTCCGCCAGCGACTTCGAGGAGCGCATCGTCACCGTCCCCCTGCGCGACGTGACGAAGGTTCCCAACCACGAGCAGGCCGGACAGGCGATGACCATCATCCGCGAACACCTCGCCAAGCACTTCGCCGTCGAGGAGGACGAGGTCCGGCTGGACCCCTCCATCAACGAGGCCATCTGGTCGGAAGGCCAGAAGAACCCGCCGCGGAAGGTCCGCGTGCACGCCGCGCGCTTCGTCGAGGACGGCGAGACCGTCGTCGAAGCCGAATACGAAGAGTAAGAGCTTGTTACGCGCTGCCTTCCTCGGGTCCCCGTACGTCGGCGTCTTCGCTCGCGCGACCAACGACTGCGTCGTCGTCCGGCCGGACGTCTCCGAGGAACTGACCGACGAACTCGCCGACGAACTCGGCGTCCCCGCCGTCCCGACGAACGTCGGCGGCTCGTCGACGGTCGGCTCGCTCGTCGCGGGCAACGCCAACGGCCTGCTGGCGAGCAGCCGCATCCGGCAGCGCGAACGCGACCGCATCGAGGAGGCCGCCGACGTCACCGTCGGCGAGCTCCCCGGGCGCGTGAACGCCGCCGGGAACGTCGTCGTCGCCAACGACGAGGGCGCGTACGTCCACTCCGAGCTCTCCCGCGAGGCCGTGCAGGCCGTCGAGGACACCCTCGACGTGCCCGTGACCCGCGGCCGGCTCGCCGGCGTGAACACGGTCGGCACCGCCGCCGTCGCCACGAACGACGGCGTGCTCTGCCACCCGAAGTCCACGGACGAGGAACTGGACGCCATCGAGGACGCCCTCGGCGTCCCCGCGGACATCGGGACCGTCAACTACGGCGCGCCGCTGGTCGGCTCCGGGCTCGTCGCCAACGACGAGGGGTACGTCGTCGGCGAGGACACCACCGGCCCCGAGCTCGGGCGCATCGACGACGCGCTCGGCTTCATCGACTGATGCGGTTCTTCGGTCGGTTTCTGTCCGCTCTCTATCTGCGCCACGAGCGCTGTCGCCCGCGTGCGCGGGCGTCTCGGCGCTCCCGCCGAGTTCCCGAGTAGGAAGATACTTCCCGCTCGCACTCCGAAATCGGGGTATGAGTCTTGGAGGCGGCGGCGGTCAACAGCAGCTTCAGCAGCTTTCACAGGAAATTCAGGCCCTCGAAGAGGAGAAGGAGGAACTCGAGGAGGAAGTCGAGGAACTCGAAGCCGAGAAGGTCGAGGTCGACGAGGCACAGGAAGCCCTCGAAGTCCTCGAAACCGGCTCGACCGTGCAGGTCCCGCTCGGCGGCGACGCCTACGTTCGCGCCGAAGTGCAGGACATGGACGAGGTCGTCGTCAGTCTCGGCGGCGGCTACGCGGCTGAGCAGGAGGCCGACGACGCGGCCGACGTGCTCGACGAGAAGCGCGAGGCGCTCGACGAGCGCATCGAGGACGTTCGCTCCGAGATCGCCGAGGTCGAGGAGGAGCAGGAGGCCCTCGAACAGCAGGCCCAACAGGCCCAACAGCAGATGATGCAGCAGCAGATGCAGGCCCAGCAGCAGGACGGCGAGTAAGGGCATGTTCGACGGGCTGAAGGACAAACTCTCGAACTTCCGCGAGGACGCCGAGGAGGTCGCGGAGGAGAACGCCGAAGAACTCGACAGCGACGAGGCCGTCGACGCCGAAGCGGAAGCCGAGGCAGTCGAGGCGGAGACGGACGCCGAGGCGGACGCCGCGACGGAACCCGCGGACGCCGAGGCCGACGACGCCGAGGCGGCCGCCGAGGAGAGTTCCGGCGGCGGGTTCGTGAGCAAGGCGTCGTCGCTGGCGCGCGGCCGGGTCGTCATCGACGAGGACGACCTCGACGGGCCGCTGCGCGAGCTCGAACTCGCGCTGTTGGAGAGCGACGTGGAGATGAGCGTCGCGGAGGAGATTCTCGACCAGATTCGCGCTGACCTCGTCGGCGAGGAGCGGAAGTTCACGGAGAGCACCGACGCGCTCGTCGAGGACGCGCTCCGCGACGCGCTGCTGTCGGTCATCGACGTGAACGGCTTCGACTTCGAGGAGGCCATCGCCGAATCGGAGAAGCCGGTGACGGTCGTGTTCACGGGCGTCAACGGCGTCGGGAAGACGACGACCATCGCGAAGCTCGCGCGGCGACTCGAAGAGCAGGGCTACTCGGTCGTGCTGGCGAACGGCGACACGTACCGCGCCGGCGCGAACGAGCAGCTCCAAGAGCACGCCGACAACCTCGGCGTGAAGCTCATCAGCCACGAGCAGGGCGGCGACCCGACCGCGGTCGTCTACGACGCCGTCGAGTACGCCGACGCCAACGACGTCGACGTCGTGCTCGGCGACACGGCCGGCCGGCTCCACACGTCCAGCGACCTGATGACGCAACTGGAGAAGCTCGACCGCGTCGTCGACCCCGACTACACGGTGTTCGTCGACGAGGCGGTCGCGGGACAGGACGCGGTCAACCGCGCCCGCGAGTTCGACGACGCCGCCAGCATCGACGGCACGATTCTGACGATGGCGGACGCCGACAGTCAGGGCGGCGCCGCCATCTCCGTGTCGCACGTCACCGGGAAGCCGATTCTGTTTCTCGGCACCGGACAGGGGTACGACGACCTCCGGAAGTTCGACCCCGAGGCGCTCGTCGACGACCTGCTCGAAGACTAACTCTCGTTTTCGCACTCGGTCGCGCCGCCCGCCTACGTCGGCGCTTCCGGGTCGGTCGTCTCCGCGTCCACGAGCACGAGGTCCAGCCGCTCGTCGTCGCGGTCGTACGCCCGGACCTCGTCGGCGTTCCACGGTGGCACCGCCACCAGCACCGTCGCGTGCAGGTCGTCGGTCACGGACACCGTCGGGTCACCGGCCGGGTGCGAGACGAACCGCCCCGCGGTCTGGCCGGTCGGCGCCGCGAGGTCCATCCCGAACACGCCGGACAGCGACTCGCCGGCGTCCGGGAAGTAGAACTCCGAGAGCACCGGCGTCTCCGCGTCCACCGCCAGCGCGCCCGCTGTCGGCCGGAGGTCGCCGGCGCGTGTCGCGGCGAGCCGCACCGAGATGCTGTCCGGGTCGGCGTCCGCCGCGAGTTCGCAGAGCACCGAGACGAGCGCTCTCGTAGCGTACGTAGGCACGACCCCACGTTGGGCGGCTGCTCGGTTGAACGTATCGCCCGTCGGCACTCACGGCTCGCTTTGCCCGCCGTTCGTCATGACGTGGTTCTCAGTCGCTCGCTACGCTCCGCAGTTCGCGCATCGCTCCACTCCGCGCTCACGGGAACGTGGTGCGCCGCTGGCGCGTGGCTCACGGCTTCCGGTGGTCGCCGCTCGCGCTAACGTGGCTCGCTTCGCTCGCCACGCTCCGCAGAAAAAGGCTCTTACGCCCCCGTCGCCTATCAGCTGGTAATAATGGTACTCGACGACCTCGGGAGTTCCCTGCGGGGGACACTCGACAAGCTCCGTGGGAAGTCCCGCATCTCCGAGGAGGACGTCGACGAAATCGTCAAGGAGATTCAGCGGTCGCTGCTCCAAGCCGACGTCGACGTGAGCCTCGTGATGGAGCTCTCTGACTCCATCGAGGAGCGCGCGCTGGACGAGGAGCCGCCGGGCGGCACGTCCGCCCGCGACCACGTCCTCCGCATCGTCTACGAGGAGCTCGTGGACCTCGTCGGCGAGTCCACCGAGATTCCGCTCGAAAACCAGACCATCCTGCTGGCGGGCCTGCAAGGGTCCGGGAAGACGACGACCGCGGCGAAGATGGCGTGGTGGTTCTCGAAGAAGGGCCTGCGCCCCGCGGTCATCCAGACGGACACGTTCCGCCCGGGCGCGTACGACCAGGCCAAGCAGATGACCGAGCGCGCGGAGGTCGCGTTCTACGGCGACCCCGACGAGGACGACCCCGTGAAGATCGCCCGGGACGGCCTCGAAGCCACCGAGGACGCCGACGTGCACATCGTGGACACGGCGGGCCGCCACGCGCTCGAAGACGACCTCATCAGCGAAATCGAGGACATCGAGCGCACCGTCGGGCCCGACCGCAGCCTGCTCGTGCTCGACGCGGCCATCGGGCAGGGCGCGAAAGACCAAGCCCGCGAGTTCGACGACTCCATCGGCATCGACGGCGTCGCCATCACGAAGCTCGACGGGACCGCGAAGGGCGGCGGCGCGCTGACCGCCGTCGACGAGACGGGCTCGACCATCGCGTTCCTCGGGAGCGGGGAGACGGTCCAAGACATCGAGCGCTTCGAGCCGGACAGCTTCATCTCGCGGCTGCTCGGGATGGGCGACCTCAAACAGCTCACCGAGCGCGTCGAGCGCGCGATGGAGGAGACGGGGCTCGAAGAGGACGACGACTGGGACCCCGAGGACCTGATGAAGGGGGAGTTCACGCTCAAGGACATGCGCAAGCAGATGGAGGCCATGGACAACATGGGCCCCCTCGACCAGGTGATGGACATGATTCCGGGGATGGGCGGCGGCCTGATGGACCAGCTCCCGGACGACGCGATGGACGTCACCCAAGAGCGCATGCGGAACTTCGAGGTCATCATGGACTCGATGACCGAGGAGGAGCTGGAGAACCCCCGCTCGGTCGGCGCCTCGCAGGTCCGCCGCATCGCCAAGGGCTCGGGGAAGAGCGAGGACGCCATCCGGGAGCTGCTCGACCAGCACAAGATGATGTCCCAGACGATGAAGCAGTTCCAGGGGATGGGCGACGGCGACATGCAGCGCATGATGAAGCAGATGCAGCAGGGCGGCGGCGGTGGCGGAGGCGGCGGCTTCGGCGGGATGTTCTGAGGCCGGCGACCAGTACTGTTTTGCCGTCGGGCGCGTACCTCGGGGTGCATGGCATCGCGTCACTCGACCCCACGGAACGCGCGCGTACAGCGAGTGACGCGCGTGCCGGTTGACGCGGTGCCGGACGCCTACTCCTTCGACGTGGACGCCGACCACGCGCTCGAACTCGTCGTCGAACGCGAGCGGGACGGCGACGCGGAGGCTGACGCGGAGACGGTCCGCGTCTTCGAGGCGTGGCCGAGCGGCGGGCACGCGGGGAGCCGGCTGGCGCGCGTGCTCGACGCGGTCGGCGAGCCGTCCGGCGACCCGGGCGCGCTCGACGGGGCGCGGGTCGCCCTCGAAGCCCGCGACGGCGCGTACCGCGTCGACGTGGACGGAACCCAGCGCCTCCACGAGCGCGCGACGCCGACGAGCGTGGACACGCACTCGCTGGCCGAGGTCGCAATCGCGGCGGGCGCGCTCGCCGGCTCGCTCGCCTTCTTCCTCGCGTGGACCGCCGTCGCGTGGGCCGCAGGGCCGCTGTTCGTGGCGGCGGCGCTCGTGCTCGCCGGCTCGCTGGGGTTCGACGCGTGGCGGACCCGCGACGCCGCGTGGACGCCGCGACTGCTCCCGTGGGCGGCCGCCGGCGCCGTTCCCGTCCTGAACGTCGCCGTGGCGGTGGCGTACCTCGCGCGGAAGGCGGTCGCCGTCGACGCGCCCGAGGACGCCGCCGACATCTGGCGCGACCTCCTCGTGGCGGCGGTCGCGGCGTTCGCGGTGGGGCTGGCGCTCGCGGCGTTCGACCTCACGTTCCCGGTCGGCGCGACGGTGTTCGCGCACGCGTGGGCGCTCGCTCCGGTCGCAGTCTACCTCGACGGGCGCTCGGGGCGCCACGGCCGCAACCGCCCGCGGCGCGCGCCGTGGCTCGCGGGCGCGGTCGTGTTCGGCGGCGCGGGCGCGCTCGTCTACCTCCTGCGGACGGACGGCCTACAGTAGCTCCAGAATCAGCTCGCGGTCCCGGAAGTCAGCGGGGAGGCTCTCGGCGTCGAACCACCGCACGTCCTCGATTTCCGGCTCACCGGAGGAGACGCGCACGAGCGGCGCCGCGCGGCTGCCGCCGACGCGCCGCCCCGTGAACACGACCAGCGGGACGTGGACGCGCTCGGGGCCGCCGTAGTCGATGGCGAAGTCCCGCGCGTACAGCACGCCCGTCACTTCCGCCTCGATGTTCGTCTCCTCGCGGGTCTCCCGGACCGCCGTCTCCGCCAGCGACTCGCCCGGGTCCTGTGCGCCGCCCGGGTTCGTCCAGCCGTCCCGGTAGCCCTGCTCGACGCCGAGCACGCGCCCGTCCTCGACGACGACGAGCCCGCCGACCCCGGGGAGCCGGTCCAGTTGCTCGTCCACGGTCGAGGGGAACGCGTCCTCGGTCGCGTGCGGCGGCGGGTCCACGGGCTGGGGGTCGAACGTCAACGCGTCGCCGCCGGCGTGCTCGGCGACCGCCCGCTCGCGGAGGCGTCGGGCGCGCTCGCGGAGCCGCGCGGCGACCGTCGCGGGGTCCTCGCTCACGACCGGATGTACGGCCGCGGGCCGCAAAAAGCCACGCCCGCCGACGGGTTTTTTCCCCGGCGGCCGCGTGGACTCGGCCATGCCCATTCGCGCGGTCGCCGAGGAGGCCTACCGAGAGGCGCTCGGCATCCTCGTGCTGTCGGCCGCCGCGAGCGTCTTCTCCGGGCTCGTGCTCGGCGGGATGGAGCACGAACTCACCGTCGTCCCCGGCCTGCTCACCGTCGTCCCCGCGCTGCTTGCGACCCGCGGGAGCGTCTACGGGTCGCTGGGCGCGCGCCTCGCCACCGGCCTCCATCAGGGCCTCGTCGACCCCGAGCTCTCGGTCCCCGACCGGCGCGTGCGGTCGGCGGTCGCCGCCGCGATGCTCAACGGCGTCGTCATCTCCGCGGTCGCCGCCGTCGCCGGCTACGCCATCCGCGAGGCGCTCGGCCTCGCCGTCGCGCCGCTGGCCGCGCTGCTGATTGTCGCGCTCGTCGCGGGCGTGCTCTCGGGCGCGGGGCTCACGCTCGTCGTCATCGTCACCGTCTTCGTGGGGTTCCGGCGCGGCCTCAACCCGGACGCGCTCGCCGGCCCCGTCGTCACCACGACCGGCGACGTCATCGGCATCGCCACTATGCTCGCGGGCGCGCGCCTCGCCATCGCCGCCGGGGTGGTGTGAGTGCCCGAGGAGTGGTCCGTCCGCGGCATCGTCGCGGCGACGTTCCCCCTGCTCGCGGTGCTCACCGTCGTCGAACTCTGGGGCGGGCTCGTGCTCGACGGCAGCCGTGCGGTGCTCACCCAGTACCCGACGCTGTTGACGCTCGTCCCCGGCATCATCGCGGTCGCGGGCAACCTCGGGAGCGTGCTCGCCAGCCGGCTCTCGACAGCGTTCCACCTCGGCACGCTCGCGTTCGCGCCGACTGACGACGAACTCGCCGGCAACGCCGCCGCGACGCTTGCGCTCGCTGCCACGCTGTTCCCCGCGGTCGGCGCGGGCGCGTGGGTCGCCCGGTACGCGCTCGGGGACGTCGCACTCGGCCTCGGCACCGTCGTGTTCATCGCCGCGGCGTCCGGCCTCCTGTTGGCGGTCGTCGCGGTCGCCATCGCCGCGAGCGCGACCTACGCCGCCTTCCAACTCCAACTCGACCCCGACGACGTGGTCGTCCCGGTCGTCACCACCACCTGCGACGTGCTCGGCGTCGTCGTCTTCCTGCTGGTGGTCGGCGCCACCGTGTAGCCGAACCGACACCGGTAATCCGCCCGCGTGCGAACCCTCGGGCGTGCAACTCGCGGCACTCCTCGCGGACGTCCTCCCGCGCGTGGCGGCGGTGTCGCTGGCCATCGCGGTCGGGCTGACGCTCGCCAACCTCGCGGTCGCGTTCGGCGCCGTGGAGTACGTCGCGCGATTCGCCAAGCCGCTGACCGGCCCCGCGAACCTCCCCGACGAGGTGGGGACGGCCATCCTCGCCACCACCGCGTCTCCGACCGCCGGCTACGGGATGCTCAAGGAGTACCGGGACGCCGGCGTGCTCGACGACCGCGCGACCCTCGTCGCCGTCACCATCAACACGTTCTTCGGCTTCGTCCAGCACATCTTCACGTTCTACGCGCCCGTCCTGATTCCCATCCTCGGCCTGCGAGTCGGCCTCACGTACGTCGGCGCCCGAGCGGGCGTCAGCCTCGCCATCACGCTCGTCGGCGTGCTCGCAGGCGCGCTGCTCCTCACGGAGCGCAACGTCGCGTCCGCCACCGACGCGGACGTAGACCTCCCCGGGGACGAGGACCAGTCCCGCGGCGAAGCCGTGCGGGACGCGCTCACGAAGACCAAGGAGAAACTGTTCCGCATCGTGCCGCGGCTCGCGGTCGTCTACACCGCCGTCGTCTACCTCACGACCGCCTACGACGTCACCGAGTTCACGGCCGCCGCCGCGCCCATCACTGACTTCGTCGGCCTCCCGTCCGCGAGCGTCCCCGCCATCGCCACGTTCGCCATCGACACCACCACGGGCGCCATCTTCATCGCGCCCCAAGTCCCGGGGACGTTCACCGCCCGGGAGGCCGTCGCCACGATGCTCGTCGGCGGCATCGTCTCCTTCGCCGTCTCCACGTTCAAGCGCTCGATTCCCTTCCAGTACGGCATCTGGGGGGCGCGCTTCGGCTCGAAGGTCATCGCCGTCAACGTCGCCGCGAAAGTCGTCTTCATCGCGGTCGCAATCGCCGCGCTGCTCGCGTAGCTACTCGTCGGGGTCGACCGGCTCGCCGTCCTCGGTCCGCGGCGCGAGATACGCGATGAACGACTCCACGTCCGGCTCGTTCACCGTCACCTCCACGTGGAGGTCGCCGAGTTCGTCCGGGCTCCCCACCGAGAAGTTCACCTTCCCGACGTACGCCGCCTGCTTCTTCAGGTCGAAGCTGAACCCCTCGTCGGTGCTGTTCTTGAGGAACTCCTTGCGCGCCGTGTCGAGGATGCGCTGCTCGAACAGCTGCTCGCGGAACTGCTCGACGTCGTGGGCCTCGCCCACTACTCGGTCGTCCCGCATCTCCACGTCCGCGGCCGGGAACAGCCCGGTTATCGTCTCCGCGACGCGGTCGGTGACCTCCGTCGGCTTCACCGGCGCGGACAGCTCCACCTCGACGCTGTAGAGGACGCCCTGCTCGTCGCTCACGACTCCTCCACCTCCGCTGCCGTTTCCTCTTCGTCTTCGGCCGCGAGGAGGTCGGCGACGCGCTCGTGGAACGCTTCGAGGCTGCCCGTGTTCTCCACGCGCACGTCCGCCGCCTCGATGGCCTCGTCCATCCCGAAGCCCTTCTCGCGCTCCTCGCGTTCCGCCAGCGACTCGCCGTCCACGTCGCCCGGGCGGCCGCGACCCTCGATGCGCTCCCGGCGCAGGTCGTAGGGCGCGTACACCTCCACGAGCGTGAACGCGCCGTCGAACGCCTCCCGGAACGCCTCGACCTCCACGCCCGACCGGATGCCGTCCACCAGCACCACGTCGCTGTCCTCTAGATGGTCGCGGATGATGGGGAGCGAGCGCTCGGCGATGGCGCCCGGCCCGTTCTCCTCGCGGAGCGCCTGTGCGATGCGGCCGTGGTGCTCGGCCGGGTCGAGGCCGCGGTCCCGGCACTCCTGCCGGATGACGTCCCCCATGATGACCACGGGCACGCCGACCTCCTCCGCGACGGCCGCGGCCTCGCTCTTGCCGCTGCCCGGCAGCCCCACGGTACCGATAACTCTCATTACGTCGCCGTAGCGGCCGCCCGTACCTGTGTGCTTCGACTCCCCGACGCCAACCCGTCGGTTTTTACTCTCGTCGGCTGTACCTCCCGCTGGGGCACGTAGCTCAGTTCGGACAGAGCGTTCGGCTTCTAACCGAAATGCCGGGGGTTCGAATCCCTCCGTGCCCGCTTCTGCGACGAACGAACGTGAGGAGCGAAGCGGACAGGGGTTCGAATCATGGAAGTCGAAACCACGAGCGCAGCGAGCGGTCCGTCTTCCACCGGTTCGAATCCCTCCGTGCCCGTGTACCTTTTTACTGCGGCGGGTGCGCCGCAGGCGCACCCCCGTCTGCTTACGGCGCGTAGCGCCGTTCGCACGGCCAGCGGGACCTACGGTCCCGCTCGGCTTGCAAAAAGCTACGCCGGGAGAGCGTACTCTCCCGTGCCCTTCCTCGCTGTGCTCGGAAGGACGCTAAAAACGTCCTGCGCTCACTCGCTTCGCTCGTTCGCGCAGTGAAACGCGCGGCGGAGCCGCGCGTATGCTCGCTAATCAGAACCCCGAAACGGCGAGAGAGAATGCCCAGCGGCTGCTGCCGCCGGCGTCGCGGTCGTGCCCGCGAGTCGCGTCGAACCGCCGAGGGTCACATCAGCTGTGCGACTTCCTCGAAGTCCGCGCGGCAGAACGGGCAGCGGTAGCTCGTCTCGAATCCCGTGGTCTGGGCGACGGTTCGCGTTTCGAGTTCGTGCATCGCGATGCCGCGACCACAGTCAGGGCAGTCGAGCTTTGGCACGTGCCACGTTTACACACGCCCCTGACTTAAAACGAGGGTTGGTAAATGATAACACGCCAGGGGCGGAGACGGCCGTTCCACGGCGGTAGCGGCCCCACCGTCGAACCGACCGCGCGGCGACCGCGGCATACGCTTTGTGGCGTGCCTTTTTGCGGCGCGAGCGCAGCGAGCGCCGCAAAATCCACGCGAAAAAACAGCTACGCTCCGAATCCGCCCTCACGGCTCACTATGTTCGCCGTTCGGCTGTTCGTGGTTCTCACTCGTTCGCTGCGCTCACTCGTTCCGAGCCACGCTACTGCAGGCTCGCGGGTCGTTCCTCCCCCGCTCGCCGTTCCCGAGAGTCTCAGTCGCTCGCTGCGCTCGCTTGCTCACGGCTCCCGAAAGTCACCGTTCGCGATGACGTGGTTCTCGCTCGTTCGCTATGCTCACTCCGAACCACGCTCGCGCCTTCTGACTCTCGCTACGCCTCGAATCCGTCTTCGAACTTGAACGTCCCGTTGCGCTGGACGACTTCCCCGTCGACCTCGATGTAGGAGTCCTCGCTCATGTCCACAATCATGTCGACGTGCTTCGCGGAGTCGTTCTGCTCGACGCCCTCGCCGACCGTGTCCGGGTACGCGCGGCCCAGCGCCATGTGGACGGTGTCGCCCATCTTCTCGTCGAAGAGCATGTTGTACGTGAACCGGTCGATGTCGCGGTTCATCCCGATGCCCAGCTCGCCGAGACGGCGCGCGCCGTCGTCCGTTTCGAGGATGCCCTCCAGCACGTCCTCGTTCTGGTCGGCGGCGAAGTCCACGACCTCGCCGTCCTCGAATTTCAGCCACGCGCCCTGAATCTCGCGGGCTTGGTGGTAGACCGGCTTGTCGAAGGTGACCTCGCCCTCCACGCTGTCGGGGACGGGCGCGGTGAACACCTCGCCCGCGGGGAGGTTGTTCGTCCCGCAGTCGTTGAGCGTCGTCATGTTCGCGACGCTCATCGTCACGTCGGTCGTGTCCCCGGAGACGATGTGGACCTCCTCGGCGGGGTCGAGAATCTCGACCATTTGCTCTTGGTGGGCCTCGACGGCGTCCCAGTCCTTGAGCATCGCGTCGTAGACGAAGTCCTCGTAGGCCTCCGTGGACATCTCCGCGAGCTGCGCGTCGGCGGGCGACGGGTAGTGCGTGAGACACCACTTCGTGTCGAGGCGCGCGTTTAGCACGTCCCGGTAGGCGGCGGCGAACGCGGAGCCGATCTCCGTGCTCACGTCGCTCTGCTCGCTGACGTTCTCGTGGGGGCGGCCGACGACGGCGGCGTCGGCGTGCTCGAACAGCTTCAGGAGGTGCTCGGGCTCGGTGAGGTCGTCGGCGTCGACCTCGCGGAGGTACGCGCGGGCGGCGCGGTCCGTGCCGATGCCGCGGTCGCCGCGCGCGAGCATCACGGGGTTCGCGCCGACCTTCCCGATCTCCTCGTAGAGGGCGACGGCGAGGTCCTCGGCGACCGGCGGCAGGCTCACCACGACGTTCTCCTCGGGCTGGAGGTCGATGGCGCGGTCGACGATGATCTCGGCGTGACGGTGGATGCGGTCGTCCATACCGGACGTTTGGTACGAACGCGCGGAAGGACTTTTCGAATCGAAAGCGGGGGTCGCCAGACGCCTCACTTTTGGCGCTGGGGGGCCGACCGGCTACCGTGATAGACCTGCGCAGCGACACGGTGACGACGCCGAGCGAGGAGATGCGGGCGGCCGCGGCCGACGCCGAGGTCGGCGACGACGTGTACGGCGAGGACCCGACGGTCAACGAACTCGAAGCGCGCGCCGCCGAGGCGGTCGGCAAGGAGGCCGCGATGTACGTGCCGACGGGCACGATGGGCAACCAGATTGCCGCGCGCGTCCACACCGACCGCGGGCAGGAGGCGCTCGTCGACGCGAAGAGCCACGTCTACAAGTACGAACTCGGGGGGTTCGCCCAGCACTCCCAGTTGCAGGTGCGGACGTACGAGGGCGGCGCGAACGGCGCGCCGACCCCCGAGCAGGTCCGCGACGGGTTCGTCGAGGAGAGCCTCCACCAAGCCGGTACGGGGCTGCTCTGTCTGGAGAACACCCACAACGTGCGGGGCGGCGTCCCGGTGTCCGCCGACGAGGTGGAAGCGGCCGCGGCGGCCGCTCACGACCTCGGCGTGCCGGTCCACCTCGACGGCGCGCGCCTGTTCAACGCCGTGACCGCGCTCGACGCGGACGCCCCAGAACTCCTCGCGCCCGTCGATTCGGTGATGTTCTGCCTCTCGAAGGGGCTGGGCGCGCCCGTCGGGTCGATGCTCGCGGGCAGCGAGGCGTTCGTCGAGCAAGCCCGCCGCGTCCGGAAGCTCATGGGCGGCGGGATGCGGCAGGCCGGCATCATCGCCGCGCCCGGGCTGGAAGCGCTGGCGAACCGGGACCGCCTCCACGTCGACCACGAGCGCGCGACGCGGCTCGCGGCCGCGCTCGACGACCTCGACGGGCTGTCGGTCGCCGCCCCCGAGACGAACATCGTGCTCGTGGACACGACCGGCACCGGCGAGACCGCGGCGGCGCTGCTGGAGCGCTGCGAGCGGGAGGGCGTCCGCGGCTCGGAGTTCGGCGAGCACACGATTCGGTTCTGCACGCACCTCGACGTCGACGACGCCGACGTCGAGGACGCGGTCGCGGCCGTCGAGCGCGCGCTCTAACCGTCGCGCTTCCCGCTCTCGAAGCCCTCCTTGAAGCCCGTGAGCGTCCGCCGGAGGAACATGAACACGAAGAACACGAACAACAGGAACGCGGCGGCGAGGGCGTAGAACGCGGGACCGAGTTCCACCATACTCCGGGGTTCGACCCGCGCACATTAGTCGTTTCCCCCGAGCGCAGCGCTCGTCGTGTCAGGAAACGCTCATTGTGCTCCGCGCCGAAGCCGCGGGCATGTCCGGCCTGCTGCCCACCGGCTCGGAGGCCGACGACCCCGACGGCGAGCCCCGCGTGGTCGGCGTCGACTCCGAGGACGCCGACCGTCTGCTGTCCGCGCTCGCCTCCGGGACCGCCCGCGACCTCTACGGCGCGCTCCACGACGCGCCCGCGACGCCCTCCGAACTCGCCGAGGAGTGCGAGACCTCCCTCCAGAACGCCCAGTACCACCTCGGGAAGCTCGAAGACGCCGACCTCGTCGAGGAGTGCGACACCCGCTACTCCGCGAAGGGCCGCGAGATGAGCGTGTACGCGCCCGCCGACGCCCCCGTGGTGCTGTTCGCGGGCGACGAGGAGACGGGCCGGTCGGTGCGGTCGGCGCTGGCGAACCTGCTGGGCGCGGTCGGCGTGCTTGGCGTCGCCAGCGTGCTCGTCCAGCGGTTCGCCGACACGGGCCTGCGGGCGTCGGAGACGGTCGGCGGCGGCGCGACGGCCGCCACCGAGTTCTCGACGCTCGTCGCGGGGAGCGAGCCCCCGGCGGCGTCCGTCGACGCCGCCGCGTCGCTGTCTCCGGGAGCGGTGTTTTTCCTCGGTGGGCTCCTCGCGCTCGCGGTCGTCGCCGTCGCGTGGCGCGCCCGGTAGCCCACGCTAAAATGGCGTTTTGAGTCTACGTCGGCTATTTGATACCTCCCGCTGTACGACGTGGTACAGGCTTCCCCCGGCCTGTCCCCGTTGACGCTACCGGCCCTCCACGCGGAACTCCCGGAGGACGCTCCCGTCGCGGTCCCGAATCTCGCCGCGCACGCCCCCCGACTCGGGGTGCAGTTCGGCGTGCGCCGCGGGGTTGCCGCGCGGGTCGGCGTGACTCCCGGGATTCAGCAACGTCACGTCTTCTGTCTCGGTCACCGTCGGCTGGTGGGTGTGCCCCGACACCACGAGGTCCGCGCCGCGCTCGCGCCCGAACAGCGCCAAGCCCGTGGTGCCGCCGTGCTCGCGGTGCGTGACCGCGACGCGGATGCCGCCCGCGTTCAGCGTCCGCGCCTCCGGGAGCCGGTCGCGTACCCCGGGCTCGTCGGCGTTGCCGTGGACGGCGAACAGCTGGTCGGTGGCGTCGTAGAACGAGTCGAGCGCGGCCTCGGTGGTGAAGTCGCCGGCGTGGACGACCGTCTCGGCCTCCCGCACCGCTTCCAGCGCGCGCCCTTGCAGGTCGTGGCCGTCCGCGCTGTGGGTGTCGGACAGAACGGTTAGCATGGGCGGTCGTAGCGGCCGGGCGGCCGTGACTGTTCGGGTTACGCGACCGCGCCGACCGCGACGTAGAGCGCGAGCGCGGCGACGGTCGCCGCGACGAGCGCCTTCACCGAGAGGACGATAGCGCGCTTCCGGTCGGCGCGCTGGCCGGCCTCTGGCGCCGTCCGGCGGCGGCCGCCGTCGTCGCTCACGTCGAAGACGCCGGTCAGCGCGAAGCCGACGCAGAACCGCGCTCGCGCCTGCATGACGCCGAGGAAGCCGACGAACAGCGGCGCGACGGTCGCCAGCAGCCACGCGGGGTCGGCGCGGACTGTCGCCACCGCGACGACGAGCAGCGCCGCGGCGGCGAACCCCGCCACGCCGGAGAGGTAGCGTCTGCGTCGCTGTGCGTGACCGATGTTGCACGCGCCCGGTTGGTACTCTGTCACACGTGGGTGTTGGGGCCGGGCCAATACCTATGTGTCGACGGCCTGAATCACGACGAAATGGCCGGAAGCAAGTCCGTCGTGCTCGCGGCGCTGTTCGCGAACGCCGCGATTGCGGTGCTGAAGTTCCTCGCGTTTCTCGTGACCGGGAGCCCCGCGATGCTCTCGGAGGTGTACCACTCCGTCTCCGACACCGGGAATCAGGTCTTCCTCCTCGTCGGGCTCCGGTACGGCGAGCGCGACCGCACGCGCTCGCACCCGTTCGGATACGGGAAGGCGCAGTTCTTCTACTCGTTTCTCGTCAGCGTGATGCTGTTCGGCATCGCCGGCTGGGAGTCCGCGAGCCACGGCTACGAGGCGCTGACCGGGCACGGGCGCGTGCTCGGCCGGCAGGCCGAACTGCTGGGCTACCAGTTCCCGGGCGTGTGGGCGAACTACGCGGTGCTGCTGGGCGCGATGGGCTTCGAGTCGTACGCGTTCGTGAAGGCCCGCCGGGAGATGTCCCGACAGATTTCCCGCCACGGCTGGAGCGGGTTCCGGGAGGCGTTCCGCCGCACCAGCGACACGACGACGCTGACCGCGCTCACGGAGGACACGGTGGCGCTGCTCGGGCTCGGGCTGGCGCTGGCGGGCGTGTTCCTCACCGAGCAGACCGGCAACCACGTCTACGACGCGGCGGCGGCGCTGCTCATCGGCCTGTTGTTGATGGGGTTCGCGGTGGCGCTGGCGTGGGAGAACAAGCGCCTGCTGCTCGGCGAGAGCCTCCCGAAGTCCGAGGAGGACGAACTCCGCGGCATCGTCGAGGGGCACGCCGACGTGGACTCCATCGTGGACTTCCGGACGGTGTACTTCGGACCGAACGACGTGCTGGTGACCGCGGACGTGGCGTTCGCTCCCGACCTCGACACCGCGGCGATGGACGACGCGATTACGGGGCTCGAAGCCGAGATTCAGAGCGCGAACCCGGCCGTCTCGAAGGTGTACGTCGAGCCCGAGTCCGACCGCTGAGAAACGGGATTCGGGAACTCTGGTTTCCGGTCTACAAAATATATTTTCTCGGTTGGCAAAACTTTAAGTGGGTCCGGGGCGAATAGACGAACACAATGAGCACCCAGAAGCACGTACTCAAGCACGCCGGCGACGTCGAGGGCTCCGAGGGCCTCCGCATCGACGAGGAGAAGGCCGAACAGGTAATCGACGCGCTGAACGCGGACCTCGCGGCGACGTACGTGCTGTACCACCAGCTCCGCAAGCACCACTGGAACGTCGAGGGCGCGGAGTTCCGCGACCTCCACCTCTTCCTCGGCGACGCCGCCGAGAACGCCGAGGCGTTCGCCGACGAACTCGCCGAGCGCGTGCAGGCGCTGGGCGGCGTCCCGCACGCCAGCGGCGCGACGCTGGAGGCCGAGTCGCCGGTCGAACCCGAGGACGAGGACGTCTACGACATCCGGACGTCCCTCCAGAACGACCTCGAGATGTACGGCGACATCATCGAGACGCTGCGCGAGCACGTCGACCTCGCGCAGAACCTCGGCGACCACGCCAGCGCGGAAATCGTCCGCGAGAACCTCGTGCAGGTCGAGGAGGACGCCCACCACGTCGAGCACTACCTCGAAGACGACACGCTGGTCGTCAGCGAGTAACGCCGTCAGACCGTCGTTTTCTTTCGCGCCACGGACCGACAGCGACGCCTCTCGCGTGGCTATCGTTCGACGGGGACGGTCTCGTCGGTAGAAATCCAGCCGTCCGGGTTGTCCGACTCGGTGAACACCGTTCGGGTCGGCGAGGACTGGAACGCGGCGACGCCCTCGCCGGCGGCGGGCGCGTCCTCCTCGGGGTCCTGCGAGACTGCCATTACTACCCCGTAGAGAGCCACCCACGAATATACGTTTTGGTGTGCCTAAACCGCTCGGGGGTGGCCGCTGCACGCCCGCTACCCCCGCGACCACTTCCGCTGGGAGCCGGACGTTTATACGCGGTCGCGCCGAACCACACCCCAACGTGGCCGCGAGCAACCCGGCGTACATGGAGTTCTTCCCGAAGGCGTCGCCGTACGACAACCAGCGGGAGGCGATGGACGGCATCCGGGACGCCCTCGACGCCGGCCGGGACGTCCTCTTCGAGGGCGCCTGCGGCACCGGGAAGACGCTCGCCGCGCTCGCGCCGGCGCTGTCGCACGCCCGCGAGACGAACAAGACGGTCGTCATCACGACGAACGTCCACCAGCAGATGCGGCAGTTCGTCCGCGAGGCCCGCGAGATTCACGACGCCGCGCCGCTGCGTGCGGTCGTCTTCAAGGGGAAGGGGTCGATGTGCCACATCGACGTCGACTACGAGGAGTGCCAAGTCCTCCGCGACAACACCCACGAGCTCGTGGACGCCGAGCGCGACAAGCGCCAACTGGAGGAGCGCCAGCAGGCCCTGCTGGAGGAGAGCCGCGAGGGCGACGGCGAGGCCGCCGAGGCCCGCGACGCCGTCCTCGACGAACTCGAATCCGTCGAGGACGAACTCGAAGACCTCCGGGAGGGCAACGTCTGCGAGCGCTACTACGACAACCTCGTCGGGGACAACGACGACTTCTACGAGTGGCTCTACGACGGCGTCCGCACGCCCGAGGACATCTACGAGTACGCCGAGGAGGCCGGCCTCTGCGGGTACGAGCTCCTGAAGGACGGCATCGAGGGTGTCGACCTCGCGGTCTGCAACTACCACCACCTGCTGGACCCGGGGATTCGCGCGCAGTTCTTCCGCTGGCTGGGCCGCGACCCCGAGGACGTGGTGGTGGTGTTCGACGAGGCGCACAACGTCGAGGACGCCGCCCGCGACCACGCCACGCGCACGCTCACGGAGAACACCCTCGACAGCGCGCTCTCCGAACTCGATGAAGTCACCGACGACCGCGGCGCGCCGGCCGAGCGCGTGTTGTCGGCGTTCCGGGACGCGCTCGTGGAGACCTACGAGGGCGCGTTCGGCCCGGGCGGCGAGCAGTCGCTGGCGCGCTCGGCGGTCGACAGCAACTGGACGGACGTCCCGGTCGCCAACGAGGACAAGCGCGACGACCTCACGCTGGCGTTCCTCCAGCAGTACACCGGCCCCGGCATCCGCGAGGACGTCGACGACGCGCTCGCGCTCGGCGAGTACCTCGACGACGAGTACGACGAGGCCTACCGGAACGGCGAGACGACGACCCGCCGGGAGTGTTTCGTCCTGCAGGCCGCCGAGTTCGTGGAGTCGTACGTCGAGGACGGCGGCGAACTCGGCCAGTACCCGACCGCGGCGGTGCGCCGCGACGAGGGCACCGGCGACGTGTACGGCCGCGCGGAACTGTACACGTGCATCCCGCGGGACGTGACGACGGACCTCTTCGACGCCGTCCACGCGAGCGTGCTGATGAGCGCGACGCTGCGGCCGTTCGACGTGACCGCGGACGTGCTCGGCTTGGAGGACCCCGAGACGATGGCCTTCGGTCTCCAGTTCCCCGCCGAGCGCCGGCGGACGTTCGCGGTGGACACGGAGCCGCTGTTCTCCTCGAACCGCGACGACCCCGACACCCAGCGGGAGGTCGCGGGCGCGCTCCGAGACGCCGCCGAGTTCACACCCGGGAACTGCCTGTTCTTCTTCCCGAGCTACGCGGAGGCCGAGCGCTACCACGACTTACTCGACGACATCGACGCCGCGCGCTACCTCGACCAGCCCGGCACGAGCGCCGAGGACCTCCGGCAGACGTTCACGGACGACCGCAACGGCGTGCTGTTCACGTCGCTGTGGGGGACGCTCGCGGAGGGCGTGAGCTTCGACGGCGACGACGCCCGCACCGTCGCGGTCGTCGGTGTTCCCTATCCGCATCTGGACGCGCGCGCCGAGGCCGTCCAAGACGCCTACGGGCGCGTGTTCGGCGACCGGGACGACCGCCACGCCGAGGACGCCGGCTGGCGGTACGCCGTCGAGATTCCTACCGTCCGCAAGACCCGGCAGGCGATGGGGCGCGTCATTCGCTCCCCCGACGACTTCGGCGTGCGCATGCTCGTCGACCGCCGGTACACCAAGGAGAGCCGCACCGCGATGCGCAAGTACAGCGTCAACCCAGCGTTCCCCGCCGAGGAGCGTCGCGAACTCGTCGACATCGACCCCGAGAAGCTGCGCGTGTCGATGCTGAACTTCTACACCGACCTCGACGCCTACGACGGCCAGCCGCCGAGTCCTTGACGCGCTCGCAGTCTCCCGCGGCCTCGCTCTCGTTCACGCTTCCTCGAAAGCCCCCGCACCGTCGGCTCCCGGGACTCGCTGCGCGCGCTCGCTTTGCTCGCGTGCTTGCGTCGTCCGGGTTCGCCGACGGCGCGGCCCCTTTCAGTCCGCCCGCTACCGGCTGACTAATCGGCTACGGGCGGACTGAAAGGGGCGAGGCGGTAGACGAAGGCAGGCGACCCAAGCACTGCACCGAGCGTAGCGAGGGAAGCGCGCAGCGAGCCCCCGAGTCTACCGCCTCGGGGCTTTCGAGGCGTTCCAATCGTTGCTGGAACGAGCGACGGAGAATTCTCAGGATTTACGCCGGCAACGGGAGGGTGTCGACGCGCTCGCCGTGTTCGGCGTCGTAGAGGTAGAGTTCGTCGATGGTCCACGTGACGGGGCCGACTTCGCGGCCGACGACGCTCTCGACGGCGCGGCGGCCGCGGAAGCCGTCGGCGTCGCGGGCGAGCGTGACGTGGGGGTCGTAGTCGTCGCCGCCCTCCATGACTGGAACTGGGTCGAACACTTCGCAGAGGCGCTGGTGGAGGCCGTGGAGGCCGGGGCTCTCGACGGCGAGGTAGACGACGGGGCTGGAGCCGTTCGGCGGGTCGTCGAAGGTGTCGACTTCGGCGACGCGAGCTTCGACGGCGGGCGCGCCGTCGAGCGCGCCCTTGGCGGTCTGCCACGCGGTGCGCAGTTGCTTGCGGTCGTCGGCGGGGACGCGCTTGAGGAGGAGCGTCTGCTCGCGGCGCTCGCGGATGCGGTCGAACGCCGAGAGCGCCGGGCGGAGGTCCGCGGCGACCTCCTTGACGGCGTCCGGCACCGGAGCGTTCACGCTGTACACGTGCGTTAGTGGGGCGTCGAGCGGGAAAGCGCTGACGTTAGATGCGGTCGAGCAGCCACAGCACGAGCAACACGAGCACGACGACCGCGATGAGCGGCTGCGCGAGCCCGAGCAGGCCGGCGAGCGCGCCGATAATCTCCCCGAGGATTTCGAGCGCGAGCCAGACGACCACGAGCACGAGCACGATTTTCAGCAGGTCTTCGACGTCGAGTGCGCCGCGGGCGGCTGTCATGTGCGATGGCTAGCGGAGCACGCTGATAAGGATTCAGGCAGACGCGTGGTGTGTTACCACGGACGGCAATATCGCGCGACGGGAGCAACGTTTAAGCAGTCGGGACTGCTCGTGGCTGGTAATGACACAGTCGTCGGCTCTCGCCCGCCGCTCGCGCTCGGTGAGCGACGGGACCGTCGGCTGTCCGGTGTCCTCCCGTCGCGTGCCGCGACGACCGGGGTCCTTCTGACCCCACTACAGCTACATCCCTCGTTTTCGGTCTCGCATCACTTCCCGACTACCGCGGCACACACCACACACACGACACACAATGACAGGAGGAACGGTCGCGCTCGCCTTCTCCGGCGGGCTCGACACAACGGTCTGCGTACCGCTGCTGAAAGAAGAGTACGGCTACGACGAGGTCATCGGCGTCACGGTCGACGTCGGCCAGCCCGAATCCGAGTTCGCCGAGGCCCACGAGACGGCCGACGCGCTCGGCGTCGACCACTACGTCGTCGACGCGAAAGCCGAGTTCGCCGACCTCTGCTTCGAGGCGGTGCAGGCGAACGCCAGCTATCAAGGGTACCCGCTGGGCACGGCGCTCGCACGCCCGGTCATCGCGGAAGCGATTCTCGGCGTCGCCGAGGAGCAGGACTGCGCGGCGCTCGCGCACGGCTGTACCGGGAAGGGCAACGACCAGCTCCGCTTCGAGGCGGTCTGGCGCGCCAGCGACCTCGAAGTCGTCGCGCCGGTGCGCGAACTCGGGCTCACGCGCGAGTGGGAGATCGACTACGCCGACGAGAAGGGCCTGCCGGTCGAGGCGGGCAACGAGGGCGAGTGGAGCATCGACACGAACCTCTGGAGCCGCAGCGTCGAGGGCGGGCACCTCGAAGACCCCGGCTACGAGCCGCCCGAGGACATCTACGACTGGACGGACGCCCCGAGCGACGAGACCGAGACCATCGACATCGCCTTCGAGAGCGGCGTGCCGGTCGCAGTGGACGGCAACGAGATGGAGCCGGTGCCGCTCATCGAGTACCTCAACGACCTCGCGGGGAGCTACGGCGTCGGCCGCACGGACATGATGGAGGACCGCATGCTCGGCCTGAAGGTCCGCGAGAACTATGAGCACCCCGCGGCGACGACGCTCCTCACGGCCCACGAGGCGCTCGAACAGCTCGTGCTGACGAAAGACGAGCGCGAGTTCAGCCAGCAGGTCAGCCAGCAGTGGTCCGAGAAGGCCTACGAGGGCCTCGTCGACCACCCGCTGATGGACGCGCTCAACGGCTTCTTCGAGGGCACCCAGCAGAAGGTCACGGGCACGGTCACCGTCAAGTTCGAGGGCGGGCAGGCCCGCCCGGTCGCCCGCGAGAGCGAGTACGCGGTCTACTCCGCGGACGCCGCGAGCTTCGACACGGAGACGGTCAACGGCATCGAGCAGGGCGACGCGACCGGCGTGGCGAAGTACCACGGCTTCCAGTCGCGGCTCGCCAACGCGACGAAGCCCGAACTCGCGCCGGATGGAAGCGCGCCCGGGACGGCCGACGCGGACGAGGACGAGGAATGAGCGGGGAGGGCGACGGCACGGTGGTGCGCCGCGACCGCTTCAGCGGCGGCCCCGCGCGGTCGTTCCTCTCCTCGATGGGCGCCGACTACCGCATCTTCGCGGCCGACCTCGCGGTGGACCGCGCGCACGTCGTGATGCTCGCCGAGCAAGAGATACTCGACGACGGCGAGGCGGCGACGATTCTGTCCGCGCTCGACGATGTGGAGGACGCGGGCTTCGACGCGCTGCCCGACGGCGAGGACGTCCACGAGGCAATCGAGACGGCGGTCGTCGAGCGCGTCGGCCGGGTCGGCGGGAAGATGCACACGGCGCGCTCGCGCAACGACGAGGTGGCGACCTGCATCCGGTGTCGCCTCCGCGAGGACCTGTTGGCGGCGGTGGACGCGGTGCTGGCGCTCCGCGGCGCGCTCGCGGCGGTCGCCGAGGCCGAAGCAGACACCGTGATGCCGGGGTACACGCACCTCCAGCCCGCTCAGCCGACGACGGTCGCGCACTGGGCGCTCTCCTACGAGGGGACGCTCGCCCGCGACACGGGTCGGTTGCTGGACGCGTTCGACCGCGCGAACGAGTCGCCACTTGGCGCGGCGGCGTTCGCGGGCACCACGTTCGACGTGGACCGCGAGCGCACCGCCGACCTGCTGGGGTTCGACGGCGTGGTGGCGAACTCGATGGACGCGTCCGCGAGCCGCGACTTCCTCCTCGAAGCCGTGGCGGCGCTGTCCTCCGTGGCGGTGACGTGCTCGGGGCTGGCGGAGGACGTAGTGCTGTTCGCCAACCGCGGGTTCGTGGAGCTGGACGACGACTACTCGTCGACGTCCTCGATCATGCCCCAGAAGAAGAACCCGGACACGCTGGAGCTGGTGCGCGCGACCGCGGGCGACGCGGTGGGCGCGTACACGAGCCTCGCCACGACGCTGAAGGGGCTGCCGCGGGCGTACAACCGCGACCTCCAGCGGGCGACGCCGCACGCGTGGCAGGCCGCCGACGACGTGACCGACGCGGCGGAGGTGGCGGCGGGCGCGGTCGCGACCGCGGAGTGGCCCGCCGAGGAACTGGAGGCCGCGGCCGGCGAGGGGTTCTCGACGGCGACGGGCGTCGCGGACGCGCTCGCGGCGGCGGGGATGCCGTTCCGCACCGCGCACGAAATCGTGGCGTTGGCGGCCGAGCAGAGCGAGGCCGCCGACGGCTCGAACGCGCTCCCGGAGAGCCACGCCAGCGACGGCGTCAGCGGCGTCAGCGGCGAGCACAGCGCGGACCTCGTTGCGGTTGACGCGGCGGCCCGCGAGGTGACCGGGGAGCCGCTGTCGGAGCTGGCGGACCCGGAGGTCGTGGCGGCGGCGCTGGACCCCGTGACGAACGTCGCGCAGCGCGACTCCGCGGGCGGCCCGGCGCCGGACGCGGTTCGCGCGGCCCTCGACGACGTGCAGGCGTCGCTGACCGCGGACGAGCAGGCGGTCGCGGACCGCGAGGCGGCGCTGGCGGCGGCCGTCGACGACCTCGCGGCGGAGGTGGCGTCGTATGAGTGACGCGAGCGCGGCGGCCCGCGGGCTGCCGACGGGCGCGCCGGCCGGCCTGCGACGAGAGCGACCGCCCCTCCGTGGGCAAATAGACAACATACTTACTACGTATCTGGTTTCGGTTGGGCGCTCGATTTCCGCGATTTCGCGCCGTTAGCTGCTTCTCCGCTTAGTAAAAGAAGTTTGACAGGTCCGGTTAGCTTAAGTGCTACCAGTGAGAACGTGGGAGTGCTATGAGCACATGTCCCGAGTGTGGGTCTGACGTGGCCCTGCACGACGACCTCGAAGTCGGCGAAATCGTCGACTGCGACACGTGTGGCACCGAACTGGAAGTCGTCGACACCGCCCCCGCAGTCCTCGATCGAGCTCCCGAGCTCTCCGAGGACTGGGGGGAGTAAGTTGCGCGTCGGCATCCTCTACTCGCGGATACGGAAGGACGAGAAACTGCTGCTGGGCGAGCTCCGCGAGCGCGGCCACGACGTCGAGAAAATCGACGTGCGCAAGCACGGCTTCGGCCTCGACGACACCGACGCCGCCGTCGCGGACTGCGACCTCGTGGTCGACCGCTGTCTGGCGACCAGCCGCAGCAAGTACGCCACGGAGTTCTGCCGCCACTACGACGTGCCGGTCGTGAACAGCCCCGACACCGCGGCCGTCTGCGCGGACAAAGTGCGGACGAGCCTCGCGCTCGACGACGCGGGACTCCCCACGCCCGACACCACGGTCGCGTTCACCACCGAGAGCGCGCTGGAGGCCGTCGAGTCCTACGGCTACCCCTGCGTGCTGAAGCCCGTCGTGGGCTCGTGGGGGCGCCTGATGGCGAAACTCGACTCGCGGAACGCCGCCGAGGCCGTCCTCGAACACAAGGCGACGCTCGGCCACTACGAGCACAAGGTGTTCTACATTCAGGACTTCGTCGAGAAGCCGGGACGGGACATCCGCGTGCTGGCGACCGACGGCGAGCCCGTCGCCGCGATGACGCGCTCGGGCGACCACTGGCTCACCAACGCCGCGAAGGGCGCCCAGACCGACTCCTTCGAGGTCGACGACGGGGTCGCGGAACTCGTCGAGACCGCCAGCAACGCGGTCGGCGGCGGCCTGCTCGGCGTGGACCTGATGGAGACCGGTGACGGCTACACCGTCCACGAGGTCAATCACACCGTCGAGTTCAAGGCCTTGAACGACGCCAGCGACGTTGACGTGCCCGCCGCGGTCGTCGACTGGCTGGAGGACCGCGCGGCAGCCGAAGTGGAGGTGACGCCGTGACCGCGACCGCGACCGTCGTCGGCGCGAGCGGCTTCGCGGGCGGCGAACTCCTGCGGCTGCTCGCCGGCCACCCCGAGTTCGCGGTGGCGCAGGCGACCAGCCGCGAGTACGCGAACAAGACCGTCGGCAGCGTCCACCCGAACCTCCGCGGGCTCGACCTGCGCTTCACGGAGCCGTCGGAGCTCGAACCCGTGGACGTGCTGTTCGCGGCCGCGCCCCACGGCGTCTCGATGGAGCACATCGACGAGTGGCGGGCCGCTGCGGACACCGTCGTGGACCTGAGCGCGGACTTCCGCCTCGACAGCGAAGCCCAGTACGACGAGTGGTACGACGGCCATACCTCCCCAGAACACCTCGACGACGCGGTGTACGCTCTCCCCGAACTCGGCCGTGAGAAGCTGGCGGGCGCGGACCTGATTGCGGGCGGCGGCTGTAACGCCACCGCGACCGTCCTCGGCCTGCTCCCGCTGCAGGCTGCGGGCGTCCTCGACGGCGCGCACGTCGTCGTGGACGTGAAAGTCGGCTCCTCGGAGGGCGGCGCGGGCGGCGGGCCCGCCTCGTCGCACCCCGAGCGCTCGGGCGTCGTGCGCCCGTACGCGCCGACGGGCCACCGCCACGAGGCCGAAATCGAGCAGGAGCTCGGTCTCTCCGTCTCCTTTACCGCGCACGCCGTGGACATGGTCCGCGGCGCGAGCGCGACCTGCCACGTCTTCCCCGCGAACGGAGTGAGCGGGGGCTCGGGAGGCGAGCATGGCGAGTCTCCCGGCGTCCCCGAGGAGCCGGTCTCGAAGGGCGACCTCTGGACGGCGTACCGGGAGACCTACGAGGACGAGCCGTTCGTGGACATCGTCGCGGGCGGCGGGGGCGTCTACCGCTACCCCGAGCCGAAGGCCGTCGCCGGCACGAACAAGGCGGAGGTCGGCTTCGAACTCGACCCCGGCAACGAGCGCGTCGTGGCGTTCTCGGCCATCGACAACGTGATGAAGGGCTCGGCGGGGCAGGCCGTCCACGCGGCGAACCTCGCGCTCGGCTTCGAGGAGACCGCGGGCCTCGACCAGCTCGGGTTGCACCCGGTGGGAAGCCCATGAGTCACGCTCGCCACCGGAGGTGTCTCGCGTGACCGTAGTAGTGAAAATCGGCGGCGCGCGCGCCGTAGACCCGGCGGGCGCGGTGACCGACGTGGCGCACCTCGCGGTCAACGACGAGGACGTGGTGGTCGTCCACGGCGGCTCGACGGCCGTCGACGACGCGCTCGAACAGATGGGCAAAGAACCCGAGTACGTGGAGTCGCCGTCGGGCGTCACCGGCCGGTTCACGGACCGCGAGACGATGGACGTCTTCGAGATGGCGATGGGGAAGGTCAACACCGACCTCGTCGCGGCGTTCGAGAACGCTGGCGTGCCCGCGGTCGGCCTCAACGGCGTCGACGGGAAGCTCCTGTCGGGGCCGCGGAAGTCCGCGGTGCGCGTCGTCGAGGACGGCAAGCGGAAGATTCGCCGCGGCGAGCACTCCGGCACCATCGAGGCGGTCAACACCGACCTGCTGGAGGCCCAACTGGACGCGGGCTACGTGCCCGTGGTGTCGGTGCCGATGTTCGCCAAGGAGAGCGACGGCGACGACGAGGACGTGGAGTGGACGCCCGTGAACGCGGACGCGGACCGCGCGGCCGCCGCGGTGGCGGGCGCGCTCGACGCCACGCTCGTCGTGCTGACGGACGTGGAGGGCGTCTACGCGGACCCCGACAACCCGAGTTCGCTCATCGAAGAGGTGCTGACCCCCGCGGACCTCGACGGCGCGAAGGAGGCCGCGGAGGGGTTCATGACGAAGAAAGTGCTCGCGGCCACCGAGGCGCTGGAAGGCGGCGCCGAGGCGGTCGTGGTGTCGGACGCGAACCGCCGCGACCCCATCGTCGCCGCGCTCGACGGCGCGGGCACGCACTTCAGCCCGGAGGCCCTGCCATGAGTGGGTTCGTCTTCGGCGAGAAGCCCATCCAGATCGAGTCCGGGGAGGGCCCGCACGTCTACGACGACGGCGGGAACGAGTTCCTCGACATGGGCGCGTCGTACGCGTGCGCGCCGGTCGGCCACTGCCACCCCGAGGTGGTGGAGGCCGTCGAGTCGCAGGCCAGCGACCTGCTGTTCGTGCAGGGGTCGTACCCGACCGAGACCCGGACCGCGCTGTACGACCGCCTCGGCGACCTTGCCCCCGGCGACATCGACAACGTCTGGCTCTGCAACTCGGGGACCGAGGCGAACGAGGCGGCGCTGAAGTTCGCGCGCCACGCGACCGGCCGCGAGAAGGTTGTCGCCGCGAAGCGCGCGTTCCACGGCCGCACGCTCGGCGCGCTGGCGGCGACGTGGAAGCAGAAGTACCGCGAGGGGTTCGCGGTCCCCGACAACGTCGAGTTCGTCGACTACGGGGACAGCGAGGCGCTCGCCGAGGCCGTGGACGACGAGACGGCCGCGGTCCTCCTCGAACCCGTGCAGGGCGAGGGCGGCGTCCACCCCGCGCCCGACGGCTACCTGCGGGCCGCCCGCGACGCCTGCGACGACGCGGGCGCGGCGCTGGTCTTCGACGAGATTCAGACCGGGCTCGGGCGCACGGGCGCGCTGTGGGCGTGCCAGCAGGCCGGCGTCGTGCCGGACGCGCTCACCGTCGCCAAGGGGCTCGGCAGCGGCCTCCCCATCGGCGCGACGCTGGTCGCGGACTGGCTCGCGGAGGACAGCGGCGACCACGGGTCGACGTTCTCGGGCGGCCCCGTGCCGTGTGCGGCGGCGCTCGCCACGCTCGACGTGCTGGAGGGCGACGACCTCGCGGCGAACGCGGCGAGCGTCGGCGACTACCTCCAGTCCGAACTCGCGGCCCTCGACGTGCGCGAGGTGCGCGGCGAGGGGCTGCTGGTCGGCGTCGAGGTGAAACGGGGGGCGAACCGCGCGTTGAAGTCACTGGCGCTGAACCACGGCATCCTCGCGCTCCCCGCGGGCCGCACGGTCGTCCGGCTCTTACCGCCGCTAACTGTCACCGAGTCCCACGCCGACCGCGTGGTCGAGGCGCTCGCCGAGGAACTATGACGCCCCGAGAACTGCTCGAAGCCCTCGTTTCGACCCCCTCCGTTTCGGGTGCGGAATCGGAGGCCGCCGCGGTGCTCGTGGACTACTTCGAGGCCCACGGCCGCGAGGCGTACACCGACGACGCCGGCAACGTCCGCGCGCCCGGCGACGACAGCGTGCTCCTCACGAGCCACGTCGACACCGTCCCCGGGCACATCGACGTTCGCACCGAGGACGGCGAACTCTGGGGCCGGGGCAGCGTGGACGCGACCGGGCCGCTGGCCGCAATGGCCGCGGCGAGCGTCGAGACCGGCGCGTCGTTCGCGGGCGTCATCGAGGAGGAGACCACCTCCGCGGGCGCCCGCCACCTCGTCGACGACCGCGCGGAGCCCGACGCCGTGATCAACGGCGAGCCGTCGGGCTGGGACGCGCTGACGCTGGGCTACCGCGGGCTCGTCGCGGGCACCTACGAGGTCGCCACCGAGAGCGGCCACTCCTCGCGCCCGGAGCCCAACGCCGTCCAGATTGCGACCGCGTGGACCGAGCGCGTGCGCGCGGCGTTCCCCGACGAGGAGACGGTCTTCGAGTCGGTGACGGTCAAGCCCGTCTCCTTCCACGGCGGGCTCGCTGACGACGGCAGCGCCGTGGAGGCGACCGTCGAGATGCAGTTCCGCCTGCCGCCCGGCACGACCGCCGCGGGCGTCCGCGAGACGGTCGCGGACTGCACCGACGAGGGCGCGGTGACGTGGACGGAGTCGATTCCGCCCGTGATGTCCAGCCCCCGCACTTCGGTCGCGGGCGCGCTCCGCGCGGGCATCCGCGAGGCCGGCGGCGACCCCACGCACCTCCGGAAGACCGGCACCAGCGACGCGAACATCTACGCCGGCGCGTGGGACTGCCCGGTCGCCACCTACGGGCCCGGCGACTCGAACCTCGACCACGCGCCCGACGAACGCATCGACCTCGCCGCGTTCGACCGCGGCGTCGACGCACTCACCACCGCAGCAGACTGCCTATGCACTTCCTGACAATCGACGACCTCACGACCGACGAACTGGCCGGCGTCGTTGACGACGCGGCCGCGCTGAAGCGCGCGCAAGCCGACGGCATGCCCCACGAGGCCCTCCCCGGGCGCTCGCTGGCGATGCTGTTCGAGAAGCCGTCGACGCGAACCCGCGTGAGCTTCGAGGTCGGGATGACCCAGCTCGGCGGCCACGCCGTCTTCCTCGGGGACGACGACATCCAACTCGGCCGCGGCGAGCCCGTCGCGGACACGGCGCGCGCGCTCGGCCGGTACGTCGACGCCGTGATGGCGCGCGTGTTCGACCACGACGACCTCGAAGAGATAGCCGCGAACGCCGACGCGCCGGTCGTGAACGGCCTCACCGACGACGCCCACCCGTGTCAGGCGCTTGCGGACCTCCTGACGCTCCGCGAGGAGGTCGGCGACTCCGGGACGGTGGCGTGGGTCGGCGACGGCAACAACGTCGCCGCGTCGTTTACGGTGGGCGCGGCGATGCTGGGCTACGACGTGCAGGTGGCGACCCCGGAGGGGTACGGCCTCGACGACGACGTGCTCGCGCGCGCCGACGAGCACGGCGACGTGACCACGACCACCGACCCCGAGGCCGCCGCCGCGGACGCCGACGTGGTCTACACGGACGTCTGGGTGAGCATGGGCCAAGAGGACGAGCGCGAGCAGCGCCTCGCGGACTTCGAGGGGTTCCAAGTGGACGCCGACCTGCTCGGGGACGCCGCGTTCATGCACTGCCTGCCCGCGAACCGCGGCGAGGAGGTCACCGCGGAGGTCATCGACGGCGAGCAGTCCATTGTCTGGCAGCAGGCCGAGAACCGCCTGCACGCCCAGAAGGCGCTGCTCGTCGAACTCGTGGACTGACACTCACCGCCAGCGTTTTCCTCGCGGCCCGCGAGCGCGGACGTGATGACCGACGACGCCCTCCGCAAGCGACTGGACGCCGCGCTCTTCCTGTTGACCGTCACCCTCCTGCTGGTGTTCGCGCTCGCGTTCGAGTTCGCGCGCGACGCCGCAATCGGCGTCGCGGTCCTCTCCGTCCTCGTCGGGTACGCGTTCGTAAGGTCGGGGTGACCGCTGGCAAAACACGCGACACCCGCCCCGTATTTGTGTCTCCGTCACCGACGAAGGGACATGACTGACCTCTCGCTGGGCGGCCCGACCCCGGATGCGGCCGACGACGGCGTCTGGCTGGCGTGCGTGGAGTGCGGCGACGCCATCGCGCCGTTCGACGACGTGGTGTACGAGTGCCCCGAGTGCGGCGGCCTGCTGGAAGCCCGGTACGCCGACTACCCCACCTTCGACGAGTTCGAGGGGGACGGCGTCTGGCGGTACGCGGCCGCGCTCCCGTTCGCCGAGGGCGTCTCGATTCGGGAGGGGAACACGCCGCTGTACACCGTCCCGGACATCGAGGCCGAGGCGGGCGTGGCGGACCTCCGCGTGAAACACGAGGGCGCGAACCCCACGGGGAGCTTCAAGGACCGCGGGATGACCGTCGGCGTGAAGATCGCCGACCGCCTCGGTGTCGACCGACTGGCCTGTGCCTCCACGGGGAACACGTCGGCGGCGCTGGCGGCGTACGGCGCTCGCGCGAACACGCCCGTGCTCGTGCTCCTGCCCGCCGGCAAGGTCGCGGCCGGGAAGGTCGCGCAGGCGGCGCTGCACGGCGCGCGCATCTGCGAGGTGGACGGCAACTTCGACGACTGCCTCGACGTGGTCGCCGAACTCGCCGAGCGCGGCGAGGCGTACCTCCTGAACAGCCTCAATCCGTTCCGCTTGGAGGGGCAGAAGACCATCGGCCTCGAAATCTTGGAGCAGTCCCGTGACGCCCACGGCCACCTCCCGGACCGCATCGTGCTCCCGGTCGGGAACGCAGGGAACACGGCCGCGCTCTACAAGTGCTTCCGCGAACTCGTGGCGGCGGGCGCGCTCGACGAGTCCGACGTGCCGAAGCTCACGGGCGTGCAGGCCGAGGGCGCCGCGCCGATGGTCGAGGCCGTCGAGAACGGTCGGGACTACGTCGAGCGCTGGGACGACGTGGAGACGCGGGCGACCGCCATCCGCATCGGCAACCCCGTGAACGCGCCGAAGGCGCTGCCCGGCATCTACGACACCGGCGGGACCGCGGTCGCGGTCTCCGACGAGCGAATCACGGACGCTCAGCGGATGCTCGCGGAGGACGGTGTGGGCGTCGAGCCGGCGTCCGCGGCGAGCGTCGCTGGCCTCCTGAAGCTCCGCGAGCGCGGCGACATCGACGCCGACGAGCGCGTCGTCTGCCTGACCACCGGCCACCTCCTCAAGGACCCCGAGGCGGCCGCGGCAGCCGGCGGCGACACGACGCCGGTCCCGGCGGACGCCGACGGCGTGCTCGACGCGCTGTAAGGGTCAGTCGCTGCCTTCGCTGGCGAGCGCTTCCTGTTCGAGCCGGCGGTCGCGGTCGCTCTCGACGGACAGCTCGGGCACTGTCGTCGGCTTCATCGCTTCGTCGACGGCGACGAACACGAAGTGCGAACTCGTCGTCTGCTCGGTCTCGCCCGTACGTGGGTCCTCGCGGAACGCCCGCAGGCGGACGCGCACGCTGGACGTGCCCGCGGCGTACGCGTACGACTCGATGACGCAGATGTCGCCCTGCGGAATCGGGCGCTCGAAGTCGAGGCCGTTGATGCGCGCGGTGACGCACGTCGCGCCCGCGAGCCGCATCGCGGACATCGCGCCCACCTCGTCCATCCACTTCACGACGTTCCCGCCGTGCGCGGACGCGTAGTTGTTCGTGTCGTCGGGCTGGACGCGCACGCGGTTCTCGATGTACGTCTCCGAAACGGTCGGCACGGGCGAACGCGCGGGCCGCCGGGGGAAAAGGATTACTCGCCGTTGAGCTCGATGTTGTGCACGTCGATGATGCGGTCGTCCGCGAGCAGCTCGTCGAGCGCGGACTCGGGGACCGTCGAGTCGAGGTTGTAGACGGTCAGCGCCTCCCCGCCGATGGTCTCGCGGGCGTTGAACATCCCAGCGATGTTCACGTCGCTGTCCCCGAGCACGGTGCCGATGAAGCCGATGACGCCGGGCTCGTCCTCGTTGCGCGCGGCGAGCATGTGGCCGTGCGGGACGGCGTCGACGCGGTAGCCGTCGATTTTCACGAGCCGCGGGTCGTTGCCCGCGAACAGCGTCCCCGACACGGTGAGGTCCTCGTCGCTGTTCCCGACGGTCACGGAGACGAGGCTCTGGAAGTCCTCGCTCTGGTGGGTCTTCGACTCGGTGACGTCGATGCCGCGCTCCTCGGCGACCCGCGGGGCGTTGACGGCGTTGACCTGCCACTCCAGCGGGTCGAAGACGCCCTTCTGCGCGCTCGCGGTGACGAGTTCGAGGTCCTCGCCGGCGATGTCGCCCTCGTAGCTGACCTCGACGCGCTCGATGCGGCCGTCGAACAGTTGGGCGGCGACCTTGCCCGCGGTCTCGGCGAGCCCGATGTACGGCTCGATGCGGCCGAACGAACTCTCGTCGACGCTCGGCGCGTTCAGCGCGTTCAGCACGGGCTCGTCGTTCAGCGCGGCGATGACTTGGTCCGCCGTCGAGGTGGCGACGTGCTCTTGGGCGGCCTGCGTGGACGCGCCGAGGTGGGGCGTGACCACGATGTCGTCCACGTCGAGCACGCGGGCGTCCTCGGGGAGCGGCTCCTCCGCGAATACGTCGAGCGCGGCGCCCGCGAGCACGCCGTCCTCCACGGCGTCAGCGAGCGCGTCCTCGTCGACGACGCCGCCGCGCGCGACGTTGACGACGTAGCCGTCTTCGAGCTGGGCGAACTCGTCTTCGCCCAGCAGCCCCTCGGTCTCGTCGGTGAGCGGGACGTGGACGGTGACGAAGTCGGCGCGCTCGATGCACTCCTCGAACTCCACGAGGTCCGCGCCCAGCTGTTCGGCGCGGTCCTCGCCGATGTAGGGGTCGTAGGCGACGAGGTCCATCCCGAGGCCGCCGAGGCGCTTGGCGACCTCTTGGCCGACGCGCCCGAGGCCGACGACGCCCAGCGTCTTCCCGTTGAGTTCGGTGCCGAGGTAGTCGCCTTTCGCCCACTCGCCGTCCTTCAGGCGGCCGTGGGCCTGCGGGACCGAGCGCGCGGCGGCGAACGTCATCGCGACGCTGTGCTCGGCGGCGGCGCGGACGTTCCCCTCGGGGGCGTTGGCGACGATGACGCCGTGGTCGGTGGCGGCGTCGATGTCGATGTTGTCCACGCCGATGCCGGCGCGGCCGACGATGACGAGGTCGGGCGCGGCCTCGAACACCTCCTCGCTGACTTTCGTGCCGGAGCGGACGATGAGGCCGTGGGCGTCGCTGACGGCGTCGAGGAGCGCGTCGCCCTCCACGTCGTAGGCGGTTTCGACCTCGTGGCCCGCCTCGCGGAGTCGGTCGAGGCCGGCGTCCGCGATGGGGTCCGTGACGAGTACCTTCATGCGAAGTCGGTCGGTTCACTCGCTGATAAGCGTTTCCGCACGCACACGAATTGTCGGTGGTTCCCGAACCGCCATAATGGGCACGTCTGTGTAATATCTGGTCGCGAAGCGTCGGTGTTTACCCACGCCCGCGTCCGAATCCGGCGGGGCTTGCCGCGCCCGGCGGGCGGCCCCGGCCATTATACGGCGAGCGTGCGACCTCACAGGCATGCCCGGCGCAGACACGACGAACCAGTTACGCGAGCGCATCGACGGCGGCGGCGTCGCGGTCGGCGTGCTCGACTCGACGTACAGCCCGACGCTCGTGGAGTTCTACGGCGACCTCAGCGTGGACTTCGTGTGGCTGGACTTCGAGCACGGCGGCCCCGACCCGTGGGACGGCCCCGAGGTCGAGCACCTCTTGCGGGCGGCCGAACGCGGCGGCGTCGAACTCCTCGTGCGTCTCCCCGACACTGACCCGACGCTCGTGCGGAAGGCCCTCGACCTCGGCGCGCGCAACGTCTTCCTGCCGCGCGTCGAGACCGCCGACGAGGTCGAGGCGGCGGTGAAGGCCGCGCGCTTCGAGTACGACGGCGAACCCGGCGACCGCGGCCTCGGGTCGCCGCGAGCACGCCGCTGGGGGCTCCGCGAGGACTACGTCGCCGTCGAGGACCGCGAGACCGTGGTCGGCACCACCATCGAGACCCGGGAGGCCGTCGAGAACATCGACGACATCCTCGCCGTCCCCGAGCTCGGCTTCGTCTTTATCGGACCGTTCGACCTCTCGGTGGCGTACGGCCACCCCGGCGAAGTGGACCACCCGGACGTGCAGGACGCCGTCGAGGAGGTGCGCGCGGCGGCCGTCGAGGCCGGCGTCCCGGTCGGGGGGCTCGCGTTCGGGATGGACGACGCCGCCTCGAAGGCCGCCGACGGCTACCAGATTCTGAGCCTCGGCAGCACCACGGGAGCCCTCAAGCAGGTCGTCTCCGGGTGGCTCGACGAGTTCGGCGACCGCGAGTAACGCCTGCCCGAGCAGCGACGCTTTTCCCTGCCCGTCGCCTACGCCGGCACAATGACGCTGGTCGCGTTCGACTTCGACGGCACGCTCGCGGACTCGGAGATGATGGACCGCCTCGCCGCCCGCCACGGCGTCGGCGCGGAAGTCGCGGACATCACCGACCGCGCGATGCGCGGCGAACTCTCGTACGCCGAGAGCCTCCGCGAGCGCGCCAGCCTCGTCGCCGGGCTCCCTTCTGAGGACGCCGCGGACGTGTACGCCGACGTGCGCCTGCGGGACGGTGCGGGCGACCTGCTCAGCCGACTCACGGACAGCGGCGTCCGCGTGGTCGTGCTCACGGGCGGCTTCGGACCGGGCGTGGAAGCCGCGCTCGACGCCGCGGGCGTCTCCGTGGACCGCGTCGTCGCCAACAGCCTGCCGGAGGCCGACGGCGAACTCACGGGCGACGTGGAGGGCCCGCTCATCGAGGGGACGAAAGACGACGCGCTCGCGGATGTCTGCGAGGCGTACGGCGTCGACGTCGCCGACTCCGTGGCGGTCGGGGACGGCGCCAACGACGCACCGATGCTCGACGAGGCCGGGTTCGGCGTCGGCTTCCAGCCCAAGCCCGGGGTCGAACAGCACTGCGACACGGCCGTCGCGTCGATGGAGGAACTGGCGGCGCTGCTGGACGAGCGGAACGTCTTCTGAAGGATGGGACTGCCCGCGGCGGCCGCGGGCGCGTACTGAAGCGTGTGACGAGAAACCCGCGACGGGTGGAGCCGCGGGATTCCCCGGGCCGAGCTGTCAGGGCACACTGAGCGGTTGCGACCCGGGCGGATTCCGCTACACCCCTCTCGCCCTTGCTTAATTGGTCGTTAAGGTCGCTTTCTTCACGTGATTCGGGCGCCGCCGGCAACCGAAGGTTGATTGGTCGAACCGACGAACGTGGGGGTAGTGGCGGACGACTCGCTCCCCGAGGCGGACATCCACGACGTGCTCCGGAACGACCGGCGCCGCATGGTCATCGAACTGCTCGGCGACGCCGACGAGCCGGTGACCGCGCGCGAGCTCTCGGAGGCCATCGCCGCCCGCGAGACGGGCGAGGACCCGCCGCCCCGGGACGTCCGGCAGAGCGTCTACATCTCCCTCCAGCAGACGCACCTGCCGAAGCTCGCGGAGCTGGGCATCGTCGAGTACGACGAACAGACAAAGGAGGTGCGGCCCGCGGAGAACGCCCCCGCGGTCGGCGTCTACATGGAGGTCGTCCCGAAGTACGGGCTCTCGTACGCGGAGTTCTGCGCGGCGCTGGGCGTGCTCGGCGTCCTCCTCGTCGCCGCCGCGGAACTCGGCGTGCCGGTCGTGCGCGCGGCGTCAGCGAGCGCGTGGGCGGTCGCGGTGTTCGGCGTACTGGTGGCGTCCGCGGCCTACCGGGCGTACAGCCGGCGCAGCACGCTCGTCCACCGTCTCCGGGACTGACTACCGCGAGGCCGCCTCGATGGCGGCTTCGAGGTCCGCGACCACGTCGGCGGGGTCCTCGATGCCGACGCTCAGGCGCACGAGGTCGTCGCGGACGCCCGCGGCCTCCTTCTCCTCGTCGGTGAGCTGCTGGTGGGTGGTGGAAGCGGGGTGGATGATGAGCGTCTTCGCGTCCCCGACGTTCGCCAGCAGGCTGGCGAGGTCGGTGTTCTCGGTGGTCTCCTTGGCGGCCTCGTAGCCGCCCTCCAGCCCGAACGTGATCATGCCACCGTAGCCGCCGTCGAGGTACTCCGTGGCGTTGTCGTGGGTCGGGTGGTCGTCGAGGCCGGGGTAGGTGACCCACGCCACGTCCTCGTGGTCGGTGAGGTACTCGGCGACCTTCTGGGCGTTCTCGCAGTGCTTCTCCATGCGCAGCGGCAGCGATTCGAGCTTTTCGAGGGTCTGCCACGCGTCGAACGGCGACTGCTGGTTCCCGAGGTCGCGGAGGCCGCGCGCGATGGCGGCGTACGTGAACGCCGCGTCGCCGAACGCCTCCGAGAAGTTCACGCCGTGGTACGCGGGGTTCTCTTGGGCGATTTCGGGGTACTTGTCGGCGTGGGCGGCCCAGTCGAAGTCGCCGCCGTCGACGAGCGCCCCGCCGACTGTGGTGCCGGCGCCGTGAATCCACTTCGTGGTGGAGTGCCAGACGATGTCCGCGCCGTGGTCGAGGGGGTTGCAGAGGTACGGCGTGGCGAACGTGTTGTCCACCATCAGGGGGACGCCGTACTCGTCGGTAATCTCGCCGAGGCGCTCGAAGTCCGGCGTCGTGAGGCTGGGGTTGCCGATGGTCTCGACGAGCACGTACGCGGTGTCCTCGTCGATGGCCTCCTCGTAGGCCTCGTAGTCGAGGGCGTCGACGAACTCCGTCTCGACGCCGCGGCGCTCGACGCTGTGGGTGAGGTACGTGTACGTGCCGCCGTAGAGGTCGCTGGACGCGACGATGTTGTCGCCCGCGCTGGCGAGCACGAACGTGGCGAGGTCCAGACTCGCCATCCCCGACGCGGTGGCGACCGCGCCCACGCCGCCTTCGAGCGCCGCGAGGCGCTCTTGGAGCGTCTCCACGGTGGGGTTCATCAGCCGCGAGTAGATGTAGCCGGGCTTCTCTAAGGCGAACTGCGCGGCGGCGTCGTCGCTGTCCTCGAAGACGTACGACGTGGTCTGGTAGATGGGCGGCGCCCGCGACCCCGTGGCGGGGTCGACTTCTTGGCCCGCGTGGACGCTGTTCGTGTCGAACTCGTAGTCGTCTCCGTCTGCCATGAACGGACAGTCTCGCCCCGAGCGGTTAAGACGAGGGGGCGTCCGCAGTTCCTGCCGACTGCGGTGACGCCCGCGCGAGCCCGAATCCGCGGGTAGCGCCCGGCTACCCCGAGAAGAGGCTGTTGTGGACGGGGGCGTACAGCGTCCGGCGGTCGTCGTCGTGGTCGACGGTGTCGGTGACGGCGCGCCCGGCGACGCCGTTGGCGAGGAAGTCCCGAATCGGCGGGCCGACGGACTCGGGCTCGACGAGGAACGCGTCGTGGCCGTGGTCGGAGTCGACGACGTGGTGGGAGACCGGCACCTCCTGTTCGCGGAACGCCTCCGCGACGCCCTCGCTCTGGTCGACCGTGAAGTGCCAGTCGCCCGTGAACGACACGAGCAGGGCCTCGCCGGCGAACGCGCCGACCGCGCCGGCGTCGGAGTCGTACCCCTCCGCGAGGTCGTAGTCGTCCATCGCCCGCGTCAGGTAGAGGTAGCTGTTGGCGTCGAAGCGGTCGGTGAACTTCTCGGCCTGATAGTCGAGGTAGGACTCGACGTCCCGGTACGGGAAGAACGCGCCCGCGTCGTCGACGGGGAACGCGTCGCTGCCGGCCTCCCGGCCCGCGGTGCGGCGGCCGAACTTCCGCTCCATGGAGTCCTTCGAGAGGTACATCAGGTGGCCGAGTTGGCGCGCGAGCGCGAGCCCCTGCGCGGGGAACTCGCCGTCGTAGTAGTCGCCGTCGTTCCAGTTCGGGTCGCCGCGGATGGCGCGGCGCGCGACGGCGTTCAGCCCGAGACACTGCGCGTCGAGGCGGGGCGCGGCCGCGATGGCGGCGACGCGGCGGGCGTCGTCGGGGTACTGGCGCGCCCAGTCGAGGGCGTTCATGCCCCCCACACTTCCGCCGAGGACCGCGTGCAGGCGGCCGACGCCGAGGTCGTCGAGGAGCCGGCGCTGGCTGCGCGTCCAGTCCCCGACGGTCACGGGCGGGAAGTCGGTGCCGTAGGGCTCGCCGTCCGGCCCCTCGCTGGCGGGGCCGTCCGTGCCGTAACACGACCCGGGGACGTTCGCGCAGACGACGTAATACTCGTTGGTGTCGATAGCCTTCCCGGGGCCGACCACGTCGTGCCACCAGCCCTGCCCCTGCCCGTCGGCGCGCCCGCGGACGTGCTGGCTGCCCGTGAGCGCGTGGCAGACGAGGACGGCGTTATCCCCGGTGAATTCGCCGTACGTCTCGTAGGCGACGGTGAACCCCTCGACCGTCTGCCCGCACTCGAACTCGAACTCGTCGAAGGTGGTCGTCGGCATCAGTGGGCCTCCCCGAGCGCGCGGTCGAAGTCGGCGAGCACGTCCGCGGCGTCCTCGATACCGACGGAGACGCGAATCATGTCCGGGCGCACGCCCGCGGCGCGCTGCTCGGCCTCGGAGAGCTGGGCGTGCGTGGTGCTGGCGGGGTGGATGACCAGCGTCTTCGCGTCCCCGACGTTCGCCGCGAACGACGCGAGTTCGACGCCCTCGCAGACGGCTTTCGCGGCGTCGAAGCCGCCCTCGGGGCCGAACGTCAACATCCCGCCGTAGCCACCATCGAGGTACTCGGTGGCGTTGTCGTGGGTGGGGTGGTCGTCGTGGCCCGGATACGAGACCCACGCCACGTCGTCGTGGTCCGCGAGGAAGTCCGCGAGCGCGGCGGCGTTCTCGCAGTGGCGGTCCATCCGGAGCGGGAGGGTCTCGACGCCCTGCATGGTCTGCCACGCGTCGAAGGGGCCCTGTCCGGTGCCGGTCGCGCGCACGGCGCGCTGGCGGACGGCCGCGGCGAGCGCGCGCTCGCCGAACCGCTCCGTGAAGTCGAAGCCGTACGCGGGGTTCTCCCCGGAGAGCTCGGGGAAGTCGGCGTCGGGGTGGTCCCACGGGAACGTCCCGCCGTCGACGACGACGCCGCCGAGAGTGGTGCCGGCGCCGTGGAGCCACTTCGTCGTGGACTCCCAGACGACGTCCGCGCCGTGCTCGATGGGGCGACAGAGGTGCGGAGTGCCGAACGTGTTGTCGACGACGAGCGGGACGGCGTGGTCGTGGGCGACGTCCGCGATGGCTTCGAAGTCGGGGGTGACGAGCGAGGGGTTCGCGATGGTCTCGACGTGGACGAACGCGGTGTCCTCGTCGATGGCTTCCTCGACGGCGGCGGGGTCGAGGGCGTCGACGGTGCGGGTGTCGATGCCGCGCTTGCCGGCGATGTGCGAGAAGTACGTGCCGGTGCCGCCGTACATGTCCTCGCTGGCGACGATGTTCCGGCCGGCTTCCGCGAGGACGGTGGTGATGCCATCGATGGCGCCCATGCCGGCGTTCGTGGCGACGGCGCCGACGCCGCCTTCGAGGCTGGCGAGGCGGTCCTCCAGCATCGAGACGGTGGGGTTGGAGATGCGCGAGTAGACGTCCGCCTCCGACTCCAAGGCGTAGCGCTCGGCCGCGTCGTCGGCGTCGGGGAAGACGTACGACGTGGTCTGGTAGATGGGCGGGGCGCGCGCCCCTGTCTCGTCGGGGGCTTGGCCCGCGTGGACGCTGCGGGTGTGGCGCCCGCCGCTCGCGTCGGTCATGTATCGAAGTAATATAGCCCGAATAGAATATGCGTGGTAGTTACGGCAACGCTTGCCCGTACGGGGCGCCCAGCGGCGGCGATTCCGGCGCGTTCTTGGCGACGCAGCCGAAACGCCCGGCATGGTCCGACGCGAACGCGCGGCGCTCGCGGGCGTCGTGTTCGCGGTGCTGTTCGCGCAAGTGCTGCTCTACCCCGGGGCCGCCGACCTCGTCGACGCCTTCGGCGCCGCCGACCCCGACACCGGGAGCCGCTGGTTCCTCGCCGCGGAGTTCGCCGCGTTCGTCGCGTTCGCCGGCGTCTGGGGCGTCGCCAGCGACCGCGCCGGCCGCCGCGTCCCGTTCATCGCCGCGGGCGCGCTCGGCGGCAGCGTCGGCTACGCCGCGCTCGCCGTCCTCGACGTGGAGTTCGGCACGGTCCTCCTCCTCCGCGCCGCGCAGGGCGCCGCCACCATCGGCGCGTTCTCGCTGGCGATGACGATGCTGATGGACCTCTCCGACGACCACGGCAAGGACATGGGCGCCGCCGGCATCGCCATCGGCTCCGGCACCGCGCTCGGCGCGCCAATCGGCGGCCGCCTCACCGAACTCGACCCGAAACTCCCGCTGATCGTCGGCGCCGTCGCGCTCGCGGTTGCCGGCGTCGCCGCGCTCCGCGTCCCCGACCGCGCGCCAAGCGGCCACGGCGACTCCCTGCGCGCCGGCCTGCGTGTGCTCCGGAACCGCCCGGCGCTGGGCGTCCCGTTCGCGTTCGGGTTCATCGACCGGTTCACCGCCGGCTTCTTCGCGCTCGTCGGCTCCCTGTACTTCCGGGAGGTGTTCGGCCTCGACGCCGGCGCGGTCGGGCTCACGCTCGCGCTGTTCTTCGCGCCGTTCGCGCTCCTCCAGTACCCCTTCGGCCGGCTCTCCGACCGCGTCGGCCGCACCGTCCCCATCGCCGCCGGCTCCGCGACCTACGGCCTCGTCGTCGTCGCCATCGGGCTCGCCGGCCACGTCCGCCTCGCGCAGGGCGGCATGATCCTCGTCGGCATCCTCGGCGCGCTCATGTCCCCCGCGACGATGGCGCTGGTCACCGACCTCGCGGGCGACGACGAGCGCGGCGTCAGCATGGGCGGCTTCAACATCGCCGGCTCGCTGGGCTTCCTCACGGGCATCGTCGGCGGCGGCTGGGTCGCCGAGCAGTACGACTTCACCACCGCGTTCGTGCTCGCCGGCGGCGCCGAACTCGCGCTCGCGGCGCTCGCGCTCCCTGCGCTGCTGCGCCTCGACGCGGGCCCGTAGACTCACCGCCGCCGGAACGCCTGAATCTCCGTGGCCGCCAGCGCCAGCGCGCCGATAATCGCGACCGCAGCGCCGACCGTCTCGGCCGAGAAGAACGGGTCCGAGAGCGTGTCCGTGTGACCGCCCGGCCTGCTGACCTCGTACACCGTCCCGTCGTACCGCACGCGCTCTGGCATCGCTTCGATGGCCGCCGCCAGTTCCGTGTCGTTCGTCTCGTACGACCCGTACTCCTCCGGGTCGTTGGCGAGCAGGAAGGCGGCCCGCTGCTCGTGCGTGAGCGCGGAGAAGTTCGCGGTGTCCGGACCGGGCCCGTAGTCCTGCGAGACCTCGATTCGGGCCGCCGGCGGCTCGGAACCGGTGGGCTGCCCGCCGACAACGTAGAGCGCAGTCCCCGAGCCGACCAGCAGGAGGGCGACGAGCACGGAGACGCGGACGGAGACAGTCGTCGGCACGTAGGGAACGGCGGCGGCCACCGGTAAGTGCCTTGTCGGCGTCCCGGGCCCCCACTGCTTACCACTCGGGCCCGCGTACGCCGCTACATGGCCGAGGCGGACGCGCTCGACGACGCGCCCGAGGACAACCCCTACGTGCGAGACCCCGAAACCGACTTCGCGCCCGTCGACGACCTCGACGCCGAGGGCGCCGCCGAGCAGGCCGAACAACTCCGGGAGGCCGTCCGCTACCACGACTACCGGTACTACGTCGAGAACGACCCTGTGGTCTCCGACTACGCTTACGACCGGCTGTTCGAGCGCCTCCAGAACTTAGAGGACGCGTTCGACCTCCAGACCGAGGACAGCCCCACCCAGCGCGTCGGCGGCGAGCCCGTCGAGGAACTCGGCACCGTCGAGCACGTCGCGCCGATGCTCTCCATCGACTCCAGCGGCGACGCCGCCGACGTCCGCGAGTTCGCCGAGCGCGTCCAGCGAGAGGTCGGCGAGACGCGGTTCGTCTGCGAGCCGAAGTTCGACGGCCTCTCCGTGGAAGTCGTCTACGAGGACGGCCGGTACGTGCGCGCCGCCACGCGCGGCGACGGCGACACCGGCGAGGATGTCACGGAGAACGTCCGCACCATCGAGAGCGTCCCGCAGCGCCTCCGCGGCGACCCCCCGGCGTTTCTGGTCGTCCGGGGCGAGGTCTACATCCCCCGCGAGGCGTTCCAAGCGCACAACGCCGAGCGCGTCGAGCGCGGCGACGAGCCGTTCGCCAACCCCCGGAACGCCGCCGCCGGGACGCTGCGCCAACTCGACCCCAGCGTCACCGCCGAGCGCCCGCTGGACTGCTTCTTCTACGACGTGCTGGCCGCCGGGGGGTCCGAGGAGGACGTGGCCGCGGACGCCTCCCGCGGCGGGCTCGATGTGGGAATCGAGACCCACTGGGAAGAACACGAGGTACTCCCTGAGTGGGGGCTGAAGGTCAACGACCGCGCCGAGCGCGTCGAGAGCGTCGAGGACGCGATTGCGTACCGGGACGCGCTCGGCGAGGACCGGGAGGCGCTGGACTACGAAATCGACGGCGTCGTCCTCAAGGTCGACGACCGGCAGGCGTGCGTCGACCTCGGCGTCACCGCCCGCCACTACCGGTGGGCGTACGCCTACAAGTTCCCGCCGCGCGCGGAGGTCACCCGCGTCACGGACGTCGTGGTGCAGGTCGGCCGTACCGGCCGGCTGACGCCCGTCGCGCTACTGGAACCCGTGGAGGTCGGCGGCGTCACTGTCTCGCGCGCGAGCCTCCACAATCAGGAAGAAATCGCCGAGAAGGGCGTGGGTATCGGCGACGACGTGCGCGTCCAGCGCGCCGGCGACGTCATCCCGTACGTCGAGGCGGTCGTCGAGTCCCGCTCCGAGGGGTACTTCGAGATGCCCGAGGAGTGCCCGCGCTGCGGGAGCGACGTGGAGTACGACGGCCCCATCGCGTACTGCACGGGCGGGCTCGCGTGTCCCGCCCAGCTCGTGCGCGCGGTCGGCTACTTCGCGGACGTGCTCGACGTGGAGGGCATCGGCGAGCAGGCCGCCCAGCAGTTCGTCGCGGAGGGCCTCGTCTCCGAGGACGTTGCCGACCTCTACGACCGCTCCGTCGATGACATCGCGGAACTGGAGGGGTGGGGCGAGCAGAGCGCCGAGAACGTCCGCGCCGAACTCCACGCCGCGCGGCACCCGCCGCTCGGCGAATTCCTCGCGGCCATCGGCATCCCCGAGGTCGGGCCGACGGTCGCCCGCGACCTCGCCGCCGAGTTCGGGACGCTGGATGCCCTGCTCGACGCCGAGGAGGACGACCTCCGGGAAGTCGACGGGGTCGGCGACGTGGTCGCCGGTCACGTCCGGGAGTTTTTCGACAACGAGCGCAACCGCCGCGTCATCGAGCGCCTGCGCGACGAGGCCCGCCTCGGCGAGCCCGAGTCGCCCGCGGACGCCGGCGGCGACGAACTCGCGGACCTCACTGTAGTGTTCACGGGGAGCGTCGAGGGGTGGACGCGCGGCGACCTCCAAGACCTCGTGGAGCGCCACGGCGGCAACGCCACGTCTTCGGTCTCGGGGAACACCGACTACCTCGTCGTCGGCGAGAATTCCGGACAGAGCAAACGCGACGACGCGGACGAGTACGACGTGCCCCAGCTCTCACCGGCGGAGTTCTTTGACCTGCTCGACGAGCGCGGCGTCGACACGGGGCGGTAGCCGCCGCTCGTGAGTGGAATAAGAACCGCTCGCCGGACGCGTCGCTACGCGGTCGGAAAGCGGAAAAACCGCAGTTAGTTCAGAAGCTCGGAGTTAGGCGCGAACGACGTTCGTCGCGCGGGGACCCTTCGGAGCCTGTTCGATGTCGAATTCCAGTTCGGTGCCCTCGGTGAGGTCCTCGCCGCCCACGTCTTCCATGTGGAAGAACACGTCGTCGTCCTCGTCGTCAGTCGAAATGAAACCGTAGCCGCCAGTGTCGTTGAAGAAGTCAACCTTGCCTTCTGCCATTACAACCATAGAGAGGCGCGATACACGTATAACTATTCCGAGAGGAACGCTAACACGGTATTCGCCGGGTGAAAACCCAAAATTCGCCGGCTGTCGGTGGTCAACGGTAGCAAGCATCCGCGAGCGAAGCGAGTGGTTCACCGCGCGACTGCAGGGAGCGCGGGCGCCGAGGACCCCCGAAGCGGGGTCCGACGGCGCTTTTTCCGCAAGTTTTTGCCGAGCGGGGTGCGCCGAAGGCGCACCCCCGCAGCGCAAAAAGTGCGTTTTAGACTCCGAGCAGGTCGAACGCGTAGCCGTTGTCGTGTTCGTCGGCGTGCTCGTAGGCGACGTGGGCGGCGGCGACGTCCTGAATCGCCAGCCCGGTCGAGTCGAAGACGGTGACGCCGTCCTCGGCGGTGCGGCCGTCCTTGACGCCGGTGACGAGTTCGCCGACTTCGCCGTAGATGTCGTCGTCGCCGAGCACGCCCGCGTTGTAGGGGACGTTGATTTCGCCGGAGTGGGTGGTCTGGGCGTGGTCGTCGATGACGAGCTTGGCGTCGAGGAGGAGTTCGTCCGCGAGCTCGTGTTTGCCTTCGGCGTCGGCGCCCATCGCGTTGATGTGCGTGTGGTCGGCGACGTCCTCGCGGGTGACGATGGGGTCTTCGACGGGCGTGACCGTCGAGAGCACGTCGCAGTGGCCGGCGTCGCTGATGGAGCCCTCGCGGACGTCGAAGCGGTCCTCGAAGTGCTCGACGAACGCGCGCACGGCGTCCTCGTTGACGTCGCTGACGACGACCTCCTCGATGTCTCGCACCGTCGAGATGGCCTCCAGTTGGGTGTACGACTGGACGCCCGCGCCGACGACGCCGAAGCTCGTGGCGTCCTCGACGGCGAGGTAGTCGGTGGCGACCGCGGCGGCTGCGCCCGTGCGCTGCATCGTCAGTTCGGTGCCGTCCATGATGGCCAGCGGGTAGGCGTTCTCGGGGTCCGAATACACCATCGTCCCCATCACGGTCGGCAGGTCGTAGTGCTCGGGGTTGTCGGGGTGGACGTTCACCCACTTGATGCCGGCGGCGTCCCAGTCGCCGGCGTCCAGATACGCCGGCATCGACCGGAAGTCGCCGTTGTACTCGGGCAGGTCGATGTAGGACTTCGAGGGCATCTGGGCGTCGCCCGTGTGGTAGGCCGCGAACGCGTCCTCGATAGCGGGAATCAGGTCCGCCATCTGGACGTTCTCGCTGACGTCGTCCTTGTTGAGCAGCAGCGTCTCCATGCCGCAAAAATTGCAGGGGCCGCACTTAGAACCTCCTTTGTCCCGCCAGCCGGAGCTACGCGGTGAGCGTCGAAAGAAAATCGCGCGTCGATGAGCGAGCGGTGCAAGACAGCGACGGAAGCGTCGACAGGCGGGCATCCGGCGACTGAGTGGTCCGGAGGACCCGGAAGGTCGCCGGTTCACAGCGCGCGAAGCGCGCTGGCCCCGAGAACCCCCGGAGGGGGTTCGACGGGGCTTTTGGTCGAGCTTTTACCGAACGAGCGGCCGGAGGCCGCGAGTGTAGCGTAAAAGCTCGGTTTACATCATGCCGCCCATGCCGCCGCCCATGCCGCCGCCCATGCCGCCGGGGCCGCCGGCGGGCGGGCCTTCGTCGCCGCCGTCGTCGTCGCCGACCTGACCGCCGGCGAGGTCGCCAGCGGCGATGACGTCGTCGATGCGGAGAATCATCGTCGCCGCCTCGGTGGCGGAGTCGATGGCCTGCGTCTTCACGCGGAGCGGCTCGACGACGCCCTCGGCGTCCATGTCGATGACTTCGCCGGTGTAGGCGTCGAGGCCGGCGCCGGATTCGCCGGCGTCGTGCTGGCTGCGGAGGTCCACGAGGGAGTCGATGGGGTCGTGGCCCGCGTTCTCCGCGAGGGTGCGCGGGATGACTTCCAGCGCGTCGGCGAACGCTTCGACGGCGAGCTGTTCGCGGCCGCCGACGGAGTCGGCGAACTGGCGCAGCTCCATGGCGAGCTCGGTCTCGGGGGCGCCGCCGCCGGGCAGCACCTTGCCGTCTTCGAGCGTGACGCGGACGACGCCGAGCGAGTCGTCGATGGCGCGCTCGACCTCGTCGACGACGTGCTCGGTGCCGCCGCGGAGGATGAGCGTGACGGACTTGGCTTCCTCGACGTCCTCGACGAAGATGCGCTCGTCGCCGCCGATGTCCTTCTGGGCGACGGAGCCGGCCTCACCGAGGTCGTCGGCTTCGATGTCGTTGACGTTCGAGACGGGCGTCGCGCCCGTCGAGCGGGAGAGGCGGGTGAAGTCGTCGGACTTCACGCGGCGCACCGCGAGGATGCCCTCCTGCGCGAGGTAGTGCTGGGCCATGTCGTCGATGCCGCCGTCGACGAAGACGACGTTCGCGCCGGCGTCGACGAGGGAGTCGACCATCTCCTTGAGCTGCTCTTCCTCTTGGTCGAGGAACTGCTGGAGCTGGTCGGGGTCGGTGACGTTGACCTCGGTGTCGATTTCGGTCTCCTTGACTTCGAGGCCGTCGTCGACGAGCGCGATCTTGGCGTCCTCGACGCCGAAGGGCATGTTCTCGTTGACGCGCTCCTTGTCGACGATGACGCCCTCGATGAGCTCGGAGTTCTCGATGGCGCCGCCGGTGACCTTCTCGACTTTGATGTTGTCCGTGTCGACGCTGTCCTCGTCGGCGACCGACTGGACGGCGCGCACGACGAGCCCGGAGAGGACGTCCTTGGCGTTCTCGGCGCCCTTCCCGGTCATGGAGGTGGCGGCGAGCTTCTCCAGCTCTTCGGTGTCGTCCGGGGAGATGTCGACGGCCTTCTCCTCGAGGAACTCGCTGGCCTGCTCGGCGGCCTGTCGGTAGCCCTGCGCGAGCGTGGTCGCGTGGATGTCCTGTTCGAGGAGGTTCTCGGCTTCCGAGAGGAGCTCACCGGCGACGACGACGGCGGAGGTGGTGCCGTCGCCGACTTCGGTCTCCTGCGTCTCGGCGACCTCGACGATCATGTTCGCCGCCGGGTGCTCGATGTCCATCTCCTTGAGGATGGTGACGCCGTCGTTCGTGACGACGACCTCGCCCGTGGAGTCCACGAGCATCTTGTCCATCCCCTTCGGGCCGAGCGTCGTCCGAACGGCCTCGGAGACGGCTTTCCCGGCTGTGATGTTCATCGACTGTGCGTCCTCTCCGGAGGTGCGCTGGCTGTCCTCGGAGAGTACAATAAGCGGCTGATTGCCCATCTGCTGCGCCATAGTCACTCTTTGATTGAATGCGATTCTATTTAAAACTTGTGCGAAAGGGAGTACCACACCTTGGGAGACGGTCTCAGACGCCGGTACGCGCGGACTCCCGAAACCGCCTCTGTCCTATTTATGTAGTATCACGCGACGGGCGCGTCCGCGCCGCCAGCGCCCCGCAGCGCGCGTTCCGCGCACGCACCGCGTCTACTAGAGCGAGCAGACGCACCCCGCATCCCACCGAGACAGGGGCCGAGCCACGGCTCAGCGAGGTCGAGAACACCAGAGAGAAGACCGCAGAAGCGACGAGAGGGAGTCTGTCAGGTTCAGCCGGAGAACTCGTGGTACTCCATCCCCTGCTGTTTGAGCTCCTCGGCGCGCTTGCGTTCGAGGAACGAGTAGACGGACCCGTGGGGCGCGCCGTCGAGCAGCATCTCCGCGGCCGACCGAGCCACGTCGACCTCGTTGGGCTGGCCGATGACGCCGAACGTCGACCCGTAGATGACGACGTTCGCGCCCGTCAGTTCCTCCATCAGCTCGCGCGTGCGGCCGTTCTCCCCGATGAGCCGCCCCTTCTTCCGGCGGAGGTCGTTGTCGTTGCGCGCGGCGCGCTCGATGTCGACGGTCTCGAACATCCGCATCTCGTCGTCCAGCAGACTGAGGGCGGCGTCGGGGTCGAACCCGCGGCCGATGGCGCGGACGATTTCCGGCGCCTGCATCCCCCGAATCGGGTCGCCGGTGCGCTCGATGGCGACCGACCCGTCCTCGGAGTCGACGTCGAGTCGGACCTCCGCGGCCTGCTCGATGCGGCGCAGGGTCTCACCCCCCTCGCCGATGAGCGCGCCGATGCGGTCCTGCGGAATCTTCACGTGCTTCATGATACGCCAGAATACTCGACGGGCGCGTAAAAGCCTTCTCTCCCGCCGTGGGACCGGTTCACGCCCGTTCCGCGGGATTTCTCTTCCTCGCCGGTCACACCCGCTGGAAGCCGACTGGTCACTCCCGCTGGATTACGAGTCGTCGGGGCGGTCGGTCGCCTCGTCGGAGCGCGGGGAGGCGTTCTCGATGACGTAGTCGTACAGCGACTCGGGGTCGGCGTCCGCGCCCTGCCGCGCGAAGAAGTTGGCGACGTTCCGGCAGTCCCGGCGCAGGTACTCGCCGTGGTTGTTGTGGTGGATGGTGACCGCCTGCCCCACGTCGATGACGACGAGTTCGCCGTCGTACACCACGAGGTTGTACTCGGAGAGGTCGCCGTGAACGAGCCCCGCATCGTACAGCCGCCGGATGTACTCGCGGACGACCTCGAACGCCGTCTCGGGGTTGTCCACGTCCACGTCGTTCAGCGTCGGCGCGGCGTCGCCCTCCTGCCCGATGAGCTCCATCACCAGCACGTTCCGCTGGACGGCGATTGGCTCGGGCACGCGCACGCCGGCCTCGCGGGCGCGCTGGAGGTTCGAGAACTCCTTTCGCGTCCACGCCAACACGACCGCCTTCTTGTCGCCGCGAATCCCCTCGAAGCGCGGGTCGCCTTCGAGGTAGCCCCGCATCTGCTTGAAGTTCGACGCGTTGATGCGGTACACTTTGACCGCCACGTCGCCGCCGTCGTGGTCCAAGGCCTCGTAGACGTTGGCCTCCTTCCCGGTAGAAATCGGGCCGCCGAACGCCCCCACGTGGCCGTCCTCGACGAGCTTGTAGATGGCGGCGTACGTCGCGTCGTCGAACGCGCCGTCGTCGAGCTTGAACCGCTCGTTGTCCTTCAGGCGCTTGCGGAACTCCGCGAACTCCCGGTCCTGTCGGCGCGCGATGCGGTCGGCCTCCGTGTCCGAGACGTCGATTTCCTCGAACTCGTCGCCGGACGCGCCCGCCGTGTCTTCGGCGAGACCGAACTCGTCGGTCACCGCCGGGCCACCGTCATTGGATGTGGCCTTCCTCGCGGAGCTGGTCGGCTTCCGATTTCTCGTAGCGCCACTCCACGTCGGCCTTCTCGTCCTGCCAGTCCCACGGCTCGACCAGCACGATGTCGCCCTCCCGAATCCAGATGCGCTTCTGCATTCGGCCGGGGATGCGCGCGGTGCGCTCCTCCCCGTCGGCGCACCGGACCTGCACGCGGTTGGCGCCGAGCATGTCTGTGACTTCCGCGAACACCTCGTCGTCCTCGGGCATCCGAAGGTTCGTGCGTCCACCTTCGTCGTCGCTCATGGGGCCGAATACGAAAGCGAGCGGTTTAAACCCTGCACAATCGGGGTGTGTGGCCGCGCTGCCCGCGACCAGTACGCTTACCGTCGTGGTGGCGCTCGTCCCGCACATGCTCGACAAACTCGGTCTCTCCGGAGTGTTCGGTGTGCTGTTGATGCTGGCTGGCCTCGGCGTCGTCGCGTGGAACGCGCCTGTCGTCGCCGCCGGCCTCGTGTTGGTGCTGCTCGGCCTCGCGCTCGTCGTCCGCCGCGCCGCCAAGTCCGTGATGGGAATGTTCGGCTTCTAGGGCGGCCGGCGAACGGGCCCCGCGCCGTGTCAGGGCGTCAGCGTCAGGTACGTCGCGGCGAGCGCGCCGACCAGCGCCGCGAGGAACAGGAGGTAGCCGACGACCGTCGTGAAGCCCGTGCCACTGCCCATGGAGGACTTGCTCATGGACATACGACAACGTCGTCGCGCCCTCGGCAAAACGCTGGTGGCGGCCGCTCGCCGCTCTACTCGCCGTCCGGCGACCGCCGCGCCACCACGGTCTCGCCCGCGGTGACCGTCTCACCCTTCTCGACGCGGAGGTCGCCGCGGTCGTAGGTCGCCGGGAGCACTACGTCCGCGCGGCTGCCGAAGGAGATGTGGCTGATGCGGTCGCCCCGCGAGAGGTCGTCGCCGGGCTCGACGTAGGGGTGGATGCGGCGGGCGAACGCGCCCGCGATGAGCACCGCCTCGTAGTCGTCGCAGGTGACGCGGACGCGCTCGTTTCGCTCTGACTCCTTGTCGAAGGCGGGCCGGTGGCCGCCGTCGCGGTGCTCGACTACTTCGACGGTGCCGGCGAGCGGCGCGCGGTTCACGTGCACGTCGTGGACGTTCATGAACACGCCCACGCGGAGGCGGCCGTCGTCGGTCTCCCGAATCACGGACACTTTGCCGTCGGCGGGCGCGACGGCGCCCTGTCCGGCGGGCGTCCGCTCGGGGTCGCGGTGGAACCAGACGACGAACCCCGCGAGCGCGAGCGCCGCGACCCCCCACAGCGACGAAACCGCCAACAGCGCCGCGCCGACGACCGCCGCCGGCAGAGCGTACCGCCACTTCCACGGGCCACGCGCGAGCATACTCGTCGTTCGAGGGGCGCGCCCGATAGCTCTTCGGTCGCCGGCGCGGTCCCGAGCCGGGGTGTTTATCGGCGTCCGCTCGCAAGCACTCACTCGATGAACGCGCGCCACGCCCGCTACCCGTTCCTCGGCGAATCCCGGCAGGCCGTTCAGGAGGCCGGGGTGGATCTCGCCGAAGTCGTCGCCGAGGACGACGCCGTCGTCGAGCGCGCCCGCGAACGCGTCGTCGGCGCGCTCACCGGCGGCGAGGTCGGCAAGCGCGCTCGCTCGGACCGCGTGGAACTGCTCTCCTACCCCGTGGCGCGCGTGCTCGTCTCCGTCGTCGACGAGCACGTGCTCGTGCGGAAGTACGCCGACGCCGAGGCCGAGGCCGCCCACGAGCGCTTCACCGCCGACGAGACCGACGACTCAGAGTTCAAGAGCGTCGGGGACGACGCCAGCCTCTCCCGGCGCGACCTCCTCCGGGAGTTCGACCTGACGAGCCACGTCCACGCCACCGCGGACGGCTACGACGTGGACGTGCCGACGTACCTCCTGCTGTCGTCGTCGCTGCGCCCCGACAAGTGGCGGCTCGTCAACCGCGCGCTCGACGACGGCCGCGTCCCCGTCAGCGAGCCCGAACTCGACACGCTCCTCCGCGAGGCGGTCCGCGACCGGGTCGCCGAGGGCCTGCCGCTGTCGGTCCCCGACGAGGTCGCCGACGCCCTCGACGGCCCCGTCGCGGCGGTCCGGGACGTGCTCTCGGAGCTGGACCTCACCCGGGAAATCGACACCGTCGTCCCGGAGCTGTTCCCGCCCTGTATGCAGCACCTCCTCGACCAAGTCCAGCGCGGCGAACACCTCCCCCACCACAGCCGCTTCGCCATCACCACGTTCCTCGCGAACATCGGGCTGACGACCGACGAAATCGTCGACATCTACAAGGTGAATCCGGGCTTCGGCGAGGAGATGACCCGCTACCAGACCGACCACATCCGCGGGGAGTCCAGCCCCACCGAGTACACCGCGCCGTCGTGCGCGACGATGAAGGCCTACGGGGACTGCGTGAACCCCGACGACCTCTGCGACGCCATCAACCACCCGCTGTCGTACTACGAGGCGAAACTCGACGACGAGGACGACGAGGACCTACAAGACTGGCGCGAGCGCGAGAACGAGGACGCCGACGACGCCGAAGCCTGACCCCACACCGTTCTGGTCGGTGCGAGAACTCCCGAACCAACTTCGCCGCGTTACTCGCCCTGCTTGCCGGAGAGCCAGTAGCCGACGCCGGCCATCACGAGAATGAAGACGACGACGGCGGCGACGACGCCGTAGGCGCCGGTCTCACCGAACCCCTCGCTCATCGTGCCGGCGGCCACGAGGATGGCGATGAAGACGAGAGTAGACAGGATGGCGATACCCGCTTCGAGGCGGGCGTCGGGCCCTTCAGACATACTGCGGGCTTTCGTCGGCCCCGGCAAAAGCGCTTCGAAGCCGTCACGCTGACCGCCGGCTGTCCCGCTCGCCCTGCCGGTCAGTCCAGCATCGACGCGGCTTCCTCGGGCGTGAGCACGCCCTGCTCGACGGCGTGTAGCACGTCTTCCACGTCGCTGCTGTCGTCGCCGCCCTCGCCGTGGTGCCGGAGGTCGTCGAACGTCTCGCCGTCCGCGACGGCGGTCTCCTTCTTCACCCGGTAGTTCCCGCCGTCGGTCTGGTAGACGTCCGCGGGGTGGAAGAAGTACCAGTCCTCGCGGTCGAAGCGCACGCCGATCTTGGGTTTCGCGCCGAAGTTCTGACTGAAGTAGACGAGCGCCTCGACCTCCTCGCCCGTGAGGTAGATGGGGTCGCCCGAACTGGACTTCGCCTCGACGGCGTAGAAGACGGTGCCGTCGCCCGCCAGCACGTCCGGTAGCTCCCGGTCGGTCGCCGCGCCGCTGGCCGGCGCGCGCATCACCGCGAATCCGCGCTCGTCGAACGCGTTCACGAGCTCGCGCTCGCGCCGGTTGCCCTTCGCGTTCGAGTTAGCCATCCGTCGACCCCGTGCCCGCTGTCATACACGCCGCTACGCAGTCCGGGGATAGGAGGCTTGCGCCATGCAGCCGCCTTTCGGTTCCAGTGGAATCGCCACTGACCAGCCGACAGCAAGCATCCGCGAGCGCCGGGAGCGCGAGCGGTTCACTCCACGAGTGAGCGCAGCGAACGAGTGGAGGCCGACGACTGAGCGGAGCGCTCGAAGAGCGCGAAGCGAAGGAGGAGTGCTTTTTCCGCAAGTTTTTGCCGAGGGCGGCCTGCGGCCGCCCGCAGCGCAAAAAGTACCTATGTGCCGTGCTGCCACGAGGTCATGTACTCTTCCTGCTCTTCGCTGAGGGTGTCGAGGTCGACGCCTTCGGCGTCGAGTTTGATTTCCGCGAGCTTGCGGTCGAGGTGGTCGGGGACCTCGTGGACGCCGGCGTCGTAGTCGTCGGCGTGCTGGACGAGTTCGCGGATGGAGACGGCCTGTACGCCGAAGGACTGGTCCATGACTTCGACGGGGTGGCCGAGGCTGACGGGCGTGGCGAGGTTGACGAGGCGGCCTTCGGCGAGCACGTTGATGCGCTTGCCGGAGGGGAGTTCGTACTCGCGGACGCCGTCGCGGACCTCCTGCTCGGACTCGGCGAGGTCGCGGAGGGCTTCGAGGTCGATTTCGATGTCGAAGTGACCGGCGTTCGCCAACACGGCGCCGTCCTGCATCTGCTCGAAGTGCTCCTCGACGATGACGTCGCGGTTCCCGGTGGTCGTGATGAACACGTCGCCGACTTCGGCGGCCTCGCTCATCGACATCACGTCGTAGCCCTCCATGTGGGCTTCGAGCGCGCGCCGCGGGTCGATTTCGGTGACGATGACGTTCGCGTTCTGCCCGCTGGCCTTCTTGGCGACGCCGCGGCCGCACTGGCCGTAGCCCGCGACGACGACGTCCTTGCCCGCCCACGAGAGGTTCGTGGTCATCGCGATAGACGCCAGCGAGGATTCGCCGGTGCCGTGGACGTTGTCGAAGAGGCGCTTCATCGGCGTGTCGTTGACGGCGATGACGGGGTATTCGAGCGCGTCGTCGTCGTCCATCGCGCGGAGGCGGTGGACGCCCGTGGTGGTCTCCTCGGTGCCGCCGACGATGGAGTCGATGAGCTCGGGGTGGTGTTCGTGGACGCGGAACACGAGGTCGCCGCCGTCGTCGACGGTGACGCTGGGGTCGTGGTCGAGGACGGCGTCGATGGCCTCGTAGTATTCGGTGTCGCCGACGCCGTGCTTGGCGTAGCTCGTGATCGAGGGGTGGGCGTCCAGCGCCGCGCTCACGTCGTCGTGCGTGGACAGCGGGTTGCAGCCCGTGATGGCGACTTCGGCGCCGGCGTCGGCCATCGTCTCGACGAGCGCCGCGGTCTTCGCCTCGACGTGCAGCGCCATCCCGACGGTCTCGCCCGCGAGCGGCTCGTTCGCTTGGAAGTCCGCGCGAAGCGAGGAGAGAATCGGCATGTGTTCGAACGCCCAGTCGATCTTCTTCCGGCCGGCGTCGCGGGCGGCCTCGACCTCGTCGAGGCGCTCGCTGATCGGCGACGCAGTTGTCATACCGTCGTGGACGGCGACTGGCTTCAAAACCCTACCGAAGCCGCGGAGCCGACGGGCGGGACGGCGGTGGTCCGATGGTGGGTGGGGGACACCGTCCGACGCCCGGCGGGAGTGCGCCGAGCGGCCCGAGCGCCACGTGTCCGACTCACACCGAGTGGCCGCTCGGCGCGGTAGCGCCGTCGACAGTGGGTGCCGCAGGCCGTCTGGCCTGCGTCAGATACCTCGGCCGCCCACGGAAAAAGCTCGTTGGCCGGGAGCTTACTTATTCGGTTCCCGAGCCGCGCTCGCGGCCGTCTCCCGCTATTCGGCGCGCTCGGCGACGGCGGCCGCCCGCGACGCGGCGCGCTCCCGAATCGCGGCCTCGTCGAGCGTCTGGAGTTCGCGGTCCCGCATCAGCACCGTGCCGTCGCAGACCGTGTGCCGGACGTCGCCACCGGTCGCGGCGTACGCGAGGTGCGAGACGTAGTCGTGGACGGGCGTGAGGTGCGGCGCCGAGAAGTCCACGACCGCGAGGTCAGCGTTCGCGCCCGCCTCGATGCGCCCGCTGTCGAACCCGAGCGCCCGTGCGCCCCCGGTGGTCGCCATCTCGACGGCGGCCTCCGCCGGAACTGCGGCGGCGTCGTCGGCCGCGAGCTTCCCGAGCATCGCGGCGTCCCGCAGCTCGTCGAAGAGGTCGAGGTCGTTGTTCGACGCCGCGCCGTCCGTGCCGAGCGCGACGTTCACGCCCGCCTCGCGCATCGCTTGCACGGGCGCCATCCCGGACGCGAGCTTCATGTTCGACGCCGGGCAGTGGACGACGCTCGCGCCGCGCTCGGCGAGCAGGTCGTGCTCGGTCGCGTCGGTGTGGACGCCGTGCGCGAGGAAGTCCTCGTCGGTGAGCATCCCGAGGTCGTCGGCGTACGCCAGCGGCCGCTCGCCCTCCTCGGCGACGATGGGGTCGACCTCGTCGGTCGTCTCGTTCGCGTGGAAGTGCAGCGGCACGTCGTGCTCGCGGGCTTCCGCGACGAACTCCCGGAGGTACTGTTCGCCGACGGTCGTGAGACTATGGGGCATGTACGCAGTCTTCACGCGCCCGCCGGCGATGCCGTCGTACTCGCGGGCGATTTCGAGGCTCTCCTCGTTGTCCCGGTAGGCGTCGCCGTCGTCCTTCCCGACGGTGACGACGCCGTGGCCGAGCCGCGCCCGCACGCCCGCTTCCTCGACCGCCTCGGCGATTTCCGGGACGTGGAAGTACATGTCCGCGAACGCCGTCGTCCCCGACCGAATCAGCTCCACGAGCGCGAGGTCCGTGCCAGCCCGCACGTCGCCTTCGGTGAGTTCGCCCTCAGCCGGCCAGATGTCCTCCTGCAGCCACGCGTCGAGGGGTTTGTCGTCGGCGTACCCCCGCAGCAGCGTCATCGCCGCGTGGCAGTGCGCGTTCACCAGCCCCGGCATCACCAGACAGCCGTCGGCGTCCAGCACCTCGTCGCCGGGCTCGGTCTCCCCCACGTCGAGTATCTCGCCGCTGGACTGGTCGACGAGCACGTCCCCCTCCGCGACGGACAGGTCGGGGTGTAGCACCCGCCCGCCCGCAATCTGGAGCGTCGTCATGGCCCGCGTTTCGACCGACCGGCTTGTGTGTCTGTGGGTTTCCGGGCCGCGCGCTCGTCGCTCGCGCACCACTTTCACCGCGCTACGCGAACCCTTAACCACGTGAGCGACGTACGACTCCGCGAATGTCGGAGTCCGCGTACGTCGACCATCCGATGCTGGCCGACGGCGTCATCGAGGCGCGCCAGTACCAGCTCCAGCTCGCGGCCGCCGCCCGGGAGGACCACACGCTCGTCTGCCTCCCCACCGGACTCGGGAAGACGACGGTGAGCCTGCTCGTGACGGCGTACCGGCTGGCCGACGACGCGGGCGGGAAGTCCCTGCTGCTGGCGCCGACGAAGCCGCTGGTCGAACAGCACGCCGCGTTCTACCGGGAGGCGCTGACACTCCCGGACGACGAAATCGTCGTGTTCACCGGGGAGACCCGGCCCGACGACCGCGAAGAAATGTGGAGCGACGCGCGCGTGGTCGTGGCGACCCCGCAGGTCGTGGAGAACGACCTCGTTGGCGGGCGCGTAGGCCTCGAAGACGTCGTCCACTGCACGTTCGACGAGTGCCACCGCGCGACCGGCGACTACGCGTACACGTACATCGCGGAGCGCTACCACGCCGACGCGCTGAACCCGCTCGTGACCGCGATGTCCGCCTCCCCCGGCGGGAACGAGGAGGACATCCGCACGGTCTGCGAGAACCTCGGCGTGCGCAACGTCGAGGTGATGACCGAGGACGACGCCGACGTGGGCGAGCACACCTACGACACGGACGTCCAGTGGGAGCGCATCGACCTCCCCGAGCAGGTCGTGGAGGTCCGGGACGCCATCAACGAGGTCATCGAGGACCGACTGGAGAAGCTCCGCGAGTTGGGCGTGACCCGGGTCTCCAGCCCGGACGTCTCCCAGAAGGACCTGAACAAGATTCGCGCGAAGCTCCAAGAGCTCATCGACAACGACCAGAGCGAGGGGTATCAGGGGATGAGCGTGCACGCGGAGGTGATGAAGCTCCGTCGCGCGGTCGAACTCGTGGAGACCCAGAGCGTCGAATCAGTTCGGAGATACTTCGAGCGCCAGCGCAACGCCGCGCGCTCTTCGGGCGCGTCGAAGGCGAGCCAGCGTCTGGTCTCCGAGCCCAAGGTCAAGGAGGCGATGCGGAAGGCCGACGAGTTCGACGGCCTCCACCCGAAGTTCCGGCGCGCCCGGATGCTGCTCGCGGAGACGCTGGGCATCGAGGGCGGTGACCGCGTCATCGTGTTCACCGAGTCCCGGGACACCGCGGAAGCGCTCACGGACTTCCTCGGCGAGCACTTCGACGCGCAGCGGTTCGTCGGACAGGGCGACGCGGACGGCAGCGACGGGATGACCCAGAAGGAGCAGCGCGAGACCCTCGAGGAGTTCCGCGCGGGCGAGTTCGAGGTGCTGGTGTCCACGAGCGTCGCCGAGGAGGGGCTGGACGTGCCCGAGGTCGACCTCGTGCTGTTCTTCGAGCCGGTGCCGACGGCGATTCGCTCCGTCCAGCGGAAGGGCCGGACGGGCCGCCAGACCGAGGGGAAGGTCGTCGTGCTGATGGCCGAAGACACCCGCGACGAGGCGTACTTCTGGATCAGCCGGCGCCGCGAGCAGGAGATGGAAGACGAACTCAAGGAGCTCAAAGACCTCGCGGACGACATCGAGGGCGACCTCGGGGAGAGCCAGCGCGCCCTCGACGACTACGGCGACGGCACGCCCGCAGAAGCCGACGACGGCCAGCCCGCGGAGGCGGACGGCGGCGATGCGGGCGACGCGCAGGCCGGCCTCACGGACTTCGACGCGCCCGACCCGGACGATGTCGAGGGCAGCGAGGACGACGCGGAGTCGGTGGCGGCGCGCGCGGACAGCGACGACGGCGAGGTCGTGGAGGTCGTCGTCGACCAGCGCGAACTCGATTCGAACATCGCTCGCGACCTCTCGAAGCGCGACGCCGTCGACACCCGACTGGAGACGCTCTCCGTGGGCGACTACGTGCTCTCGGACCGCGTGGCCGTCGAGCGGAAGACCCACGGCGACTTCTTGGACACGCTGCTGGGCGGCGACCGCTCCATCTTCGAGCAGGCCAAGGACCTCACCCGCCACTACACGCGCCCGGTCCTCTTCTTGGAGGGCGACGGCGACCTCTACGCCGAGCGGAACGTCCACCCGAACGCGATTCGCGCGGCGCTGGCGTCGCTGGCCGTCGACTGGGGCATCAGCGTCGTGCACACGCGCGGCGAGGACGACACCGCGGACCTCCTCGAAACCATCGCGGAGCGCGAGCAGACGGACAACGACCGCGAGGTGAGCGCGCACGGCGAGAAGGCCGCGAAGACGCTCGGCGAGCAACAGGAGTACGTCGTCTCCGCGATTGCGGACGTGGGGCCGGTGACGGCGCGTTCGCTCCTCGAAGAGTTCGGCACCGTCGAGGCCGTGATGACCGCCCGCGAGGACGACCTCACCGAAGCGGACGGCGTCGGGCAGGTGACGGCAGAGCGGATTCGGGAGGTCGTCGGCAGCGACTACCAGCCGGACGCGTAGCCGTCAGCCGCGGTCGGCGCGGTGCTCGCTGATGATGGAGTCGACCATGCTCTCCTTGCGCTCGCGTTCGCGCTCTTCCTTGCGCTCGCGCCAGTCCGCGACGACGGCCGCGACCTCGCGCTCGCGGGCGACCGCGAGCTCGTCCACCTCGCGGACGGTCACGTCGTCGGCGGGCCCGACCGGAATCTCGTGGTCGAACAGCACCTCGTCGGCGGCGTCCGAGAGCCCGCCCGAGCGCAACACGACGCGGGGCTGGAACTCCGCGAGCAGTTCCGCCGTCGAGCGCCCCGCGCCGGAGGCGTCCCGGAGGTAGACCACGTCGCCGGCGGCGATACCGTACTCGTCGTCGGCGGCCTCGATGGCGTCCACCGTGAACTGGTCGACGGGCTTGACCGCGACGAGGTCCTCGTTCCCGCCGACGTCCCCCAGATTCGAGTGGTCGAGCTTCCAGAGGTCCTTGAGGCGTTCGAGCTTCCCCTCCAGTTCGTCGGCGCGCTCGCGCTCCTCCTCCAGTTCGGTTTCGAGGCGGTCGTTCTCCCACTGGAGCTGGGTGAGTTCGCGGCGCTCGCGGGCCTCTTGGCGCTCCTCGCGGCGGGCCTCCGAGAGCTCCTCCTCGTACTCGTCGAGCTGCTCGTCCTTCTCGTCGAGTTCGGCCTCCAGTTCGTCGACGTGGTCTTGGAGGCGCGCGACCTGCGCCTCGAGGTCTCGAATCCGGCGCTCCTCGTCGGTGAGCTCGCGGGGCTCGTGCTCGACGCGCTCCTCGTCGGGCTCGTCGGTCTCCGTGAGGTCCGCAATCACGGCCGTGAGCGGCTCGTCGTCGCCGACGACGCGGGCGACGACTTCGCCGCGGTCGAGTTCGCGGGGCGTCTCCTCGGTGGCGCGCCGAATCTGGTCTGCGTGCGCGTCGTGCGCGAACAGCGCCGCCGCCATCGCGTCCCGCTGGTGGTCGTCCTCGTAGCCCTCCTCGCGGGTGCGGTGCTGCTTCTCGTCCACGGGGAGGTCGCTGTCGGGCGCCCACCCCGCCGCGTCGAAGCTCGCGCGAATCTTCTCGACGGTCGCCGGCATCGGAGTCACGTCCGCGGCCACCACGACGGGCCGCCCGCGCTCGATAATCCACTCGATGACGTCGGCGGTGTCCGCGGTGCGCGTGCTCGTCACGTCGAGCACGCGGCCGTCCAGCGCGACCAGCGCGACCGCGGTGGTCGTCCCGGGGTCGACGCCGACGAACACGCGGTCGCGGCGCCGCGCCAGCGGCTCGAACTCGATGCCGTCCCGGCGCACCGGCTCGACCTCCACGCGCGTGTCCCCCGAGCGCCGGTCGCTCACCGGGATGTCCTCGGGGCGCGCCTGCACGGTGAAGACGGCGTTGGCGAACCCGCCGTACTTCTCGGTGACCTCGCGCTCGTAGTCGAGGCCCGCGTCGTCGAGGTCTGATTCTACGTCGCGGGCGACGCGCTTCACGGAGCCGTGGATGCGGCGCGTGAAGCGGTCCTCGCTCCATCCCCCGCCGCCGCCCGTCGAGCGCCCGCGCGCGACCTTCACGGTGGTCTCGTCGGTGAACGCCGACACCTCGTAGCCGACGTTCCGGGCGGCGAGGCGGGCGGCGGCCTCGGCCTCCTCCATCGCGGGCTTGCCGTACGGGACACCGTGGCGCTTGGCCACTCGGGAGAGCGGCTCGGGGCGCTCGTCGCCGGTGACCTGCACGAGCTTCGTCTCGTCGGGGAGCCCGCGCAGGAAGTGCACGAGCTGGTCCTTGTCGGCGGCCAGCTCGTACATGTTGTCCGTGGCGAGAATCGCGGGCTCCTCGCCGCTCACGCGCCGGAGGAGCTTGCGCCGGCTCACCACGTCGCGCTCGACGACCTCGCCGTCGAAGACGACGAGCGCGTAGGAGGGGGCGTCCCCGCGCACGTCACCGCTCTGCACGTCGACGCCGAACACGCGGGCGTCGAGGGCGCTCGTGCGGGTACTCACGTTATCGTTGGTAGGGCTTGACGGCTAATAAGTGCACGGCGGGACGGGGGTCGCGGGCCCGTACGGTCCGCCTCCCCCGATTCTCGCGTCGACCGCTTGCCCGCCTCGGGACGCGTTCGAGAGTCAGTCGGCGTCCGGGAACGGCACGTCGCGGGTCAGGCCGTCGTGGGCGACGAACACCTCGCCGTCGAAGGCCGCGCTCTCGGCGTCCTCGCGGAGTTCGCGCGCGTCGCCGGCGTACCGCGAGGAGACGTGCGTGAGTGCCAGCGCCCTCGCGTCGGCGCGGGCGGCGATGTCGGCGGCCTCCCCCGCGGTCGAGTGGCCGGTGTCCGCGGCGCGGTCGGCCGCGTCGTCGGCGAACGTCGCGTCGTGAATCAGGAGGTCGGCGCCCTCGGCCGCGGCGGCGACGGCGTCGTGGGGGCGCGTGTCGCCCGTGTAGACGAGCTTGCGGCCCGGACGCGGCTCGCCGACGACCTGCTCGGGGCGGACGACGGTGCCGTCGTCCAGTTCGACCGGCTGGCCGTCGTGGAGCTTCGAGAACTTCGGGCCGACCGGGACGCCCAGTTCCTCGGCGCGCTCGCGGTCGAAGCGCCCCTTCCGGTCGTCCTCGACGAGCGCGTACCCGACGGAGGTGGTGCGGTGGGCGGTGTCGAACGCGCGCACCTCGTACTCGGGGCGGTCCAGCACCGTCTCGCCCGCGGTCACTTCGCTGACGCGGACGGGGAAGCCGGCGTCGCCGCCGACGGCGAACACGAGCGCCTCTATCTGGTCGCGGACGCCGCGGGGGACGTGAATCGTGAGCGGGTCCTCGCGGTCGTTGAAGTCCCACGTCTGGACGAGCCCCGGCAGCCCGAAGACGTGGTCGCCGTGGGCGTGCGTGACGAACACGTCGGAGACGCCGAAGCCGGTGCCGTACCGCATCATCTGTCGCTGGGTGGCCTCGCCGGCGTCGAAGAGGAACGCGTCGCCGTCGCGGCGCACGAACACCGAACTCGGGTTCCGTTCGGTCGTGGGGACGGCGCCACTCGTCCCGAGGAAGGTGGCCTGCAGAGTCATGCCCGAACGTCGGCGGGCCGCGCGCAAAACCCCACCGATGCGGTGCCAACGCCCCGCCTGCGGCCAGAGCGCTTTCCCGACGCGGTGGCGTGGCTCCGCGTATGGCACGCACGGCCGCGGCGCTCGCGGTGGCGGCGCTGCTCGTCACCGCGGGCTGCACGGGACTGCTCGGGAGCGCCGACGGCGGGGACGGCACGGTGTCGATGTACGTCAGCGACCAGCCCGGCGCCATCGACGACTTCGCCCACCTCAACGCCACCATCACGGAGGTCGCTGTCCACCCCGCGAACGCCACGCCGAACGAATCGTGGGTGACCCGGGACGTGGACAACCGCACTGTCGACCTCACGCGTCTCCGCGGCGAGAACGCCAGCCTCCTCGGGAACCTCACCGTCCCGCCGGACACCTACGAGACGGTGTTCGTGCGGGTCTCCGGGGTGAACGGGACGCTGACCTCCGGGGAGCCCGCGGACGTACGCCTCCCCTCCGAGCGCCTCCGCCTGCACAGCGAGTTCACCGTCGAGGCCGACGAGACGGTGCCGTTCGTCTACGACGTGCGCGTCCACGAGACGGGCCGCGGCGACTACGTGCTCCGCCCGAACGCCGGCGAGTCCGGCGCCCACCGGCCGCTCCACCGCGTCCACCAGCGCCACCAGTGCGGCGAGCACAACGGGACCTGCGACGGCACCGGTCCGGGTGGCGGAATGGGCGGGAGCGGTGACGGGATGCACGGCAACGGGAGCGGCGGTGGTGGGATGGGCGGGAGCGGCAGGATGGGCGGGAGCGGCGGCGGGATGCTCCTCGGAACGGCCGCGTAGCCGGACGGACCGACTCTTTCTTGGCCCCCTAGCGGCTACCTGCGGGTAATGGACGAGCCGCTGTGGATAGACGCGCACGCGCCGTCGCTGGCCGACCTCCCGCAGGAGGAACTGCGGGACCGCCTCCGGGACGCCACCGACGAGCCCGTGAATCTGGTCGTCTACGGCCCGGAGGGCGCGGGGAAGACGGCGGCGGTGCGCGCGCTCGCCGAGCACGCCCACGAGGACGCCGACAACGACCTCGTGGAGCTGAACGTGCAGGACTTCTTCGGGATGACGAAAAAGGAGGTCAGCGAGGACCCGCGGTTCTCGCAGTTCATCTCCTCGAAGCGCCGCCGCAACTCCTCGAAGGCCGACCTCATCAACCACGTGCTCAAGGAGTCCGCGAGCTACCCGCCCGTCTCCGGCGACTACAACACCATCCTGCTGGACAACGCCGAGGCCATCCGCGAGGACTTCCAGCAGGCGCTGCGCCGCGTGATGGAGCGCCACCACGAGGCGACCCAGTTCGTCATCGCCACCCGCCAGCCGTCGAAGCTCATCCCGCCGATTCGCTCGCGGTGTTTCCCGGTGTCCGTGCGCTCGCCGACGGTGGACGAGATTACCGCGGTGCTCCGGGACATCGTGGAGGCGGAGGCCGTCGAGTACGACGAGGACGGCATCGAGTTCGTCGCCGGGTACGCCGACGGCGACCTCCGGAAGGCCGTCTTGGGCGCGCAGACGACCGCCGAGCAGGAAGGCGAGGTGACGATGAACGCGGCCTACGAGACGCTCCAAGACGTCGGCGCCGACGACCAGATCACGTCGATGCTCGACGACGCCGAGGCCGGCGAGTTCACGGACGCGCGCTCGACGCTCGACGACCTGCTCGTCGACGACGGCCTCAGCGGCGAGGAGGTGCTCGAAGAGATTCTGCGCGTCGGGCGGTCGCGCTACGACGGCGAGGAACTCGCCCGACTCCACCGGCTCGCGGGCGACGTGGAGTTCGACCTGCACGCCGGCAACAGCGACCGGATTCAGGTCGGGCGGCTGCTCGCCGAGCTGGGGCGGGAGACGTAACGACGCGCCCGTTTCGAGTGTGCGTACCGCGCGTCAGAAGACCACGAACAGCGCGACGAGCAGGCCGAAGAAGACGACGACCGGGAAGAGCATCCAGAAGGTGTCCGTCAGGTCCGTCTCCTCGGAGGAGTGGTTGGTCAGGTCCGAGTCCAGTCCGATGCCTAAGTCGTCCCCGTCCTGCATGGATGGCTCTTCGGAGCGAGCCGCTAAGTACGCTGTGCCGGTTCTGGACGGCGAGCACGCCGTAATCTCGGGGGCACTCCGAAGGAGTAGCTTTTCCACGCGCGGCCACGGAGACCCGGTGTGTCTCTGGCCGACCAGTTCGAGCGCGTCGGAATCGTCGTCGGTGCCGTCCTGCTAGTCGGGCTGCCGCTGTCGCTCGCCGTCGACGCGGTCGTCGGGCCGGCGACGCCGTGGTGGCAGCTGCTCGTCGTGCTCGGCCCCGGGTTCGTCGTCGGCTGGGCGGCGGCCGCCGACGACCTCCCCGTGGCCTACGGAAGCGTCTGGTTCGTCTGCTTCGTCGGCTACGCGCTCAGCCTCGCCACCGTCAGCCTGCTCGAACTCGTCCCGGTGTACGAGCACACGATGAGCGTGCTGGTCGTGCTCGCGGCGGCGTTCGCGGTCGCGGTCGTCGCGGACAGCTACCGGTAGCGCGGCGCCGCCCAATCACGCGACAGCAAACGCTGGGCTATTTTGAGAATCGTCCGGGCGGCCTCGGCGTCGAAGCTCAGGTCTCGTGCGTGCGGCCGTTCCGGGCGGCGATGGCGCCGAGGAACGCCAGCGAGACGAGCGCGCGCTTCGGGCTGATGCCGAGCGAGAGTGTCACACCGCCGTGGTCGGTCGCGTCGGACAGTACGTCGAACGCGACGCCTCCGGCCGCCGCTGCCGAGTCGGCCGCCACACCGGTAGTCTGGACGCCGGCACCCACCAGCAGTCCGACCGCGACGACGACGGCGCAGAGACGCAGTGCAGTTTCGGCGCTGATACCGTCGGCTAGCCGATACGTGGCCAAAAACTTTATCCACTCTTCCGGGCCGTGGTAACTCCCCTAACCGCCATACGAGCCGTCACGGTGCGGTACGGGGTGCATTCTCCTCTAATCTGCCTGAACGTTAAATATGTGTTACACTAATGTCAGGTGAGTACGAGGACGTACCGCGTCAGCGAGCGGTGGACGCGGCGCTCGAAGCGCTCGGCGACCGTCCAGCCGGCGTCGCGGGCGGCGTCGCGCCAGTCGCGGTCGGCGACCAGCACGCAGCGCTCGGTGACGCGGCGGGCCTCCGCGAGCGCGCCCGCCACGAGGTCCGCGAGCTCGTGCGTCTCGACTTTCGACTGGCGGCCGTACGGCGCGTCGAAGACGACCGCGTCCGCGGCGTCGTCGCGGAGGGGGAGCCGGGTGGCGTCGGCGCGCGCAACGTCGAAGTCGGCGGCGTACGCGGCGAGGTTCTGGCGGGCGCCCTCGACCATCTTCTGCTGGGCGTCGGTGCCGACGGGACGCGCGTCCAGCAGGGCGGCCTCGATGAGCACGCCGCCGGTGCCACACATCGGGTCGAGGACCACGTCGCCGGGCCGGACGCCCGCGAGGTTGCAGAGCGCGCGCGCCAGCAGGGGGTCCATGCTGCCCGGCTGGAAGAACGGGCGGTCGGTGGGCTTGCGCTCGCCGAAGTCGCGGACGGACTCGGCGTGTAGCCACGCGAGGAAGCAGTCGTCGCCGGAGAACAGCGCGCGAAGCTCGTGGTCGGGGTCGTCGAGGTCCACGTCGAGGCCGGCGTCCACGAGCACGCCGCCGAGGTCGCGTTCGGCCTGCTGGGTGTCCACGTCGGTGGTGTTGCGGACGTTGCGGGCGCGCACTGCGACGGAGCCCTCGCGGGCGACGCCGGCGTCTTCGAGCGCGGCGACGGCGGCGTCGACACTGGCGTCCGTGGTGGCGACGTGCTCGCCGGCGCGGTGGGCGTACGCGAGGCCGCGGAAGCGCTCGCTGTCGAGGTCGCTGGCGAGGCCGATGCCGGGGGCCGCGACCCGGAGGTCGGTCGCGGCGGCGCGGGCTTCGGCGGCGGCGAAGTCGTCGTCGTCGCCGCCGAGTTCGAGGACGAACACACCCGGAGGTGGACGCCCGCGGGCAATCAGCCTGCCGGCATCGCGGGGTACTTGAGGCGTTGTTCCCCGGACTATCAAGCTTTATAAACCTTAAATACGTGATTTAAACCGTACGATGACCGACCCCAAGGAAACCATCAATATTGAAAACGTGGTCGCCTCCACCGGCATCGGCCAGGAGCTCGACCTCCAGAGCGTCGCGATGGACTTGGAGGGGGCCGACTACGACCCCGAGCAGTTCCCCGGCCTCGTCTACCGCACGCAGGACCCCAAGAGCGCCGCGCTCATCTTCCGGTCCGGCAAAATCGTCTGCACCGGCGCGAAGTCTACCGACGACGTCCACGAGAGCCTCCGCATCGTCTTCGACAAGCTCCGCGAGCTCTCCATCGAAGTCGAGGACGAACCCGAAATCGTCGTCCAGAACATCGTCACCTCGGCGGACCTCGGGCGCCAGCTCAACCTCAACGCCATCGCCATCGGCCTCGGCCTCGAGAACATCGAGTACGAGCCCGAGCAGTTCCCGGGACTGGTCTACCGCCTCGACGAGCCCGAAGTCGTCGCGCTGCTGTTCGGCTCCGGCAAACTCGTCATCACCGGCGGGAAGAAGCCCGAGGACGCCGAACACGCTGTCGACAAAATCGTCTCCCGGCTCGAAGAGCTCGGCCTCCTCGAGTAAGGCGGCGTGGTCGTCCTCCAAGTCCAGCCCGCGCCCGGCACGCTCGGCCAGTACGTCGGCACGCTCGTCGGCGGCTGGCTGCTGTTCGCGTTCACCGCGCACGTCGCGGCGACGTACATCCTCGGCGAGGTGCCGTGGAAGCGCGCGCTCCTCGTCGGCGTCGCGCCCGCGGTCGTCACGGTCGCGCTCGTCCGGTACAACCCCGCAGTCATCGTCGCGGTCAGCCTCGCGGCGGACTTCGCGGCCGTCCACGCGGTCTACCGCGTGAAGTACCGGACCGCCGCGCTCGTCGTCGTGATGCATTACGTCGTCTCGCTGGCGCTGGTGTTGCTCGCCGCGAACCTGTTCGCGCTGCTGAGCACCGCGCCGGCCTGAGTTGCACGCGCGGAGAATCCCCGGCCCGCTTTTTGGTTCCGCCCGCGTACTATCGGGTATGAACGGCTACGAGCGGCGCGCCCTCCACGCGAGCAGTCTCGCGCTCGTCGCCGCCGCGCTCGCGTACGCCGCGTCCTACGTCCACCAGCCCGGCCCGGACGTCGCCGCCGTCTTCGGCATCGCCGCGGTCCTCCTCGGCGCGTACCACGCGCTCGGCGACCCCGACGCCGCCGCCGGCGCGTGGGCGTCCCCAACCGGTGCGGCCGTCCTCGCGGTCGCCGCCGACGCCGCCCAAGACCTCCGGCTCGCGGCGCTCGCGCTCGCGGGACTGAGCGTCCTCGGATTCGTCGTCTACCCCGTGACCGCCTCCGCGGCGCGCGCCGTCAGTCGCGGCCGCCGCGGATAGCTACTCGACGAGGCGTTCGATTTCCGTCACGAGGATGCCCGACGCGCCCTCGCGCTTGAGGTCGTTGACCGCCTCGAAGACGTCGCGCTCCGCCACGACCGCGTGCACGGCGACCATCCCCGGCTCGTCCACGTCCAGCACCGTCGGGCCGCCCAGCCCCGGAATCACGTCCTCGACGGCGTCGAGGTTCTCCTCGGGCGCGTTCAGCATCAGGTAGCGCTTCCCGTCCGCGGAGAGCACCGACTGGAGCGCCGTCTCGACCTGCTCGACTTTCGGGTCGTCGGTGACGTCCTCTCGCGCGAACAGCCGCACCGAGCTCTGGAGCACCTCGTCGACGACCTTCAGGCGGTTCACGCGCAGCGTCGTCCCCGTCGACGTGATGTCCACGATGGCGTCCGCCATCTCCACGTGGGGTGTGAGTTCGGTCGCGCCCGTCACCTCCACGATGTCCGGGGCCACGTCTTTCCCGTCGAAGTAGTCGCGCGTGACCGTCGGGAACTCCGTCGCCACCGTCTTCCCCGCGAGGTCCGCGGCGGCGTCGATGTCGCCGTCCTCGGGCGCCGCCAGCACCAGCCGGCACTTCCCGTAGTCGAGGTCCAACAGGTCCTCGACGTTGTCCGCCCCTGACTCCCGGACTTGGTCGAGGCCCGTGATGCCGAGGTCGGCCGCGCCGTCGGCGACGTACTCGGGGATGTCCGCCGCCCGCGCGTACAGCACGGTGATCTCGGGGTCGACGGTGTCGGCGTACAGCTGGCGGTCGGCGCCGTTCTCCACGCCGATGCCGGCTCTGTCGAGGAGGTCCAGCGTCGGGTCGTGCAAGCGGCCCTTGTTGGGCACGGCAATTCGCATACGCCACGCTACGGCGACAGGGGGGAATAGGCTTTGGACGCCGCCGGGCGGTCAGTACACGTCGTCGGGGTCGAACACGCGCTCGCCGACGACCTCGCCGTCCAGCGTCCGGTGGAAACACGAGTGGTGGCCGGTGTGGCAGGCGCCCCCGCTCTGGTGGACGCGGTAGAGGAGCGCGTCGCCGTCGCAGTCCACGCGCACCTCCTCGACATCTTGGGTGTGACCGCTGGTCGCGCCCTTTTCCCAGAGCTCCTCGCGGGAGCGCGAGTAGTAGTGCGCGCGGCCGGTCTCGACGGTGCGCTCGACGGCCTCGCGGTCGGCGTACGCCAACATCACGACCTCCTCGGTCTCGACGTCCTGAGCGACGACGGCGACGAGGCCGTCCTCGCCGAAGTCGAGGTCGACTTCGAACTCCATACGGGCGAGAGGCGGGCCGACCGGTTAGCGGTTACGTCCGCGTCACGCGGGCACGAGCCCGAGCCCGTCCATCACCCAGAACAGCAGGTCGCCGCCGGTGAGTGCGAGCACCAATCCGACGAACAGCGGGATGATGAACGGCACCCCCGGCGTCACCCACACTTCCTCGCGGTCGACGACGACGTCCAGCCCGTCCCGGAGGTCCGCGGGCGTGGTGCCGTACGCGGAGCCGTCGATGTCGTCGAGGAACGCCGCGGCGCCCCACGGGTCGCCGCTGCCGTCCGTGACGACCGCGCCGCCCGTCGGGTCGTTGGGGTCGTCGGGGAGCGTGTCGGGGTCGCGCAGGCTCGGGTTCTCCCGGAGGTCCGCTAAGCTGAGCCCGCGCCACCGGAGGTACATTCGGAGCGCGTCCAAGTCGAGGCCGTCGCGCTCGAACCCGGTCTCGGTTTCGAGGAGGCTGCCGTGGGTCTCGGTGAGTTCGCCGACGGGGACCCGGCGCCCGACGAACATCACCACCGAGAACTCCCCCACGAGGGCGTTCCGCGCGCCGAGCACGAGCGGGTACGCCAGCCCGAGGATGACCGTGTTCGTCAGAATCGTCAGCGAGAACACGCCGAGCGCCGTCTCCACGGCGGGCAGCGAGTGCCCGAGCACCTCGTAGGCGGGATACGTCGGGAAGACGACCGCGAGGGTCATGAACGCGCGAGCGTCGGCGCCGCCGAACCCGCCGATGTACCAGAACGCGTACGCCAGCGGCACGACGAACAGCACGCTGAACGCCACCCGCACGGCGAACGGGCGGAACGCGTACGGCGTGCCGAACGCGACGTAGCCGTCCCAGACGACGAGGACGGCGCCGAGCAGGACGAGCGGCCGCCAGAGGCCGTTCGGAACGCGGCGCGTCCGCCAGTCGCGGAGCGCCGCCCAGCCGAGCGCCGGCACGACGAGCAACCGCAGGAGGTCCGGTATCGAGGCGTCCACTACCCGGTTCCGGGGACGCCGCCGGCTTAGGTGTTGTCCTTACTCGGAGACGGCGCGGCGGCTACGCGGGACTAGGAGAAGATACACCGCCCCCGCCGGGCGGCGACTCGAAAACGCAGTGGGCTCGAAACCCGCAGCGCCGCTTAGATGACGCGGTTCTGCAGGTAGTCGAGGTGCTTGGCGTTGTAGACGATCTTGACCTCGTCGGCCGCCGGGGAGCCGATGCAGGTCAGGCGGACGTTCTTCTCTTCGACTTCCTCGTCGGAGAGAATCTGCTGCATGTCCATGTCGATGTCGCCTTCCTTCACGATGGACGCGCAGTTCGCACACGCGCCGGCGCGGCACGAGAACGGCCAGTCGTAGCCCTGCGCCTCGGCGGCTTCGAGGATGTACTCCCCTTCGGCCACTTCGAGCGTGCCGTAGTCCTCGTCGTCGAGGCCGGCGTCAGCCGCCTTCTCGAAGAGGTCGTCGTCGTCCATGTCCCAGCCCTGGTCGTCCAGAGTCTCGTAGTTGAGGTATTCAACCGTCGGCATCGTTCGAAGCGTTCGCAGTCCGCCGGCATAGTAGTTTTCGTTCTCGGCGAACGCTGGGAACGCGGCCTACAGCCGACAAACGTTGGGTTCTGCGGGATTAGCCAGCGACGGGACGCTTTTAGGGGAGCCACACGCACACGACGGTATGGCGTTCGAGTCCTTCGAGGTCGTACCGGCGGTGGACATGCAGGACGGCGAGGTCGTCCAGCTCGTGCAGGGCGAGCGCGGCACCGAGAAGCGCTACGGCGACCCCGTGGAGGCCGCCCAGCGCTGGGTGTCGGCGGGCGCGGAGACGCTGCACCTCGTGGACCTCGACGGCGCGTTCGACGGCGAACGCGGGAACGCCGACGCCGTCGAGCGCATCCTCGACGCGACCGGCGTGGACGTGCAGGTCGGCGGCGGCATCCGCACCGTCGACGACGCCACCGAGCTCTTGGAGCGCGGCGTCGACCGCGTCATCCTCGGGACCGCGGCCGTCGAAACCCCGGAAATCGTCGGCGAAATCAGCGCCGAGCACCCGGGCAGTGTGATGGTGAGTCTCGACGCGAAGGACGGCGAGGTCGTCGTCGAGGGCTGGACGGAGGGCACGGGACTGGACCCCGCGGACGCCGCCCAGCGGTACGCGGACCTCGGCACGGGCTCGATTCTGTTCACGAACGTCGACGTGGAGGGCCAGCAGGAGGGCGTCGAGACGGAGCCAGTCCGCCGGCTCGCCGACAGCACCGACATCCCCGTCGTCGCCAGCGGCGGCGTCGCCACCGTCGACGACGTGCTCGCGCTCCGCGACGCTGGCGCCGCCGCGGTCGTCGTCGGTACTGCCCTCTACGAGGGGAACTTCACGCTCGAAGAGGCGAACGAGGCGCTGTAGTCGCGGATTTTCTGAGGGCCACTCGGTTGCAGGCTGACCAGCTGACGGACCGTAGCCGATTGGCCGACCGGCAGGCCGGGACTGAAAGGGGCCGACCGGTCGCGGCGCGTGCCGACGCAAGCACGCGAGCGAAGCGAGCGCGCGCAGCGAGGCACGTGCCGCGAGCGGGAGGGGGCTTTCGAGGAAACGTCGTCGGAGGCAGAGTCAGCGGTGAGCCACCAGTTGCCTAGCAGGCGGAACGGCCTTGTACGCGGGCGTTCACACCCCGAGTATGACCGACCGGACGGCCGCCGTGAGCCGGGAGACGGCGGAGACGGACATCGACGTGACGCTGGACGTGGACGGGGACGGCGACAGCACCGTCGAGACGGGCGTGGGCTTCTTCGACCACATGCTGGGGTCGTTCGCCAAGCACGGCCTGTTCGATTTGACGGTGCGCTGTGACGGCGACCTCGACATCGACGACCACCACACGGTCGAGGACGTGGCCATCGCGCTCGGGACCGCCTTCGACGAGGCGCTCGGGGAGAAGCGCGGCATCGAGCGGTTCGCGGACCGCCGCGTGCCGCTGGACGAGGCGGTCGCGGGCGTCGTCGTGGACGTGTCGGGGCGGCCGCTGTACGACTTCGACGGCGAGTTCAGCGAGCCGTACGTCGGCGAGTTCACGAGCGCGATGGCGCGGCACTTCTTCCGCTCGCTGGCGATGAACGCGGGCCTGACGCTGCACTGCGAGGTCGACGGGGAGAACGCCCACCACGAGATAGAGGCGCTGTTCAAGGGCGTCGCGCGGGCGCTGGACGACGCGACGCGCATCGACCAGCGGCGCTCGGGGACGCCCTCGACGAAGGGCGAACTCTAAGCCGTCCGCAGGCCGGCGGGGGACTCCTCGACGTCGCCGTTCTCGACGGCGGCCTCGACGGCGTCCTCGAACTCGCGGCCGCCGAGGTCGTAGGCGTTCGTGGCGAGCGCGCGCAGGTCCTCGCGCGGCATCGCGCCGTCGCGGTTCTGGAGCAGCCGAACCACCTGCCCGTAGCCCGACGGCCGGCGCTCGCGGCCCGACTCCCCGCCGCTCTCGTCGGTCGTTCCCTCGTCGGCATCGGCAGTCTCCTCCGCCGAGTCGCTCCCGGACTCGATGACGATGCCGTCCTCGCCGGTTTCGGCGTCGCTCGCGGACGCCGACGCGTCGGAGTCGTCGGAGTTGGTGTCGTCGCTCCGTCCGCTTTCGGCCCCGGATTTGGACTCGGGCTCTGGCTCGGGGTCGCTGTTGGGTGTGGCCTCCCGGTCGGCGGCGTCGAGCAGCGGGTCCACGACCGACTGGAGGGTCGCGCGGCAGTCCGCGCAGAGCGCGAGGCGTCGGGACTCGCCGGCGACGGACGCGGGCACGACCTCGTAGACGCCGTCGGCGGCGTCGGCGCAGAAGTCACAGGTGTCGAGTTGGCGCATGTCCGTCGGGTCGGGTCGGGGCGGCAAAAGTCCTGCCGAGTCCGCACCCACACCGTTTTGCCGGCCCGCCGCCTGCGTCGTCGTATGTTCGAGGACATCATGCAGAAGTTCGCGGGCAGCCCCGGCCAGCAGGCCGTCATCAGGCTGCTGCTCGAACGCGGCTTCTCCGTGAACGACGACGGCCGCGTGGTCTCCGGCGACATCGAGATTCCGTACACGCAGGTCGCCGACGCCGCCGGGGTGGACCGCCGCGTCGTGGACTCGACGACGGCGGCCATCCTCGACGACGACGAGCTGCGCCGCATCTTCCAGAACATCAGCCAGATTCCGAGCCTGATGGACCTCGCGCCCGTCCTCGACCTCGCGGTCGTCACCGTCGAGGTGCAGGACGCCGACGAGCCCGGTATCGTCGCGGCGGTGACGGGGCTGCTCGCCGAGCACGGCATCAGCATCCGCCAGACCATCAGCGAGGACCCCGAGTTCACCGACGAGCCGCGGCTCTACCTCGTGACGGACGAGGAGCTGCCCGGCGAGGTGTTGACGGCGCTGATGAACGAGCCGTTCGTGCGCTCCGTAGAGCTCTCCTAGGTCTCGCTGACGACGCTGGCGATGACGAACAGGTAGCCGACGGTCGTGAGCGCGTAGTTGACCGTCAGCAACACGATTTCGTTCTGGAAGTTCAGGGAGAACGCCGAAACCGTGGTGGCGATTGCGGCCGCGACGATGATGCAGAAGCCCAGCGACAGCAACAGCATCTCCCGGCGCTCGGTCTGGACGTAGGCGTTGGCGGCTATCGCCACCATCGCCAGCCCCGACAGGGAGAGCGCGATGCTGAAGAACACGTAGACGAGTTCCAGCGTCGTCAGCGCGGCCATCGGAGTGCTGTTGCGCGAGCGCACGCATAACCCTTTGGGAGCACGGAGCCCGCCTGCGGTTCCGGCGGCGTGCGGGCGTTCGACGCGGGCCGGACGCGGCGCAACCGCAAACGGGAACGGGCTCGCCGCCGGAGGCGAGCACGTGACTGACGCGTACCTGACGCTGGCGGGTCGCGCGGACGCCGACTTCGAGGTGCAGGGCTCGGAGTTCATCGGGTACGCCGCGCCCGCCGCGACGGTCGAGGACGCGGAGGCGTTCGTGGAGTCCGTCGAGCGCGAGCACGCCGACGCCACGCACAACGTGCCCGCGTACCGGGTGCGCGTGGAGTCCGGCGGGCCCGGGGACGGGTATATGCTCCGCGAGTACCAGTCCGACGACGGCGAGCCGACCGGCTCGGCGGGCAAGCCCGCGCTGAACGTCCTCCAGCAGCGCGAGGTGGAGAACGCGGTCGTCGTGGTGACGCGGTACTACGGCGGCACGAACCTCGGCGTCGGCGGGCTCGCGCGGGCGTACTCGCGGGCCGCGAAGGAGGCCATCGACGCCGCGGGCGTCGTCGAGCAGCGGCCCCAAGACCGCTTCACCGTCACCATCGAGTACGACGACTCGGGGACGGTACGCGGGATTCTGGAGGGCGCGGACTGCGAGTTCGACGCCGACTACGCCGAGCGCGTGGCCTTCGACGTGACCATCGCCAGCGAGGACGCCGACGGCCTCCGCGAGCGCATCCAGAGCGCGACCAGCGGCCGGGCGGCCGTCGAGTAGGTTCCCCGAGGCAAACGCCTATGCGCGCGCCGGGAGTCGGTGCGGGCATGAATCGCGTCGAGGCCAGCGATTACGTCGAGTTCTCGCGGCTCTCCCACCCGGCGGTGTCCCCGGACGGGGAGCGCGTCGCGTACGTCCAGCAGACCCCCGAATCAGAGACCGACTACGAGGCGACGGTTCACGTCGCGCCGACCGACGGCGGCGACCCGAAGCGGTTCACCGTCGCGGAGGGCGTGGACTCCGAGCCGGCGTGGAGCCCGTCCGGGGACCGCATCGCGTTCGTGTCCACGCGCGGGGCCGACGACGAACGACCGCAGTTGTGGGTCGTGCCGACGGACGGCGGCGAGGCCGAGCAGGTGACGGACGTGGTGGGTGGCGTCTCCGACATCGCGTGGGGGCCCGACGGCGACCGCATCGCGTTCCTGCAGTCCGTGCGCCCCGAAGAAGTCGAGGCCGGCCACGACCTCCGAGTGGGCGAGGAGTACGAGCGCGAGGACCCCGACCCGCGGGTCGTCGACCGCCACGTCTACCGCAGCCACGAGTCGTACAGCGACGGCGCGCGCTCGCACGTCTACACCGTCGACGCGGACTCCGGGAGCGTCGAGCGCGTGACCGAGGGCGAGGTCGACTGCCTGTCGCCGGCGTGGGGCGACGACCTCTACTACCCGGTTCGGTACGGGAGCGACGACGACCTCCGATGGGAAATCGAGGCCTACGATACCGACAGCGGCGAACGAGATACCGTCACCGCCGTGGAGGGCTGGGGGCCGACGCTGGCCGTGGACGCCTCGCGGCCACACGACCGCATCGCGTACACGACGACCCCGGAGGACGACCCGACGCTCGTCCAGACGGAAATCGAGGTGTTCACCCGCGAGGTCGGGGAGGTCACGCACCTCACGGCCGACCTCGACCGCGACCTCGAACTGTGGAACGCCAGCCACGCGCCAGAGTGGGGGCCCGACGGCGACGCCCTCTACGTCTGCACCCCCGACGAGGGCAGTTACGTGCTGCGCCGCCTCGACCCCGCGACGGGCGCCGACGAGGTCGTGCTCGGCGGGGAGCGCCACGTCCACGGGTTCTCCGCCTCGCGGGACGCCGTCGGCGTCGTGCAGTCCGAGTGGGACCACCCCGGCGAGGTGGTGGCGGCGACCCCGGGCGGCGCGGAGGAAGTGACGCTCACCCGGGTGAACGCCGACTACCTCGACGACCGCGCGGTCGCCGAACCCGAGGAAGTTCGCTTCGAGTCCGGCGGCACCGAGATTCAGGGGTGGGTACTGACGCCGCCGGACTTCGACCCCGACGCGGAGTACCCGCTCGCGGTCGAGATTCACGGCGGCCCCCACCGGATGTGGTCGACGACGGGGTCGATGTGGCACGAGTTCCAGACGCTGGCCGCGCGCGGCTACGTCGTCTTCTGGTGCAATCCCCGGGGTTCGACGGGCTACGGCGAGGAATTCAGGAGTGCCATCGAGCGCGACTGGGGGGACGTGACGATGCAGGACGTGATGGCCGGCGCCCGCGAGGTCGCGGGCCGCGAGTACGTCGACGAGGACGACGCGTTCGTCACGGGCGGGAGCTTCGGCGGGTTCATGGTCTCGTGGCTGGTCGGCCACACGGACTTCTTCGCGGGCGCGGTCGCCCAGCGCGGCGTCTACGACCTCACCGGCTTCTACGGCTCCACGGACGCCTACAAGCTCGTGGAAGGGGACTTCCGGGCGGTGCCGTGGGACGACCCTGAGTTCCTCTGGGAGCAGTCGCCGGCGGCGCACGTCGAGTACGTGGACACGCCCACGCTGCTCGTCCACGCCGAGCGCGACTACCGCACGCCCGCCAACACGGCGGAGCTGTTCTACCGCTCGCTGAAGAAACACGACGTGGACACGCGGCTCGTGCGCTACCCCCGGGAGGGCCACGAACTCTCTCGCTCGGGCGAGCCCGGCCACGTCGTCGACCGCATCGAGCGCATCGTCCGGTGGTTCGACGGCTACTCCGAGCACCGCGACGCCGACCGCGCGCTCGACCGGCCGCGAAACGACGGCCTCACCGCCGGCGAGGACACCGACGAGGAGCACGACGCTGGCGGCGAAACGGACGCCGAGTAGTCGGGAGGACTCCGAACGACTATAGAGCGGTCCGGGGGTCGGCTTCGGGAGCCCGATTCGAGCCGAGAAACCGCAGGAAGAGGGAGCGGTCGGGAGGTGAAACGAAGGGGTCGAAGGGCGTCAGTCGACGATGATGTCCGTGTCCTCGTCGTCGGCCGCCACCGTGCCGTCCTCGGGGTCGTCGGGCCGCATCTCCGCCTCGTAGCGCTCGATCCAGTTGGCGAAACACTCCGGACAGAGCCGCTGGCTGTCTATCTCTGAGCGGTCGACGGTCACCCGCACGGTCCGCGAGAGCGGGTCCGCGACCGCGTCCCCACACCAGTCACACGGCTCCGTGTCCTCGCTCATGGCCACGACCAGAACGGGCGGCGCCTTATACGTTCGGCACGCGAGCGCGGCGGTTAGGTCGTGCGGAACGCGCGGTCGCCGGCGTCCCCGAGCCCGGGGACGATGAACCCGTCGTCGTCGAGGTGGTCGTCGATGGCGACCGTCAGCAGGTCGGCGTCCGGGAACTGCTCGCCGACGCGCAGCAGGCCGTCGGGCGCGCTCACCGCCGACAGCACGAACAGGTCCTCCACGTCGTCGGGCGCCTCGTCGGTGACGTGGTCCAGCACCGTGCACATCGTCGAGCCCGTGGCGAGCATCGGGTCCGCGACGATGACGGTGTCTTCCTCGGTGATTTCGGGGAGCTTCACGTAGTCGATGGTGATGGGGAACTCGCCGTCGTCGTTCATCCCGGCGTCCTCGTCGCGGCCCGCGCTGATGACGCCCTGCTTGGCGCGCGGGAACGCCTTCAGCAGGCCCTCGACGAACGGCGTCGCCGCGCGCAGGACGTTGATGATGACCACGTCGTCCAGTCCCTTCACGCGCTCGCCGGTGGTCTCCGTGAGCGGCGTCTCGATGGCGACGAACTCCGTCTCCATCGCGCCGTCTATGATTTCGTACCCGCAGATGCGGCCGAGCTTCACGAGGCCCTTCCGGAACTCCACTTGCTCGGTCTCGACGTCGCGGAGCCGCGAGAGGGTGTCTTTCGCCAGCGCGTGCGTGAGCACGTTCGCGTCGCCGCGGTCCTCGATGGGCATACGTAACGCCGGACCCCGAGCCGGCTTAAAACCCGCCATCGCGCCGGCGAGTGCGGTTCGTGCACACGATGCGACAAGATGTTTATTCGCGCGCGTCGTAGGTGTCCCAACGATGGAGGAGAGCGTCGCCGGGTTCAAGGAACGCGGCACGTGGGGCGACGTCGTCGAGCACGGCGAACGAGTGACGCAGGCGCTGCGCGAGGCCGACGCCGACGAGCGGTATCCGGACGCCTTCGCGGAGTGGAACGAGTGGCGGCCGAAGTCCCACGAGCGCATCGAGGCGGAGGTCAGCGAGAAGACCGCCGAGCAGGCCAGCGTCGGCGAGGGCGAAGGCGAGAAGGAAGGCCAGTCGCCCGACGACGACCTCCAGACCGCGGGCGAGCGGCTCACCGAGTCCTACGAGGAACTCGAAGACGGCGAGGCCGACACCGCCGTCGAGAAGTGGCAGGACACGCTCGGCCACGTCAAGCGCGCCGCCGACACTGCCGGCCGGCAGGCCCTCCGGAAGGTCGAGAACGTCGTCTACCAGCGCGTGATGACGCAGGTCGCGCCCTACTACTTCGACAACGACCTCGTGAGCGCGAACCTCCAGCGCGTGCGCAGCCAAGCGGAGTTCGTCTTCGAAGTGAACGTCAACGACGACGACGTCAAGGACGGCGTGCGCGAGCACCTCGAATCCTTCGAGGACATCAACCGCTGGCACGTCGACACCGAGCGCGAGACCGAGACCGCCGAGGCCGTCGAGGGCGTCGAGCCGCCCGAGCAGAACGCCGACGACGCGGACACGACCTCGACGACGAACTGAGCTCTGCGGCGCGCGGTCGGTAGCCTCTTAGGTGGTCCCCACGGAGAACGAGCGTAATGGCTGGAGCCGGAGCCGGACTCGCGGTACTCGTGGTCGCGGCGGTAGCGAGCCTCTTTATGGCGTGGGCTATCGGCGCCGGCTCCTCGGGGTCGACGCCGTTCGCGCCCGCGGTCGGTGCGAACGCCATCACGGTGATGCGCGCGGGCTTCGTCGTCGGCATCCTCGGGTTCGCGGGCGCCGTCTTTCAGGGCGCGAACGTCTCCGAGGCGGTCGGCAGCGAGCTGCTGGTCGGCGCGAACCTGTCGCCGCTGGCCGCCACGACCGCGCTCATCATCGCCGCGACGCTGGTCGCCGTCGGCGTGTTCACCGGCTACCCGATAGCGACCGCGTTCACGGTGACGGGCGCTGTCGTCGGCACCGGGTTGGCGATGGGCGCCGGGCCGGCGTGGGCGAAGTACCAGCAGATAACGACGCTGTGGGTGCTCGTGCCGTTCGTCGGCGGCGGCATCGCGTACGCGACCGCCCGCGGCCTCCGCGGCTTCGAACGGGAACTCGTGACGGTGCCCGTGCTCGGGGCCGTCGTCGGCGTTATCCTCGCCAACGTCCAGTTCGTCTTCCTCGGACCGTCGGGCGAGAGCCGGTCGCTGGCGCGCGCGGCCGCTGTCGCCGCCGGCCAGTACGAAGTGGGCGTCCACGTCGCGGTGACGCTGCTGGCGGGCGTCGTCGTCGCGGCCGCCCTCTATCAGGACCTCAAGGGCGACCCCGAGCGCGGCCAGCGCCACTTCCTGCTGGCGCTCGGCGGGCTCGTCGCGTTCTCCGCGGGCGGCAGTCAGGTGGGGCTGGCGGTCGGCCCGCTGCTCCCGCTGGTCGGCGGTGACGTGCCGCTCACATACGTGCTCGTCGGCGGCGGTATCGGCCTGCTCGTCGGGTCGTGGACGGGCGCGCCGCGGATGATTAAGGCAATCAGTCAGGACTACTCTTCGCTGGGGCCGCGGCGCTCGATTGCCGCGCTCATCCCGAGTTTCGCCATCGCGCAGACCGCCGTCTTCTTCGGCATCCCGGTCTCGTTCAACGAAATCATCGTGAGCGCCATCGTCGGGTCCGGCTACGCCGCCTCCACGGGCGGCGGCGTCAGCAAGCGCAAGATGCTGTTCACGGTGCTGGCGTGGGTGGCGTCGCTGGCGCTCGCGTTCGGCGTCGGCTACGGCGGCTTCCTCGCCGTAGACGCCGTGCTGTAGTCAGAGCGCGTCCGACCACGGCGAGTCGAGGACGTACGCGGAGACGCGAGCCGCCGCCCGGCCCGCGGGCGCGACCAGCACCGCGCCCAGCACCGCGACGAGCGCGCCCGCGCCGGACGCGACGAGCGCGCGCTCCAGCGTCGACGCCTCCCAGACGCCGGTGACGCCGACGGTGACCCCCGGCTGGTCGTAGTACAGCGGCGCGCCGAGCAGGCCGACGGACAGCGCCAGCCACCCGACCACGGCGGTGAACCCGACGAGGCCGACGCCGAACCGCGCGAGCAGGTACGCGGCGGCGCGGTAGCCCGACGGCGACCGCAGCTCCGCGAGCGCCGTCGAGAGGATGCCGCCCGACGTCTGCGGCGCGCGAAGCGACGGCTCGGGGAGGTCGAAGAGGCGCGCCGCGAGCGCGGCGTCGAACGCGGCGACCTTCCGGGCGGCCGCCGCCGTTGCCGCGAGCACGACGACGCCGACGACGAACACGAGCAGGGAGACGCCCGCGGCGGCGCCGCCGACCACGAGCGCGAAGTACGCGGTTCCGAGCGGGAGCGATGCGAGCAGGTAGAGGGTCGAGCGGCCGACGTCGCGGAGGGCGGGAACCGGCATCGCGTGGGTATGCTCGCGGCCGCAGGAAAAGCGTTTGCGTCAGTCGCGCGAGGCGAAACTACGCCTCTTCGGCCTCGTCTTCCAGCGACTCCAGTTCGCTGTCCTCGGCGGCTTGCTCTTCGGGGAGGCGGCGCACGCGGGCTTTCATGATGCGCGTGTTCTCGACGCGCTCGGCGGTGAGCTCGACGTTCTCGAAGCGGAACGTCTCGTCCTCCTCGACGAGCCGGCCCGCGCGGTTGAAGATGAACCCCGCGATGGTCTCGAACTCCTCGCCCTCCGGCAGGTCGATGTCGAGGGCGTCGTTGACCTCCTCGACGTTCACCTCGCCGCGCACGCGGACGGTGTCGTCGTCGACGAAGTTGATGGGGAGCTCCTCCTCGCCCTCCAGTATCTCGCCGACGATTTCTTCGGTGATGTCCTCGGCGGTGAGCAGGCCCTCGGTGGTGCCGAACTCGTCGATGACGATGACCAACTGCACGCGCTTTTCCTGCATCTCGCGGAGCAGGTCGTCGACGTTCTTCGACTCGGGGACGTGCAGCGTCGGCTCGATGAGGTCCTCCAGCGCCACTTCCGAGGACTCCCCGTAGAGGTACTCGCGGACGAGGTCTTCGAGGCTGACGACGCCGATGACGTTGTCGAGTTCGCCCTCGTAGACGGGGACGCGCTCGTGGCCGGCCTGCGTGCACGTCTGAATCGCCTCCTCGATGGTGTCGTCCTTCGAGACGGCGTTCATGTCCAGCCGCGGCGTCATCACTTCCTTCGCGATGGTGTTGTTGAACCGGAAGATGCGCTGGAGCATCTCCCGCTCGTCTTCCTCGATGACGCCCTCGCGCTCCCCGGTCTTGATCATGTCCTGAATCTCGGAGCGCGTGACGTAGCTCGTCTCGATGGCGGCGCGGCCGCCGGTCACTTGGTTCACCCACCGCGTCAAGTGGTCGAAGAGGACGACCAGCGGGTACAGCACCCGCTCGGACCACTTCAGCGGGCTGGCGATGGTGAGCGCCCACGACTCCGTGTTCTCGACGGCGTAGGACTTCGGCGCGCTCTCGCCGAACAGCAACACGAGTGCGGTGACGCCGAACGTCGCCGCGAGCACGGCTTGGCCCTGCGAGAGGTAGTACCCGAGCAGCCCGGTGGCGATGGAGGACATCGCGATGTTCACGAGGTTGTTCCCGACGAGAATCGTGATGAGCAGTCGGTGGGGGTCGCTCTTGAGTTCGGCGACGAGGTTGGCGCCCGGTTGCCCTTCCTCTTGGAGCGCCTCGATGCGGTGGCGCGCCAGCGAGAACATCGCCAGCTCGGAGGAGGAGAAGAACGCCGACAGCCCCATCAGCACGACCATCGCGACGACGCCGGTCGCGACGATGACGTCCTGCGTGAGCTCGACCCCGAACAGTAACACTGCCAGCGGGAGCGACGAAGTACCCATTCCACGCCTCCCTTTTAGCGCGCGGCTTAAGAGTTTACCCTCTGCACCCGCGGAGGCCGCCGCGGGCGAAGCGTTTACCCGGGTTTCGAGTGTACGAACGTACATGAGCGCGCGAACCGCACCGCCGCGACCCGAGCACAGCGACGCCCACGTCACGCTGTACCGCCTGCAGGCGTGCCCGTTCTGCGAGCGCGTCGTCCGCAAACTGGACGAACTCGGCATCGACTACCACTCCCGGTTCGTCGAGCCGATGCACTCCGAGCGCGACGCCGTCAAGCGCATCGTCGGCGCGCGCACCGTGCCCGCCATCGTCGACGACGAGACCGGCGTGGCGATGGCCGAGAGCGCGAACATCGTCGAGTATCTCGACGCCACCTACGGGGGTGAGGACTGATGGAACTGGACTTCGAGGTCGTCGACCTGCCCGAGGCCGACCACGTCGAGGCGGGCGACGACGCCCCCGACTTCACGCGCCCGCTCGTCAACGACGAGTATTGGGAGGATATCTCGCTGTCGGACCTGCTGGCTGACGGCCCGGTCCTGCTGGTGTTCACGCCGATGGACGGCGCGTTCCCGTCGACGTACATCTGGAACGAGCTCCGCGAGCGCGGCGTCGACGAGTACGGCGCGCAGGTCGTGGGCGTCTCCATCTCGTCGCCGTACGAGCACAAGACCACCGTCGAGGAGCGCGGCATCGACGAGTTCGCGGGCCTGTTCAGCGACCCCCAGAACGGCGTCGCCGAGCAGTACGGCGTCAGCCACGACCTCGACGGGATGGCGGGCGTCAGCGAGCCCCGGCCGTCGGTGTTCCTCGTCGCCGAAGACGGCACCGTCGAGTACGCGTGGGTCGCCGAGGAGTGGCCGAACTTCCCCGACTACGACGCCGTCGAGGACGCGCTCGCCGGCCTGTAGGCCGAGACGAGACTGTAACGCTTTTTCGCGCGGCCGCCGACCGTCCGCGTATGCCTGTCAGCGACGCCGACCTCGACGCGGCGGCCGCCGCCGCCCGCGACGGCGGCCCCGTCGTCTACCCGACCGAGACGGTGTACGGCCTCGGCGCGGACGCCCTCGACGCGGACGCAGTCGAGGCGGTCTTCGCGGCGAAAGACCGCGACCGCGACAAGCCCCTCTCGTTCGCGTTTCCGGACGCCGACGCCGCCAGCGAGCACGTTCACTGGAGCGACACCGAGCGCGCGTTCGCCGACGTATTCCTCCCCGGCCCGGTGACGCTCGTCTGCGAGAAGCGCGACAGCGTGCCCGACGCGCTCACGGGCGGCCGCGACCGCGTCGGCGTGCGCGTCCCCGACCACGACGTGGCGCTCGCGCTGCTCGACCGCGTCGCGCCGCTCACGGCCACGAGCGCGAACGTCTCCGGCGAGCCCAGCGTCACGAACCCCGCCGACCTCGCCCCCGAATTCCGGGAGCGCGTCGACGCCGTGCTCGACGCCGGCGACACGCCCGGCGGGACGGGGAGCACGGTCGTCGACGTGGAGCGCGCCGAGATTCTCCGCGAGGGCGCGGGCGGCGACGCGGTCCGCGAGTGGCTCGCCGCAAACGCCTGAGTCTCAGTCGCCCGACGACAGCAGCGAGCGCAGCGTCCGCGTCTTCGCGCCGCACTCCTCGCGGTACTCGCAGGCGCCGCACTTCGCGTCGTCGTGGAGCCGTGGCGGCGGGCCGTCGAGGGCGCGGGCGGCGCGGAGCGCGCGCCGGTAGGCGGCCTTCCGGCGGGTCGTCAGCGATAGCTCGCGCACGACGCCGTGGCGGGCGTACTCGACGTACGCGCGCTCGACCGGCTGTTCTTCCCGCCACGCGAGCGCCTTCGCGGCGGCGACCGCGCGCACCGACTGGGGCTCCCACACCCCCGCTTCGGGTGGGCTCCCCGGGGTGACTATCGACACCGAAAGCGGCCCCGTGTGGACTTTCCCCACGCGGCCGTGTGCGTCCTTCCCGCGGACGTACGCGGCGGTCTCCGCGGGGTCGGCGACGCGGCCGTGGCGGTCGAGGCTGGCGCGGAGGTTCGACCGGAACTCGGGGGGTTCGACCGCGAGGTCGTAGGTCGCCAGCGCGGCGTCGGCGGCGACCGCGAGCGCGTCGTACTGGGCGGCGAGGTCGCGGGCGCGGTCGTGTTCGGGCGGCGGGTCGCGGTCCTCCCGTCGGGCGTAGTACAGTTGGCGCGGGCAGTACGCGGCGCGCGCGAGGTCGCTGAATGCGACGGGCTCGGACACGCAACGGGGTGGTCCCGTTCCCGCACTTGAACGTTCGCTACCGGGCGAGCCACCAGTCCTCGACGGTCTCGGCGACGCCGAGGAGGTGGGCCTGCCCGAACACGCCGACGACGAGCGCGCCCAGCGAGTTGTACATGAAGTCCTTGACGGTGTCGTCGAGGCCGTGCTGGGCGAGCGGCATCGTCAGCCCGGTCTGCCGGGAAGCGACGTCGAGGGCGAACTCGAACAGCTCCCAGACGACGCCGAACGCCAGCACGACGACGAAGAGGTAGACGAACGCGATTCGGGACGGGATGGTGATGTCGTCGTGGTGGATGTCGACGGCGCGCGCGACCGTGTAGCCCGCGCCCGCGACCAGCGACGCCGACAGCGCGTGCGTGACGTGGTCCCACCACGGGATGTGGACGTACAGCCCCGACGAGCCGAGCACGTGGAGGAAGACGGCGGCGGTGAGCCACAGCGCCAGCCACGGGTCCAGCGGGAGGTCGTAGCGGCGCTCCACGAGCGCGGGCACGAACGTGATGAGCAGCGTAATCGCGCCGTTGACGACGGCCTTGGAGTTGCCGCGGACGAACCCGTAGACGACGAGCCCGGCGAGCACGACCTGCATGACGCGCGTGATGGCGCGCTGGGTGGCCCCGGACGGCCGCGGGAGCCGCGTCATAGCCGTACCACCCGGGCGAGCGCGCGGCGCAGCCAGCGGTCGCGGCGCCGGAAGTACGCGTCAAAGAGGACGCCCGCGGCGATTCCGGCGAGCGTGACGTAGACGAACTCGGTCATCAGCGCCTCGTTCGTCGAGAGGTACTCGGTGCCGAGGTACTGGTCGAGGTTCCAGCGGACGACCGCCCACGCGGCCGCCGAGGCGAGCGTCGTCATCACCACGAGCACGACGGCGAACCAGTGCGTGACCTCCATCGCGGTGAACAGGTGGAGTTCGACGATGACGATGAGCGCCACCGACGCGAGCGCGAAGTACACCGCGAACGTCCCGACGGTGCCGCCGAACAGCCCGCCGACGAGAATCGGGAGCAGCGCGAGCACGAGCAGTTCCCACGGCAGCATCACGCGCCACTCGCGGTAGGCGGCGGGCGGCACGAGCACGATGACGGCGACGGCGGCGACGAACACGATCCACTGGAGGTCGGGGTCGAGGAGGCTCTCGACGAACACGCCAGCGAGCACGGCGACCAGCAGCCACGCCAGCACGGCGTTCGTCCAATTGTCCCGGAACAGCCGTTCGAGCACGTCCTCGGCGTACTCAACGCCGGGGGTCTGGTCGGAGGGGGCGCCGTCGCTCATTCGTACTCGGTGACGGGTGAGCCCGGCATAAAAGCGCCGGCACGGGGTTCAGATGTCGATGTCGGTCTCTTGGCCTTCCGTGGCGCCTTCGAGGCCGTCCTCGTGGACGGAGCTGGTGAGCCGCTCGGAGAGCTCGCGGTCTTGGAGCGCGTTCTCGAACTCCGCCCGGTAGCGGTCGTTGAGGCGGCGGCGCTCCTCGCGGGCGTCGACGACGCGCTGGTAGCGCTGGACGGTCTCCTCGTCGACGCCGAGGTCGTCGGCGAGCGCGGCGGCGTCGTCGGCGTCGCGCACGCGGTCGAGGGGGGCGTCGGTGTCGGACTCGCGGAGCAGGTGGAGGTCGAGGCGGGCGTCGGCGACGGCGGCCTCGTCGACGCCGAGGTCGTCCGCGATTTCGCTGTCGCTGGCCTCGTCGTAGAAGCGCTCGACGAGCGTCGTGAGCTCGTCCACGGACAGCGACGTCTCGAAGTCGAGGTCCTCGTGCATCTCCGCGACGGTCTCGCGGAGCCGGGCCTCGACGTCCGCCTCGGAGGCCAGCGACCCGTGGGTCTCCTCCTGAGATTCGGTGACGGTGTCGCCGCCGGCAACGTCGACGAAGATGTCCCGGAGCTCCTCGGTCTTCTCGTCCATGTAATAGTGACACCCTAGCGGAGCGCGTCGCTATATGTCTGTTGGCTTACTACGCGAGCCCCGTAAACCAGAGAATTAAAACGGGTTGACGAGAGTCGTCGGGCCGTGAGCGTCGAATCCGACTCCGTCGACCTCGTCGGCGAGCGCGTCGCCGAGCGCGTCGCCCGCGCGGCCGTCTTCGCCGCGCTCGCCGGCGCGTTCGCGTACGTATCGTTCCCCAACCCCGTCTCCCCGGCGCCCGTCACGCTGCAGGTGCTGGGCGTGTTCCTCGCGGGCATCTACCTCGGCCCCGTCTGGGGCGGCGTCTCGCTGGCGCTGTACGTCGTCGCGGGCGCCGTCGGCGCGCCCGTCTACGCCGGCGGCGGCGCCGGGCTCGGCGACCTGCTCGGCCCCTACGGCGGCTACCTCTGGGCGTACCCCGTCGCCGCCGCGCTCGTCGGCCTGCTCGCGCACGGCACCGACGGCATCAGCGCGCCACGCGACATCCCGGTCCCGCGGCTCGTCGTCGCGATGCTCGCCGGCACCGTCGTCGTCTACGCCGGCGGTACGCTGGGCTACGCAATCGTCCAGAACGTCGGCCTCTATCGGGCGTTCCTCGTCGCCGCGGTCGCGTTCGTCCCCGCGGAGGCGTTCAAGATAGCCGCCGCGGTCGGCATCACGCGCACCGAGGACCTCGGCGCCGCCTGATGCTCGCCGTCGACGACCTCACGCACCGCTATGGCGACACCACCGCCCTCGACGGCGTCACCCTCTCCGTCGCGGACGGCGAGTGCGTGCTGCTGGCGGGCGCGAACGGCTGCGGGAAGACCACGCTCGTCCGCCACCTCAACGGCCTGCTCGAACCTGACAGCGGCGAGGTCCGCGTGAACGGCACGCCGGTCCACGACGACCTCGTGGCCGCGCGCACGAGCGTCGGGATGGTCTTTCAGGACCCCCGGGACGGCTTCGTCGGCGCGACCGTCGGCGCGGACGTCGCGTTCGGCCCGGAGAACCTCGGCCTCCCCCGCGAGGAAATCGACGCGCGCGTCACCGACGCCCTCGGTGCCGTCGAACTCGGGGGCCGCCGCGACGAGCGCATCGACGAGCTCTCCGGCGGCGAGCAGGCCCGCGTCGCCATCGCGGGCGCGCTGGCGATGGACCCCGACCACCTCGTGCTCGACGAGCCGTTCACGGGACTGGACTGGCCCGCTCGCCAGTCAGTCCTCGACCGCCTGCGCGACCTCCACGAGTCCGGCACGAGCCTCGTCGTCGTCACCCACGACCTCCGCGACCTCTGGGGGTTCGCCGACCGCGTGGTCGCGCTCGCCGACGGCGACATCGCCGTCGACGGCCCGCCGGCGGCTGTCCGCGACCGCCTCCCCGACCTCGGAGTGCGCCAGCCGTGACGCTCGCGTACCGGCCCGGCGACGGAATCCTCCACGGACTCGACCCGCGCGCGAAGCTCGCGTTGCAGGCCGCGTTCGCTGCCGTCGCGTTCGCGCACACCACGCCCCGCGGGCTCGCCCTGTTGACGCCGCTGGCGGTGCTCGCGCCGTACCTCGCTGACGCCTCCCCGCTGGCCGCCCTCCGGGAGTTCCGCGCGGCCCTCTCGTTCCTCGTCGCCGGCCCCGTCGTGGCGGCGCTCGCGCCCGGCCCGCCGTGGATTCGCCCCGATGCAGCCGTGTCCGCTGCGCTGGCGTCCTACCGCGTCGTCCTCGTGTTGCTCGTCGCCGCGGCGTACGTCTACAGCACGCCCACGCGGGACTCCCGGGCCGCCGTCCGGTGGCTGCTCCCCGGCCGCGTCGGCCAAGCGACCGGCGTCGGCGTCGCGCTCGTCTTCCGCTTCCTCCCCGTGCTCCAGTCGGACTTGGCGGGCCGCCGGGACGCGGTGAACGCCCGCCTCGGGAGCCAGCGTTCGCTCCGCGAGCGCATCCGACTGATTGCTGTCGGCGGCCTCGCTCGCGCGCTCGACCGCGCCCAGCGGCTGTCGGTCGCGCTCCGCGCCCGCTGTTTCGCGTGGAACCCCACGCCGCCCCCGCTGGCCTACTCCGGACGGGACTGGCTGGCGACCGGCGTGGCCGTCGTACTGGCGGCCGCCGCGCTCGCCTGAGAAGAAACCGCTAGCGAGTGGTCTTCCGGTTGCCAACCTTTATGCGAGTCGTGCCCACGGTTTGAGGTATGTCTTCGTTCGTGCTGGCGCAAGCCGGGGCCGAGACGCGGCCCACGTTCTGGCGCATCGGCCACGTCGGCGAGGCGCTGTTCTACTACCTCGCCGCGGTCGCCGTCGCCATCTTCCTGTTCGGCGTCTACCGGCGGTTCGCGGCGTACGCCCGCGGCGCCGACGACCCGATAGACCGCCTCAGTGACCTCCCGGGACGCGCGCTCACCGCCGCGAAACTGGTCGCCTCCAACGAGAAGCAGTTCGACCGCGACCTCTACGCGGGCGTGATGCACACGTTCGTCCTCTGGGGGTTCCTGACGCTTCTGATTGCGACCACCATCCTCGGCATCGACATGGACTTCTGGACGCTCGTGCTCGGCCAGCCCTCCTTCTTCGCCGGCGACTTCTATCTGGCGTACTCGCTGGTGGCGGACGCGATGGGGCTGCTGTTCGTCGTCGGCGTCGGCATGGCCATCTACCGCCGGTACTGGGTGCGCCACGGCCGCCTCTGGGGGAAACACACCAGCGCCGAAGACGACCTCTTCGTGTGGACGCTGTTCCTGCTCGGCGTCGGCGGCTACGTCACCGAGGGCGTCCGCATCCTCGGCACGAGCGCCACCCGAAACGTCTCCTTCGAGACCGTCTCGTTCGTCGGCTGGTTCGTCAAGGACGTGCTACAGGTGGCGGGCGTGACGGCGGACGCCGCGGCCGCCGCCTACCCCGTGGTGTGGTGGAGCCACGCGCTGCTCGCGCTCGCGTTCGTCGCCAGCGTTCCGTACGCGAAGCCGTTCCACATGCTCTCCAGCTACGCGAACCTCGTCGCCCGGGACGAGGACGCCGGCCGCCGGCTCCCCCGCGTGCCGGAGGACGCCAGCCCCGAGGAAATCGGCCCCTCCGAGATTGAGGACTTCACGTGGAAGCAGCTGCTCGACCACGACGCCTGCACGAAGTGCGGGCGCTGCTCGTCGGCCTGCCCCGCGAAGGCCGCTGGCCGCCCGCTCGACCCCCGGGACGTGATTCTGGACCTGAAGTCCTACCGCGAGGGGCTGGAAGCCGGCGACCGCGAGGAGGTCGACATCGTCGCGGACGGCGGCACCTCCGTCGTGGACGCCCAGACGATGGAGTCCTGCATGAGCTGTATGGCGTGCATGGACGCCTGCCCCGTCGACATCGAGCACGTCACGCAGTTCACGGAGATGAACCGCCGGCTCACCGAGTCCGGGCAGATGAACAAGAACGTCGAGGAGGCCGTGATGAACGTCTTCCAGAAGGGCAACACGTTCGGCGACCCCGACCGCAAGCGCCCTGACTGGACCGACGACCTCGACTTCGAGGTGCCCGACGCCCGCGAGCAGTCCGTCGAGTACCTCTGGTACGTCGGCGACTACCCCAGCTACGACGAGCGCAACCAACACGTCGCGCGCTCGCTCGCGAAGGTCTTCGAGGCCGCGGACGTGGACTACGGCATCCTCTACGAGGACGAGCAGAACGACGGCAACGACATCCGCCGCGTCGGCGAGGAGGGCCTCTACGAGATGGTCGCCGAGGAGAACATCGAGGCTTTCGAACAGTGCGACTACGACAAAATCGTCTGCACCGACCCGCACTCGTACAACACGTTCAGCAACGAGTACGAGCAGTTCGGCTTCGAGGACGGCGACTCGGTCTACCACTACACGCAGGTCGTCGAGGGCCTCGTGAACGACGGCGCGCTCGGCCTCACGGGCACCGAACTCGACGACACCGTGACCTACCACGACCCCTGCCACCTCGGGCGGTACAACGGCGAGTTCGAGGCGCCCCGCGAGGTCGTGCGCGCCACGGGCGTCACGCTCGACGAGATGCCCCGGAACCGCTCGGACTCGTTCTGCTGCGGGGGCGGCGGTGGCGGCCTCTGGATGGACTTCGAGGAGGAGACCAAGCCCAGCGAGGAGCGCATCCGGGAAGCACTCGAAGACACGGACGCCGGCCCCGACGTGGACCGCTTCGTCGTCGCGTGCCCGATGTGCATGACGATGTACGAGGACGGCCGGAAGACCGGCGGCTACGAGGACGACATCGAAATCACGGACGTCACCGAACTGCTCGTCGAAGCCATCGAAGCGAAGAACGAGGCGAGCGACGCGGGCGCGACCGCCGCGAGCGGCGCGGCCGACTGACGGGCCGCGTCACTCGCCGAGCCACTCCTCGTCGAGCAGGCCGTACGAGTACGCGTCGACGTACTCGCCGTCGAGGACGGCGTCGTCGCGGCGCCGGCCCTCGCGCTCGAACCCGAGCTTTTCGAGGGCCTTCCACGACGGCTCGTTGGGCACGAGCACGCGGGCGTCGACCTTGTGGAAGCCGCACTCGCCGAACGCGTAGTCGAGGAACAGCTCCGTCCCCTCCGTGACGTAGCCGTTGCCTTGGTGCTCGGGCGCGACCCAGTACATGAGGTTGCCGCGCTCGCCGGGCGAACTCACCCACCCGAACGCCACGACACCGACCGGCTCCGGCTCGCCGTCCTCCCCTTCCGTACAAATCACGAAGTGGTAGTCCTCGTCTTCGAGCATCTCCGCGACGTCCTCGATGGTCTTGATGGTGGTGTCCGTCAGCGGCACGCGCACCTCGGGGTGGTTGCGGCCGTACTGGATGAACTCGTAGTCCTCCTCCTCGATGGGGTGGAGCGAAACCGTCTCGCCTGTCGCGAACGCTGGTCCGGGCATGTGCGAGGGTGACGCCCGCGAGCGGTTATAGGTTCGCTGAAACGCAGTTCACCACTCGGCGAGCGCGAACGCGAGAACGCGCGGTTTTTGGCGCCGGTTCCGCGAACCCTTTTGGCTCGCGGCCCCGAGTCCCGGCTATGAACTTGACGCACCGACCGCGGCGGCTGCGGCGGGACGGCGTGCGCGGGCTGGTGTCGGAGACGACCCTCGAACCGACGGACTTCGTGGCGCCGGTGTTCGTTGACGCGACGACCGACGAGCGCGCGCCCATCGAGTCGATGCCCGGCCACGAGCGTGTGCCCGTCGACGAGGCGGTGGCGCGCGTCGAGGAAGTCCTCGAAACGGGCGTGGAGGCGGTCATCGTCTTCGGCATCCCGGAGTCGAAAGACGAGCGCGGGACGCGTGCGTACGCCGACGACGGCGTGGTGCAGGAGGCCGTCCGGCGCATCACGAGCGAGACGGACGCGTACGTCATCACGGACGTCTGCCTCTGCGAGTACACGAGCCACGGCCACTGCGGCGTGCTGGAGGACGACGCCAGCGAGGACCCGGACCTCACGGTGAAGAACGACGAGACGCTTGACCTGCTCGCGCAGACCGCCGTCTCGCACGCGGAGGCGGGCGCGGAGATGATTGCGCCGTCGTCGATGACCGACGGGATGGTCGCCGCGATTCGGGAGGCGCTGGACGACGCGGGTTTCGAGGACGTGCCCGTCATGAGCTACGCGGCGAAGTACGAGTCGGCGTTCTACGGGCCGTTCCGGGACGCCGCTGACGGCGCGCCAGCGTTCGGGGACCGCCGGCACTACCAGATGGACCCCGCGAACCGCCGCGAGGCCGGCCGCGAGGTCGCGCTGGACGTCGAGCAGGGCGCGGACGTGCTGATGGTCAAGCCCGCGCTCCCGTACCTTGACGTGGTGGCGGACGTGCGCCGCGAGTTCGACCGCCCTGTCGCCGCGTACAACGTCTCCGGCGAGTACGCGATGCTGCACGCCGCCGCCGACCGCGGCTGGCTGGACCTCGACGCGGTCGCCCGCGAGAGCCTGCTGTCCATCAAGCGCGGCGGCGCGGACCTCATCATCACGTACTTCGCGGAGCGCGTCGCAAACTCGCTCTCCGCGGGCAGTCGGCCGTAGTCCGACGACTTCGCGGAGCGCGTCGCCGAGACGCTGTCCCGCCGGGTCTGGTTCTGCGACCGCGCGGCTCGCGGTCTCCCGTCGCTCGACCGCGCGCCCGCCACACCCGCCGCGGACGGCAATTTTCGCGTGAACGCGCGTCCAGTCTCGGCGGGCGAACGTCCAGCAAAGTGGGCGAATTACGTCCTTATATCGACTAAGTGTGCTTGTAATTCGGACGCCCATCCACCACTGTCCTTAGTAATTACGCGTTTGTCAAGCAAAGGTTTACATGGGTTCGGGTCGTGGCAATGAACTGTAGATGCGCGAAACGAACGCCGCGGTTCGGACGCAGGAAGTGGGCGTGCGGTCATCCATACCACCTGTGTCGACCGCTCCGGACGCGGGAGCCGCTCGCGGAATCTCGGACTGTGTGCTCGGAGCCTGTGCTCGGCGGCTCCTCCCGGCGGACGTGCTCCACTCCGGCGGCCGGACCGACGGCAGCCGTTCGTGCATCCCCACGGAGGTGATTGGGTAAGTGCGACCACCGACCCCCTGTCAGTGACCACAACGAACTGTGCTCACCGTGTGTACGCCGGCCCCACCGTTGTCGGACTGTGCTCAATCCGGCCGGCACCTTCCGCGGTCGCGGTTGCGACTCGTTCTGTGTGACTCCCGCTCGGTAGCGGCGCCGAACGCGTAACCCGCCAGCTATTTTCACCGACCCCCCTAACCACGTCGTATGAACCGCGAGACGTCACGCGACCTCTACGACCGCGCGCTCGACGTGCTCGTCGGCGGCGTGAACTCCTCGGTGCGGGCCGCCCCGCAGCCGTACCCGACGTTCGTCCGGAAGGGCGACGGCGGCCACGTCGTCGACGCCGACGGGAACCGCTACGTCGACTGGGTGATGGGGCTCGGGCCGCTGCTGCTCGGCCACGACCTCCCCGAGCCCGTGCAGGCGGCCGTCCAGCGCCGCACCAGCGAGGGCCCGATGTACGGGATGCCGACCGAACTCGAAGTCGAGCACGCGGAGTTCGTCGCGCGCCACGTCCCCAGCGTCGAGATGCTGCGGTTCGTCAACTCCGGGACCGAGGCCACCACGTCGGCGGTCCGGCTCGCCCGCGGCTACACGGGCCGCGACAAAATCGTCGTGATGCAGTCGGGCTATCACGGCGCCCAAGAGTCCACGCTCGTGGAGGGCGACCGCGAGGAGCGCGGGCCGTCGAGCGCGGGCATCCCCGCGTCGTTCGCCGAGCACACGATTCCCGTCCCGTTCAACGACGCCGACGCCGCCACCGAGGTGTTCGAGGAGCACGGCGACGACATCGCCGCGGTGCTCGTCGAGCCGATGCTCGCCAACAAGGGCATCGTCGAGCCCGTCGACGGCTACCACGAGACGCTGCGCGACCTCACCCGCGACCACGGCGCGCTACTCGTCTGGGACGAGGTCATCACGGGGTTCCGCGTCGGCGGCCTCGGCTGCGCGCAGTCGAAGTACGGCGTCACGCCCGACCTCACGACGTTCGGGAAGATCATCGGCGGCGGCTTCCCCGTCGGCGCCATCGGCGGCCGCACCGAAATCATGGAGGAGTTCACGCCCGTCGGGGACGTGTTCCAAGCCGGCACGTTCTCCGGCCACCCCGTGACGATGGCGGCGGGGCTGGAGACGCTGACGTACGCCGCCGAGAACGACGTCTACGAGCACGTGAACACGCTCGGCCGGCAGCTCCGCGAGGGGCTCGAAGAGATCGTCGCCGACCGAGCGCCGTCGTACAGCGTCGTCGGCACGGACAGCCTGTTCAAGGTGCTGTTCACCCGGGACGGCGACGGCCGCCCGGAGAACGGCGCGGAGGTCGGGCGCGGCGCCGTCGAGCGCTGGAACCGCGTGTTCCGCCCGCAGGTCCTCGATGACGGCGTGTTGCTCTCCCAGAATCAGTTCGAGTCCCAGTTCGTCGCCTACGGCCACACCGAGGAGGACGTCGAGCGCACGCTCGAAGCCTACCGGAACGCCCTCTAAGCTTTTCCCGGCCGGCCGCGAACACCCGCGCATGGCAGAGACGCCCTCCACTGACTCTCCTGACGCCGCCGAGCCAACCGACTCCCCGGTAGACTCCCGGTGGTGGTACTGGGTCGCCGCCCTCCCCGCCTACTACGTCGTCGGCACCGTCGTCGGCTTCATCGTCGGCGTCGCCGTGTTCCTGCTCGCGCTCACCGGCGCCGCCACGATGGAGCCCGCGATGGGCGCGCCGATGGGCGTTGGCTTCGGGTTCGCCGGCGTCTTGGTGCTCGCCGTCCTGCTCGCGGGCGTCGGTCTCCTGTTGTCGGTCGTGTTCCCGCTCGCCATCTACTACGACGCGACCGCCGTCGCCGAGGCCCCCGGCTCGTGGGACCCCGACCCCGCGCTGTACGGCCTCCTCGGGCTCGCGGGACTGGTCGCCCAGCCCCTGCAGGTGCCGCTGGCGGTCTACTACCTCTACAAGCGCCACGGCGCCGTGGGCGTCCCGTGAGCTACAAACGCCGTGACGCCTAACGCACGGGCATGAGTGAACTCCGCGCGGACTCGCGGTGGTGGTACTGGGTGGCCGCCGTCCCGCTGGTCACCGCCTTCTGGGTGGTGTGTTCGGTGTGGACGTACGCCGTCGTCCAGCTCGTCCCCGAGGCCGTCGTTGCGGACGCCGGCGACGTGCTCTCGCTGCCCGCCCTCGCGCTCGGCGTCCCCGCGTTCGTGGCGTTCCTCGTCCTCCCGCTCGCGCTGTGGATGGACGGCCACGCGGTCGACGCCGCGGGCAGCGACTGGCCCGCCGAGGGCTTCCCCGCCCCCGGCCTCGCGGTGCTCGCGGACGCGTTCGTCGTCGGCGGCAGCGTGTTGCTGTTCCTCGGTAGCACCGCGGGCGCGCTCGGCGTCGTCGTCGGCGCGGGGCTCGGGTCGTGGGTGGCGGTCCGCTACCTCCGCGAGCGCCGCGAGCACGTCGCCATGCCCGGGTCGTTCCGGGAGTGGCGCGAAGAACTGCGCGCGGGCGACCGGAGGGAGCCCGCGGACCGTACGAGCGGAGAGCGATAGCGGCCCGCGATAGGGAGCGGCGAACGAAGTGAGCCGTGAGCGGAGCGACCCGCGAGTCGCGCGGGCGACCGCAGAGAGCCCGCGGAACAAACGAGCGGTGGAACCGCGAGTCGCGCGGGCGACCGCAGAGAGCCCGCGGAACAAACGA